>Ga0247608_10000007_pt1 | contig 511467 bp, 422 predicted proteins | sample 176DNAGHGlowgp2_FD_193490 | JGI IMG/M metagenome (GOLD analysis project Ga0247608, IMG submission 193490) | Sheep rumen microbial communities from Palmerston North, Manawatu-Wanganui, New Zealand - 1766 DNA GHGlow gp2 | ecosystem: Host-associated > Mammals > Digestive system > Stomach > Rumen...
ATGACTCATATGAGCATCCTTTCCGACAGACAGATAACCTTAAATATGATACATATCCAAAAGAGGCTGTGCAAGAGAAACTTCTACCCCTGACAGAAAAATGTAGAACTTCAAAATTCACATTAGGAAAACTTCAAAATTCACATTACGCTCCGGTCATATTTCTCTCACAGAAAAATCACACATTTTTCACAAAATATGTCGTTCATCAACAAAATATGTCGTTCATCAACGGATTGTTGAAAATTTACCCGGGGGGATTGAATAATAGAATCACAACGTTGTATTTGTCAAAAAGGGGTTAATTAATCTGTCAAAAAAACGAAAGGATGGGAAAAATGGAATGAATAGTTTGTTTTCATGTAAAGAAAAGATCAAAGGCAGGAAAAACTGCAGACGGCATATGGTAGTCATGCTTGCCGTCAGTCTGTTGCTTTGTATGAGTTCAATGGCAATGGCAGGTAGTCAGACCAAGTATACTGGGAGAGCTAAAATCCATGATAACTATTACGCGGAGGGAAAAGTAACGGCGACCGTAAAGGGGGCTCTTTGGTGGAAGACAGGCGGAGCTGACGGTTGGACTTTTTATACCGATCAAAGCGGCGCATCACAAAATGATGCATATATAGATTGCGGTATGGTGTATGCTATAGTATTCTTTTATACATCGGGGAATGTGCTGAGCGAGTTCAGATCCTCTCCGATGGGACAGCCTAATTGGGCAGTTATACCGGTTAATGTTATCGGGTCCGTGCAAAAAGTAGAGGCAAGATTCAATATGTATGATTATTGCGGCAAAAGATACATTGCACCAAATCAATGGCAGACGGCTGAAGGTAAATAATCTTTTGGATGAAAAAGCCTGATGCTTACATAAACGGATGAGACAAAACGACACTGTTAAAAGAAGGATGCTGAAAATGAGAAGAAAGATACTAACTATTTGCACAGGAATTATCGCCGGACTGATCATTGCCGGAGGGATTTGTTTTTATCTGTTTTCATGGCACAGTACTTCTGCGTTTGGGGGATACTGGGATGAAACCGTAGCGTTTCAGGACCTTCTTGAACTGCATGAAGACGGATACCTGTACGGAGAGGATTGGGATAATCCCAAGTGGCGTGCAAGGGGCGAAACCGATATCTGTATGCGTTTTGTCACACTGGAACTCAACATGATCATAAAACAGGGCGAATGGGTATACAGAGTCTTTGATGAGAATGGCAGAGAAGTGTTCTGTCATACGTTTCAGAAGGGAACCTATGAAAATGCCTGTTATGACATCGGTTATCTGGGATACAGTTACTCCGAAACAGAGAAGTTTTCGGCTGATTTCGAGGGAACCGGAAAGTACAAATTTATCTCCAAATATAGAGGATATGACAAGATTTTTCATCATTAGGGCAGAAACATGAAGTTTTTTCGTTATAAGAAAATTGATTTGTTCTTTTGTTTTACTTTTTTGATATCGTTCTCATGCCTGTGGTTTGTGGCATTTTATTCAGGCAAAGAAAAGCAATACAAAAAAGATGCCCTGAGGTGTTCTTATCAAAGCAGCGCGATGCTCTCGGTTCAGAATGCCGAAGGAAATCTGGATATCGGAAGCATAATCGGGAAAACGGATGAATTTGTTTATGTCAGCGGGTATCCTGTCTTCTATGACGATGCGGAAGCAGTAGTGCTTTCCAACATTGTGTTGTGCGGAGAAAAAAACGCTGTTTTGCCGTGTGAGGTGGGCAAAAGCATTAACTTAAGCGACGGGATGATGCTTGGACGGAAGCAGAAAAGCATCATTCCGGTCATGAGGGACAGCGTTGCGGCAGACGGCACGGGGATTCCCTGTTCAGGTCTGCTTGGCTACGCCTATTCCGGTTACGGCGGTTATGATATTTATATTCCTTTCCGAGTTCTCGGGGATAACACGAAAGAACGGATGAGGCATACTTCTTCTGTTGCGATAGTGGTAAGAAGCAATGGAAGAGACGCCGTTCTCATCGCGTCTGAATTGAAAGCCGAATTGGAAAAGGCTTCTTCCGCCTGTACAATCTTTGTCAGCCCATACACGGAGGTTGCTACGGACACGGACGATCATAATGAAAAAGTGTTACTGATTCTTATGTTTGCTTTTTCCGCCTTCGCCTGTGTGATGGCTTCCGATCTGTGGATGCGGGCCAGAAAAAACGAGCTCTCTGTTTTACTGATTTTTGGGTATAAGTGGAGAAAACTGTGCATGCATTTTTGCTCAGAAGGAATGAAGTTGGGAATCTGTGCATGGGTTGTCGGGTTTATTCTTTTTGCAGCGTTGCGAATCATTAAGCGTGATGTCAGCGTTTTTGTATTCTTGAAGGATTTGAGATGGATGGCATTCCTGGTATACGCACTCTTAATGGTATGCATCTGTGTTTTGATTCAGGGCATCAAGGCGTTGAGAAACCCTTCTGTCGCACAAGTCATTAAAGCCGGAGGAGAGTAATCGGTAATGTCGGTTTTCAGTATAGCTTGGGATTCAATCTGTGCACATCGGCATTCTTTTTTCGTTGCCGTTTTAATGTGTACTTTTGCGGCTTTCCTTTCGTCAGTCGTAATAGCGAATGCGGTTTCTTTTTCGGAAAAAGAGAAAAAGTACTCGGATTCCGTTATTTCGGATCATGAAAAAACGCTGCTTGTAAAACCACTTTATCCGGATACCAGCAGCTCGTTTTTTGACGGATGGAGCCGTTTCCTTTTTGAAATGAACCGCGTAAACGAATGTGAACAATCCGGTTCTTTTTTTCGCTCCGTCATCTATTCGGAGGATGAAAACGGGATAAAGCCGGGAACGGAAAAAATGATGCTTCTGTGCATCGATGAGGAAATATGCAATCTCGGAAAAGCATTCGCCAATGGGGAGAACAGTAAACTGGTGTCGGATGGTAAAAGCATTCCGATTCTGGCGGGGCATACTTACGCGAAGGAGTATCCTGTCGGAAGCAGCTTTACATGCAGGGGAGAGACTTATGTTGTTGTCGGTTCTTTACCGAAAGATGCCGAATGGATTCCGGAAGAGGGAATCTCCAACAACAAAGACGCATACAGTGTTGAACGGTGCTTTGTGACATTCACAGATTATCTGGAAGCGCATCCGTATTACGGGTTAAACGGCGCGTATGTCATTTTACAGGATAATGCGAATGTGGAAAATGCGAAGAAGCTCCTGAAAGAACATGCAAAAACATGCGGCATTGATATTTCCGTTCAGACTATAGACAGTTATCTGTCGGGAGTCATAAGGGCAAAACAGAACAGCGAAAGAGATTTTCTTAAAGAACTGTCAGTGATTCTTCTTGTATGCATCATTACTGTTTCGGCCGGAAACATTGCAACGATTTTTTTACGGAAACGTGAAATAGGCATTCTGTATGCCTGTGGATACAGCCGACGGGATATTCTCATGAGTCTGATTGCGGAAGCAGGGTTTAAAGCAGTGATTTGCATAGTGCTGTGGTATATGGTAAGCCTGTTAAGCGCAAGGCGGGGGTGGTATGATGTATGGGCCATCGCGTCTGACAGCAAGGAAATCTTCCTGATACTGCTGATCTGTCTGGTTGTTGTGTTGTTTGCTGTTACGACGCTTTGTTCCGGTATTTATCTTGTCAGAAAGAAACCGATTGAAATGCTGGAGGATTGCGGATAAACATGATTCATATCATAAACGGGAATAAAACCTATAACAGTTATGAAGTAAAGAAAGAGGCACTGCGCGATGTTACTTTTCATATCGGTGCGGGAGAATTCGTTGCAATCATGGGAACTTCCGGTTCCGGTAAATCCACGCTGCTGCATATACTCGGTTGCATGGACAGACTCTCTTCAGGACAATACCTGTTTGGTGAAACAGACATCTCAAAACTGGGAGTAAATGAGTGGCATGATTTCCGACGGGAACATATTTCGTTTGTCTTCCAGAACTTTGCTTTGATTAATCAGTACACCGTGAGGGAAAATATCATGATTCCCCTGAAGGCGAACCATGTTGCGAAAACAGAACGGGTGCGTCGTGTGAATCAGGTTGCGAAGATGCTGGGAATAGAAGATATCCTGGATAAACTCCCTCCGCATATCAGCGGAGGACAGCAGCAGAGAACGGCAATTGCCAGAGCCATTGTTGGAGATAATGAGTTGCTGCTTTGTGATGAGCCAACCGGCGCACTGGATAAGAAAACCGGAATAGAAGTGATGGAAATCCTCCGTGAAATACACAAGGGCGGAAAGACGATTGTTGTTGTCACGCACGATGCAGATATTGCGGAGTATGCGGACCGCGTTGTCCAAATCGAAGACGGTGTCTTATTTGAGAATTCCATGCAGTGAAATTTGACAAGAGAGTATGTGACTGCGCTTGAACTCCTTTCGTTTTGATGCTATGATAATAAGAGGGGTATCGGGCGATAAGAGGCACGTTTATGTGTGGTATTCTCCCCATATCCTGAAAACGGTATGGGGAGATTTTTTATGAAACTCAGACGCTTTTTGGTGTGTTTGCTGATTGCGGTTTCGGTATTGGCAGCAGGACTGGCCGTCTGGCTTGAGGTTCTTCCGCGTATCGCTTACAGCAAAAGGATTAAGCAGTTTGACTGCTATCAGGTAAAAGTGGTCTCTGATAACGGAGCATGGCGGAAGAAACGCCTTGAGATGAGCCTGGAAGAATATGCCGGACTGAAAGAAAAACTGCTTCGGGACAAATGGTACGACGAGACGCAAGATCTCGAAAACGGTCTGCATAAACCGGCCGGCCCGGGGTTTACGGAGGAAGAGTATAACAGCGTGAGGGAAGTGCTTGCTCATGTGTATACACCGTATCCGTTCCTTCAAATTGCCGATGCAAAAAGGATCTGTGAACGCATTTGCGTTATGATTCTTGAGGGAAAGGTAATTATTCAGTATGAGAGTTATCTCACGCCTGTCAATTCGGGAATAAAGTGGTAAGAAGGTATGTCTGCATGAAGAAAAAGGTTCGTACATTTTTGTTGGAAATCGCGGCGCTTCTGGTCGGCAGTGCCGCTTATGCGTCGGCGCTTTATGCCATCATGGATAAAAACCATCTGGCGCCGGGAGGGATATCCGGTATTTCGGTCATGCTTCATTACATCAATCCGAAGATTGCCGTCGGTACCGCATATCTTGTTTTGAACATCCCGATTCTGATTCTCGGGTTCATCTGCCTGAGCCGAAAATTCATGATTTACACGCTGCTTGCGACCGGTATGGTTTCGGGCTTTTCGAACCTGCTGTCGCTTTTGGCCGCGAAAGGAATATGGGACCCTTCTCTGACCGATGTGCCGATTTTGGCCGCGTTGTACGGCGGTGCCGCCTTGGGCGTCGGCATCGGAATTGTCATGCGGGGCGGAGGCTCTACGGGCGGCACGGATGTCCTGGCAAAGGTTGTCCGTCTTAGGAATAAGCAGTTCCGCACCGGTCCGTTAATTCTGTGCGCCGATGCGGTTGTCATCACGGCGTCCGCATTTGTCTTTCAGGACATCGAAACGGCACTTTACGCAGGCGTCGGCGCGGTTGTAAGCGCAAAGGTTCTCGATCTGGTGCTGTACGGAAGCGACGAGACGAAGAAACTTTTAATCGTCAGCAAATGCCACGAAGCAATTGCGAGCCGGTTCATGAAGGAACTGGACACCGGCGTGACCTATCTGAAGGGAATGGGCGCCTATACCGGAGAGGAACGTGTCGTGATGCTTTGCATGGTCAAGAAGCATCATTTCACAAAGGCAAGAGAAATCGTGACCGAGGAAGATCCGACCGCATTTCTGATCATTTCCTCTGCCTCCGAGGTATTCGGGGAAGGATATAAGAAGCACGAGAGCGAAGATTTGTAATCTCCGGAAAATGTGAAAATACCCCTTTACAAAATCGAACAAATGTTCTATCCTTATCTACAGAGAGGATTATGCCGGACTGTCCGGCGGGTAAGGATATGGGAGCAATCAGGGAGAGAGACAACAGAATCGATGTCATTTGTCAGCATAACCGTGACAGGACCATCATGCCGATTAAAATCCGGCTGACGGACGAATACGGGGAGCTGCAGACCTATATGATTCTTGCCTATAAGGATCTGTCCGCGCAGGCAGATTATTCGCTCCCGAGCGGAGTTGTCGTGAGGGGACATATTCGGACGTTTGAGTGCCGCATTTCGGTATTCGGGACGGAGCGTCTGATTCGGATTGCATATAACGTCGACGAGAACTTATGGCGGATTGTCGGCTTATGACCGGTACGGGAGCGCGTGCCCGACGGTGAGAGGAAGGAGAAGGTATGATACGGGAACAGGAAACAACGGTTCGGTTTCATGTCTGGGGAAGCCCCGAGCTCAGTGAGGAGCGGGTGCGCCTGATCCGGCTTGATAACGACGGCATGACGTATGCGATGGCGGTCACGGAGGAAGGTTACCTCCTGCATGTCTATTACGGAAAGCGGTGCGGTGAGGATGATTTGACATATCTTCTTCATTTGGAAGAGGGCAACTACGTGCCGAGGCATCATAAACGGGAGAAGGGCGGCTTCATGGATTCCCGCCCGTTTGAGTATCCTTGCCACGGAATCGGTGATTACCGGGAGCCCTGCTTCATGATTTTGGACGGGGACGGCATGTCGTCCTGCGACTTACGGTATAAGAGCCACCGGATCGTGCAGGGAAAGCCTGCCCTTACGGAGAAGGGTGTCAGCGTGATTCCGGCGACATTTGCCGGAAGCGAGGAAGCGGAAACGCTGATTGTCACGATGGAGGACAGTCATGCGGGACTGCTTGTCGAGCTTAACTATAGCATTTTCCGCAATCTGAATGTGATGACAAGGTCTGCGAAGGTTTATAACCGCGGATACCGGGACACGAGAGTGCAGCGGGTGCTTTCGGCTTGCGTGGAGTTTCCGTCGGACCGGTACGACATGGTTACCTTAAACGGTTCCTGGGCCCGTGAGCGCGGCGTATGCAGGGCGCCTTTACACGGAGGCGTTCAGGCTGTCGACAGCAGGCGCGGCATTTCCTCGGCGCAGCATAATCCTTTTGCTGCGATTTGCGCGAAGAATGCGGACGAAGACCACGGTGAGGTTTTCGGCTTTAACCTTGTATACAGCGGGAACTTCCTTGCCGAAACCGAGGTCAATGACAAGCGTCAGGCCCGGTTCGTCATGGGAATCAATCCGTATGATTTTTCATGGCTTTTAAAGCCGGAGGAAGAGTTTACGGCGCCCGAAGTTGTGATGGTTTATTCGGAGGAAGGCTTCGGCGGCATGTCGAGAACCTTCCATGACCTTTACCGGAATCATCTGATCCGCGGTTATTGGAAGGACCGGGAGAGGCCGGTTCTGATCAATAACTGGGAAGCGACTTACTTTAATTTCGATCAGGACAAATTATACGCAATCGCCGAGCAGGCATCGAAGCTCGGCATCGAAATGCTTGTCATGGACGACGGCTGGTTCGGACACCGCGATTTCGACGATTCGTCTCTCGGGGACTGGCATGTTTACGAGAAGAAGCTCGCAGGCGGGCTTAAGCCGCTTGTTGACCGCGTCAATGCGCTCGGCATGAAGTTTGGTATCTGGTTCGAGCCGGAGATGGTCAGTGAGGACAGCGAATTGTACCGCGCACATCCGGAATGGGCCATCCAGATCATCGGCCGTGAGCTGACGCAGATGCGGGCACAGTACGTGCTCGATTACTCCAATGCCGAGGTTCGTGATTATGTTTACGGGATGTTACGGAACATTCTCGATTCCGCCAATATCGAATATGTGAAATGGGACATGAACCGTGCGCTTACGGAGGTCGGCTCGACGACGCTGCCTGCCAAGAGACAGCGCGAGCTTTGGCACCGGTATGTGCTCGGCGTATATGATCTGATGAACCGGCTTACGACGGATTATCCGAAGCTTCTGCTTGAAAACTGCTCAAGCGGCGGCGGACGTTTCGATCCGGCCATGTTATATTTCTCGCCGCAGATCTGGACAAGTGACGACACGGATGCGATCGAGAGGCTGAAGATTCAATACGGAACGAGCTTCTGTTATCCGGCTTCCGCGATGGGCGCGCATGTTTCGGACTGCCCGAACCATCTGGTCGGACGAACGGTTCCTTTTGAAACCAGAGGAGATGTGGCGCTTGTCGGAACGTTCGGCTATGAACTGGATGTCACAAGGATTTCGGAGGAGGACCGGAATCAGATTCCGGGGCAGGTGGAGCGGTTCCACCGCTTTAATCCTTTGATCCGTAAGGGCGACCATTACCGGATCGGCAATCCGTTCGAGAGCTCCGAATACGATGCCTGGGCCTTCGTCTCGAAGGATAAGAACGAGGCGCTTTTCACATTTGTCAGAATACTGGGAGCGGCGAATATGCCTCCGGTCAATGTGAAGCTTAAGGGACTGGACCCGAAGAAACGCTATCTTTGCGAACAGACCGGGCAGGTGCTTTCCGGAAGCACGTTGATGAACTGCGGGCTCAATATCGGAACGCGCGGGGATTTCATATCGAAACAGTATTACTTCCGCGTGGCAGAGGAGGCTTAATTTGGAACTGATTAAACCGTACAAAAAAGAATTTGATTATTCCTATGCGCTCGGGGCTTTTCCGACGATGGAGCTTTTAACGAAGCGGCCGGAGAGCGCGGAGGCGGTTTATGTGCATTCTTCGTTCACCGACAGGGCACGTGTCGAGGAGGTTTGCGGGCGGCACGGCATCCCGGTCCGGGAAGGAGATAAGCTGATTGCGCGGTTAAGCGACAAGGAGAACGTTTATGTCATCGGGCAGTTTCGGAAGTTTCGGGACGAGCTTTCTGAGGATCAGCCGCATCTGATGCTTGTGAATCCGAGCAACATGGGCAATCTCGGAACCATTCTTCGAACCTGCCTTGCTTTCGGCATTCATGACATTGCAGTCATCACGCCGGCAGCCGACCATTTCAATCCGAAGGTTGTAAGGGCTTCCATGGGAGCGGTTTTCTCGCTTCGGATTGCCTGCTTTTCCGATTTTGAGGAGTACCGGAAGCGGTATGCAAGGGCTGACCGGAAGCTTTACGCTTTCATGCTGAGCGCGAAGAAGCAGCTTACGGCGGAGAACTGTCCGAAGCCCGAAAAGTATACGCTGATATTCGGCAATGAGGCGACCGGGCTTCCCGAAGCCTATGCGGATTACGCCGAGGCCATCATCATTCCGCAATCACCGGAGGTGGATTCCCTAAACCTGACGATTGCCGTTGGAATCGGGGCATATCTGTTTCGTAAAACCGAGGTTCGACAGGTGTGACCGGGGCGCAGAAATCGGGCGCGAAACAGGCGTAAATATTCAAAGACTTGCGTTTTTTTGAAAAACATAGTATGATATGGGGCATAGCAAAACCGTTCGGCAGAGGAAAAACGCCGAAACAGGGATTTGCGAGTCATTTGGACCTTTATCTTTATCAGAAAACAACTGATAGCGAAATGAAAAGGAGAAAACTATGAAGATGTTCAAGAAACTGCTGGTGCTCCTTCTGGTGCTCAGCATGGTTATGGCACTCGTTGCCTGCGGCGACAGTGACGATGACGACGATGCAAAGGAAGGTTCTTCGAGAAAGAAAGAGAAGACCGAGCAGGTTACCAAGACGCCTACCGATGATCCCGACCCGACCGATGAGCCCGACCCGACTGACGAGCCCACGCCCGAACCTACGGCAGAGCCCACCCAGGAACCTACTGAAGCTCCTACGCCTACCCCTACGGAGGCTCCCGCACCGACTTCCGATCCCAATCCGATTGGCGGAGATATTACTGCCGACAAGCTTCTTGGTCAGTGGCAGGGCAACATGACTGCTTCTTTGAAGGACTTCATGGAACTCACAGGTCAGGAACTTGATGCAGAGTCTCAGAAGGTGTTCGATCTGATGATGAGCTCCATGAGCAATTCCGGCATTAAGGGTGATTTCAAGCTGGAGCTTTCCATTGATTTCAAGGATGACAAGAACTGTGAAGTTTCGATGCATTTTGACGGCATGGAATTCTATAACGGAATCCAGAAGCTTTTCGCTACCGAAGACGGTGTATATACATTCTTCGGCGCTATGGTAGGCATGGATAAGGACAGCTTCAAGGCACTGCTTGCAATGTCCGGCGAAAGCATTGACGATCTTGTTGATCAGATGCTCGAAAAATTTGATCCCGATGATTTCAACGTTACTGAAACCAAGGAAGCACAATACAAGATTGAAGACAACAAGGTTAAGATGACCGGTGAAGACGCTCTCGGTTACTTCGTTTATGATGAAGCTAAGGGTGGTCTTGTAATCGGAACGGACGATACGAGCGATCAGTCCAAGAATATGGTTAAGCTTCTTTCCGGCATTGTTCTGAAGAAGAAATAATGAGCCGTAAAGAACAGGAGAATTCTTCATTTTCCTGTTGACAAATGCCATAAGATTCGATATACTTGCGAAGGTGTCAAGATTTTTTCTTTACACCTTCGCATTTTTTCGATTGTGTGGGAAGAAAAGCGGAAGGGGCCGAAAGAGATGGAAGCGCAGAGAAAAACCAAGAAATCCGAACCGGATGACTGGCTTCGGGAGGCCTTTTTACTGGCATCGCTGTTCGACCGCTACGGCGCTTTGTTTGATGAAAGACAGCGCGAGATTTTTGAGGATTATATTTGTAACGATATGTCGCTCGCCGAGATTGCAGAGCGGGAAGGCATGACAAGACAGGGAGTTTCGGATCTGGTGAAGAGAACCAGCCGGAAGCTCCGCGAGTATGAAGACGGACTTCATATGGTGCAGAAAGCAGGAGAAGCGGACAGCATGATTTCGGACCTTGCGAAGCGGATAGACGAAAGCGGTCTTCCCGATTCGCAGAAAGAAGAAATCCAAGGACTTCTCGAAAGGCTTTCGGAACTGTTTTAAGAAGTCGGGAGGAAGAAAGAGTGGCTTTTGAAAGCTTATCCGATAAATTGCAAAACGTATTCCGCAAGTTACGCGGAAAGGGACGCCTGAGTGAAGCCGACGTCAAGGAAGCGCTTCGGGAAGTAAAGCTGGCGCTTTTGGAGGCGGACGTAAACTTTAAGGTCGTGAAACAGTTCATCGCATCCGTGCAGGAGCGGGCGGTCGGACAGGATGTCCTGACAAGTCTGACGCCGGGGCAGATGGTCATCAAAATCGTTAACGAAGAGATGATTTCCCTGATGGGCTCCGAAACGACGGAGATTGAGCTTCTTTCCGGAGAGACAACCGTCATCATGATGTGCGGTCTGCAGGGTGCCGGTAAAACGACTACCGCTGCAAAGCTTGCCGGAAAGTTTAAGGCAAAGGGCAAGAAGCCTTTGCTTGTTGCCTGTGACATTTACCGTCCGGCCGCTATCGACCAGTTGAAGGTGAATGCCGCAAAGCAGGATGTGCCTTGCTTTTCCATGGGAACCGGCCATAATCCGGTGGATATCGCCAAGGCAGCCATGGAGCACGCCAAAAAGGAAGGCAACAACGTAGTCATCATTGATACGGCAGGACGTCTTCACATCGACGAAGAGTTGATGGAAGAGCTTCAGAATATCAAGAAGGCTGTTACGGTGCATCATACGGTGCTGACGGTTGACGCCATGACCGGTCAGGACGTGCTGAATGTCGCAACGACGTTCGACGAAAAGATCGGAATCACCGGCGTGATTCTGACAAAGCTTGACGGCGATACAAGAGGCGGTGCTGCGCTTTCAATCCGTGCCGTGACCGGAAAGCCGATTCTGTATGTCGGCATGGGCGAGAAGCTTTCCGATTTGGAACAGTTCTATCCCGACCGCATGGCTTCGAGAATCCTCGGCATGGGCGATGTACTGACGCTGATCGACAAGGTGCAGGCCGAGGTCGACGAGCAGAAGGCAATCGAGCTTGAGAAGAAGTTCCGCAAGAATGAATTTGACTTCAACGATTTCTACGATCAGATTCAGCAGATGAAGAAGATGGGCGGTCTGCAGAGCATCCTTTCGATGATGCCCGGCATGGGCGGCCAGCTCAAGGATATTGAGGTTGACGAAGATGCCTTTAAGCAGACGGAAGCAATCATCAATTCGATGACGAAGAAGGAACGTGAAAAGCCCGACATCATCACGCCGCCGAGAAAGAAGCGCATTGCCAATGGCTCCGGTGTGGACATTGCCGATGTCAACCGTCTGATGAAGCAGTATGAGCAGACGAAGAAGATGATGAAGCAGATGAACGGCATGATGAAGGACGGCAAATTCCGTCGCGGCGGCGGAAAGTTCCCGTTCGGTTTTTAATCTGATATACTAATCCATCGGATTTTTATATACGTTGTACGGACTAAGTTAAGGAGGTGAATAGATTATGGCAGTTAAGATTCGTTTGAGAAGAATGGGCGAGAAGCATGCTCCGTTCTACCGTGTAATCGTTGCGGACGAGAGATCTCCCAGAGACGGAAGATTCATCGCGGAGTTGGGCATTTATGATCCCACGAAGGAACCCATGACATTTAAGGTAGATGAGGAAGCTGCAAAGAAGTGGCTTGCAGACGGCGCTCAGCCTACCGAGACCGTTGCCAAGCTGTTCAAGAAGGCCGGTATTCAGAAGTAATGGGAGGACCGCAATGAAAGAATTAGTGGAAGTGATTGCAAAATCGCTGGTTACCAAACCGGACCAGGTTGTTGTCACCGAAAGCGTAGCAGAGGACGGCGGTATCCTTCTTGAACTGAGAGTTTCCCCTGATGACATGGGCAAAGTAATCGGCAAACAGGGTCGCATTGCAAAAGCGCTCCGTGCTGTTGTGAAGGTTGCGGCAACGAAGGAAGACAAGAAAGTTGTTGTGGATATTGTGCAGTAACTCTTGCGGGTTGTGAGAACGGTCGGATTCCGTCCTCGCAGCCCGTATTCCTGTTAACGGAGCCGGTTTTCTGACAAATGCGACGAGCGTTGCATTTGCCACGGGAAAGGAAAGAAAATGGATGATAAACTGAGAGTCGGTGTTTATACGAATACCCACGGCGTTCACGGAGAGATCAAGGTCTGGCCGACGACGGACGACCCGGCGCGCTTTAAGAAGGGGCTTCCGCTCTTTTTGGATGTGCCCGGAAAGCAGATTCCGCTGGTCGTCGAGCACGTGAAGACCTTCAAGAACATGGTTATTCTGAAGTTTGAGGGCATCGATTCGATTAACGATATAGAGAAATACAAAGGGCATGATCTTTTGGTGTCAAGAGAGCATGCGATCCCGCTTGAGGAGGACGAATACTTCATCTGCGACGCCATCGGTTCGGATGTCGTCACGGAGGAAGGCGAGAAGCTGGGCGTATTGAAGGATGTGCTTCAGACCGGCGCCAACGATGTGTTCGTCATTACGCTTACGGGCGGAAGAGAAGTGCTGTTTCCGGTGATTCCGGACTGCGTGAAGGACATCGACACCGTCGGGAAGAAGATTACGGTTCATGTCATGAAAGGATTGTTGGACTGATGAAATATTATGTGATGACACTGTTTCCCGAGATGGTCTCGGAAGGGCTTCATACAAGCATTCTCGGCCGCGCCATGGATGCGGGAATTATCAGTCTTGAGACCGTAAACATCCGCGATTATTCCGAGGACAAGCACCGCCATGTGGACGATTATCCCTACGGCGGCGGCGCGGGCATGGTAATGGCGCCCGGCCCGATTGCGCGGACCTATGATGCAATCCTTGAAAAGCGGAACAAACCGGACCGTCCCCGTGTTATCTACCTGACACCCTGGGGAAAGGTTTTTAAGCAGGAGGATGCCAAGAAACTGGCGAAGGAGGACGACCTCGTATTTCTCTGCGGACATTACGAGGGCGTGGACGAGCGCGTGCTTGAAGAAATCGTGACGGACTATTATTCCATCGGCGATTACGTGCTTTCGGGCGGCGAGCTGCCCGCGATGGTTATGATTGACGCCATATCAAGAATGGTGCCCGGTGTTCTGACCAATGAGGAAAGCGGTGACGCGGAGAGCTTCGAGAACAGTCTTTTGGAGTATCCGCAATACACGAGACCGGAGGAGTGGAACGGCAGAACCGTTCCGGAGGTGCTCCTGTCCGGGAACCACAAAAAGATAGCCGAATGGCGCACGGAACGTTCCATCGACCGCACGATGCAGTACCGGCCGGAGCTGATGGAGCAGGCTGTTTTAGACAAGAAAGCAGGAAAATACTATAAAGAATGTCTGAAGAACAAAGAAGAACAGGAAAACAGCCCTGACGGAAAATAGTGCTTGCATTTTCCTGTTTGATATGGTATTATATATTTCCGTGAGACGCGGTGTTCCGCTGTATCCTTGGGAGTTGCCCGGATAGTATGAAGACCGAAATAAAGTAATTTGGAGGTCAATTGTCATGACGAATTCAGAGTATCTGAAGAATCTGGAAGCTTCCCAGATCAAAGAAGAGAAGTTCGATTTTGCCGTAGGCGATACCGTTCGCGTAGAGTCTAAGGTAAAGGAAGGTAACCGCGAAAGACTTCAGGCTTTCGAGGGTGTTGTAACGAAGAGACAGAACGGTGGCGTTCATGAGACTTTTACCGTTCGTAAGATCAGCAACGGCTGCGGCGTAGAGAAGACCTGGCCGGTTAACAGCCCTGTTCTTGCAAGCGTTACCGTAGTACGTCAGGGTAAGGTTCGCCGTGCGAAGCTTAACTACCTTCGTGAGAGAACCGGTAAGGCTGCAAAGGTTAAAGAAGCTATCCGATAAAAATCAGAATTCAGAGTGCGGTTTCCATTCCGGAACCGCACTTTTTTTATTGAAAAAAACGGGCGGAGTGGTATAATAAAATAGATTACGGTCAAAATAGGGGAACTCTGTGATTTAGGAGGTTGAAATGGCTGACCGCTACGATTATTCGCATGCTGCAAGACGCGAAAAACTGATCAGTATCATCCGCTCAATCCTCTTATGGATTCTGGCTGTCGGAGGAGCAGTCGCACTGGCTTACTTCCTTGTTCACTTCGGACTTGCGAAGACAACCGTGGATGCTTCCATGGCCCCCACGCTCGATGACGGAGACCGTATTTTGGTGGACCGGGTCCGCTATAAAATCTTCAAGCCGAAGAGAAATGACGTCATTGTTTTCTGCCAAGACAGCGATCCCGACAGAAAGGACGCATTCTACAACGTGAAGCGCATCGTCGGACTCCCCGGCGAGACAGTCCAGATCAAGAACGGCGGCGTCTTCATCAATGGAGAAGAGATGACCGAGGCCGTCAATGTTGACCGGATCATGATAGCCGGTCTCGCGACCTATGAAGTAAAGCTCGGCGACGACGAGTATTTCGTGCTTGGCGATTCGCGTAACAGTTCCGAGGACAGCCGTTATGCTTCCATCGGCAACATCAAAAAGAGTGAGATTATCGGATATGCATGGATTCGGCTGAACCGTTTCTCATTTGTCAATAATCTGAACAGAAAGTAAGAATATGCAGTATCAATGGTATCCCGGGCATATGGCGAAGGCAAAGCGCCAGATGCAGGAAGACATAAAACTGATTGACGTGGTTGTCGAGCTTGTGGATGCGAGAATTCCGAATTCCTCCAAGAATCCCGAGATTGACACGATTGCCAAGGGCAAATCCCGCGTGATTCTTTTGAACAAAGCCGACATGGCCGACCCTGCCGTGACTGCGCTTTGGAAAGCCCGCTACGAAAAGGACGGCTTCTTCACGGCACTTGTCAATTCAAGAAGCGGAAGCGGCGTCAAAACCGTTGAGGAGATTATCTTAAAGGCATGCGCGGAGAAGATTGAGCGCGACTTAAAGCGCGGCATCAAAAACCGGCCCGTTCGCGCCATGATAGTCGGAATACCGAACGTCGGGAAGTCCACATTTATCAACAGCCTTGCCGGAAAAGCCATCGCGAAGACCGGTAACAAGCCCGGCGTCACAAAGGGCAAGCAGTGGATCCGCCTTAACAAAAACGTCGAGCTTCTCGATACGCCCGGCATTCTCTGGCCAAAGTTCGAGTCCATTGAAGCCGGCAAACGGCTTTCCTGGATCGGCTCCATTAACGACGACATTCTGGTGTCCGAAGAAATGGCAACAGACCTTCTTGAATACATTACCGCCAATTATCCCGATATGGTCGGTGGCAAATACGACGTCGCGGAAAGTCTTCCCGACGACCCGCCGGGAGCGCTTCTTTCCCGCATTGCCGAGAAGAGAGGCTGCATCAAAAAGGGCGGCGTTCCGGATTATACGAGAGCCGCGAACCTGGTTCTCGACGATTTTCGAAATGTCCGGATCGGGCGAATCAGCTTAGAGAAGCCGGAGGAGGCGTGATGGAAAGCATTTCCGAGATTAAAGAACGTCTCGTTACAGCTTCGAACGAGCAGCTTCCCGAGCTGATTGCACTGTATAAGAACGACCCGCGAAGCGGTGTTTTGAAGCTTGCCGAATCGTTTGAAAAGAAGCTTGCGGCACTGCAAAAAGAGCGCGACAGAATGTATGAGATGTTTCATTACGAGCGTCTGTATCCCGAGGTGAATTACATCGGCGGAATCGATGAGGTCGGAAGAGGACCTCTTGCCGGTCCGGTTGTTGCGTGCTGCGTCATTCTTCCGAAGGACTGCGATATTCTTTACTTAAACGACAGCAAACAGGTTCCCGAGAAGAAACGGGAAGAACTGTATGACGAAATCATGGCGAAAGCCGTCAGCGTCGGAATCGGTTGCGTCGGTCATGAAGTGATTGATGAGATTAACATCCTGCAGGCGACATTTGAAGCCATGCGGCAGGCTATCGCTTCGATGCCGGTGAAGCCCGAACACCTTTTGGTGGATGCGGTGCACATTCCGGACATCAAAATCCCGCAGCGGGGCATCATTAAAGGCGATGCGAAGAGTGCTTCGATTGCGGCGGCAAGCATTGTGGCCAAGGTTACGAGAGACCGCATGATGTGCGAGTTGGATGCAAAGTATCCGGCGTACGGATTTGCCAAAAACAAAGGCTACGGTTCGGCGGAGCATATTGCCGCTCTTAAGCAGTACGGACCGTGTGAGATACACCGCCGCAGTTTCATCGGCGGAATACTGGGAGAGCGCGAATGAACGAAAGAAGCGTCGGATCCCTGACGGAAGAGCGCGCGGCAAAATACCTGACGGAGCAGGGCATTACCGTCCTTGAAACGAATTACCGCTGCCCGCTCGGAGAAGCGGACATTGTGGGAAAGGATACGGACGGAACAATCGTATTTGCCGAAGTCAAATTCCGAAGATCCTTATCGTACGGACTTCCCGAGGAGGCAGTCCATGCGACCAAGCAGAACAAATTAAGAAGGACGGCGTTATATTACCTGACGGAGCACCGGCTTTCCCCGGAAACCGCTTTACGTTTCGACGTGGTGGCCATGGACAGCACGGAAATCCGCTGGTATCGGGACGCATTTTAAGATGGAAATTGCATTGAACGGGCAATCAAGGCTGACGGTTACCGGGGAAGCGGCTTATGTCACTTTTCCCGCTTGGAATGTGCCCGGATATGTGCATTACGGGTATTCTTCGAGAATGCTCGGCGACAGTAAAGGCATTTATGCGGCCATGAATCTAGGCTTTAACCGGGGCGACGACCATAAGACGGTGCTTAACAACTACCGTAAGATGACCGCTGCGCTCGGCATCGGCGTTTCGAATCTTGTGCTTCCGAAGCAGACGCACAGCCTTAACGTGAAAAAGGTCACGAAAGCCGACTGCGGAAACGGCATCGAAAGAAAGAATGCCTTTGAGGATGTTGATGCCCTGATGACCGACGAAAACGGTGTCGCTTTGATGGTATTTACCGCGGACTGTGTTCCGGTATTTCTGTTTGATCCCGTGAAAAGGGTGATTGCGCTTGCGCACGCGGGCTGGCGGGGAACCGTCGGCGGAATCTGCCGCAACACGCTTCACGCGATGAACCGCGTATACGGAAGCAAGCCGAAGGATGTGATTGCGGCAATCGGGCCGTCCATCTGCAGGGAGTGCTTTGAAATCGGTCCGGAGGTGGCCGAGGAATTTCTGCAGGCTTTCCCTGAGGAGAAGGACGAAGTGCTTTTTGCAGGAAAAGGAGACCGCTCCTTCGCGGATTTGTGGAAGGCCAATGAAATCATGCTGCTTCGGGAGGGTGTCCTTAGAGAGAATATTACCGTTTCCGGGCTTTGCACGATGTGCCGTCCGCAGATGTTCTTTTCACACCGTGCCACGGCGGGAAAGCGCGGAAGCAATGCAGGCTTTTTGATGTTAGGTGAGGTTTCGGAATGAAGTGCCATGAGCATAAAATTGTCGATGTGCAGAAGGGAAGCCCGTGCTGGCTTCTCGGAATCCGCGCCGGAGATGTGCTCCTTAGGATTAACGGCAAAACCATCATCGACATTTTGGATTACCGTTTTGAGGAGACGGGAGAAGAATTAAGCCTTACCGTCCGCCACCCCGATGACACCGTTTCGGATTATGTTGTTGAGAAGGACGAGGACGAGGAACTCGGCCTTGTCTACGCGGAATCCCTGATGGACGACTACCGCTCCTGCCGGAACCGCTGCATCTTCTGCTTCATAGACCAGATGCCGCCCGGCATGCGCGATACGTTATATTTCAAGGACGACGATACACGTCTTTCGTTTCTGCAGGGCAACTATGTAACCCTCACGAACGTAAGCGACGAGGAGCTTGAGCGAATCTGCTACTATAAGCTTTCCCCGATTAACGTTTCGGTACATACGACGAACCCGGAGCTCAGACGGAAGATGTTATGCAACCGTTTCGCGGGCACCATCCTCGAGAAGCTTAACCGCCTGAAAGAAGCCGGAATCACGATGAACGGCCAAATCGTTCTTGTTAAGGGCGTCAACGACGGTGAGGAGCTCGAGCGGACCATTCACGATCTTACGGCATATATCCCGTACATGCAGAGCTTAAGCGTCGTTCCGGTCGGTCTGACCAGATTCCGGGAAGGGCTTGCGGAGCTTCTGCCCTTTGAGAAGGAGGATGCGAAGGATGTTCTTCAAAGAATCCGCAAATGGCAGGGGATCTGCATGGAATACTTTCAGACCCGGTTTGTGTACCCGAGTGACGAATGGTTTCTGACCGCGGACGAAGAAATTCCCGGAGAAGAGGATTACGAAGGGTATCCGCAGATTGAAAACGGCGTCGGAATGATTCGTTCCCTCGTAAAGGAAACCGAGGACTGCATCGCCGCTGCGGCCGGTGATGACCGTGTAAGAAACCTAAGCATCGCAACCGGAATGCTTGCGGCGCCGACCATAAAAATGCTTTGCGAAAAGGTTCGGGAGAAGTTTCCGAACGTGAATGCAACCGTATATGCGATTCGAAACGATTTCTTCGGCGAACGCATTACCGTGTCCGGCCTTCTGACCGGGCAGGATATCATGGCACAGCTAAAGGACAAACCGCTCGGCGAACGGCTGATTCTTCCGGCCAACCTGCTTCGAAGCGGAGAGGATGTCCTTCTGGATGATTACCATGTGCCGGACATAGAAAAAGCTTTGAACATTCCGATCCGGATCGGAGAATCGACCGGACGGGACTTCCTGGACAGCCTGATTGAGTAGGAGAGAAACATGAAGAAACCCATTGTTGCCATTGTCGGCAGACCGAATGTCGGTAAATCCACGCTGTTCAACGCCCTCGCGGGTGCGAAGATCAGCATCGTGGAGGACATCCCCGGCGTGACAAGAGACCGTATTTATGCGGATATTACCTGGCTGAACCATGCCTTTACGATGGTGGATACCGGCGGTATCGAGCCGGAATCGAAGGACCTGATTCTTTCGAGAATGCGCGAGCAGGCGCAGATGGCCATTGACTCGGCCGACGTCATCATTTTCCTGACGGATGTAAGACAGGGGCTCGTGGATGCAGACCATAAGGTCGCAGACATGTTAAGACGTTCCGGAAAGCCCGTCGTGCTCGTTGTCAATAAGGTCGACAGCTTCGAAAAGTTCATGAACGACACATACGAGTTCTATAACCTCGGCCTCGGCGATCCGTATCCCGTTTCCGCTGCTTCGATGCTCGGCTTCGGCGACATGCTCGACCGCGTGACGGAGCTGATTCCGAACAATGCGAGTGCGGACGAAGAGGATACGAGACCGAAGGTTGCGATTGTCGGCAAGCCGAATGTCGGCAAGTCCTCCATCGTCAACCGCCTTTTAGGGGAAGAGCGCGTCATCGTTTCGGACATTGCCGGAACGACGAGAGACGCCGTGGATACCTCTGTCAAATACAACGGTAAGGAATATGTCTTCATCGACACGGCAGGACTTCGCAGAAAAGCGAAGGTGCATGAGAATCTCGAGCGCTACAGCATCGTGCGTACCGTAGGCGCCGTAGAGCGCGCCGATGTGTGCGTCATCGTCATCGATGCGGTCGAAGGCATTTCCGAGCAGGACGCGAAGATTGCCGGAATTGCGCATAACGAAGGCAAGGGCCTGATCATTGCCGTTAACAAATGGGACGCCGTCGAGAAGGACAACAGTTCCGTAAACAAATATACCGAGGACATCCGAAACGTCCTTTCCTTTACGCCTTATGCGGAGATCATCTTCATTTCCGCCGTGACCGGACAGCGGCTTACGAAGCTTTACGAAGCCGTTGACAAGGTCATCGAGAACCAGAACATCCGAATCGGAACCGGCGTATTGAATGAAATCGTTTCGGAAGCCGTTTCCCTGCAGCAGCCCCCGACCGATAAGGGCCGCCGTCTGAAGATTTTCTATGCGACGCAGGTTTCCGTGAAACCGCCCACATTTGTCATCTTCGTAAACGACAAGAAGCTGATGCACTATTCGTATGTGCGCTACCTGGAGAACAAGATCCGGGAGGCATTCGGCTTTTCGGGAACGCCGCTTCGTTTCATCATAAGAGAGCGGGACGAGAACAAACAGTAAGAAGGAATCGGTTATGGTTATCAGAATCGCAATATGCATCGTGGTCGGCTATTTATGCGGCACGGTTTCTACAGCCTATCTGGTGGGAAAACTCCACGGCATAGACATCAGACAGTACGGGAGCGGCAATGCCGGCGCGACAAATGCCATCCGCACGCTCGGCAAGAAGGCCGGAATGCTTGTATTGCTTGCGGACCTTTTGAAGGTCATGATTCCGGCATCTATCGTGCATTACGTCGTATTTTCCGGAGAGGATTACGCGACGCTTTTATGTCAGATTACCGGATTTGCCGGCGTGCTCGGACACAACTATCCGGTATGGCTTAAGTTCAAGGGAGGCAAGGGAATCGCAGCCACGGGCGGCGCGATGATTGCGACGGATTTCCGCTTTGCGCTGTTCATACCGGTATTCGTGGCGATTGTGTATTATACGAAATACATGTCGGTCGGATCGATGTTCGTCGTGTTTTTGTACCCGGTATTCCTGGCGGTCATCAAAGCCGGAGAGCCTTATTTTGTTCCGATGCTCATTGTCGCCTGCCTGTTTACGGTTTCCGGCGTGTATACGCATCGCGAAAACATAAAAAGATTACTTAACGGAACGGAAAGAAAGATGGGACAACATGTCGATACTTCCGCCGTGAGCATAACAGAGGAAAAGGAGAACAATCCATGTTCAGAAGAGTAGCCGTACTCGGTGCCGGAACCTGGGGCACCGCACTCGCCATTCAGTTGGCGGAAAATGACAACGAGGTCACACTTTGGAGTAAGCTTCCGAGAGAAATCGAAGCGCTTCAAAAGGATCGGAAGAACGTTCCGAACCTGCCTGACGCCGTGCTTCAGGACAGCGTCATTCTGACGACCGATCTGAAGGAAGCCTGTGAAGGAAAGGATTTGATCGTATTTGCCGTAGCAAGCCCTTACGTGCGTGCGACCGCGAAGGAAGCGAAGCCCTTCATTCCCGAAGGACAGATCATCGTCAATGTGGCCAAGGGCATTGAGGAAAGCACGACGATGACGCTTACCGAAGTCATAAAAGACGTGATTCCGTGGGTTGAGACCGCCGTTTTGTCGGGCCCGAGCCATGCGGAAGAGGTCGGAAGAGATATTCCGACGGCCATCGTGGTCGGCTCGAAGAAGCATTCGACGGCGACGATGATTCAGGATACGTTTATGAATGAGTATTTCCGGATTTACACGAGCCCCGATGTCATCGGCATCGAGCTCGGCGGATCTTTGAAGAACGTCATCGCGCTTGCAGCCGGCATTGTGGACGGCCTCGGGCTCGGCGACAATACGAAAGCAGCCCTGATGACGAGAGGCCTTACTGAAATCAGCCGTCTCGGCGTCGCGATGGGCGGCAAGCTCGAAACCTTCCTCGGGCTTTCCGGAATGGGCGATCTGATCGTGACCTGCACAAGCACGCACAGCCGTAACCATAACGCCGGATACCTGATCGGACAGGGATATACCATGCAGCAGGCCATGGATGAAGTCAAGCAGGTCGTGGAGGGCGTTTATTCCGCTAAATCCGCACTGCAGCTTGCACATAAGTACGATGTTGCCATGCCGATTGTAGAGCAGGTCAACCAGGTACTGTTCGAAGGGAAGACCGCCATGGAAGCGCTCGACGATCTTTTCACGAGAGCCCGGGCGGAGGAAATCAACTGGGACGACGAAGTATAAGGACAAGCTATGAAACGTTACATCGTGATCGGCGAAATTTTGCTGATCCTGCTTCTGACCGGCTTAATCCTGCTGGATTTCACGGGAATCGGCCGTAAGGAGCGCAAACAATATAAGGCTATCGACCACATATCCGGCGATGCGACTCCGGAGGTTGTTTCCGTTGCGCCGCTTGAGGGCAAGGACCCTTATGTGTATCACGTGGAGGGTGACAAACTGGTCGGACCGACGCCTACGTCCACACCGACGCCGACGCCTACGCCGACTTTAAGCCCCGAAGAGCAGTACATCCGGGACGGCATAGAGCGGGCATATGCCTGCACGATTCCCGACAGTATTGCATTTGCCGATGTCAAGGATTACCTGAGCATTCGTCGGGAGCCGGACGGCAATTCCCCGAGACTCGGCGTCATGAATCCGGGTGACAGCTGCCTGTTGGAGGCCGTGGACGGAGAGTGGGCTTACGTGAAGAGCGGAAGCATTCTCGGATACTGCCTTGTCGAGTATCTGATCCGCGGCGAGGAAGCCAAGACTTATGCGAAGGAGCATGTGGTTTACACGGCGACCATCATCGGCCCGGTCAATATGCGTTCGGAGCCTACGACACAGAAGGAAAATGTGCTGGCCACTTTAGAGGTCGGGCAGACGGTGACTGCCAAAACGCCGGCTCTTCGAAGCGACGGAGACCCGACCACGCCGCTTTTTACCGAAGTGGAGCTGAAGGACGGAAGGACGGGGTATATCGCCACAAACCTTGCGGAGATAACCTATTCCTGGCCGGTTGCCCACATCATAGACGATCGAAAATCACAATAAAAGGAGCTTAGATTTTAACCATGGAAATGACATTGCGTTGGTACGGAAAGGATTTGGACAGCGTAACGCTTGAACAGATCCGACAGATTCCCGGAGTTACGGGAGTGATTTCTTCGCTTCATAAGGTTCCCTGCGGCGTTGCATGGACTTATGAGCAGGTAAAGGAACTGAAGGACGAGATTGAGGCGGCAGGGCTGAAGCTTTCGGGCATCGAGAGCATCAACGTGCACGAGGACATCAAGCTCGGCGCCCCGACAAGAGACTATTACATCGAGAACTACCGCAAATCCCTCGAGGCGTGCGGACAGAATGACATTCATCTGGTATGCTACAACTTCATGCCGATCTTCGACTGGACGAGAACCGATCTCGCGATGCCTCTTTCGGACGGTAGCAACGCGCTTGCATACGATTCGAACCTGATTGACGGAATCGATCCCAACACGATGTTCGAGCGCATGGAAAATGCGAGCGGCGGCTTCATTCTTCCCGGATGGGAGCCGGAGCGCAAGGACGAAATCAAAGAGCTTTTTGAAAAATACAAAGGCGTCACGGCCGATGATCTGATGAACAATTTCAAGTATTTCCTCGACGGCATCATGCCGGTCTGCGAGAAATATCAGATCAAGATGGCCGTTCATCCCGACGATCCCGCCTGGTCGGTATTCGGCCTTCCGAGAATCGTAACGAGCGAGAAAGCCCTCGAGAAGATTGCTTCGCTGAATGACAGCATCTATAACGGCTTTACGTTCTGCACGGGTTCTCTCGGCTCGAACCGCGAGAACGACCTTCCGGCCTGCATCCGCAATCCGAAGATCGCGCCGAGAATTCATTTTGCGCACCTTCGCAACATCAAGTTCGAGGCCCCCGGCGTATTCCATGAGAGCAGCCATCTTTCTTCCGACGGCTCCTTTGACATGTATGAAATCTGCAAGGCCCTTAAGGAAATCGGCTTTGACGGCGTCGTAAGACCCGACCACGGCCGCATGATCTGGGGCGAGAAGGCAAGACCCGGCTACGGCCTTTATGACCGTGCGCTCGGCGTAGCTTACCTGAACGGACTTTTTGAAGCCATTGACAAGAACGGGGGATGCAGATAATGAGACTTACAGCATACAAAGAAGAGCAGAAGAGCTTTCTTGACAAAGGATACGAGCTTCCCCGTTATGACCGTTCGGAGATGATTGCAAAGACCAAGGCAGAGCCGACATGGCTTCATTTCGGCGCCGGAAACATCTTCCGTGCTTTCCCTGCCGCTTTGCTTGAAAATATGCTGAATAACGGCGAAACCGACAGAGGCGTCATCGTTGCCGAGGGCTTTGACTATGAAATCATTGACAAAGCATACGCTCCTTATGACAACCTGAGCCTTCTTGCGGTACTGAAGGCTGACGGTACCGTGCAGAAGAAGGTCATCGGCAGTGTTGCGGAAGCCTTAAAGGGCGATCCCGCTTCGCCGGATTATGACCGTCTTCGTGAGATTTTCCGCAGTCCGAGCCTGCAGATGGTCACATTTACGATCACCGAAAAAGGCTATTCGCTGACCGGACCGGACGGAAACCTGTCCCCGATTGCGAAAAAGGATCTTTCGGAATGCGGACTGAATCCGGTTCTCATCATGGGCAAGGTGACGGCGCTTTTATATGAGCGTTTCCTTGCCGGCGCATATCCCGTCGCGATGTCCTCGATGGACAACTGTTCGCATAACGGCGACAAGCTTAAAGCCGCTGTCATGACCTACGCAAAGACCTGGGAAGAGCAGGGAATCGTGAAGGAAGGCTTCACGGCTTATCTTTCCGATCCCGAAAAGGTCACGTTCCCGTGGAGTATGATTGACAAGATCACGCCGAGACCGGATGACGCGGTGAAGGCCATGCTTACCGAGGACGGCTTTGAGGATACCGACTTGATTATTACTTCAAAGAATACATACACGGCGCCTTTCGTAAATGCCGAGGAGACGCAGTATCTTGCCGTTGAGGATACGTTCCCGGCCGGCAGACCTGCGCTTGAGAAGGCCGGTGTTTTGTATGCGGACCGTGAAACCGTCGACAAGATTGAAAAGATGAAGGTCTGCACGTGCCTGAATCCGTTACATACGGCGCTTGCGATTTACGGCTGCATTCTCGGTTATACGAAGATTTACGAGGAGATGAAGGACCGGGAGCTCAGCGGACTGATCACGAAGATGGGTTATGTCGAGGCAATGCCGGTTGTTGTCGATCCCGGCATTTTAAAGCCCTCCGATTTCATCGGCGATGTTTTGACGAAGCGTCTTCCGAATCCGTTCATGCCCGACGCGCCGCAGCGTATCGCGACCGATACGTCGCAGAAGCTTCCGATCCGTTTCGGCGAGACGCTGAAGGCTTACCAAAAGAACGGTCTTTCCTTTGACAGCCTTACGATGATTCCGCTTGTGCTTGCAGGCTATGCGCGTTACCTTTCCGGTCTTTCGGATGACGGCGAGCCTTTCACGCAGTCCGCAGATCCGATGCTTGACGAGCTTAAGAAGGTAACCGAAGGCTACACGCTCGGCGGAAACAACGATTATTCCAAACTTCGTGCGTTATACAGCCGTGAGGATGTCTTTGGTCTGAACCTTTACGAGGTCGGACTCGGAGAGAAGATTGAGGGCATGGTTGCCGAGCTTTATGCCGGCAAGGGTGCTGTCAGAAAGACGCTTAAAAAATATGTAAATCCCTGACGGTTCGTGAATGGGGGAGACCGTAAGGAGGAGTGAATATGTGGATTTATATTGTAACGGGCATCGTGGTGCTCCTTGTCATCTGGAGCATTTACGACGGATTCCGTAAGGAAAAGCAACTGTTAGAGCGGGCAAAAAGGACTTTCGGCCTTGCGCCCGAGGAGGAGATGACGCCGGAGCGCTACCGCTCCCTCGCCGCATTTCTCGAGTCCCTGCCGAAGCAGGATACGGACATTGACGAGATCACCTGGAACGATCTTGACATGGACCGGATTTTTGCAGAGCTCAACCATACGTGCTCCGCTGTCGGGGAAGAGGTGTTATTTTCCATCCTTCACCGCCCGCAGATGACCGGAGACGAGCTTGTCACAAGGGAGAAGCTGATTGACCTTTTCCTGAATGAGGAGAATGCCAGAAACAAGGCAGGCCGTGCGCTTTTACGCATGGGCAAGATGCGCAGGATTTCCGTTTACGATTACATGATGCGGCTCCATAACGTGCGTAAGGAGAGCAATCTCAGGCATTATCTGATGCTGCTTCCGTACATCGCCGCAGTCGTTTTGATGATTGTCGGAGAAACCTCTGTCGGCGTCGGCCTGTTTCTCGGATGCGCGCTTTTAAATATCGCGACGTATATGAAAAGAAAGGGCGAGATCGAGCCGTATCTCGACGTGGTTTCGTACATCGTCCGCTGGCTCAATTCCGTGGAACATCTGTCCGATGAGCTTTCGGATGTGAAAAATGAAACGCTCTCCGGAATGCTTGCGGAAATGAAGAAGGATGCTTCGGGCTTTCACTCCTTTGTCAGACTCTCGGCGGTTCTTGCGCAGAGCACCCCGACCGAAAGCATTACGGAACTTGTCATGGCGTACATGCGGATGCTGTTCCATATCGATCTGATTAAGTTCAACCGGATTTTCCGCACGTTTGAGGAGCATCAGGACGAGCTTAACCGGCTGTTTCTTTCGACCGGAACGCTTGATGCGATGCGGGCCGTAGCGTCCTACCGCGTAAGCCGGAATGCTTATTGCGTGCCGATTCTTCGCAATGACCGCGGCGCGATTCTGAAGGCGGAAGGCATATGCCATCCGCTCGTTTCGGAGCCCGTTGCCAACAGCATTACAGCTGACCGGCCGGTGCTTTTGACCGGCTCGAATGCGTCCGGCAAGTCTACGTTTTTGAAGACGCTTGCCGTCAACGCAATCCTTGCGCAGACCGTGCATACGGTGCTTGCAGATGCTTACGAGGCTTCTTATTTCCGGATTCTTTCCTCGATGGCGCTTCGCGACGACCTTGCGAAGAAGGAGAGCTATTACATCGTGGAAATCCGCTCGCTGAAGCGAATCATGGATGCTTCTGAGGGAGAGTACCCGCTGTTGTGCTTTGTCGACGAAGTGCTTCGCGGAACGAACACGGCCGAACGGATTGCCGCAAGCTCACGGATCCTTCGGTATCTTGCGGAAAAGCATGCGCTTGTATTTGCGGCAACGCATGATCTGGAGCTGACGTCGCTTCTCAGTGATGTATATGAAAACTATCATTTCAGTGAGCAGGTCAGGGACGATATCGTCGTATTTGACTACCGGTTGAAGCCCGGAAAGGCGAATTCGAGAAATGCGCTGAAACTGCTTAAGATGATGGACTATCCGAAAGAGATTACGGACAGTGCCAACACGGCCGTCGAGCAGTTTCTCACGACCGGAGAGTGGCAGTAGAAACAAGGGGAAGGCATGGACAGAAAGGAAGTAACCCTGTTTACGGACGGGGCGGCAAGAGGAAATCCCGACGGGCCCGGCGGCTACGGTGCCGTTTTACGGTATGTGGATGCGAAAGGGCAGGTTCACGAAAGGGAGTACTCAGCCGGGTATCAGAAGACAACGAATAACCGGATGGAGCTGATGGCGGCGATTGTCGGTTTGGAAGCTCTGAAGATGCCCTGTGCCGTTTCGGTCTATTCCGATTCCCAATACCTCGTGAAGGCATTCACGGAGGAATGGATTGAACGATGGATCCGAAAGGATTTCCGGGGCGTGAAGAATCCGGAGCTTTGGAAGAGGCTTCTTGCGGCCATGAAGGGCCATGAGGTGCATTTCTTCTGGGTCAAAGGACATGCGGGGCACCCCGAGAACGAGCGCTGTGACCGGCTGGCGACTTCGGCCGCCGACGGAGAAACGCTCCTTCTTGACGACGGGGGAGATCTGAAAGAAGAGATTCCCGCACCGCCGAAGGTTACGGAAAGTATTGAGGAAGCATAGCATTTTCCAGCTTCCATAGGAGGACGGAATGGATATTCCGAGAGAGCAGTTATCACCAATGATGGTACATTACCTGGACACGAAGGAACAGGTAAAGGATTGCATCCTTTTCTACCGTCTCGGGGATTTTTACGAAATGTTCTTCGATGACGCCGAGCTTGTCGCGAAGGAACTCGAGCTTACGCTGACAGGCAAAAGCTGCGGCCTTGAGGAAAGGGCGCCGATGTGCGGCGTGCCGTTCCATGCGGCGGATACGTATATTACGCGTCTTGTCGAGAACGGCCATAAGGTTGCCATCTGCGAGCAGGTGGAGGACCCGAAGCTTGCTAAGGGCATGGTGAAGCGCGAAATCGTGCGAATCGTGACGCCAGGCACGAACACGGCACCGGGAAGCCTTGACGAGACGAAGAACAACTATCTGATGTGCATCATTCGCCGCGATGATCTTTATGGCATTTCCGTAATCGATGTTTCCACCGGCGACTATTACGTCACCGAAGCGGAGAATCTTCGCAAAGTCAGCGACGAGATTACAAAATACGCACCTTCCGAGATCGTGTGCAACCCCGCATTTTACATGAGCGGCTTTGACACGGCGGATCTCACGGACCGGCTCGGAATCGCGGTTTCCACGCTCGGCGACTGGATGTTTGAAAAGGATAACTGTGAAAAAGTCCTGAAGGACCATTTTCATCTCGGAAGCCTGTTCGGACTCGGGCTCGGGGACATGCCCGCCGGTACCGAGGCTGCGGGCGCGGTGCTTAATTACCTGTATGATACGCAGAAGAGCACGCTTGCACATATTACCGAAATCAAGCCCTACCGTTCGGGCCGTTATATGATTCTCGACAGCTCCACAAGAAGAAACCTCGAGCTGACCGAAACGCTTCGCGAAAAGCAGAAGCGCGGCAGCCTTTTGTGGGTGCTTGATAAGACAAAGACCGCAATGGGTGCGAGAATGCTTCGCATGTTCGCCGAGCAGCCGCTGCTTGACGCGGACGAGATCAAAAAACGTCAGCAGGCGATTCGTGAGTTCAACGAGCATATGATCACGCGGGAAGAAATCCGCGAATACTTAGACGCCATCTACGATCTGGAGAGACTGATCTGCCGGATCAGTTATCAGAGTGCGGGGCCCAGAGACCTGATTGCCTTCAAAAGTTCCCTGGCGATGCTGCCGCATATCAAAAGACTGCTGTCCGATTTTTCAGGGGGGCTTCTTTCGGAGGAAGCGGGGAACCTTGATCCGCTGACCGATTTGTATGATCTGATCGAGGCTGCAATCGATCCCGACCCGCCGCTTCAGTCGAAAGAAGGCGGTATCATCCGGACCGGTTACAACGAAGAGGTGGACCGCTTAAGAGATGCCAAAACGAGCGGCAAGCAGTGGCTTTCGGAGCTTGAGGAGCGAGAGCGCGAGAAGACCGGCATCAAAAACCTCCGGATCAAGTTCAACCGCGTGTTCGGCTACTATCTTGAGGTCACGAATTCCTTTAAGGAACTTGTTCCGCCCGATTGGATCCGCAAGCAGACGCTTACCGGCGCGGAGCGCTTCACGACACCCGAACTGAAGGAACTCGAGGATACGATTCTGAATGCGGAGGACAAGCTGTTCTCCCTTGAGTACCGGCTGTTTGTTTCGGTCCGCGACAGAATCTTCGCAGAGGTTGAGAGAATTCATAAAACCGCCAAGGCCGTTGCCGTCATCGACGCATTGGCGAGCCTTGCTTATGTTGCGGAGCGCAACAATTACGTCTGTCCGGAGGTCCGTGAAAGAGGACCCGTCATCATAAAAGACGGCCGTCATCCCGTCGTGGAGCAGATGATCCCGAACCGCATGTTTGTGGCAAATGACACACTGCTTGACAACGGTCAGAACCGCGTCAACATCATTACGGGACCGAATATGGCCGGTAAATCGACCTATATGCGGCAGACGGCGTTAATTGTATTGATGGCGCAAATGGGAAGCTATGTTCCTGCTTCCTCCGCCGAAATCGGAATCGTGGACCGGATTTTCACCCGTGTCGGCGCAAGCGACGATCTGGCAAGCGGACAGAGCACGTTCATGGTAGAGATGACGGAGGTAGCCAACATCCTTCGGAATGCCACGAAGGACAGTCTGCTCGTTCTCGACGAAATCGGCCGCGGCACAAGCACATATGACGGACTTGCGATTGCCTGGGCAGTCATCGAGCATGTTGCCGACCCGCATCTGATCGGTGCGAAGACACTGTTTGCAACGCATTACCACGAGCTGACCGAGCTTGAGGGCAAGCTTGAGGGCGTATGCAACTATTGCATTGCGGTTAAGGAACAGGGTGACGATATCATTTTCCTCAGAAAGATCGTGCGCGGCGGTGCCGATAAGAGTTACGGCATCCAGGCGGCAAGGCTTGCCGGTGTTCCGGATGCGGTTTTGAACCGCGCGAAGGAAATCGTGGAGCAGCTTGTAGCCAACGATCTTGCGGAAAAGGCGAAGAACATCAGGGTTGTGGATACCGGAGTTCCGAAGCCGAAAAAGGTGCAGAAGCAGGCCGAAATCGAAGGCCAGCTGAGCCTGTTCGGAACCCCCGAAACCAATCGCGTCGCGGAACAGATTCGGGAGACCGATCTTTCGCGGATGACACCGATTGAAGCACTGAATTTCCTGTATAAGCTGCAGGAGGATCTGAAGCACTGATTCCGATCGGTTGCTGAAAGATAAATAACGGGTTTCCCATACCGGCTTCGGGAGAAACGGAAGGAATGCGTAAAAGCCGGAATCAGGGGGCAGACCCCATCGCGTAAAGAAGAGGATTTTTATGGAACAAGTGTATCGTGTGCACCTCGGACCCGCCCGCTGCGGCGCGGATCTCGGGGACGGAAGCGAGCGCGGGTTATATGTGGATCAGGATACGATTCTGCGTAAGCTCGGGCGCCCGCATCGTCAGATTAATCTGATGTATTGCTATTATCCGAATGACCCCGGCTGGCCGAAGCGAGCGAGCGAGGCATTCCCCAAGGACAAACCGGAATTTGCCTGGAGTTATCCTTATGATGATTATTTCCCGTACGGCGGCGGCATCGGCGGGAATCCGGATGCGGAAGTCTTTCAGCGCATGCGGGACATCCGCCGGCACGGACAGGACGTATGCCTGACCGTTACGATGGATCCGTTTCTTTCGGACGAACATATCACGGCTGTGGCAAGAGACCTTCGGACTTACGGAAGAGTAACCGTAAGAATCAATCACGAGGCAACGGGTTCGTGGTTTTCGTTCAACAAAAGAGCGACTTATGAGCAGGTTGCCGCATTCTTTGTAAGGTGTGCGGAGATCTTCCATCGGGAAGCGCCGAACTGTAAGATTGTGCTCTGTCTGGACGGCTGCAAAAGCCTTAATGAGGAGAAGATGGTCATGGAAGACATCTTCACCGAAGCCGCACGCGCTGCGGACGTCGTTTCGGTGGACCGGTATCTGGCACTGCACTGGGGCTATCCGGCCGATGTGTGCGAGGATAATCGGAGCGCGCAGAGAACGCCGGTCGGAGAGATCTACAGCCTCTGTAAAAAGAGCGCGGACCGCTATGCGGTCATGAACCGGGGTGTGCGTAAGCCGATGGTACTGTCGGAACTGAACGCGGACGGCGACGTGACAGGTCCTTACGAGCAGGCCGAAATGTATGAAGAATTCTGCCGCATGCTTCGGGAAGATAAGGATGACTGGCTCTCGGGAATCACGATGTATCAGTTCCGTGATGACGGCCGGCTGGGGCTTGAGATTACCGACCCGAACAATCCGGATGTCGGCATCGAGCAGCCGCTTTTAAAAACGTATCGAAAACTGATTCACGAGGAGCCGTTTCTTCCCGCTATGACGGTCGGAGAAGCCGCAGAAGGTCCGTTTGTGCTTCGCTACGGCGGGGCAGAGGATGCGGACGGCATTACGGTTGCCGTGGAGCTTGAGAAGAAGCCGGTTTTCTTCGAACTTTATTTTGACGGAGAACTCGCGGACGCCAATCTGATGATCTGTTGCGGCGGAGAATGGTTCTATAAGAAGCCGGGTGTTTCGGTGATCGATATGAACAGCGCCTTCTTCGATCGGGAATTCGAAGGCGGTCGCATTTTCCTCAGTTTCTTCGCACCGCCCGCAAGCGGGGAAAATGACCCGACGCAGGGTGAAGGCTGGCAGACGGATTACTACTTTACGCTGAAGTCGCTTCCGCGTCTCAGAATCCGTTATAAGGCAATTTTAGAGTAAAGAACGAATTAATATAATCAGGAGGTATTTGCTATGGATTATCAGGAAATGTATCGTTTCTGGTGCACGGATGATTATTTCGATGCGGAAACGAAAGCGGAGCTGCTCGCCATCAAGGATGACGACAAAGAGATTCGTGAGCGCTTTTACAAGAGCCTCGAATTCGGCACGGGCGGCCTTCGCGGCATTATCGGCGCAGGCACGAACCGGATGAATTTGTATACCGTTCGGAAGGCCACACAGGGTCTTGCCAACTTCATTTTGAAGGAGGGCGGTGCCGAGAAAGGTGTCGCAATTGCTTACGATTCGAGAAGAATGTCCGTGGAGTTCAGCGAGGAAGCCGCGCTTTGCCTTGCCGCCAACGGCATTAAGGCTTACCGTTTCGAGTCGCTTCGTCCGACTCCCGAGCTTTCCTTCGCGCTTCGCGAGCTCGGCTGCATCGCCGGCATTGTCGTTACCGCAAGCCACAATCCTGCCGAGTATAACGGCTATAAGGTTTACTGGGAAGACGGCGCGCAGATTACGCCTCCGAAGGATGCCGCCATCATTGACGAAGTCAATGCCGTGACGGATTTCCATAAGGTGAAGACGATGTCCAGACTGGATGCCATTAAGGCAGGTCTTTACTTTGTCATCGGTCAGGAAATCGACGACCGATACATGGTTGAGCTGAAGAAACAGGTATTAAGACCCGAAATCTGCCGCGAACAGGGCAAGGACATGAAGGTCGTTTACACGCCTCTTCACGGAACCGGCAATATTCCCGCAAGAAGAATTCTCAAGGAGATCGGTTTTACGAAGGTGGTTGTCGTTCCGGAGCAGGAGAAGCCGGACGGAAACTTCCCGACCGTAACGAGCCCGAATCCCGAGAACAAAGAAGCCTTCAAGCTTGCTTTGGCGCTTGCCAAGAAGGAAGGCGCGGACCTCGTTCTTGCGACGGACCCGGATGCGGACCGTCTCGGCGTATACGCAAAGGATTCGAAGACCGGGGAGTATCATTCCTTTACCGGAAACATGTCCGGCATGCTGATCTGCGAGTACCTGCTTTCGACAAGAAAGGAACTCGGCCTTCTGCATGATGACGGATTCCTCGTAAAGACGATTGTTTCGACGAATATGACGGACCTGATTGCAAAGGAATACGGTCTTGAGCTGAAGGAATGTCTGACCGGCTTCAAGTTCATCGGAGAGCTGATTAAGATTTCCGAGCAGACCGGGAAAGGCCACTACGAGTTCGGTTTCGAGGAAAGCTACGGCTGCCTGATTGGAACGCATGCAAGAGATAAGGATGCCATCGTCGCAGTCATGTCGCTTTGCGAAGCGGCTGCATATTACCGCACCAAAGGGCTTACGCTGTGGGATCAGATGATGAACATCTATAAGAAATACGGATTCTTCCGCGAAGGCATCCAGACGATTACGTTAAAGGGCTTTGAGGGCGCGCAGAAGATCCGCGAGATGATGGACAGCATCCGTAACAATCCGCCGAGAAAGCTCGGCTGCTATGACGTGCTTGAGTTCCGCGATTACGAAAAGGACATCATAACGGATTACAAGACCGGCGAGACCCGCCCGACGGGACTTCGCAAGTCCAATGTTTTATACTTTGATCTGAATGACAACGCATGGGCATGCGTCAGACCTTCCGGCACGGAGCCCAAGATTAAATTCTACATCGGCGTAAAGGGCAATTCTTTCGAGGATGCCGAGAAGAAGCAGAAGGAGCTTCTCGATGCGCTGATGGTATTTGCCGAATAACTAATCCGGAGAGACTGATGAAAGAACTGTTGTTTTTAAATCCGGTATTGAAGGAATGCATTTGGGGCGGTACCCGTCTTTCACAGTTCGGGTACCGCCTTCCGAGCGACCGGACGGGAGAATGCTGGGGAATCAGCGCGCATCGAAACGGGGACTGCACCGTAACCTCGGGCACGTATGCGGGAATTTCGTTAAGCGAGCTTTTCAGAAGTCACCGGGAACTGTTCGGCGGCATCGGAGGAGAGAGCTTCCCGCTTTTAATCAAGTTAATCGATGCGAAGAGCGATTTAAGCGTGCAGGTTCATCCCGATGACGAATACGCGCGGATTCATGAGAACGGAGCCCTAGGAAAAGCCGAATGCTGGTACATCCTCGACTGCGACGAGGACGCGACCGTTGTTCTCGGACACCGTGCAAAGGACCGTAAGGAAGCCGAAGAAATGATAAGACAGGGCCGTTTCTCCGATTTCATCCGGGAGATTCCGATTCGAAAAGGCGATTTCCTGATGATTGAGCCCGGCGTTATTCATGCCATCAAGGGCGGCACAATGCTTCTTGAGACGCAGGAGAACAGCGATATCACATACCGCGTATACGATTACGGAAGACTTATGAACGGGGCGCCCCGAAAACTTCATATCGAGGAAAGCCTGGCCGTCATGAAATGCCCCTGCCTTCCCGATAAGCCCGACTTTCAGACGGAGAGAATCGGAAGGTCGGAAATCCGGCACTTCGTGTCCGATTCGCATTTTTCAGTATCGTTATACAAAACGGACGGAGAGCTTTCCGTTCCGAACCGAAATCCGTTCATTGCCGTTACGGTGCTTGACGGAAGCGGCACGCTCGACAATACGCCGGTGAAGAAGGGAGACCACTTCCTGATTCCAGCCGGGTACGGGGATTTCGTTCTGTCCGGGCAGACGGAACTTATGATGAGCACGGTTCCTAAGGAACCGACAGTTGCAAATCCGTAATGAAAATGCTATAATAAATCTTTGCGGGGTTTCGCATTTTTGCAGGAAAATGTTACATTTTTCAAAGTCAACAGAATAAAAAGTCATGAGGTGAGCAGATGAAAACAGACATCCAGATTGCACAGGAAGCTGTCATGCAGCCGATTACAAAGGTTGCGGAGAAACTCGGAATCCGTGAGGACGAGTTGGAGCTGTACGGAAAATACAAAGCGAAATTTTCCGATGAATTGCTGAAACGGATTGAAGGCAATCCCGAAGGAAAGCTCGTTTTGGTAACGGCAATCAATCCGACACCTGCCGGAGAAGGAAAGACGACCACGACAGTCGGTCTCGGCGAGGCGATGGGGCTTCTCGGAAAGAAGGCCGTCATTGCGCTTCGTGAGCCGTCACTCGGTCCGTGCTTCGGCGTGAAGGGCGGCGCTGCAGGCGGCGGTTATGCACAGGTCGTTCCGATGGAGGATCTGAACCTTCACTTTACCGGTGATTTCCACGCAATCACTTCGGCGAACAATCTGCTTGCCGCCATGCTTGATAACCATATCATGCAGGGCAACACGCTCGGAATCGACCCGAACCAGGTCGTTTGGAAGCGCTGTCTTGATATGAACGATCGCGCGCTTCGAAACATCGTAATCGGCCTCGGAAAGAAGACCGACGGCGTTGTCAGGGAAGATCATTTCATCATCACCGTGGCTTCGGAAATCATGGCGATTCTCTGTCTGGCAAATGACATGACGGATTTGAAGAACCGTCTCGGCCGCATCATCGTTGCCTATACTTATGACGGAAAGCCCGTGACCGCAGCGGATTTAAAGGCTGTCGGTTCCATGGCCGCCCTTTTGAAGGATGCACTCAGACCGAATCTGATTCAGACGATTGAGAATACGCCTGCGATTGTGCACGGCGGTCCGTTCGCCAATATCGCACACGGCTGCAACAGTGTCCGTGCGACGAAGGCGGCGCTTAAGCTGAGCGATATCGTCATTACGGAAGCCGGTTTCGGTGCCGACCTCGGAGCCGAGAAGTTCTTCGATATCAAGTGCAGAAAGGCCGGCCTTAAGCCGGATGCCGTTGTACTCGTTGCAACGGTTCGCGCACTGAAATATAACGGCGGAATTCCGAAGGCAGAGCTTGCGAAGGAAGACCTTGCGGCATTAAAGCGCGGCATTGTCAACCTCGAGAAGCATATCGAAAACCTGCAGCAGTACGGTGTTCCGGTTGTTGTTACGCTGAACCGTTTCACCGAGGATACCGACGCCGAGCTCACATTTGTCAGAGAATTCTGCGAGGCAAGAGGCTGTGACTTCGCGCTGTCCGAGGTTTGGGCAAAGGGCGGAGAAGGCGGCATCGCGCTCGCGAAGAGAGTTCTTGCGACGTTGGAAGAGAAAGAAAGCCGTTTCGCTCCTATTTATCCCGACGAGATGCCTCTTAAGGAGAAGATAGAGACGGTTTGCAAAAAGATTTACGGCGCTTCCGGCGTCATCTTTGATCCGGGTGCCGAGAAGATGCTTGCCAAACTGACGGAGCTGGGATTCGGTTCCCTTCCGGTTTGCATGGCCAAAACCCAGTATTCCCTTTCCGATGATCCCGGAAAGCTGGGTCGCCCGACGGATTATTCCGTGACGGTGCGGGAAGTTTACGTCTCCGCCGGTGCCGGCTTTGTCGTTGCACTGACCGGAACCATCATGACGATGCCCGGACTTCCGAAGAGTCCCGCGGCAGAGCGGATTGATGTGGATGCGGACGGCGTAATCGACGGATTGTTCTAAAATGCGCGGAGGTTTTTATGAGGAGAAGTAAAAAAATCATTTTGCTTTTTCTGGTCGCAGCCCTGTTGTTTACGGGCTGCGGTCTTCTGCCTGCCGAAAAAAGCACGCGGAAGCTGCCGGTGGATAAGACCGGTCCGGAGGAGCAGTATCTGACCACCGCAACCGTGGAGCGGGGAGACGTTACCGACTGCATCACGGCAGAGTGTGTGTACGGCAGCCAAAAAAGTGAAAGCCTCGCTTTCAACGTGAGTAACGAAGCCATCCTCGGTATTTATGTCAAGGAAGGCGACGCGGTATACGCAGGGGAGCTTCTCGCGGAGATTGCCACCGGCACTCTGGACGACGAAATCGAAGCCTGCAAGGAGGTTTGCAGAAAGACGGATGCCGACCTTGCGTATTATACGCAGAAGCTTGCATTTGAGACCGAACGGCAGACGATTGCCAAGCGGTACGGTCGCAAATACGAAACGAAGACGATTGAGGAGCTGACGGACAAGAAAAACATCCTCGAAGGAGAGAAGAAGGTAGCGGATCTTAAGCTTGCGGAGACCGAAAAGCAGCTTAAGGGACGCCGGCTTGAAGCTTCCTTTGACGGAGTGGTTACGTTCCTTCGCCCGATGAGAATGTGGGAGCGTTCGAATACGCAGACCTTCATCGTCATCCGAAGCGCGGACACCGGTTTCATGACATCGCTTGACGATATTTACGGCTTCTCGGTCGGCGAGATGTACCAGCTGGAGTCCGGCCAGGACATCATTCCGTGCACGCTTGCTTCCGTAACGGAGAACTCGGCCGTGAAGGGCCGTTCCAATCTGACCTTCATCCCGCTTGAGTCGGGACTGGAAGTCGAGGACGGAACGAAAGCCGTTGTGAAGATTGTAAGGAAGGAAGCAAAGGGAGTGCTGTTCATCCCGACGGATGCCGTCAGAACAATCGGCGGAAGAACAGCCGTTTTTGTGCAGCACGAGGAAGGAATCCGCGAAATCCGTTACATTGAAATCGGACTCAGCGTAAAAGGGCTTTCCGAAAAAGAACTGAACCGCACCGAAGTCATTTCCGGACTTTCGGAAGGCGAAACCATCATCATACGATAAGGAGACAGTACAGTGAAAGTAAGACGGATTTTATTGGCTGTGCTTCTTGTCGCAGCTATGTTATTGCCCGGATGCGGGCAGAAGACGAAGGTACCGGAGCTTGTGGTACCGATTGAAAACCCGGATGCCGTATTCACGGCCCGGAAGATTAAGTTAGACACAATCTATGCCAAGGAAGGTTCCGTGTGTCCCGATGTTACCGACATCAAATTCGACTTTGATTCAGAGGCTTATGATGTTCAGGTCATGATCGGCGACTACGTGGAGGAGGGCGACACGCTGTTCCGCCTCGACAAAAACCTTGAGATGAAGGTCAAGGAAGCAGAAGTCGAGCTGACCATCCGCAAGAAGAATTACGAGGTTGTCTGGAAGCGTCACAACGACCAGATCAACAACATGAAGAACCTCCGCACCATGTTTGCGAACATGGGCGACTGGTATAACTATGAACTCTGGGATGTCAACATCCGCGAGGCGCAGGCCGAGTTCGATCTGCAGTATGATTCCGCTTATCAGGAAATACTGGAGTTTGAGGATGATTATCTCGAGCTGAAGAAGCGTTTCGAAGAGGCGGAAATCAAGGCTCCGGTTTCCGGACAGATTGTCTATCAGTCCGTTTTCGCCGAAGGCGATCCGATTATGGAAGATACGACCGTTCTCTCCATCGCAAAGCCGGACAAGAAGCTGATTTCCTGCCCGCTTGTCGAGCCGAAGGAGATTAAGGCTTACGATGAGATCCGCTGCGTCGTTCGCGGAAAAGAATACCCCGCAACCTACATCGAGGTTGATGAGGAAGAACTGTACGAGAAGAAATACCGTGCAACCAACCTGTATTCCTATTTCGATGTCGAGGGACTTCCCGAGGATCTGGAATTCGGTGAATACGCGGTTGTGTATTTCTATGTATCGAGCCATGACCAGGTGCTTGCCGTGCCGAGCCAGGCGGTAACCAAGGAAGCCGGAAAGACGTATGTCAAGGTTGTTTCCGGTGACCGACAGGGCATCCGTCCCGTTACGGTAGGCTTCAGCAATAAGAACTATACCGAAATCACTTCCGGTCTTTCGGAAGGCGAGCAGGTATTTGTCGCGAACAATCTGGCCCGCTACGGCATGGAATACAACACCGTGAAGGCGGAACGGACCGACTTTGAGAAGGGCTGGAGCACGTATGCGCAGAGAGGATCCCTGACAGCCGAGCCGTTTGTCAACCCCGTGAGCGGCAAGATTAAGGAAATCCATATCAGCACATTTTCCCAGATTTATGTAACGAAGGGTCAGCCGATTTACACCGTGACGCCGGATCTCAGCGATGCCGAGAAGGAAGAGGCTGCCACGGCGCTTACGCAGGCCAAGGCGGATTACGCCAAGAAAACAAGAGATGATAAGGAAGCACTTGAAAAAGAGCTGAAGAGAATTAAGAACATGGCCAAGGGCGTTGAGCGTGAGCTGGCACAGTTGAAGTACGACGCTGCCCTGGAAGCTTATGAGAAGTACCTTGTCGAAGGACAGGAATACATCGACGAATGCCAAAAGCGCGTGGACGATTTCGCGCTTTGGGAGCAGGGCGATTATACGGTATGCGCGGAGCAGGACGGCTTCTTAAGCAGCTTTGCAAAGTATACGAAGGGCTATGAACTGAAAGCCAACGAAGTGCTTTGCTACTTCTTCACGCCCGACGACGTATTTTACAGCGGCAGGGATGAAGACCGCTTCATCCGCTACGGCATGACCATTGAATTCGAATACGAATCAAACGGCGAGACCGTCCGTAAGACCGGCAAGGTTGTATCCGCTTACGATGTCCGTCCCGAAGAGGTTGCGGATGCCGACACGTTCATCGTGAAGCTCGATGACGCAGACCCGCGCGATACGAAGGCCAACGGGCATGTCTATTACCAATACTGTAAGGCACAGGATATTCTGACGATCCCCATGGAGCTGATCTCGAGAGAACGAAAGGACGGAAACGACGAGGAGGAAGAGGAAGAAGATAAGGACAATCCGGCCATCGGCGGAGACCTTCTCTCGGATGCGGAAGTGCAGAGGGGTGTTCCTTACGTATGGGTTTACGACGAAAACGGTCAGGTTGTGAAACGGTATATCACAATTGTTTTGGAAAATAAGAACCGCGCCTGGGTTTGCGACGGCATCAGTCCGGATGACCGCATCGTGGTGCATTAGGAGGTAAGGCAATGATTCATTTTATAGCGCAAAAGCTGCTGAATAAAAAATGGCTGATCCTCTGCATCCTGATCGGTAACGTTTTGCTGGTGGCAATTGCATCCTGTAACCCCATGTATACGAAGGCAGCATTGCAGAAGATGCTGACCACGAAGATGGACAATTACATCGACGAAGAGCAGAAATACCCCGGCCTTCTGACCGTGGATGCGGTTCTGTATCAGGAACTGCTTGAGCAGAAGGTAAGCTCTTTTTTCGATGATTACACAAAGGTCGAGGATAAAGTCAGGGAACTGTACGGCATCGAACCGACCATGCAGGTAAGGTACTTCGGTTTCTCGCAAAGACAGAGCGCGCATTATGTCGAAAAGCGCGAGAACAATGCCGCAAACTCACTTTTCGTAAAACCGGCCTCCCTGACCGGCATCGAGGAGCAGGTCACATTTCTCTCGGGTGAGATGTACGCCTCCACGCCGAATGCGGACGGTTCCATTGACGTCATCGTGAATGAGCCCGTGTATTTCGGCTCGACCATGGTTGTCGGAGAGAAGATTGAACTCGACAATCTGCGGGATATCAACGGAAACCCCGTGACGCTTCGCATCGCCGGCGTATTCCGCGCCAAGGATGCTTCGGATATCTATTGGGCAAAATCCCCGCTTTCCTATGATCTTGAGATGTTCATGGACCCTGCCCTTTTCATGGAGCGTTTCGCGAACGGAACAACGATCAGCGGAAACGTGACAGGCAGATGGTATACGTTCTATGATTACGAGAAGATCAGCACGGACAGCGTAGAAGGCATGCTCGAAACGGACAACCGTCTGATTTACGATTACAAGGCACAGCCGAAGGGCGTTTACAGAATCACCCCGAACTACCACAAGGTGTTTGAGGATTATCAGAAGAATTCCGGCCGTGTCGTTACGACAATGTGGATTCTGCAGTCCCCGATTCTCGTGCTTTTGGCTGTATTCATTTTCATGGTTTCGAACCAGGTCATTTCGATTGAGCAGGGCGAGATTTCCATTCTGAAAAGCCGCGGCGTCAGCAAGTTGCAGCTGATTCTGACCTACCTGATTCAGTCCGCGATTCTTGCGGCAATCGGTCTGGTCATCGGCATACCGATCGGCTATCTGCTGTGTCATCTGTTCGGATCGACGAACGCTTTCCTGGAATTTGTCGGAAGAAAGGCCATGCACGTCAGCATTACCGGAACGGCGTTTTTATACGGACTCGTTGTTTCCCTGTTAAGCATCATCATCATGACACTTCCGGTATTGAAATACGCGAGATTCACGATTGTCGAACAGAAGGCCAACAAGCGCAAGAAAGCAACGCCTTTGTGGCAGAGAGTATGGCTTGATGTCATTTTGCTTGCCGCTTCGTTATACGGCTTCTACAATTTCAACTCGCAGAAGGAACTTCTGGTGTCAAAGGTTGCGTCCGGCAAGGCACTTGATCCGATGCTGTTTCTTTCCGCATCGATGTTCATACTGAGCTGCGCCATCGTATTCCTTCGCATCATTCCGCTTCTTGCGACGGTTGTGTTCAAAATCGGGCGCAAGCTGTTAAGCCCGGCTGCTTATGCATCTTTCCTGCAGATCATGAGAGATATCAGAAAGCAGAGCTTCATCACCGTATTCCTTGTTCTGACGATTGCGCTCGGCATCTTCAATGCGAACATTGCGAGAACCGTCAACAAGAACGAAGAAATCCGCATCCATTACAACACCGGTGCCGATATCGTGCTCAGTGAAAAATGGAAGGATAACTCGGGAGACATGAAGATGGGTTATTCGGGCTCGCTTTTATATGAGGAACCGGATTTCCACCGTTACGAACTGCTCAAAGAGGCTCACAGCGACACCTTCAAGGGGCTCGCCAAGGTCCTTCGCGATACGGTCACGGTCAACAGCACCGCAGCTGATGCCGATCCCGTGCAGTTTTTGGCAATCAATACGTATGATTTCGGCAACACGGCCTGGATGCCGGACGGTGTGACGCCGGAGCATTGGTACACCTACCTGAACGCTCTTGCCGTCAACCCCGAGGGTGCCATCATCTCGTCGAATTTCGCACAGAAGATGAACTTCAAGGTCGGCTCCACGATTTCCGTATACCGCAAGGATTCCACCGGAAAGCCGATGGGACGCATGCCGCTTACGGTTGTTGCCATCATGGACGCTTTCCCTTCGTTTGAAGCGAAACAGACGAGTGTTTCGGACGACGGAACCGTTACGACAACCGAAAACTATCTCGTCGTATGCAACTATGCGAATCTCTCGAGATACTATCCGGTAACGCCTTACCAGGTATGGATGAAGATCGACGGCGATGCCGATTTCCTCTATGACTGGGCCGAGGAAAATAACATCACATTTTCCTCTTTCGAGAATTATTCGGATCGCATCGTAGCCATGAAGAATGATCCGTACTTCCAGGTTACGAACGGCATGCTGACAATTTCCTTCATCGTCATTTTGGTGCTTTGCGCAATCGGATTTTTGATTTACTGGCTGACAAGCATCCGTGCGCGTGAGCTGATTTTCGGCATCTATCGTGCAATGGGCATGTCGATGGGCGAGCTGATCAGGATGCTTCTTAACGAGCATCTCTTCGGTTCGGTCATCCCCATCCTGTTCGGCGCAGGAGTCGGAATTCTTGCCTCGAAGATGTTCATTCCGCTGATTGAGATAGCTTACGCCCCGGCGGAGCAGACGCTTCCTACCGGAATCTTCATCAATTCCGGAGATATCATCAGAATCAGCGTTGTGGTCGGCGTCATGCTGATCGGCTGTCTTGCCGTTATTTCCGTGATGCTTTCGAAGATGAAGATTAACCAGGCTTTGAAGCTCGGCGAAGATTAAGGAGGAAGCATGGAAGAAATATTACGTACAGAAGAAGTGAAGCGCGCTTTCCCGGTAGCAGGCGGCGATTTCTGGGCTCTTAAGGGAATCAGCATCACCGTGCCGAAGAACAGCCTGACCATCTTAAAAGGCCGCTCCGGTTCCGGTAAGACAACGCTTCTCAATATCATCGGTGCTTTGGATGCGCCGACAAGCGGTAAGGTTTATTTCGACGGCAAAGACATCTCGAATGCATCCGATAAGGAGCGCGAGCTTTTGCGCCGTCATGAAATCGGTTTCATATTCCAGTCGGTTGCGCTGATTCCGGTCATGTCCGCATATGAGAATGTGGAATATGCCCTTCGGCTCGCCGGATACAAGGGAGACTACAAGGAACGCGTCATGGAATGCCTGAAGCTTGTCGGACTCAGCAAACGTGCTTCCCATATGCCGCAGGAGCTCTCCGGCGGTGAACAGCAGCGTGTCGCGATTGCGCGTGCCATCGCACATAAGCCGAAAATCATATTTGCCGACGAGCCTACCGGCGAGCTGGACTCTGCGACCAGCCTTTCGGTAATCGGCATTTTCAAGGATCTGATCAAGAAGGAAGGAATCACATTTGTCATGACGACTCACGACCCGAAGCTGATGGGTTACGGCGACATGGTTTATGAGATTTTGGACGGTGAAGTCATTTCCACAACCGACAATACGGAGGAACGAAATGAGTAAGAGAAACCGAAACCAAATTGTGCAAAAAGCGAAGAGAACTCCCGATCAGATCGTTCAGAAGAAGGACAAGGTATCGGAGGTTGTTGCGAAGAAGCTTCAGGAGGAACTGAAGGAGAAGGCGCCCGAGACGAAGCCCGAAGCCGTAACGGAGCAGCCTGCGGGTGACGAGCCCGGTCCGATGGCCGAAGAGATTTCGAAGGCGTTGAAGGATTCCTTTATGGAAGCCTACAAGAAGCAGACCGAGGGAGAACTTGAGGACGAGCTTGACGATAACGTCATGATCCTCTGCGAGAACCTCGTTAAGATTTATAAGACAAAGGATACCGAAGTGCTTGCGCTGCAGGGTCTTGAGCTTCGTGTCGAAAAAGGCGAATTCATCGCCATCATCGGCAGCTCCGGTTCCGGTAAATCCACATTCCTGAACCTCCTCGGTGGCCTTGACCGTCCGAGCGCGGGAAAATTATACGTGGACGGCAAGAATCTGTTTAAGATGACCGAAAGCCAGATGGTTGCATATAAGCAGAAGACGGTCGGATTTGTCTGGCAGAATAATGCCAGAAACCTGCTTCCGTATCTGACTGCCGTGCAGAACGTTGAGCTTCCGATGCTGTTCTGTGAGCCGAAGGAGCGTCATGAGCGCGCAATTGAACTGCTGACGCTTGTCGGAATGGTTCATAAGAAGGACAGCCGTCTGAACCAGTTGTCCGGCGGTGAGCAGCAGAGAATCGCAATCGCGATTGCGCTTGCAAACAGACCGAAGCTGCTTCTTGCCGATGAGCCGACGGGTTCCGTTGACCAGAAGACCAGTGATGCCGTTTTGGACGTATTCCGTAAGCTGAATACCGAGCTCGGCATTACGATCGTCATCGTAACGCATGACATCAACCTTGCCAAGAAGGTTAACCGTGTCGTGATGATGCGTGACGGTAAGACGAGCATCGAGCGAATCATGAAGGAAGAGTACGCGAAGGAGAATCTTCACGGCTTCATTGAAGAAGATACGCACGAGGAATACGCAATTCTCGACCATGCGGGCCGTGTGCAGATTCCGAGAGAGATGCTCGACGAAATCGGTGTGGACAGCAAGAAAATCCGCATGACCGTGGACGGCGACAAAATCGTCATCACAAAGGCATGACAGTAAAATAAAAGCAGCACGGATTCGGCAGAATCCGTGCTGCTTTTTATGTCGTATTTGTCATCAAAGATTGGTCTCTTTATATTTCTGTTCGCAGTATACGCAGCGGTATACACGTTTTTCTTCGTTTGTGAGACGGAAGCGGTGCGGGAGTTCCTGCTCGATGCTTGTGATGCAGCGGGGGTTCTTGCACTTTAAGATATTCGTTACCTCACGGGGAAGACGAACGCGGCGCTTTTCGATGATGACATCGTTCTCGATGATGTTTAAGGTGATGTTCGGGTCAAGAACCGCAAGCGTATCGAGGTCAACCGTGATCGGACCTTCGATTTTGATGATGTCCTTGCGTCCCATTTTGTTGCTGGAAGCGTTCTTGATGATGGCAACGCAGCAGTCGAGCTTTCCGAGTTCGAGGTATTCGTAAATCTGCATGCCCTGGCCGGGTTTGATGTGGTCAATGACGACGCCCTGATGGAGTCCGCCGATATTTAACATGTTGTGTACCTCCTTAGTTTTGCGGGATGCGGTCCTTAAGACCGAGGAGCAGGATGATCAGTGCCATGCGGGCGTAGACGCCGAAGCCGGCCTGACGGAAATAGGCTGCGCGCGGGTCGTCATCGACCTCGACGGAGATTTCGTTGACACGCGGGAGCGGATGAAGGACGAACATGTCCTTGCGGGCCAGCTTCATCTTTTCGGGAGTCAGGATGAAGCTGTTCTTCAGGCGGATGTAATCCTCTTCGTTGAAGAAACGTTCGCGCTGTACGCGTGTCATGTAAAGGATGTCAAGCTCGGGCATGACTTCGTCGAGGGAGCGGACTTCCTTATACGGAATATTGTTTGCGTCGAGAACTTCCTCCTTGAGATAAGCGGGGATGCAGAGTTCTTCGGGAGAAATCAGCACGAAGCGGATGCCGGGGTAGCGGACCATCGCATTGATCAGGGAGTGAACCGTGCGGCCGAATTTCAGGTCGCCGCAAAGGCCGATGGTCATGTTGTCAAGCCGTCCCTTGAGCTCGAGAATCGTAAGCAGGTCCGTAAGCGTCTGCGTCGGGTGGTTGTGGCCGCCGTCGCCGGCATTGATTACCGGAATTCCCGAATGCCTTGAGGCGACGAAGGGCGCGCCTTCCTTCGGATGCCGCATCGCGCAGATGTCGGCATAGTAGGAGATGATGCGGATCGTGTCCGAAACGCTTTCTCCTTTGGCTGCGGAGCTGGAGTCCGCACTCTGGAAGCCGAGCACCGAACCGCCGAGGTTCAGCATGGCAGCTTCAAACGAGAGACGCGTGCGTGTGCTCGGCTCGTAGAAGCAGGTGGCGAGTTTCTTGCCGTCACATACATGACGGTAGCGCTCCGGGTCTCTCATGATGTCCTGCGCAAGAGAGAGGAGTTCGGTGAGTTCCGGAAGACTCAGGTCCATGGGGCTGATGAGATGTTTCATAAATATCCTCCTTGTATTTTTCTAAAGAAAAAGCCTGCGATCATTTCGCAGGCTTGAAATCAAAGTAACGAAGACAGTTATTATAGCAAATGTCTTCCACAACGGAACCGAGAAAAGACATATCCTTCGGGTATTCGCCTTCGGAAACAAGTCTTCCGAAGAAACGGCAAAGGATACGGCGGAAATACTCGTGCCGTGTGTAGGAAAGGAAACTGCGGGAATCGGTAAGCATGCCGATAAACTGCCCGATGACGCCGAGATTGGAAAGACTCGTGAGCTGATCGAGCATGCCGGTCTTGTTATCATTGAACCACCAGGCGGAGCCGTGCTGAATCTTGCCCGCGCAGCTTTCATCCTGGAAGCAGCCGATGACGGAATCGATGGCAGCGTTGTCAATCGGATTCAGGGAATAAAGAATCGTCTTCGGAAGCTGTTCGGTCTTTGCAAGGTCGTTCAAAAACTCCGTCAGCGAAGCAACCGGAGTATGATTATCAATGCAGTCAAAACCCGTGTTGGGACCAATCCGGTCAAACATCAGGCTGTTGTTGTCGCGCTTAACACCGTAATGCAGCTGCATGACAAAGCCGACCCGGTGATACTCCCGGGCAAGGTGCAGCAGAAGATTGGTACGGTAAGCCATGGCCTCCTTACGCGTAACGGTACCGCCGTCCATGCGTTTGCGGAAAATGCCACCCGCAGTCTCGTCATCACAGGGCTCGTACATGACATACGGGAGACCGTGATCGGCAGTTTTTGCGCCGCGGAATGCAAAGTAATTAATCCGCTCCGTCAGGCTGTCCTTCAAATCGGAGAGGCTGTACATGGTCCAGTCGCAAATCTCGCCGAGGCGCTCCACATGCTCCGCAAAGCCGGGCTTCTCAATATCGAGGAAGTTGTCGGGACGGAATGCGGGAAGCACCTGAACAGGGAAGGACGAATCGTCCGCAAGCTGCTTATGGTAACGAAGATCGTCGCACGGGTCGTCGGTCGTGCACAGAATCCGCACATTGGAACGACGCACGAGATTCCTCGCGCTCATGCCGGGATCGCGAAGCATTTCATTACAGCGGTCATAGATGGAAAGGGCATTGTCGGGGGTAAGGGGCTCCTGAATCCCGAAATAGCGCTGAAGCTCAAGATGACTCCAGTGATACAGAGGGTTGCCGATGGCTTTGGAAAGAGAAACGGCAAATGCCTCGAATTTCTTTTCGGGATCGGCACTTCCGGTAATCAGTTCCTCCGGAACGCCGCAGGCCCGCATGATGCGCCATTTATAATGGTCGGCACCGAGCCAGAGATCGGAAATGTTACAGAAGCGGACGTCGTCCGCGATTTCGGAAACAGGAATATGACAATGGTAATCAATGATCGGCATGTGCTCGGCGTACTTGTGATACAGCACTTCCGCGCACTCCGTATCCAAAAGGAAGTTTTTATCCATAAACTCCATTCAGACATCCTCCCGATTCAGTCCGAAATCTTATCTGCGGTATCATACCATATTGCAGAATCATTTTCAAGAGGATTTCGGAAGAAAAATAAAAAAATGCTTCTCAAGATGTTGTAATTTCACAATTCTTTTGTTGCGAAAAAATGCAAGATATGGTAAAATTTCTTTAGTTTGGATACCGGAGGCAGTTATGGGCAGAATTGTTACACTCGGAGAGATCATGCTTCGTCTTTCGACGCCGGGATATGAGCGGTTCATGCAGGCGGAGAGCTTTGATGTATGCTATGGGGGAGGAGAAGCCAATGTGGCTGTTTCACTGGCGGGATTCGGGCACGACGCCTCCTTTGTCACCAAGCTTCCGGCCAATGAAATCGGCGATGCGGCCGTTTCGGCACTCAGAAGATACGGCGTTGACACGTCGGACATCGTACGCGGCGGAGACCGTGTCGGAATCTATTTCCTTGAGACCGGCGCATCGGTAAGACCGTCCAAGGTTGTTTATGACCGCGCGCATTCCGCAATTGCGGAAGCCGTTCCGTCCGATTTTGATTTCGAGAAGATCTTCGAAGGCGCGGAGTGGTTTCATTTTACAGGAATTACGCCTGCCATCAGCGACAACGCCGCAACGGTTACGAAGGCTGCCCTGATTGCCGCAAAGAAGAAAGGCCTGACGGTTTCGTGCGATCTGAACTTCCGCAAGAAGCTTTGGTCGAGCGAGAAAGCGCAGAAGGTCATGACCGATCTGATGCAGTATGTGGATGTCTGCATCGGCAACGAAGAGGATGCAGAGAAGGTGCTCGGCTTTAAGCCCGCAGGCACCGATGTCACGAAGGGTGATCTGGCACTGGCCGGATACGAGGATATCTTCAAGAGAATGAAGGAACGCTTCGGCTTCCGTTATGTCGTAAGTTCCCTTCGCGAGAGCATTTCCGCATCGGACAACAACTGGTCAGCAGCCATCTATGACGGAAACGAGTTCTATCATTCCCGTACTTATAAGCTGCACATCGTGGACCGTGTCGGCGGAGGCGATTCCTTTGCCGCAGGACTGATTTGCGGACTGATGGACGGAAAGAGCGGAAAGGAAGCCCTGGAATTTGCCGTTGCGGCAAGTGCCTTAAAGCATACGATCCCGGGCGATTTCAACTGTGTTACGAGAAACGAAGTACTTGCCCTTGCCGGCGGTGACGGAAGCGGACGGGTACAGAGATAGAGAAGGGAGAATTATAATATGGCACTGAAGATTCAAAAAGTAACAGATGAGGCATTCGGAACCTACGGCCGGATCGTAACCGGTTATGACACGAAGGAACTTCTTAAGGTTCTTGTCGATACCACTCCCGCACCTGCGGATGCCGTGGTATATGTTCCGTCCGATGCAAACCTTGAGGCAACTCCTGCCATGAAGGATTTCACGCTGAACTGCTACGGCGGAATGCCGATTCAGATCGGTTACTGCAACGGTACGAACACGAAGCTGAACTGCCTTGAGTATCATCGCGACAGCGAGATCGACATTGCGGCTGAGGACTGCATCCTTCTTCTCGCACGTCAGCAGGACTGCATGGGCAAGATGCTTGACACCTCGAAGGTAGAGGCTTTCTTCTGCCCCGCGGGAACCGCCGTTGAATTATATGCAACCACACTTCATTATGCTCCCTGCAGCGCAAAGAAGGGTGACCACTTCCGCGTAGTCATCATTCTTCCGAAGGGAACGAACCTTGAGAAGCCCGCCATCACCGTGAGAAATGACGATGATGCAAGACTTTTCGCAGCAAACAAATGGCTGATTGCCCATCCCGAAGCTTCCGAGGCAGGCCAGGGCGCTGTCATCGGACTTACCGGAGTGAACATCGATATTGCAGACCTGATTTAACCCGTGTCCGTGATTTCTGAACAAGGAGAGAGAAGACCATGAAATGTCCGTTTTGCGGTGATGAAAACACCAAGGTAATCGATTCCAGACCTTCCGAAGAAACCAATGCCATCAGACGTCGCAGACAGTGCGAAAAGTGCAGCAAGCGTTTTACCACCTATGAGAAAGTAGAAACCATTCCGCTTGTTGTCATCAAAAAAGGCAATGTGCGGGAAGCATACGACCGCTCGAAGATTGAGGCCGGCGTATTCCGTTCCTGTCACAAGCGTCCGATCAGCGTATCCCAGATTACGCAGCTTGTGGACGAGGTGGAGAATGCCATCTTCAATATGGAGGAAAAGGAAATCCCGAGCTCCAAAATCGGCGAACTCGTCATGGACAAACTGAAAAGCCTGGATGCCGTAGCGTATGTCCGTTTTGCTTCGGTTTACCGTGAATTCAAGGATGTCGGAACCTTCATGGATGAATTAAAGAAGCTTCTCGATCACGACGATGTGAAAAAGTTACAATAATACTTCGGTTTTTTGTGGCATTTGCCAAAAGAAATCTGATTAAGACCTGCGAAGGAACAGCATTTTCCAAAAGAAAATGCTGTTTTTTTGTAGGCAAATGCCATAGTTTTCGCCGCTGTGACCCGCTACACTTTTTATGGAAAATACTACGAAAGGAGTCACAGCATGTATTGTAAGATTACAAGCCTTGCGCTTAAAGGCATTGAGGCGGGAATCGTCTCGGCCGAGGTGGATGTCGGAAACGGGCTTCCGGGGATCAATATGGTCGGATTTCTGTCGGCGGAGGTCAGGGAAGCGAGGGAGCGGGTGCGGGTTGCCCTTCGAAATTCCGGCTATCCTTTGCCCGCTAAAAAGATTACGGTGAATCTGTCGCCGGCCGATATGCGAAAGGAGGGAACGGCCTTTGATCTCGCGATAGCCATGGGAATCCTGTGCGGGCTCGGCATCATTCCGGAGGAGTTGCTTCGGGACTGCTGCTTTATCGGAGAGCTCGGCCTTGACGGGAAGATTCGTGCGGTGCCCGGCGTGCTGTCGTGCACATTTGCCGCAAAGGAAGCCGGATTGAAACGGATTTTCGTGCCGGCGGACAATGCGCAGGAATCCGCGATGGTGGACGGCATTGAAACATACGGGCCGCAGACGCTTAACGAAGCGCTCGACTTCTTCATCGGGACCGGGGAGCAGGAGCCGGTCGTACGGGATTTCAGACCGCAACGGGCAGAATTATCGGAGGATTTCTCGGATATCAGAGGCCAGTATCTCGGCAAGCGTGCGGCCGTGATTGCCGCGGCAGGCGGGCATAATCTGTTACTGCTCGGACCGCCCGGCTCGGGAAAGACGATGCTTGCAAGAAGAATCCCGGGAATCCTTCCGCCGCTAAGTCTTGAGGAGAGCATGGAACTGACGAAGATTTATTCGGTCGCCGGCATGTTTCGCCCCGAGGACGGGAGAATCCTGAAGCGCCCGTTTCGGAATCCGCACCACACCTGCAGCATCGCCGGAATGGCCGGCGGAGGCGGGCACCAGCCGGTGCCGGGGGAGATTACGCTTGCCACGAAAGGGGTTTTATTCCTGGACGAATTTCCCGAGTTTAAGCGGGAAAGCATTGAGGCGCTCCGGCAGCCGCTTGAAGAGCACCGGATCGTGATATCGAGGTTGTACGGGAACTATGAGCTGCCGGCGTCGTTTCTTTTGGTGGCCGCGATGAATCCGTGCCCGTGCGGGTATTATCCGGACCGGAACCGCTGTACCTGCTCGCCGGACCGGATTCGCAGGTACCGGGGGCGTGTCAGCCATGCGATATTAGACCGGATCGATCTGTGCGTCGAGCTGTCCGCCGTGCCGATCACGGAGCTGTCCAAGGAGGAAAAGGGTGAATCAAGCGAGTCGTTACGCCAAAGGGTGGAAGCCTGCCGGCGTGTCCAGGAGGAACGGTACCGTGATGAGAGCTTTTCCCTGAATGCCGAGATCCCGGGGGCACTTCTGGACGTTTTCTGCAACATGACGGATACGGCAAATGAGAGGCTGATCCGGGCATTTGTCAAAAAGGGCTTCAGCGCGCGGCTATATGACCGGATTCGGCGCGTGTCGCGAACCGTTGCGGACCTCGAAGGCTCCGAAATCATTAAGGAGGAACATGTCTCGGAAGCGGTCATGTATCATGCGATGGAAGGAGGTTTCAATCGGGAATATGGCGGATTCTTATGATTGCTGGCTCGCCTGTGCGGTGAACACGGCGGAACATATCGAAAAACTTCTTTCGCATTTTCAAACGGCTAAAGAGGTGTTCGAAGCGGATGAGAAGGAGATACGGGCACAGAACTTTCTCGGGGAAACGGAGATCGCATACCTGACCGATCCCCGCAAGGAAAGCAACATGGAGATGCAGAGCCGTTTCGTCGGGCAAAACGGCATCCGCGCGGTCCGCTTTGATGAGGATGGGTATCCGGAGCGCTTTTTATCGCTTGCGGACCGTCCGTATTGCATTTTTTATCAGGGGAAGCTTCCGGATAAGGAGCTTCCGGCGCTTGCCGTCGTCGGTTCGAGAAGGCCGAGCATATACGGAGAGGAGATGACGGAGGATTTCGCGGGCGCGCTTGCCGGCGCGGGTGTCGTCATCGTAAGCGGCATAGCGATGGGAATCGACGGCATATCGCATAAGGCTGCGCTTAAAGCGGGCGGCATGACCGTCGGAATTCTCGGCTCCGGCATCGGCGTGCCTTATCCGAAGGAAAATTGGACGCTGTATCGGGAAATGTGCGAGAAGGGGTGCGTGATGTCGGAATACGGACCGGGGGTACCGCCGCTTAAGTATCATTTTCCACACAGAAACCGTCTGATTTCGGCTCTGTCGGACGGCATTCTGGTCGTGGAGGCGGCCGAACGGAGCGGCACGCTGATTACGGTTGACCTCGGGCTCGAACAGGGAAAGGAGATTTATGTCATTCCGGGGCGCATCGGAGACCGAATGAGTGCGGGCTGTCTGCAGCTCATCAAACAGGGGGCCAGGCTTGTTACGGATCCTTATGAAATCGCTTCGGACCTGGCGGAAATCGTACAAAACAGGTTGCAAAATGAAACAAATCGGGAAGAAGGGGTGAAGAAGTCTAAAAACAGCAAACAAACCATTGAATTATCGAAAAAATCTGAAAATGGCAATTTGGGGCTTGCAAGCGATGAAAAAGTAGTGTATGATTTGTGTCGTTTGGACACCCGGCACTTCGATTCGCTGTTGCAGGGAAGCGGTTTGTCAGTCGCGCGTCTTTCGGAAATCCTTTTCGGCCTGCAGTCGAAAGGACTTATCCGGCAAACCGTGCCAAACTATTATTCCGTTACCGGTTTCGGAGGATACAATGGCTAAAAATCTGGTGATTATGGAGTCGCCCGCCAAGGCGAAGACCGTTAAGAAATATCTCGGATCCAATTATGAAGTGCTTGCTTCGGGCGGGCACGTGAGAGACCTGCCGAAGAGTTCACTCGGCGTCGATGTCAACGCGGATTTTGAGCCGCATTACATTACGATCCGCGGCAAAGGCGATGTTCTGGCCGCGCTTCGAAGAGAAGTGAAGAAGGCCGACAAAATCTATCTCGCAACCGACCCGGACCGTGAGGGAGAGGCAATTGCATGGCATTTGCTGGAGGTTTTGAAGACCGATCCGAAGAAGACATACCGGATTACGTTCAACGAAATCACAAAGAACGCCGTTAAAAATTCGATGAAAAATGCCAGAGAGATCGACATGAATCTCGTGGACGCCCAGCAGGCCAGAAGAATTCTGGACCGCATGGTCGGATATGAAATCAGCCCGATTCTCTGGGGCAAGGTCAAAAGAGGCCTGAGCGCAGGCCGCGTGCAGTCGGCTGCACTCCGCATGATTTGCGACAGAGAGGCGGAAATCGGCGCATTTGTCAAAGAAGAATACTGGACCTTAAGCGGTGACTTCACGGCGGAAGGCGAAAAGAAGCCCGTGAGCGCCGTATATTACGGAAAGAAAAAGAAGGCCGAACTGAAGAAGGAGGCCGACTGCGATAAGGTTTTGGAGGCCGTTAAGGACGCTAAGTTCACCGTGACCGAGGTGAAGGAGGGCGAGAGAAGAAAGAACGCCCCGCTTCCGTTCACGACAAGCACGCTCCAGCAGGAAGCCGCCAAGACGCTTAATTTCACGACGCAGAAGACGATGCGCGTCGCACAGCAGCTTTATGAAGGCGTTGATGTAAAAGGACACGGGACACTCGGCCTGATCACATACCTCCGTACCGATTCGACGAGAATCTCCGAGGAGGCCGATGCAGCCGTTAAGAAGTATATTGCAGATGAAATCGGAAAGGATTATCTCGGCGGCGCAGCTAAGGCACAGGGCGGCGATCGGAGAATCCAGGATGCACACGAAGCCATCCGTCCGTCCTATGTGGAACTGACGCCTGACGCTTTGAAGAACGATCTGTCGAAGGAACAGCTGAGACTGTATCAGCTGATCTGGAAGAGATTCGTCGCAAGCCGCATGAAAGACGCCCTATACGCTTCCACGACTTTGAAAATCGAAGGAAACGGCCATGTTTTCACCGGTAATTTCAGTTCCGTGAAGTTTGACGGATACGAAAAGGTATACAGTTTCTCCGACGACGAAGAGAAGACGGCGAAGAAGGGAAGGATTCCCGCAGTCGGAACCGTATTTGCTTCGGCCGTGCTTACGAAAGAGCAGCATTTCACGCAGCCTCCGTCGCATTTTACAGAGGCGAGCCTCGTTAAGACGATGGAGGAAACCGGAATCGGACGGCCGAGTACCTATGCGCCGACGATTACGACACTTCTTTCGAGACATTATGTCAGCAAGGAAGGAAAGGCGCTGTTCGTGACCGATCTCGGCGAGGCTGTTAACGAATTGATGAAGCAGGCTTTCCCGTCCATCGTGGCGACCGATTTCACGGCCACCATGGAAACGCTTCTCGACGGCGTGGAAGAGGGAAATGTGCAGTGGAAGAACGTTGTCCGCAATTTCTACCCCGATCTTCACGAAGCCGTGAAGGAGGCGCAGGACAGCCTGAACAATGTTAAGATTGCGGATGAGGTGTCCGATGTTGTCTGCGAACTCTGCGGACGGCAGATGGTATATAAATACGGACCTCACGGCAAATTCCTTGCCTGCCCGGGTTTCCCGGAGTGCCGGAACACGAAGCAGATTTTGGAGCGTACCGGAATTCCGTGCCCGAAGTGCGGAAGGGAACTTGTGATGCGGCGTACCCGTAAGGGCAGACGCTATTTCGGTTGCGAGGGTTACCCGGAATGTGATTACATGTCCTGGCAGAAACCCTGAACAGGAGCGGATTATGAGCGTACAATTACTGGATAAAACGAGAAAGCTTCAGAAACTATTACATAACAACCAAAGTTCGGAAAAGGTCGTTTTCAATGACATCTGCGAAGTGTTGAAGCAGGTGCTTGAGTCGAACGTTTTGGTGCTGAGCCGCCGGGGAAAGGTTTTGGGCAGCGGCAAACGCGACGAAATCCCGCCGCTTTCCGGACTGATTAAGGATGCGGTCGGAAGCCATATCGACAACGACATGAACGAGCGGCTTTTGAGCATTCTTTCGACAAAGGAGAATCTGAACCTGCAGATGCTCGGCTTCGATACCGAGGCAAGCGAAAAATATTCCGCAATTGCGGCACCGATTGACATCGCAGGGAACCGGAACGGCACGCTTTTCATGTACCGTGTAAGCAAGCCGTACTCGATTGACGACATCATCCTTGCCGAATATGCGACAACGGTTGTCGGCCTTGAGATTGTCCGCTCAAAGAACGAAGAGTCCGCCGCAGTGCTTCGCGGACAGAAGGTCGCGGAATCCGCATTTGCCTCACTTTCCGTGATGGAAGCCGAAGCGGTCCGCCAGGTATTTGACGAGTTACAGGGGAGCGAAGGCATTCTTGTCACCAGCCGTGTGGCCGACAAGGCACGCATCACCCGTTCGGTCATCGTGAACGCGCTTCGTAAGCTCGAAAGCGCCGGCGTCATCGAGTCCCGTTCGTCCGGCATGAAGGGTACGTACATTAAGGTTTTAAACGATAACATTTTCGCCTTTCTGACACCCGCTCAGCAGTAGAAAAAGCTTTGAAAATTCTGCTTGCAATACGGTTGCGGTTATGCTATATTGTTTTAGTCTGAAAAATCACGCGTACGGATGTCTGACCGGTGCCGAAAGGTCGTCAGAATAACCGTCGCGGAAGTAAAAAACCACAAGGAGGTATATAACGATGAGCGTTATATCAATGAAGCAGTTGCTTGAGGCCGGCGTACATTTCGGCCATCAGACAAGAAGATGGAACCCTAAGATGGCTCCGTACATTTATACCGAGAGAAACGGTATCTACATCATCGACCTTCAGAAGTCCGTCGGCAAGGTTGACGAAGCTTACAATGCTGTTAAGAACATTGTAAAGGAAGGCGGAAAGATCCTTTTCGTCGGAACGAAGAAGCAGGCTCAGGATTCCGTTAAGGTAGAAGCTGAGCGTTGCGGCATGTACTATGTAAATGAGAGATGGCTGGGCGGCATGCTCACCAACTTCAAGACCATTCAGTCCCGTATTGCAAGACTGAAGGCAATCGAGGTTATGTCCACCGACGGTACCTTCGATGTTCTTCCCAAGAAGGAAGTTATCGGTCTTAAGAAGGAATGGGAGAAGCTCGAGAAGAACCTCGGCGGTATCAAAGAGATGAAGCGCATCCCCGATGCCATCTTTGTTGTAGATCCCAAGAAGGAAAGAATCTGCGTACAGGAAGCTCACATCCTCGGAATCCCGTTGATCGGCATTGCCGACACGAACTGCGATCCCGATGAGCTTGACTATGTAATCCCCGGTAACGATGACGCTATCCGTGCCGTTAAGCTTATCGTAAGCAAGATGGCCGATGCCGTAATCGAGGCCAACGAGGGTGAGCAGATGGTTGACAACGCGGAAGTCGAAGAGGCTGCCGAAGAGACCGAAGAAGTCAACGAGTAACGGAGGACAATGACATGGCTGATATCAGTGCTAGTATGGTAAAAGAGCTCCGTGAGATGACCGGAGCCGGTATGATGGATTGTAAGAAGGCTCTTACCGCTACAAACGGTGATATGGACCAGGCAGTTACCTGGCTTCGTGAGAACGGCCTTGCAAAGGCTGCCAAGAAGGAAAGCAGAATTGCCGCTGAGGGCGTTTGCGCCTGCTATATTTCCGATGACAAGAAGACCGGTGCCATCGTTGAGGTTAACTCCGAGACCGACTTCGTTGCCAAGAACGAGAAGTTCACGAGCTTCGTAGCTAAGGTTGCCAAGATGGCTGCCGAGACCGATGCTAAGTGCATCGACTGCTTCCTCGATTCCGCATGGTGCGAGGATCCTTCCGTTACCGTTAAGGAAGCTTTGGCAGGTCTTGTTGCCGTAATCGGCGAGAAGCTTTCGATTCGTCGTTTCGAGAAGATCGTTACCGACGGTTTTGTTGTAGATTACATTCATAACGGCGGAAAGCTCGGCATCCTTGTGGAGATGAGCGGAGAGGCTACGGACGCTGCAATCGAGTGCGCAAAGAACATTGCCATGCAGGTTTGCGCTATGAAGCCTTCTTATGTAAGTCGTGCGGATGTTCCCGCTGATTTCATTGCTTCCGAGACCGATATCATCACGAAAGAAGCTCTGAAGGAGAATGCCGAGAGCGCTAAGCCGAAGCCGGAGAACATCGTTGTTGAGCGTATCGTTCCCGGCCGTCTTGAGAAAGAGCTCAAGGAAATCTGCCTTGTTGATCAGGTTTATGTTAAGGATCAGGAGACGACTGTCGGCAAGTACATCGCAAGCGTATCCAAGGATATCGCCGTTAAGAAGTTTGTTCGCTTCGAGACCGGTGAGGGCATGGAGAAGCGCGAAGAGAATTTTGCCGAGGAAGTTGCAAAGCAGATGGGTAAATAATCCCGGAATTATGCATGATGAGAACCCCGTTCCGTTCGGATCGGGGTTCTTTTTTTGTCAGGGCGGAAGAGAAAAACACCATATTCGTCTTAAGCTCGCCGCAACCCACAAAGAAGAGCGAAAGTAACCCGCGGCGAGGTTGCATTTTCTTTCATAAAATCTGAATATTATGGCAGGGTTTTGCATAAACGAAAGAAATCCCGTCATTTCAGAACGATTTCGGCTTTTGCCGGATATGCCCGATTTGGTTGACGAAGCAGTTCCTCTGTGGTATAATCCCCGTATAGTATGCACTCATACTATAAATCCAATTCATGATTTTTTTCAGAAGGAGTTAACATGAAAAGAGTGAAGAAACTGACTGCGTCAGCACTTGCTCTGGTACTTGTTCTTTCCCTTCTCGGCTGTGAGAAGAAGAAAGCAACACCCGAAGCAACTTCTACGCCGACGCCTACGACAGAAGCTCAGAATCCCGGTACCGTTACCGAGGATCCCAAGCCCGCGAAGCCCGTTGTTCTGACGGATGACGATGCTATTTACGACGCTGCTCTTTCCGAGTATGCGGAATACCTTGAAAAAGCACACGGCGAAGTTAAGAATGTTTCTCTTCGTTATACGCTTGAAGCAATTGCGGAAGCAAAGCTGATGGAGTCCTGCGTTTACATTCCCGGCAGCTCCAACGGCGGTAACTACGGCATCAGCCGTGTTGCTCCGCTCACTGTAGGTTATTGCCTGTGGGGTACCGATATGTACCGTTACCACAACGCAATCGTCGTAAAGGGCACCCCGATTAAGCCCGAAGACCGTGATGCTCTTCGTAAGAAGTGGAACGAGCTTAAGGGAACCGGAACCTATACGGATTATGTTAAGCAGTATCTGACCGAGAAGGGCTATTCCTTCAAGGATACCTACACGATCGGTTATTCCACCGACCCGGCAACATGGGATGTTCTGAACACCTATCTTGCTGCAGATGCGGAAGCAATCGTTAATACTTATGACGGCCTGATCGAGTACAACAACGAAGGCGTTATGAGTCCTGCGCTTGCCGAGAGCTGGACCATCAGCGATGACGGTCTTACCTATACCTTCAAGATTCGTGAGGGTGCCAAGTGGGTAGATTCTCAGGGACGTTACATTGCCGATGTTAAGGCAGAAGACTTTGTAACCGGCATGCAGCACTGTCTTGACTGCGACCAGACCGCTTACCTTGTTCTCGATGTCATTAAGGGAGCAACGGCATACTATAACGGCGAGATCACCGATTTCACGCAGGTCGGTGTAAAGGCTGAGGGAGACTATACTCTTGTTTATACACTTGAGCAGCCTACTCCTTATTTCATGACGATGATGGGTTACAACCCGTTTGCACCTCTTAATAAGAACTACTTTACCTCTCAGGGCGGTGCGCTCGGCCTCGATGCATGGGCAGAAGCTGCCGAGAGCGATTCCATGAAGTACGGTATCGATAAGGACCATATCGCATACTGCGGTCCTTACCTTGTAACCAACGCTACCGCAGAGAGCAAGATTGTTTTCTCCGCTAACCCTTCCTATTGGAACAAAGACAACATCAACATCAAGACGATTACCTGGCTGTATAATGACGGTAAGGATACGACCAAGGGTTACAACGACATGAAGGCCGAAGTAATCGACGGCTGCGGTCTGAACCCGGATGCTCTTGCTCTTGCCAAGAACGATGGCTGGTTTGATTTGTATCATTTCACATCCGCTACGGATGCTACCTCTTTCGGTTCCTTCCTGAACCTGTACCGCCGTGCTTATGCGCTGTTCAATGACGAGACACAGGTTGTTTCCGGTCTGACCGAAGAGCAGAAAGAACTTGCAAACCTTTGCATGCAGAATGTACACTTCCGCAGAGCTTTCGCATTTGCCTATGACCGTATTGCTTACAATGCACAGGTTGTCGGTGACGAAGTGGCTGCGCTTTCCGTAATCAACACCTATACGCCCGGTAACTTCGTACAGCTTACCGAGGATGTAACGATTGACATGAACGGAACGAGTAGGACCTTCAAGAAGGGTACCTACTACGGCGAAATCATGCAGGCTCAGATTGATGCCGACGGCATTCCGATGAAGGTTTGGGATCCTACCCTTGAGGCAGGTGCAGGTTCCAGCGCAGGCTTTGACGGATGGTTCAATCCGGCTAACGCCGTTGCGGAACTGAAGAAGGCTGCCGAGGAACTCGGAATCACGATCGACAAGGATCATCCGGTTCACATCGAGCTGTCTTATCCTTCTTCCGTAAACCAGTACGCGAACCGTGCTAACGCTCTGAAGAAGTCCGTAGAGACCTCTACAGACGGTGCCATCATCGTTGACCTCCTTGACTGCGTATCCCTGAAGAACTGGTATTATGACGGATACTATACACAGTCCGGTGATCAGTGTAACTACAACGTATACGACTGCTCCGGTTGGGGTCCTGACTACGGTGATCCGCAGACCTACCTGAACACCTTCCAGAAGGAAATCGGTGACATGATTCACGTCCTCGGCATCTATTAATTCGGATTGCCGGACGGATATGACGTTTTAACTGTAATATGCAGATGAAAAAACGCCTTTTCGGGAGGATGAGTGAAAACTCATCCTCCTTTTTTGTGTTTTTCATCTATACAAAACCGTCGAAAGAGTGTAAAATGATAATATTCAAAAAAATGGAGTATTATGGGACACGGCTATGAAGAAATATCTGCTTAAAAGAATCATCGGAGGATTGTTCTCGATTGTTGCGGTTGTTGCAATCGTCATGATTCTGATCTATTCTCTGATGGACCGCCAATTGATCTTCCAGTCGGATGCCTTGTACATGAAGAAGCTCAGTAATGAGAAGGAACTGTACAAGTATACGAAGTGGGAAGAATACGGGTATGTGGATCTCGTCAATTATTCTGATTTCATGATGGCGAAACTGCGTTCCGGAGAGATTTCGCAGGAGACTTTTGATTCCGTTTCCTATCCGCGTACCGGTAAGATTACGCAGGAGCTCACGCAGAAGTATGTGGACGAGTTCAAGGCGTATTATGCCGGTAGAGGCTATCAGATCATGGAGCTTGCAGCGGATATGATGTCGAGCGGCCGTAAGGTTAAGACCGGCGGCGCAGCGAAGCTTTTTGCTTACCGTGACATCCCCGTATGGCAGCGTCTCGGAAAGTACTTCAAATCTCTGTTTTTCTCGGACAACATCCATTATGTTCCGAAAGAGGATGAAATCGGAGAGCGGAAACTTACATTTTCCTGGCATGACCCGATTTATACGGTTTATAATGAAGACGGATCGGTAGCCTCGGAGAAGTTTTCGCCCGTGATCATGGGTAACGGAACCAAGCATAAGTATCTTCTTTACTTTGACGGCAAATTCCCGTTTGTGCATCAGAATTTCCTGAAACTGAATCTCGGCAAATCTTACGCCGTGAATGCCGGCGTCGATGTGTGGGAGACCATGAACATTGCGCAGGGTTCCTTCGCCCAGAAGGTTTTAACCTATCCGTCGGGGCTGCGGGAAGAAACCGCGGACGACCTGCATACCGCTACCTATCAGAAGGGCTCCTTAGAAGCCAACCAGGTGTATGCGGACCGTTATGTCGATGATTATACGAATACGCAGACATCAAAGGCCGGCCGGTCCAAAGTCGGTTACTCCTTTGTCATCGGCATCCTTGCAACGCTTCTTGCCTATTCGCTCGGCCTTCCGCTCGGAATCTGGATGGCCCTTCGCAAGGATAAGCTTGTCGATAAGCTCGGAACGGCTTACAACATTTTCATTCTGGCAGTTCCGTCCCTTGCCTATATTTTCATGTTTAAAGCAATCGGTACCTCGGTATTCCATTTGCCGCGTGTATTTGACATGGATAAGAGCAGTAAGCTGATGTATATTCTGCCGATTGTATCTCTGGCGCTTCCGTCGGTTGCAGGCCTTATGAAATGGCTCCGCCGCTACATGGTCGACCAGATGAATTCCGACTATGTTAAGTTCGCGAGATCCGGCGGACTTTCGGAAGGCGAAATCTTCCGGAAGCATATTCTGAAAAATGCGATGATCCCGATCATCCACGGCATTCCGGGAAGCATTCTCGGAGCCCTGGTCGGTGCCATCGTCACGGAGCGGGTTTATTCCGTTCCCGGCGCAGGTAACCTGCTGACCAACGCAATCAACGCTTACGATAACGGCGTAATCGTCGGAATTACTCTGTTTTATGCAACCCTGAGCGTTGTCGGACTGCTTCTCGGAGATATCCTCATGGCAGTAGCCGACCCGCGTATCTCATTTGACACGAAAGAAAGGTGATAACCGTGAATGACGAATTATATGATTTAAGCGATCTCGGCATGACGGACGACGAATTGTTTTCTCCGGTCAGCCATGACGAATTCGATTCCGAAAAAATCACCGCACCGCGTTATTCCTATTGGAAATCGGTATTTCGTGTATTTTTCCGGAACAAAGTGAATATTGTTGCACTGGCTTTTCTGACCGTCACGGTGGCATTTGCCTACATTTATCCGCAGGTAACGCATTATGACCCGATGGCCAATATCATGGACGCCTCCGCAAAGCATCTGACGCCGAAGCAGGCCATTGACAAGTTCGGTCTGAGCACGCATACTTTGCTCGGTACCGGTGCATCCGGACAGTCGACGTTTGATGCCGTTTGGTTCGGCTCCCAGATTTCGCTTTCCCTGGCATTTATCTGCGCAGCCATCAACATGACTATCGGCATCCTTTTGGGCGCCGTATGGGGCTTCTCGAAGCGCGTGGACATGTTCATGACGATGGTATACCAGATTATCGCAAACGTTCCGGGCATCCTCGTGATGGCCGTTATGGTAATGCTTTTCACGGCAGGCTTCTGGACCATGGTATTTGCCATGACCGTAACCGGCTGGCTCGGGCTTGCCTACTTCATCCGTACGCAGGTTCTGATCATCCGTGACCGCGAATACAATGTTGCTTCGCGGTGTCTCGGCACGCCTATTTTCCGGCTGACCGTAAAGAACATTCTTCCGTTCATGACGTCGGTTATCATGCTGCTTCTTGCCGAGGAGATTCCGGCGTACATTTCCGCCGAAGTATTCCTTTCTTACATCGGTTTCAGCATGGGCACGAAAACCGTTTCGCTCGGCCGTCTGATTGAGATGACGCAGAGCTCCATGCTTGTTCCCGGATGGAGACTGGAGTTCTGGAGTCCTGTCATCCTGGCCTCCATCATCACACTTGTGCTTTATCTCGTCGGACAGAACCTCGGTGATGCATCCGATCCGAGAACACACTTATAGGAGGCGCGGATTATGGAAGAAAATAATAAACTGCTTTTGTCCATCCGTGACCTCGTTGTCAAATTCCATGTTCGCGGCCGTGTGCTGACCGCGATCAGGGGTATTTCTCTTGATATTTACGAGAACGAGTCCATTGCCATCGTCGGCGAATCCGGCTCCGGCAAATCCGTATTCACGAAGACATTTGCCGGCATGCTTGACGGAAACGGCTTCATCGATCAGGGTACCATTAAGTATTATGACGATTCCCTCTCGAAAACTGTCGTGCGGGTCGGCACCCGGGAGATGGAGGATGTCAACCGTTATGCCGAGCAGCTGAATGCTGCGTCCGTTTACGAAGCAGGCGCGGGCATCTACCATGAGATGGAACAGCTTAAGCTTGAGAAGAAGAATAAAGGCCGTCTGAGCGAGGAAGAATACCAGAAGTACGTCGACAAAATCGAAGACCTGAAGTTCCAGAGAACCGAAAAGTTTAACTACCGTCAGACGTTAGATTCGAAGAAGCAGAAGGATGAAATCCGCAAAGTCGATGCGGAAATCAGGAAATTCGACGAACAATGCAAGGCTGCGGAGAGCGAATATAAAAAGAATGTCGCCGAGCGGTCGCGTGCGCTTAAAGCGGATACCGCATATCTTCATGAATTCGATGCGAAGATGTCCGATTTAAAAGACAAATACGATGCCGCCGTTAAGAATGCAAACATTACAATGCAGACGAGGCAGAGAAATGTTACGATTGCAAAAGAGATTGTTCTTTCGGTCGACCGGTTCCCCGCATTAACGCGGATGAAACGGGCAAAGGCCATCCTTAAGGGGCTTAAGAATGCCATGAAGGAAGGCGTTAACCTTTTGGATTCTGCCGAACGCGACAAAATCTATCGGGACATCACTTTCCGTGTGGATTTGCGCGATCAGGTTCTGAATCAGTCCATGCTTCAACCGGAAGAACTGGAAAAACGCTTTGCGTATTGCAAACAGAAACTGGATGCCTGGTTCAAAGGTGAGAACGTTTCTGATGACAGGCTCACAGACCTGGCCAATGAAATCATACGGATTGACGCCCGCCCGGATACGGTTTTAGAGAGGCTTGCGAACGCAAAGGATTCCGGCATTGACATTCTCAATCCTGCGCTTCGGATGAACGTATACCGGAGCACGCCGAATCTGACGAGTTACGTCGGATTTGCCGAAACCGATCTGGCGAAGATGAATTATGCCGGCGACTGGATGCTTGTCCGCGGTGAAAGAATCGCCACGGTATTCCAGGACCCGATGACATCCCTGAACCCGATCATCACAATCGGCAAGCAGATTACATCCGTCATCATCAAGCATCAGCACTGCTCCGAGGCCGAGGCCAGAAAGCGTGCGCTGATTCTGATGAAGAAGGTCGGAATTCCGAACGCCGAGAAGCGTTTCGACGATTATCCGTTCCAGTATTCCGGCGGAATGCGGCAGCGTATCGTTATCGCGATTGCCCTTTCCTGCCAGCCGAAGATTCTGATCTGCGACGAGCCGACAACGGCCCTCGATGTAACGATTCAGGCGCAGATTCTGAAGCTGATCAAAGACCTTCAGAAGGAATTCGGCTATACGATCGTATTTATCACGCACGACCTCGGTGTCGTTGCCAACGTGGCAGACCGTGTTGCGGTTTTGTATGCCGGTCAGATTGTCGAGCTCGGCAAGGTGGAAGAGGTATTCTACGATCCGCGTCATCCGTATACGTGGGCGCTTCTTTCGAGCCTGCCCCAGCTTGCGCAGCGCAATACAAAGCTGTTCTCGATTCAGGGAACGCCGCCTTCGCTTTATAACAAGATCATCGGCGACCCGTTTGCACCGAGAAACCGGTATTGCATGAAGATTGATACCTTAAAGGAACCGCCGTACTTCTCAGTGAGCGATACGCATATTGCGAAGACATGGCTCCTCGATCCCAGATCGCCGAAGGTTGACAAGCCCGAAGCCATCTGTGACATTCATGAGAAACTTAAGAAAGCATTTAACATTTAAAAGGAGAGCAGTATCGTGGCTGAAGAAGGAAACAAAAAGCGCGCTAAGCATTTGCCCGAGCACGGTCCGATGAGTGAGGACGGTCGGGAAATCCTGCTTTCCGTGAAAAATGTGGACATTACGTTCGGCAAAGGCGATTCTGCGGTTCGTGCCGTCAAGAACGCCACATTTGACATCTATAAGGGCGAGACGTTCTCCCTCGTAGGTGAGTCCGGAAGCGGTAAGACGACCATCGGCCGCGCCGTCATTCGAATCAACGAATGTGCCGCAGGTGAGATTGATTATAAGGGCGTGAAGATTTCCGGTAAGATTCCGCGTTCCCTTGATCGCGAAGTCATCCGTAACATCCAGATGGTCTTCCAGGATCCGGCGGCTTCGCTTAACGAACGTGCGACCGTTGATTACATCGTATCCGAAGGTCTTTACAACTTCCATCTGTATGAGAATGAGGCAGACCGTGTCAGAAAGGTTGAGAACATCATCAACGAAGTCGGACTCCTTCCGGAGCATCTGACCCGTTATCCGCATGAGTTCTCGGGCGGACAGAGACAGCGTATCGGTCTTGCGAGAGCCATGGTCATGGAGCCTGAACTTGTTATCGCGGACGAGCCCATTTCGGCACTTGACGTATCGATTCGTGCGCAGGTTCTGAACCTGATGAAGCAGTTCCAGAAGGAGATGGGCGTTACCTATCTTTTCATCGCGCATGACCTTTCGATCGTTCGGTTCATTTCCGACCGGATTGCCGTTATTTATAAGGGCGACATTGTTGAAATTGCCGAGGCAGAGGAGCTTTTCGATTATCCTTTGCATCCCTATACCCGTTCTTTGATTTCCGCGATTCCGATTCCGGATCCGCAGCTTGAGAAGAACAAGGTATTATTCCGTTATGATCCTTCCGTGCATGACTACTCGGTGGATCAGCCCGAGATGGTTTACATCGGACACGGTCATTACGTATTCGGCAACAAGAAAGAAATCGAAGAGTATAAAGCAATCAGAGAAGCAGGCGTCCCGATTAAGTCGGTCACGATTGCGGAGAATCCCGAAGAAATCATGCTTCTTTCTGAGGAAAATATGCTTGCGGGAGACGACGAGTTCCTGAATGCGCCCGTGCATGACACCGGAAGCTTCTGGTACGGATTCTTCTCGTTCCTCCTTCCGATTATCGGGCTGATTGTCGGATTTATATTTCGGAAACACAACTATATCCGGAATTATAAGTCCTGTAAGAAGGGTGCAATCGGAGGCCTGTTATTCCGCCTTGCAATCATCCTGTTCTTCGTATTGATGATTTTGCTGGCATATCGATAGCACATGAAACGTTACTACGGATCAAAACAGACTTTGGCAGAGCCGGTGGAGAAGATTACATTAGACGACCATATAGTCTCTAAAAAGCGAATCTTCTTCATCGCTTTGTTTTTGTGCCTCGGATTCGGGGCATTTGCCTATGCTTTTACGCACCTCGGGGGCGGTGAAGAAGGCTGGCAGACGGTTACGATTGACAAGATTGCCGATGTAAGCAGCAGCTATGATTTCACATTTCTCTACGAATTCGGAAAAGGCAAAACGAGCGCACGACGGGAACGCAATTCCCTGGTTTCGGAATACCGGACACTCACCGAGCGGGCCTATAAGGTCTTCGACCGTCGGGCGGAATATGCGGGAATCGGCAACCTCTGTACCGTGAACCGTCACCCGAATGAAGAAGTTAAGGTGGAGCCTGAACTGTACCGGGCTCTTGAAACCTGTCTTAAATACGACGAAAAGCTTTTGTACCTCGGGGCTCTCAGTGAATTTCTGGATGCGCTGATCACAAGTGACGGAGCGGAAGCGCTCAAAGAATATGATCCTTATTCCGATGAAGCGGTGATGCGTTTCTTCCGTGAAACGGCCGGATATGCCGGAAACGGTTCTGTCTCCCTGACGCTTAAGGGGGAAAATAAAGTGTTTCTTTATGTTTCGGACGAGTACATGGCATTTGCCAGGGAAAATGACATCGTTGACTTTATCGACTTCGGATGGGCAAAGAATGCCTTTATTGCGGATTATCTTGCCGATGAACTCGTGAAGAAGGGCTTCACTCACGGAATCCTGCAAAGCTATGACGGATTCATCCGAAACTTCTGTGAAGGAGAAGAGGAATTCGCCTATGCGCTGACATTTGCCGTAAACAATGCCGGACACTTTCATGCCGGGGAAATGCGATATAAAGGGAAGAAGAGCATCGTCTGGCTTCACGATTACGCGGCGAACCGGGCGGAGAGTGATTACCGTGTCCTGGAGCTTTCGGATGGACGGAAGCGTCATACGTATCTCGGAACGGACGGACTTCCGAAGTCGGCGCTTCCGGATATGCTGATTTGGTCCGAAAACGGGTCGTGCGCGGAGATTTCTCTTCAAATGGCACAATATTATATTTCGGACTCCTGGCAGGCGGAGGAAGCTTATGAGACGGCAGGACAGCTTAAAATCGGTCTGATGACCTGCTCGGACGGAACGCTGATCTGCAACGATCCGGCGGTGTCGGTGCCTGCTCCGAAAAGCTACGGCGACGTTGTGTTTCGTCTTGAGCTGAGAACATCCGAATGAAGCAAAAAACGAGTATGATAGGTATGCCCCGGAATGGCTTATTATGCGGTTCCGGGGCGTAATTTTTTTCTCATTAAATTATCAGACAATTTGCACGAAAGGATAATGAAGATAGAAAATGTGACGTAAATGTTTACATTTTTCTAACAAAATGTTTCAAAAATTCTAATGGTTTGTTCATCTCTTTTCGCTTTTCCTATGATAATATGGTTTTGCGAAAGGAGGTATTTTGCTATGGGCAAAAAAATCACGGCTGCAGTGCTGTCGCTTCTTTTGTGTTTCGGCTGTCTCTATTATGGGGCGGGATTAGCCGATGCGGCGACGGTTCTGTACAACAATGCCGAAGGCAACGACGGGGCTTACACGTATGTGCTGTGGAAGGATTACGGCGATACAAGCATGACCTTAAACGGCAACGGTAAGTTCGAGTGCTGGTGGCAGAACATCGGAAATGCTTTGTTCCGAGAGGGCGTCAAATTTGATTGTACCAGGACGTACCAACAGATCGGAAACATTTCCATCAACTACGGTGTTGATTACCAGCCTAACGGAAACTCCTACCTGTGCGTATACGGGTGGACTAGAAATCCGTTGGTGGAATACTACATCGTAGAGAGCTGGGGAAGCTGGCGTCCGCCGGGGGCTTCTTCCAAGGGAACCATTACGGTTGACGGAGGCACCTATGAGGTTTATGAAACAACGCGTGTAAACCAGCCTTCCATCGACGGTAACACAACGTTCCAGCAGTATTGGAGTGTCCGCACGTCAAAGCGTACGAGCGGAACGATATCCGTAACCGAGCATTTTAAGGCTTGGGAGCGGATGGGAATGCGCATGGGTAATCTTTACGAGGCATCGCTGAACATTGAAGGTTACCAGAGCAGCGGTTGGGCCAATGTATATTCCAACACCGTGACTGTCGGCGGAAGCGGCAATAACGGCGGAAATAACGGCGGTTATAACGGCGGCAACAACGGCGGAAACAACGGAGGCAATAACGGCGGCGGAAACAGCAGCGCACCGGGGACCAATCAGGGTACGGTGTTTGAATGCGAATCCATGCAGAAGAGCGGTCAGTATACCGGTAACATTGGTTCTCCTTTTAACGGTGTTGCATTGTATGCAAATAATGACGCGATTTCGACAACCGTTAATTTCAGCTCCGGAACACATGATTTCACGTTGCGAGGGGCCTCAAACGGCAACAACATGGCACGTGTCGACCTGGTAATCGGAAACCAGACAAAGGGAACGTTCTATTACGGCGATGCCAATACGGCAGAGTACACGATTAAAAACGTTTCCACGGGAACCGGAAATCAGACCGTGAAACTTGTTGTAACAGCAGACGACGGTACATGGGATGCGCTTCTTGATTGTCTGATCATCGGAGGCAGCGGTGTATCCGGCGGCAACGGAGGCGGCAATCAGGGCGGCAACCAAGGCGGTAACCAGGGCGGAAACCAGGGTGGCAACCAAGGCGGTAACCAGGGTGGCAACCAGGGCAGTAACCAGGGTGGCGCCACGGTGAAACAGTGCGAGGATATGCAAAAGAGCGGCCAGTATACGGGCAACATCAATTCGCCGTTCGGCGGTGTTGCGCTGTACGCCAATAATGACGCCGTATCATATACGCAGTACTTCGCAAACGGAACGCATGACTTTACGCTTCGCGGTGCATCAAACGGCGGAAATATGGCACGTGTTGACCTGGTAATCGGTAATCAGACAAAGGGAACCTTCTATTTTGGGGACCAGTATCCTGCAGAGTATACGATTCGAAACGTATCGCACGGGACGGGAAATCAGACGGTTAAACTTGTCGTGACGGCAGACAACGGCCAATGGGATGCCTATCTCGATTACCTGTCGATTCAGTAGAGCATTTTAACTGAATCGGTGTAAAAGGAGAAGATTTTCAGCGAGGGGAGTCTTGAATGAATTTCAGGACTCCTTTTTTACGGGCATTTTTCGTATAAAAAGCCTTGCATTGCGACTTCGTTTGTTATAAAATGCTATCGGATTTTGAAAAGAGTCAATGTTAACAGACAGGAGATAAAAGATATGGCTAAAAAACCTACCGTTTTGCTGATCCTTGACGGATACGGCCTGAACGAGAAAACCGAAGGAAACGCGGTAGCACAGGCGAAGACGCCCGTTATGGACCGCCTGATGAAGGAATGCCCTTTTGTAAAAGGTAATGCATCCGGCATGGCAGTAGGCCTCCCGGACGGCCAGATGGGCAACAGTGAGGTCGGACACCTGAACATGGGTGCGGGCCGCATCGTATACCAGGAACTGACCAGAATCACGAAGGAAATCATGGACGGCGATTTCTTCAAAAACGAAGAGCTTCTCGCCGCTGTGGATAACTGTAAAAAATACGACAGTGCGCTTCATTTGTACGGACTTCTCAGTGACGGCGGCGTGCACAGCCACAATACCCATCTGTATGCCCTTTTGAAGCTCGCGAAGGAGCAGGGTCTTAAGAAGGTTTACGTACACTGCTTCTTAGACGGCCGTGACACCCCTCCGGCAAGCGCAGGCGAGTTTGTTGCCGCTCTTGAAGAAGAGATGGGCAAAATCGGTGTCGGCGAAGTGGCAACCATCAGCGGACGTTACTACGCAATGGACCGTGATAAGAACTGGGACCGTGTTGAAAAAGCATACGCAGCTCTTGTATACGGCGAAGGCAATACCGCCGATTCCGCCGAACAGGCCATGAAGGACACTTACGCAAACGGTGTAACCGACGAGTTCATGATTCCTACGGTCATCCTGAAGAACGGAGCTCCGACCGCGACGATCAAGGCAAATGATTCGATCATTTTCTTCAACTTCCGTCCGGACCGTGCCCGTGAGATTACGAGAACATTCTGCTGCGAGGATTTTGACGGCTTTACAAGAAGAAACGGCTTCTTCCCGGTGAAGTATGTATGTTTCTCCGAGTATGACGTAACGATTCCGAACAAGACGATTGCCTTCAAAAAGATTGAAGTGACCAATACCTTCGGCGAGTGGCTTGCAGCCAACGGACTGAAGCAGGCAAGAATTGCGGAGACCGAGAAATACGCGCACGTCACATTTTTCTTTAACGGCGGCGTGGAGGCTCCGAATCCGGGCGAGGACCGCATTCTGGTCGATTCCCCGAAGTATGTTCCGACCTACGACAAAAAGCCCCGTATGAGCGCTTATACGGTTTGTGACGAACTCAGCAAGGCCATCACGAAGAAGGATGAGGACGGAAACGCTTATTACGATGTCATCATCTGTAACTTCGCAAACCCCGACATGGTAGGTCATACCGGCGTGCTTCCGGCAGCCATAGAGGCTATTGAGGTCATTGACAAATGTCTCGGCGAGGTGGAGACCTTCATCAAAGAGGTCGGCGGCGTAATGTTCGTATGTGCCGATCACGGAAACGCCGAGCAGCTTGTGGATTACGAGACCGGCGCTCCGTTCACCGCTCACACGACGAATCCGGTTCCGTTCATCCTCGTAAATGCAGAGCCCGGTACAAAGCTTCGCGAGGGCGGATGCCTTGCGGATATCATCCCGACACTGATTGAGCTGATGGGAATGCAGCAGCCGAAGGAAATGACCGGAAAGAGCCTGATTGTTAAGTAAGAGAAAGAAAAAAAGCCTTGCATTTTCCGCAGTGCTATGATAAGATATGTTCTGCGTTTAATTATGCGGACATGATTTGGAGGTTCTGATGAAAGGATTCTATATTGCATTAGTTGTAGTATATGCATTGATTTGTGTAGCGCTGATTGCGATTGTTCTGAAACAGGAAGGAAAGAATGCGGGACTCGGTTCTTTGGCCGGAGGAAGCACCTCGGACACCTACTGGAGTAAAAACAAAGCCCGTTCTTTTGAAGGAAAGCTTATCATTGCGACCAGAGTTCTGGCTGCACTGTTTATCATCCTTTCCATTGTTTTGGCCTTGAAAGTTTGGCCGCATTCATGAGAATGTGATTTCGGCACTCTGATCATGTATCAGAGTGCCTTTCTTTTTTTACAGGAGCATTTATGTATCGGGAAGACAGAAAAGAGATTGTCGCGAACCTGATTTGCGATGAAGGAATCAGGCCGATGCGGTTTCGGGAACTGTGCGGCTTTTTGCAGATTCCGAAGGAGGAAAGAAGCGAGCTTTCGGAAATCCTCGACGCCCTGATCAAGGAAGGGCGGATTGCCGTGGATTCCGAGGGGCGCTATGTGGACGATAAGGCAATCCACGTTACCGGGACCTTTATGGCATCGGGACGCGGGTTCGGTTTCGTGCGCCCTGAAGGACTCGGCAGAGACGACGATATTTTCATTCCCGAAGGGAAGACGCTTTCGGCGATGAACGGCGACACGGTTAAGGCCGCCGTTACGCTTCAGGCAGGCATCCGTGACGGCAGAAAGAAGCGCGCGGAAGGGATTCTTGTCAAAATTGTCGAACGTGCGCATCACGACATCGTCGGAGTCTTCATGAAGAAAGCAAGAGGCGGACTTGTCCGCCCCGATGACGCCAGACTCGGCGTTATGATCGCTGTTTCGAACGAGCATACAAAGGGCGCAGAGGACGGGCAGAAGGTTGTCGTGACCATCCGCGATTACGGCGAGCACGGGCACGGACCGAGCGGGAGAATCACCGAGATTCTCGGAAATCCCGACACTCCGGGCATCGATATCCTTTCCGTCATCCGAAGCTACGGCATCCCGACCGATTTTCCGGAGGAAGTCACGGATGAGGCCAAGTCCGTTTCACAGACGGTTTCCGAGCGCGAGATTAAGGGGCGCCTTGATTTAAGGGACGTTTTGACCGTGACAATCGACGGCGATGACGCGAAGGATCTTGACGATGCGGTAACCCTTGAAAAATGCGACGACGGCTTTACGCTCGGCGTTCATATCGCAGACGTGAGTCACTACGTGAAGGAGGGCTCCGCGCTTGACGGGGAAGCGCTTCACAGGGGAACGAGCGTCTATTTCTGCGACCGCGTGATCCCGATGCTTCCGGTGGAATTAAGCAACGGCATTTGCTCTCTGAATGCCGGAGAGGACAGGCTCGCTCTGTCGTGCATCATGACATTTGACACAAAAGGAAATCTGAAGGACCACCGGGTAGCCGAGTCGGTAATCCATGTCAACAAGAGGATGTCCTATTCGAAGGTTGCGGCAGTGCTTTGCGGCGATGTGCCGGAGGATTACCGGGAATACGAAACGCTTCTTCGGCAAATGGCAGAGCTTTCGGCGATTCTTCGCAAAAAGCGTGAGGACCGCGGAGCCGTGGACTTCGATTTTCCGGAGTGCAAGCTGATCATCGGCCCCGACGGGCAGACCGAAGACATTGTCCCGTATGAAAGAAACGATGCCACGCGCCTGATTGAGGATTTCATGCTTGCGGCTAACGAGACGGTCGCGGAGCATTTCTTCTGGACCGAGACGCCGTTTGTGTACCGAAACCATGAGTCACCCGACCCGGAGAAGATGAATCAGCTGAATATCTTTCTGACCAATTTCGGGTATCATATTCATCATAACGGGGAAACGGTTCACACAAAGGAACTGCAGAAGCTTCTGCATAAGATTGCAGGAACTCCGGAGGAGGCGGTCATCAGCCGCCTGACGCTTCGAAGCATGAAGCAGGCAAAGTATGCGCCCGAGTGCCTCGGCCATTTCGGTTTGGCGGCGCGGTATTACTGTCATTTTACATCGCCGATCAGACGGTATCCCGATTTGCAGATTCACCGGATCATCAAGGAGGAGCTTAACGGTGCGCTTTCTCCCGTCAGAATGACACATTATGAGAACATTCTCACGGATGTTTCGAACCGCTCGTCCGTGTGCGAACGAAGGGCCGATGAGGCGGAGCGCGAGACCGAGAAGCATAAGAAAGCCGAGTTTATGAGAAGATTCCTCGGCGAGGAGTTCGACGGTGTCATCTCGGGCGTTACGGGCTGGGGGCTTTATGTGGAACTTCCGAATACCGTTGAAGGCATGATTCGCATGGAAGATCTGCCGGGCGATTATTTCCGTTACGAGGAGGCCAATGCGCGCCTGATCGGGGAGAGAAGCCACCGCATTTATGCGCTCGGGCAGCGAATCCGTGTTTTGGTCGCAGCGGTCGATACGGTCGCATCAACCATTGATTTTATTCCCGTTGTAGGATAAGATAGAAGAGACTTAAGAAGAGAGGCATTGCTATGGGAAAAGATTCCGTAAGGCTGATTGCCAACAACAAAAAAGCTTATCATGATTATTTCATAGAAGACACTTACGAGGCCGGAATTGCGCTTGTCGGAACCGAGGTCAAGTCAATCCGCATGGGGCAGTGTTCGGTCAAGGAAGCCTACATCAAGGTGGACGGAACGCAGGTGTTTTTATACGGCATGCATGTAAGCCCGTATGAGAAAGGAAACCTGTTCAACCGTGATCCGCTCCGCCCGCGGAAGCTTCTGTTAAACCGCGCGGAAATCAACAAGCTGAACGGCAAATGCCGTGAAAAAGGATACACGATCGTTCCGCTCAAGGTGTACTTAAAAGGCAACCTCGTAAAGGTGGAAATCGGGCTGGCGCGAGGCAAAAAGCTTTACGACAAGCGTGAAACCATCGCGAAGAAGGATTTCCAGCGGGAGCAGCAAAGAGATTTCAAGGACAGTGTACGATAAAGATATGATTTTTTTGAAAGCGGGCGCAGTCAGAGGAGGAATGCCAAACGCCGCAGGCGTTTCTTTAAATGCATTCCGACGACTTGGCAGGGGCGCGAAGCGCGCGTGCCGTTACCTTGGCAGACAGCCCGCGCCCTGAATTTATCGGGAGGAACGGAAAATGACGACACATGAAAAGAAAGTACTGGTCATCGGGCACAAGAATCCGGATACGGATTCCATCTGTTCGGCAATTGCCTATGCATGGCTTCGGGAGAAGATGACCGGCAAGAAGCATGTGCCGCGTTGCTGCGGCGAGATTAATGCGGAGACGGCCTATGTTCTGAAACGGTTTGAGGTACCCGCGCCCGATTATATCGAATATGTCGGCACGCAGGTAAAGGATATCGAAATCCGTGAGATGCCCGGCGTTAACCGCAACATGTCTTTAAAACGTGCCTGGATGAAAATGCAGGACACGCATGTTGTCACGCTGTGCATTACCGATGCGGAAGGCAGGCTCGACGGTCTGATTACGATCAGCGACATCGCAAAGGCAGCCATGGAGCTTTCCGACTCCGGCATTCTTTCCGCGGCAAAGACGCCTTATGAGAACATTCTCGATACGTTGGACGGTGTTGCCGTGACCGGGGAAACAGAAGGGCGTTGCTACGTAAACGGTAAGGTTCTGATTGCGGCAGCCAATCCCGATCTGATGGAGGATTACATCCGCCCCGGCGATCTCGTGATTCTCGGAAACCGCTATGAGTCCCAGCTTTGCGCAATTGAGATGGGTGCCTCCTGTCTGGTTGTCTGTGAAGGCGCAAAGGTTTCGGTAACGATTCAGCGGCTTGCCGAGGAGAAAAACTGCATTATTATCCAGTCGCCGCATGATGCCTTTACGGTTGCGAGGCTGATTGACCTTGCGATGCCGATCGGTTATTTCATGACGACGGAAAATCTGATTACGTTCCGTACCGACGATTATGTCGACAGCATCCGGGATGTCATGGCCAAAAAGAGAAACCGCGATTTCCCGATACTCGATCATAAGGGAATCTTCCGCGGAACCATATCCCGCCGTAATCTGATGGATATGAGTCGCAAGCAGATCGTCCTTGTCGACCATAACGAGCCCGCGCAGGCCGTGGACGGCGTGGAAGAGGCTGATATATTGGAGATTATCGACCACCACCGGATCGGCGGCATTTCGACGTTCCAGCCGGTATACTTCCGAAACGTGCCGCTCGGCTGCACGGCAACGATTGTCTATCAGACAGCGCGTGAAAGAAACATTGAAATTCCGAAGGAAATTGCAGGACTGATGTGCGCGGCGATTCTTTCCGATACGCTTGCGTTCCACTCGCCTACCTGCACGGATGCAGACCGTGAGGCCGCCGAGACGCTTGCCGGAATTGCAGGCGTTGATACGAATGAGCTTGCGAGCAGCATGTTTGCGGCAGGCTCGCATCTTGCAGAGCGTTCGCCTGAGGAGATTTTCTACCAGGATTATAAGAAGTTCAAAATCGGTTCGATTACGATGGGTGTCGGGCAAATCAATTCGATGAGCGGAGAGGAACTTGCCGGCATCGAAAAGCGGCTGAAGCCTTTCCTTCTCGAAACGATGAAGCACAGCGACATTAAGATGCTGTTCTTCATGATGACCAACATTAACACCGAGTCGTCCCGCGTTTTGTTTGCGGGTGACGGGGCGAAGGACGTTTTAGAGGAAGCCTTCTCGGTAAAGGCGTCCGACAACGTCTGCGAGGTACCGAAGCTTGTATCGAGAAAGAAGCAGTTTGTGCCCGGAATATCGGTGCTGCTTCAGAACTGAACAGGCACAAGAGTAAAAACCAAAAAGCGGAGGAGAATACTTTATGAAGTTTTCTGTTCGAAATGCATTCATCATCAGTTTGCTTTCCCTGTGCATGTTATTTTTCACGGCGTGTAAGGGGAATACTCAGGACAATCGTGTTACGGGGGCTGCCCTTACACCGACGAATACACCGGAAGTCACGGTTCAGGTTGAAAAAGCAACCTACGAAATAACTTTTTCAGGAAATAAGGGAAAGAAATGCCCTGAAAATGCAGTAAAAACAGAAGGCGAGGCGTTCACGATTCCCGAAGGTATTCCGGAAAGAAAATGCTATACCTTTGCCGGATGGTTTGTTGCAGATGATCCGGAGAAGTTATATCTGCCGGGAGATTCATATACGGACGATCAGGAAACAGAATTTCTTGCCTCCTGGAAACTGGATGAGTCGACGGACGATCCGAAACTCGGCACAAACCGGATCAGCTTCAGCGGAAAGCATGAAGATATCTTTGTGACGGATAAGTATTATTACTATGAAGGGGAAAAGTTTTTTGTATTTTTCGATAAGGATTTAAAAATCCCCGGTGATTTATGCGATAACATTGCTCTCGTCATGGATCAGCTGGAAGAGGAAACCGGGCTTTCTTTTGATTATCCTGAAAAAGTTCCGTCTATGTCGTTAAAGCGGGATTCCTTTTTCGGCGAAGATGACCCGTGGAGATATATTGAAGGCGGAAAAAAAGTTTTCATCTATCTCGTTGCAGATCGGGAAGGCGCTGGATATATTTCGGTTTCGGGCGTTTCCGGGCGGTATATCACGATTGTAATGTATGAGCTGTTCAGTGATGAGCTTTGGAACTCCGTGCCGGATTTCAGAGACAATCCCTGGAGACTTGCCGATCATATATCTTATTATGTCTTCGCTCATGAGCTGGCGCATACGCTTACTTCAAGATATCACCCCGGGTTGACTTCTATTATCTCGGAGGGAAGCGCTGATTATTATGCGGAAAGGGTAAGCCGTGCGCTTAAAGACCGTTCCGAGGATTTTCAAAAGAGCTATGAGAATTTCGAAAAAGTGCAAAAGAGCACGAAGATAGCAAAGAAGATTACACCGCAGACCGCGGAGGATATCTTTCTTGCGGATTTTGAAGATGTGGATCATGCGAACAGAGGAGACGAGTATACATTCGGTAGAATGTTTTTCGAGTTTGTGACCGAGCGGTACGGAGATTCATTTCTGAAGGATTTTCTTGCCGGAGCGAAAGAAAGAAGGCTGCGGTCAATGAGTTCCGACCCGCCGGCACGCGAGACAGGAAGGCATGCTCAGTTGGTGAAAGATCTTGCCGGAGAAGATGTCTTTACGGAATTCGGAAAATGGTATCAAAGCGGGAAGTACTCCAGGTAATTCCCGCTTGAAGCGGCAGGTTTTGCTAAGGACTTTCAGCAAAAACTTGACATCCGGCGGTTCTTTCGTATAATAGGGATACGGAATGTGTTCCGTATCCTTTCCGAGCAAATCGGATCGGATGAAATACAACCTTGACCAGGTTGATATCCGGGCTTGTACCGGTTTCGACGGGGGTTTTTAAATTGTGACAGCCATCCATGTGCCGGGTACATGTAAAAAACCGGAAACCTAAATATAAACGCAGATAGAAATATCGCACTCGCTGCCTAATGGCAGCTGTCCGACTGAGCGCACCTACGCGTTCTGACCCGGGCATCGATTACGTAGGAAACGACGCGCGGAAAGCTTTGACCGCACGGGCGTATGATGAAGCTACTGATGGTGCTTGCCCGTTTATCGGCAGATCCGGAGGGAATGGCGAAAGCATATAGGTAAACTGTGATGGGAGAGGTTGCAATGGCGAGGCTTTCGGACAGGGGTTCGACTCCCCTCAGGTCCATATTTACAAGAAGGAGGGGCCCACGCAGTGGGAGGATGCCTTCTTGTGAACGCGGACGGCGCGAACGAAGTTCGCCTCTAATCCGTCTGCGTGCCCGCAGAAAGGGTTTTAGTTCCGTTCGTGGTATAACCCACGCAGTGGGAGGATGCCTTCTTGTGAACGCGGACGGCGCGAACGAAGTTCGCCTCTAATCCGTCTGCGTGCCCGCAGAGAGGGTTTTAGTTCCGTTCTAATCAGACCCTTTTCGCGGGTCTTTTTTTGTTGACAAAAGCCACCCCAACTGTTATATTTGTAATAGAACAATAAAAGACCGGAAACGGGAGGTTCGTCATGTATGTAACAATTGATTTTAACAGCGATGAAGCTTTCTATATCCAGCTAAAGAAGCAGATCATCATGGGAATTGCCATGGCGCAGATCAGAGAAGGAGACAGCCTTCCGAGTGTGCGCGACATGGCCGATGACATCGGAATCAATATGCACACCGTGAACAAGGCGTATGCGATTTTAAAGCAGGAAGGGTATTTGAAGCTCGACCGCAGAAGAGGCGCTGTTGTATGTCTGGACCCGGACCGTTTGCGGGCCGTCAATGAGACCCGCGTGCATATGCGTGAGACGATTGCCGGAGCGCTGTGCCGTGATCTGAGCCCGAAGGAGCTGCACGCGATACTCGATGAAGTGCTTTCCGAATTCGGGTACGGCAGAAGCGAGAACGATTAGATTTTCCATCAAAGAGGAGACTTTGCATGAATTATACGGATGTTGCCGGGGAAATCCTGGCTTTGGCGGAGGAGTATGCGCGGTCCCGGCATTGCGCTTATGTCGGAACGGAGCATATTCTTTATGCGCTTTTACAGGTGAAATCGTCGGTTCAGAAGATTCTCGAGGAGTATTTTACACAGGACTCCCTCGACCTTCTTTTGGAGGTCATGGTGACCGGCGAGAGCAAACACCACAGAAAGACCGAGCTTTCGCCCGAAGCGAAGAAGGTTTTGGAAAATGCGACGCGGATATGTGAAAGCATGAACATGGACCGCATCGGAGCGGCACATATTCTGCTCGGAATCCTTCGGGAGAAGGACTGCATTGCGCTTCGTCTGATGAATACGCTTCAGATCAATCAGGAGAAGCTTTACAAAGAGACGCTTGCGTCGATGAATCTTTCGAAGGAAGAGATGAAGCAGCAGGTTGCTTCCGTGAAGGGCAGAAAGAAAGGAAATTCCGCAATTAAGGATTTCTGTTCCGACCTTACGGAGAAGGCGGAGGAAGGGCTTTTAGACCCCGTCATCGGAAGAAAGCAGGAAACCGACCGCATGATTCGGATTCTGAGCCGTCGCACGAAGAACAATCCCTGCCTTGTCGGAGAGCCCGGCGTCGGCAAGACTGCCGTTGTGGAAGGACTTGCGCAGAGAATTGCGGACGGAACCGTTCCGGAGCATATCAGAAACAAGCGGATTTATACGCTGAATATGGCTTCGATGGTGGCCGGTTCGAAATTCCGCGGCGAATTCGAGGAGAGAATCCGCGGCGTCATTGACGAGGTTGTGAACGACGGAAACATCATTCTGTTCATTGACGAGCTTCACACGATCATCGGTGCCGGAAGCGCCGAGGGATCGCTTGATGCCGCAAATATTTTGAAGCCCGTGTTAAGCAGGGGCGGACTGCAGATCATCGGTGCTACAACGATGGCGGAATACCGTAAATACATCGAAAAGGATGCCGCTTTGGAACGCCGTTTCCAGCCGGTTACCGTTGAGGAAACCGACGAGCAGCAGACGGTTGCAATCTTAAAGGGGCTGCGTCCCCGTTATGAAGCGCATCACCGGGTAACCTTAAGCGACGAAGCGCTTGAGGCTGCCGTGACATACTCCAAGCGTTACATTACCGACCGTTTTCTTCCCGATAAAGCAATCGACGTCATGGATGAGGCGGCCGGACTTGTCAGGCTGTCCGAGCGGGAAGGCAACGATTCCGTGAATGCGCTTGCCGCCGAGAAGCAGACTGTCATTGCGCAGAAGGAAGAAGCTTTTTCACAGGGACGCTTCGAGGAAGCCAAGAAACTCGGAAGAAAGCAAAAGAGAATCGAGACTAAGATTGCGAAGCTTGGTGTCTCGGAACAGGCAGACCTTCCGAATGTGACGGAAGAGGATGTTGCCCGTGTCATTTCGACATGGACCGGAATTCCGGTATTTAAGGTTACGCAGTCCGAAGGCGAGAAGCTGCTTCATCTCGAGGAAGAGCTTCATAAGCGCGTCATCGGGCAGAATGAGGCAGTAACAACCGTGGCAAAGGCCGTTCGAAGGGGCCGTGTCGGTTTAAAGGACCCGAAGCGCCCGGTCGGCTCGTTCCTGTTCTTAGGACCTACGGGCGTCGGAAAGACCGAGCTCTCAAAAGCCCTGGCAGAGGTTTTGTTCGGGCAGGAGGATGCCCTGATTCGTGTCGATATGTCCGAATACATGGAGAAGCACAGTGTCTCCAAATTCATCGGAAGCCCTCCCGGCTACGTCGGATTTGACGAAGGCGGGCAGCTTTCGGACAGGGTTCGCAAAAAGCCGTACTCCGTCATTTTGTTTGATGAAATCGAGAAGGCTCATCCGGATGTATTCAACATTCTTTTGCAGGTTCTGGATGACGGCCGCATTACCGATTCCACGGGACGGACGGTGGATTTTAAGAATACCGTCATCATCATGACCAGTAACGCCGGCGCGCAGAACATCGTGGAGCCGAAGCTTCTCGGATTCGGTGCGAAAACCGACGCAGAGGCCGACTATGCCCGCATGAAGGCCGGTGTCATGGAGGAAGTGAAGCGTCTGTTCCGTCCGGAATTCATTAACCGTATCGATGAGATTCTCGTATTCAGAACGCTTTCCGACGAAGAGCTTCGTCAGATTGTCGGCCTTCTGACCGAAACACTCGTGAAAAGGGCAAAGGAGAATTACGGAATCACGCTGACGATTGACGAAACCGTAAAGGCACATATCGCCGAAAAAGGACACGACACGAAATACGGCGCAAGACCGCTTAAGAGAGCCATTCGCGAGGACCTTGAGGATTACCTTGCGGAAGCCATTTTGAGCGGGCAGATTAAGCCCGGCAGCAACATTGTAATTACGTACGACAGTGACCGAGGATATCATTATGGCGAAAGATAAGACCTTGTTTTTCTGCACCGAATGCGGCGCCGAGTATTCGAAATGGGCCGGCCAGTGTTCCGCGTGCAAGGCATGGAACAGTATCGTCGAAGCGCCGAAGGAGAGAAAGAAATCCGCTGCGTCCGTGTCTTTTCGCAGGAATGATCCGGTTCCGCTCGGAAAGATTACGGCAGAGGACGAGAAAAGAACCGAAACCGGCATGCGGGAGCTTGACCGCGTTCTCGGCGGCGGAATCGTTGCGGGTTCACTCGTTCTTGCTTCCGGCGACCCCGGTATCGGCAAATCCACGCTTTTACTTCAGATGTGCCGCAATTTAAGCGAGCGGAACATCCCGGTTTTATATGTTTCCGGCGAGGAATCACTCAGGCAGGTGAAGCTTCGCGCAAACCGGATTGGAGCCTTCGGCGACAATATGCTTTTCCTCGCGGAAAATGACATGGATAACATCCGCGAGCATCTGATGAGCATTAAGCCTGCTGTCGCGGTAATCGACTCGATTCAGACGATGGTGCTCCCGGGGCTTGATTCGCCCGCGGGAAGCGTTACGCAGATTAAGGAAATTACTTCGTTTCTCTTAAGACTTGCGAAAGAGGAGGAAATCACGGTATTTGTTGTCGGCCATGTGACGAAGGAAGGTTCCGTTGCCGGACCGAGAATGCTTGAACATATGGTGGATACTGTGTTATACTTCGAAGGAGATACGACGACCCCGTACCGCATCCTCCGTTCCGTGAAGAACCGTTTCGGTTCCACGAACGAAATCGGCGTATTTTCCATGGAGAGAAACGGATTGATTGAGGTTGAGAACCCGTCCGCGCATATGCTTTCCGGCATGCCGGAGGCGGAACCCGGCTCGATTGTTGCCGTTACGCTTGAAGGAACGAGGCCGATTCTTGTGGAGGTGCAGGCGCTTGTCTGCAGGACAAGTTTTAATTTTCCGAGAAGGACGGCGCAGGGAACCGATACGAACCGGATGAATCTGATGCTTGCGGTTTTAGAGAAAAGGCTCGGGCTCGGGCTGTCCGGATGCGATGTGTACGTTAACGTTGCGGGCGGAATGAAAGTCACGGAGCCGGCAATCGATATGGGAATCGTGCTTTCGGTGATTTCCGGCTATGCCAACCAGACGCTTCCGGAGAAGACGGCGGCATTCGGGGAAATCGGCCTGATCGGAGAGGTTCGGTCCGTGCCCCAGGCGGCGCTTCGCGTAAAGGAAGCCGCTAAGCTCGGTTATCATACCTGCATCATGCCGAAGTGTGATGCGGACAAGCTTGATAAGAGCGTTTCTTCGGACATTCGGATCATCGGTGTGTCCAATGTGAGGGATTTAAAGAAATTACTTGCGGGATCGTAAAATGCGGGAATGCGATGCATTCCGGAAAGGAACTCTATGAAAAGAAAAGGCGTTTCCTTATTACTGCTTTTGATGCTTTTGACAACGCTTTTATCCGGCTGCGGCAATTCGAAGAAGAAGCGTGAAAAAGCAAGAGAAGATTATGCCTTTTGCGAGCATATTGTATCCATCAGTTCCCTCGTTCAGGCAGGAGAGGTTCCGGAAACCGTTTTGGATTCGGAAGGCTTTTATGCGGTTCGGGAGAACATTTACGTCAGAGGTGATTCCGGCAACATCCGTGAAAAAGCTAACACGGAGTCCAAACTCATCGCAATCGCGCCTTACGGTACGAGGCTTGTCAGAACAGGAATCGGTACGAACGGCTGGGACCGTGTCGAATATGAGGACAGAATCTGTTTCATCAGCCATGATCTTGTCACAACCGTTCCGATTAAGACCGGCAAAAGCTTTGACTATTCGGTCGCCGCGATGTCGATTGTCGAAACAAGACATCAGCAGTATTCCTATGATGATCTTTGCACGGACTTAAACGAACTTCGCGAGAATTACGGAAGCAAAATGCATCTGAACTGCATCGGTGTTTCCGCGGATAACCGCAGCATTTTCGAGATTGTGATCGGAACCGATAACGCCAAGAAGGATATTTACTTCATCGCCGGCGTTTGCGGCGCCGAGTATATGACTTCCCTTGTCATCATGAAGCAGGTCGAGTATTTCCTGCATTATTACGATGCCGGAGATTATGAAGGCTATTCCTATGCCGATCTGTTCGACAGCGTCCGCGTCCATGTCGTCCCGATGCTCAACCCCGACGGTGTGAATCTGGCGCAGCATTTCTTCAGCGGCATTCACGATGAGGACATCAAAAGAAGAATAAAGGACTGGTATGACCGTGACCAGTCTGCAGGCGGCATCAACCTGAATCTGGACAATTACCTCAGATTTTTCTTCGCAAATGCGAAGGGCACCGATCTTAGGAAGAACTTCCCGTATCAGTGGGACCTTGTTTCCACGACGGCTTTCCCTGCATCAAACGGGTATCGCGGCGATTACGGCGGAAGTGAGGCCGAAGTCAGATCGATTGTGCACGCGCTTAAGACCGTTAAGCCCGAGCTTGTCGTTACGTATCATACGACGGGAAGCCGGCTGTTCTACAATTTCGGCCAGCCTGACGAAATCCTTTCCGTTGCCAGGAATTACGGCTTGTATCTCGGCAAGCTGATGACCTATGAGGCTTCCGAAAAGAAGCTGATCGAGGACGGATACGGCACGCTTTCGGGATACTGCAACAACATTCTGCAGATTCCGGCGCTTACCGTAAACCTCGGAAACGGCGCAGCGCCTTTGGCACTTACCGAATTCAATGCAATCTGGAATGCGACAAGGGAGTCCTGGTCCGCGCTGCAGGTTAAGATGATAGATTGGTAAAAAACGTCGCATTTTCCTATTGACATTCCGAAAAAGCTGTTGTAGTATGTGGAACAGTAATTCATATTTTGCGTTGAAGAGGAATAGTACCGAACCGTTTCGGATTCAGAAAGCTGCCGGTTGATGCGAGGCAGTCGGTAAACATTCGGGAACTCGCCTTGGAGCTGCGGGTTGAAGACCTTTGGTTGTGTAGATACCGCCGGATTCCCACCGTTAAAGGGGAAGAGCATCGACTTTGTCCGTGCTTACTGAGTGCATGTTTAACATGAAATAGAGTGGTACCACGCGATTTGCGCCTCTATCCTTATCAGGGATAGAGGCTTTTTTGTTTTCATTGCATTAAAAATCGGAGGTTATGTATGAAGATCAGTTTTTCCACAATCGGATGTCCGGATTATTCCTGGCCGGATATTTACACCATGGCGAAAGACCTTGGTTATCACGGCGTGGAGATCCGCGGACTCGGAGAGCATATCAGCGCCTACAAGGCAAAGCCTTTTTCGGAAGCAAATGCGGCTGCTACCGCTAAGAAACTTCAGGATATCGGGCTTGAGATTTCCTGTTTCTCTTCGGGCTGCCCGTTAAAGTATCAGGACCGGCTTGATAAATCCATTGAAGAACTTACGGCGTACGCGAAGCTTGCCAATCAGTTCGGAACCTGCTACATCCGTGTGCTTGCCGACGAGAATCCGAAGCCCGAGGGTGATGTGGATGACAACGCAATCATCGAGGCGCTGAAGCGTCTTGAGCCGATAGCCGAGCAGTACAACGTAACGATGTGCGTGGAAACAAACGGCGTATATTCCGATACGGCGCGTCTTCGCAAAGTGCTTGACGCAGTAGGAAGCAGAAAGATTGCGGCTTTGTGGGATATTCATCATCCGTACCGCAACTGCGGTGAGACTCCCGAACAGACGGTTTCGAATCTCGGCGAATACATTAAGTATGTTCACGTAAAGGATTCCGTGGAAGTGAACGGAGTTGTTTCCTATCGCATGATGGGGCAGGGCGACATGCCGATTAAGGAGGCATTTGACGCGCTGCAGAGCATGCATTATACCGGTTATGTTTCTCTTGAGTGGGTAAAGCGCTGGAGTAAGGAGCTTGCGGATGCATGGGTTGTGTTCCCGCAGTTCGCACATTACATGGAGCCCTACAAGACCGTTCACAAGAACCCACTGCAGACCGATAACCGCGGGACCGGCTATTATATCTGGCCGAAGAACCATCTGATCCCGTATACGTTCCCTGACATTCTGGACCGTATCTGCGAAGTATTCCCGACACAGTATGCGTTCCGTTATACCGAGCTTGATTATACGAGAACCTATCCGGAATTCCGCGATGACGTTGACAATTTCGCCCGTTCTTTGATTGCTATGGGCGTTAAGAAGGGCGACCATGTTGCCATCTGGGCGACCAATGTTCCTGCCTGGTATATCACTTTCTGGGCAACGACCAAGATCGGTGCCGTACTTGTTACGGTCAATACCGCATATAAGATTCACGAGATCGAGTACCTGCTCCGTCAGTCCGACACGCATACGCTTGTCATGATCGACCGGTTTAAGGACAGCGATTATGTGGAAATCATGAAGGAACTCTGTCCCGAGCTTGAGACGAGTGTTCCCGGCACCCTGCAGTCGAAACGTCTTCCCTGCCTCAAAAATATCATTACGGTTGAAAGCAAACAGAACGGCTGCTTTACCTGGGATGAGGCGTTGGAACTCGGCGCGGATGTTCCGTATACCGAGGTTGAGAACCGCCGTAAGATGATTGACAAAGATGACGTCTGCAACATGCAGTATACAAGCGGCACGACCGGCTTCCCGAAGGGCGTCATGCTGACACACTACAATGTTGTCAATAACGGCAAGGCAATCGGTGACTGTATGGATCTTTCCACGGCAGACCGCATGATGATTCAGGTTCCGATGTTCCATTGCTTCGGTATGGTTCTCGCGATGACCGCATCCATGACGCACGGTGTTACCATGAGCCCGATCACCGCATTTTCCCCGAGAAAGGGTCTGCACTGTATCAACCAGGAGAAGATTACCTGTTTCCACGGCGTACCGACGATGTTCATCGCGATGCTCGGCCACGAGAATTTCCCGAAGACGGACTTCTCGCATATGAGAACCGGTATTATGGCAGGATCCCCTTGTCCGATTAAGACGATGGAAGAAGTCATCGAGAAGATGCACATGCCCGAGATTGTTATCACCTACGGTCAGACCGAGGCATCGCCTGCAACAACCATGAGCAAAACAAGCGATACCATCGAGCAGCGCGTCAACACCGTAGGACCTGCAATCTACGGCGTTGAGACTAAAATTGTCGATCCCGAGACCGGCGAAGAGCTTCCGGACGGTGTACCTGGAGAGTTCTGCGCCCGCGGTTACAACATCATGAAGGGCTACTACAAGATGCCCGAGGCGACGGCCGCTGCCATCGATGAGGACGGCTGGCTTCACTCGGGAGACCTTGCTCTGCGCCGCCCTGAGGACCACTACTACAAGATTACTGGCCGAATCAAGGATATGATCATCCGCGGCGGTGAGAATATCTACCCGAAGGAAATCGAGGACTTCCTCTACACCTATCCCAAAATCCGAGACGTACAGGTTATCGGCGTGCCGGATGCGGATTACGGCGAAGAAATCATGGCCTGCATTATCCTGAATGACGGCGAGACCGCTACCGAGGATGAAATCAAGGATTATGTGCGCACCCATATGGCAAAGCACAAGGTTCCGCGTTACGTGGATTTCGTGACTGAGTTCCCGATGAACGCTGCCGGCAAGATCTTAAAATATAAGATGCGCGAGGAGGCCGTTGAGCGGCACGATCTGCATCTTGCTAACAAGATTGAGACCGCGTAAATCCATGGAAAATGTGACGCTGATGCAGCCCCGTGGCACAGTGACTGTATCATCTTCGCTGATGTCTTTGGGCAGCATCGGTCGTCATTTTACAGGGAAAACAATTGTTGACAATTTGGCACATCTGTTGTAATATAGGAAAGCGGTTGTGAAAACCGCACAATAGGGGTATAGTTCAGCTGGTAGAATAACGGTCTCCAAAACCGCAGGTCGTGGGTTCGAATCCTACTGCCCCTGACTAGCCGCAGACGAAAAGGCCTGCGGCTTTTTTTCATGCCGGAAAGTGACCGTGGATGAGGTCAGGGGAATACATAGTGATTGTATTTCTTTCGGATTCGTGGTAAAATAAATATGTGCGTGCACACGAAGGAGGAATACTATGAAAAAGTTTATCACCGACCACTTCCTTCCGATCTGCATCGGATTGGGACTGGTTTGCGCGCTTTGTGTCGTTATGATTGTCACAGGCGCCAAGAAAGATGCCGACAGGAATACACCTTCCGATATTACGAATACGCAGTCGCCCACGCCTTCGACTGCTGTTGCAGCGAAACCGACGGAGCCTCCGACCGAGACTCCCGAACCCACAGAAGAGCCGACACCCGAAAATACACCGACGCCGACATCGGATCCTCATGAAGGAATGGTGAGAAGCGCTCTTACGAATGAGTGGATTACAAAGGAAGTCGACGAAACGAGACCGATTGCCGTCATGATGAACAACCTGCTTCCGGGAACGCCGCAGAGCAGCATCAACAAAGCCGGCGTCATTTACGAGCTTAAGGTAGAGGGCAATATCACCCGCCTTCTTTCCATCATTGAAGACTGGAAGGGTCTTAGCAAGATCGGTTCCGTCAGAAGCGCAAGAAAGACTTATGTCTTCCTGCAGATGGAATGGGATCCCATTTACCTGCATTTCGGAAGCTCCAACGTTGCCCAGCCTTTCTTAAACCGTGCGGATGTTCTGAATCTGGATGGCATGCATTACGAGGGAAGTGTATATTACCGTTCGACCGACCGTAAGGCGCCGCATAATGCTTATGCAAGTGCCGAGGGCATTCTTCGGGGCGTGGAGTATAAGAAATATTCCCTGCAGCATTCCGATCATTATGTCCGCGACCACTTCAAGTTCGCTCCGGATGATAACCCGACGCTGCTTTCCGACGGTCAGGATGCGAGCATTGTCCGTCCCGGTTATCAGGAGAACAAGCCGTGGTTCCAGTATAATCCCGAAGACGGTTTGTATTACCGCTTCCAGTACGGCAAGGAGCATATCGATAATGTCGACAACAAGCAGATTACCTGTAAGAACATCATCCTGCAGTACTGCTACTCCGAGGTGGTTGACGATATCGGACATAAGGTCTTCACGATTCACGGCTCGGGAGAAGGTTACTACATTACAAACGGAAAAGCCGTTCCGATTACCTGGAAGAAGAACGGCGACTACGATCCGACCCGTTTCTATTACAAGAACGGCGAAGAGATTCAAATGAATACCGGTAAGACATGGATCTGCATCGTCAGAAAGCAGGATGTCAATACCGTAAAGATTGAACCTTAATTATCACATTTTTCAAAAAAAGAGAGGGGGCACTTATGAAAGAGTACGCTGAAGGTTATGATCCGAATGCAGAAGAGAAGCCGCAGGTTGACGAATCCGTACAGCTCATCCGCGATGTTTCCGCATCGAAAGAGTTTGTTTCCAAGCATTCCACGAAGACCGGCCGCAGGGGCGTGGACAGCATTTACCGCATCGTTTTGTGCTACGGACTGATTGTAGTCGGCGTTGCCATGATCATTCTTGCGGCAGTGAGCAAAAATGAAGAATATTCTTCGCTTTATGTCGGCGGCATTCTTTTTGCGGCCCTCGGGATTGTTCTTGAGTTTTTGTCCAGAAATATTAAGAAAGACTAGGAATTGTGCGTGGAAGTAAAGAAGGACAGTTTTCAGGCGCTTACGGATTTGCTCCGCGGGCACCGCGTCATATTGCAGACACATGATTTTCCGGATCCCGATGCGATTGCTTCGGCCTGCGCCCTGAAGGAACTGCTTTCCTATAAGGGCATTCAGTCCGAGGTCATGTATTTCGGCAAAATTGAGAAGATCAATATCCGGATGATTCTCGACATGTTCGATTTGGATGTCAAGGATGCGAAAGAGCAGAAAGACCTTTCCGAAAGCGACTATGTCGTGACGATTGACGGACAGAAGAACAATTCGAACTTTTCCAATCTGATCGGTACGGAGGTGGCCTGCATAGACCACCATCCGTTTGTTACGGATCATGAATATGCATTCATCCGGCATGAGATCACCGGCGCATGTGCTTCGATTATCACGCATTGGATCATGGAAGAGCATATGCCCGTTTCCAAGGAACTGGCAACACTTCTTCTGTACGGAATCAAGATGGATACCCGGAATTTCAGTGCCGGCGTGACGCATTACGATATTACCGCATTTGATTTTCTGAACGGCATTGCGGATGTCGGACAGATCAGTCATCTCGATAACAGCGTTTTGGAGCTTTCCGACCTTCGGGCGTACGGAGCTGCCATCGAAAACATTTCTATTTACGATAACGTGGGATTTTCCTATATCCCGTTTTCCTGCCCGGACGGCCTGATAGCTTCGGTCTGCGAATTCATTCTTTCGCTTTCCTCGGTTGAAATGGCTGTCGTTTATGCGGAAAGAGGCGGCGGGCTGAAGTTTTCCGTCCGTTCCGAAGCTCCGCAGATGAATGCGGGAAGGATGCTGAGCATGGCACTTAAGGGCATCGGAAACGGCGGCGGTCATATGTCCATGGCCGGCGGCATTGTATATCCCGAGCAAAGAGCTACTCTCGGAGATCCGTATTTCATGGAGGCCGTGATTCGGGACCGGATTTTGAATGCTTACCACGATTTAAGCGAGGAATCGAAGAATGTATAAGCTTCTTCATACGGACGGGTTAGCTAAGCGCGGAGAATTTACGACAGTGCACGGGACCGTTCAGACACCCGTATTCATGAATGTCGGAACCGTTGCAGCCATCAAAGGCGGCGTTTCCTCGGTGGATCTTCGGTCCATCGGGACACAGATTGAGCTGTGCAATACTTATCATCTGCATGTTCGCCCGGGTGACGAGCTGGTTGCGAAGATGGGCGGTTTAAACCCGTTCATGCATTGGGACGGGCCGACGCTGACGGACTCCGGCGGATTTCAGGTATTCTCACTTGCAGGACTTCGTAAAATCAAAGAAGAGGGCGTTACGTTCCATTCGCATGTGGACGGTCGTCTCATTTTCATGGGACCGGAAGAGAGCATGCAGATTCAGTCGCATCTTGCATCCACGGTCGCGATGGCATTTGACGAATGTCCTTCAAGCGTGGCCGAGCGCTCGTATATTCAGCAGTCCGTTGACCGCACGACAAGATGGCTTGAGCGTTGCAGGAAGGAGATGGACCGTTTGAATTCCCTTCCCGAAACGATCAATCCGCACCAGATGCTTTTCGGCATCAACCAGGGCGGAGTCTGCGATGACATTCGTGTGCAGCATGCGAGAACGATTCGCGATATGAATCTCGACGGTTATGCCATTGGCGGTCTTGCCGTCGGCGAAAGCCACGAGGAGATGTACCGGATTCTCGACTGTACGGTGCCGGAGCTTCCGAAGGATAAGCCCGTTTATCTGATGGGTGTCGGAACGCCTGCCAATATTTTGGAGGGTGTTGCGCGCGGCGTGGATTTCTTCGACTGCGTTTATCCGACAAGAAACGGAAGACACGGACATGCCTACACAAACCACGGACGTCTGAATCTTAAAAATGAAAAATACAAAACCGATCCGAGACCGATCGAGGAGGGCTGCGATTGTCCTGCCTGCAGGAATCATTCCCGCGCCTATATCCGCCATCTGCTTGTTTCGGGCGAGATGCTCGGCCTTCGATTAATGGTCTTGCATAATCTCAGGTTTTATAATAGAATGATGGAAGAAATTCGAACGGCGATAGAAGAAGACCGCTTTTCGGAATATAAAAAGATGCGGCTTCAGGGGTTTGCCGAAGGGGAAGCCTGAAGCATTTGAAAGGAGTTTTCATGGATTTGTTGTATTTGTTCGGAGAAGCGGCGGCAGGAGGAGAGCAGGCAGCCGGTTGGCAGGTGATTCTGTTCTATGTTATTTTCTTCGGTGCCATTATCCTTGCTTTTTATTTTCTGCTTTTTAAACCGCAGAAGAAGGAAGAAGCGAAAAGAAAGGCCATTGTGGATTCCGTAGAAGTCGGCGACAGCGTTGTCACGACTGCGGGCTTTTACGGTGTTGTCATCGATATGGTGGAGGATCAGAACGTTATTGTCGTAGAGTTCGGCAATAACAAAAACTGCCGCATTCCGATGAAGAAATCCGCTGTTGTCGAAGTCGAGAAGGCTTCGAAATAGCATAAAGCAAAGCATAGTTCGGCTGCCGTTTTCCGGCAGCCGGTTTTTTACGGCAAATGCCACGTTTAAACCGTAAAACAGCGACCTAAAACAGGCTTCCGAACCCGGTAAGGTTCCGTGTATCCCGTCATTTTCCGCGAAAGAAAAATCGGCTGAGATTACGCAGGTTTTCGTTGCAGTCGCCTTTATTATTTGCTATAATACAGACAGGAAGATTCCTGGGGTGTTCGACAACTCCTGTATTTTTGAACCTACAACTTTAAAAAGGGATTCCTATATCGGTAAGCGGATGTCGGGCCTCCTTCGAGTGGATGGCAGTAAGCTTACTTGCGGTCGCCCACCTAGCATTGGCTAGGAGTCAAGAAGCAGGAAACGGCATTCCGGGAATGATATGAGCTTAATGGCTTCGCAGAAATGCGAAGCCTTTTTCATAGACGAAAGGAGGATAAGATGTCACTTCGGTTTGTAATCGGAAGCGAAGGCAGCAGGAAAACGGAGTATCTGTATCGGCAGATGCTCGGTCTTTGCGAAGCGGATCCGGACTGTTCCGTCTTTTATTTTGTGCCGGACCAGGCCACGCTGACGGCGCAGAGAGAGCTTGTAAAGCTTCATAAAAACGGCTGTGTCATGAACATCGACATCTTAAGCCTGAGCCGTCTTAAGTACCGTCTTTCGGAAGAACTCGGCGACTGTTTTCCGGAAGTATTAACGGATATCGGAAAAGGCATGCTTGTCAAGAAGGTGCTTCTCGGCTCCGACGGGGAGCTGACGCTTTACGGAAACAAACACAGAAAACCCGGCTTCGTTTCCGAGATGAAATCAATGCTTTCGGAGCTGATGCGTTATCTGGTGGATGCCGACAGACTCTCGGAGCTTTCGGAAGCTTCGGAGGACCCGATGCTTAGTCATAAGCTCCATGACCTCAGCATCATCCTGGCGCGTTTTCGGGAGGCGCTCGGCGACCGGTATCTGACGGAAGAGGATATCTATACGGCGATGTGCGGCGCCGTGCTGAAAAGCAAAAAGCTCCGCGGCGCTAAAATCTTTCTGAACGGTTTTACGGGCTTCACGCCGTCGCAGTTCCTGCTTCTTGGAAGCCTTCTTTCGGTTTGCGACGAAATGACGGTTGCGCTGACGATGGATTCGGAATTGTACGGAAAGACGATTCCGGGATATTCCATCTTTCATATGACGGCCGAAACGATTGCAAAACTCGGCCGAATTGCCGATGAAGAGCAGATTGAAGTTTTGAAGCCGGTTTTGTTAAGCGATGACGCAGATGCTTCGGACCTCGGCTTTTTGAAACAGAACCTGTTTCGAAGAAAAGGACTCAGGTATTCGGGCGATGTGAAGAATGTAAGAATTCGAAGCGCCAAAACCGCGAAGGAAGAGGTTCGTTCTCTCGTTACCGACATTGAGAGGCTCGTTCGTTTAGAGGGCTGCCGTTACCGTGAAATCGGCGTGATACTCGGGGATGTGGAAACATACGCACCCCTTCTTTCCGATGCCGCCAAAACGGCCGGAATTCCCTGCTTTGTCGACTATAAAACCGATGTCATCAACAATCCGCTTGTCGATTTCATCCGAACCGCGCTTGTGACCGTAATCACGGATTTCCGCGCCGACAAGGTTTCCTCGTATCTGAAAAATCCCATGTCGGGTTATGCTTTTACGGATGCCGCTTTGTTTGAAAACTATCTTTCGGCAAAGGGAATCCGCGGCTTTTCCGCATATCAGAAGCCTTTTACTTACCGTTTCCGCTCCGTCCACGGCGACTGCCTTACTGAGATCAACAGGATCCGCGAGAGTCTTGTTTCGGACCTCGGTACACTGCGTAACGCTATGAAGGATGCAACAGACACGTCCGGGCTTGTCAGAGCTTTATACGATTTTCTTCTGGCGCATTCCTGCTACGAAAAGACCGAAGAACTGGCGGAGCGGTTTGCCGAATCGGAGGATGCGAGAGAGCTCAGAAAGAGTGCGGAGCTTCATATGATTTACGGGACCGTTTTGAATCTTCTCGACGATTTGAACGGTCTTTTGGGACCGGTAAAGCTGACGCCTTCGGAATTTACCGAGGTATTGGATGCCGGTTTTCATGAAATTGCCATCGGTCTCATTCCGCCCGAGCAGGACTGCATTACGGTCGGTGACATAAAGCGTTCCCGTCTGGAAGGAATCCGCCATCTGTTCTTCATCGGTGTGAATGACGGCTCTGTTCCGGGTTCCGGACACGGGTCTTCGATTCTGACGGAGAAGGAACGCGAGGACCTTGCGGAGAAGAAACTGGAACTGTCCGAGCTTCCGCAGGACGGCATTTCGACAGAGGAGTTTTATATCTATCTTGCCTGCGCGAAACCTTCCGAAAGCCTGATATTGTCGTACAGCCTGATCGGAAAGGGAGGAAAGGAAATCAAGCCTTCCTTTGTCATCTACCGAATCCTCAGTATGTTTCCGAATCTTAAGACGGAAGACGCATTTGACCGCATGTCCGTGTTTGATGCCGTTTCGGCCGATCAGGGACAGAGGCTTTTCCTTTCGGCGCTTCGAAGTGAGCCGCTCGGTTACCCTTTTGAGAAGGAAGTCGCGGAGTGGTTCATGTCCGAAGAAGGACTGCCGTATGCTCCGGCAGACCGGGAGCTTCTTCTGAAAGCAGCGGAAGGAGAACCTGTGCCCGAACATATCCCGGAGGAGATTGCAAAGGAACTGTACGGGCAGTGTTTAAAGGGCGGCGTGACGATGCTTGAGGAGTACGCAAAATGTGCCTTCATCACGTTTTTGCGAAGAGGCCTTAAGCTTGAGGAGGTGCCCGGATATACGCCGGATCAGAGAGATTTCGGTACCATTTACCATAATGCCTTGGAGCAGTACTCGCAGCGTATCCGGGAAGCGGGGAAGACGTTTCGGAGTTTGACAGAAGAAGAATCCCGCACATTCATGGAGGATGCCGTAAGCAGCGTCATGGAAAAGGACAGCCCTGACATCTTTCGTGTCGGAGAGCGCTACAGCTATGTCCGTTACTGCCTTACAAGAACTCTGCACCATATGACCGACATCATCCGAAGACAGCTCGGTTCCGGCCGTTTCGAGCCCGAATACTTTGAGAAGAAGTTCCGCTTCACGACCGAGCATATGGATGTAAACGGCAAGATTGACCGTGTGGATACGTACCGCGACGGGAAGAATTACCTGAAAATCATCGATTATAAATCCGGCAACTCGGAGTTTGATTACCGTAAGATTTACGACGGAAGGCTTTTACAGCTTCCGGTTTATATGAAGGCCATGACGGAGAGAGACCCTGAAAATAATGTCCCGGCCGCCATGTTTTACGAAAAGGTCGGAGACCCTTACGTGAAAGCCGCAAACGCGGATGAGGCGGAGAAGAAGCGCATTGAGGCGCTTTGCCCGAGCGGACTTGTGCTTGACCGGGAGGATATCATCACCGGTCTTGACAACCGTTTTCTGACCGCTGATAAACTGAATTCCGATTTGATTCCCGTCAGGAAGAACGGCGGCTATGTCTCCGGAATTGCGACCGAAGAAGAAATGCATGAACTGATGGACCATGCCGAAAGAAAGATGGCGGAAGCCGCTTCGGAGATTCTTTCCGGAAACATCGTGCGAAACCCGGTGCAAAGCGGACAGCATACAAGCTGCACATACTGTGCTTTCGCGGGCCTTTGCAAGGATTTCGGGGAGCATCAAACGGAACAGATGAGAAAGAGCGAACCGATGGATAAGGAGCTGTTCTTCGCCGCAATCAGGGAGGAGGAAACATGAGCATTACTTATACGCCAAATCAGCAAAGCGTAATCACTGCTCCGACCGCCAATATCCTTGTTTCCGCCGCGGCAGGTTCGGGAAAGACGTCCGTTCTTGTAGAACGGATCATGCGCATGATTACCGACCCCGTGAATCCGGTTGACATCGACCGGATTTTGGTCGTGACATTTACTATCGAAGCAGCTACGCAGATGAAGGACAGAATCCGCTCCGCACTGGATGCCCGGCTTTCCGCCGAACCCGATAACGAACGGCTGATCCGCGAGAGCGAGCGGCTGCAGTTTGCACAGATTACGACGATTGACGGCTTTTGCAGAGGCGCCGTGCAGCGGTATTTCCACCTGCTGAACATCGATCCTTCATTCCGGACCATGGATGAGGCGGAGACCGGCCTTTTGTGGAGCCGTGCGATTGAAGAAACATACGAGAGATTTCTCACCGAGGGGACGCAGGAATTTTTCGACATGCTCGACCGTTACGGCGGAAGCGAGAACGAAGAGGGCTTTTATAAGACTGTTAAAGATCTGAAGTTATTTGCGGACAGTGCGCCGTTCCCAGAGGAATGGATCTCAAAGGCGGCCGAGGATGTCGCAAAGATCGATTCCGCAAAGAGCCTGATCGAATCCGAGGCTTTTGCTTCTGATGTGACCCATTGGAAGTGCCTGCTCCGTTCGGACGAGAGACTGCTTACCAAGCTTCTGCAGCTTTGTAACGACCCGGACGGTCCCGAAGTGTACATTTCGACGATCGAAGAGGACCTTTCCGAAATCCGGAACCTTCTCGCCACGGAGACGCCCGAAGCCTTTCAAAAGGCTGCTTCGGCCTGGATTCCGGGCAGCTTTAAGCCGTGCCGCAATTCTAAGAACGAACAGAAGAAAAATATTGTTTCGGGAATGAGAAATGACAGGAAGAAGGCCTGGACCGTCATCTGCGAAACCTGTGCTGACGATACGGTTTCGCGTTATGCGTCGGAGATACAAAGCAGTGCCGGCGCCATAAGGACGCTCTGTCATTTCACGAAGGAAGCCTCGCGTCATTTCCGCGAGCTGATGGATGAAGAAAATGCATACGATTTCAGCACGATTGCACACCTTACGCTGTCGCTTTTCGTGACGCAGAAGGACGGAGAGCTTGTTTATACCGAAGCCGCAAAGCAGTACCGCCGCACCTTCCATGAAATCATGATCGACGAGTATCAGGACTCGAACATGGTACAGGAAATGTTTCTGAATGCGGTCTCCGGCATCAGCGAAGGGCATCCGAATGTATTCACGGTCGGCGACATCAAGCAAAGCATTTACCTGTTCCGAATGGCCTGTCCGGACCTTTTCGCCGGAAAATACAACACCTACTCCGACGATCCCGAAAGCCCTTACCGGCGCATTCTTTTGAATGAAAACTTCCGAAGCCGTAAGCAGGTTGTGGACGGAATCAATGACATTTTCCGAAAAATCATGATTAAGGATCTCGGCGGCGTGGATTATGATCAATCGGCCGAGCTGATTCACGGCGCGAAGTATCCGTATGCCTACACCGAGGAAGAAGGACGAAACGAATATCTCCTTGTCAAATGCGAAGAGACGGAAGATAAGAATGAAGCCGTTTATAAGAGCATCATCGACCGGATTCTGACGCTGACGGATTCCGTTAAGGGCCTTTATGTAAGCGTGAAGGACCGGCCTGCAAGAATCGCAAGGTTCGGAGATATTGTTGTGCTCGCAAAGACGAAGACGAAGGGCATTCCGGAGCTTCTTGCGGCATTTAAAAAGGCGGGGATTCCCTCTTATCTGGCCGATGCCAAAGGCTATTTCGACGCGCCCGAGGTACGGAATGTATTACATTTTCTGAAAATACTCGACAATCCGCTGGCGGACATTCCGTTCGCGGGTGTATTAAAGTCGCCCGTTTGCGGGTTCTCGTTTGAAGAGCTTGCGCTTATCAGAATCTGGGAGAAGGAGCGGAGAAATGACGGAAACGTCGGCTATCTCTATGATTCGCTTCGCGCCATCTGCGATGCGGAGTATCTGAGCAGCCGTTTTGCCGAAGTCAGAAGAAAGGCCGAGACGTTTCTTTCGCTTTATGATGAACTGCGCGAAAAGCGGATCTGCCTGACGGTTTCCGAACTGCTCGGCGAGATTTACCGCCTGACCGGTTATGTATCAATGGTTTCGGTTACCGAAGGAGGTTCGGAAAAGGAACGAAACCTGTTAACGCTGATCGAGAAGGCCAAGGAATTCGAGAAGGGCGTTTTCACGGGGCTTTCGGATTTTGTACGGTATATCGACGACATGATTCGTTATGATGTGAACCCGGAGGCAGGCTTTTTAGACACCTCCGATTCGGTCCGGGTCATGTCGATTCATAAGAGCAAGGGACTGGAGTTCCCGATTGTCTTTCTGATCGACTGCGAGCGGGACACCTATTATTCCGGTGACAATCCCGTCATGCTGTTCCACTCGGGTCTCGGCATCGGGCCGACGGCTTTCTTCCCGGAGGAACGCCGCATGACGGACACGTATCTGAAGCAGGCCGTCGCAAGAAGGCGCCACCGTGACGAGGTCGGAGAAGCAATCCGTCTTTTGTATGTTGCGATGACAAGAGCGAAGGAAAAGCTCATCCTGACCGGTTATATGAAAGCAGCGCGCTTCGGAAAAATGCTGATGAACCTGACGCCTCCCGATGAACCGATGGAGTATTCCGACATCGAGCATGCCGGCAACTATCAGGAGCTGATTCTTCCGTGCATCCTTTCAGGCATTCCGAAAGAGGAACGGGACCGGATTCAGCCGATCGGGAAGGATATCTGGGCCGGATTTTCCGAGGTTCATACGGCAAACTGGGTCATCAAAACCGTTTCGGACGAAACACTTGAAACGGCAAAGCTTAAGCGGACGGCACCTGCCGGAATCGCGAAAAATGAAGAGCCGGTAGCGAAGGTAATGCGGGAATTCTTCTCGTATCGATATCCGCACCAAAACGGCGGAGCACCGGTGAAGCTTTCGGTTTCCGCCCTGAAGAAGAGCCGGATGGAAGAAACGGACATTGTGCAGGACCATCCGGATGCCCATATCGAGCACGAACCCGAAAAACTGCCGCCTGTTCCGAAATTCATTTCGCCTGCGGAAACCTCCGAGGATATGCGCGGCGCCATGCGCGGAACATGGTACCACAGAATTCTCGAGCTGCACGATTACGGGCGCGAAGGCACCGCAGCCGATTGGAAGAGCGAAGTAACAGAAATGGTGAACGGCGGATTTGTTCCGAAGGAAACCCTTACCGCGATTGATTTTAATAAACTCGAGAACTTTTGCCGCTCCGATATCGGACAGAGAATGAAACAGGCAGCGCTTCGGGGCACGTTAAAGAGAGAGCAGGCATTTGTCATGGGCGTTCCGGCCGATACGATTCAGGCGGAATATCCTGCCTCGGAAACGGTTTTGATTCAGGGAATCATCGATGCTTTCTTCGAGGAAGAGGACGGCATTGTCCTCGTCGATTACAAGACCGACCGGGTCGGCATCGAAGACGGAGAAGAGGTTCTTAAGTCCCGTTACGGGATTCAGCTTCGCTATTATGCGGATGCAATTACCCGGGGAACCGGGAAAAAAGTAAAAGAATGTGTGATTTACAGTTTTGCTCTTCAAAAATCCGTGCCGTTGTAGTATAATAGATGCGGTTCTGTGGCCCTTCTGTTCCGGACAGAAGTCGAGGAGAGAAATCATGCGAGAGAAGATCATATTCATTTACAATCCGAATGCCGGCAAGAAGAAGATCAGCGTCAAACTGAACGACATCGTTCGGGAGCTGGTCGAGGATAACTGCGACCTTATTCTGAGTCCTACGAAAAAGCACGGCGACGCGAAGGATGCCGTCATGACTTACCTGCGGGAAGGCATGTTGAAACGGATCATCTGCTCCGGCGGTGACGGCACGCTTCACGAAGTCATAAACGGAATGCTTTCCTGTGAGCAGACCGGACAACGCGTGCCGCTTCTTTACATTCCGGCGGGAAGCACCAACGATTTCGGAAAGTCCTTAAAGCTTCCGAAAGACATGGTGGAAATCGCCAAGCTCGGGCGGGAAGGCATGTGTTATCCGTGCGACATGGCAGTGTTCAACACCGAGTATTTCGTTTATACGGCCGCTTTCGGCATGTTCACGAAGGTTTCGTACGAAACGAAGCAGAGCATGAAGAACGTGTTCGGTCACATGGCTTATGTGCTGAACGGCGCGGCTTCGTTAACGCATATTGAAAAATACAACATGAAGATTTCGTATGACGAGCGTTATACGGAGGGCACGTTTGTTTACGGAATGGTTGTGAATTCCGAGTCCGTCGGCGGTTTCAAGGGAATCACCGGAAAGGACGTGTCCCTGAATGACGGCTATTACGAAATGCTTCTTGTCAGGGAATTCAAAGCCTTTGAGCTGCCGGATATCATCAACTGCATCCTGCATGCGGATTATTCGAATCCGAATCTTTTGTATGCGCGTGTCAAGCATGTCCGGTTCGAATGCGACAGGCCGGTTTCCTACACGCTCGACGGCGAGTTCGGCGGCGAATGCCGTGTGGCGGATATTTCGATTCGCTACCGTGCCGTTGATTTTATGATCCCGAAGACGTTGATCGGACTTTGGGAAGGGGCCGACAAGGCCTGGTAAAAACGTACCTGAATTCCGGCGGAATCGCATCATGCGAGGGGAAAGCCGGAGTATAAAATAACACTTTTGGAGGTAGACTATGTATTATATCGGTGTGGATCTGGGAACGTCATCCGTTAAGCTTCTGATGATGGATGAAAAAGGCGAGATCAAGAATATCGTTTCAAAGGAGTATCCGCTTTTCTTCCCGAAGACCGGATGGTCCGAGCAGAAGCCGGAAGACTGGTGGACGCAGATGAAGGCAGGCGTAAAGGAACTCATAAAGGGCTTTGACGCAAGTCAGGTTGCCGGCATCAGCTTCGGCGGACAGATGCACGGTCTTGTCATTCTCGATGAGAACGACAATGTGCTTCGTCCCGCAATTCTGTGGAATGACGGACGTACCCAGGAGGAATGCGATTACCTGAACAATGTCATCGGACGCGAAAAGATTTCCGCTTACACCGCCAACATGGCGCTGACCGGATTTACCGCACCGAAGCTTTTATGGGTGAAGAAGCATGAGCCCGAAATCTTCGCAAAGATCTGCAAGATCATGCTTCCGAAGGATTACATTGCATACCTTCTTTCAGGCGTTCACTGCACGGATGTTTCGGATGCTTCCGGAATGCTCCTGTTTGACGTTAAGAACAAGTGCTGGTCCAAGGAGATGATCGACATCGTCGGCATTAAGGAAAGCCAGCTCGCTAAGATTTTCGAGAGCTACGAGGTTGTCGGAACGATTCTTCCCGAGGTTGCCGAAGAGCTCGGCCTTCCGAAGACCGTTAAGATCATCGCAGGTGCCGGAGACAACGCTGCAGGCGCTGTCGGAACCGGAACGCTTGAGCACGGCATGTGCTCCGTATCGCTCGGTACAAGCGGCACCGTATTTATCGCTACCGACGAGTTCGCGGTTGACGACAAGAACGCAATGCATTCCTTCGCACATGCGAACGGCCGTTATCATTTCCTCGGCTGCATGCTTTCCGCCGCCTCCTCCAACAAGTGGTGGATGGATGACATCATCGGCACGAAGGATTACGCTGCCGAGCAGAAGAACATCAAGGAAATCGGCAAGAACAACGTTTACTATCTGCCTTACCTGATGGGCGAGCGCACACCTCACAACAATCCCGATGCAAGGGGCTGCTTCATCGGTCTTTCGATGGACACGAAGCGTGAGGACATGACGCTTGCGGTTATGGAAGGTGTTACCTACGCACTCCGCGACGCACTTGAGATTGCAAGAAGCTTCGGCGTTAAGATCGAGCGTATCCGTGCGATCGGCGGCGGCGCCAAGAGCCCGCTCTGGTGCAAGGTTTTAGCCAATATCATGAACGTTAAGGTTGACAAGATCAACTGCGAAGAAGGCCCCGGCTACGGCGCTGCAATCCTTGCGGCTGTCGGCTGCGGCGAGTACGCAAGCGTGGAAGAAGCGGCAGGCAAGCTGATCCGTGTCGTTGACACGATTGACCAGGATCCCGCAATTGTTGCGGAATACGAGAAGCGGTATCAGATTTTCCGCGGACTGTATCCGGCATTGGTTCCTTCCTTTAAGGCTATGGCCGAATTAAACAAATAAGACATGAAGCCGGCGGACCCCGTTCTCGGGGTTCGCTTTCTGGCGTTTTTTAGTAACCCTCGGGAGGTGGAAAATGGAAGCCTACACCGATTTTGCATCGGTATACGATCTGTGCATGGATACGGTTCCGTACGACGAATGGGCGCAGGCAATCCGCGACCGGCTTACGGAGTACGGCATATCCGACGGGCTTGTGTGCGAGCTCGGCTGCGGTACCGGCGAGATGACGGAACGGCTTTCCCTGCTCGGTTACGATATGATCGGAATCGACGCCTCCGAGGATATGCTCATGGAAGCCCGCGAAAAGCTCTATGAGCGCACGGAAGAGGAAAGACGTGACATTCTCTACCTGTTACAGGATATGCGCGAATTTGAGCTTTACGGGACTGTCAGGGCATTTGTCAGCGTATGCGACAGCATGAACTACCTGCTGACGGAGCAGGAGCTTTCGAAGGTGTTCCGACTGGTCAACAATTATCTCGACCGAAACGGCATCTTTTTGTTCGACATGAAGACAGAAGCCTGTTACCTCGAGATGGGCAACGAAACGCGTGCCGAGAATTTTAACGGTGCCGCCGTTATCTGGGAGAATGCCTACAAAAAGCGCAAGAAACAGAATACGTACCGGGTTACGATGTTTCTTCGCGAACACGGCGATTTGTACCGCAAATCAACCGAAATCCACGTGCAGCAGGCCTACACGCCGGAGCAGGTGAAGAAGCTTCTTGCCGAAGCCGGAATGGAGTTTCTGTCGGTCTGGGATGTCGAAACGGGCCTTCCCGTCACCAAAGAGACGAAACGCATGATGTTCGCCGCAAGAGAAGGCTTTCAACCCGGAAAATGCTACGAAACGGAATAAGAGACAGGTTATATGAGTGATACTTTAATTCGGGCTTATGCCGCGGACGGGTTCGTACGGGCATTTGCCGCATCCACAAAAGACATCGTCGCATTTGCCAAAAAGGCGCACGGCACGAGCCCGGTCTGCACGGCTGCGCTCGGAAGGCTTCTTACGGCCGGCTCCATGATGGGCTCGATGATGAAAAGCAAGGCCGACATCATGACACTTTTAATTCGCTGTGAGGGGCCGATCGGCGGCCTTTGCGTAACGGCGGATGCCGAAGGCAATGTAAAAGGCTACGTGAATGAGCCTTTGGTCATGCTGCCCGCCAAGCCAAACCATCACTTCGATGTCGGCGGGGCTCTCGGAAAGGGCATTCTTTCGGTCATCCGGGACCTTGGCCTTAAGGATCCGTATGTCGGCGAAGTGGAACTGCAGACCGGCGAAATCGCGGAAGACCTGACTTACTATTTTGCTTCGAGCGAGCAGACGCCGTCCGTTGTCGGACTCGGCGTTTTGATGAACAAAGACAATACAGTCGCCTGCGCGGGCGGCTTTATCCTGCAATTGATGCCCGACTGTCCGGAGGACGTAATCGAACGGATCGAGCAGAACATCAAGGACATTCCGAGCGTGACAGACATGCTTTCCTCAGGCATGACCCCGGAGGACATTCTCAACAGGACGCTCGACGGTCTGAACCCCGAGGTTACCGATACCCTGACGCCGAAGTATCTTTGCAATTGCTCGAAGGAGCGTTATGCGAAGGGCATCATGAGTCTCGGCAAAAAGGACCTCGATTCCCTGATTGCAGGCGGGGAGGATATTGAAGTGGTATGCAGATTCTGCGGAAAGAAATATGTCTTTACCGCGGATGAACTGAAAGACATGCAGTGTTAAGGAGGATAAAAATGGGAACTAAGAATGCCTGGCTGAAGTATGATAAGAAGGCCATGAAGGAAGTGATGGACTTCGCGGAGCAGTATCGGCAGTTCATCAGCAAAAACAAGACCGAGCGTGCCTGCGCGGAAAGCGTCATCAATAAGGCGCAGAAGCTCGGCTTCAAGGACCTTGCGAAGGTGAAGAAGGTTAAGGCGGGCGACCGTCTCTATGCTTCCCTGATGGGCAAGACAGTTGCGCTTTTCTTAGTCGGAACCGAGCCGCTTTCTTCCGGCATGAAGATACTCGGCGCGCATATTGATTCGCCGAGGCTTGATCTGAAGCAGGAGCCGATTTACGAGGGCATCTCGAATGACGGCACCGATGCGGACCTTGCTTTACTCGATACGCATTACTACGGCGGCATCAAGAAATACCAGTGGGTTACGCTCCCGATGGCCATGCACGGCGTCATCTGCAAGAAGAACGGCACGGTTGTAAAGGTTTCGATTGGAGATGAGCCCGGTGATCCGGTTTTCGGAATCAGCGACCTCCTTCCGCATCTTGCATCCGAGCAGATGAACAAGACCGGAGCGAAGATTGTCGAAGGCGAAAAGCTCGATGTCACATTTGCCTCAATGCCTCTTAAAGGTGAGAAGAAAAAGGCCGTTAAGGCGCAGGCACTGAAGCTCCTTGCGAAGAAATACGACATCGAAGAAGCGGATTTCATGTCTGCGGAAATCGAAATCGTTCCCGCAGGCGAAGCCCGAGACATGGGCATTGACAGCTCGTTGATCATGGGCTACGGACATGACGACCGCGTGTGCGCCTTTCCGTCGGCGGAAGCACTGTTCCGGTTGGATTCCACGGACCGCACGGCCGTATGCCTTTTGGTCGATAAGGAGGAGATCGGAAGCGTCGGCGCGACCGGCATGCATTCCCGATTCTTCGAGAACACGGTTGCGGAGCTTTTGGACCGCATGGGCGACTACAGTGAGCTGAAGGTCCGCCGCGCTCTCCAGAATTCCGTGATGCTTTCCTCCGATGTGAGTGCCGCTTATGATCCGCTTTATCCGAGCGTGAGCCAGACGAGAAATACCGCATTCCTCGGCCGCGGCGTTGTATTTAACAAGTATACGGGTGCCCGTGGCAAATACGAATCAAACGATTCCGCTCCGGAGTTCTTCGCGCGGATCCGGAAAGTCTTCGATGATGCGGATGTTACGTTCCAGACTGCCGAGCTCGGCAAGGTTGATGCCGGAGGCGGCGGAACGATTGCCTATATTATGGCCGATTACGGCATGAACGTCATCGACAGCGGCGTTCCGGTGCAGAACATGCATGCGCCGTGGGAGGTTATCAGCAAGGCCGATCTGTATGAGGCACTGCAGGGCTATCTGGCATTTTACAAAGGCATGTAGGTGAACGGCATGGTGACGGTTAAGGTTCGCTATATCAGTAAAGAAATCGAGAAGCTCCGCTACATCGACGGTAAATCCGACTGGATTGATTTACGAAGCGCCGAGGATGTGGATATGAAAGCCGGCGAAAGCCGTTTGATCCGGCTCGGCATTGCGGTAGAGCTTCCGAAGGGTTATGAGGCGCACATTGTTCCGAGAAGCAGCACATTTCGGAACTTCGGACTGATTCAGACCAATCACATGGGTGTTGTCGACAACAGCTACTGCGGCGATGACGATGAGTGGATGGTTCCGGTCATGGCCGTCAGGGATACGCACATTTCCGTGAATGACCGGATCTGCCAGTTCCGGATCATGGAGAACCAGCCCGCTTTGTGCTTTGAAGAAACAGAACATTTATCCGGAAAGATCCGAGGCGGTTTCGGGACAACCGGTAAAAACTAAAGTGTAATAAGAAAGAAGGACAGACATGATTAAGATTGACATTTTCTCCGGCTTTTTGGGCGCCGGAAAGACGACCCTCATTAAGAAACTGCTTGCCGACGGGTACCGCGGCGAGAAGGTTGTTCTGATCGAGAACGAATTCGGTGAAATCGGCATCGACGGCGGCTTTTTGAAGGAGGCCGGCATCGAGATTACCGAGATGAATTCCGGCTGCATCTGCTGCTCGCTTGTCGGAGACTTCGGCGAGGCGCTTGTGAAGGTAAAGGAACAGTTCCATCCGGACCGCATCATCATTGAGCCCTCCGGTGTCGGCAAGCTTTCCGACGTTGAGAAGGCTGTGCTGAACATCAACGATCCGGACTTCGTGATTACCGGTCTTACGACGGTTGTGGATGCCGGCAAATGCCGCATTTACATGAAGAACTTCGGTGAGTTCTTCAACAACCAGGTGGAATATGCGCATACGATTCTTCTGAGCCGTTCCCAGAACGTAAGCGAGGAGAAGCTTCAGGCATGTGTTGCGCTGCTTCGCGAGAAGAACAAGGATGCCGCGATTGTCACGACGCCCTGGGATGAGCTGACCGGCGCACAGATTCTTGCCGCGATGGAGACGAAGAGAGACCTTGCTTCCGAGCTTTTCGAGGAAGAGGATATCTGCCCGCACTGCGGACATCATCATGACGAAGACGAAGAGTGCGAGCATGAGCATCATCACCACCATCACGACGATGATGACGACGATGAGGATGAGCACGAACATCATCACCATCATGATGATGACGATGAGGACGAACACGAGCATCACCATCACCACGACGATGACGATGATGACGATGATGACGAGCATGAACATCATCACCATCACCACGAGGACGGCGAAGAGTGCCATTGTCATGACCACCATCATGAGCACGGTCACCATCACCACCATCATGCGGATGAAGTATTTACGAGCTGGGGCTGTGAGACTCCCAAAAAGTTCGATAAGCACGTGCTTACGGACATTCTCGAGAAGCTTTCCGAATCGGAGGATTACGGCACCATTCTCCGTGCCAAGGGCATTGTTCCCGGTACGGACGGCGTATGGTACCATTTCGACCTGACGCCCGGTGAATATGAAATCCGCGAAGGCGCTTCGGATATCACCGGCCGCCTGTGCGTCATCGGAAGCAAATTAAAAGAGGACGATATCGCAAGTCTTTTTGAGGTATAAAATGGAAAAGCCTGTTTTTATCATAAACGGATTTTTGGACAGCGGTAAAACCACATTTATCAAAGAAACCTTACGGGATCCCCAGTTTCTTTCCGGCGGGAAGCTTCTGATCATCCAATGCGAAGAGGGTGAAGAGGAACTTGATGAGGTTGCGCTTTCCAAACTCGGCGTGAGCATCATCACGGTCGAGGAGCAGTCGCAGCTGACCGGAGAATTCTTAAACGGACTCGAGCTTTATTACAATCCCAACATGATCCTGATCGAAATGAACGGCATGTGGAACATGGATGAGATGATGGAGCTCGACTATCCGGATGAATGGGTGCCTTCCCAGATCATTTCGCTGGTGGACGGCAGCACGATTCAGGGCTATCTGACCAACATGAAGAAGATGATTCTCGATCTGGTCCGGTATTCCGACATCATCATTGTGAACCGCTGTGACGACAATACGGACAAAACATTCATCAGACGAAGCATTAAGCCGGTCAACCGGAAAGCCCAGCTCATCTATGAAAGAGCGGACGGCAAGGATCCCGGTCCCGACGAGGTTGAGCTGCCTTACGACATGAACAGCGATTACCTCGAAATCACCGACGATGATTACGGCATCTTTTATATGGACTGCATGGACAATCCGAAGAACTACGAAGGGAAAACCGTGCACTTCCTCGGCATGTTGTATTTTTCATCGAAGTTTCCGAAGGGCTATTGTGTTCCCGGCCGAATGGCCATGACATGCTGCGTGCAGGACATCGCTTTCATCGGCATGCTGACGAAGGTGCCTGCCGTTGTCGATGCTTCGCTTCTTAAGAACCGCGGATGGGTTTATGTAACCGCAACGGTTAAGGTGGAGTATCAGAGGGAGTACAAAGGCAAGGGTCCGGTTTTATATGCAACCCGTTTCGAAGCGGCCGAGGAGCCTGCTGAGAAGACAGTATATTTTACCTGAGGTTTTCATGAAAAGCATCAAAGAACAGTTCCCCGAAATCAAAGTGCTCGGCAGGACGTCAAAAGAGAATCCGTATGTCCTTTTTTGGACCGGAAGCCGTTACGAATTCGGTGCGAAGGCAGCGAATCTTTCGGTTGTGCTTAAGGCTTCCTTTTCGACGTTTGAGCAGTGGATTTCCGTTTTATATGACGGCGTTCCTTTGATTCGCATGCCTTTATTGCAAGGGGAAAATGTCATACAGCTTTTAAGAAACCGCAACCCCGAAACCGTGCATAACATCCGCATTGTCAAAGAATCACCCGTGATGCCCGGCGACGGAGAGCCGTATATTGAGCTTACAGACATTCTGAGCGACGGCACGATCGAGGCCGTGCCCGAAAAGAACAGAAAACTGCTTTTCATCGGCGATTCGATCACGTCCGGCGAGGGCGCCAAGGGTGCGAAGACTGAAGAAGACTGGGTACCCGCCTTGTTTTCGGCCGTGGACAATTACGCCTATATGACGGCGGAGCGCCTTAACGCGGATTACCAAAGCCTGAGCCAGAGCGGCTGGGGGCTTCTGTGCGCCTATGACAATGATTTGCGCCATAACATGCCCGATACCTTTAAGGAGGTCTGCTCGATAGCCTACGGAGACGGCCCGAAAAGGGAAATCAGGGGAGCAGAGCAGCCGTATGATTTTTCAAGGTTCATTCCCGACGCCGTCATCGTGAATCTCGGAACGAATGACGGAAACGGGCTTACGATGCCTGCTTTCACGAATCCGCTAACCGGTGAAACGTTTAAGATGGAACCGGGCGAGAAGGAACTGCTTTCCGAGAACTCCAAAAGACGCTTCATTGAGAAGGCAGTCGCATTTCTGTCCGATATCCGCTGCGCTTATCCGGCCGCCGAAATCTGCTGGTGTTACGGGATGCTCGGAAATCCGATGAAACCCGTAATCCTGGAAGCGCTGAGGACCTACCGGAGTTTCACGAACGATGCGGCGGTGCGGTATATCGATCTTCCCGAAGCCGTCGGAGATTCCTTCGGCGCGAGATGGCATCCCGGGAAGCGTTGCCATGAAAAAGCAGCCGAAACAATTGCCGCTTCGTTGGAACCGTATTTCAGTTCACTGGGGAGATAATTCGGGGAAATCATGAATAAGAAAACAATCTTCAGCATAGTCATTCTGGTGATTCTCCTGCTGTGTCTATATGTTGTTTACACCTTAGGCAACCGAAAATCACCTTCCAAAACCGGGTCGCAGGGCAGTCCTTCTCCGACAGCCGCATCGAACGTCCCTACAGGTGCAACCGGTGCACCGACGTCTGCGCCTGTGCTTACCGGCGAAGTCGTTAGTATTACGCCGACCGTTACCGGAGAAGCCGTTACAGGCACCGCCACGCCTTCCGTGACGCCTTCATTGAATCCTACGCAGGATGTAAAACCTACGCCCACTATAAAAGCGGGAGAGAACGATCTTCCTCCCGTTGTCATCGTTTTGCCTACCCCGTCGCCTGAGCCGACCGATGCGCCGAAGCCATCGGGTAATGCATCACCGACGCCTGCGGGCAACATATCGCCGACGCCTGTGCCGACGAACACTCCGACGAAGAGTGTGACACCGACGCCGACAGTCGCTCCGACAAAGGTTCCGAAGGGAGGAAATGTCGGGGACGACGGAGTGATCCGCCTGCCGGTCATACCGGCTGAAGATAAATAACACGAAAAGGAGATTGTATTCAAATGGCTTTCATGCAATTGAAAAACATCGGAAAAATTTATGTTTCCGACGGTGCCGTTGCGGTCGGCATCCGAAATGTCAATCTTTCCTTTGATTTGGGGGAGTTCGTAGCCATTACCGGAGCATCCGGGTCCGGTAAATCCACGCTGCTGAATGTCATCAGCGGCATGGATACGTATGAAGAAGGAGAACTTCTGATCGAGGGAAATCCGACGTCGCATTACATTCAGTCGGACTGGGAGAAATACCGGGAAAAGTATATCTCTTTCATTTTCCAGGATTACAACATCATCGACAGCTTTACGGTTTTACAGAACGTAGAGCTTTCCCTGATGACCATCAAAAACCCGCTTGAAAGACGCCACAGGGCGATGGAACTTTTGAAGAGGGTAGGGCTTGAGAATCATCTGCGCCAAAAGGGCAGCAAGCTTTCCGGCGGTCAGAAGCAGCGCTGTGTAATTGCGCGTGCTCTTGCCAAAGACAGCCCGATCATTCTCGCAGACGAGCCGACAGGAAACCTGGATGCGCAGTCTTCCCGTGAAATCATCGAGCTTCTTCGGGAAGTATCGAGAGATAAGCTGTTAATCGTCGTCACGCATAACTTCGAGGAGGTCCAGGATTATGCGACGAGGCATGTCCGCGTATTCGACGGTTCGATCGAAGCAGACCATGTGCTTTCCGCGGTCGTTTCCGAGAACCCTTCCGAAAATGAGGAACCGGCTTCGGAGCCGACGGATTATTCCTTAATCGAAACCGAAGAGGAAGACGGTCCCGATATCAAAAAAGTGTCGGAGGATATGCGAAACGGCTTCCGGCTCGGTTGGGCATCCTTTTTTGCAAGACCGAAGCTTACGTCATTTCTGTGTCTGATTCTTTTAATCGGAACGCTCGGCGCCGTAATCATTTCCGGTTTTGTCGGGGATGCATTCATTCTTTTCGGTAAATTCCGCATGTTTAAACCGCAAAAAGGACGCCTAATCATAAGCAACCGTATTGCCAGAGAATTCACGGAAGAAGAACTTACCGATCTTGAAAAAAAATACGGTGCCACATCCCATCTTCGGTATGATGCCATTCTGGACGGAGAAGTTTTGGCCGAATACTCTTTCCGGATTGCATATCATCGTTTTTTCAATGAAAAATACGACTGGCCGGTGCTGAAAATCGGTGCAACGAAGGACAATGTCGGACCTGCCGAAATCGGGAGATATCCGACGGATGTGGACGAGGCTTTGCTGTATGTTCCGCTTTGCTATAAGAATTATTTCGCGGAAGACGGACAGATCAACAGGCTGCTCAACACAGTCGGAGCAACCGGAAATCCTATTGTTGTGGTAGGTAACCGGTATGAAATCGTCGGACTTCGCTTTTTCATTGATAATACCAAACCGGCGAAACTGGTTCTGACGGGAGAAGGATATGAGAAGCTTGCGAAAGATGTAAGCCGGAATTGGAATGATTTACGATATCTGCAAGCCGACGGATCCGGAACGATTCTCCTTACCTTAGGAAGACTTGAAGCCATAGTGAATCCCGAGGACGGAATCTATAATCAGGCATCCCTGTTTTTCTCATCCGACCGTGCTGCGAAAAAGGCGGACGCTCAGTTGATAAAGGACGGGTACCTTTGCTGTACTTCAAAAGAGACTTATCAGCCCGGCATTATTGACATCGTGACGCGAATCATGGCGGGAGGTTTTTCTTTCCTGATGTGGGTCGGCGGCATCATATTCCTGGCATTTTTCGTAAACCTTTGCACGCATCGGTCTTTGGACGTTGTAAAAGGAGACCTTACGATTTTCCGTTCCATGGGAATTTCCGTCCGGGTCATCAAAATCAGCATGTTCATGAGAATGTATATTTCGATTCTTCCGGCGTTTTTACTGACGGCGCTTATCGGATGGCTGGCATATCTTTCGCCGAACTACAATAATCTGTTCCATTTTCTCCATGTCCGTGATTACCTGATTGTGATAGTCGGCATCATTCTGATTACCACGCTTGTCACGAGAAAGCAGATTAAACGCCTCTTCAACGAAAGCGTTAAGAAGACGTTGAGAGGAGGTGAAGAAGCATGATTAAGCTGAATCACCTGGAAAAGTTTTTTAACAAAAACAAATCCAACGAAATCCATGTCATCAATGACATAACCTTCGATTTTCCGGATCACGGCATGATTGCGCTGTTCGGACGAAGCGGTTGCGGTAAGACGACGCTTTTAAATGTCATCGGAGGTCTTGACAAAGCAAACAGCGGCTCCGTGTTCGTTGAAGGACAGGAGATGAGCACAAAGAAGGATGAGCTTCGAAACAGGTATATCGGTTACATTTTCCAGAATTACTGCCTCAACATGACAGACACCTGCTTTGATAACGTCGCGGCATCCTTAAGACTATGCGGAATGCGGGATGAGAAGGAGATTCATTCCCGTGTCATGACTGCCCTCACGGCGGTCGGCATGCAGACATATTTCAAGCGCCAGCCGAATTCCCTTTCCGGCGGCCAGCAACAGCGCATTGCGATTGCCAGGGCGATTGTCAAGAATCCGCAGATTATCCTTGCGGATGAGCCCACCGGAAATCTGGACGAAGCCAATACGATAACCATCATGAACATCCTGAAGGAGTTCTCCAAGAACCATCTTGTTCTTTTGGTTACGCACGAGGCAAATCTTGTCGATTACTATTGCGATTATGTAATCGAGCTTTCCGACGGCAAAATTGTCGGAACAAGGGAAAATGCCAACACGCACGGCTATCTTGCGAAAGATAAGAATGTCATTTATCTCGGCGAGTATGAAAAGAGAGATACGGAAAATGAGGATGTCGCTCTGTCATACTACGGGGATAAGCCGGCCGAGCCCGTCAAAGTCCGTCTGATTAACCGTAACGGCGTCATGTATCTGAAGGTCGACAGCCCCGGCGTTCATGTTCTCGACGAATCGAGCGAGGTGCATCTCGAGGAAGGTGTGTTTGAGCAAGGAACCGTCATGGATCCGGATAAGGTTTCGACGGCCATAAACTTAGATCAGCTTCCGTCTGTTGAGGGAAGGAATTACGGAAAACTGTTTTCCCTGAGAGACGGCATTATCTCCGGGTACAGACAGATAACGGATCGCTTTAAGAACAAAAAGAGTGCAAAACGGTTGCGTCGCGTAATGGTTTTCTTTGCCATTTTGGTTGTAATTTACTGTGCTTATTCCGGCGCTCCGCTTCGCAGGGTCAGGGATTTACAGGACCAGTACAATCATAAGGCCGTATACGTTCAGTTTACTCCCGAGCTTTCAAATGAAGGTGTGAAACAGTTCTTGGCAATTAAAGACATACCGGAGAGCGGAGTGAAGGAGGCTCATATTTTCGCCGGGCATATTTATGCTTTTAACGGGCGGGTCAATTTTAAGTTCCAACTCGGTTCCTTTGAGACCTATCGTTTAAGCGTCCTGGACGGAGGCAGTTCCATGCTTTCTCTGGGCGTTAATGTTCTGCCGATGAGCGATGCTCCGGCCAATGTGCTTTACGATATCGGCGGTGAGAAAAGTGAATTCGATATCCTGATTTCGAAGAAGGTTGCCGATAATCTATTAAAGCAATCCCCGTACAGCTTTGTTGACAGCTACGACGATCTGGTCGGTATGATCTGTGACAATGACCTGCTCCGGGCCCGTAGTCAGTACCTTCATGATATGATGTTTGCAGAATACAATATGGAACACGGCAGGCAGGAGAATACGGATGTGCCGGATTACGAGGATGAAAAGGACTCCGAGGACGTAACGGACTCCGAAAAGGATGCTGATCAGACAGATGATGAGTTTGAAGAAATCCGGAAAAAAGGCGATGCGTTACTTGATGATGACAGAATGTTTCGCGTGAGGGGAATTGCGGATACCGATGAATATGTCATTTATGTCGATGAGTCCTTCTTAAACTACTATAGCCTGATGACAGACTCCGCAATAGAAATTCTCGATAATGAGGAGCTTTGTAAGAACCTGAACAACTTTTACATTTGGAATGGTGTTGTATATTCCGATGATACGAAAAAGACCGTGCAATATCTTACCGAGAAATATCCGGGCATCCATGCCATGGATTGGGAAGATTTGTGTCGGGAGCAAATAACGGCCGCAGAAGGAGATATGTACAGCAGCCTGTTCTCCGTTCTGGCCATGGCACTGATCCTCAGTGTTTGCATGTATTTCGTCATGAAATCCGTATATATGAACCGGATGAAAGAACTCGGCATTTACCGCGCAATCGGTGTTTCCAAGAAAAACTTGCTGTACCGGAGTTTCGTGGAAGTTGCCGTGACGACAACACTTTCCGTCTTCGTCGGATATCTGATTGCGACAGCAGGCATCATGTATGTTACGGCGATGAGCAAATCAGCTGATGAGTTCTTCTATTACCCGCTTTGGATGAAGCTGCTTGTGCTTGCGTTCCTTTACGTAATCTGTATCTTCAGCGGAACCATCACCGTCCGGGGAGTGCTTCGCAAGACACCTGCGGAAATCCTTTCCAAATATGATATTTAACAGAATGCCGTCCCGATTGCTTCGGGACGGTATTTTTATGCTTTTCGGGACCTGGCGGTCTTTCCCTAATCCGGAAACTGCGGGATTTCAAGAAAACATGTTTTTTGGTATTGACAGAATTGATGGTCAGGTGTATAGTATCGATAGTAGTAAAAAACTACCATAGCAGAAAGGAGGACGGTTCATGGACGAGAAGAGAAATGCGGACGGTTTGACCGAAGCCGAGTTTTTGAAAGCATACCGCCCGGGTGATTATGAACGTCCGTCCGTTACGGTCGATGTTCTGCTTCTTAGGATGAAACGGGATTTGTCCTGCCTCCAGACGTTGCTGATCAGGCGGAGAAATCATCCGTTCCTCGGCTGCTGGGCGCTTCCCGGCGGTTTCATTGAGATGAAGGAATCCGCCTATGAATCAGCCTGTCGGGAGCTGAAGGAAGAAACCGGCATCGACGGGATTTATCTGGAACAGCTGTATACGATGAACCAGCCGGACCGGGATCCGAGAATGCGGGTCATCGATATCGCTTATACCGGGTTGATTCCGTATGACGAGCAGAAGGAAGCGACGGCAGGGGACGATGCGGAAGATGCCGGATGGTTTGACATTTGTTTCACGAAGGATCAAATCATTCTTACCGAGTCGGAGCGTAATGTGAGAATCGAGTATCATCTTACCGAGAAGTCATTCCGAAACGGAATCATAGCCGTTCGGAATTACGTGCCGGAAGCCGTCGGCGAGGAAAGACTCGCATTTGACCATTCCGAAATTGTTTTGGAAGGCCTGATGAAGCTTCGGAACAAGGTCCTGTTATCAGACTGCGCGTTCAATCTGGTGCCGAAGGAATTCACGCTTCCGGATTTGCAAAAAGCATATGAGGTCATTCTCGGAACCGAGTTATACAAGGCCAATTTCCGGGATAAGATGGCATCAAAGGTCGAGCCGCTTCACTATGTTGCGAAACCGATTTCCGGAAGCCGCGTGGCCGGCGTTTATAAGTATAAAGAACAATAGGAGGGTGCGGATATGAAGAAACTGCTTGTTGTTGTCGATATGCAAAAAGATTTTGTGGACGGTGCGCTGGCAAATGAAAACGCAATGGCGATTGTTCCGGCTGTTCAAAAGTTTGTCGGCGAATGGAAGGACGACATCGTATTTACCAGAGACACCCACACGAAGGAATATATGGAAACGCTTGAGGGAAAGAAGCTTCCCGTCAGGCATTGCTTGGCCGGCACGGAGGGTCATGAATTGATTCCGGAGCTTAAGCCGTTTGCGGACCGCATTGAGCAAAACGGAGGCCGGGCATATATCGATAAGCCCGTGTTCGGCGCGGAGGAGCTCGGGCGGTTTGTAAGGGATAACGGATATGACGATGTGACGCTGATCGGTGTATGCACGGGCATCTGTGTCATCAGCAACGCCGTTGTTGTCCGCACGTTTAATCCCGAGACCGATGTGAATGTAGTTGCAAATCTGTGCGCATGCCTGACGCCCGAGACTCATCAGACGGCGCTTGATGCCATGAAGACTTTTCAGGTGAATATCATTTAAACAAAAGGAGAATACTGTTATGAAACTCGAAAGAATCATCAACTCGCTGCTGGAGACGGACCTTTACAAATTTTCCATGGGGCAGGCAATCTATCATCAATTCAGCGATTATAAGACAACCTGGTCTTTTAAGTGCCGGAATACGGATGTGCATTTTACGCCGGAGATGGTGCAGGAGATTAAGGACCAGATCCTTGCATACTGCGACCTTCGGTTTAACGAGGACGAACTCGAATACCTGCATAAGATCCGCTGGCTGAAGGGCTCCTATGTGGATTTTCTCCGCCTGTGGAGACCGAATTTCGAGGATTTCGAGATTACCGACAATGCGGAATGCGGTCTTGCCATCGAAACGAGAGGCACCTGGCTGAATACGTCGATGTATGAGATTCCGACGCTTGCGATTGTAAACGAAGTATACTTCAGGATGGCGTATGATTATAAAAAGCTGATGAAGAGCTTTGAAAAGCGTCTTGAGGAGAAGGCCGGATGGGTTGAAAGCGGCAAATACATTCTCGGCAATTATTCCGAGTTCGGACTCCGCAGAAGACTCTCCGCAGAAGCACAGGAGATGGCTGTCAGAAAGCTTGCCGAGGTTAAGTCCGAGAAATCCCATTTCGTCGGAACCTCCAATGTTTATCTTGCCAAGAAGTATCATCTGATGCCGGTCGGAACGATGGCGCATGAGTGGATCATGTGTGTCGGGCAGGGCAATCACAGACATAATCCGGCTTATTCCAACCACTATGCTTTGGATGCATGGGTAAAGGAATACGGCGTATTGAACGGTACCGCTCTGACCGATGCCATCACGACGGACTGCTTCCTTCGTGACTTCAATCTTACGTATGCCACGCTGTTCAGCGGTGTTCGCCATGACAGCGGAGATCCGTTTGAGTGGGGCGACAAGATGTTGGAGCATTACAAGAAGCTCGGAATCGACGGAAGCCAGAAGACCCTTCTTTTCAGCGACAGCCTTGACTTTGAGCGCGCTGACAGATTATACCGTTACTTCACCGGCAAGGCGAAAGTGGCATTCGGAATCGGAACCTACATTGCCAACGATACCGATGTTACGCCGTTAAATATCGTCATGAAAACAACCGCATGCAACGGTAACGATGTTGCTAAGATTTCCGACACGCCCGGCAAAGGCCTTTGCAAGAATCCGGAATATGTCGATTACCTGCAGCGAAGCATCAACTGGCGCATGGAGCATGAGAGCAAGCCTATCACCGATTGGGAAGTCGTCGGCCAGGACCGGTAAGGTCAGTGAAGTGAAGGGCTGAGGGCGGGAGTGCCCTGAAACTTTTGGAAAGAGCTGAAATAGTACGGACCGGAAAGCAAATTCATAGCTTCCGGTCCGTATTGTTTCGGCGACTGGGACGGTGGGTACGGACTAGGAGGCGATGAATCGCTTCCTAGTCCGTATTTTTGTGTGGCTGAAGTGGTATTTTGGAGGAAGCCCGGTAGGATAGAAGCTAAATCCGATAGGTACTACGGACTGGGAAGTGTTAATTCTATAGCAAGTCCGTAGTGCCTTGCGGGAACTTGAACGAGGTACGGACTGGGAAGTGTCAATTCTGTAGTAAGTAAGTATCGCGTAGGCAAGCCCAGGTGGACCATACGGACTTGAAGCTTGTATATGCACTTAAGTCCGTAGTTATACGGGGATTTAAGAGAGAAAGAAACTGTTGCTTAATGGAAATAGGAGCCTGGCATGAAAATAATACGGACCAGTAAGTGAAAACATGTTAGCAAGTCCGTATCGCCTTGACTGCGCCTGAATTACGGTACGGACCTGGAAGCTGAGATTTGTAGCCAGTCCGTATCGCCTGACAGTCACTGGATAGCATTACGGACTTGAAGCTTGTATATGCCCTTAAGTCCGTAGTTATACGGGGATTTAAGAGAGAAAGAAGCTGTTGCTTAATGGAAATAGGAGCCTGGCATGAAAATAATACGGACCAGTAAGTGAAAACATGTTAGCAAGTCCGTATCGCCTTGACTGCGCCTGAATTACGGTACGGACTGGGAAAGCTGAGATTTGTAGCAAGTCCGTAGTGCCTGACAGGCTCTGGAAACAGATACGGACCGGAAGCTTGTAAAGGGCCCTTAAGTCCGTAGTTTTGCAAAGAAACAGGCAGATAAAAACTGAATCAAAAAAGTTAATACAGACCAGAAGCTTATAACAGCCGTCAGGTCCGTATATTCACAAGAATTCAAACCCAATAGTAGAATGATGGCCCCAGACCGGTAGAATATTCAAAAAAACAGCAGCCGCGCCGCGGAGCAGATGCGAGAGGGCTTTCTCGCCCGGTTCGCATCTGCTGCCGCAGGCAGGCTGCTATTATTTTCGGTTACTACCGTTCGTGACCTGAAACTAAAGGCCGCTGCTATTCTGTTGTTTACTACCGTTCGTGGCCCGAAACTAAATCGTTGCTTCCAGTCTCTCTCTGATGGCCTTGATGAAATCAAGCGAGTTCACGGGAGTGCTCTTGAAGCCGGGGCTTACAAGACCGGAAAGGTCTTTGGTCATAATGCCGTCGTTAAGGGTCTTGATCACGGCAGCTTCAAGTTTGTCGGCGAAAGCCATCAAATCATTGAGGCCGTCCTTCTCACCGCGCTTACGAAGCGCTCCGGACCATGCGAAGATCGTCGCAACCGGATTGGTAGAGGTTTCCTCACCCTTTAAGTAACGGTAATAATGTCGGGTTACGGTGCCGTGCGCGGCCTCGTACTCGAAATTGCCGTCAGGGCTTACGAGAACGCTTGTCATCATGGCTAGAGAGCCGAAGGCGGTGGAAACCATATCGCTCATAACATCGCCGTCATAGTTTTTGCAAGCCCAGATGAAACCGCCTTTGCTGCGGATGACACGGGCAACGGCGTCATCAATCAGCGTGTAGAAGTAGGTAATTCCGAGAGCCTCGAAACGCTCCTTGTATTCTGCGTCGTAAATCTCCTGGAAGATATCCTTAAAACGGTGGTCGTATTTTTTACTGATCGTGTCCTTAGTGGAGAACCAGAGATCCTGCTTTACGGAAAGCGCATATTCAAAGCAGCTTCTTGCAAACGACTCGATCGAGGTATCCTTGTTGTACATGCCCTGCAATACGCCGGGGCACTCGAAATCGTAGATGGTTTCGCGCATCTCGGTGCCGTCCTCACCGGTGAAGACAAGCTCGGCTTTTCCTTTGCCGGGGATACGGAATTCGGTGTTCTTATAAACATCGCCGTAAGCATGACGGGCAATCGTAATCGGCTTCTCCCATGTACGTACGTTGGGCTTGATCGAGTCAATCATGATCGGGGCACGGAAGACGGTGCCGTCAAGCACGGAACGAATCGTTCCGTTCGGACTCTTCCACATCTGGCTCAGGCTGTACTCAGTCACGCGCTGCGCATTCGGCGTAATCGTGGCACATTTTACGGCAACGCCGTATTTCTTGGCCGCATAGCTTGCGTCCCAGGTTACCCGGTCCTTGGTCTTTTCACGTTCCGGCAGCCCGAGATCGTAGTACTCCGACTTCAAATCTACAAACGGAAGAATCAGTTCGTCCTTGATCATCTTCCAGAGAATGCGGGTCATTTCGTCGCCGTCCATCTCGACGAGGGGAGTGGTCATCTGAATCTTGCTCATGGAAACCTCCTGTGCGGCTTTGCCGCTTTATTATTGGAAAATGCTATGAATTCTTATGCTGTTCGGCATAATAGTTAATCAAACAGCCGTCGAGAATGATGGTCTTTTCATCGTTCGTAAGTCCCTTAATGCAAAGGGTGATTTCGTCCACATTGCCGTCTTTCTTCAACACTTTTGCAGTGAAGTTCTCGGCTCCGTTTTTGATGCCCTCACGAACACCGGGGATAAATACGTAATCACCTTCTTCATAAGGGAAATCCGCGCCTTCGGGAAGGGTGAACGGAAGAATGCCCCAGTTGATGCAGTTGCTTCTGTAACGCTTCGTTGCGTACTCGTAGCAGATGTTTGCATAACCGCCGAGAACCTTCTGGCAGCTTGCAGCCTGCTCACGTGCGGAGCCGTCGCCGGGACGGTTCGCAAATACGCAGGAACCGTACTGCGTATTCTTAAGGAGCTTTTCTGCGTCACCGAAACGGGAGAGCACGGAAACAAGTTCCGCAGGCGTCTTGCCGTCACGGCGCTCCAGATCAACGGCATGGATTGCCTTGCTGCGGCCGACATATTCGGGAACACGGCGGGACAAAGCAAACTCGGAAAGACGGAGCGGATTCGAACGGTAGGAGCTCGTTTCGCCGGACGGAATAAGCTCATCGGTTGTCGTAACCGGATCGCGGATGACAGCGGCAAGCTTCACGAGCATGTTGTCGGTAAGCGCTTCCATCTTCGGCCAGTCGGTAATGTTAGGGCCGAGAATCAGATCAACGCTCGGATCGGCCTTGCCGTAGCCGTAATACAGTCTGTTCTGATATACGGTCTTATCAAAGTGATAAGGATGGTTCGGAACTTCATATTCGATATCGGTTGCTGCCGTAATGACGCCGCCGTTTAATGCGGTTGCGGCAATGCTTCTTGCATCCATCAGTGCAACGCCGCAAATCTGACCTTCGCCGGGCTTGCTGCCTTCACGGTTCGGGAAGTTACGGGTCGTATGACGAAGCGAGAGGCCGTCGTTGGCGGGAACATCGCCTGCGCCGAAGCAGGGACCGCAGAAGGAAGGCTTAATGATGGCGCCGGCCTTCAGAAGCTCTGTCGTAGCGCCGACCTTGGTAAGCTCAAGACTAACCGGAACGCTTGTCGGATATACATTCAGGGAAAAATAACCGTTGCCGCAGCTCTGATCCTTCAAAATGGCGGCAGCCTCGTCGATGTTGTCGAACAGACCGCCTGCGCAGCCCGCGATGACACCCTGGTCGGCGTATACTTTTCCGTCGCGAACCTTATTGGTAAGCTTGTAGGTAACATTCTTAAACTTCGCAGCGGCTTCCTTTTCGACGCTTTCAAGAATCTCTTTGGCATTTGCCGTAAACTCATGAATCGTGTAGGCATTGCTCGGATGGAACGGAAGCGCAATCATCGACTCGGCACGGTCAAGATCGATCGTAATCAGGCGGTCATAGTAAGCGCCGTCCCGGGGAGCGAGCTTCTTGTAGCATTCCTGACGGCCGTGTGTCTTATAGAAGCCCTCGGTGATTTCGTCAGTCTCCCAAACAGAAGAGAGGCAGGTCGTCTCGGTCGTCATGACATCAATGCCGTTACGGAAATCAATCGGAAGGTTCTTTATTCCGGGGCCGACAAATTCGAGCACGCGGTTCTTGACAAATCCGCTTGCAAACGTAGCCTTAACAAGTGCAAGGGCAATGTCGTGCGGACCGATTCCGCGCTTCGGTTTACCGGTTACATATACGAGAACAACCTCGGGCATATCGAGATCCCAGGTGTTTTTCAGAAGCTGTTTTACAAGCTCGGGGCCGCCTTCGCCGACACCCATCGTGCCGAGTGCACCGTAACGGGTGTGGGAATCGGAGCCGAGAATCATGTTGCCGCAGGCAGAGAGCTCTTCACGCGCATAGGAGTGAATAACGCTCTGGTTCGCGGGAACATAAATGCCGCCGAATTTCTTCGCAGCGGAAAGACCGAATACGTGGTCGTCCTCGTTGATGGTTCCGCCGACTGCGCAAAGGGAATTGTGGCAGTTGGTCATCGCATACGGAAGAGGGAACTCGGTAAGTCCGCTCGCACGTGCGGTCTGAATGATGCCGACATAAGTGATGTCATGGCTGACCATGGCATCAAAACGTATCTTTAACTTGTCCGGATTCCCGGAAGTGTTGTGATTCTGAAGAATGGAATAAGCGATGGTTTTCTTTCTGGCTTCCGCCTTATCGCATCCGGCGGCCGAAACGGGTGCCCCGTTTTGGAAAATGACACCGTTTTCCTGCAAAGTGATCATGAAAATCCTCCTTGTATCATTGGATTAGTGCATACAGAGTTTATTATAGAAAAATCGCGGTGCGATGTCAACCGAAAAAGGCGTCTTGAAGGGGCGAAGAAATAGAAAAAAACAGGCGATTTTTGGGCAAAATATACAGAATTGCATTTTCCGTAAAAAAGCAAATGACAAACAGATAAAAGTATGATATAGTTAATTTCGGTATAAGATAATACAAAATATGGTATTGGGAGGTTTTTGTCATGGCCGTTAATTCTGTCATCAAGCACAGCGTGATGCCGAAGGACATGTTTCAAGCCAAAATGTGGAAACCGGAGGAGGTTTTTATCGGGGACTCCGCGTACCATATTGTCATTTCGCCTGCGTCCAAGAAGAACGGTGCGGTGCAGTTTCATATGGCAGCCATGAAGGACGGGGAAGTACAGACATTTAAGGACCTGAATAATACACTTTACGATATTACGGCGACGAAGTACATCGATGAGCTGAATGAGCGTCTCTGTGATGCACTGCAGAATCAGATTAAGTGGACCCATACCGGAAACCATGACATTTATGTTTCCTACGGAGATATGAAGCAGTGGGAGGAAGGCACTTCCGCAAAGGAAACGGCGATCCGCATCATTCTGATGGTTAAGAATGTCGAGAACATGACACCCGAAGAGGAGAAGCTTCTCCGTAAGATTCTGAAGGGCGAGCTTGTGGAGTGGATGGATTCCGTCATCCGTGACAGGCCGGCAATCGAGCGCACGAAGCAGGACTATGAGAACGACCTCGTGAAGGTCATGGACACATCGATGCTGCCGCATACAAAGAGCAGCTTCAATCCGATACCGCTGATCACGGTGATCGGCCTTGCATTTGCCATTCTCGGCGTATTCTATGCGAAATATGAACTGTTCCAGGTCTGCGCGGTTGTATTAAGCGGCTATGCCGGATTCCGTGCATACCAGCGCGGTCAGAAGGAATACATGTTGGTAAATGTGGCTGTCTGCCTGATTTCGGTATTCTTCATCTATTACGGCTATGTGAATGCCTGATATTGACAACAGGATATGTTTAAAAAACCTTCCCATTTCGGGAAGGTTTTTCATCATATAGCGGTTAGTTTGGTTTATATTGCATGATCCGAAAACCGTTTCCAGCGTATCGGAAAAGGGGATGCCCCTCTTTGATGAAGCGGAATCCGCAGGACAGTGCAAGATGAACGGAAGCAACATTGTTTCTTTCTATGACGGCAAGAAGCACGGCATCGCCGATGGCTTCCTTTTGCCGGCTTAAAAAGGCCGAAACAGCCCGCTCACCGAGCCCGAGACCCCTTTTTTGCGGAACGATGTAATAGGAGAGATTCAATGCTTCCGGCAGAAGGTCGGACTGCTCAACCGCGACAAAACCGAGCAGAAGCCCGTCCGAATCCGTGATTCCGTACGGATGAAGCAGCGGATGCAGGCGCCCGTATCGGTGCTCGTTTCGGTAGCGTTCGTGAAGCTCCGTTTCGGAAAGATTCTTAAGCCGCTCGGGCAGAAGAAAAGGTTCCTCTTGTTGCAGACGGTACAGGGATTTGTAATCCTCATATCCGAGCGTGACAAATGTGAAACCGTCTGCCGAAAAAGCCGGATGCGAGAGCTCGCTTAAATGACAGATAATCTCCGAAATATCTTCGGAACCAAGCTCTTTTATATCGGAAACCGCTTCCGTAAAGGAATGCGAAGCATCGGTGTTTTCATACCAGATTACCTGCCCGCCTTCCTTGGTGAAGGCGGTCGCAAGGTCAGGACAGTCCGTCAGAAGAACGCCCGAAACGTCAGCCGGAACCTCCGAAACCGGGACAGCCGAAATAAGCCCTTCCGTTTTAAGCGTGTTCAGAAAGACGGCGGCATCTTCACTTTGCGGGTCTTGAAAAGCATAATACAGGGTAAGCATCGTTTGGCTCCTTTTCAAAAATGGTATCACATTTTCCGATAAGAAACAATATCCCGCCCGAAAACGAAACAGGCGGAAACAGGAGAACATATGGAAATCGAACGCAAATTTCTTTTGAATTCCTTCCCGGAGGGTTTCGACTCGTATCCGCACAGGGAGATGGAGCAGGGTTATCTGATTACAGACGGGTGCACATTAAGAATCCGGAAGGCGGATGATGACTGTTATCTGACGCTGAAGCAGAAGCCGGGCAGCCATGAGGGTTCCGTCATCGTAAACGAAGAGTTTGAGACGGAAATTCCGGAGGAGTCCTATGAAGCACTGAAGCAGCTTGTAAAGGGCGGCTTCGTCCGAAAGACAAGGACCGAGATTCCGTATCTTGATCATGTAATAGAAGTGGACGTGTTTCACGGAAACCTCGAGGGGCTTGTATTTGCCGAAATCGAATACCGCGACGGCGACGATGCACTGACATTGCCGCTTCCGGTCTGGTTCGACAGGGATGTTTCCGGTGACAGGCGGTTTCGGAACACGAAGCTTTCCGAAATGACAAAGCGCGATGCGCAAAGACTTCTTGCCGAAATTGCGGAACGATCCGCGCTGGTTTTATAAGAAAAAGGCCGTTTCCCGGTTATGCGGGAAGCGGCTTTTTGTTTGGAAAGAAAATCGACGGATTCGGCCGGGGAAAATGCGAAAACACCCGTCGGTGTCTCTTTTAAGGAGACATATTGCATATTATGACAGGGGGTGTCATTTTCGGTTCTTTACAAAGGCTGTCCGGATTACCTATAATCTGAACACGATTCCTTTGGAGGTGTATGGGGACATGATGTTATCATTTTGGTCACCGATAAAGAATGAATTCGTCAGCAGTCTGTCCGTTTTAACGGCGTTCGCAGGAGCCACGGACTTTCTGTGCAAGATTGTGATGTCCGAAAACTATCTCGGGGTTGATAATCTCGGACGTCATCTGATCGGAGAGTCTTATAACGGCCTCAGAAGGGAATACGACAGGCTGCAGTCGGGCTATTACGGGCGCGGCGACTCTTTTCTGAGGTTCCTTAAGAGCAAAACCGGCAGAAATATCTATATGGGCCGGTCGCTTGAAATCGTCAGGGACCATCTGTATTTTCTTCCGCTCAATCAAAGTCTTCGAAGCGATATTTACGAATACGGCTTCGAGCGGGAATTCCATGACATCCGCGAGTACTGCGACGCCAGGTTCGATTTCCTGTTCGTCAATACGGAAAGCTTCGGAAATCTCAGCACAAAGCTGGTCCTTGAATACAGCCGGATGGTTGTCATCTGTATTCCGACGGCGGAATGGGTCATCGACCTGGTGATGGAAAAGTATGCTTCCTTACTGCCGAAAGCCATTCTCGTGTTTCACGGTGATCCGGATTCCGGCTTCTTACGAAGGATGAGGCGGAAATACCCGGCTTTTCGGAACAAAATGCTGTTCATTCCGTTCACGAAGGAACTGAAGGAAGCCGTCCGGGAAGCTCGTGTCATCGATTTTGCCGAAGAGGAACAAAGACGCAGGGAAGAGGGAGCCGAATCGAAGGTCATGCAGAAGATAAGATACCTGGCATTTTCCGCAATGCGCGTCGAAAAGAACTCGGAAGTATTGCGTTATGAGGATATGCGCGGGCTTTTCTCGGGCAGGAACCGCGATCCGTTCGCAAAAAAATACAGCCTCCCTGACAAGACCGGCATGGTCGCTGACCGGGAGACTGTATGAATGATTATTTTCTGGAGCGTCCGAAGTAGAAGAGGGCGATTGTGCCCGGACCGGAATGGGCTCCGATCGTGGTTCCGATTTCGCCGTACATGATATCACGGATGCCGAAGCGCTCCGTCACGAGCCGGCCTACGGTCTGCGCGTCCTCAAAGCTGTCGCAGTGTGAGATGAAGACGTGATCGTTCTGATAATCGCCTACGGTTTCGGCCATCTTGTCAACGAGTGTCGCAAGGGCCTTCTTTCTGCCGTGGACATTTAATAGCGGAATCAGATGTCCTTCGTCATCGGTGCAGAGCACCGGCTTTACATTAATCAGGGTACCGAGAATGGCAGTAGTACGGCTGATTCGGCCGCCGTTCTTTAAGTATTTTAAATCGTCAACGGTGAACATGTGACATACATGAAGTTTGTTGTCCTCCACCCACTGCTTAAGCTCGGTAAGACCCATGCCCTGTTCCTTTTTGCGAACGGCAGCATCAACCAAAAAGCCCTGGCCGAGGGAAGCGGAGAGGGAATCCACAACCAAAATGTTGCGCTCCGGGAATTCCTCCTTCAGCATATCGGCTGCAAGCACGGCATTGTTGTACGAGCAGCTGAGACCCGAGGAAAATGAGATGAATAAAACATCCTTTCCGGCGGAAAGCGCGGGGCGAAGCTTTTCCCGGATGGTGTCGATATTCGAAGCCATCGTCTTCGGGAGTTCGTTCGCGCGCATCCGGTTGTAAAACTCTTTCAGGTTGGCGGATTCATCCTCACTGTGAACGACATCGTCCTGGAAAGAATAGCACAACGGAATCACGATAAGGTTATGATCCAGCGAATAGTGACGCGGAAGATCGGCAGTGGATTCGGTACAGATAACATATTCGGTCATAAAAGCCTCCAAATAAAGAAAATCAAACCTCGCATATCGGTTTACAATAACTTTTTAAGTGGTTTTGAAAACCACATATATCTTATCATATCGAAATTGTGTTGGCAAGAAGGAATTTGAAAATCCTTTGCGCTTAACGCGCGCGAATTTGAAAAATATTCTTTTCACACAGGGAAAGATGTGGTATAATGTCCCTCAGTCAGTGCGTGCACGGTTTGTCACGCATGTAAAGAGAGGGAGTTCATCATGAAAGACAGAAAGAACACTAAAAAAGGCCTAATCGGCCTTGTGCTGATTCTTTTGGTTCTTGCAGGCATCGGAGCATGGATCGGAATCAGCTTTTTCTATGAGTCCGACTATCGCGTGTTCCCGCAGGACATCAAGCGCGGTCTCGACTTAAGCGGCGGCGTGAGCATTACTTACGAATCCGTCAGTAAGGACGTAACCGACCAGCAGATGGAGGATGCGCACAGAAAGTTCCAGCAGCGTGCCGAAGCATTCTCGACGGAGAGTAACGTTTATCTGGAAGGTAAATACCGGATTAACGTTGATATCCCGGGTGCAAAGGATGCACAGGCGGTTCTTGATAAGCTCGGTTCTGCCGGTAGCGTATATTTCATTTATGCGAAGGACAAGAACGGCGTAGCTAACGTTACAGAGCAGGACGGCAAATACGTTTTGGCCCGTTCGCTTGAAGATATCATTAAAGACGGCGATGCTCCGGTCGACGGAAGCATGGTTGCCAATGCCGAAGGACTTGCCACGCAGAACTCGGCAGGTGCAGCAGTCAATATCGTTTCTTTGGAATTTAACGGCGAAGGCGCGAAAGCATTCGGCGAAGCTACCAAGTGGGCTTATGAGCAGGGTAGCGGACTTGCCAATCAGATTGCCATCGTATATGACGGCAATGTCATCAGTTGCCCTACGGTTCGTAACGGTGCCATTTTAGACGGTAAGGCTCAGATCGAAGGCAACATGACCATTGAAGAAGCCCGTGAAATTGCAACCTTCATCCGTATCGGTGCCCTTCCGATCGAGGTTACCCCGATCCGTTCGAATATCGTAGGTGCGACACTCGGTTCCAGAGCTCTTGAGACCAGCCTGATTGCAGGCGTCATCGGTTTCTGCCTGGTTGTGCTCTTCATGATTCTGGTCTACAGAATTCCCGGACTTGCGGCAAGCATCAGCTTGGTCATCTATCTTGCACTTGATCTGATGATGCTCCTTTTGTTCGAAGTAACACTGACGCTTCCCGGTATCGCCGGCATCATCCTTTCCGTCGGTATGGCGGTAGATGCGAACGTCATCATCTTTACCCGTATCCGAGAGGAGATTGCGACCGGTAAGACGGTTCGTTCCTCCATCAAGCTCGGATACAGCAAGGCGACATCCGCTATCGTTGACGGTAACGTAACGACCCTGATTGCCGCTATCGTACTGTATTTCCTCGGCTCCGGCGTAATCAAAGGCTTTGCCATCACGCTTGGAATCGGTATTGTTGTTTCGATGTTCAGCGGTCTTGTCATTACCCGCCTCATCATGAACTGCTTCTATAATCTCGGTGCAACGAAGCCTTCTCTGTACGGTAAAGAGAAGAAGAAACTCCAGCTTCACATTGTGGAGAACTGGGTGAAGTACCTCGTGATTTCCTGCGCTCTGATCCTTGTCGGAATCGTGATGCTGATCGTAAACAAGGCGCAGACCGACAACATTCTGAACTACGGTCTCGATTTCGTTGGCGGCTCTTCCGTTCAGGTTCGTTTTGACGGAAGCGTTCCCGAAAGAGCAGAGGTTGAAGCACTTGTTAAGACAGCTGTTCAGGAGACCTGCTCCGTATCGGAAGTAGCAGGGGAAAATGCCATCGTTATCAAGACAAAGGCATTCCTTGATGATGATGTAAAGCTTAAGGCTTTGAAGGATGCTTTCGCCCAGAAGTACGGCGTAAACGAGAAGAACATTGAAACCGAAACCATCAGCGGAAGCGTTTCCGATGAGATGAAGGCGGATGCCGTTAAGGCAGTCATCATAGCAACGATCTGCATGCTGATTTATATCTGGATCCGTTTCAAGAACATCGCATTTGCCTCGAGCGCGGTTATAGCTCTGGTTCATGACGTTTTGGTTGTTCTCAGTCTGTATGCCGTTTGCAGAATCACGGTTGACACTTCGTTCATCGCCTGCATGCTTACCCTTGTAGGTTACAGCATCAATGCGACAATCGTTATCTTTGACCGTATTCGTGAGAACCTGAGCGAAGCGGCAGGCAAAACGATGGATTCGCTCAAGGGAATTGTGAACCGAAGCGTTTCCGAAACGTTTACACGAAGCATTAACACCACGATTACGACGCTCCTTACGGTTGTGGCGCTGATCATCCTCGGTGTTGATTCCGTCCGCATCTTCGCCATTCCGCTTGCTGTCGGTCTGGTATGCGGTACATATTCCTCCGTTTGCATCACCGGTACTCTCTGGTACGGCTTTAAGACCCGGTTCGGCAAACAGGCTAAATAAATGGAACTGAAAAAAGAAAATTGGGTTATTAAACGAAAAGGCGGTCAAATGCAGGAAATGGTGCAGAAGCTGGAGATTACTCCGGCTTTTGCACGGATTCTGTGCGGCCGCGGCTATGATACCGTAGACAAGGCCGCCGCTTTTTTGTACCCGGACGGCGCAGAACTGACTGATGCAAAGGCTTTGCCGGATGCGGAACGGTTTTGCGCTTTTTTGCGTAAAGCAAGGGCAGACGGGACCAAGGTCAGAGTCGTCGGAGACTATGACGCGGACGGTGTTACGGCAGTATACCTGATGATTACCGGGCTGCGCCGCTTCGGAATCGAAGCGGATTACCGGATTCCGAACCGTGTCACGGACGGCTACGGCATCAGTACGGACATGGTAAAGGAAGCCGCTGCGGACGGCGTCGGCATGTTGATTACGGTTGATAACGGAATCGCGCAGACCGAGGCCGCAAGGCTTTCCCGAGAGCTCGGCATGACATTTCTCATCACCGATCATCATGAGCCGCAGGAAGTACTTCCGGAGGCAGATGCCATAGTGGATTTCAAATGCGACCCGGATTATCCGGGCTCTGCGGTTTGCGGCGCGGTTGTCGCCGGAAAACTGATGGACCTGCTTCTTTCCTCGGAGGGCATGCAGGGATTCTTCGCAGAGCATATTGAGATTCTCGCGCTGGCCACGGTTGCCGACGTGATGGAGCTGACCGGCGAAAACCGGATCATCGTAAAGAAAGGCCTTGCGAAGCCGATTGGTTTTTGGAATCTCGGACTGCAGAAGCTTGCTGCGGCGAACGGTCTGAAAACAGATCCGAAGGCATACACGTTCGGTTTTGTATTTGCCCCGTGCATCAATGCGCTCGGCAGACTCAGTAACGCCGATCCCGGTGTCGAGCTTCTTCTTGAACAGGACAAAGCCAAGGCGGAAAAGCTTGCTTCGGATATGGTCGATGCCAACCGGGCCCGCAAGGACATGACGAAGGAAGCACTCGATGAGGCTGTTGCTTACCTCGATGCCCTTCAGGTTACCGAGAAGGCACCGATTGTATATTATTCCGGAAAATGCCACGAAAGCATTGCCGGAATCGTTGCCGGGAAGATTCGCGAGCGCTACTACCTTCCGACGATTGTTCTTTGTAAAAGCGGTGACGGAGAGGATATTTTGAAGGGTTCGGGCAGAAGCATCCCCGGGTATTCGATTTTCGAAGGTCTTACTTCCGCGAAGGACTGTCTTGTGAAGTTCGGCGGACATTCCCAGGCGTGCGGATTAAGCATTCGCGAGGGTGACCTCCCGGAGTTTAGAAGAAAGCTTGCCGAACATTTCCGCGCTTCGGGGGCGGAAACTGAGGAGAAGATCTCTGTTGATCTGGTCGTCTCATTTGCCGATCTGAGCGAAGCGTTTCTTTCGGAGCTTTCCAAAGCGGAACCGTTCGGAACCGGAAACCCGAAACCGATTCTTGCGGCACGAAACGTAACACTTACGAGAATATCGCATTTCGGCAAATCGGTCCGTTATACAAGGCTTTCCTTACAGGATGAACAGGAAAGCCGGATTTCGGGTGTATGGTTCGGAAATGCCGACGAATTCGTGTCAGAACTCTCCGAAAAATACGGAAAGCAGGCGGTTTCGGATGCTTATGCCGGAAAAGGAACTACGAAGATGCATATCCTGTTTTTTGCCAAGATCAGTTCCTATTCCCATGAGGCGGAACTGGAAATCGGAAACTATCGTCTGATTTGACATCGCAGGGGCTGTGTTGTAGAATAAAATGTCAGGAAAATGTCGGAAAGGGAGGAATTTGAGATGCTGTTTGAAGGAAGAATCGTATTAAAGGGCGGGCACCTGGTTGATCCTGCGTCCGGTATAGACGAGATTACCGATATCCGGATGGATGAGGGAATCATTCTGGCGATTCAAAAGGACATTCATCCGACCGCGGGTGAGACGGTCATCCCGTGTGACGGACAGTATATTTTCCCGGGATTTGTCGATTTGCATGTGCATTTCCGTGATCCCGGCCAGACCTATAAGGAAACGCTTGAAAGCGGTTCGAGAGCTGCCGCCGCAGGCGGATTTACCGCAGTATGCCCGATGCCGAACACGGTTCCGGCAACGGACAGCCTCGAGAAAATTTCGCTTCTTTTAAAGAGAAGCAAAGAGGAGGCTGCCGTTAACATTCTGCCGATCAGTGCCGTGACAATCGGACAGGAGGGTAAGGAAAATGTTAACGTAAGCGCCGTGAAACTGGCCGGCGCCGTAGCCCTTTCCGAAGACGGAAAGTCCGTCATGGATACGGATTTATATGAAAAGGCATTAAGAAAGGCTAAGGAAGAAGACATTCCGGTGTTCGCGCACTGCGAAGATAAGAGCATTTTACGGGGCGGCGTCATCAATGCCGGAAAGAAGGCAGAAGAGCTCGGACTTCCCGGAATCAGCGATGCCGTTGAGGATATCATTGCCGCAAGAGACCTGATTCTTGCCGGAGAGACCGGTGCGCATGTACATCTGTGCCACTGCTCGACGAAGGCTTCCGTTGCATTTTTGATGATGGCGAAACAGCTCGGCTATCCGGTTTCCGCCGAGGCCTGCCCGCATCATTTTGCGCTTTGCGACGAAGACATTCCGTTTAATGACGGTAATTACAAGATGAATCCTCCGCTTCGCAGCCGGGAGGACATGATGGCGATCCGTGAAGGACTTAAGCGCGGCATCATCGACTGCATTGCAACCGACCATGCGCCGCATACCGAAGAGGAAAAGGCCAACGGCTTCGGAGGTTCTCCGTTCGGAATCACGGGGCTTGAGACGGCATTTGCCGTCAGCTATACTACGCTTTGCCTGGAGGGCGGCATGAAGCTGATGGATCTGATTCGCCTGATGAGTCTGAACCCCTCGAAGATCATCAAATGGAGAGGCGGCTCCGTGACACCGGGCAAACCTGCCGACCTTTGCGTATGCTCTTTGGCGGAGTTTACGGTTGATAAAAACGCATTTGTCTCTAAGGGACATAACACACCGTTCCACGGTAAGAAGCTTCACGGCAAAGTCATGCGTACCTTTGTCGGCGGAAAGCAGGTGTACCAGAGTCCGGAATGCGAAGTACTTTTTTAGGAGAATGTCATGATTTGGAAACTGATTCAGAATATCATTGAAAAGGATGCTCCGATTGTTGTCGGTCTTGACCCGATGCTTTCGTACATTCCCGAGCATATCAAAAAGGACGCGTTTGCGCGTTGCGGCGAGACGCTTGAAGGAGCCGCAAAGGCAGTTTGGCAGTATAACAAAGCCATCGTAGATGCCGTTTATGACCTGATTCCCGCCGTAAAGCCGCAGATTGCGATGTATGAGCAGTTCGGCATTCCCGGGCTTCAGGCTTACGTGAAGACGGTTTCTTACTGCAAGGAGAAAGGTCTTGTCGTCATCGGAGATGTGAAAAGAGGAGACATCGGCTCGACCTCCGGCGCATATGCAACGGCGCATCTCGGAACGGTTACGGTCGGCTCGAATGTGATCGCGCCTTTTGACGAGGATTTTGCAACGGTTAACCCGTACCTTGGTTCGGACGGCGTAAAGCCTTTCATCGACATATGCAATCAGAACGACAGAGGTATTTTCGTGCTCGTAAAAACAAGCAACCCGTCAAGCGGAGAGTTTCAGGACCGCCTGATTGACGGAAGACCTTTGTATGAGCTTGTCGGCGAGAAGGTTGCCGAGTGGGGCAGCCTCAGCATGGACGGCGAGTACAGCAACGTCGGCTGTGTTGTCGGCGCGACCTATCCGGAGATGGGACGCATTCTTCGAAAGATCATGCCGAAGTCTTACATTCTCGTGCCGGGCTACGGGGCGCAGGGCGGAACGGCGGAAGGCCTTAAGCCGTACTTTAACGAGGACGGTCTCGGTGCCATCGTGAATTCTTCAAGAGGCATCATCGCCGCTTATAAGAAAGACCCGTACCTGAGCCGTTTCGGCGAGACCGGGTTTGCGGATGCCGCACGACAGGCCGTGCTTGATATGAAAGCGGACATCAACGGTGCTGTTTTCGGCAAATAAGCGGGTTGCATTTTCCTGATAACTGTTATATAGTGAATTAAAATTTCTTGTTCTGAAAAGGAGTTCTTTCCATGGCTTCATATGATTATGCCGCAATTGAGAAAAAATGGCAGAAATACTGGCAGGAAAATGATACCTTCCACACGGATGTATGGGATTTTTCAAAGCCGAAGTATTATGTTCTCGATATGTTTCCGTATCCGTCGGGCGTAGGCCTTCACGCAGGGCATCCCGAAGGTTATACTGCAACGGATATCATGTCCCGCATGAAGAGAATGCAGGGCTATAATGTCCTTCATCCGATGGGCTATGATTCGTTTGGCCTTCCCGCCGAGCAGTATGCCGTGACGACCGGACACCATCCGGACGGTTTTACGCAGGAAAATATCAAAACGTTCGGAAAGCAGCTGCATGAGCTCGGCTTTGACTATGACTGGTCGAAGACGGTTGCGACTTCCGATCCCAAGTTCTACAAATGGACGCAGTGGATCTTTAAGCAGCTCTTTCTTGCCGGCTACGCCAAGTACATCGACATGCCGGTTAACTGGTGCGAGGAGCTCGGAACCGTTCTCAGTAACGATGAGGTAATCGACGGAAAGAGTGAGCGCGGCGGTTATCCTGTCATTCGTAAAAATATGAAGCAGTGGGTTATCGATCAGCCCGCATTTGCCGAGAAGCTTCTTGAGGGCTTGGAGGAGATTGACTGGCCAGAGTCCACGAAGCAGATGCAGCAGAACTGGATCGGTAAGTCCACGGGTGTCGAGGTGAAATTTGACATCGTCGGAGGCGGAGATTTCAGCATCTTCACGACCTGTATCGAGACCATTTACGGCATCACGTTCATGGTTCTTGCTCCCGACGGGGATATTGTCAAGGGACTTCTTGACCGCGTGACGAACCGCGAAGAAGTAGAGGCATACATTGCCGAGACATTAAAGAAAAATGATATGGACCGGACCGAACTCAACAAGACGAAGTCCGGCTGCGAATTAAAGGGTGTAACCTGCATCAACCCCGTAAACGGCCGCGAAGTACGTATGTTCATCGGCGATTTCGTTCTGGCAAGCTACGGTACCGGTGCGGTTATGGCCGTTCCTTCCCACGACCAGCGTGACTTTGAGTATGCAATTGCTCATAACATCGATATGATTCAGGTCATTGACGGGGATGAGAAGCTCGGACATGTGGATGTAAGCGGCCATGCCTTCGAGAAGGGCGACTATCTCGGAAAAGGCTATATCTTAATCAATTCCGAGGAGTTCACCGGCCTTACCGTTGAGCAGGCCAAAGAGGCGATTACCGCAAAGCTTGAGAAGATGGGCGTTGCAAAGCGTACCGTTAATTATCACTTCCGTGAATGGATTTTCGCCCGTCAGCGTTACTGGGGCGAGCCCGTGCCGGTTGTGCATACCGAGGACGGCGGCATTCATGTCCTCGATGACGACGAGCTCCCGCTTGTTCTGCCCGAGCTTGACGACTATAAGGGACATAACGGAAAAGCACCGCTTGAGAATGCGACCGAATGGAAGAAATACGACCATAACGGCATTAAGGGAACGAGAGAGACCTCGACGATGCCCGGTTCTGCCGGTTCCTCGTGGTATTTCCTTCGTTACATCGATCCCGACAACGATAAGCAGCTTGCCGATCCGGAGCTTTTGAAGCACTGGATGCCGGTTGACCTTTACATCGGCGGACCGGAGCATGCGGTAGGTCATCTGATGTACGCCCGCATCTGGAACCGTTTCCTTTATGACAAAGGCATCGCGCCGACGAAGGAGCCTTTCAAGAAGCTGATTCACCAGGGCATGATCCTCGGTTCGAACGGCATTAAGATGGGCAAGCGTTTCCCGGAATATGTTGTCAATCCGAGTGATATCGTGCGTGACTACGGTGCCGACACGCTTCGCCTTTATCTGATGTTCATGGGACCGCTTGAAGTCAGCAAGCCCTGGAGCAATACGGGTGTTGAGGGCGCCAAGAAGTTCCTGAACCGTGTCTGGACGTTCTTCACAGAACCCGCCAACATTAAGGACGATGCGAAGGCAGACCTTGAAAAGGTATATCACCAGACCGTTAAGAAGGTCACCGGAGACTTCGAGAAGATAGCATTTAACACGGCCATCAGCCAGATGATGATTTTCGTGAATGCCTGCTATAAGACCGGAAGCTGCCCGAAGGAATATGCGGAAGGTTTTGTTAAGATGCTTTCCTGCATCTGCCCGCATATCGGTGAGGAAATCTATGCGATCTTAGGCCATGAGGGCACAATTGCTTACGAGCCGTGGCCGACATTTGACGAAGCTAAGACCAAAGAGGATACGATTGAGATTGCCGTTCAGGTCAACGGAAAGGTTCGCGGAAAAGTTTTCGTGACACTTGACGAGGATGAGAACGCCGTATTCGACAAGGTTATGGAATCGGAAGCAGCCCGCTTCATTTCGGGCATGCAGATTGTGAAGAAGATTTATGTAAAGGGCAAGATTTTCAATATTGTCGTAAAGCCTTAAGGTTTTACAGTCTGATTTGGGGTTAACAAGGAGGAGGTATCTTATGTGGGAACGGCTCGGACCGAGCGGACGGTTTGTCTGCAGTGTTTTAATCGGAATTCTTGCACCGGTCATAGCATTTGTCGCATTTCATTTCGCAAATGCAAAGGAGCGGGAATATAAGAAGGACGGCATCCTGACGACCTGCACGGTTGATTCCGTGGTTGAAATCGGAAACAAACAGCAGGTATCGGTTGTATATACGGATGCAAAAGGAAAGAAGATTAAAGCCAAAGCCATCTTAAACAAAAAGGTCGAGAAAAATGAGATCGTTGAGGGCTATGTTCTTGAGTCCGATCCGTATGAGGTGTATTATCCGCCGTCAATCGGGTTGAAGATTGTTCTGTATGTCATCATCGGACTTCTGTGCCTGATGGCATGGGGACCGTTTCTCATCGAGATGTTAAAGCGAAGGCAGGACAACCTCTATCAGAAGGCCTGGGAGATGAATCACCGTTAAACAGTAAAAAAGGACCCGGAAATAACTTCGTGTTATTCCCGGGTTCTTCTTGTTTCGTCATTATGCCGGATAAGTGTAATGCTCCGGTGTGAAGTTGTTCAGTACTTCATTGGTGAACTTCTCGGCAAAATAGCTGGCCATGGGCAGGTTGAAGTCGAGATAGTTTCCGCAGCAATCCGGGGTTGCGCCCGGAATATCGGAATCGTAGTTACGAATGAACGTGAACATGTTCTTAACAAGATCGTAGATGTCCGTGGACTTCAGGTCGCCAGTCAGAATCAGATAGAAACCGGTACGGCATCCCATGGGTCCGAAATAGATGACCTTGGACTTCCACTCGGGGTCATTGCGGACAAATGTGGCACCGAGATGCTCGATGGCGTGCAGCTCGGCGGTATTCATAACGGGTTCGAAATTGGGACGGCATACGCGGATGTCAAAGGTCGTAACGACGTTGCCGTTTACGTCGTCTTTCCGCGATACATAAATACCCGGAAGAAGGCGGGTATGATCTACTTTAAAGCTTTCAATGAGTTTCATAAGAAACTACCTCCTGTGTTTACTATACACTCATTATATGGCTTTTGCGGCGTAATTTCAAGCCGATTGAAGCCCCTTTCAGAAGACTTTCAAATGACATAAAATACAGCATATTTTACCTTTCTTTTCAAAGGAAAATGCGATATGATATTTCTGTCAGCAAGAATCATGGAAGGAGCATTCCGATGAAGATTGTTTTTATGGAAGCCAATACGCTCGGAAAGGATATTTCCCTCGAATTTTATAAGGAACTCGGGGAGGTTGTCACCTATCCGCTTTCCGACCCGGCACGTAACGCGGAGCGCATTCACGATGCGGATATTATCGTTGCCAACAAGATTCCGATGAACGAGGCGCTTTTGAAGGATGCCGGAAAAGTGAAGCTGATCTGCCTGACGGCGACCGGCACCAACAATGTCGATTTCGATTACGTGAACAAAAGAGGCATTGCCGTGGCCAATGTAAAGGGATACTCTACGGAGAGCGTCGTCCAGCATACCTTTGCCCTGCTGTTTTACGTTTATGAGAAGCTTGCCTACTATGACAATTTCGTCAAGTCGGAGGAGTATATCAGAAACGATATTTTCAGCCATTTCACGGTGCTTTTCCGGGAACTGCACGGAAAGACCTGGGGCATCATCGGACTCGGCGCCATCGGCACGAGAGTGGCCGAGGTGGCGGAATGCTTCGGCTGTAAGGTCATCTGGTACAGCACAAGCGGCAATCATGAATGCGATCGTTTTCAGAGAGTTTCTTTAGATGAACTGCTTGCCGAATCGGATATCGTTTCGATCCATGCGCCGTTAAATGCGGCAACGAACAATCTGATTACCAAAGAAAAGCTTTGTAAGATGAAGAAGGAAGCGGTACTTCTGAATCTCGGACGCGGTCCGATCGTGAACGAAACGGATCTTGCGGAAGCGCTTACAAACGGAACGATTGCCGGCGCGGGTCTCGATGTTTTATGCGCGGAACCGATGCGGGAGGACAATCCTCTCCGGACCATTAAGAATTCGACGAAGCTCATCATTACGCCGCATATTGCCTGGGGCACGGTGGAAGCGAGAAAGCGCTGCGTCGACGAGGTATTTTTGAACATCAAAGCCTTTCAAAACGGCGAGAAAAGGAATCTCGTAACCGGCTGATTCCCGGATTTCATTGGCCGTTCAGATATACTAAACAAAAAGTTTTATAAAATGGTATTTTCCTATTGCCATTCAAACGAAAATGTGTATAATAGTAGTCGTTTGGTTTACTATTTGCACATTTTTTGTTTAGTATACATAAACGAAGGGAGAGCGGCATGGAAATCGGACATAAGCTGAAGCAGTTGCGTGTGCGGCAGAATCTGACGCTCGAAGAACTGGCTTCCCGTTGCGAACTGACGAAGGGCTTTCTGTCTCAGGTTGAGAGAAATCTGACTTCGCCTTCCATAGTTACCTTAAACGACATTCTCGAAGCGCTCGGAAGCTCGCTTGCGGACTTCTTTAAAGAGCAGAAGGAAGACAAGGTCGTATTCCGCAAGGATGATTTCTTTACGGACAGCAAGGAGGATTACACAATCCACTGGATCGTTCCGAATTCACAGAAGAACGAGATGGAGCCGATCCTTTTGGAAATTCCCGCAGGCAAAGCAAGCTTTGATGTCGCGCCGCATAACGGAGAGGAATTCGGCTATGTTTTGGAAGGCTCCGTCGTGTTGCAGGTCGGAGACGAGAGAACGGCAGTCAGACGCGGCGAGACGTTCTGCCTTAAAGGAAGGGAATTCCACACAATCCGAAACGAGAACAGATCAACGGCTAAAGTGCTTTGGATCAGCACGCCGCCGATTTTTTAATATGACAGGAGGCATTCATGAGCAGCGAATTGAACATTCCGAACGATAACCGTCCGGCACCGAAGAAACTGATTCAGTTCCGAAACATCGTCAAGAAATTTGACGGACAGCTTGTACTTCGCGGCATCAACCTGGATATTTACGAGAACGAATTCGTTACGCTTCTCGGTCCTTCCGGCTGCGGCAAAACGACACTTCTCCGCATCCTCGGAGGTTTCCTTGCACCGGATGAAGGCGAGGTAATCTTCGACGGCGAAGACATTACCTACCTGCCTCCTTATAAGAGAGACCTGAATACGGTCTTTCAGAAATATGCGTTATTTCCGCATATGAATGTATTTGACAATGTCGCTTTCGGTCTGAAGATTAAGAAAGAGCCGAAGGATATCATTTATCAGAAGGTTACGCGTATGCTCAAGCTTGTCGGCCTTGAGGATTTCGGCAAACGCGCCGTGCATGAGATGTCCGGCGGACAGCAGCAGCGTGTCGCCATCGCAAGAGCGCTTGTCAACGAGCCGAAGGTGCTGCTTCTCGACGAGCCTCTCGGAGCACTCGATGCGAAGCTTAGAAAGGGCATGCAGCGCGAGCTGAAGAAGATTCAGAAGGAGGTCGGCATTACGTTCATTTTCGTAACGCATGACCAGGAAGAAGCGCTGACGATGTCCGACAAGATCGTCATCATGAAGGACGGTAACATCCAGCAGATCGGTTCCCCGACCGACATTTACAATGAGCCGGTTAACCGCTACGTTGCAAACTTCATCGGCGAAAGCAACATCGTGGACGGCGTCATGATCAAGGATTACAAGGTCATGTTTGAGGACCGCCAGTTTGACTGCGTCGATGCCGGATTCGGGACAAATGAGAAGGTTGACATTGTCATTCGCCCGGAAGATCTTGACATCGTGCCCGTGAAGCAGGGCAAGCTTCGCGGAATTGTGCGCTCGACGCTGTTTAAGGGCGTTCATTATGAAACCGTTGTGGAAACCAAGGCCGGAACAAGCATCACCGTAGATATGATTGTTTCCGAGGATAAGCCGGTTGTGAACGAGGCTGCAGGCGAGATGATGAGTGCCAACGATTTCTATCTCGATGCGGACGACGTTGCGCAGATGTTAGAATCTGTCAATCCGGATGCCTTCATCATCGACCGTGCCGATGCACAGGCCTGGGATCCCGAGTCGGATGAGCGTATTTCCATCACGAGACTCGATTATACGTTAAGCAAGGAAAACGGACGTTACCCCGTCACATTTTTCACGGCGGCCGGAACGAGCGTTACCGTTGATATGATCGTGCAGGAGCCGAACCGTTTCGTGGCGGAAGAGCACGGCGAAGAGATTTATGCCGTTAACTTCTTTAAGAAAGCCGATGAAATCGCGGAGAGCGTGGCGCTCGAGACCGACCTGAAGATCTGGGCCAACGCGCAGGCGTTCGAATTGGAAGACGGCAACCCGGTTGAAATCGTCGATGTCGAGTATAACTTCAATCCCGAGAATGTGACGCCGGGCACTTATCCGGTGACCTTTAAGACGCGCGGTTACGAATACCGCGTGGATACGACCAAGGAAACAGAAGTCGGAGCGGTTGTCGGATTGACCTTTGATCCCGAAGACCTTCACATCATGGAAAAGGACAGAGTATGAAACAGTTTCGCAGAATGACATACCCGTATATCGTTTGGGCGCTGATTCTCATCGTGGCTCCGATGCTTCTGATTGTTCTTTACGCGTTCACGACGAAGGGCAATGATGTCGTTACGACAAGATTTACATTTGACAATTTCGTCAGATTTTTCAGCGATACCCTGTTCATAAGGGTTTTGCTCCGCTCTTTAAGGGTTGCTGCAATCACGACGCTTTCGTGTCTGCTTCTCGGATATTATCCGGCATACTATATTGCCAGATGCAGCGAAACCTTTAAGATGAAATGGGTTTTGATTATCACGTTTCCGACCTGGATCAATCTGCTTGTCAGAACTTATGCCTGGATCGGAATTCTGCAGGACGACGGCATCATCAATACGATACTCGGCTGGATCGGGCTCGGCCCGTATAAGATGATGTATACCGAATTTGCCGTCATTCTCGGCATGATTTACAACTTCATACCGTTCATGATTCTGCAGATTTATACGTCTCTTACGAAGATGGACATGAGCCTTTTGGAGGCGTCAAGCGATCTCGGCGCAAACAAGTTCCAGAGTTTCATTCGGGTGACGCTTCCGCTGTCACTTCCGGGAATCATCTCCGGAATCACGCTTGTATTTCTGCCGGCAGTATCGAGCTTCTGCATTCCGAACATGCTCGGCGGCGGTCAGTACATGCTTGTCGGTAACGTAATTGAGCAGTACTTTTTAAGCTCCGGCGACTGGAACTTCGGAAGTGCCATCTCCATGATCATGGCAGTCATCATCATCTTATCGATGTATATCACGAAGAAGGTTGATGTGACCGAGAAGGGGGAGGCGAAGAGAGCATGAAGAAGAAAAAGCGTGTTTTCGGCAGCATCCTGATGGTCCTTTTAGTCATCTTCCTATATGCACCGATTGTTTATACGGTCGTATTTTCCTTCAACGACACGAACTCGTTAACGAGGTTCGGCGGATTTTCGACCAAATGGTTTGAAAAGATGGCGTCGAACGATACGATGATCAACGGCATCATTTATACAGTCGTGATTGCTGTAATTGCGACATTTGTATCGACTGTAGTCGGAACGCTTACGGCCATCGGTCTTTCCAAATCGCACCGCATCCTGAAAAACTGCGTGGAGCAGGTTAACCAGCTCCCGATGATGAACCCGGATATCGTTACGGCCATCGGACTTCTGATATTCTTCAGCGCGCTGCATATTGAGAAGGGCTTTCTGACCCTGCTTCTTGCGCATATCATGTTCTGTATTCCGTACGTGATTCTGAGCATCATGCCGAAGCTTCGCTCACTGGACCCGAACCTTGCTGAAGCGGCAATGGATCTCGGCGCGACGCCAATCCGTGCGCTTGTGCAGGTCATCATCCCGCAGGTCATGCCGGGTATCATTTCCGGTGCTTTGATCGCATTTACCATGTCCTTTGACGATTTCGTCATTTCTTACTTTGCAACCGGCAACGGCGTTAACAACATCTCGATTGTCGTATACACGATGCGGAAGCGTACCAATCCTTCCATCAACGCCCTTTCGACGGTTGTCATTGTCCTGATTACGGTGGGACTGATTCTTTACAACATCTTCTCGGCAATCGGCCAGCGCCGCCGCGAGAAGGAAGAAGCGCGTCTTCGCGCACAGGCGCAGGATTAACGAAGAACCGGGCGATGCCCTTGTTCTATAAAATCGGAGGTATACTGATTATGAAAAAGTTCATTCTGACCGCGGTTATCCTTTCCCTTGCCTTAATCGCAATGACCGGCTGCGGCAAGAAGAAAGAGAAACTGAAGCTGTTCCTTCCCGGCGAGTATCTCGGAGAAAATGTCATCGAAGACTTCGAGAAAGAGTACAACTGTAAGGTTATCGTTGAGAACTTCGATTCCAACGAGGCTATGTACACGAAGCTTCAGTCCGGTGACAAATACGACGTCCTGATTCCTTCTGACTACACGATTGAGCGTCTGATGAAGGAAGAGTATCTGCAGAAGCTTGACAAGAGCGCCATTACGAATATGGACAAGCTTGCAGACGAGGTGAAGAACCTTTCCTTTGACCCGAACAACGATTATTCCATCCCTTATTTCTGGGGTACAGTCGGTATTGTATACAATAAAAACAATGTCGATCATGCCGACCTGGAGGCTGAGGGTTTCGGAATCTTCAAGGATCCGAAATACGACGGCCGCACTTATATGTATGATTCCGCACGTGACGGTTTCATGATTGCTCTTAAACAGCTCGGCTATTCCTGCAATACCGACAACGAGGCCGAGATTAACGAAGCATATGAATGGCTTCTTGACATGAACAAGAAAACCCATCCGATCTATGTTACCGACGAAGTAATCGATAACATGAAGGCCGGCCGTAAGGATCTTGCCATTGTTTATTCCGGCGATGCCGTTGACATCCTCGGGGAAAATGAAAATATGGGTTACTTTACGCCTGACTGCGGAACGAACGTATGGTATGATTCCATGGTCATCCCGAAGAATGCCGAGAATCCCGACCTTGCGAACAAGTTCATCAATTTCATGCTGAACTACGAGCAGTGCATGGACGGAACCCAGACCGTCGGCTATGCTTCTCCGAACAAACAGGTGCTTGCCGAGGTAACGGCTGCAGGCGGAGATTACGAGGGCAATGAAGCATACCTTCCGCGTGTTTACGAGAAGGATGAAATCTTCCACGATAACGAAGTCATCCGTAAGAAGCTGAACGAGCTCTGGCTCAAGGTTGTGGCCAACAACTAAAGAAAATGCAACTCGAGGAACCGGTTTTTTTAACCGGTTCCTTTTCCGTTTCAGGGCACTTGACATTTATTGAATCTGTGTATACAATCTTGATGGACGCTTTTTGCGTTACTGGAATGAACGGCAGGTTTGGTCATGGACGATCAGGTTTTTATGAAAGAAGGAGCGGATAAGTATTCCCTTCGAGGCATGGTATTTACCAAGCTTCGCGAGGATATTCTTTCCGGCAAATACGAAGCTAACGAAGAGCTTAAGGAGATTGCCATAGGAGAGGAGCTCGGTGTCAGCAGAACGCCGGTAAGAGAAGCCTTAAGACAGCTTGAGCTTGAGGGCCTTGTGAAGATTATCCCGAATAAGGGCGCCTATGTGGCAGGCATTTCCAATAAGGACATTCACGATATTTATATGATCCGGTCTTATCTCGAGGGACTGTGCGCGAGATGGGCTTGCGAGAACATCACCGAGGAGCAGATTGACGAAATTGAGGAAGTCATCTACCTTTCGGATTTTCATGTAAAGAAGAAGCATTACGATCAGATTGTAGAGCTGGATTCGAAATTCCACGAGCTGCTTTATGCGGCAAGCGGAAGCAAGATTCTCGGACACCTTCTTCGGGACTATCATCAATACGTACACAGCCTTCGAAAGATTACACTGTCCGATCCCGAAAGAGCAGCCAACTCGAATGCCGAGCATTCGGCGATTCTCGAGGCCATTCGCCTGCGCGATAAGGAAAAAGCCGAAAAGCTTGCTCATGAACACATCATCAGAACAATCAGCAACATCAATAACCACAATCTGGCTAAAGACTGACAGAGTTAAACAGTTACCGCCCTGTGATTTTTTGAATCGCAGGGCGGTTTGTTATCTCTGTAATTATTCCGTTTTGCTTTGGATTTCTTCCCATTCCGTCATGGCGGAAAGGAGTTCTTCCTCGGCGGATTCCCGTTCTTTGCCGAGTTCGTTCAGTCGAAGAGAGTTTGTGCAGATTTCAGGCGAAGCCATTAATTCGTCGATTTCCGTGATGCGGGATTCCAAACGTTCCACGGTCTGCTCCAGCTGATTGATGCGGTTTTGCAGCTTACGCTTTCGCGCCTGGGCTTCTTTTTGTTCCCGCCAGTCAAGCTTGCTTTCGGTTTCCGGTGCGGAAGCCGACCCGGAAGACTTGGGAACATCGGTATCGAACGCAGCGTTTTCCGCATGCTCCTTCTGCTCAAGATAATAACTGTAATTACCGGCATAGGAGAGGATTGTTTCGTGTGTCAGCTCCAGAATTCTCGTCGCTGTCTTTTCCACGAAATAACGGTCGTGAGATACATAGAATACCGTTCCGGCGTAGTTTCTTAATGCTTCCTCGAGGATTTCCTTACTCGTGATATCGAGATGGTTGGTCGGCTCGTCAAGAAGCAGAAAATTGGCTTCCGAAAGCATCAGTTTTACAAGGGACAGACGACCGCGTTCTCCGCCGGAAAGCGAGGAAATGACTTTGAATACATCGTCCCCGGTAAACAGGAATGAGGCCAGGATGCTGCGGATTTCGGTGTTGCTCATGCCGGGATAGGTATCGCTGATTTCTTCAAAAACGGTATTGCTTTCGTCGAAGTTCTGCTGCTCCTGGTCGTAATAACCGATGCAGACGCGGGAGCCTTCCTTCACGGTTCCAGCGTCCTGTTCGACAATGCCGCGGATGATCTTAAGCATTGTCGTCTTGCCGGTTCCGTTCTCACCGAGCAAAGCAACACGCTCGCCTTTTTGAATCAGAAAATCAATGTTCGAAAAAAGCGGGTGACCGGGATACGATTTTGCCAGACCGCGCACGGTCAGAACATCCTTGCCGCTTTCCACGGCAGGTGTCAGGCGGATATGCATGCCCTGCTCCTCACCGAGAGGACGTTCGACACGCTCAATCTTGGCGAGCATTTTCTCGCGGCTTTCCGCACGCTTGATGGATTTTTCACGGTTGAACGATTTCAGCTTGGCAATGACTTCTTCCTGATGCCTGATTTCATTTTGCTGATTGATATAGCGACGCAGTTCCGCTTCACGCACCTGCGCCTTTTTCTCATAAAAAGTGTCGTAGTTTCCGGGATAGGAAATGGACTTATTGTGTTCAATCTCAACGACCTTAGAAACGATTTTGTTCAGAAAATACCGGTCATGGCTTACCACCAAAACGGCGCCCTTATACTGCGAAAGGTAGCCCTCAAGCCAGGCAATGCTTGTGATATCCAGGTGGTTAGTGGGCTCGTCGAGAATGATTAAGTCAGGGCACAGAAGCAGAAGCCTGCCGAGCGCTACGCGGGTTTTCTGACCGCCTGAGAGCGTATTGATCGGCTTGTCGAATTCGTCTTCATGAAAGCCGAGCCCCTTGATAATACCGGTCACTTCGGAACGGAGCGCGTATCCGTTATCCTGCTCGAATGCGTGGTTTAACCGCTCATATTCCCGGTAAGCCTCGTCAAGCGCATCGCCGCTTAAATGCTTCATTTCTTCTTCTACGGCACGCATCTTGGTCTCAATGGTTACGAGATGCTGTTTGGCCGAAAGCACTTCTTCGTAAATGCTGCATTCACCGCTCAGATCCTGATGCTGGGAGAGATATCCGACGGTTGTTGTCTTGGCAATTGTGATTTCCCCTTCATCGGCGGGAAGTTCCCCTAAAATGATGCGAAGAAGCGTCGTCTTACCGGCGCCGTTACGCCCGATGAGAGCCACCTTTTCGTGCTCATTCATATGGAAGCTGACACCGTTAAGAACCGTTTCTTCCCCGAAGGATTTGCTTATATTGTTAACCTGTAAAATCATATCCGTAATCCTGTAAATAATGTGCAAACAGCCTTTCCTATTCTAACGGATTATTCCGGAAAATGCAACTATGCTTGACGGGGGTATCGGAACTACTTATAATACTAAATAGTATTATTCGAAACAGGGAGGCAACCATGGGTGAGAGATTCGGGAACCGCGTTGTAACGGCGGATCAGATGAAGAAACTCGAAGGCAATGCCATCGAAAAGCAGGGTATCCCGTCGATCCTTTTGATGGAACATGCGGCCCTGGCGGTTTTCGAGCAATTGAAGGATCGCCGCAAGGTACTGATCCTTGTCGGAAACGGCAAGAACGGCGGCGATGCGGTTGCACTCGGAAGGCTCCTTTTAGGTCGCGGCATCAGCTGTGATTTCATGACATTTTATGAAAAGACCGAATGTGCGGAGCTTTTGCAGCAATGGGATATTCTGGATGCGGTCGGATATGCCTATCGGATCTTTGAAGCGAACGGAGAACTCCCGAATTTTGAAAGCTATGATGCAATTGCGGACGGGGTATTCGGCATCGGTCTGAACCGGACCGTGAACCATGACACCGTGACCGTATTCAATCGGATTAACGAAGTGACGAAGGCAGATGGAAAGAGGCCTTTCGTTGTGGCAATCGACATTCCTTCGGGAATCGACGCGACCTGCGGGAAGGTATGCGGCGGAGCGGTAAGAGCAGATGTGACGGTTACATTTTCCTATGCAAAGACAGGCCTTTTGCTGTACCCGGGCAGGGCTTATGCAGGAAAGCTGATTGTTGCCGATATCGGGCTTCCCGAGAGCAACGAGAGAGCGGAGTATATCACTTCGAACACTTTGCGCGATTTGGGGCTTCCGGAGCGCAGGCCGGACGGAAACAAGGGCGATTTCGGAAAGATTTCCCTCGTTGCGGGCTGCGACGACATGCCCGGCGCAGCGTGCTTTTGTGCAAGAGCCATGTACCGAAGCGGAGCGGGGCTTGTCCGCGTAATCGGAACCGAAAAGAGTCTTTCGGTACTTCACGCCGCATGTCCGGAGGCGGTTTCCCTGACGAGAGAGAAAGCGTTCTCGTCGGGCAATCCTTATGCCGGATTTGACAACGTCATTGTGATCGGACCGGGTCTCGGAACAGACAGCGATGCGCAGCGGCTTTTGGATCTGGCAATGAAGAACGGAAAGAAGCTTGTCCTTGACGCGGATGCGCTTAACATACTTGCGGAAAGGCTTGACAGGATCAATCAGGATCCCGAGCAGCGGCTTAAGCTTTTGAACGAATGGCTTTCGGAAAATACGATCGTGACGCCCCATCCCGGCGAAATGAGCAGGCTTTTGAACGTTCCGGTTGCGGAGCTTAAGGAAGACCCGCTTCTGTTTGCGAAGATGATTAGGAAATACTGTGATTTCGTATGGGTATGGAAGGACGCCTGCTCGATGGTCATCAGCCGCAGGTGCTTCTATCTGAATCAGAGCGGAAACGAGGCAATGGCGACAGCGGGAAGCGGTGATGTGCTTTCGGGCATTTGCGGAGCGTTCGCTGCAACCGAAATGCCAATGGAGCAGGCGGCATTTGCAGCCGTTTATGTGCACGGCCTCGCCGGGGATATCTGTAAAGAGCGGCTCGGCAGCTACGGCACGATGGCCGGCGATATCGCAGACGCAGTTGCGCATGCGCTTAAGATGTAAGAGGAGAACAGAATGGAAGAAAACCGAAGTCTTTTGACGCGGCTTAAGGACCTGATTCACAGACGCAAGACGGAAGCGGAGACCGATGAGGAAATCCTTTCCATTGTAAATGATTATAAGGACCAGGGCGCTCTTGAAGAGGGCGAGGCGGAGATGATTACAAACATCATGGAATTTTCCGACACCCGGGTCAAGGATATCATGACGCACAGAAGCCGCATGGATGCCATCTCGAAGGATACGACGATGGAGAAGGCGCTCCATCATATGCTGCACTGCAATTATACGCGTTATCCGTTATACGATACGACCAACGACAACATCATCGGCATTCTGTATCTGAAGGATGTGATGCTCGCGTATCTCGAAGGGGACCGGAACACGCCGCTTTCCGAGATCGCGAGAGAGCCTTTCTGCGTGCCGGAAACGCTCCCGATTGATAATCTGTTTGATGAGATGCAGCGCAAGAAGATTCATATGGCCGTTGTCATCGACGAGTACGGGCAGACATCCGGAATCGTCTGCATGGAGGATGTCATCGAGGAAATCGTCGGCGACATTCAGGACGAATATGACAAAGAAGAAGTTGTCGCCAAGAAGAAGGGAGACGCGCTGTTCGTAAAGGGCAGCATGCCGCTTGAAGAGCTTATGCAGAAGCTTCCGAATCTGAAGCCCGTGCAGGAGGATCTCGACAATTTCGAAACGCTGAACGGCCTTTTGGTATCGCTTCTCGATCATATTCCGCAAGACAACGAAAAGGCTGTCATTCCGTACGGCGGATATGTATTTGACATCCTTTCCTGCAAGCATAAAATGGTCAGCCAGGTCAAGATCACACCTCTCAAGAAGGACGGAAGCCAGCAGTCATGAAGATTTCGATACTCTGTGTCGGGAAGATTAAAGAGGCGTTCTACCGGGACGCCGTTTCGGAATACGCAAAGAGAATTTCCAAATATGCAACCGTTGATTTTTACGAGGTGTCCGACGAGAAAACGCCGGACAGCCCTTCGGCAAGGGAGACCGCGAAGATTCTTGATGCGGAGGGAGAGCGGCTTTTGAAGCATCCGGGCGGTGACGCTTTCACGATTGCTTTATGCATCGACGGAAAGAAGATGGATTCGGTCTCATTTTCCGAAAAGATAGAGGAGATTAAAGGAAAAGGGTACAGCCACATCCGCTTTGTCATAGGCGGTTCGCTCGGGCTTTCCGAGTCCGTTCGGAAGGCGGCTGATTTAAAGCTCAGCTTTTCCGATATGACATTTCCGCATCAGCTGATGCGCGTAATATTACTTGAGCAGATTTACAGGGCGTTTCGGATTTCCTCGAATGAGCCCTATCATAAATAAGGAGCGGGATTATGTTTCGTCCGTGTATCGATATCCATAACGGCAAGGTTAAGCAGATCATAGGCGGTTCTTTGTGCGATGAGGGCGATGCCGCGCTTGAGAACTTTGTTTCCGAGCATTCGGCGAAGGACTATGCGCTTTTATATCAGAAGAACGGCCTGAAAGGCGGCCATGTCATTTTACTGAACGGCGCTGACAGCGAATTTTACGAGGCTACAAAAGCGCAGGCGATGAAGGCACTTGAGGCATACCCGGGCGGCCTTCAGATTGGCGGCGGGATCCGTCCCGGCAACGCGCATGCCTTTCTTGAAGCGGGAGCGAGCCATGTCATTGTGACGAGTTACCTGTTCCCGGACGGAGAACTATCGATGGACAGGCTTTTTGAAATGACCGATGCTGTCGGACGCGAGCATCTTGTCATCGATTTGAGCTGCCGGAAGATCGGCAGGGATTACCGTGTCGTAACCGACCGCTGGCAGCATGTTTCAAACACCAAGCTGAACCTCTCTTTACTGAACAGGCTGACGCCGTACTGCGATGAGTTCCTGATTCACGGCGTTGACGTGGAAGGGAAGAAGAAAGGTCCGGACCGCGGACTGATCAGGCTCCTATCGGATTATAAGAAGGAAAATGAGATCACTTATGCAGGCGGCATCCACAGGCTTTCGGATGTCATGATGATTCGGGAGCTTTCGGACGGAAGACTCGGGTACTCCATCGGAAGCGCGCTTTCCCTGTTCGGCGGGGAAATTCCGTACGACGCAGTCGTCGGATTGGAAAACGGACAATAAAAGGCAGAAAAGCAGCGGACCTGAGTCCGCTGCTTTTTTATCTCATAAGCTGTTGCTGTCCGGTCTGATCGTACTTGGAAAGAAGAGAATCGATATCTTCCGTGCCGCTGATGACATCAACCAGATTCAAATGATAGCGCTTGCCTTTTTGCTCCATGAAACGGTACGCAATCATGAAAGAGGATTCATCAAACCGCGTGTAGTATTTGTTATTGATCTGCCAGATGGCTTCCGGCACCGTGATATCGGGCTTCGTCAGGATGTCGGAGAAAATCTGATCGAAAGCATTATAAACAATCTGTTCCTGCATGCTGAAATCACTCGAAATCTGCTGAAGCGGGAAGGCATGCATATAAGCCTTCAGCCAGGGATTGGAGGTGGCAAACCAGGCATATACGGTTTCGTATTTCTGGTTCATGTAGCAAATCTCACGGGCCCAACGGGAATCCATATAGGAAGCACCGACAATCTGATCGATTTCATTCTCGGTAAGGCAAAGGTCAAAGCGTTCGTTGAACTTCTTGACGATCTTCTTACGCTTCTTGGCGGCGTTCGGAAGACCGAAGGAATTGACGCTTTGCGTCGCTATGGTACCGGGCGCGGCGGGAGAGCCGTAATTGCTCATTCTTCCCGTGTTCGCATACGGGTTGGTATACCGTCCCGGCTGCTGTACGGGTGCCTGGCCTGCGGTGTTTCTGCCGTAAGGGTTGTAATTGGTCCGATACGGATTCTGCTGCGTCGGAATGTTGTTGAACATGTTACCGAAGAGCTGTTGCTGCTGACGGTAAAACATATCGCGCCGCTGCTGCGGCGTCATTCCCGGCTGCACATAATTGTTAAATCTTGTTCCGTTTTGCATGTTTCGCTTTTTTTTGTTTTTGCCGCTTGAGTCATTTATGAAGTTGGAAACAAATGCAATGAAAAGCAAAAAGAATATAAATTCCATAATCAGCCTTCTGTCGGATGCTTCTCCCCAAAGAATCCGACAACAATCGTTGTATTTTTCGATATTATATCGCATTTTCCGGAAACTTGCAATTGTCAGGGAAAATTATTTCACATATTGGGCACAAAGGGTTGTTTCTCGGAGACAAGTGTAGTATAATATATACATATTATGGCAGACTATTGCCAATGAAAAAAGAGGGAAATAGGACATGTTGGATTTACGTTTGGTTAGAGAAAACCCCGAATTAGTTAAAGAAAACATTAAAAAGAAATTTCAGGACGCCAAGCTTCCGCTTGTGGACGAAGTCATCGAGTTCGACAAGAAGAACCGGCAGGCGAAACAGGAAGCTGACCAGCTGCGTTCCGACCGTAATAAAATCAGTAAGGAAATCGGCGCCATGATGGCCAAGGGCCTTCGCGAGGAAGCCGAGAAGCTGAAGCAGAAGGTTAACGAATTTTCCGCGAGACTTGCCGAGCTTGAGAAGCAGGAAGAAGAGTATTCCGCCGAAGTGAAGAAGAGAATGATGGTCATTCCGAACATCATCGACGAGAGTGTTCCGATCGGAAAGGATGATTCCGAGAACGTCGAAATTGAGAGGTTTGGTGAGCCTGTTGTTCCGGATTTCGAGATTCCTTACCATACCGAAATCATGGAACGCTTTAACGGAATCGATTTGGACGCCGCAAGAAGAGTTGCCGGAAACGGCTTCTATTATCTGATGGGCGACATCGCGAGACTGCATTCCGCCGTTATCGCGTATGCGCGTGATTTCATGATTGACCGCGGCTTCACTTATGTTGTTCCGCCGTTCATGATTCACGGCGAAGTGGTAAGCGGGGTTATGAGCTTTGCCGAAATGGAAAATATGATGTACAAGATTGAGGGCGAGGACCTTTATCTGATCGGCACCAGCGAGCACTCCATGATCGGTAAGTTCATTGATTCGATTAACAAAGAAGAGGATTTGCCTTACACGCTTACCAGTTATTCCCCCTGTTTCCGTAAGGAAAAGGGAGCTCACGGCATCGAGGAACGCGGCGTATACCGTATCCACCAGTTCGAGAAGCAGGAGATGATCGTCATCTGTAAGCCCGAGGACAGCATGACCTGGTACAACCGCCTGTGGAAGAATACGGTTGATTTGTTCCGCTCCATGGACATTCCGGTTCGTACGCTTGAGTGCTGTTCCGGTGATCTTGCCGATCTGAAGGTAAAGAGCTGTGACGTCGAGGCATGGTCTCCGCGCCAGAAGAAATACTTCGAAGTCGGTTCCTGCTCGACGCTCGGCGATGCACAGGCACGCCGCCTGCAGATTCGTGTTCAGGCACCTGACGGAAGCAAGTATTTCGCTCACACCCTGAACAACACCGTTGTTGCACCGCCCCGCATGCTGATTGCATTCCTTGAGAATAATCTGCAGGCAGACGGTTCGGTAAGAATTCCGAAAGTCCTCCAGCCTTATATGGGCGGGAAGACGGAATTGAGATAGTATCAGATTTATCATAATCGGCGTAAATAAAGATCGTAAAAATTAAAAGGAGTATGCCACACCGGGTGGCGAAGAGAGTATGAAAAAATCGGTTACTTTAACAATGAAAAGGGGCTTTGCTTTTCTTCTGGCGGCAGTCCTTCTTCTGTCGGCAGGTTGCTTTGCAGAGTTGGGTCCCATTTTCCCGAAAAACGTCGCTGAAGCCATGGGCCCCGGGGATATTGACGGAACGTTGCCGGACGGCTACGCCAATGCGGATGCATATGCTGCTTATTTACTTGAGCAGGGATGGCATGCAGATTATTTGTATAATTTTGCACATTTCAGTAATCACCCGCAGTATGATGATAAAACTTATTTCCGTCTTCCCAGAACTGAAAACGGCATATATTCTTCTTATACTTTAGCGGAATGGATTTCCGGCGCTTCTAATGGTCAGCATTGTGGAGCCGGAAACTGTATGGATAACCATAAAGATTTGTACTTTGTTCCGGAGCAGTTCGATTTCAGTACGCTCGAAATCAGCGTAAGCGGCGCAAAATATGTATTTTCCTACAATGCTTATAATGCTAATCCCGATGCTTATGCCGGATACTATACGGTAAGCCTTGACAACATCAGGGCTTTTAAGAACAAACTGGGTGCTTCCGGAGGAAAGTGGAAACTGTATGGGGATCAAGCACAATACCCTGAGCCCACAAATCTTGACAGCTTCCACCGAGACTATACAATTACTCTTCATGAAGGTGGTGCTGCGCGCAAACAGGATTTGTATAACTTCCTCCAAACCGGTGAAGATAATGAATACTATCTTTTGAGAAAACAGTCCGAAGGCATTGACTGCGATCCTGTTGCTTCTTTAGGGCAGGGGACAGTTAATCCTGCTTCGAACCCCTATATCCTTCAAGACTATGATTTCAGCGGTTTTACTTCGGATTCTGCATACAATATTCGACATAAGGGCGTAACATATCAATACCGGCCTATTGACTACAAACCCGGCGTTGATGAGATAAACACATTTGTTCCATATTATACAATTGATGAATCAGAATTCGAACTTGTTGTTGAAAACCAGTTGTCACGTTTCTTTGACGGAAACCATTGGTTGGACGGAGCCGGTTATGATCAATGGGGCCTCGAACCAGGAAGCGACGGAAAGATAAAGGCATTCCATCGCAATTTTAGAGCTAATCTTCATAACGAGATTTCTGTAAAACTTGTTGCCAAAAGTGATGATGTGCTTTATGACGGGCAGGAACACTCCGTGACCGGTTTCGATGTATATGTCGGAAATGATGAGACTCCTTCGGATATTACATTTACCGGAATTTCTGCTACCGGAAGCGGAACAAATCCCGGAGTTTATGATGTAACATTTTCCGGCGTCTCGGTTGGTAATATAAAGACTTCTTCTCAATATCCCGGAAAAAAGTTCATCATTACCGAAATTGAGAATGGTACGCTCACCATCGGAAAGAAGTCAGTCACGATTAAAGCTGCAGACGGTGAGTGGACCTACGACGGGACAGCACATTCGAATAGCACGGTTTCTGTTTCGGAGGGAACACTGTTTGATGGTGATGAGCTTGTTGCAACGGCGTCCGGAAGTGTCACCAATGTTTCTGATACCGCAACCGGAAATAATCCGATAGCTGAAGGCTATAAGATTATGCACGGTGATGAAGATGTTACCGCCAACTATGCAATCACGACCGTTCCCGGAACCCTTACCATCAATCCGAAGGCTGTAACGATAACTGCACAGGATAAAGCCTTTACTTATACCGGCACTGCACAGAGATGGCCTGAGTATGATGTTGACGGTCTGGTTGAAGGCGATGCTATTACTGCTGTTGTAACAGGAAACATCACGTTCCCGAGCGAGAGCCCTGTGGCTAATGTGGTTTCGAGTTATAACTTCACCGCCGGAACGGCCGGAAACTATACTGTTACCACGGCTAACGGCAAATTGACGATGACCAATGCAAGCGTTGCCATCACGATCACCGCCGCTGATGGCGAGTGGACCTACGACGGGACAGCACATTCGAATACTGATGTAACGATAACCTCCGGCTCCCTTCTTGAAGGCGATGAGCTGGTTGCAACGGCATCCGGCAATGTTACGAATGTTGCTGATACCGCAACCGGGAATAATCCGGTAGCCGAAGGCTATAAGATTATGCACGGAAATGAAGATGTTACTGCCAACTACGCTATTACGGTTGAAAACGGTACATTAACAATCAATAAGCGTAGTGTAACTCTGAATAGTGAGTCCCGAGTGAGAACCTATGACGGTACTACTTTAACGGCGCCCACTGTCACGGTTGAAGGTGACGGCTTTGTAGAAGGGGAAGTTTCCGATATTAAAGCAATCGGAAGTGTAACTACGGTCGCACAAGGTCTGGTGACAAATACCATCACATATACGGCCGGTGAGTCCTTCAAAGAAGAAAACTATACGATTACCAAGAATGAAGGCACGCTGCGTATTGCGCAAGTCACAGCAGACTTAGAGATTACTTCTTCAACAAAGAGTTGGACTTATGACGGTCAGCTTCACAAGGACGAAGTTTATACAGTCACCTTTGATGGAAGTACTCTTGAAGCCAGCCCTGACGGAACGGTATACACCGTTACCTTACCGACCGGTGATAAAGTCACGATTACTCCGACATCCGGTGGTATTATCGAGTATTCCTCTGAAGGCGTCAAAAACTATTTCACTTACGAACTTGAAAATGCCGATTGCTACGCTAATGTAACAATTAATCTCGGAACCCTTACCATCAATCCGAAAGCTGTAACGATAACAGCACAGGATAAAGCCTTTGTTTATAATGGCACTGCGCAGAGTTGGGATAAATATGATGTTGATGGCCTTGTGGGAGACGATAAGATTAACGTAACTGTAACCGGAAACATCACTTTCCCGAGCGAAAGTCCTGTACCCAATGTGGTGGAAAGCTACGAGTTCACGGCCGGCAATCCGAATAATTACACTGTAACCACTGCTAACGGCGAACTGACGATGACCAATGCAAGTATTGCCATCACGATTACTGCCGCCAGCAACGAGTGGACCTATGACGGGACAGCACATTCGAATAATACGGTTACAGTTACCGAAGGGTCTTTGCTTGACGGTGATGAATTGGTGGCAACAGCGACAGGAAGTGTTACCAATGTAGCCGATACTGTAACCGGAAATAATCCAATAGCTGAAGGCTATAAGATTATGCATGGCGATAAAGATGTTACTGAAAACTATGCAATCACTACCGTTGCCGGTACATTGACAATCAATCCAAAGGCCGTGACGATTACTGCGCAGGATAAGGCTTTTACTTATAACGGAACAGGGCAGAGATGGCCTGAATATGATGTTGCTGGTCTTGTGGGTTCTGATGCTATTGACGCAACTGTGACCGGTAGCATCACTTTCCCGAGCCAGAGCCCTGTTGTCAATGAACTGACAAGTTATGAGTTTACCACTGGGGACCCCAATAACTACACTGTTACCACGGCTAACGGTCAGCTGACAATGACCAGTGCAAGCGTTGCCATCACGATCACCTCCGGAAACGGTGAATGGACCTATGATGGAACTGCTCATTCGAATACTGAGGTTACGATTACTTCCGGAGAACTTCTTGCCGGTGACAGACTTGTGGCTGAAGCCATCGGTATTGTTACCAATGTAGCCGATTCTGGAACCGGTAATAACTTCATTTACGAAGACTATAAGATTATGCACGGCGATGTAGATGTTTCGGATAACTACGCCATAACAACCGTTGCCGGCACTCTTACAATTAATCCTAAGGCTGTTACGGTTACGGCACAGGATAAGGCCTTCACCTATAACGGCACTGCACAGAGCTGGGATAAATATGATGTAGACGGTCTGGTTGGAGGCGATGCTATTACTGCGGTTGTGACCGGAAGCATCACGTTCCCGAGCGACAGCCCTGTGGCCAATGTGGTGTCGAGTTATAACTTCACCACTGGAACTGCAGAAAACTACGCTGTAACTACGGTGAACGGTCAGCTGACAATGACCAGTGCAAGCGTTGCTATCACAATTACCGCAGCAAGCGAAGCATGGACTTACGACGGAGAGGACCATACGAACAGCACAGTAACGGTTACCTCCGGAGAACTTTTTGAAGGTGACGAACTTATTGCAGAGGCCGCCGGTAGTGTTACCGATGTTGCCGATACCGCGGAAGGAAATAACCCTGTTGCCGAAGGCTATAAAATTATGCATGGCACCGAGGATGTGACGGCAAATTACACAATCACGCCTGTTGCCGGTACCTTGACAATCAATCCTAAGGCTGTGACCGTTACGGCGCAGGATAAGGAATTTACCTATACCGGAACTGCGCAGAGCTGGGAAAAATATGATGTTGAGGGTCTTGTTGGAAATGATAAGATTACCGCAGTTGTGACCGGTAGCATCACTTTCCCGAGTGAGAGCCCTGTGACCAATAAGCTGACTAGCTATGAATTCACCTCCGGCAAGCCCGGAAACTACACTGTTACTACAGCTGACGGTGAGCTGACGATGACTAACGCAAGTGCTGCCATCACAATTACCGCAGCAAGTGGTGAGTGGACCTATGACGGAACTGCCCATGAGAATACCGCCGTAACGGTTACCGAAGGAAGCCTTCTTGAAGGCGATGAACTGGTTGCAACCGCCACCGGAAGTGTTACAAATGTAGCCGATACTGCGACAGGGAATAACCCGATAGCAGAAGACTATAAGATCATGCACGGCGATATGGATGTGACGGGCAATTACACAATCACTCCTGTTGCAGGTACCCTGACCATCAATAAGAGATCCGTTACCCTTACAAGCGAATCCGATTCCAGAGAGTATAACGGCACTGCATTAACGAATCCGAATGTAACGGTTAGCGGGGACGGCTTTGTTGAAGGAGAGGTTACCAATATTATTACAACCGGCAGCGTAACGCTTGTTTCTTCCGTGACAAATACCATTACGTTTACGGAGGGAGCTAATTACAAGGCTGATAACTATAATATCACCAAGAATGAAGGAACCCTTAGCATTGACAAGCGTCCTATTACAATTACCGCGAACGACGCCAACGACGAGTATAACGGAAGCGATATTACCTATAAATCCGCTGCGGATGCCGTGGAACCGTATTATACGATTTCCGAAGGCACCTTGGCAGACGGTCAGAGCATTACCGCTATTACGATTTCGGGAAGCGGTAAGGAAGTTGGCAATTATACGATTACCATTACCGAAGGCAGCGTTGAAATCGGTGATTATACGTCCAATTACGACATCACACTTGAGACCGGAACGCTTACGATCAAGCAGAATTCCGCTGAGATCAAAGTTGTTCCCGGAAGCGATTCCAAGAAGTATGACGGTACTCCGTTAACGAAGAACAATCACGATGATTTCGAAGTAACGGGTGTTCCCGAAGGATTCACCTGGACGGCTGTGGCTAACGGTACTGTAACGAATGTGGTTCCGGGCGCCGATGAGAATGCGACCAATGCCGTTACCGAGTTCAAGGTCTTTGATGGCGAAGGCAACGACGTTACGGATCAGTTCGCGAATATTGATACGTCCGCGACCGGCACGTTGACCATTACGAAGAGAAGCGTGACACTGACCAGCGCGGATGATGAGAAGGAATACGACGGTACTGCTTTATCTAATTCGGAAATTACGGTTAGTGAAGATAATTTCGCCGAAGGTGAGGGTTACGTTGCCGATGTAACCGGATCCGTTATCAATGTCGGTACCGCGGAGAACACATTTACCTACGTTCTCAATGAAAACACGCTTGCCGGAAACTACGAAATCACGATTGTTTTCGGAACTCTCGAGGTTACTCCTTTGGAAGCTGTTCTTGAGTGGACCGATACCAGATTCCCTTATGACAAGGAGAATCACGTTCCTGTTGCAACAGTATCCAATCTGGTTGAAGGCGACGAGTGCGAGGTTACGGTTACCGGCGAGAAGAAGGATATCGGAGAGAACTATGTTGCTACAGCAACAGAGCTTTCCAATCCGAACTACAAGCTTCCCGAGGAAAATACGACGACCTTCTCAATTTACAGCTGTGTTGTCATTTTCAAGAATGAAGACGGAACCGAACTGAAGAGAGTCGGTGCCGCTTTCGGAACCAAACCGGTTTACGACGGGGAAACTCCTGTAAAGGAGTCTACCGCGCAGTATTCCTATGAATTCGACGGCTGGACTCCTGAAATCGTTGAAGTTGAGGCGGATGAAACGGTTTATACTGCGAAATATAAGGAAGTATTGAGATCTTATACGGTTGAGCCGTCTGACCTTCCGGAAGGGGTAAAGCTTTCCGTTACGGAAAAGCAGACCGTAAATGCAGGCGCTGACATCACATTTACCATTACCCTTGAAAAAGGCTATGATAAGAACGACAGTTTTGCCGTGAAAGCAAACGGAACAGTGATTACGCCCGATGCTGACGGAAATTACAAGATTACCGGAATCCTCGAGAATGTTAAGATTACCGTGAGCGGTGTTGAGAAGGTTTCCTACAGCGTCGTTGAAGGCGATAAGGCTAAGCATGTCATCGGGGAAAATACGACTGCGAAGTTTGTATTTAAGCGAAGCGTTAATGATTCCGTGACCTTCAGCAGAAACACCGAGATTCTTCTTGACGGTAAGGCTCTTCAGGCAGGCCAGTTTACGAAAGCTTCCGGCAGTCTGATTGTTGAACTGAAGGCTGATTTCCTGAATACGCTTTCTGTCGGAGAGCATGTACTGACGGTTCGTTTCGATGATTACGACGGCGATGTAAACGCACGGTTAATCATTGAAAAGGCTGTTGATCCTGCGCCGCAGACCGGAGATACCGGAAACCTGACGCTTTGGATTGTGATCGGTGTCGTTTCGCTGGTTGCATTCCTTGCATTGTTCCTTCTGATCTGCAAGAGAAGAAAAGACGAAGAGGAAGAGGAGATTTAATCTCCGAATCCTTCCTGGATAATGCTTAAAAAAATTACAAAAAGACATAAAGAAAGCGGGCTGCCGATCGGCAACCCGCTTTGTGTTTCAATAGCTTTTAGCTCAGAAGGTTCATTAGAACTTTCCGGCATTAGCAGCTTCCTCAATGGAAACGGCTACAGCAACGGTAGCACCAACCATCGGGTTGTTACCCATACCGATCAGACCCATCATCTCAACGTGAGCCGGAACAGAAGAGGAACCGGCAAACTGAGCGTCGCTGTGCATACGGCCGAGCGTATCGGTGAAACCGTAGGAAGCAGGACCTGCTGCCATGTTATCGGGATGAAGGGTACGTCCGGTACCGCCGCCCGATGCTACGGAGAAGTACTTCTTACCGGCCTCGGTGCGCTCCTTCTTGTAGGTACCTGCAACCGGATGCTGGAAACGGGTCGGGTTCGTGGAGTTACCGGTGATGGAAACATCAACGTTCTCCTTCCACATGATTGCTACGCCTTCCGGAACGGAGTTAGCGCCGTAGCAGTTAACCTTTGCACGAAGACCCTCGGAATAAGGGGTTCTGCTGATTTCCTTAACCGTGTTGGTGTAAGGATCGTACTCGGTCTCGACAAATGTGAAACCGTTGATACGGGAGATGATCTTCGCGGCATCCTTTCCGAGACCGTTCAGGATAACACGAAGGGGTTTCTTACGAACTTTGTTAGCCTTCTCTGCAATACCGATGGCGCCTTCAGCAGCTGCGAAAGACTCATGGCCTGCAAGGAATGCGAAGCAGTCGGTGTCCTCTTCAAGAAGCATCTTGCCGAGGTTACCGTGACCGAGACCAACCTTACGGGTATCGGCAACGGAGCCGGGGATGCAGAAAGCCTGAAGGCCTTCGCCGATGGCTGCAGCAGCCTCGGAAGCCTTACGGGCACCCTTCTTGATTGCGATTGCGGCGCCTACGGTGTAAGCCCAGCAAGCGTTCTCGAAACAGATGGGCTGAATCTTCTTAACCTGATCATAAACATTCAGTCCGGCGTCCTTGGTAATCTTTTCTGCCTCTTCGATGGAGGAGATGCCATAGCTGTTTAATACGGAATTGATAGTATCAATTCTTCTCTCATAAGATTCAAATAATGCCATTGTCGTTTCCTCCTACTTCTCTAACTCTTTGTCGGTTCTCGGATCGATGATCTTCACCGCATCCGCTACACGGCCGTACTGACCGCAGGCCTTCTCGTAAGCGGTATTCGGATCGTCACCCTTCTTAATGAAGTCGGTCATCTTGCCGAGGGAGACAAACTTGTAGCCGATGATTTCGTTGTTGGCATCAAGAGCGATACCGGTAACATAACCTTCAGCCATCTCAAGGTAACGGGGGCCTTTCTTGAGCGTTCCGTACATGGTACCTACCTGGCTGCGAAGTCCCTTACCGAGATCCTCGAGACCGGCACCGATCGGAAGACCGTCTTCGGAGAAAGCACTCTGGGAACGACCGTAAACGATCTGCAGGAATAATTCTCTCATAGCGGTGTTGATGGCATCGCATACAAGGTCGGTATTCAGAGCTTCCAATACGGTAAGTCCCGGAAGAATTTCAGAAGCCATAGCGGCAGAATGTGTCATGCCGGAGCAGCCGATCGTCTCAACGAGAGCTTCCTGAATGATGCCCTCCTTAATGTTAAGAGACAGCTTGCAAGCACCCTGCTGGGGGGCACACCAGCCCACACCGTGTGTGAAACCGGAGATGTCCTTTACTTCCTTCGCCTGAATCCACTTTGCTTCTTCAGGGATAGGAGCGCAACCGTGATGCACACCCTGGGCAACCGTACACATCTTTTCTACTTCCTGAGAATAAATCATACGAGTAAAACTCCTTTCATCTAAGAAAATTCATCGTTCCTTATTTTACCATACTGCCGTGGAAAATACTATACAAAATTTGGGGTTTTTGTGTGTGGATTTTTACCGATATGTGTGGTACTATAGTTCTGGATTTAACAAGGAAGGAAACGGAAGAAATGATTCCCGAAGAGGACGAATTGCCTCTTGAAGACGAAAAGCTTCTTTTCGATGAAGAGGATCTGCTTTCGGCAGAAGCCGATACTGCTTATGAGGAGGCGGTAAAACCTAAGCGGTCGAATAAGAAGGGCGAGCGCGTGAAAGCGTTCGTCTTGGATTTTTTTACGTTTCTTTTCGGCGCAGTGTTCATCGTATGTCTGACGGAGATTATCTTTTATTATGCCGGAAGCTATCGTTACCGTAAGGATATCGACAGGCTGAACCAGGCAATCGGCGGCGGAATCGCAACAGAAGTTAACTACGAGGATCTTTGCAAGAACCGCGACATTTTTGTATTTCCCGATGAACAGGCTCACGAGCTTGTCGGGTATGTGTCCTCATTTTCCAATGAAATCAGCAGCGAGTGGAAGGAGAAGTATAACGTTCTCGTTTCCGAAAACAAGGATTGCTTCGGCTTTTTGGAGATTCCCGACACCGTGATGTCTTATCCGGTCATGTTTACGCCGGAGAATTACCAGAAATACCTGAATCTCGGCATGAATGAGAAGTTTGACATCAGAGGACTTCCGTTCATGGACGGAGAGACCAGGCCGGGCCGCAGCAAGAATTACATTTTGTACGGCCATAATATGCTCGACGGAACAAGCTTCGGCGTGCTTCGGGATTATCTGAAGCAGGATTTCCTCGATTCGCACCAATATGTATTTTTCAACACCGCGTTAAGCGAGGGCGTCTATCAGGTCATGTACGTCTGCCGCTCTCGGATTTACGCAAAGGATTACAAGGGCTTTAAATACTATAAATGCGGCGGCGTTCTGACCGAAGAGCAGTTCAACACCTATGTGACGGAGATGGAGAAGCTGGCTCTTTTGAAAACCGGAGTCACCGCGACCTGGGGAGACGAGCTGATTTCCCTTTCCACGTGCGACCATTATGTGACGAACGGTCGGCTGATCATTGTCTGCAAGCGAATTCAGTAATGGGAGGTAGCCATGCCGGTTTCCGTGATAAGACCGATAATCGAGCCGGGCAGAAGAATCATCGTCATCGGGGACATTAACGGTAACGATGAGGCATTTACCAAGCTTCTGGCAAAGGCCGAATACTCGAAAAAAGACGTCCTGATCATTCTCGGCAACCTCGTCGAGGAGGGTCCGGACAGTCTGCGGACGCTTCGTCATGTCATGGAGCTTTCGCAAAACGGGGATGTGTACTGCCTGCTCGGGAACAACGATGTCATTGTGAAGGAGCTTCTTCGAAACGACCGGAACGAAGAGCTTTTGCAGTACATTTTGAAAAATGAGAACTGCATCATCGCAGATATGCTTAAAACGTGCGGAATCCCCATTAAAAAGGATTCCAACATGTTTCTGGTAAAACAGTCGCTCCGCGTGCTTTACGAACGTGAAATCGCATTTGTGTGCGCCATGCCGCATATTCTGGAGACCGAGCATTTCCTTTTTGCTCATGCGCAGGTCTATCCGGGGAATCCCGAGGATATGAAACCGTCCGACGTCATCAGGGGAGATGCGTTTTTGGACAAGGGATTTTCCTTCCGGAAGTATGTCGTTGTCGGCCATTGGCCGGTCATGCTTTACGGCGGCAAGCTTCGAAAGGCCAATCCGATTGTTAATGAAACACGAAAGATCATCTGCCTGAACGGCGGCATTTCCGTGCAGCGCGACGGCCAGCTGAATGCTTTGATCATTCCCGAGGAAAGCTCGGAGGACTTCTCCTTTATCTGCGAGGACATGCTTCCGAAGGGAAGAGTGCTGAACAGCCAGATGGCCGGAGATGTTGCCAACACGCTTACCTGGCCCGACAATGTCGTCATTCCGCTCGAACGGGCAGGAGATTTCGTATATTGCAAGCAGGATAAAACGGACCTGAATTTCTGGGTTCCGGAGAGCTTTCTCAAGTGCCGTGACGGCGTCTGGTATTCGGAGGATGTGACAGATTACCAGATTCCGGTGACTTACGGCGAGATCGTTTCCGTAATCATGAAGACGAGCCGCGGTTACCTTGTGAAGAAAAACGGCGTTGCCGGCTGGTATTACGGCATGATTGAGCCGCTCGGGAAGGAGTAAACCTTATTCCATGGAAAATGCCATAACGCTTGCCAATCAGGTGTTCATCATGTTCCTGATCATGCTGATCGGCTTCATTCTGTACCGGCGGAAGATTGTGGCGGAGAGAACCGCGGACGATATGACAACGGTTCTTCTGTATATCGTTACTCCGGCTCTGATCCTGAAGACCTACCAAAAAGCCTATGTGGCGGAGGATGCGAAAAAGCTTCTGTCCGCGTTGCTTCTTGCCGTCATCGCCATGTGCTTCGGCATCCTGATATCATTTCTTTCGAGAATCGCTTCCCAAAAGGAGAATGCCGATGTCGAGCAGTTTGCGGCATGCTTCCCGAATAACGGCTTCATGGGGATTCCGCTTATCATGGCCGTTGCCGATACGACAGGCGTGTTTTACAGCAACACTTATCTGATGATGTTTCAGCTTGCCGTATGGACATTCGGTGTGGCGCTTTTACAAAGGGCGAACGGGACGAAATTCACGCCGAAGACCATATTAAAACTGTTTGCCAATCCGACGGTTATCAGCGTTTTCATCGGACTTGCGTGCTATTTTCTACGGATTACGTTTCCGGCACCGATCACAAAGACGTGCGGATATCTTGCGGATATGAATACGCCGCTTGCGATGCTTGTCGCGGGCATGCTGATTGCTAAGGTCAATCTGCTCGGAAGCTTTTTACGGCTTCGGAATTATTACATTGTATTCTTAAGACTGATTGTGTTTCCGCTTTGTCTGATCGGCCTGTTTCAGTTTCTGCCACAGCCTCATGACATTAAGGAGTACATTTTGATTGTCACCTCGTGCCCGACGGCAACCAATACGATTCTGTTTGCAAGAAAATTCCGACGGGATGTCGAAACGGCTTCGCAGATTTTCGCGCTGTGTACGCTTTTAAGCATCATCACAATCCCATGCATCATTGCCCTGTTTGAATGGCTGTAATAAGAATAACCCCTGTCTTCCGGTTGCACGGCTGACAGGGGTTGTTTTCTTTCTATCTTGTTCCGATGCCTTCCTTTGCCCGTTTCTGTGCAACGGAGAGCATGAGCTTGATACGGTTCAGCTGGTTTACCTCGCTCGCGCCGGGATCGAAATCCACGGCAACAATGTTCGACTCGGGGTAATGGAGCCGAAGCGTTTTGATAACGCCTTTTCCGACGATGTGGTTCGGCAGGCAGGCAAACGGCTGCGCGCATACGATGTTAGGCGTTCCGGACTGAATGAGTTCAACCATCTCTGCGGTCAGGAACCAACCTTCACCGGTCATGTTTCCGGAGGAAACAATCGGAGAGGACAGCTTTTCAAGTTCCGCAATTCTCTGCGGCGGTTCGAAGTGTTTGCTTTCCGTAAACGCTTTTCTCGCGGCACCCCGGAAGTGCTCCATCAGGCTGATGGCCCAGTTGTTGTAGCGTGTCATTTTCTTTCCGGTTCCGAACAGCCGGTATTTGATCTCGTTATCATAGCAGCTGTAGAAGAAGAAATCCAAAAGATCCGGACAAACCGCTTCGGCGCCTTCCTGCTCCAACAGTTCAACCAGATGGTTGTTTGCGGTCGGAAGGAATTTAACGAGAATCTCGCCGACGATGCCGACTCTCGGTTTCTTTAACGTTTCGTCAATCGGGAGCTCGTCGAATTCCCGAATCATCTGTTTACAGTTCTTCTTGAATTTCGAAATCGAGGCGCGGTTCAGGTCTTCCGAGAGCTTTGCGTTCCATTTTTCATAGAGACGGTTTGTGCTGCCCGGCTCGATTTCGTAAGGACGCATCCGATAGACGACACGCATCAGGATGTCACCGTAAATCAGGGACTGAAGGGCGCGCATCAGAATCTTCGGCTTGTACTCAAGACCCGGATTCTTTTCGATTCCGCTTGTGCTTAAGGAGATGACCGGAATATAGTCCATGCCGGCTTTCTTAAGCGCTCTTCTGATAAATCCGATGTAGTTCGTTGCACGGCATCCGCCGCCGGTCTGCGTGATCAGAATGGCAACCTTATGAAGGTCGTAGCGGCCCGAAAGAAGAGCAGACATGAACTGCCCGACGACGATCAAAGAAGGATAGCAGGCGTCGTTATTCACGTATTTCAGGCCGACATCAATCGCGTTACGGTTATCATTTCCAAGAACCTCAAGCTTGTAACCCGAGTAACGGAATGCGGGCTCCAGAAGACGGAAGTGAATCGGAGACATCTGCGGAGCAAGAATTGTATAATCCTTCCGCATTTCCTTCGTAAATACGGGACGGTTGTAACGCGCGCTGACAACCTGGCAGGAGTATTCCTTACGCTTTCTGTCCTTGACGGCGGAGAGAAGCGAACGCACGCGGATGCGCGCCGCACCGAGGTTGTTGACTTCGTCGATCTTCAAAACCGTGTAAATCTTGCCGCCGGCGGAGAGGATGTCATTTACCTGATCCGTCGTAACCGCGTCAAGACCGCAGCCGAAGGAGTTCAGCTGAATCAGCTCGAGGTCCTTTCTTGTCGTGACAAACTGCGCCGCATTGTAAAGACGGGTATGGTACATCCACTGGTCGACGACAAGCATCGGCCGCTCCGCCTTGCCGAGATGGCTGACGCTGTCCTCGGTCAGAACGGCAACGCCGTAGGAACAGATCATGTCCGGAATTCCGTGATGGATTTCCGGGTCGATATGATAAGGTCTGCCGGCAAGAACAATGCCGATTCTGCCGGTTTCTTTCAAATATTCGAGCGTTTCCTCACCTTTTTTGCGGATGTCCGTGCGAACCTGATTCAGTTCTTCATAGGCAAGGCGCGCAGCTTCGGTAATTTCGTCCTCCGGGATGCCTTTCTTTGAAAAATGGCGAACGAGACCTCTTGTAATGATTTCAAGCGATTCCAAAGAGAAGAATTCATTCTCGTAAACAATCTCGGAGCCGCGGAGTTCGTCAACGTTATTCTTGATATTTTCCCCGTAAGAGGTAACAATCGGGCAGTTGTAATGGTTGCCCGCATCCGGATCCTCCACGCGTTCGTAAGGGATGCACGGATAGAAGATATAAGGCACGTTCTGGCGGATCAGCCAGGTAATGTGGCCGTGCGCAAGCTTCGCGGGATAGCATTCCGATTCACTCGGGATGCTTTCGATTCCGAGTTCGTAAATCTTACGGTTGCTTAACGGAGAGAGGATGACACGGTAGCCGAGCTTCGTGAAAAATGTGAACCAGAACGGATAGTTCTCGTACATGTTAAGCACTCTCGGGATGCCGACTTTGCCTCTTTTTGCTTCCACTTCGGAAAGAGGGGTATAGTTAAAGGTCCTCTTTAACTTGTATTCAAACAGGTTCGGAATGCCTTCGGCGTTCTTTTCCTTGCCGAGTCCGCGTTCACAACGGTTTCCGGATACAAACTGACGGCCGCCGGAGAACCGGTTCACGGTCAGAAGACAGGCATTCGTGCAGCCCTTACAGCGGGCCATAGTCGTCTCAAAGCGAAGCTCCTCAACCTGCTGCTCGTCAAGCATGGTCGTAGGCTGACCTTCGTAGTGCTCCCTTGCGATGAGAGCAGCCCCGAAAGCACCCATGATGCCCGCGATATCGGGACGGATGACTTCAACGCCCGCAATGCGCTCAAAACTTCTTAAAACGGCATCGTTATAAAACGTTCCGCCCTGAACCACGATATTCTTTCCGAGTTCGGACGCATCGGTAACCTTGATGACTTTATAAAGAGCATTCTTAATGACGGAGTAGGCAAGACCTGCGGAGATGTCCGCGACAGTAGCGCCTTCCTTCTGGGCCTGCTTAACCTTCGAGTTCATGAAGACCGTGCAGCGGGAACCGAGATCGATCGGATTCTCCGCAAACAAGGCGATTTTGGCGAAATTGGCAACGTCGTAATCCAGGCTTTTCGCGAATGTCTCGATGAAGGAGCCGCAGCCCGAGGAACAGGCTTCGTTCAGCTGGATTTTATCGACGGTATGATTTCTGATCTGAATGCATTTCATATCCTGGCCGCCGATATCGAGAATGCAGTCGACCGAAGGATTGAAGAAGGAAGCGGCATAGTAGTGCGCAACGGTTTCCACTTCACCCTCGTCAAGCATCAGGGCGGACTTCACAAGCGCTTCGCCGTAACCGGTCGAGCAGGTGCGGACGATTCTTGCAGAATCCGGAAGAAGGGAATAAACCTCCTTGATGGCTTTGATGGTCGTTTTCAAAAGAGAACCGTTGTTGTTGCTGTAGAAGGAGTGAAGCAGCTTGCCGTCCTCGCCGATCAATGCGAGCTTCGTCGTCGTGGAGCCGGCATCGATGCCGAGATAGCAGTCGCCCTCATAATCCTTTAAAGGTGCTTTTCCGACTGTATGAACGGCATGACGGTTACGGAACTGCTCATATTCGGCTTCCGAGGAGAACAGAGGCTCCATTCTCGAGACCTCAAAGGCCATTTTGATGCCGTGATCGAGCGTCTTAAACATCGACGAAAGGGTTGTCTGTCCTTTTCCTTCGCCGGCCATTGCGGAACCGATGGCGGCAAAAAGGTGCGAATGGTCAGGCGCATAAATCTGCTCGTCGGTAAGTTTTAAGGTCCTGATGAAAGCCTGACGCAGCTCGGTCAGGAAATGAAGCGGTCCGCCGAGGAAAGCGACATTGCCGCGAATCGGCTTGCCGCAGGCGAGACCGGAAATGGTCTGGTTGACAACCGCCTGAAAGATCGAGGCGGAAAGGTCGGGCTTCGTAGCGCCTTCATTGATGAGCGGCTGAATGTCGGATTTGGCAAAAACGCCGCAACGCGCCGCAATCGGATAGATTTCGCGGTAACTCTTTGCATACTCATTAAGACCCGAGGCATCGGTCTTCAAAAGACTGGCCATCTGGTCGATAAAAGAACCCGTGCCGCCTGCACAGATTCCGTTCATGCGTTGCTCAATGCCGCCGGTGAAGTAGATGATTTTGGCATCTTCGCCGCCGAGCTCGATTGCAACATCGGTTTTCGGTGAATAATAGGAGAGTGCCGTGGAAACGGCTACGACTTCCTGAACAAAAGGGATGTTCATCTGTCCGGCAATGGTCAGGCCGCCGGAACCGGTCATGACGGGGAAGACTTCCCGATCCCCTAAAGAATCCAATGCTTTTTTGATAAGACCTGCGAGTGTTGATTGAATATTCGCGTAATGACGCTCGTACTCGGCAAAAAGAACAGAATTGTCGGAGTCCAAAATCGCAACCTTAACGGTTGTGGAACCGATATCAATTCCCAAACGCAAACCAGTCATAACGTTCCTCCGAAGAAAATCTGCGGCCCCCAAGTCCGCATACAAAGTTTATTATACAATTAATGGCGGAAAATGGCAACTCAAATATCCTTGAGTTTTACGGTATATAAAGGTTTTAGGGGTTTCGATTCTTGACTTCGCACAGGTTATTGCATATAATAAATTGACTCCAAAAAAGGAGAACGTTCAGACTGTTTATGAACCTGAAACGAACAGGGTTTAACCCGGAAAGAGGAAACCGGATGGAATACAAAAAAGCGCATGTTGTATCCGTAAATGAAATCGCGCCGTCGATTTATGACATGCTTTTAAAGGCGCCGACAATCAGCGCCCAGGCAAAGCCGGGGCAGTTCATCTGCCTGTACAGCAATGACAGCGCACACCTTCTCCCGCGGCCGATCAGCATTTGCGAAGTGTTCGGGGAGCATGTCCGCCTCGTATTCCGAATTGCCGGTTACGGGACGAGAGAGCTTTCCGCTAAGAAGACCGGAGATGAGGTTACGGTTCTCGGGCCGATCGGAAACGGATATCCCGAGATCCCCAAAGATAAAACCGTCACGGTTGTCGGCGGCGGAATCGGAATACCGCCGATGCTTTACCTTGCTAGAAAACTTTATGAGAACGGAAACGAATTAAATATCGTGCTCGGATACCGCGATGCGGGATTATTCCTGAAGGATGCTTTTTCCGGTTACGGAAAGGTCTTTGTGGCGACCGATGACGGCAGCGTCGGATTTCACGGAAATGTCGTCGGGCTGATCGAAGCCGAAAAGCTTCCTGTCGAAACGGTTTGCGCCTGCGGACCGATGCCGATGCTTAAGGGTCTGTCGGCCTATACGGAAGCAAACGGCGGAACGGCATTCATCTCCCTTGAGGAGAGAATGGCCTGCGGAATCGGTGCCTGCCTTGGTTGCATCACGAAGACAAAGGAGACGGACGGGCACAGTCATGTCAGAAACGCAAGAATCTGCACGGAAGGGCCGGTCTTTGATTCGAAGGTGCTGGATTTCACGGGAGGGAAACGATGAATACTTCTGTAAACCTTGCCGGAGTAACCTTAAAGAATCCGGTATTGACTGCTTCGGGAACCTTCGGGTCCGGCATGGAATTTTCCAGATTCGTTGATTTGAATAAGCTCGGAGGCGTTGTGACGAAGGGCGTATCCGTTGTCCCGTGGGAGGGAAATGCGACGCCCCGTGTTGCGGAAACCGCATCCGGAATGCTGAATGCGATCGGGCTTCAGAATCCCGGAATCGATGTGTTCTTAAGCCGCGACCTGCCTTTTCTTGAGTCTTTTAACACGGCTAAGATCGTCAATGTTTGCGGGCATACCGAGGAGGAGTATCTCGGTGCCGTCGAAAGGCTTAACGACAGTATCGCGGACATTTTAGAAATCAATATTTCCTGCCCGAACGTGAAGGCGGGAGGCATTACTTTCGGTACCGATCCGGTCATGGTAGAGAAGATTACGAAAGCTATTAAGAGTATCAGCAGGAAGCCGGTTTTCATGAAACTAAGTCCGAATGTCACTGACATCACCGAGATTGCAAGAGCGGCAGAGGCCGGCGGCGCGGACGGAATTTCCCTGATCAATACGCTGATGGGAATGAAGATCGACATTCAAAGAAGAAAGTGTCTTTTGGCCAATAAGACAGGCGGTTTGTCGGGCCCTGCGATCAAGCCGGTCGCGGTCAGAATGGTCTATCAGGTTTCGAAATGTGTTTCGGTACCGCTGATCGGAATGGGCGGCATCGCGAGTGCGGAGGATGCGATTGAGTTTATGATGGCGGGCGCCACGGCGGTCAGCGTCGGAACCGCGAATTTCCGTAATCCGTGCGTGACCGAAGAAATCGTTTCGGGCATTGAGACATTCATGAGAGAAAATCATATCGACGACATCCGGGAAATCATCGGCTGCGTCGAATAAAAATACAGGAGGTCAGAATGGAACGTTATCAGGAAGAATTTATTGATTTCATGGTGGAATCCGATGTTTTGAAATTCGGTAATTTCACTTTAAAGAGCGGCAGAAAATCGCCGTTTTTCATGAATGCGGGTTGCTATGTGACCGGCGGACAGCTTATTAAGCTCGGAGAATACTATGCAAAGGCCATTCATGACGCCTACGGCACTGATTTCGATGTTTTGTTCGGACCTGCCTATAAGGGAATTCCGTTAAGCGTGGCGACCGTCATGGCATTTTCCAAATTGTACGGCAAGGAAATCCGGTATTGCAGCAACCGTAAGGAAGTGAAGGACCACGGTGATGTCGGAATTCTTCTCGGAAGCAAATTGAAGGACGGCGACCGCGTTGTCATCATCGAGGATGTTACGACCTCCGGCAAATCCATCGAAGAGACGTTCCCGATTCTTAAGGAGCAGGGAAACATTAAGGTTCTCGGCCTGATGGTTTCGCTAAACCGGATGGAAAGAGGCAAGGGAACCAAGTGCGCGCTTGACGAAATCCGCGAGCTTTACGGAATCGAAACGGCCGCAATCGTATCGATGAAGGATGTCACGGAGCGTCTTTACAACCGCGAAATCAACGGCAAGGTCATCATTAACGACGAAATGCTTGCGGCAATCAAAGCCTACTTTGCCGAGTACGGCGCGGAAGGCATGTCTTTGTAGGAGTAACATGAAAACAAGCGATTTCTATTACGATCTTCCGAAGGAACTGATTGCACAGGATCCGCTAGCGGATCGGACCGGCTCAAGGCTCATGGTTTTGCATCGGGACACCGGGAAGACTGAGCATAAGCATTTTTATGAAATCATCGACTACCTGAATCCCGGCGACTGCCTTGTGATAAATGACACGAAAGTCATTCCCGCCAGGCTGATCGGCGAAAGGCTTCATCGGACAGACGGCCCGGTAAAGGAGCCGGATGTTCCGGGCGCGAAGGTGGAAGTGCTCCTTCTTAAGCGCCTTTCCGACAGCCGCTGGGAGACCCTGGTGAAGCCCGGCAAGCGCTGCCGCGTCGGTGACCGCGTCAGTTTCGGGAACGGAAAGCTGCTTTGCGAGATCAAAGAAGTTCTTCCGGACGGGAACCGGATTGTGGAGTTTATATTCGACGGAATCTTTGAGGAGATTCTCGATGCGCTCGGACAGATGCCTTTACCGCCCTATATTACGCATGAGCTGAAGGACCGGAACCGGTATCAGACCGTCTATGCCAAATACGACGGATCGGCCGCAGCGCCGACGGCGGGTCTTCATTTTACAAAGGAATTGCTCGAACGGATTGCCGAAAAGGGCGTTTCTATCGCGCATGTGACACTGCATGTCGGACTCGGAACCTTCCGGCCCGTAAAGGAAGAGAACATACTCGACCATCAGATGCATACCGAATGGTACCGTGTGCTTCCCGAAGACGCAGAGAAGATGAACGAGGCAAAGCGGAGCGGGCACAGAGTCATCGCGGTCGGAACGACAAGCTGCAGAACGCTTGAGACCGTGGCCGATGAAAACGGCGTCATGAAAGCGGCAAGCGGAGAGACCGGGATCTTCATTTATCCCGGATACCGTTTTAAGGAAGTGGATGCCCTGATTACGAACTTTCATCTGCCGGAGAGCACGCTCATCATGCTGGTGTCCGCATTTGCCGACAGGGAGAAGGTCCTTAAGGCATATGAGGAGGCGGTCTCGATGAAATACCGTTTCTTCAGCTTCGGGGATGCGATGTTACTTGTGTAAGTGAAATACCGAAATAAGTCAGCAGATTGGCTTGCTTCGGTATTTTTTGATTTGACCGTAGTATTTTTTGCTGATCGGAATGATTTCTCCGGTTTGCAGTCTGATATCCCGCCCCGTGATTTCCGAGATGTAGGACAGGTTCACGAAAAAGCTCGTATGACACCGCATGATTCCGTATTGCTTCATATCCGGAAGGCTTTTCGCCGAATGGTTTATGGACCGGCAGTAATCCGGAAAATGAAAATACAGCTTTCGTCTGCAGCATTCAATGTACAAAAGGCGGTCGGTTCTTACGGAAAACATCGGGGAGATGCGGATGATGCGGATTTGCAGCACGACAAATGTGTAAAGAAGTTCCTTCATCGGGATGGCCGTAATCTCCGGGAAACAGAACAGAATGTGCGTCAAAACGTCATTTCCGATCGAATTGTTTACTATCAGGATGCAGGGCTCCGACCCGGTCTGTCTCCTGAGATGCTCTAAAAAATCGCCGATGCTTTTAAAAGGGATTGCCTCGTCCCGCCTGATGAAATTCGGTAAGGCTTTTAACTCGTTATAAGGCAGATATACTTTCATAGGCGCCTCCTTTCGCCGAAAGCAAAATTAAAAAAGGCCGGACAGAAGCGTGTTCTGTCCGGCCGGATTTCTATTTACAGTTCTTAAGAAACTGCCGTTCATATTCGATTGCTTCCCGGATTGCTCTGGGTCCCGGGGCACCCGTTGTGTTTCTCCGCTCGACGCAGGTTTCAAGCGAAATGGCTTCGTAGATGTCCTGCTCGAAGACCGGGCATATGCTTTGGTAATCGGCAAGGCTCAGGTCGTCCATCGCGCAATTCTTTTCGATGCAAAGAAGAACCAGCTGACCGATGATGCCGTGCGCATCCCGGAAGGGAACACCTTTCTTAACCAGATAGTCCGCTGCATCCGTTGCATTCGTGAAGCCGCCCGTGGCGCTTTTCTTCATGACGTCCTTACGGAAGGTTGTCGTGGCAATCATGCCGTCGAACAGGGAGATGCAGCCTTTGATCGTATCAATTGCGTCGAAGGTAAGCTCCTTGTCCTCCTGCATATCCTTGTTGTACGCAAGCGGAATGCCCTTCATCGTGGTAAGAAGAGAAGTGAGGGCGCCGTAAACACGGCCGGTCTTGCCGCGAATCAGCTCGGCAATATCCGGGTTCTTCTTCTGGGGCATGATGCTCGAACCGGTAGAGTAGGCATCGTCAAGTTCCACAAAACGGTATTCGTTCGAATTCCAAAGAATGATTTCCTCGCAGAAGCGGCTCAGATGCATCATAATCGTGGCGCCTGCGCTTAAGTATTCGATCAGATAATCCCGGTCCGAAACAGAATCCATGCTGTTCACGGTAGGACCGTAAAAATCAAGCAGGGAAGCCGTATAGGCACGGTCTAACGGGTACGTGGTTCCCGCCAGGGCACCGGCTCCGAGAGGACAGTAATTCATTCTTTCGTATATATCCGAAAGCCTGCCGTAATCGCGTCGGAACATCTCAAGATAAGCACCGATATGATGCGCAAGAGTAACCGGCTGGGCCTTCTGCAGATGCGTGAAACCGGGCATATAGGTTTCGGTATTCTGCTCCATCAGGGACAGGAGAGTTTCCATCAGATGTTTCACAAGGCTTCTCGTCTGAAGCACTTCGTCTCTTGCATAAAGACGCATGTCAAGAGCCACCTGGTCGTTTCTGCTGCGGCCGGTGTGAAGTTTCTTCCCGACATCCCCGATACGGTCAATCAGATTGGATTCGACAAAGCTGTGAATGTCTTCCGCGTCGGAATTCAGACTGAGCTTTCCGGAATCGATGTCTGCTTCGATTCCTTTCAGTCCGGCAATGATTTCGTCACGCTCGGAATCGGTCAGGATTTCCTGCTTGGCAAGCATCGTGACATGGGCAATGCTGCCCCTGATATCCTGATGGTAAAACCTTTGATCAAAGGGAAGGGAAGCGTTGAAACGATTCACAAGTTCATCCGTTTCCTTCGTAAAACGTCCGCCCCAGAGTTTCATGGCAAGTCCTCACATTTCGTTTTTTTTTATCATATCACAGAATCCCGGTTTGGAAAAGCATTTTCAAGGGATTTGTTGCATTTTCCCTATTTGAATGCTATAATATTCCGAGTATGTCAGCCATCTATTTTGAGGGAGGTTTTCCTATGTCAGAAAAGAAAATTATGCTCGGCAACGAAGCAATCGCAAGAGGTGCTTATGAAGCCGGCGTGAAGGTTTCCGCAGCTTATCCGGGTACTCCGAGCACGGAAATCAGTGAGAACGTTGTCAAATACGATGAAATCTATGCGGAATGGTCTCCGAATGAGAAGGTAGCGATGGAAGTTGCCATCGGTGCTTCCATGGCAGGAGTCCGTTCTCTTGTTTCGATGAAGCATGTCGGCGTGAATGTTGCTTCCGACCCGCTTTATACCGTTTCCTATATCGGCGTAAACGGAGGTCTTGTCATGATTGCCGCTGACGATCCGGGTCTTTATTCGAGCCAGAACGAGCAGGACAGCCGTGCTGTTGCAAGAGCGGCCAAGGTGCCGGTCATTGAGCCTTCGGACAGCAATGAAGCGAAGGAATTCGTGAAATTTGCCTATGAGTTGTCTGAGCGCTACGACACTCCGGTCATGGTACGCACGACCACAAGACTTGCACATTCCCAGGGGCTTGTAGAGCTTTGCGAGCGCGAGGAGCGTCCGGACAAGCCTTACGAGAAGAATATCCGTAAGAATGTCATGATGCCCGGAATGGCAAAGGCCAGACATCTGTACGTTGAGGAACGTGAGAACAAGATGGCTTCGGATGCGGCGACATTTCCGATTAACCGTGTGGAGATGAACGACACGAAGATCGGCGTTATCACGTCCGGCATTCCTTATCAGTACGTAAAGGAAGTGCTCCCGAATGCTTCGGTATTGAAGCTCGGTCTTGTGAATCCGCTTCCCAAGCAGATGATCCGCGATTTTGCTTCGAAGGTTGAGAAGCTTTACATCGTGGAAGAGCTTGATCCGATCATCGAGGAGCAGGTTAAGGCAATGGGCATTGCCTGCACCGGCAAGGAAATCTTTACGGTACAGGGTGAGTACAGCGCGAACATGCTTCGCAAAGCTATCCTCGGAATGAATCTGAACCTTGAGGCTGCTGCACAGGTTCCGAACCGTCCTCCGATTCTCTGCCCCGGCTGCCCGCATCGCTCCACATTTTACGTATTAAAGAAACTCGGTCTGCATGCTGCCGGCGACATCGGATGCTATACGCTCGGTGCGGTAGCGCCTCTCGGCGTTGTCGACACGACCGTTTGCATGGGCTCCTCCATCAGCACGCTTCACGGAATGGAGAAGGCGAAGGGCTCCGATTATGTTAAGAACTGGGTTGCCGTCATCGGTGATTCGACCTTCATGCATACCGGCGTGAATTCCCTGATGAATATGGTTTACAACCAGGCTACCGGCACGGTGCTGATCCTCGATAACTCGACCACCGGCATGACCGGTCACCAGGACCATGCAGGTACCGGTAAGACCTTGAAGGGTGATATCGTCAATGCTATCGATGTCGTGGCTCTTTGCAAGGCCATGGGCGTTCCGAACGTTCAGGTTGTGAATACCTTTGATGTTCCGGAACTGGAGCGCGTCATTAAGCAGGAGACGGCAAAGGCCGAACTCAGCGTAATTGTCGTAAAGGCTCCGTGTGCGCTTCTTAACAAGAAGAAGGTTACGGTTCAGTACCGTTCGAACAATGAAAAATGTAAGAAGTGCGGCATGTGCATGAAACCCGGCTGCCCTGCAATCACGAAGAATGCAGACGGCACGGTGACCATAAACGACACGATGTGCAACGGTTGCAGCCTTTGCGCACAGCTTTGCAAATTCGGCGCAATCGAAAGAGTGGAGGTATAAGACGATGGAGACGAAAAACATTATGATTGTCGGCGTCGGCGGACAGGGAACCCTCCTTACGAGCCGAATCCTCGGCGGCATTACGAGAGCTGCCGGTTATGATGTAAAGCTTTCCGAGGTACACGGAATGGCGCAAAGAGGCGGAAGCGTTGTGACATTTGTCCGCTACGGCGAGAAGGTTTTCGAGCCGATCGTTGAGGAAGGACAGGCAGATGTTCTGATCGCTTTTGAACGCCTTGAGGCACTCCGCTATGCACATTTTGTCAAGAAGGACGGCGTCATTATCGTGAACGATCAGAGAATCGATCCGATGCCGGTTGTCATCGGCGATGCGCAGTATCCCGAAGGCATTCTTGAGAACCTCGAAAAGAAGTATAAAGTACTTAGAATCGATGCACTTTCGGAAGCCAGAAAGCTCGGCAACACGAAGGCATTTAACACGATTGTTCTCGGAATGGCTGCAAAGCATATGGACTTTTCCAAGGAAGACTGGCTAAAGGTTATCGAGAATACCGTACCGCCTAAGACCGTTGAACTGAACAAGCAGGCATTTCTGGTCGGATACGAGATGTAATAAGCCGGAGGACACATGTACAAGATTGAGACACACAGCCATACAAAAGAAGGCAGCGCCTGCGGTTATTCCGACGGGTATGAATGTGCCCGCGCAAGAAAGGAAGAGGGTTATGACGTTGTCATCGTGACCGACCATTTCTTCCGGGGCAACACCAGACCGAAGCGTGATCTTCCGTGGGAGCAGTATGTAGAGGAATTCTGCAGCGGTTACGAGCACGAGAAGGAAGAGGGTGACCGGATCGGACTTACCGTTTTGTTCGGCTGGGAAGAGAATTTCCACGGCGCCGAGTTCCTGATTTACGGGCTTGACAAGGCATGGCTGTTAAAACATCCCGATATGATCACCTGGACGCCTCGCCAGCAGTATGAAGCGGTTCACGCGGACGGCGGGTTTGTCGTGCAGGCGCATCCTTTCCGGCAGAGAGATTATCTGGAAGGAATCGGCCTGTATCCGAATCACATCGATGCGGTTGAGGCAATCAATACCTCGAACCCGCGCATTCAGAACGAACGCGGAACATGGTTTGCCGATCAGTTCGGATTTGCGAAGACGGCCGGCAGCGACGTGCACGGCAAATGGCCGATCGGCGGCGGAATGCTTACCGAGAAGAAGATTGTAACGATTCGGGATTATATCGACATGATTCAAAACCGGGAACCGTACACGTTGATCGACAGACACCTTGAAGATCTGAAACCACCGGAAGGATTTAAGAAATTCAACTGATTTATGAAACGTTTGATTGAAAAACTGGAATACGGCATCAGCCCGCGTGAGACTTTGTCCTCCATAGCCGATCTGCTCGGCGGAATGCTCCCGATTGAAGTCGAGAGTTACCATATCCCGCTGATGAATTTCGTGCCTGCCTTTTTCGAAAATGAGGATTCCAAGACGAGAAAGAATGCAGCGAGAGTTCTGGCCTATGTGCAGGATCCTCTTGTTCCTTCGATACTCATTCGGGCCTTCCAAAAGGAATCGGTTCTGTATGTCCGTCCCCAATATCTGAAATCGCTCCGTTCATTTACCCTCGAAGAGCCGATTCTTCAGATTCTGCAGCAGAGAAGGCGTGAGATTGTTTCTTCCGACATCTCCGATGAGGAAAGAAAGCATCTGAACGAGGAATTGCAGCTAATTGACGAATGTCTCGGGGAAAATGTGACGAGCAGGCATTCCTTCATCGGATGGGATTTGCCAAACGAAGTGCTGTTTGTCACCGATCCGCCTTTCATGAAGCTGACGGATGCCGCCATGGAGGAGCCGAAAAAGAAGGTGCTTCCGTCCGGCATTTACATGAAGACCACAAACCTGATTCAGTTTCTTCCCGTAAGAACTTACCGTGAGATACTGTTCTTTCTTCCCGGGCTTAAAAGTGTGGTGGAAGACCCTTATGCTGCCGCAAGACAGCTTGTGGAATCGGGTTTTGTGAACTATCTTCGGGACCGGCATTCCGGGGAAGGCGCATTCGCCTATCGCATCGAGATGAAGGGCGTTGACGACAAAAAGAAATCCGTTCTGATGAAGCGTATTTCGGGAGAAATCCTCCGTCTGTCCGACAATCAGCTTGTCATGCGTAAGGACAATTATGAAATCGAACTCCGGTTTTTGAAAAAGGATGACGGCACCTATCGGTTCTTCTTCAAATTGTTTACCTTGCCGGAACCGAGATTTTCCTATCGAAAGGAAGCTGTCGCCGCGAGCATTAAGCCGGTTACGGCCGCGGGTTTTCTGAAGCTTTGCGAAGCAAGACTGAAGCCTGAGGCGCGTGTGCTCGATCCGTTCTGCGGTGTCGGCACGATGTTATATGAACGGAATATTCTTTCGCCCGTGAAAATCGCTTTCGGAGTGGACACCTTCGGAGAAGCGATTGATAAGGCAAGAAAGAACGGAAGCGAAGCAGAGACGCCGATCTATTTCATCCATCGTGACTTCTTTGACTTCCGGCATGATTCGTTATTTGATGAAATCGTGACCGACATGCCATTTTCCATGAAAGAGGATGATGCGCAAAAGATTGACACGATCTATTACCGCTTCTTCGGTAAAGCGAAGGAACACCTCGTTCCGCATGCTTACCTGTTTTTGTTAAGCAGGAATCCCGAGCTTGTTCGCAAATATGCACAGGCGGGCTATCGAATCGAAGAAACGTTTCCTCTCTATGAAAAGACCGGACTGACCGGTTTCGTAATCGAGCGTTTGTAAGGAGAAAACAATGCTGTTAGGTTCTCATGTCGGAATGAGCGGAAAGGAAATGATGCTCGGCTCCGTGAAGGAAGCCCTTTCCTACGGCGCCGACACCTTCATGCTTTATACCGGGGCGCCTCAAAATACACGCCGGAAGGAAATTTCGGAGCTCAATATTCCCGCGGCTCATGAATTGATGAAGGCAAATGCCATCACGAAATTTGTCGTGCATGCGCCGTATATCATTAATCTGGCCAATACGGTCAGTCCTGAAACGTATGAGCTTGCCGTAACTTTCCTTCGAAAGGAAATTGAAAGAACCGAGGCAATGGGAAGCGAAACGCTCGTGTTACATCCCGGCTCCCATGTCGGCGAGGGCGAGGATGCCGGAATAGCATCCATTGTGAAGGGCCTGAATGAAGTGCTGACTCCGGAGTGCAAGGTGCATATTGCGCTTGAAACGATGGCTGGAAAGGGCAGTGAGATCGGTTGCCGATTTGAACAGCTGGCGAGAATCTATGACGGTGTGAAATGGAACAGTAAGCTTAGAATCTGTATGGACACCTGCCATCTGAATGATGCCGGGTTCGATGTGAGGAATGATTTCGAAGGCGTGCTGAGACAGTTTGAGAAGTATTTTCCGTTAAACCAGATTGCGTGCATTCATCTGAACGATTCGAAGAATGATCAGGGCGCCGCGAAAGACCGTCACGAGAATATCGGATTCGGAACGATCGGATTTGACGCGTTGTGCGGAGTAACGAGAATTAAGGAATTTGCCAATACACCGATTATATTGGAAACCCCATACCGGGAGATCGGCGGAAGCGCAGATAAGCTTGCACCGTATAAGCTTGAAATCGCGATGCTTCGAAACGGCACGTTCAATCCGAAGCTATTTGATTAAGAACAGAACAAGAAATGCCCCGGCAATTTGCCGGGGCGTTTGTGTCTAAAATATAAGTTCAGATTACTTGTTCTTCTCGATTTCCGCCTGCTTCATGGCGCGAACCTTAAGAGAGAGACCGAAGAGGTTGATGAAACCTTCGGCATCCTTATGATTGTAAAGGTCACCCGTCGTGAAGGAAGCGATGCTTTCGTTGTAGAGGCTGTACGGAGAAGTGGTTCCCTGCTTGATGATGTTGCCTTTGTAGAGCTTCATCTTTACTTCGCCGGTGACGTACTCCTGAGACTTCTCAATGAAAGCCTGCAGGGATTCACGAAGAGGAGTGAACCATTTTCCTTCGTAAACGAGGTCTGCAAAACGGTTGCTGATGATCTTCTTGAATGCCATCATGTCACGGTCGGCAATCAGCTCTTCAAGCTGCTGGTGCGCTTCCATAAGAATGGTTCCGCCGGGGGTCTCATAAACGCCGCGGGACTTCATGCCTACTACACGGTTCTCAACGATATCGATGATGCCTACGCCGTTACGTCCGCCCATCTTGTTGAGGTCGCGGATGATGTCGGCAACTTTCTTCTTAACACCGTTGATGGCAACCGGAACACCCTTTTCAAAGGAGAGAGATACGTACTCGCCTTCGTCGGGAGCCTTCTCGGGAGAAACGCCGAGAACAAGAAGATGATCGTAGTTCGGAGCGTTTGCGGGATCCTCAAGCTCAAGACCTTCATGGCTGATGTGCCACAGGTTACGGTCACGGGAGTAGCTGTTGTCAGCGCTGAAAGGAAGCTCAATGCCGTGCTGCTTGCAGTACTCAATCTCTTCCTCACGGGAGCTCATGGTCCAGTAAGGGCTTCTCCAAGCTGCAATAATCTTAAGATCGGGAGCAAGAGCCTTGATGCCGAGTTCGAAACGAACCTGATCGTTACCCTTACCGGTAGCGCCGTGGCAGATTGCGGTTGCGCCTTCCTTGCGGGCAATCTCAACGAGCTTCTTCGCAATCAAAGGACGAGCCATCGAGGTACCGAGCAGATACTTGTTTTCATATACGGTATTGGCCTGCACGCAGGGAACGATATAATCCTCGGCAAACTCATCGTTTACATCCAAAATGTAAAGCTTCTCGGCGCCGCAGTACTTTGCGCGCTCTTCAAGACCGTCGAGTTCGCTTTCCTGACCGCAGTCGATACAGCAGCAGATAACTTCATAATCATAGTTTTCTTTAAGCCAGGGGATAATGGCTGTCGTGTCTAATCCGCCGGAGTAGGCGAGAATAACTTTTTCTTTCATAATATAAATGCCTCCTTGCGAAAAATGGGAACGGTTATTCCGTTTATATTTATAAAAATACATCGCATAGACAAAAAAAGCAATAGGAAAATACGATAAATAACCGGTTTTCCCAAGCGGATATTTGTTGATTTCCACGAAAAGGCGAAAAACGCCCTGATTTCCGATTGTTTCAGGCATATCTGCCTTGCATTTTCCTTATATAACCGATATAATTCAAGGCGAAACAGATTTCCGAAACGGAGCAGCATCCATGATTCAGAATTGCAGCATTTACCTGGCAAGCCGGTCACCTCGCAGAAGTGAAATCCTGACGAAGATGGGGCTTGTTTTTAAGATAACGGAGAGCCTTTATAAAGAAGAAAAGATAACCCTTCCGCCCGAAGAGCTTGTCGGTTATCTGTCCATGAAAAAGGCGACGGAAGCCGTCATTCCCGAAGAAGACTGCCTGATTATCGGGGCCGATACCGTCGTCTCCTTTCAGGACAGAATTCTCGGGAAGCCGGCAGACGAAGAGGATGCTTTTCAAATGCTTCGGCTTCTGTCGGGCAATACCAGCTATGTTTATACCGGTGTGTACTTATATAAAGTCGGAAAGAATTCGTTTTCGGAAGGCTTCGTGACGAAAACGGAAGTTTGCATTGACAAGCTGAGCGACGAAGAGATTCTTTCCTATATTAAGACCGGAGAACCGACAGACAAGGCCGGCGCATACGGGATCCAGGGCGTTTTCGGAAGGCATATAAAGGGCATTTCCGGGGACTATTATAATGTAATGGGACTTCCGATGAATGACCTGTACAGAAAGCTTTCGGAAAGAAATATCATTTCCCATGAATTTGGGACTTGATTTTTCGAATAATTGGTTTATAATTATGTAATACATCTGAATTTTATGCATTTTGCGTGAATAAATAAAGATGCGGAAAGGAAGAGGATCATGAGAAAGTTCAGCGGTAATGTTACAACTCCGCAGGGTTTTAAAGCCAGCGGCATTGAGGCGGGTATCCGCAAGAAGAACAAAAAAGACATTGCGCTTGTATACAGTGAGGCACCCTGTGTCGCCGGCGCCACATTTACCACAAATCTTGTGAAAGCCGCACCCGTGAAATGGGACATCGAGCTGCTTAAAAACGGACAGCCGAAGCATGCCGTTATTTTAAACAGCGGAATTGCGAATGCCTGCATGGGTGAGCAGGGCGTTAAGGACAACAAGGTTTTTGCGGAAAGTGTTGCGGAGCTTCTGAATATCAGCCCCGAATCGGTTTTTACCGCTTCGACAGGCGTAATCGGACAGCCGATGCCGATGGATGTCATTGTTCCCGGTATTAAAAAAGCGGCAGATGCTCTTTCGGATACGGAAGAAGGCGGAAAGAATGCTTCGGAAGCAATCATGACAACCGATACCGTTAGTAAGACCGTTGCCTGCGAGCTGTTTATCGGGGAGACGAGAGTACTGCTCGGCGGCATGAGCAAGGGTTCCGGCATGATTCATCCGAACATGGCGACGATGCTCAGTGTCGTGACAACCGATGCCGATATTGATGAAGCACTTCTTCAGGAAGCGGTCAGCGATGTGGTCCGCGATACCTTTAACATGATTTCCGTCGACAGGGACACTTCGACAAATGATACGTTCATCGTTCTTGCAAACGGCAAAGCCGGTAACAAAAAGATTGACAAGAAGGGTGCCGACTATGACGAATTCGCGAAGGCTCTGTTCCTTGTCTGCAAAGATCTTGCAAAGAAGATGGCACACGACGGTGAGGGAGCCACGAAGCTTCTGACCTGCAAGGTATTTCACGCCGCAACCAGAGAGGATGCCCGCATTCTTGCCCGTTCCGTGATTTCTTCGAACCTAGTTAAGGCAGCATTCTTCGGAAACGATGCCAACTGGGGCCGGGTTTTGTGTGCGCTTGGCTATTCCGGAGCAAAATTCGATCCGGAGAAGGTCGACATCACGATTCAGCATGAGGATGACTTCTTAGACATCGTGAAGAACGGAATGGCTATCGATTATTCCGAGGAAAAGGCCACGGAAATGCTTTCCCAGGATCGCGTAAAGTATATCGTGGACCTGCATGACGGTTACGAACGTGCAACCGCCTGGGGCTGCGATCTGACATATGATTACGTAAAGATTAACGGTGATTACCGTTCATAAGGAGAACAAAATATCATGAGTGATGCCAAAAATGTGAATCTGGCAATTGAAAAAGCGGAAACCTTAATCGAGGCTCTTCCCTATATCCGGAAATTCTATAACAAGATTGTTGTTGTCAAATACGGCGGCAGCGCCATGCTTGACGATGATTTGAAGATGAATGTCATTCGTGACGTGGCTTTGCTAAAGCTTGTCGGCATGCATCCCGTTATCGTTCACGGCGGCGGCAAGGAGATTTCCAAATGGGTTACGATGATGGGCAAGGAGCCCGAATTCGTTAACGGACTTCGTGTAACCGATGCGGAAACGATGGGCGTAGCCGAAATGGTTTTGAACAAAGTGAATAAGAGCCTTGTCCAGTTCCTTGAGGAGAACGGTGTGAAGGCAGTCGGCCTTACCGGCAAGGACGGCGGAATGCTGCATGTCGAGAAGAAGTATGCCGACGGCAGAGACATCGGATTTGTCGGCAACATCACGAAGGTTGATACGAAAATCATCGATACGCTGATTGAGAACGGTTATGTTCCGGTCATTGCCCCGATCGGCATGGACAGCACCTATCAGGCTTATAACATCAATGCCGACGATGCGGCCTGTGCGATTGCCGAGGCATTGGGAGCGGAAAAACTGGCATTTCTCACGGATATCGAAGGCGTTTACAAGGACCCGAGCGATCCTTCGACTCTGATGTCCGTTCTGACGCTTGACGATGCGGAGAAGCTGATTGCGGACGGTTATATCGGCGGCGGAATGCTTCCGAAGCTTCGAAACTGCATTGACGCCGTTAAGAGCGGTGTAAGCAGAGTGCATATTCTGGACGGAAGAAAGGCGCATTGCCTGCTGCTTGAGTTCTTTACGCAGAAGGGTGTCGGAACGGCAATCATCGATCAGACGGAGGCCTGACATGGAGAAAAATGAGATCATCGCAATGGGTGAAGCCCATCTGTTGCATACCTATAACCGGTTCCCGATGGTTCTTGACCACGGGGACGGCATGTATTTGTACGAAACCGACGGAACGAAGTATCTGGACTTCGCCGCCGGCATCGCCGTATTTGCTTTCGGCTACGGAAACAAAACCTATAATGACGCGCTGAAGGAGCAGATTGACAAGCTTGTTCACACGTCGAACCTTTATTATAACGAGCCTTCCGTGACAGCGGCAAAGCTGTTCTGCGAAGCCTCCGGAATGGACCGCGTATTCTTTACGAACAGCGGTACCGAGGCAATTGAAGGCGCCATCAAGCTTGCGAGAAAGTACTATTACAACAAGCACGGCAAGTCCGACAGCGAAATCATTTCAATGAACCATTCCTTCCACGGAAGAAGCATGGGCGCGGTTTCGGTAACCGGCAAGAAGGCTTACCGTGAGCCGTTTGAGCCGTTGATCGGCGGCGTTGTATTTGCCGAATTCAACGACCTTAACGATGTTCTGTCGAAGGTAAATGAGAAGACCTGCGCCATCATCATGGAAACCGTTCAGGGCGAGGGCGGAATTTATCCTGCGGACGAGACGTTTTTACGCGAGATCCGGAAGTTCTGCACGGAGCATGACATTTGTCTGATCCTCGATGAAATTCAGTGCGGCATGGGACGTACGGGTACGATGTTTGCCTACCAGAAATACGGCATTGAGCCCGATATCATGACGAGTGCGAAGGCGCTCGGGTGCGGCGTTCCGGTCGGCTGCTTCGCCTGCAAGGAAGCTTTTGCGGCAATGGTGCCCGGTGACCACGGCAGCACCTACGGCGGCAATCCGTTCGTTACGAAGGCCGTTGAGACCGTGTTCGGCATGTTTAAGGACAGCAACATTCTTCAAAACGTTAATGAAACCGCAGCCTATCTGTGGGATGCGCTGGAAGACGTTAAGAAGGATTTCCCGAATGTCGTTTCGGGTCACAGAGGACTTGGCCTGATGCAGGGACTCGTGCTTTCGGTTCCGGTCGGCCCGGTTGTTAAGGAAGTCATTTCGCAGGGATGCATCCTGATTTCCGCGGGAACCGATGTCATCCGGTTTGTTCCGCCTTTGATTGCAAAACCCTGTCATGTCGATGAAATGATCAATTGCTTAAGAGCAGCGTTAAGCAAACAGTAAACCCGAAATTGCGGCTGGTAAATCACCGGCCGTTTTTCATTTTTCTCTTGTGAAATAGGCAAATGTAAGGTAAAATGTTTTTTGTGAGGGCGGGTATTCCCGGTAAGGAGGATACCCATGAAAAAACATTTTCTGATTTCTGCCGGAACCGGAATCATTCTTGCGATTTCCGGAGCGTTTTTTCTGTACGGCAGATATCATGAGGAGGCAAAATACCATGGCCAAAGAGAAAACGAAGAAACCGTCCGTTCTGAAGCGTCTGTGGAGGATCGGAGTGAAGGTGACGGGCCTGGTGCTTCTGGCGCTGAAGATCAAAAATATTGCGTCTTCGTTTGCGGGGCGGTTCGGCAACAGGGAATCTGCTACCTGAACGCGGATGCGAGAATCTTTGAGGCCGTCGAACAGGCGGGAGGATTTACGGAGGACGCCGATACGACCTATTGGAACCTTGCCGAGAAGGTTTATGACGGGCAACGGGTTTATGTCCCGAAAATCGGCGAGACTGTGCCGGAGCATCTGGCGTCCGGCAATATGTATGACGCTTCCGGGAGGCTTGATCTGAATGCGGCCACTGCAGAAGAACTGATGAAACTGCCCGGCATCGGACAGAAGAAGGCCGAGGATATCGTTTCCTACCGAAAGACGGTCGGCAGATTTCAATCAACAGAAGAACTGATGAATATACCCGGAATCAAAGAATCTTTGTATCTCGGCATTCGCGATAAGATTTGCATCCGGTGAAACGGGGAGCATTATGGAACGAAAAGTACTGGTCGTCGACGACGAAAAGCTGATTGTAAAGGGCATTAAATTCAGTCTTGAGCAGGACGGCTTTAAGGTAGATGCCGCATATGACGGCGAAGAAGCACTTCAGATGATTCGCGATGGCAAATACGACATCGTATTTTTGGATGTCATGCTTCCGAAGCTGAACGGGTATGAGGTATGTCAGCAGGTACGGGAATTCTCGATGGTTCCGATCATCATGCTGACGGCCAAGTCCGATGATATGGACAAGATTCTCGGATTGGAATACGGCGCCGACGATTATATCACGAAACCGTTCAACATTCTTGAGGTTAAGGCCCGCATGAAAGCTGTTTTCAGAAGAACGGGCTCCGGTGAAAACGAAGAACCGGCTGCCAAAACCGTCAGCCTCGGCGATTTCGTTTTGGATTGCGACAGCAGGCGTCTTTATATCGGCGGCAGGGAGATTCGCCTTACCGCGAAGGAATATGATTTGCTCGAGCTTCTTGCGACGCATGTGAACAAGGTTTACAGCCGCGAGAGCCTGATGAATATTGTTTGGGGATATGATTTTGTAGGCGATGTCCGCACGGTTGACGTACATATCAGACGGCTTCGGGAGAAGATTGAAAAGGATCCCGGATCACCGGCTTATGTGCATACAAAATGGGGCGCCGGCTACTACTTTAACGATCATGAATAATAATCTGAAACGCATTACCAGCATTCGTTTTATCTTTTTTCTGCTGTTTTTCCTTGCCGGAGCGGCCGGTGCGGTCAGCATGTCCGTCGGTCTTTATGTTTCCGGAAAGGAGGATATTCTGGATTCCAGTTCCCGCAAACTGCTTCTTTCGTATTCCGGGGATCTGGCCGAGAGAATCGGGAAGGAAGGCTTTGTCGATAATCCCGAGGAACCCATCATCAGTCATGAATTGAGAAACCTTGCGCTTTTATACGACGGCAGGGCTTTGGTTTGTGACGATTCCCTTAGGATTGTATTTGATACGGCGCACGAACGGGAAGGCACGTATCTGATTTCCGATGCCGCCGTTTCGGCTGTCCGCGGACATGAGCGAAGCGATGTCGACGAAGAGGGCATCTGTGTAATCGGCGTACCCGTTATCGCCGAAGAAGGGAAGCCGACGGCGGGAGCCTTACTGTATTCCTTCTCGGAAGAGAAGCAGATGCAGCAGGTTTCTTCCTTACGGAACAGAATCATTTCCTTTCTTGTGATCTTTTTGGTATTTCTGGTCGGCTTCGGCATCTTTTTGTCGAAGCGTTTCTCCAGACCTCTGATGGATATCAGCGCGGCCATGCTCAGGCTTTCCGCAACGGATCGGAACGACCCGATCGATGTTCCCGTTCCGTACTCGGAAATCCGGGAGATTCGTGACAACGCAAACCGCATGATCACAAAGCTGAATTCGGTTGACGAGTCGAGACAGGCTTTCGTTTCAAACGTGTCACATGAGCTGAAAACACCGATGTCTTCGATGAAGGTTCTGGCCGATTCGCTGCTTTCACAGGAGCATCAGTCCGAGGAAGTCTACCGGGAATTCCTGAGTGACATCAACACCGAAATCGACAGGGAAAACCAGATCATTTCCGACCTTCTGACACTCGTGAAGCTCGAAGGAAAAGCGACGAGCCTGAAGACCGAAAAGGTGCATATCAACGGTCTCACGGAAATTGTCATCAAGAGAATCCTTCCGCTTGCCGAGGAGCAGCATGTCGAGGTGGTCGTCGAAAACCAGCGTGATGTTTATGCCGAGGTTGATGAGAACAGCATCATCATGGCGCTGACGAACATCCTCGAAAACTCTGTCAAATACAACAAAAAGAACGGTTCCGTGCGCGTTACCGTCAATGCGGACTGGAACAACTGCTTCATCACGATTCGAGATACGGGTATCGGCATTCCCGAGGAGTCTCTGTCGCATTTGTTTGAGAAGTTCTACCGTGTCGACAAGGCACGTTCCAGAGAGACCGGAGGAAGCGGACTCGGTCTTTCGATTGCCTACGAAATCGTCAAGGCGCACAACGGCGACATCAAGGTATTCAGCAAGCTGCAAAAGGGAACGAAGTTCGTCATCACGCTGCCTTTGGTCGCTTCGAAGAGGGAGGTGACGTCATGAGGAAGATGATAATCCTGCTTCTTATTCTTCTTTCGATCTGCCTGACCTCCTGCAAAAATAACACCGAAAAAGCACAGGATATGTTTTCGGTCTTCGCGCTGAATCCCGAAGAAACCGGGCTTGTAAGCCGCGTAAGCGATGTTCCCGTAAATGATTCGAACTGCATCGAGAAGCTTATGAAGGTGCTTTGCGAGTCGGACGGGGAGGTTTATGTAAGTGCCGTATCAAAAGGCAATTCCGTTCCCGAATGGAGTTTTTCGGAATCGGACGGCGTGCTTCATATCACCGAGATTTCCCGCTTGAGCATCGATTCGCCGCCGTATGTCCTCACGCTTCGAAAGGCTGCCGTCGTGAAAACTTTTTCCGCTGTCAGCACTGTAAAGGAAATCCGGTTCGGCACCGATTATCCCAGCTATTCGATGGAAAAGCTTACGTCAGATTCCCTTACCGAATCCGTTGCGCCGGATGCCGTTCGGGAGAAGATAACGGTTTATTATTCGAATGAGATTCGGACCGATCTGGTTCCGAAAACCTATTATGTCAATTACGGTGCGGCTGATTCGATGGCTTATGTCGTCATGAATCGTCTGATTGCGGGACCGGGCAAGGATGAGCCCGGTTATGTTCGGACGATTTCGTCGGATGTCAGGATTAACGGCATTGTCATCAAAAATGCCGTCTGCAAGGTGGATTTCTCGAAGGAATTCCTGACGCCGCCGACGATGATCCAGCCGTGGCTTGCCATGAAATCCATCATCAATACGTTATGTGAGTTAGACGGAATTCAATACGTGACATTTTCCGTCGAGGGAGCCGATGACGAATTCTATTTCGGCTTTCCTTTGAACGATTTGTACAATGCGGAATCCTTAAAATTCTAACCGGGAGGTTTTATGAAACGTCCGATTCTCTGGACGTCTCTCGGCATTCTTGCCGGAACTCTGTTTTGGGAATATCAGTTGCCCTTGGCGGTTCCGGCAGGATTGATTCTTTGTTCTTTCATTCTGATGTTTCCTGCGGGCAGACGTCTGCCTGTTTCCTTTCTTGCAGGAATTCTACTTTCTTTGTTTTCCGGATTCTTCTGGCATCAAAGCGATGCCGAAATCACTGAGAAAGTCTACAAATGTACGTGCTTTGAAGGCGTTGTGAAGACTGTGGAGAAGAACGGCTTCAGGCTTAGGATCATCCGGTACGGAGATGAGCGGGAGAGCTTTCGTACATCTCCGTTTTATGTGAGATATCTTCATGTCTTAACGGATGATATCCCGGAGGAGGGCTCGAGGGTTCTTGTGGTTGCGGAGCCGTCGGCGTTTCAGAAGCCGGAGAATCCGGGCGCGTTCGATGCAGAGGAATATTACCGCTCGCTCGGGTGCATCGCGGAGGCAAATGCAATCCGGAGCACGGTAACCAAGAAACCGGGCATTGTTGCAAGAGTAATGAAAAGAATAAGAAATCATCTGTCCGAAAGACTGAATGATATCTATCCGAAAAGCACGGTCGGACTGCCGGCCGCGCTTCTTCTCGGAGACCGCGCCGAAATGAGCGAGGACAGCAGGGAACTGTATGAAAGGTTCGGTCTTGCGCATGTTCTTGCCGTCAGCGGCCTTCATGTTTCCTTTTTCGCGGAGCTTCTGACCGCGCTCTTTTACCGTATTCTGTCTAAGCGAAAAGCGGAATGGCTTACCGTGACCTGCCTTTTCGGGTACGGTTTTTTGTGCCGCTTTCCTGTTTCGTGCGTCCGTGCGGTTTTTACATACTGTCTTTCGATTACCGCAGGGCAGACGCATAAGACCTATGACAGTCTGACCGCGAATGCATTTTTGCTTTCACTTCTTTTGTTTCTGAGTCCTTTTCGCATCCGCAATCTTTCGTTCCGGCTTTCGTTCGCCGCAGGCTTTTTGGTTCCCATGACCGGAAGAAAAGAACTGAAGCGGAAGGCGGAGAGAATCTTTTTCGGCTCTTTAATCTTATATTTCGGGCTGTTGCCGGTACAGATCAATGCATTCTTCACATTTTCCCCGATCGGAATTCTGGTCAACGTATTGCTGCTGATGATTCTCGAGGGCATCTTTGTTCTGAGCTTTGCCTCGCTGTTTATATCGCTTTTCTTTCTGCCGCTCGGAATCTTTGTAGCCGGCCCCGTGCATTATTTCCTTCTCGGATTCGAAGCCCTTTTATCGGGGTTAAACAAGGCATCCTTCCTGACGGTCGCGCTCGGACACCAGTCGGCCTTCCGGCTTTGTGTTTACGGGATTCTTTTTGCGTTGATTCTGATGCTTTCCCACTTGAAAAACAGGCATTTCATCCTTCTGATGCTTGCATTGTGGCTTGTGTTCCTGCCGGACCGCAGCAGAACGGTTATAGCAAACCTTTCTGTCGGGCAGGGCGACTGCGGCGTCATTCTTTCAAAGGAAAATGTGATCGTCATCGACTGCGGAAGCCTGTCCCGTAAAGAAGTCGGAAAGAAGGTCTTGAAGCCGTTTTTACTGTATTACGGCTACCGTGAAGCCGATTATGTCATTCTTTCCCATACGGATGCGGATCACGTGAACGGAATCGCCAATTGCGGGGACGTGTTCGGCTCCGCCCGGGAAATCTTTGTAAGCCCGAACTATAAGGATGCCCCTGAGGTGCTTGCCCCGGCAGTTAAGGAGGACAGAATCCGTTATGTCCGTTCCGGCGATTCCCTGACAGTCGGCGGAATCGTTATCCGTTTCCTGACGTATCCGATCAAGGGCGATGACGTAAACGACGGCTGCCTGCTTGCGGAGGTTAAGACGGAAGGTTTTTGCTTCTGGTTTCTCGGCGATATCTCAGAGGCTGTTCTTACGAAGCTTACGAAGGAGGTCTCAGGGTCGGTATACGCCGTCAAGGTGCCGCACCACGGAAGCAGGTTCTCTCTTGGTGAAGCGTTTTATGATGCCGTGAAGCCGGAAACCGCCGTCATCAGCGTCGGAAGAAATACATACGGGCATCCGGCAGAAGAGGTGCTTACGAAGCTTAAGGAGATCGGCACGGAGGTATATGTCACAAAGGAATGCGGCGCCGTTCTTACGTATATCCGACACGGAAAGATATATACGGAAAGTTTTCTGCAGGAATGACAGGATATGTAATATTTCATTTCATTTTCCGCAGTAATGCCCTTATTTATTGACAAGAGAGACATTCTTTTGTATACTGATTAAGACAGGTTGCCGCGTATGCGGAAGCGGTATAAGGGGGCTTTTATTAATGGAGAACAAAAGATTTGTCGGCTTTTATAATCCTTCCGTCATCCTCACGTATTTCGGTGTTCTTTCTGCATTTCTGAGCATCTATCTCGGGTTCATCGGAAAGTTTCAATGGTCGATTTTCTGTTTAATGCTTGCGGGCTGCTGCGATATGTTTGACGGCACGGTTGCGCGCATGGTGAAGCGAAGTGAGCCGGCCAGAAAGTTCGGTATCCAGTTAGATTCCCTGTGTGACATCTGCTGCTTCGGCATTACGCCTGCTCTTCTCGGTATTTCCATGTTCTCCTCGGAGCCCATGGATACCTGGATCGCTTTTTCCGCGGGCTTCTGCCTGACGCTTTGCGGCATCATCCGTCTTGCATACTTTAACGTAATGGAAGAGGAACGTACCTCAAAGACAGACGAGAAGCGCTCTGTCTATGAAGGACTTCCGATCACAAGTTCCGCGATCATGGCACCGTTTGCCTATATCGTGGGCGCTGTCGCGCCGGATTACCGGCCTTTGATTTTCTGCCTCTTTGAGTTTCTGACTGCTTTTCTGTTCATCTTCAACATTCCGTGGCCGAAGCCTCACGGAAAGCAGTTCCTTATTATGATCGTAATCGGCGTAGCTCTTTTTGCCGGTGTGTTGCTGCTGTAAATAATCCCATGATGAGGTTTTCATCTTGAATACCATACGGGAACATATTAAAAACAGAACTTTCTTACGCTGTTATCTGCTTTGCGGCACCGATGACTACATGATTCGTCTTTATAAGCAAAAGCTTAAGACGGCTGTCGTCGGCGAAGAAGAGTCCATGAACCTGAATGCTTTTGAAGAAGGCGAAAAGGACCCTCTCGAAATCCGCGATTTGGCAATAACAGCGCCTTTTTTTGCCGAAAAAAGAATGATCATCATATCCGACAGCGGCTGGTTCAAGGGAAATCATCTGTTTGCCGAATTCCTTCCGGAGCTACCGGATACGACCGTCGTACTGTTTACGGAAGCAGAGCCGGACAAGAGCTCGGCATTATATAAGGCAGTTAAGGAAATCGGCCATGTCGCGGAGATGAACGGGCTTACCGATGAGGACCTGATGATGTTCATCGGCTCCGGCTTTAAGAAGCGCGGGCTCGGCATTTCCGGCTCAACCGCGTCGCTTCTTTTGGAACGTACCGGAAGAGACATGAACCGGATTTCGCAGGAAATCGACAAGCTTTCCGCCTATTGCATTGACAAAGGAGAAGTGCGCGCAGAGGACGTCTTTGCCTTGACCGCACCGGTCATCGAGGGGCAGGTTTTTGCGATGATGGATGCCGTACTGGACGGGGATCGCAAAAAGGCGATTTCCCTGTACGGGGAGTTACTGGCGGCACAGGAGAAGCCGCTTCGGATCCTTTACATGCTGACGAACAATTTCTTCTCATTTTACAAAGTCCTGGCGCTTGACGACGAGGGCGTGAAGGCGGACGATATTGCAGCAAGGCTTTCGTTAAGGCCGTTTGTCGTGAAGAAATACTTAAGACGAAAGAGAGCCTGGAAATTCTCGACGGTGCTTTCGGCAGTCGAAGAGGGCAATGAAGCCGAGAGGCTCGTTAAGTCCGGAAATCTCGGTGAACACGAAGCAGTTGAAATGTTTCTGATTAAATATTCCGAAGAAAAAGAACGGCAGAGGCGTTAAGTTCCTTTGCCGTTCTATTTTTGTAGAACTTTTATGGTTGACAAATCCTATTTATTCATATATGATATAAATGTTGAATTTTGCATTTTGAAAATTTAATATATTGGAGGTGCTCCTATGGGCGAGATTCCCTTTTGGCTCGCGGTTCTCATTGCCCTGGTTGCTGCCGCCGTGGTTGGACTTATTGTCTTTTTGATTACCAGAAAATCGACAAAAAAGAGCTGTGAAAAGCACTACGAGGAGACTGTCGGAACTGCTGAAAAGCAGGCCCGCGATATTCTCGAAAAGGCCGAGAAAGAAGCTGTCCGTACCGCTGAAGCGACCAAGAAAGAGGCTCTTCTTCAAGCAAAAGAAGAGAATCTTCAGGCAAGGAACGATCTCGAAAGAGAGATCAAGGAACGCAGAGCTGAGGTTCAGTCTTACGAAAGACGTGTAACTGCAAAGGAAGAGAATCTGGACCGAAAGATGGAAGTGCTCGAGAAGAAGGAAGCCCGCATGAATCAGAAGGAGCAGGAACTGGACGCCCGCATAGCCGAGGCGGATTCGTTCCGCGAACGTCAGATTCAGGAGCTTGAGCGAATCTCGGGACTTACCTCCGATAAAGCAAAAGAATATCTTCTTGAAACTGTTAAAAACGATGTCAAGCATGAGTCAGCAGTCATGATTAAGGAGATGGAAGCGGAAGCTAAGCTTACCGCCGACAAGAAAGCCAAGGAGCTGATTGTCGGAGCCATCCAGAAATGCGCTGCAGATCATGTGGCGGAGGCTACGATTTCGGTCGTACAGCTTCCGAATGATGAAATGAAAGGACGTATCATCGGTCGTGAGGGTCGTAACATTCGTACGATTGAAACCCTTACCGGAATCGAATTGATTATCGATGACACTCCCGAAGCCGTGATTCTTTCCGGTTTCGATCCGATCAGAAGAGAGATAGCGAGAATAGCGCTTGAAAAGCTCATCGTAGACGGTCGAATTCATCCTGCCCGCATTGAGGAAATGGTCGAAAAGGCCCAAAGAGAAGTGGAGAATATCATTCGCGAAGAAGGTGAAGCCGCAGTCCTTAAGACCGGTGTTCACGGACTTCATCCCGAAGTGGTTCGTCTCCTCGGCAAGATGAAGTATCGTAGCAGCTACGGCCAGAATGCATTGAAGCATTCGATTGAAGTATCCATTTTGTCCGGCCTTCTTGCCGGTGAGATGGGCGCCGACGTCAGACTCGCAAAGAGAGCGGGCTTGCTGCACGATATCGGTAAAGCCGTCGACCACGAAATGGAAGGTACCCACGTTCAGATCGGTGTTGATATTTGTAAGAAATACAAAGAATCCCCGGTTATCATCAATGCGGTTGCCGCTCATCACGGCGATGAAGAGTTCAAGTCCCTGATTGCCTGCATTGTACAGGCTGCCGATACGATTTCGGCTGCCCGTCCCGGCGCAAGAAGAGAGACGCTTGACACTTATACAAACAGATTAAAACAGTTAGAAGATATTGCAAACAGCTTTAAAGGAGTTGACAAGTCTTTCGCAATTCAGGCCGGCCGTGAAGTACGTGTCATGGTTATCCCCGAACAGGTTTCCGATGACGACATGGTACTTATGGCACGAGATCTTTCCAAGAAGATCGAATCCGAGCTTGAATATCCCGGACAGATTAAGATTAATATCATCCGGGAATCCAGAGTTACAGATTACGCGAAATAAGGCAAAGTTGAACGGGTTGCGAAAGCAGCCCGTTTTTCTTATGCATTTATTAAGAAAGAACGGGAATTTGGGCTTGCACTTTTCCATGTGGTAAGGTATAATACAGAACTGATTGTATACATGTCTACAATTAGATCGTTCAGTTAGGAGAATCATCATGTCATTAACGTTATCCGAAAAAGCTTTATCCGTGAAACCGTCCAGCACGCTTGCCATTACCGCTAAGGCGAAGGCGCTCCGGGCAGAAGGAAAGGATGTCGTGGGTTTCGGCGCAGGAGAGCCTGACTTTGCCACCCCCGAGAACATCTGCAATGCAGCTGTTAAAGCAATTACGGACGGCTTTACCAAATATACCGCAGCCCCGGGAACTCCGGAGCTCAGAAAGGCCGTAAGCGACAAATTCAAGACCGTAAACGGACTGAAGTATGAGCCTGAGCAGGTCATCATCTCGAACGGAGGAAAGCACGCCCTGACCGATGTGTTCGAGGCTATCCTGAACCCCGGCGACGAAGTCATCATTCCGACCCCGTTCTGGCTCAGCTATCCCGAAATCGTGAAGCTTGCGGGCGGCGTTCCGGTATTCGTACGCTGCGATGTGAACGATAACTATAAGATTTCTGCAGAGAAGCTTGCCGCGGCTTGCACCGAAAAGACAAAGGCGTTCATTCTGAATTCCCCGAACAACCCGACCGGCATGGTTTACTCGAGGGACGAACTTGAGTCGCTCGCGAAGGTTATCGTGGAAAAGGACATCTATGTCATCGCAGACGAGATTTACGAATATCTTTTCTACGAAGGAAGCGCTCCGGTAAGCATCGGTTCCTTAAACGACGAGATTCTTGCCCATACGATTACTTGTAACGGCATGGCGAAGAGTTATTCGATGACCGGTTGGAGAATCGGTTACACCGGCGCTCCGCTTGCCGTAGCGAAGGTTATGTCAAGCATTCAGAGCCATCAGACCAGTAACCCGAACTCGATTGCGCAGATGGCCAGCTTAGAGGCTCTTACGGGACCTCAGAATTCGGTTTCCGAAATGCGCGCCCAGTTCAAGAAGCGCCTTGATTATATGTATGCAAGAATCGTAAAGATGCCCCATGTAAGCGCATTGAAGCCGCAGGGCGCGTTCTACGTATTCCTTGACATTTCCGAAGCGCTCGGGTTATCTTATAAAGGGAATAAGGTTGAGACCTGCGGGGAGTTTGCGAGAATTCTGATCGAAGAATACAACACCGCGGTCATTCCGTGCGCGGACTTCGGGTTTGCCGATCATATCCGTCTTTCCTATGCGATCAGCATGGAGCAGATTGAGAAGGGTCTTGACCGCATCGAAGCGTTCCTGAAATCTTTACAATAGGAGACTGCCATGAAGAAGATTGGTTTCTTCGGCGCCGGCAATATGGGCTTTCCCATCTTAAAGGCTGCCGTTAAGCTTCTCGGAGCCGACCAGGTCGGTTTCTTCGAGAAAAATGATGATCGAAGCAAATATGTTACGGATCTCACCGCGGCAACCCGTTACGAGACCGAACAGGCACTTGTAGCCGACTGCGAATACATCGTATTTGCCGTAAAGCCGCAGATTGCACCGGTCGTATTTGCCGCAGTAAAGGATAGCATTACCGATAAAAACCGTTTCATTTCGATTATGGCCGGAGTTACGACCGACACGATTCGCGAAGCAATCGGCACAACGGTTCCGATCTGCCGCCTGATGCCGAATACGCCCGCCATGGTCGGTGAGGGAATGACTTGCATGTGCCTTTCCGGATGCAACGAAGACAGTGCCGAGGCAAAGTTCACGAAGACGCTTTGCAGCGCTTTCGGAAGAGTTGTCGTGCTTCCCGAGAAGCTGATGAGCGCCGCCACATGTGCGAACGGCAGCTCGCCGGCTTATGTTTATATGTTCATCGAAGCGCTTGCCGACGGCGTCGTGAAATACGGAATTCCGCGTGACACCGCTTACATTCTTGCGGCTCAGACCGTTCTCGGGTCCGCCAAGATGGTTCTCGAAAGCGGAGAGCATCCCGGAAAGCTTAAGGACAATGTCTGCAGCCCCGGAGGTACGACAATTGCCGCAGTCGGCGCGCTTGAGGAGTACGGCTTCCGCAACGCGATCATGAAAGCAACCGACGCCTGCTACGATAAGAGCGTTGAGCTATCCAAAAACAAATAGGTTGCAAGTCCCGATCCGATTGTTTATACTGAATACAGGCCTTCCCCTGAGGGAAGGCCTTTTTTAACAGGGAGGCCTGCCATATGAACATGTATGATATCATTACGAAGAAGAAACACGGGGAGACACTGACGGAGGACGAAATCCGTTTTGCCGTAAACGGTTTCACGGACGGATCGATTCCGGATTATCAGATGTCGGCACTTTTGATGGCAATCTGCCTGAAGGGGATGAACGATGCCGAAACGGCAGCTATGACATTTGCCATGAGAGACAGCGGAAGCATTGCTGATCTTTCCGGGATTCCGGGGCTGAAGGCCGATAAACACAGCACCGGTGGCGTCGGAGACAAAGTTTCCCTGCTTGTCGGGCCGATGGTTGCGGCTCTCGGGGTGCCGGTCGCCAAAATGTCCGGCCGCGGTCTCGGACATACGGGCGGCACGATTGATAAGCTTGAGAGCATTCCGGGCTTTTCCGTAACGCTTTCAAACGAACAGTTCATGGAAAATGTAAGGAATGTCGGCCTGGCAATCGTCGGACAGTCGGACGACCTGGCGCCTGCCGATAAGAAAATGTATGCGCTTCGGGACGTTACGGCAACTGTTGACAGCATTCCCTTGATTGCGGCGAGCATCATGAGTAAAAAGCTGGCTTCCGGCTCTGACGTGATTGTGCTTGATGTCACGATGGGAAGCGGAGCCTTCATGAAAACGCTTCCGGAGGCAATTAAGCTTGCGGAGACGATGGTTAAGATCGGCGAGGCGTCCGGGAAAAAGGTTTATGCCGTCATCACGGATATGAATCAGGTACTGGGAACTTATGTCGGAAATGCGCTTGAAGTAAGGGAAGCCGTTTATGCGCTTAAAGGCGATATCGCGGACGATTTAAAGCGTACATGCCTGACTATCGCCGGTTTGATGCTTCTCGGGTGTAAGAAGGCGGAGAGCCTTGAAGAAGCAATGGATGCGCTTGAGGAGGTTCTTAATGACGGCAGGGCATACCGCTCGTTTCTTGCATTTGTCGCGGCACAGGGCGGGGATGTCCGTTATATAGAGAATCCCGAGCTTCTTCCGAAAGCTGCCTGTAAACGCGTTGTAAAAGCGGAAGAGGACGGCTATCTGCTGTCCGTCAATGCAGAGACGATCGGACGCAGCTCCGTGATTCTCGGCGCCGGACGTGAAAAAAAAGGCGATCCGATTGACATGGCTGCCGGAATTGAAAACTATGCTAAAGTGGGGCGTCGGTTTAAGACCGGCGACGAACTGTGTGTCCTTTATACAGACCGTGAGGAATCCCTGGATGCCGCGGAGGCACTGTATCGAAGTGCTCTAAGCTTCGGAGCCCTTCCGGTATGTGAGCCGACCACAATATATGGGATTGTGGATGAAAACGGTTTTACCCCGTATAAATACAATAAGTAGTATGTGAAAGGTTTATAATTCCATAGATTTTGTTGACAACCGCTGTCCTTTCGGCTATAATGTATCTGATTGAGGAGGTACTATACCTTGAGTTCTTTTCAGACAGAACATTATACGGTCCGTCTCCTGCATTCGGGATATGAGACGGAACTGCCGAAAAGAACAGCGGTTGTTTCGGATTTGCACAGCAATCGGTTCGGCCCGGACAACCGTCAGCTCATGCACGCCATTTTGAAAGAAAAGCCCGACCTGGTCCTGATTCCCGGAGATCTGATTACGGCGAAAGGAAAGGACAACCGCGTCGCATTTTCCTTCATAAAGGAATTGGCTGCGAATCACCTGAAGACATGCATTTCCTTAGGAAATCATGAGGAGAGGCTTCGCCGCGAGCATCCGGATGCTTTTGAGGCTTTCCGGAATTCCGTAAAGCGGGAAGGGCTGATTCTTCTTGATAACGAATGGTTTTCGTATTCCGAGCATGTCAGAATCGGGGGTCTGACAATTCCGTTTGAATGCTATAACAGGGGTCCGAATCAGAGAAAGCTTTCCGAAGAGGAAGTAAAGAAGCTGCTTCCCACAGAGGAAGGAACCGTCTCAATCGTGATGGCGCACAATCCGGAATTCTTTGATACGTATTGCGGCTGCAATTTGGATTTGATTGTTTCCGGTCATCTGCACGGAGGATTTATCAGACTTCCGTTCGTCGGCGGCCTGATTTCGCCGAGCGGAAGGTTCTTCCCGAAATATGACAACGGAATATACGAAAAGAATGACTGTGTCATGGCGGTATCGAGGGGACTCGGCGACCACGTACCGTTATTGAGAGTTTTGAATAAGCCGGAATTGATGATTCTGCATTTGCAGGGATAGGAGGTAATGATGGATCTTTCATTCAAGCTGGAAGCATTTGAAGGCCCGTTGGATCTGCTTTTACAATTGATTGAGAAGAACAAGGTGAATATCTATGATATTCCGATTGCCATGATTACCGATCAGTACATGGAGGTGCTCAATGAATTAAAGCAGTATCCCATGGACAATATTTCCGAATTCCTTGTTATGGCGGCAACGCTTCTTCGAATCAAATCGCAGATGCTTCTGCCCGTTGAGGTTACCGAAGAGGAAGAGGCCGTCGACCCCCGTACGGAGCTCGTCGAGAGACTTCTTGAATATAAGATGTACAAATATGCTTCGCTGGAGCTTAAGGATCGTCAGATTGATGCCGCAAGACATCTGTACCGTGCGGAGAAGCTTCCGAAGGAAGTGGCCGGCTATAAGGAAGAAATCGCGGCAGAGGATGTTGTCGGGGATGTTACGCTTAACAGGCTCAATGAGATTTTCCGCGATATCATGAAGCGTCAGGACGACCGTGTCGATCCGATCAGAAGCCGTTTCGGCAGAATTGAAAAGGAAGAGGTCAATTTCAAGGAGAAGATTCTCGCGATTCAGCAGTTCGGCCTGAGCCATAAGCGTTTCAGCTTCCGAAGACTGCTTGAAAAGGCCTGCGATAAGATTGAGCTGATTGTAACGTTTCTCGGCATTCTCGAGCTGATTCACATGGGTCGTGTCAGCATCAGACAAAACCGGCCGTTTGACGATTTTGAAGTGGAATACCTGGCTTCCGATGTCGTTCCCGTGGAAGCTTTCGTATAGGAGTTTATTGTGGACAGAACCGAAATGAAAGCGGCGCTTGAGGCCGTTTTGTTTACGATGGGCGATGCCGTTGAGGAAGAACGGCTGGCTGCCGCCCTTGAGATTTCCGTTCCCGAGCTGACGGAGCTGATGAAGGAACTGACCGAGGATTTTCAGGATTCCGCTCACGGCATCATGATTTCCCGACTCGGAACCAAATATCAGATGTGCACGAAGGCAGAGCATTATCCGACTTTGATTAAGCTTTGCCACATCCCGCAAAAGCATGTATTGACCGATACGCTTCTCGAAACGCTTTCAATCATTGCTTATAAACAGCCCGTTACGAGAATGGAAGTCGAGAACATCCGCGGTGTCCGCTGCGATTATGCGATTAACACGCTGATTGATTACCATTTGATTTGCGAACTCGGAAGACTGGATGCTCCGGGACGGCCGATTCTGTTCGGCACGACCGATGACTTCTTAAGAAGCTTCGGCGTTTCTTCCCTTGAGGAGCTTCCGATCATCAGTACCGACAAGATGGAGCAATTCCGCGAGGAAGCGGAAGAGGAAGCCGTCATCGGCGTCTGATATGGCATTTTCCACAAGCCGTCACAACCGTGACGGCTTTTTTTCTACCCGTGAAGCGGTTGCACTTTCCTTTTCGGTATGATAAAATATAGGATACGGTAAATGTGAAAGGAGCGGCAAAATGAATCTTTCAAAACGCTTTATCCGGGACCTTTCTTTAGACGAAACTTCGTACACGGACGGTTTTTTGTATTACAAAAACGGCCGTGTTATCAGCGCGGAATCCAATAAGGACAAGACGGTCTACCGGTTTGCGGTAAAGGGTAACTATACCTATACCGTTTCGGTGTCTCTTACGGATTCCGACTGCTCCTATACATGCAACTGTTCCGCGGGCATCGGGCATAACGGCGCCTGCAAGCACATCATCGCTTCTTTGCTGTTTCTGTACCATCTGCAGCACACGCCTGCCGCCGGAAGCGAGCAGGATTCCCGCGATATGCGCTCCTCGCAGATTTTGAACTATTATACGGAGCTCGACGATTCGTATGTCCGAAACGAAATCTGCCGCATGGTGCCGTATTTTTACTATAACGGCATGTTCCGCACCGACAAGGATTACATCACGATGCGCATTTCGCTCGGCTCGGACCGTCCTTATAAGGTACAGGCCGTTAAGAAGATGCTCGAAAGTATGCGGGATAACCAGACCTTCATTCTCGGCAAAGATTTTAAATACCGCGGCACGCTGACCGAAATGGACGGCACGTCCGCAAGGCTTATCGCCTATCTGACCGACATTCTGGCTCTTGAGGAGCAGTACGGAATCACGGGCTCGCTGTCGGTGTTCCAAAAGAACGACATCCGCCTTACAAAACGCATGTTCATGAACGTGCTGCATATTCTTAAGAACCAGCCGTTCACGATTGCCTTAAGCAATAACCGTGTTTTGGAAAATGTGAGGTATAAGGAAGAGAATCCCGTTATATCCTTTGACATCGACGCGCAGGACGACTGTGTTGTCGTTGCCTACGGCGAGAACGGAAGAGTTTACCCGCTTTCGGCTGACGGCGATCTTTTATACTATAACAATAACATTTACCGGCCTGATAAGACATTTACGAGAAACTATCTGCCGATTTACAACTCCCTTTCGAAGGAGTATCCGGAGCTTGTATTCCGGGATGATTACGCAAAGAGCTTCCTTAACGATGTTCTTCCGAAGTTAAATGACACGATGAATGTCGAGATTCCGGAGAATCTGAAGGAATACTATCTGACATTCCCGCTTTCCGCGCGGCTGAAGCTTGATTACGTGAACGGAAACGTCAGTGCGGAGTTGTATTTTTCATACGGCGAGTATACGTTTAACAGCTTCTCAGAGCCCGACATCCACGGGCATATTCTCGTAAGGGATAAGGAAAAGGAGAACAGCATCCGGGAGGAGCTGCTCGACTGCGGTTTTGAAAAGCATAACGGATACTACCTGCTTTGTAACGAAGAGGATATGTTCCTGTTTCTTTCGGGAGAGCGCGGCAAGCTTCCGGAACTTTGCGAGATTCTTTATTCCGAATCCTTTAAGAACCTGAAGATTCGAAGCGGCAAGAGAGTTTCGTACGGTGTTCATATGAATTCCGGCGAGGATTTCCTTTCGCTTGACATTTCCTTAGACGACATTCCGAAGCAGGAGCTGAAGGAGCTACTTCTTTCTGCGCAGATGAAGAAGCAGTATTACCGCCTGAAGGACGGCGATTTCCTGCTGCTTGATTCACCGGTTCTTGCGGCATCCCTTGAGATGCTTAGAAACCTGAATGTCAATCTGAAAGCGATGAAGGATTCAACGGTTCCGGTTGAGCGGAATCTGGCCGATTATTTAAGAAGCCTGCTTGCAGAAAACGGCAACGAAGACAGTGTCGACGAGTCGGTCAACCGTTTTGCCGATTCCATCAGAAACCCGAAGGCCTATCAGATTCCCGAACTGATCAGAGCCGATGTGCGGCCTTATCAGATGGTCGGTTATTCCTGGATGAAGAACCTTGCGGCATTCGGCATGGGCGGTATCTTAGCGGATGACATGGGCCTTGGAAAGACGTTACAGTCCGTCATGTATCTGGCTTCCTTAGGTGAGGATGCGAGATCGATCGTCATCTGTCCGTCGTCTTTGATGTTCAACTGGAAGGACGAAATAGAGAACTTCGCTCCGGGACTTTCCTGTACGGTCATTTCGGGCATTCCCGAGGAGCGTTCCGCGTTGGTAAACGCTTCGACAAAGGGCGTTCTGATCACTTCGTATCCGCTTCTTCGGCGTGATATGGCGCTTTACCGGAATATCAGATTTGCCGCGGTCATCATCGATGAGGCACAGAACATCAAAAACTCGACATCGTTAAATGCAATGAACGTGAAAAAGCTGAATGCCGACAGCCGGTTTGCACTGACCGGCACGCCGATTGAGAATTCGCTTTCCGAGATATGGTCAATCTTTGATTTCCTGATGCCGGGGTATCTGTTCCATCATCCGAAGTTCATTTCGGAATACGAGAAGCCGATTCTGAACGGAGACGAAGAGAAGCTTCACAAGCTGAATCTGAGAATCCATCCGTTCATTCTTCGCCGTATGAAGAAGGATGTTCTTTCCGAGCTTCCGGATAAGACCGAGGAGAAGATTCTCGTAGAACTTACTGAGAAACAGAAGAAGCTCTATACGGCTTATCTGGAGCATTATAAGGGCGAACTCGATTTGGAGAGTGACGAATTCATCGAACACAATCAGATTCAGATTCTGAGCGTTCTGATGCGTCTGAGGCAGATCTGCTGCCACCCGGCGACGTTCCTCGACAATTACGACGGCGACAGCGCCAAGATGGAGCTTCTTACGGACCTGTTGCAGAATGCAATCGAGTCGGGACACCGCGTGTTGGTATTCTCGCAGTTTACTTCGATGCTTTCGTTAATCCGCACGGAGCTTGAGAAACTGAATATTCCGTTCTTCTCGCTCGAAGGAAAAACGAAGATTGATGCGAGAAATCAGGCCGTCAAGAAATTCAACGAAGGCGAGAAGTCGGTCTTCCTGATTTCGTTAAAGGCCGGCGGAACCGGACTTAACCTGATCGGCGCCGATACGGTAATCCATATGGATCCCTGGTGGAATCCGGCAGTTGAAGAGCAGGCAACCGACCGTGCTTACCGGATCGGGCAGAACAAGAACGTGCACGTCATCAAGATTCTTTCTAAGGGTACAATTGAAGAGAAGATTTACAGACTGCAAAAGAAAAAGCAGAACCTTGCCGATTCCGTCATGGACGGCAAGCAGGACATCTTAAAGCATCTGACAAAGGAAGAGCTTCTTGACATTTTCCGATAATCGATTTATGACATAAGAAATCCCCGGCATTTGCCGGGGATTTCTGCTTCTTCTTTAATCCTCAAGATACTTATCGTAGTATTTTCTTACAACGTAATCGAGGAAGGATTCGTTGATTTCGCCGAAGGTGTTACGGATGACGCCCTTGATGCCTTCAATCTTGCTTTCGGCATTCTCTTCATGCGTCTGGTCGTTCTTTTCGAACTGCTTCACATAACTTGCGGTCATATTTAACATCAGCCAGCTGTTGAACAGCTGGGCAAGCTGCTTGCCGCTCATCGAAATCAAAAATCCGGTGGAACGTACGAAGGAAGGATCAATCGTGTTCTTTACATTGCTCGGAATCTTCTCGATGAAGACGTTACGGATTTCATCCGCCGAGGTTGTGCGCATATGCGTCATATTGATAAGAGAAGAGTCAGAAGTATCCTTCTTGCCTTTCTTGTATTTCGCGTAGCTCGATACGGTATGAGGCTTATAAAATTCGAAATCCTTCTCACTGTCCGTATTGGGCTTGTAGTCCGGAATGAAACCTGCATAGCTGTCGAGTTCTTCGGTATCTTCGAAGACAATCTTGCCTTTCTTCTTTCCGAGGTCATGCTCGAGGCTGTTCTTTCTCGTCTGCTGGCTTCTCTGCTGGCTTTCCGCAAGCTCCATTTCACGCTTTCTTTCGGCAACCTTTTCGGTGAACTGGCGGTAAGCGGCCTGCTCGGGCGTTTCATCAATGTCTTCCTTCTTCTCCTCGAAGGAGTAATCCGGAATGAAGCCCTTATAATCCTCGATGTCGGAGTATTCCGCAATATCGGTATCCTTCAGGAATTTCCTTGCGGACTGTGTCAGCGTGTCGGCAGCGACAGAAGAGTCGGCTACGGAAAATGCGACGTCCTTTGCAGCTTTGCCGACTTCCACATTGTCGTCAAAGACTTCTTCGATGATATTGGAATCGGCGGAAACTTTAATCTTTGTATCCTGAATATCCTTCGGCCTTCCGGAAGTGGAAGAGATCGAATAATCATCGGAGTCCGAATACTTTTCACGGTCCGGAAGCACTTCGGCAATGACCGAATGATCGGGATTGCCTTCGATGTTCTTCTCGATTTCGTGAATCTCGTTCAGGAAGTTATCGAGAATGTCGTCCTGAGAATCTTCATTTACGTCGGAAGAGACCTCAGCTTCGGGAGTAATCACATTCTCTTTCTTGAAGTTGGAGAGGAAAGCAGAGAAAGCGTCGTCCTTTTCTTCGGGAACTTCCTCCTCGGCTTCTTCCTTTTCGAGTGTAATCACGCTCGCAGCATCCACGATGTTCGGATTGTCGAGTTCTTCGTCGTCAACGGGCTTTGTTTCCACGAAAATCGGATCCTCATGGTAGCTGTCGCCTTCGTCGGGCTCGAAGTCGGGCTCGGACGTATACGTGAAATCCATATCGGGCGGCGTCAGAACGTCATCGGAGAAATCCTCACGCTCGATTTCAACCGGAGCTGAAGGCTCGGGAGAAACAAACGATTCCGTGGCAGAAGAGGATTTCACGCGTTCGCCGTAGAACGGATCGGACGGTCTGTCGAATACGGGATCCTCGCCGGGAGCAACGCTGAAACGGCTGTCGCTCGTGTCGACACGGATTGCTTCATCAAGATTCTTATAGGTATCGCGCTTAGGCGCGGACTGTGCGGGATTCAGGAAGAGATTCAGAAGATCGGAGTTCTTGCTGCTTTCTTCCTTCTGCTTATTAAACGAACCGAAGGCCTGCTGCTTCTGGTTGGTATTGCGGTAAGCCTGTTTCTGCTCAAACAGCTGAATCAGAGAATCGGAAGAGGGCTTCGAATCCTTCTTCGGCTCTTCATTCTTAGCAAAGGATAAATCAGGGTTAAAGCTTTGCGAAACAGAAGAGAATGAAGCCTTTTCGGCAGCCTTGATGGCTTCCTCGGCCTTCTTGGCTTCTTCGGCGGCATTCTTAGCCTCAGCCTCGGCCTTCTCCTTGGCGGCCTTCGCTTCCGCAGCAGCCTTTTCGGCTTCCGCTTTCGCCTTGGCTTCCTTCACGGCGCGGCTTTCCGCAGCAGCTTTTTCGGCTTTCTGGCGTTCCTTCTCCTTTAAGATGGCCTCCTGGGCAGCCTTTCTTGCAGCCTTTTCGGCTTCCTCCTTTTCACGCTCGGCCTTTACGCGGGCTTTCTCACGTTCCAGTCTTTCCTTGGCTTCTCTGGCCTTCTCAGCCTTAATCTGTTCTTCCTTCTCGCGGGCAAGACGCTCTTTTTCTTCCTGCTCCTTACGGGCCTTCTCCTCAGCTTCTTTCTGGGCACGCTTGATGTCTTCGGCCTTCGGAACGGCGTCCTCACCTTTCTTCTTACGGGTCTGGAGCATGCAGAACTGCGCAAAAAGCTTAGGGGCCTTCTTTTGGTCCTTCTTGCTCACATAAATTTTATATGCATTCTCCCTCTGAACGAAGTCATATGCACAGCTTATGCCGTTCTCGGCGGCAAATTCCACAAACCCCTTGGCATCTTCCTCTTTCTGTAAAGAAAACATGGGAACCTTTACATCTGTTGTGTCCTCCTGCAGGCTGACGTTGCATTCGGGGCAGATCGTTACGGAAAGACCATACTCCTTCTTACAAATCGGACAATAAGCCATATAACAAACCTCCTCTTCGATATCACGGCAAAACGCCTATCGAATTGTAATCCAATACTCAATAATTATACCGCTTTTTATGATACATTTCAAGATAAATGAAAAGCAAATTGCTAATCGTCGGCTCCGATTTCCTCGGCATATTCGTCAATCAGGTGCTCCAAAAGAGCAGAGGGGAGATCGGGAAAGGCTTCCTTCGTCATGTTTCGGATCAAATCGTCCCGAACGAGCGCATTTTCCTCGTCGGAAAGACCCTCCTCGGAAGCCTTCGAAAGGACGTCTTTCGTGATATTTTCCTTCTGCCATTTGCGGACTTCTTCAATCAGCTTGTTTTCGGCATCCGCATTCGCCGAAAGCGTGCCGGCTTTGCGAAGCGAAATAACGCCGTAAACAGCCATCGCGAAGAAGATGACACCCATGATGGCAAGAGACATCGGATGAAGCGAGAATTTGAAGACATCCAGTGCACAAAGCACGACTGCGGCAAATCCGATGATACCGAAGCCCAAAAGGATCACACCGGAGGAACGGGTGTCTTCGGCCTTGAAGGAAGCGGAAGTGTAAACAATTTCCTCCTTTACGAGGCTCTTCGGACGAATCGGCATCATGCATTCTTCCTGCATCAGTTCGTCGCTGATGTCGGTTTCGGCGCTTTCCTCGGACAAAAAGACGGCAAATGCGGTCTTTGCGTCGTTAAAATTCTCCGCGGCGGTCAGCACCGTGTAAGCATAAGGCTCCTCGGATTCATCGGCCTTAAGCTCAGCCGTCAGATTGCTGTACTTCAGGTAGCGGACGAGCTTTTCGGCGACATTTTTGCTCTTAAACGTATATACTTCGGTGTCAGCCTCGGGGATCAGTTCCTCGACAAGATCGACATCGCAGTCCGGACACCTCGTATAACCGGGTTCATATTCATTTTTACATACGGGACAAAACATGGGAAACTCCTTTTCGGACATATTTGTTTAATTATACTTTGATTGCGGAAAGGTTTCAATCTTTTTTGCATTTTTCACTATGGAAATAAAGGAAAATGTGATATCTTTATTATAGTGTTCATGAAGAAAGGAGCGGAATGATGAGAAAACTGTTTCTGCCCGACGATGTATTGCTTTCGGTCGAAAAACCGGCGAGATATACCGGAGGAGAAGTGAATATGGCGGTGAAGGATCTTTCCGACATTTCCATCCGCTTCTGCATGTGCTTTCCGGACGTTTACGAGGTCGGCATGTCGCATCTCGGAATCCAGATCCTGTACGATATGTTTAACCGAAGACCCGATACCTATTGCGAGCGGGTTTATTCGCCGTGGGTCGACCTTGACAAAATCATGCGGGAACGCCATATTCCGCTGTTCTCCCTCGAGACGCAGACACCGATTAAAGAGTTCGATTTCCTCGGGATCACGCTTCAATACGAGATGTGCTATACGAACATCCTGCAGGTGCTTGATCTGTCCGGAATTCCGCTTCGCTCGGCTGACCGAGGAGAGGACGATCCGATTGTTGTCGGAGGCGGTCCCTGCTCTTATAACCCCGAACCGATTGCCGATTTCTTCGATTTCTTCTTCATAGGAGAAGGCGAGAACGGCTATGACGAAGTGCTCGATTTATATAAAGAAAACCGCAGAAACGGAGGCACCAGAAAGGATTTTCTCCGTAAGCTTTCACATATCAGCGGCATGTATGTACCGTCCTTATATGAGGTTTCCTATCATGAGGACGGAACGATTGCGAAGTTTGCTCCGAAGTATGAAGATGTGCCGGCAAAGGTTGAAAAGCGTGTGGCATCCGATCTGAACGATACCTATTATCCCGAGAAGCCCGTTGTCCCGTTCCTTCAGGTCATCCAGGACCGTGTGACGCTTGAAATCCAGCGCGGCTGCATTCGCGGCTGCCGGTTCTGCCAGGCCGGAATGATTTACCGCCCGATTCGCGCAAGGGATGTCAACTGGCTTAAAAAGACCGCCGATAAGATGCTTAAATCAACCGGTCACGAAGAAATCACGTTAAGTTCGCTCAGCTCAAGCGATTATGCGGATCTGCAGGAGCTTGTATGCCATCTGATCGACACCTATCAGGGACAGTGCATCAATGTGGCGCTTCCGTCCCTGCGAATCGATGCCTTCTCGCTTGATGTCATGAGCAAGGTGCAGGATGTCAATAAGTCAAGCATCACATTTGCCCCGGAAGCCGGAACGCAGAGAATGAGAAATGTGATCAATAAAGGCCTTACGACCGAGGACATTCTGGGCGGCGCAGCAACGGCTTTTGAAGGCGGCTGGAATAAGGTCAAGCTTTATTTCATGCTCGGGCTTCCGACCGAGACCGACGAAGACACGAAGGGCATTGCCGAGCTTGCCGAGCAGATTACCGAAGAATATTACCGGATTCCGAAGGACAAGAGACACGGAAAGGTTTCGGTTACGGTCAGCACGTCTTATTTCATTCCGAAGCCGTTTACGCCTTTTCAGTGGGTCGGCATGGCAACAAAGGAGCAGTTTCTGAACCATCAGAGGCTTTTGAAGGCGACGATTCAGCAGCAGCTTAACCATAAGAGCATTTCCTACCAGTGGCATGACAGCGACACGAGCGTCATGGAAGGCATCTTCGCAAGAGGCGACCGGAAGCTTTGCGACGTCATTGAGGAAGCCTATAAGCGGGGCTGCATTTACGATGCCTGGACCGAGCATTTCCATTACGACGTATGGCAGGAAATCATGCAAAAGCACGGCATCACAATCGAATTCTACAATCTCCGCGAGCGGCAGAAGGATGAAATACTACCGTGGGATTTCATCGATATCGGCGTTTCCAAGAAGTTTCTTTACCGCGAATATGAACGGGCGCAGAGAGAAGAAATCACGCCGAACTGCAGGAGACGATGCTCCGGCTGCGGCGCGGCAAAATTCGGCTGCGGTGTCTGCGTGGAGCCGCGAGACGAATTCGGAACAAGTCTTTTATATGACGGGAAGGACACGGGTGTAAACGGATGAGAGTAAGAGTCAGATTCGAAAAGACCGGAAGCACAAGATTTCTCGGGCATCTGGATGTCATGCGGTATTTCCAAAAGGCTTTCCGAAGAGCGGAACTCCCGATTGCATTTTCCGAAGGATACCATCCGCATCCCCTGCTTTCGTTTGCGCAGCCTTTATCGCTTTCGTTTACCGGAAACGGCGAATACTTTGACATGGAGCTTCGGGAATATGTCGACGCGGAGGACATCTTTAAACGCCTGAATGCGGTCATGTGCGAAGATCTTAATGTGAACCGGGTGACTGTTTTGCCTGATTATAAGCCGAATGAAAAGAAGATTACGGGCATGGCGCTGATTACGGGAGCTGCGTATGCGATTTCCCTTCAGAAGATGCCCGAAAACCTTGCCGATAAGCTTCGCGGCTTCTTCTCGGAGAAGGTTTACATGACCGAGAAAACGACGAAGAACGGAACAAGGGAGTGTAACCTGCGCGAAGGCGTGCACGGCATTCTGTTATATGAAAAAGGCGCCCTGACGGGCATCGGGGATGACGGCACGTTTTTATTCCCTGCCGAGGACATTCTCAAGTCTTTATCAGGCGCGATTTTATATGACGATACGGCGATCATCGCATTTCTCGATGCGGGAAGCGAAAAGAACATTCCGGCAGACCTTTTCCTGTCGGGCGTGCTTTCGTATGCCGGCATTCCGTTTGACGCGAAAACGAGAACCGTGCACAGAATGGATTTGTTCGGAGACGGAAAGGAGAAGAAGGTTCCTTTATGGATGATCGAATCATAATCTGTAAAAAAGACGGCAACATCGTGACGGCCGTGTTCCGCTGCAACGTCTGCTTTCGGCTTTCCGTGAATCCGGCCTTCGAACCGCTTCGAATCGGTAATATTTATACCGGAAGAATTGCATCGATGGTGCCGAATATGAATGCCTGCTTCACCGACATCGGCATCGGGGAAAATGTATATATTCCGCTCGAGAAGCTGAAAAATGCCATGCACGGCCCGGCGCATGCGGACGGAAAGCTTCACCAGGGCGACAGTGTGCTTGTGCAGATTGACCGGCTGCCCGCAAAGCAGAAGAAGGCCGGCGCGACCGGAGACCTTTCGTTTGTCGGGAATGCCGTTGTGCTTCTGATGGGAAGAAAGGGCGTGTCATTTTCCAAAAGGATTGATAATCCGGGCTTTCGGGACAGAATGAGAAGTCTGTTTGAAGGAAAGACCGAGCCTGAATTCGGCATTATGCTTCGGACGAATGCGCCGTATTTTGAGGAGGAGCAGATTCTTGCCGAATTTGAGACATTGCGGCAGGAGATGAGGGAAGCCGTTCGAAAGTTTGAGATCATGCTTCCTGGGACCTGCATTCGCGAAGACCTTCCGGAATATCTGAAGGCTTTCCGGGATGAGCATCTTTCCGAGCTTTCGGAAATCGTAACTGACGACGAATCGGTTTATTCGGTTCTTCGCGGCTTCTTTACGAAGTTTCTTCCGGAACTTTCGGAAAAGGTGAGGCTGTATTCGGACCATTCGGTAAGCCTGTATCATTTGTATGATCTGACAAAGGCATTCCACGATGCGCTTGCCCGGACGGTGTCTCTTAAGTGCGGCGGCAATGTCGTATTTGACAGAACCGAAGCCATGACCGTGTGCGATGTGAACAGCGGGCGGGGCTCGGCGGCTGCAAAAACCGCGCTATCGGATATCAACCGCGAGGCGGCGAAGGAAATTGCCAGGCAGATGGAACTCAGAGGGCTTTCCGGCATGATTCTTTGCGATTTCATTTCAAGCGGCGGAGCCGACGGGAAGAAGGACTTGCTTGATTATATGAAAGAATGCACCGCGCATGACAGAAGCATTGATGTCGTTGACATTACAAGGCTCGGAATCATGGAAATCACGAGAGAGAAGACCGGGGCCCCGCTTTATGAGGTTGTGAAGAATCTGGAATTCAATCCCTGAATAATATAAAATACCTGTAAACAGGTGTAAATGACATTGACATTTTGCGTCTGCCATGTTAAAATTTCAGAAAACGGGGGGAGTTTTCGGGGGATGAGAGTATTTGACAAAGACCACAATTTCATCGGCACTGTTACCAGAAGAGAATTGAAGCTTCTTTCCCGGGAGAATAACGGCATCATGCCTGTAACGGTCAGCATGACCCCGGTAGAAGATCGGCAGATGCCGAAAGGAAATCAGGTAATCGCCGTCGGAAGTCTGGCCGGAGCCTTTGCAGCGCTGTTGCATTTTTTGTTCAGGCTGATACCGGTCCCTGAGTATATGGCGGTATGGAATATCCTTTTTCCCGGAAAATTCTCTTTATTCGTTTGGGCACTCCTGATTCGCTTCATCGGCTGTGTAATCATGGTTCCGTATAAGAGAAGATATCTGTTTCATACGATTGTGTCGGGTTCAATGCCGCTTCTGCTTTTTTTGCCGTCAAAACTGGGGCCGGTCTTTGCTGCCCTTTGCTTTTTCGTACTCTTCGGGCTTATGCTTCGAATTACCGAAGAGCGTGAACTGTTTTATCAGCCTGTCCTTATGCTCATTATAAACCTGATTTATTTGTTAAATAATGTGAATCTGATGTCAGTGTATGTTCTGATGTTTTTGGGCTTTGCCGTTGAATTCTATGTATTTTTCTTCGCTCCGCAAGGCGTAAAGAAGAAAGATGCCCGGAAGGAGGACGGACATGAAGATATATGACAGAGAAGGAAATCGAATCGGTTACCTGAATGCCGAAGACCTGACCGTATCCACCGATGCACGGACAGAATCATCGCATTTAGAAGAAGAGCATAAGCTTTCAATCAGACATGATCTGATTGCGATGAAAGCACTGCGGGATATGTTTTTCTGGTTGTTTGCATCTGAAATCATTGCGTTATTCGGTTTTTTTATGAATTTACAGCCGTTTATTCCGACACCGGAATGCTTCGGTTCATTTGTTTCGCTATCTGTAAGACTGATCGCGGCGTGCTTCCTTTTCTATGTGACCCGGACGGATTCGCCGATTCTTGTTACAGCCATCGTGCAATATGCAGTTGCCGTGGTTGTATTTTGGGGTCGTAAAACAGCTTACGGAATTCCGTTTTTGGAATTCCATGCCTTGAATTTCTTTTGCGAAGCCGGTTTTCTCTGCGCTCTGTTTCTGACTTACCGGGGGTATCACAAAAGATTTGTCGGCAAAGAAACAGAAAATCCCAAAAGGAAGAAGTTGCTTCGAATCCTGTTTCTTCTGCTCGGGGTAATTGCGGCATCTTTATTGTTTCTTTCCCTGTATCAGGAAAAGAATACACATTCATTTGAAAGGATTTCTTTCTTTTTGGCGACAAAAAATGAGATCGTATTTTCCTCGGCATGGCTGATATATTTCTTTATGCAGGCGGCCCAGTTCCTGCTTGCGGGAATGAAACTGAGCGAAATTCTTAAGAAGGAGACTATGTCGATATGAAGTTTTTCACAGAAGACGGGAAGTATGTCGGATCGATTCCGGACAGGGAATTCGAAGAAAGCAAGAACTCCGTCATGCCGATGCGTCTTCATCTGAAGCTTGCGAAACAGCCGAAGGTCATTCTTGCTTCAAGCGGATACCGGCTGATGTTCTATATCTGTTTCATCGGCGTGATTTCGGCACTGCTGACCGCTCTTTGGTATATGGTTGAGTTCGGAAACGGATACTATGCCTCACTTCACTATTTGGGGCTTTTGTATGACTTGAATCTTCATATGTATCCGTTGTTTTCGACGTTGTTTCTGTTTACATTGGCGGTTTTGGTACGCGAACATTTTCTTTTTCTGACTGCGTTTTGCATTCACGGAGTCAGTTATCTTTGTACGTGCCTGCAATTTCTTTCAGGCAAATATCCGGGCCGTTTCGGCATGGCGTTTGAGTTCATTGCCCTGGTTTGCACCTGTGTTGCATTTATGGAGCTTTCGGGGAATTTTAACCGAAATATCGGCGTCTGGCTGTTCTGCCTTGCCGGATTCCGATTTCTGCTTCTTTTTACGGAGAACCTGAACATCCCGCAGTTTGTCATGGCGCAGTTTGCTTCGGCGGTTTGCTTTGTCCTGGAAGCAAAATGGTTTGATTATTTAGGCGTAAGAGTCCGGAGGAAATACAAACGTGAAAATCTATGATGAACAACATAATTTTGCCGGATATCTTGTAAAAGACAAGGACGGGTACTGCCTTTCCGGGGCATCCGATTCAAGTGTGAAAAATGTGAATCTGTTTAGAAAGCGCATCAAAACAGGCATGCCTTGGAACAAGGAACTGCTTTTCTGGCTGGCTGTCTGTGAAGCGATGGCATTTTTCGGCTGTCTGGTCTGGCTGATGGTGCAGACGCCGAGTCCGGGGCAAACATATTGTTTTCTGTTAGTTCCGTCAGGATTGTTTTTCATTTTGCCGCCGTTTTGCATGCTGATGCGGTTTATCATTACCGTTATATGCGGATTCAGAAGAAAGGTATTCTTCATTCCGGCGGCATTTGAGCTTGTTGAGGCCGGCATCACCGTCGGGATTACGCTGATAGGTCACCCTACGAAGTTTTATAATAACGATTATGATATGTTCCTTGTCTTGATAAGTGTTCTGCTTGCAATTATCGAAATTGTTATTTTCTGGCTGCTTTACGAATATATCAGCGGAAAGAACGTTTCTCCCGGCGGATTGATGGCGGTTGGAGCATTAGTTTTTTTAGCGATACTCTATATTTTTTCCGAATCAGAGACTGATGGAATGGTCTCGATTGTAAATCTTTTGATGCTACTTCCGATGCTTTATCACATGATCTGTTTCATCTGTTATGTTTATTTGATACATAAGATGAATTTTGTAAAGCCTTCGGTCAAGGAAAGCTGACGGGTTTTGTCCTGAAACAGTGCTGCTTTATCATATGTTTTTGCCGTAAGATTTTTCTTGACATTTTCCTTGCGATATGCTATGTTTTTACAGTATGCCGCACAATGGGGTCTGAAGAGCACGCAAGTGCCACCGTAGTTGGCGAGTAATGATAATAGGAGGTGCCAATATGTACGCAATTATTGCAACTGGCGGTAAGCAGTACAAGGTAGCCGAAGGCGATATCATTAAAGTTGAGAAACTCGGCGCAGCTGAGGGCGAGAGCTTTACATTTGATCAGGTTCTTGCGGTTAATAACGATAACGAACTCGTAATCGGAACACCCTGTGTTGCCGGCGCGACCGTATCCGCAACCGTTCTCGGTGAGGGCAAGGCTAAGAAGGTTATTGTCTATCGTTACAAGAGAAAGTCCGGATACCACAAGAAGAACGGTCACAGACAGGCTTATACGCAGGTCAAGATCGATGCGATTAACGCTTAATCATGATTTCGATTAGCATTCAAAGGGCAAAAGATCAGGTCGTTGCATTTTCCGTAAACGGACATGCGGGCTATGCTGAAGAAGGATACGATATCGTATGCGCTTCCGTTTCCGCATTATGCATCAACGCCGTGAATTCCGTTTTGAGTTTTACCGCTGACAGGCCTGAATACGAGGCTTCAGACGGGAATATGAAATTTCGGCTCACGAAGAAATCGTGCCCTGAAACACAGTTATTGCTCGAGTCGATGATTTTGGGACTTAAGAGCGTTGCGGATCAGTATCCGCAGTTTGTTACTATTGTTGATTGATCAGACACTTTTCAGGAGGTGATTGAGATGCTGCAGATGAACCTTCAGTTATTCGCTCATAAAAAGGGTGTTGGTTCTACCAAGAACGGAAGAGATTCCGAGTCCAAGAGATTGGGCGCCAAGAGAGCAGACGGTCAGTTCGTAAAGGCCGGTAATATCATTTTCAGACAGCGCGGCACGAAGATTCATCCCGGTGTGAATGTCGGTCGCGGCGGAGATGATACTCTGTTCGCATTGGTAGACGGCACACTGCGGTTTGAAACCAAGGCAGGCGGCATGAAGCAGGCAAGCGTTTATCCTATTGCCGAATAAGAAACATTGACTGGAAGCCCTGGTAATGGTATTACCGGGGCTTTTTTCAACTATTTTTTGGGAGATTATTATGTTTGCGGATATTGCAACAATCTATATCCGGTCCGGAAACGGCGGAGACGGTCATGTCGGCTTTCACCGCGAAAAGTTCATCGCTGCCGGAGGCCCGAACGGCGGTGATGGCGGCAAGGGCGGAGATGTCATTTTCCGCGTTGACGAAGGCATGAATACGCTGAATGACTACCGTTATAAGCGAAAATACAAAGCCGAAAACGGGGAACCCGGCGGAAATAACCGTTGCGCCGGAAAGGACGGAGAAGACCTGATTCTGCTTGTTCCGGAAGGGACTGTCATTAAGGAGGCGGAAAGCGGCAAGGTCATTGCCGACCTGTCACACGAGAACCGTGAAGTGACGGTTTTGCGCGGCGGCCGCGGCGGAAAAGGCAACCAGCATTATGCGACGCCTACGATGCAGGTTCCGAAATATGCGCAGCCCGGTCAGGAAGGCCGCGAGCTGAATGTCATTTTGGAGCTTAAGGTAATCGCCGATGTAGGTCTTGTCGGTTTTCCGAATGTCGGGAAATCCACGTTCTTATCGCGCGTCAGCAACGCCAGACCGAAGATTGCGAATTATCATTTTACAACGCTGAATCCGAATCTCGGTGTTGTCAGGCTTGATGACGGGGACGGCTTTGTCATTGCGGATATTCCGGGACTGATTGAAGGAGCTTCGGAAGGTGTCGGGCTCGGACATGAGTTTTTGAAGCATGTCGAGCGCTGCCGTGTCATCATCCACATTGTGGACGGTGCTTCGACAGAGGGGCGCGATCCCGTAGATGATATCAATAAGATTAATGCCGAGCTCAAAAAATACAGCGAAGTATTGAGCAAAAAACCGCAGATCATTGCCGTGAACAAGATGGACCTGTTTACGGAAGAGGAGCAGGAAATCGCGCTTTCCCTGATTCGTGACGGACTTCCCGAGGGCACGCAGGTTTATCCGATTTCCGCTGTCAGCGGACAGGGCGTGAGAGAACTGTTATACGCCTGCTTCAATCTGTTGAAGTCTGTTGAAGAGGAACCGATCGTATTCGAGCAGGAATTCTTCCCGGATGCTCTCGGAAGCGCGGAAGAGCCTTACACGGTTGAGTATGATGCCGATGCCGCCGAATACGTTGTGGAAGGACCCAGAATCGAGCGCATGCTCGGTTATACGAATCTGGATTCCGAAAAAGGCTTCCGTTTCTTCCAGGACTTTTTGAAGACGAACGGCATTTTGGAGGAGCTCGAGGCATTGGGCATTCAGGACGGCGATACCGTAAGAATGTATGGGCTTTCCTTTGATTATTATAAATAGGGGTGGCATATGAACAGCAAACAACGTGCATTTTTGAAAAGCATTGCGATGAGTACGGAACCGATCATGCAAATCGGAAAAGGACGTCTTACGCCCGAAATTACGGCTGCTGTTTCGGAAGCGCTCGAAGCAAGAGAACTCGTGAAGATTTCCGTTTTGAACAACTGTCAGGAATCTCCGGATGATTTGGGCCGCGTGCTTGCCGAACGGACGAAATCCGAAGTGGTTCAGGTTATCGGAAAGAAGATTGTTTTATACAGGGAATCCAAGACGAAAAAGAAGATTGAACTTCCTAAATAAGGTGAGTTCGGATAGGAGTTTACATGGCGGATTTACAGTCGAAAGAAATCGTTAGAATTGTCTGCGCGGCACTTGAGGAGAAGAAAGCCGGAGATCTGAAGATCATTGAAATCGATGAGGTTTCTCCTATTGCCGACTATTTTGTCATCTGTGACGGCGCGAACGCTCCGCAGGTGGAAGCTTTGGTGGACAATGTCGAAGAAAAATTGCAGCAGGCAGGCGTTGTCCCGAAGAGAATCGAGGGCATGAAAAACTGCGGCTGGATATTGATGGACTACGGCGATGTCGTCGTACACGTCTTTTCAAAGCAGGACAGACTGTTTTACGATCTCGAAAGAGTATGGAGAGACGGAAAAACAGTTTCCATTTCCGATATTTTATGATAAAATAATGAAAACAAATCATACAGGAGGTGTTTTGTCATGGATAAGAGTAAGAAATATTCTTATTTTGCAGCGTCGTTTTTGACTGTTTATGCCATTGTCGATCTCTATACGATGGTTTATGTGACCCTGGCCTACGCAAAAGCGAATTCCGAAAACTTCTTTGTATCATTTTTCAAACGTTATATCTGGAGAGACGGGAAGAATTTGTCCGACTTTGACAAAAACCTTATTTTGTACAACACAATCATGCTGTTTGCGTTTTTGCTGATCGGACTTGCTTTGTTTTGCAGAAGCCGACTGTTTTTGCTGATTGATTTTTGCATCGTATTCCTTGCATTTACGTTGAATTTCATCAATTGGCTTGTATTGGACGGTGAATTAAAGAAAGAATGGACGGATTCCATTAACGGCTATAAGGTTGGCATGATGGTGTTCGCGTTTGCGTCCCTGTTGGTTGCCTTGTTCCTGATTCTTTCAAGCATCGGACTTTTGCTTAAGTCTAATGCGGCGATCGTATTTTCCGCATTTGCTCTTGTTATCGCCTTTGCGAGACTTGTTTTCGATGTTTTAATGGATATTATTCCGATTTATATTGAGAAAGAGGATAATTTCTTTATCAAGCTGGTGGACAACCGGAATGCGGCTGAGATTGCCGGGTTGAATTTCCAGGAAACGGCGTTTGACATTTTGAATGTTGCATTTCTTTTCGCGTTCATGCTTTTCACGATTCACAGGGTAAGAGAACTGAATGCAATTATGAACACCAATGTCGTTAATACTGCTGCTCCGGTTGTCGCTGCTGCGCCTTTCTATGTGAATGCTCCCGCAGCTGCCACATGGCAGAATGCCGCTCCTGTGCAGAACAACCAGCCGGTATATAATCAGCCATTTGCTCCGGCTCAAAACGTTCAACCTGTTGCTCCGGCACCTGCTCCTGCTCCGGCGCCCGAACCTGTCCAGGTCATTCCCGAAACGATTGACCTGAATCCGGGTGAAGTGATGTATACCGCCGAGGAAGCAGCAGAAGATATCACAAAGCAGGCCGAAAGCACTGTTGATGCTGCCGTAGAAAATGTAACGGATGCCGGCGAAGAAGTCGCTGCGGCTGTTGCGGAAAATGTGAACGATGCCGCTGAGAGCGTAGCGGATTCCGTATCGGATGCTGCGGAAGAGATTACCGATAATGCTGCAGACGAAGCGCAGGTCGTTTTGGATGCTGCCGAGACAGGACTTAAGGAAATTAAGGATGATGTAGATCCTGCCGAAGCAGAGAAGCTTGCCGAACTTACCAAGATGTATGAAGATATGTAATAAATCGATGCTTATGTAAAGAAAGAACGCCTTCTGCGGACGAACGGTTCCGCGGAAGGCGTTTTGTATTGCAAGAGGTTTTTGTTATTAAAAGAGACGGAAGAGTCCGATGACTTTGCCGAGAATCTCGCAATGATCGACGATAATCGGATCCATATAATCGTTCTCCGGCTGGAGACGGTAATGGCCTTTCTCTTTATAAAAGGTTTTCACCGTGGCAGAATCGTCTATAAGAGCGACTACGATTTCGCCGTTTCTTGCCGTATTCTGACGCTCGACAAGAATCTGGTCCCCGTCATAGATGCCGACATTCACCATGCTGTCGCCCTTGACACGGAGCATGAAGGTTTCGGCATTGGGCATATACTCGGACGGAATCGGGAAGTAATTCTCGATGGATTCTACGGCAAGAATCGGCTGACCTGCCGTAATCGTACCGATCATCGGAACATTCACGATTTCGCGTTTCGTCAGGTTAAAATCGTCATCGATGATTTCAATGGCGCGCGGCTTGGCCGGATCTCTTCTGATATAACCGTTCTGCTCAAGCGTCTCCAGATGTGCATGAACGGAAGAAGTGGAGCGAAGATGAACCGCTTCACAGATATCCCGCAGTGCCGGTGGATATCCTTTGGCAAGGATCTGTTCCTTGATATACTCTAAAATCTCTTTTTGCTTGTTCGTAATCTTACCGGGCATAATCCTTTCCTCCGATGAATCTGATGTTCTAAGGCTATTATACCATCCGTTTTCGGAAAATGCAAAACATTTGTTCGAAAAAATACACAAAAAATCGAACATATTTTTGGTTATTTTTCATCATATGATGATATTGACAACCGAATATATGTTCGATATAATGAAAGCATAACAAACAAATGTTCGGCTTGTACGGAGGTACGGATTATGTTTCAGAGAGTATCGAAAGACCCTGCAGTGCGCATTCTTTTCTGCTTCGGCGTTTTACTAATGATTGCCCTTATGATTGTTTTCTTCGCTGCCCGCAGCCATAAAGCATACGGTAACGGTTATCAGGACAAGACCTGCAAGAGCATTCAGATCAAGGAGGGCGATTCGCTTTGGTCGATTGCCAAAACCTACTACGTTCCCGAATGCGGCAGCTTTACCGATTATCTGAAGGAGATTAAGAAGACCAATTCCCTGAAGAGTGATTCGATTCATGCCGGACGTTATCTTCTGATTCCGATATACGTGACGGCCAATTAATCACAGGGCTTTTACTGTTATGTTGAACAGTTTGTTTGGTATGAGTTTCTTTCAAAGCCGGAGTAAAGCATTATGATTCCGGTTCGGAAGGTATGAATATCTTTTGAAGCCGGATTGAAACATTATGATTCCGGATCGGAAGAAGAGGATATCTCTTTCTTCCAATGTGTCAGAGGCTTCGAATCGGTTACGGCATGAAACAGCCGCTCACGGATTCCCGGAGCTTTACGGTCAATGCTTTTGATCAACTCCGTGGCATATTCACGTGTTGTATTTCCGTCAGCTTTGCAAGGATTCTTGAAAGTCGGAAGGTTATATTTGTTTTTAAAGCCGACAATATCGCATTCATTTACATATATGAGCGGACGAATCAGCTGAAGTCCCATCCGGTCCCATTCCGTTACCGGAGCAAACGTATAGAAACGTCCCTCATAGATCAAAGACATCAGCATCGTCTCGATTACATCATCCTTATGATGTGCATATGCAATCTTATTACATCCGAGTTCTTTCGCTTTTTCGTTTAAGGCGCCCTTTCGCATCTTAGCGCAGAGAGAGCAGGGGCTGCCTTCTTTTCTTTCTTCAAAGATTATCCTGGCTATTTCCGTATCCACAACCGTAAACGGAACACCGAGATCCTCACAGAGCTTGCGAATGGGATCGTAATCAATCTGAAACCCGAGATTTACGGAAATCGCACACAGATCAAATTTCTTCGGATAGAAACGTTTCAATCCCGCCAGAGCATATAAAAGCGTAAGACTGTCTTTACCGCCGGATATGCCGATCGCGATTTTATCCCCGTCTTCGATCATATGATAATCATCAACCGCTTTTCTTGTATGGCTGTATAACTGTTGTAATTTCAACGCCGCTTCTCCGTTTCTTTGAATTCTGTGTCAGTATATCGTATTTTTCAGCTGAAATCAATCATTCCGACCAATCATTTTGCATATTGCGATGATGTCCGATGGCTGGCATAATCTATGGATATTCCTGCACTTTTATGGTATAATAAACTGCAGAATAATTGCGGAGGTGTCATCCTTGGATTCTTTAATGCAGCAGATTATTGACGAGATTAAGAAGAATATTAAAGGTAAGGACGAGGTGATTGCACAGGTGCTTTGTGCAATGCTTGCGGGTGGACATGTTCTTTTGGAGGATATTCCGGGTGTAGGCAAAACAACACTTGCCGTTTCTGTTTCCGAAGCAATGTCCTTAAGCTATAAGCGTGTTCAGTTTACGCCTGATGTCATGCCGAGCGACATTACCGGTTTTTCCATGTTTAATCCGCAGTCCCGTGAGTTTGAATATCATCAGGGGGCGGCAATGTGCAACCTGCTTCTCGCCGACGAAATCAACCGTACTTCTCCGAAGACGCAGTCTGCACTGCTTGAAATCATGGAGGAAGGCAAGGTTACCGTTGACGGTATAACCCATTTTATTCCGAAGCCTTTCTTTGTAATCGCCACACAGAATCCGTTCGGAAGCGCCGGCACGCAGCGGCTTCCCGAATCCCAGCTGGACCGTTTTATGATTCGTCTTTCAGTTGGTTACCCGAGCCATGATTCCTCTGTTGACATTTTAAAATCCGACAATCCGTTTAATAAGATTCAGGCTGTCATCGACACGAACCGTTTTACAGCCATTCAGGAGACCGTGGCCGGGCTTCATGTGGATGATGCCGTGTATGATTTCATCGTGAATCTTGCCGAAGCAAGCCGTAATAACGAATACATCGGCCTCGGAATCAGCCCGCGCGGCACGAAGGCACTCCTTCGCATGTCAAAGGCATATGCTTACATGAACGGCAAGGATTATGTGGGCATGGATGATGTTGTTGCCAACCTGGTTCCTGTTTTGTCTCACAGAATCGTATTGAATTCGAGAGCCAAGGCAAAGGATATCGATGTGGTATCCCTGCTTAGAGCCATGCAGAACGAAGTCAAAGTCGCAAAAATCTCTTTTTGATATTCGGGAGTATCCATGAAGGATCGCATTTTAGCATATTGTAAGCTGATGTTCATTGTATTGGCGTTGACTGTTATTTATCTTTATAACAATCACGCCGTTACTTTAATGCTCTTAATTGCTTTACTTGTCATCTTAGTAACATCAGCCTTCGGATTCTTCCTGACGCGAAACCGTCTTACAGCAGATATTTCTTTTCATACTTTCTTTACGGAACGCGGTCATACCGTGAAACTGATTCTAAAGGCTAAAAATCCATCGGTTTATCCGCATACTAAGTGTGTTTTGAGATTTCGTCTTCATCATACCATGGAACCCGGTGAATATACGCACGAAGTGGGTTTTACGTTGCTTCCGAAGCAGGAGCAGGAGAGAGTGTTAACTCTGTCTTTTGATTATTGCGGCGTTTTTCGCGCAGAACTGTTTGAACTGACTAGTTCAAGCCTGTTTAATCTTGCCGGATATAAGAAAAAAACGGATTCGTTTGCCGAAACTGTTGTGTTGCCTTCTCCGGTTGAGACGGAAGACTCTTCTTTTGAAAACCATCATTTTCCCGATAGCGGCGAGGAGGCTGCTGAGGATTCCGGTAAAGGAGAGGACCGCTCTGAAATTTTTGAAATCAGGGACTATATTCCGGGTGATGAACTGCAAACCATACACTGGAAACTGAGTGCAAAGGCCGATGTTTTGATGGTAAAGGAATTCTCAGAGCCGTTAAGCGAACAGTTTACCGTATATCTGGAACAAAACTTCAGAAATCTTTCCCAGCTCAATGCGTTCTTTGATGTGGCATTTACCATTATATCTTTCTTTCAGCAGCAGAAGCTCAGATTCTCCGTGGCTTACATCGGGGATAACGGAGAGACTTTGCATTCGGTCGTTACCCGTGAAGAGGATATCATTCAACTGCTGATGCAACTGTTTTATGACATTAAACCTGAAGAGAATTCCGAAAGGACTCCGCAGCCGTTACATATTACAAGGCCCGGCTTTATGATTACCTGTTCGTCTCATCCGAAATTCGAAGGCAATCTGGTGATGAATCATAAGAATACGGCACGTGTATATCGCATTACGAAATAGAAAGAGCATCCATGACAAGAACCGAACAGAAAAATCAGAGGATGATTCAGGACTACCGGGAGAAAACCGGAATCCGGATTTACGAGATGGAAGAGAAGGAGATTCCGTCGCGTGACAGGATTATTGTGTGCCTTGTTAAGGGCTTTTTGATCTTTCTGACCTGTTACGGTCTTAATATGCTTGTGATTACATCCTTTGATTTGCCGTGCAGTCGCGTGTTAATCGGCTTTGCAGCCGTGTTGCTTTCCGCATTGGCATCGATGTTTTATTATCGTAAGCTTTTCTTCAATCTCGGCTATATTCTGCTTTTTGTAATCTTTCTTCCCTTGGCAATCGGGCTTGTCACGATGGCCAACAGCGGTATGAATGCCATTACCAATATCGTTATGGAGGCTGTCGATAAAAAACTGAATCTGGGAGGCGTACGTGTCTACCAGGAGATGTACGCCGATAGAAATGTAACAATTACCTGCTGTCTGTTGCTGATGCTTTTCCTGGAGATTTGCATCTGTAATGCCGTGATTTCCGAGTATATGAGCGGTATTGTTTTGTTTCTTTTGGCTTTTCCTTTTGTTCAGATTTGCATCTACCTTTGTGATAACAATGTTCGCTATATCTACGTATTTCTTGTAATGTTTCCCTGCATCTTCTGTATGATCATGAAGCACTGTAAACGCTACCGCATGGGAATAAATCTGAAACACCCGGGATTTACGCTTAAAAAGAAAAACATTTCTTTCCTGTCCATGCCTGCAGGCAGATCTTTTATTTCGCTTTTTGCCTATGGCTTTTTAACGCTTGCCGGGGTTTTCTTCCTTTCCTTCTTTTTGCTTCGATTGTTTCCGTATCGTGCCAGAAACAACGCCAGTGCATGGAAACGGAGCACGGATGATGCAGTTTCGGAATTTGCCATGCACGGCATAACGGCATTTTTCAACAGTTACGAAACGCGCGGAGGAATCGGAAACGGCAGACTCGGCGGCATCCGTGAGGTCACATTCGATTTCGAGACGGATCTTTTGGTGCAGTATGTACCTTACTCAACGGCACCGGTATATCTTTCCGAAAGAACGTATGGCCGGTATATAAAGAATACATGGAAAGAGACGGGGATTAGTGTAAACGATTTTAACGGCGAAAAACTGTCTTTTAAAGACGCTCTACGTTTTGCCACATTGGAATCTTCTTATCTTGCAGAAAGAGTGAATGAAGGGCAGTCTTTGTCAGCTTATGCATTAATGCGTATAAAAGCCGTTGACGTTGATGTTCAAGGAGAGATAATCTATCCGTATTATACTAACAGCGGTAATAATATCAAAGATTCCGGTGTTTACGACACATTATGCAGGTTAAACTATCAAGGATCCGGTACAATAGACTATTCGTATCATAATCATTTGTATTATCCGCTTCTCGCGGAAAATATAGCACTTCAGGCTGATCAGACGGACTATTATCATAAAGCATATAAAAAGTATGTTTATGATAATTATACGTCGGTTCCCGATGATCTCCGAGACCTGCTTAAGCAGATCTGTGATGAAGAGGGTTTTCATGGAACCCCGATGCAGATTGTTGTTCAGATTCAACGGTATTTCCGTGAAAACTTCCAATATACGCTTGCGCCTGGTAAAACGCCGAGAAACAGGGATTTTGTCGCCTATTTTCTTACAAAACAAAAGAAGGGTTACTGTGTTTATTTCGCAACTGCAGGGGCCTTGCTCCTCAGACAAATGGGGATTCCTACGCGTTACGTTGAAGGCTATTGCATTGATATTGAAACGGCTGCCGATGCTTCCGACATTGTGGAAGGAGAGGATTACAGAGACTGGTATGACGGCGATAATCTTTTGATTTCCGATACGGATGACGCTTATGTCATTGAGGTTGCCGTGAACGATTCCAAAGCTCACGCCTGGGCGGAAATCTATATCGACGGATTCGGTTGGATTCCGGTAGAACTTACAACAGGTTCACAGTCGGAGAGTAGCGACGGGCAGGGTTTCTGGTCAAATTTCGGCAGATATCTTTCCGGGGACGGCGGTGAGGCGCCCATGCAGGTACTGACGGCGCAGGCTACAAGACTGGGTATCGGACTATTATATATCGTTTTGATTGCTCTGGTGTTGTTTATTTTATATCTGATCATCAGAACAATTATAAGAAAAGTAAGGCTTTACTGTATCCCGAACAATAAACGGCTTTCTAATCAATATGTTTTATTGAATAAGCTTTTGAACCGGTATTATCTGGAGAAACAGATTAACGTATTTCATAATATGTCTGTTGATTTCGGCCTTGAACTTGGCCTTCCGGAATCCGAACTGAACGAATTTGCTTCTTTGACGGAGCGTGCAAGTTACGGCGGAAAGCCGTTAAATAAAGCTGAACTGAGCAGAGCGACAACACTGTTTCACAAATATGTAAAAGCACTTCGTAAAAAAGTAAAAGGACTGCGGAAAGTATCCCTGTGGATACAGTCCTGACAGTCCTTATGAAGGTGTGTCCCGATATCATTTTCAATCTAAAAGCCACAAGTCCGGCATTTGAACAATGCAACACTGATAATGTCTGACTTAATCCTTGCGCAGATGCACTTTATTTCGCGCAGAACGGCGTCTTTCGTCTTCAATGGCAGCGTAATGCTTTCTTGTTGTATTAACGTCTTTATGGCCCAATACGTCGGCTACCAGATAGATATCGCCGGTTTCCTGATACAAGCTGGTGCCGTACGTGCTGCGCAGCTTATGCGGCGTGATTCGCTTTAACGGAATGCAGTTCTGCGCATATTTCTTGACAAGATTCTCCGCGGCACGGACCGTCATGCGGCGTTGCTGCCCGGAAAGGAACAAAGCGTTTTCGTGACCTTCCTTAGTTGTCTGGTTCTTTCTGATTTCCAAATAATCGAGCAGCGCTTCGCGTACTTCCTCACCGAAATAGACAAATGCCTCATAGCCGCCTTTTCGAATGACTTTCATGCGGTCGTGTTCAAAATCCAGATCATTAATATCCAAACCGATGCATTCGGAAATACGAACACCTGTTCCGAGCAGGAGAGTCATCAAAGCCAGATCACGGACTTTATTCCGCTGATGAAAGGCATTCTGCCGGTCGGAACCCGAATATTCGCTTTCCACACAGTCAAGAAGCCTTGCGGTTTCATCCGGATCGAGCCTGATGATGACTTTTTCATGCAGCTTCGGCACGGAAACCTGAATGGCCGGATTGTTTTCGATTGCATGGTTTTTGTACAGATAATTGTAAAATGCACGTAAAGAACAAATTTTACGTTTGATTCCGCGTTCGGAATTCGTGATAACATTGTTGTCCTTTTCGTAAACCTTCAAATACTCAAGGTATTCCTCAATGTCATAGGACTGCAGCTCTGAAAGAAGCGATAACGGAACTTCACGTACGGTTTTCCCTTTAAGCGTCGGATTACGCGAAATCAGAAACTCAAAGAAAACCTTTAAATCAACTGCATAAGCGATTCTTGTACGCGAAGCCGTGACTTGTTCGATGCCTCTGAAAAATGTGCCGCAATACGGAGGCAGCTGCGCACGAAGTTCCCGTAAACGCAATTCGTTTTTGATATTATTTTGTTCCGCATAGGATTGCTTGTCAGCCATAATGATTCCTCGATAAAAGAAAACAGATTGCATAACGCAAAACATATTGCAAACGGTCAAATATACGATAACAATGCTTAAAACGGCAAAAAGCCTCAAAACAGCATATAACGGCTTATAGGTCAATTATACCACTCTTTCGGCCTAAAATCAACCTATTTCTTCGTTAAACCTGCGTTTAGCGAAGAAATATACAGAGGCGGGCAGTACTCTCTTTTGCCTGTTTTTGTACCGAAAACCGTGTTTTTAATGGATTGCAAATCGTTGTTTTTTAACTCTGCATGCATTACATTTTCCTGAAATAATAAAACGGCCCGTCCGTAGGACGAACCGTTAAGATTCAAATTATAACAAACGTCTGTATTGGGAATCCAAAATCTTACGAAGCTCTCTGACTTCTTCGGCATCCAGATTCTGGTTTGCGAGGAATTCGGTAAAGAAAGCAATCAGTTCGCCGCCGTACACTTTATCAATCAAAGCTCTGGTTTCGATCTGCTGAACTTCGTTCTTCGTGATAACGGCCTTGCAAAGGAATCCCGGATCTTCCCGTTTTACAGCCCCTTTATCAATCAGACGTTTGATAACAGTATAGGTTGTATTCTTTTCCCAGCCGATATAATCTTTGATTATTTTTGCAATATCTTTTGCAGCAAGGCTCTGATTGGACCATAACAGTTCCATTACATTCAGTTCGCCTTCATGCAATCTAATATCTCCCATAGAATAACTACCACCTATACTTGTGTGAAATACATGATTAAGTCCGGAAATCATCTACTACCTTAGTACATTTCGGTAATCATTATTCTACATAATTAGAATTTAGTTGTCAATGAATATTTATCTCTTTAAGTTCACATTTTTTTCAAAATTGTGTTTGCTCAAGAGAAAAATACTGTATGTTGTGGTCGTCGTTTTTGCCGCCTGAGGCATGGTCAATCAGCCGATATACGGAAATCGCATTAACGCTGCCCGCGCTCTCTCCTTCCGAATCGTATGAAAGGGGTGCCCGATTGGTCGAAGAATGCCGAAAACCTATGGTTCCATCGTTGTAGCATAAATAGTGCGAACGGTCTGATTTTTTGATGAAAATCTTCCTTTCGCGGGAATTTAAGAGCGAATAAAAGTAGTTTTGATAGAAATATTCCGGAAGGGAGTCGCGGTAACCGAGCCGGTAAAACATATCATAGTCGTTGCAGAGATATCGGGTCAGACCGCAGTCACAGAGCTCAAAACGGTAAAGCTCCCCGGTTTCATCATATATCGGAATCAGCAGCCCGAAATCGCAAAGATAACGGATTTCAGACTCAAACTCACGCTGCAGGGCTCCTCTTCTGATGTGTCCGGGGTGAAATCGTCCGCGATTGTCATCGGCATATTGCCGGATATAGGAAAGAAGCTGCCGGATCTTCACCTCACTTAACCCGTCCGGAAGACTGTTTTGAAGCCGTAATATGATCGAAGCATAAATGCTTCCCTGAACCCGCCTGATTTCCGAAAGATCGTTATGGTTTTTACGGTATTGTTCAATGGCATCCGGGAAACCGCCGGTCAGCAGATAATCGTGAAACAGCTCGCGAAGCATGACAGCCAGGTGCTCCGGCATACCGGTTTCGGAATTCTTATATAACCGGAGAAATCCGGTATAAGCGATGTCATTTTTCTCTTCAACTGCCTCTAAAAACTCATAAAACGAAAACGGAGACACTTTTACAAAAGAAAGCATCGTTTTACGGGAATCGCGGAAAATGCCATATACGTCGATTCTGGAAGTCGTGGCGGCAAAATGCTTCGGAAGGTCGGCCGATTCCAGATATGCGGCATCCTCCCCGAGATTCTCAAGCCCGTCCATGAAAACGGAAAGCGAATCCCGGACATAGTCCTCTTTCATGCCGAAATACTCGGAAAGGAATCTGCAAAGGGATTCTTTCCCGGATAACGTCTTTTTGATGCCTGCCGTCAGTTCGCGGTCGATCGTCAGATCGCAAAGCACATAGCTTTTCATCTGCCGGTCATTCTGCAGGAAGCGTAACAGGTACGTCTTTCCGACGCAGGGAAGTCCGTACAGTAAAAGCCTCTCCTGTTTCACAAAAAAACGGTCGCGGATTTCGGTTTCCAAAAACCTTTTCATGTCATCTCCTGAGTTTTTCGAGTAAATCCCGGAAGTATTCCGGAAGTTCGGCACTGAATTCGACATATTCGCCGGTTCCCGGGTGAATGAAACCGAGAACACCGGCATGCAATACCTGACCTTCGCCGGTCAGAGGCTGTTTGCTGCTTCCGTAAACCGTATCACCGACGAGCGGGTGCCCGAGGGACGCCATATGGACACGAATCTGGTGAGTCCTTCCGGTTTCGAGCTGACAGGAAAGAAATGTGTAGCCGCCCTTCAGATGCTCTATGACATGGTAATGGGTCACTGCTCTTCTGCCGCCTTGCACGACGGCCATTTTCTTACGGTCTTTCGGGCTTCTTCCGATCGGGGCATCGACGGTTCCGTCTTCGGTAACATTGCCCTGTACGATGCAATAATAGATTCTCGTTATGCTGTGTTCCGAAAGTTGCTTCGAGAGACTCAGGTGAGCTTTGTCATTCTTGCATACGACAAGAACGCCGGTCGTGTCCCGGTCAATCCGATGCACGATTCCGGGACGCAGATTTCCGTTAATTCCCGAAAGCGAATCTTTACAATGATACAACAGCCCGTTGACAAGCGTGCCGGTATTGTGCCCGGGCGCCGGATGAACAACCATGCCCTTCGGTTTGTTGACGATGATGATATCGTCATCCTCGTAAAGAATCGGCACATCCATCTTCTCGGGAAGAATTTCCGTTTCCTCGGGTTCCGGAATCAAAACCCGGATCAAATCTCCTTCTTTGCCTTTATAGGAGCCCTTGCGGCATTCCTTATCGTTAACGGAGACTTTTCCGGCTTCTATCAGTTGTTCCGCATGCGAGCGGGTCAGATCGGGGTCCAGATCGGAAAGAAGCCTATCCAAACGAACGCCGGTCTGGTCATTTTCCAGATAATAAACCTTCTCTTCTTCCATCTTGTCTCCTAAAAAACAGAACTTCTCCCGATAGGAGAAGTTCCCTGTGATTATTCTTCGTCATTCTGTTCGGGTTCTGCATCGGCGGGCTTCTTCGCACCGAAAAACGGAAGGAAGGACAGTTCCTCTTCCGAATAACAGAACAAAATCGCTATGCAAAGCGCGAAAACCGAACAGGTAACATAAATGTCCGCTACATTGAATACCGGGAAATTGATCGGACTGAAGTAGATGAAGTCCGTGACAAACCCAAAAACAAGGCGGTCAATCAGGTTGCCTACGGCGCCGGATGTCAAACAAATAAAGATGATGATTAACGGCATGTAACGGCGCGTCTTCGGAACCTTGTAAAGCGCATACAGAAAACCGACAATCAATATGATTGACAGCACGGACAGAATCTGGAACCGTCCCTGCAGGATTCCCCACGCGGCTCCGCGGTTTTCAACATAACGAAAATACAAAACTTTCGGAATCAGGGCAACATCATCGGGATTTTTCGAAAAATGTCTTCTGGTCAGCCATTTGGTAATCTGATCCAAAACAATCAGGGCAACCGGAAGCAGGGAAAATAAAACAATCTTACTTCTTTTCATCGCCCGCATCCTTCGGCTTTTGCTGTAAGTATTCCGTATAAGCTTCGAATTCCTTCAGGTTGATCTGAAAGACTCTGCTGTCAAGAAGCTCCTGCTGGGAACGAAGCAACGACTGGCATTGCGCACGGTAGGTCTCATACTGCTGCATCAGGCGGAGCGTCTGCGTATGAAGCTTGGCAAGCTCTTTCTCGGCATCGTTACGGATGATCTGTGCATCGGCATAAGCCTGCTTTTCGATGCTCTTTGCTTCCGTTAAAGCGGCAGCCTTGGTCTCCTCGGCCGATTTCTCGGCAAGCACAAGTGCCTTATGTAAAGACTTTTCAATGGTGGCATAATACTGAACCCGGTCATTCAGACTTTTCACCTTATCGGACAGCTCGAGATTCTGCCGATATAAGTATTCGTAGTCCTTATTGAGATCCTCCATAAACTGATCAACCTGACCCTTGTTGTATCCGCTTGCGGCGGATTTGAACTTCGTATTTTGAATCTCTACCGGTGTTAACATGGTATTTGCCTTCCTTTACCGTTTATTGAATGTCGGAACGCCGAAACCGTCATGACGCATCAAAGCGTTGTAGTCTCCGGTAATATCGACATCTGCAGGTGAAATAATAAAGATATAGCTGGAAATCTGATGCAGATTGGCACCGATGGCATATACACAGCCGGAAACAAAATCCATCAGACGCTGTGAACGGTCGGTATCAAAGCCTTCCAGATTGACAATGATCGGATTGCCGTCAATCAGGTTGTCGCAGATCTCTCTGGCATCTTCGAAACTCTGAGGCTTGAGAATCGTAACGCCGAGCGCATCCTTTACGGTCTTCTGCACGGGAGCCTGAGGCGCAACCGGAAGAATCGGACGCTGTGCCTGCGGCTTTTGGTTCACCGGAGCAGCCTGCTGCTGAGCACCGTAGCGTGCGGCCTCCCTGGCCTTATAACGGTCGGCAAACGTTGTCGTGCCGTTCATGTAACCGCTTCTTCTTTCCTGAATGGAAACGGTATTGTTGTCGTATAAAGGACGGCGCTGGGGCTGCTGCGGCATCATCTGCTGTGCATTCTGCGCATACATCGGATCCTCTGCGTATCCGTCATCCTGATAGCCGACATTCTGCTCGGGCGCTTTCTTCCTGAAAATCATTTCCTTGAGGGAAGTGCGGGGCTCCTTGGCCTTTTCCTGCTTCTTCTCCTCTTTCTTGCGCTTCTTCTCTTCTTCAGCGGCTATATAATCATCATAATCGTCGTAATCATCGTAATCGCTGTCATCGGAAAGCTTCAACGAATCGACAATCTTCTTCATGAATCCCATGGTTTTCGTCCCCTTTTCAAATATTGTAATCTCTCCTGCCGAAAATGAAGGTTCCGACCCTTACGTGAGTGGCTCCTTCCTCAACGGCAACGCCGTAATCTCCGCTCATTCCCATGGAAAGAACATCCATGGAAATATTATCAATGCTTTTCGCATTAATGTCAACCATTAATTGCCTGAGACTGCGGAAAATGCTACGGTTTTCCTCGGCATTCTCCGTATACGGAGCAACTGTCATGAATCCGCGTAAACGTACATTCGGAAGTCCTGCGATTTCACGGACCGCAGCCTCCGCATCGGAAAGCGTCAGACCGAATTTGCTTTCTTCCTGTGCGACGTTAATCTCAAGAAGAATATCCTGCACCTTGCCGATTGCGGCCGCATATTTATTGATGGTTTGGGCAAGACTCACGGAATCCACCGAATGAATCATGTCCGCTACGGCAACGGCCTTTTTGGCCTTGTTGCTCTGCAGATGCCCGATCAGATGCCACGAAAGCGGTAAATCGGAAAGCTGCTCGTTCTTCTCGCACATCTCCTGCACTTTGTTCTCGCCGAAGACGGTCTGTCCGGCCTCAAAAGCTTCAACCACCATCGAGGCGGGCTTTGTCTTGCTGACGGCAATCAGCGTGATCTCTCCGGGCTCACGGCCTGCTATTTCCGCATGCCTGGCGATCTCCTGTCTGACCTCAGCCAAATTATCGGAAATCATAAATAATGTTCCTTTCGCTTAATATATCGTTTGTGATTCTTCGATCGTTTTGGCATCCTTCGCAATATGATCGTGCTCGGCGATGCTGTAACTCAGGCCGTTCTCGACAACGGAGAACTCCTTGCCTTCCTGAATCACGTTAATTCTTCGAAACTGCGCAAATCCCTTGTTTACGCAATATACGCCCGTCAGCCTGCCGACCAGCGAAACCTGGAAGGAATCCTGCGTCTGCTCACTGTAAATAAAGGTGCCGTGCGTAATTGCTTTCATGTCGATGTAGCAGTAATTGTCGTCCTCGTAATAGACCTCGACAGGCTGGAAAATGAAAAACTTCTCGTAGGTCTTCTCATCATGCTTTAATATGTTGACGCCGTATTTATTGCCTGACTGGTCGCCGCCGTTTGTCAGGTATTCCTTCGGCACCATGAAGAACTGCTTTTCAAAAATGGCAGTATTCGGAATCTTCAGGCCGACCGTCTTCTCCATATCGAGCGATACTGTTAAGAAGCGGCGGTTCAGGTAGCGGACCATGTACTGCCTTAAGGAAATGCAGGCAATATAAAGGCCGTCTCTTACGTCGCAGGAAATCGGAGCGGTCAGATGCAGACCGTCTTCTTCTATCGTGAAGTTGATCTCGGTCTTATCCTTAAGCTTCAGATACTGATCTTCGGTAAGTTTTAAAACGAGCATCCAGGATTCATCGGACAGAAGCTTATAAATCGTACTGCCCTGCTCCTTCAGATTCGCATCGAACAGATTGGTGCTCTTGTAGTCAGATTTGTCAAAGGTGTCCTTCGAGACCTTCTCATAAGTAAGACCGTCAAGCGAATCTGAAAAATAAGAAACGAGTCCGGGTGCCTCGGCCTTATGCACCGTAAGCGAGCCCTGATAAGACTGATCGACAAGAATCTGGTTTAAGTGCTCCATCAGATAGGTATCGGAAATGCTGTTGACCGTTGTCGTCAGCTCGTCCTTCAGCGAATAAACCTGTGAGAAATCACCCTTCGTATAGGAATTGTTGAATGAGGAAATGCAGCTTTTGATCTGCTCGATGTCGTCGTCGGAAAGCGTGTATTTGTAATCGTTTCCGGAAATCAGATTATAAATCTGGCGGCTTTCGTCAATCGAATAAACCGTCTCTCCTTTGGAAACACGGGTGCCGCTTCTCATATAGTAATTGACAAATCCGGCAATTCCGGTTTTGACGGAGTTTTCGTTTCGAATGATGACCGCTTCGGCCTTTGTGTCGCTTGCCATCGGAAGCAGCTGAACTTCGTAGATGGAAAGGTGCGGCCTGTTCAGATAAATGACGATATTGATCAGAAGATACAAACAAAAAAGAGCGATGACAATCGTTCCGAAATTCAGATATGACACCGCGCTTGTGCGCTTTACGATTCTTTTTTCAGCCATTCTGTCACCCTCCTTTCCGATTTCAGTCCATACAAAGTTTATTATACTATAACGGCTTCGAAAAGAAAAGCATTTGGCGTAAATCAGGCTCAAAATTCGCTGAAAATTCATAAAAAAATGTCGCCGGAACGAATCCGGCGACAGAATGTATATCTTCCCAAATAAAAGCTGGCTAAAACCCGGTTTACAGAGCTACGATAACCTTCTGCTTAACGGATTCGGAAAGGGTTTCGGCATTGGCCGAAAGACTGATGATGATATCCACTTTAAACTTAGCCGAAACCATATCGAGTTTCTCGATGACACGGTCGATATCATCGGCGCCCATGCAGGCAATCTTCAAAAAGCTGTCCAGATAAATCTTCTCAAGATCGTGATCCTGAGAGATGATTCCGCAAATGAAACCGACAAATTCGGAAGCACATTCCACACAATAATCGTTTACATTGATAAGGCGGATTTTGTTGTTGAGCTCATACATATGCTTATTGCTCTTATCCAGATAGACGATGGTACCCTTGGATGTTGCCACATCGGCATTCACCTTGTCCAGTAATATCTTGGTCTTTCCTTTTCCTTTTTCACCGGCAATAATCTGTACCATTGCTTTGTCCTCCTTAAAAGGGTTTTTAGATGATTCTATTATAATATACACGCAGGAAAATGACAACTCAAATTCACGAAATTTCTACAATTCGGGGGCAGTTAATCCGTCAGGCAGTAAGTTGTCATTAATTCATTCAATTTTCCGTATAATTTGTCTTTGTTCTCCGCCCGGAACACGCCGATCAGGTACTCGGTGCCGGCTCTGTTCTGAATGTGAAGAATCATGCAATAGCCTGCAGCGTTCGTGGTTCCGGTCTTGCTTCCGAGAATCGTGATGCTGCTCGGATAATCCACGTGCTCCTTCTCGTCTCTTGTCTTGAAGCAGTTTGTCGTGTAAACCTTCCGGGAAAGCTTCTTGCCTTTTGCATCGGTATATTCGTACGATTTCTCGGTAATGCCGACGATTTCGCGGAACTCCTTATACTTCATGCACTCCTGATAGACGATATAAACGTCATACGGCGTTGTTTTATGTTTCTCGTCATGAAGACCGCTCGCATTCTTAAATGTCGTGTTACGGCCGCCCAGACGCTTGATTTCGGCATTCATCAATTCGACAAAAGCTTCCTCGCTGCCGGCAACATGCTCGGCAAGAGCAATCGAAGCATTGTTTGCGGAACTCACAAGAAGGCACATCAGAAGGTCTTTGACGGTCAGCACGTCTCCTTCCTTCAGTTCGGAAACGGAGCCTCTTGTGAACTCTCCTACTTCTTTTGAAATGATGACCTTCTCATCAAACGAACAGCGCTCCATCGTGACCAGCGCCGTCATCAGTTTGGTAAGGCTTGCGGGGAAGAAAAGCTCGTCCATCCGGTAGCCGAAAACAAGCTCGTTCGTTGTCCGGTTGATGACGAAAACACTGCCCTTACGGTCGGGTTTCTCTTCGTCGAAAACATAGTCGGTATCGAGCATGTCGTGACTGATGTCACAGATATAAAACTCCGTGAGCATCGGGGCAAAGCTTGCTTCCACAAGCGCACCTACATCGACCTGCACAAGACTGTCTTCTGCTTTGTAATTGCCCATCAGTTCCGCATCCTTGTCTTTGCACCCGGTCAGTCCGAGCACAAGAACAAAGCAAAGAAGCAGGGCAAGCAATCTTTTCATATCAATTCCTTTCCGAACTCCAGAGGAGCTCCTTAAGGTCCATTTCGTATTTGTCTTTCTCAAGAAGCGTCGACTTATTCTGAAGTCCTACGTTCAAAAGCACTCCCATTGTCGCCATACTGATTAACAGAGAACTCAGACCGGAGCTTACAAACGGAAGCGGAATTCCGGTGTTCGGGAGCAGCGTGGTCACGACGCCGATGTTAACGATGGTTTGCAGGCACAGCATAACGGAAATACCGGACGCGATCAAGTAACCGAGGCGGTCCTTGGCGTTCATTGCGACACGGAAGCCGATGAAGGTCATAAGCATGAACAGGAAAATGGTGATGACGCACCCGAAGAAACCGAATTCCTCTGCAATGCTGCAAAAGATGAAATCGGATTCCACAACCGGCACGTAGTTCGTCATGCGGTGCGAGGTGTCACCGATGATCATCTTTCCGAACATGCCGCCGGATTCAATGGCGGCTGCGGCCTGGTTCTGCTGGTACATTTCAGCCGGATAGTCTTCCGGATGGAGAATCGAAAGAATACGCGGTGCCTGGTATTTGTTCAGAATCTTCTGGAACGGCTGCTGAATATACCAGAACAGAAAATATATGACGGGAATCGACGCCAGTATCGTCGGAATGACAATCTTATACGAAAGCCCGCCGATGAAAAGCATGAACGCAAGCGTTGCGATCAACACGATACTCGTTGAAAGGTCGGGCTGGGAAAATACAAGGTAAATCGGAAGCATGCAGAGCACAAGGATGAGCATCAGGTTCCAGAAACGGTTCATGCGCTCTCCGAATCTGACCAAAAGCGTAGCCGTGAATATGATCAGCACAAGTTTTGTAATCTCGGACGGCATGAACTCGAAGCCCTGGCCGGCCTGCCCGTGTCCTCCGATCTTGATCCAGCGTCTCGCATCGTAATGCGCCCATCCGTATACGAGCGGGAACATCGAATAGTTGACATATTTACAGATCATCATCAGAATGAAATTGCCGATATAAATCGGGATAAACATCTTGGCGATGAAATGATAGTCAATCAGCGAAACGACGAACATGACGAAAAGACCGAACAAAAGCCCGTAAAGCTGACGTTCGAACTGATTCTCATCGCTGTCCTGCAGTTTCTGAATCAAAACCAGACCGATGGTACCGAGTATGATAACGATCGAAACAAGCGAGAACTTATAGTTGTTTACGTGATACTGCAGTTTCTTGAACATAATGATCCTCAGTCTATGAGTTCGTACAAATCTTCATCCGCTCCGAACGTATCAACCGTTACGGGGCGCATTCTGACCACTTCGTCAACAATCTCGGCGATCATGCTGCAATTGATCAGGTTCATCTTGCGAAGAAGCTTATTCTCCTTCTTCGTCTCCTTTTCCGTAAGCACGGGCTTCTCGTATTCGAAATGACCGATGACGAGCTTCTCGGGCTTCATATGTGCGGCAAATACGAATGCTTCCCGGTTGGAATTCGTTCCGGCCACGGCAGAACCGAGCAGCGCGCCGATGACGATAATGCTGCCGCCACTGACGATTTCGGCGCCTTTTTCAACGTTTCCGACAATGATGATGGAGTTTTCGGTTTCCAGTCTTCTTCCCGTGCGGACAACGCCCTGATAGAACTGTGCCGTTCTCGTCGAGAGGCTTCCGATGACCTGATTCATTGTTTGGCGAAGGATTTCCTCGTTGGTCTCGTTACCGTCGATGACACAGATGATTTCGAGATCGGAGTTCTCGGAAATGACACGGAGAATCTCCTTCTGCTCGTCCGTGTTCAGCTCACGGCCTTCGAATTTCAAAGACATCGTCGCATTTCCCAAAAACTTGGCGGAATGAATGATTCGCTCGGTCAGGCTTTTGATGATTTCTTCAAACGTGACGTCGGGATTCAGCACAAGCAAAATGCCGTCTTTATAGCCTTTGATGATTACGTTGTTGTCCATTGCTGCTCCTTAGTCGGTGTATCCTACATGGGAAATGTTGGCTGCAAATACGTTGCCGCTTAACAGGGCATCGTGGTTGTCATCCATGAAATAGTAGCCGTAAACTTCACGCGCCACGACAGCGGCATGCTGGGAAGCGTATCCGTTCGGAATAACGACGGTTACGCAGATTTCCGGCTTCTCATACGGTGCATAAGAAAGGAAAAGCGCATTGTTCGGGTGGTTCAGGCTGACCTGTGCCGTACCGGTCTTTCCGGCAACTTTAATGTCCAGATTCGTATAATACCTCCGAATGCCGGAATCCTTGCCGTATACAACGTAATACATGCCGTTCTTAACAGCGTTCCAGTAATCCTTCGGAACATTGTCAAGCGTCGAGTGAACATTGGCCACGTTGCTTAAAAGCGTTTCGCCTGTCGGACCGACAACCTTGCTTAACAGTGTCAGGTCATAACAGGTTCCTTCGTTTACAATCGTCGTGATATAGCGTGCAATCTGAATCGGTGCAAAGCTGTGATAATAGCCGATAGCCGTACGGACGGCGTCTCGGTTGGAGATGATCGGCGTTGCCTCGGAAAGCTCTACGCCGGATTTGTCACCGAGACCGAAAAGCCTTGCATATTTCTGAATCGTCTTGATGCCGAGCGCATCGACATACTCTCCTCTTTGGTTGATTGACAGACGGTAACCGACCGTAAAGAAGAAATAGTTACAGGAGTACTGGATGGCCTCTGACACATTCAGTTCGCCGTGACGGTTCGGGTAAGCCCAGCATCGCGGGGAAGGATCGACTTCGAGAAATTTACCTTTGTCTTCAATCTCCTCATCAACGGTAATGGCGCCTTCCATGAGTCCCATGATCGACGAAAGCGGTTTGAAAGTCGAACCGGTTGTCGTCTTACTCGAGGTCGCCCGGAATACAAGCGGATAGGACTTATCGGCAAGAAGTCTGTTGTAATATGCCATGTTAACCTGGTTGGTCAGGTAGTTGTTGTCATAGCTGGGATAAGACGCCATGCAGCTGACGGTTCCGTTGTTCGGATCCGTGATGATGATCGTGCCGCTGCAGGGCTCAAGCGCAAGCATGGCAGGCGTAATCTCAAGCGTACGAATCTTATGAAGCATGAATTCGTAGGCATCGAGTGTATAATTCTGCAGCTTTTCGTAAGTATCAGGATCGGGCTCCAATACGTTCTGGTCGTATAACAGAATCGCAATGTCTCGGATTTTGATGACGTAATCGTAAATCAGAGTCCGGTAAATCTTACTTTTATAATCCGCATCATCCCTTAAGTGACTGATGATATAATCGGTCAGATAGCCGTAAAGTTCGTTTGTATCATAATATTCCGAGCCGATGTTCAGACGGTCCAGATTGACCCATCCCTGCGTAATCGCATACTGCAGAAAATGCGACAGACTGCTCTCGTTCTTCGAGAAGCTGACATATTCGAGATCTCTTACGTTGATTGCGGAATTGTTGACAAGCCCCCAGCCGGAGTTTCCGATTTTCTGGTATAAGAAATCAAGATACTCCTGAATCATCGGTGTCAGTTCCTTGCCGCACGCCGTACAGTCGGGTTTCAGATTTTTCAGATAGTTCTCCCATATGTAGCTCTCATTTCGTTCAAAAAGGGCATACATGTCCCGCTCGATCCGTGAAGCGTCCGGTGCCGAGAAATGCTCCGTATCGATGATGTGGTTATTGAAAAGGGCATAGTAAACGTCATAGATCGGGATTGTAATCTCAGTCGCGTCTTCACCCTTCGAGCCGTAATCCATCTCGGGGACGATGGCCGACAGAAGGATACCGGCCACATGCCGCTCGATGATATAATAGCAGCAAATCTGCTGGTCCCGATCGATGGTCAGATAGATGTCGTTACCGCGCGTGGGCTCTTTTGTAATCGTCTTCGTACGCACCTGGCCGCGGTCGTTGATCAGGATTGTGGCAACGCCGTCGGCGCCCGTAAGATAAGTTTCGCAGGACTTCTCGATGCCGGCTTTTCCGACGATGCTGTTTTCGTTATAGCGGGTTCCGGTGCCGGCTTCTTTTAAGACCTCAAGCTCTTCGGCATTGGCTTTTCCCACGTAGCCGACAATATGCGAAAAATACTCCGCGTCAAGATATACGCGGTGCCAGGATTTCGTAATCTCAAGGCCCGGAATCGTCGAGGTGTTTTCGTAGAAAATGATACGCGCCTCGTCGCTGATGTTACTGACGACGCGGAACGATGAGTAGCTCGGATACATCGTAAAGAACTGATAACGGTATGCCATGATTTCGAGCGCGTCTTCCTTGCTGTAATCCGCGGAAATCTGGAACATTCTCGAGGTATTGCTGCCGAAGCGCATGAATTTATATACATCTTCCGCCGTAGCGGCACGGTGTTCGTCCGTAAGCTCGGAAACGCTTCTTAATCCGAATGCGTTCTTCTTAAAACGGTCAAGGCTCGAGCCCGTAACCGTAAACCGCAAAGTGCCGTCCTCATTCATCACGATAGGGAAACTGAATTCTCTTTTGTAGTTGAATTTCCGGAGAATCTGAATCAGCTCATAGATGGCGGTGTTCATCTCGACGTTGTTCGTAAGCTCCGCGGAGTTGAACATGTCAAGGTTGAACTGCAATTCGTTGTACGCCAAAAGATTGCCGTTCCGGTCATAGATGTTGCCTCTCGTCGAGGGAAGCGAAACGGTTTTCGTGTAAGATTTTTCATCACGCGTGATCTTCGTTTTCTCCGGCTCAACCATCTGCATCCGGAAAATGTGAACGATCATGATCAAAAAAGCGACAAAAAGAACCAGACCCACCGGTACGAGGCGGTTCCTGAACAGCTCTTTGAGTTTTTCGACAATGGTCTGTTGCATTTACGATTCCACCTTGGAATAGTCGGTAAACACCGGTTTCGTGATTTTCCAGTATATCAGATCAAACAGCCTGTATACGATGATAAAAACGACAGCCGTATATAATGCGGCAGGGATCATCTGATGAAGCACATACGAACCGATGTTAAGGCGCCCCTTCGTGAGGAGCTTGAATACGTAGCACAAAAACATGAAAATGAATTCCGAGCCGGCAGCCATGACTACAGGAAGCAGAATGTCGTTCTGCACGTAGAAATTGGCCATGAAGCCGTTCAGATAACCGATAAACATATAAAAGAGCGCATAAACGCCGAGCAGTCCGCCTGTCGTGATGTCAAGCATCAGACCGGCGAAAAAGCCGACAATCATGCCCTTTGTCTTGCCCATCTGATAAGCTGCGGCAACAACAACCATCACCAAAAGGTCCGGAACAATGCCTGTCCCGAACGAGAAGTGGATGAATACCGAGCTTTTCAATAAGACGGCGAGCAGAATCTCAACCGCATAAACAAGTACGATTACCATAAAAAAGTGTCCTCCGGATCATTCGGCTTCCCGCATGTCCACTTTCAGCTGTGTTACAATCAAAACCGTAGTTAAGTGTTCAAAGTCTACAACCGGGGTCAGAAATCCGGTCTTCGTAAGTCCGTCGTTTTCATTCTGAATGTTCGAAATGTATCCGATCAGAATGTCGGGCAGATATTTGTCACTCAGAGGCGACGTGTAAACCTTATAGTTGTTTCGGGCCTCCGTGTTAATCGAAAGGTCGCGGATTTCAATGTATCCGATGCTCAAAAGCTCGAGGTTTCCGCAGACGATGCAGTTGTCCTCGGTCTTCGTGACAATCGCGCTGACATAGTTGTTGTCGTCGATGATCGAACGCACAACGGAATAATGCGGTCCGACCTCCGTAATGATGCCGACAAGACCGGAATCCGCCAGAACGTTCATATCGACCGCGATGCCGTCCTTGTATCCTTTGTCAAGGGTAAACCTCGCGAAATAACCGCTTGTGTCCTTTGCGATGATATTTGCCCCGACCGTCGGATAGGTTTTATAGTTGTCGGCAAGTCCGAAAAGCTGCTTGTAACGTTCCAGCTCGTAAAGGGACTGCTCCATCCTCTCCTTTTCCCTTGTGATTCGCTCGTTCTCGGCCTTGAGTTCCACAATCTCCTTTTGCAGCTTATCCACCTCTTCGAACCGGTCAATCGTATTATTGATGCCGTTGCCGATTGTCGTGATGCCCTTCTGCATCGGGATGATCATCGAATTCAGTCTTGTCCGAATGGATCCGAACAAATCGGAAAAACGATACGAGAAGAAAATCAAAAAGATGCAAACCATCGTCATGATCAGAAGAACATAACGCGGTTCCATATCATATTTCGGTTTCTTTCGTTCCTTCATGCTGTGCTCCTAACGGAAAATGTGAATCAAAGCGGGAATTTGTCCTCGGCCAGTGCTTCCTTCAGACTTACCGCATAACGGTCGTAATAACGGTCCTCGATGATTTTGGCAATGCCCGAGGTGACGGTCATGACGCCGAACTCGGAAACATTGATCTTATTGTTGCTGAGGTTATTCTCAAATACGGTCTTAAGGCCCGGCAAATTGGCGCAGCCGCCCGTAATTGTGATGCCGCTGTGATAGATATCTGCGGCAATTTCCGGGGGCGTACGGTCCAAAATGATGCGGATGTTTTCGAATACGGACTGCAGCTGTTCGAAAATCGCATCATTGATCAGCTCGGTTGTGACTTCACAGTCTTTCGGAAGGCCGGTCACAAGGTCCCTTCCGAAAGCGTTTACGGCATCGTCCCGTTTCGAGGAGAAGTTCGCCAGGTCGGTTTTCAGCATCTCCGCCGTCTTCTCTCCGATTAAGAGGTTGTACTTCTTTCGAATGCAGGAAATGATGTTTTCGTTAAAGGTCTTTCCGCCGATCGGAAGCAACTTGCTGAACATGATGCCGCCGAGACTGATGACGGAAATCTCCGTTGTGTCGGCGCCGATGTTGACTATGAGCGTTCCCTGCGAACGGATGATATCGATTCCGGCTCCGATGGCATCCGCAATCGGCTTTTCCACAAGGCGGATTCGCTTCGGGCGGACAATCGTGCCGTCCACGAGGTCATAAAAGGCTTTCTTCTCGACTTCCGTAATGTCCGAAGGCACGGCAACGTAGAATTCGGCACCGCGGAACTTACCGAAAATCCGGTTCAGGTCAAGAAACATGCAATTCAGAAGGGAAAGCATGTCCGCAAAGCCCGCAATGACACCGTGGGAAATGGGACACTTAACCGTTATGGAATCGGGCGTCTTACCGAACATTTCAAAAGCTTCGTCTCCGATGGCAAGAATCTTCTTCCCGCCTTTATAGGCGATGGCCGTCTTCTGGTTATAGACAACGCCCTGCCCTTTTCGATAGATTTTCGTGGAATCCGATCCGAAGTCGATTCCGAATACTTTAGAAGCCATATAAAACCTCACTGGGTAGTGTTCTCATTTTCCGAAAAGCTGTAATACGAATCCTGTCCGAAGATGATGTGGTCGACCATCGGAAGTTCCATCATGTCGCCGAGCTCGCGGATCTTTTTCGTGATCTTGATATCCTCTTTGCTCGGAAAGGGATCGCCGCTTGGATGGTTATGCATCAAAACAAATGCGGCGGCACCTGCGGAAACCGCAAGCCGGAATATGTCTTTCGGCGAAATCAGCGACCTGTTTAAGGTCCCCCGGTTCACCAAAACATCCCGAATCCGTTTCATCTGCGAATCGAGAAGCAGTATTCGGACTTCTTCCTGAAGCAGGTAGCGGAAACGGTCCTTATAGTACGAATAAACGCTTTCCGGATCGCCGCAATTCAGGCGGTAAGCCGATTTTTCTTCGGAAAGCCGTTTACTAAGCTCCGCAACGGCCGAAAGCTGTAAAAGCTTTACTTTTCCGATTCCCGGAATGTCCGAATGAAGAAGGTTCTCCGGATTCAAAAGCCCTGTTAAGCCGTGTAAGCTTTGCAGCAAAAGGTAACAGGTGTGCATGATCGAAGCGTCCTTCGTTCCGCTTCGAAGGATTACGGCCAAAAGCTCTGCATTTGAGAGAGCCGAAATGCCGTAATTGCCGGCTTTTTCATCGGGAGTTTCTCCTGCCGGCAGTGATTTCATTCTCATACGGTTCATGAGCATCCTTTCCCTCTCTCCGGGAAGGATGTGCATCCCTATCGGATTGCACGAACAATAATTATAGCACAAATCTCAGCATTTGTACAGAATCGGCCCCCGGCCGGCTACGCCAGGGAAGTTTAAAGCCTGATCAGACCGGCCTTAGCCATTTCATTTAACGACATCAGAATGCCGAGCTTGGCATGATACCAGGTCAGACCGCCCTGAAAATATACGTTATAAGGCTCACATAAAGGACCGTCGGCGGACAGTTCAATCGAGGAACCCTGGTAGAAGGCGCCTGCCGCCATAATGACCTGATCCGAGTAACCGGGCATGTCCCATGGCTCCGGTGTAACATAACTGTCTACCGGTGCCGCAGCCTGAATGCCTTTGCAAAAGGCAAGAAGACCTTCTCTGCTTCCCAGCGTAACGGCCTGAATGATGTCGTAACGGGGCTCCGTTCCGTTCGGAACTACCGGAAAACCGAGCCCCTCGTAAAGCGAGGCAGCATAAATCGCGCCTTTCAGCGCGCCTGCCGTGACAACCGGGGCGAGGAACAGTCCCTGGAAGAAATTCCGGTTCAGTCCTACGGAAGCACCGACTTCCTTTCCGAGTCCCGGACTTGTAAGACGGTATGCGCACTGCTCGATGTATTCCTTCTTTCCGACAATGTAACCGCCGCACGGGGCAAGTCCGCCGCCCGGATTCTTAATCAGGGAACCGACACACAAATCGGCACCGACATCGGTCGGTTCGATCGGCTCGGTGAATTCGCCGTAACAGTTGTCAACCATGCAGATGACATCGGGCTTGATCGAGCGAATGAATGAAATCAGCTCTCCGATCCGCTCCACCGAAAGCGTCGGCCTGGTTGCATAACCTTTGCTCCGCTGAATTTCAATCAGTTTTGTATTTTCCCGAATCGCCTCCCGGATTCTGTCAAATGCAAAGCTGCCGTCCGGATTCAGATCAACCTGCCGGTAGGTGATTCCGAACTCCTTTAAGGATCCCGGAGCGTCCTTGATGCCGATGACGGACTCAAGCGTGTCATAAGGTTTTCCGACAGGACTCAGGATCTCGTCGCCGGGCCTTAAATTCGCTGCCATCGCAAGCGCCAGGGCGTGGGTTCCGCAGGTAATCTGCGCACGGACCAGAGCATCTTCCGCGTGAAATACGGAAGCATAGACGGCCTCGAGCGTTTCACGGCCGAGATCGTTATATCCGTAACCCGTAGAGCCCTCAAAACAGCCTTCGGAGACTCTGTGCTCCTGCATGGCTTTGATGACCTTGAGCTGGCAGTATTCCGCATTCCGATCGATTGCCTTAAACCGTTCGGAAAGTCCCTGCTCGGTCTTATCGGCATACGCCAAAACAGCTTCGGAAATGCCGAACTTCAAATACATATCATTCATGGTTTACTCCAAAGGGATGATCCGGCGTTCTTTAAGAATCCGGATCATATCCGCAAGTATTTCGTCTTCGCTTTGTCTGCTTTTATCGAAAAAGATGCAATCCTTTTCGCGGCGAAACCAGGTCAGCTGACGCTTCGCAAAATGTCTGGTTTCGGTCTTGATTCTCGTAACGGCCTCGGGCAGCGTCATCTCACCGTCTAAACATGCAAGAAGCTGCTTATAACCAAGCCCCTGCATCGAAACGTCAGACTTTTTCAGTCCGCTTTTCTTAAGCGTTTCAACTTCCTTTAAAAGTCCGTCGGCCATCATCTGATCGACGCGACGGTTGATGTTATCGTATAAGGTATCACGGTCGGTCGTGAGGACGAAATATGCAAAATTGTATTTCGGCTCTTTCTCCTTCTCGGTCCGGTTATGTTCGGAAATCGGATAGCCGTGGTAATGATGAAATGTCAGGGCGCGGATGACACGCTTCAGATTCTGCCTCGGTATTGCCGCTGCGGAATCCGGATCGATCCTTTTTAATTCATCAAACAATTCGGCGGCGCCTTCTTCGCTGAGCCCTTTTTGTTCGAGCTGCAGGCGGTATCCGTCTTCTTCCTCTTCGGAAAATGTGATGCCTTTTAAAAGCGCCTGAATGTAAAACCCGGTCCCCCCGACAACAATCGGAATGCGGCTGCGGCTTCTGATATCCGTAATGGCCTGTTCCGCAAGATCCTTAAAAAGCGATACATTGAAAGACTCTTTCGGGTCAAGACAGTCAATCAGATGATGCGGCACGTTGCCCATCTCTTCTTTCGTGATCTTGGCGGTGCCGATATCCATCCCCCGATAAACCTGCATCGAATCTGCGCTGATGATTTCACCGCCTGTTACATTGGCAAGTCTTAAAGAAAGTCTTGTCTTACCGACTGAGGTCGGTCCGGAAAGAATGATAAGCGGTGGGTACATAAAAGCCTCACAGAATGCGTTTGAATTTGCGTTCCATTTCTGCCTGTGACATGCTGATGATGACCGGCCGGCCGTGCGGGCAGTGGAACGGGTTCTCTAAAGTTAACAGTTCTTTAAACAGATGCTCTGCTTCCGGTTCGGAAATCTTCTGATTGCCTTTGATGGCTGCCTTACAGGACATCGATGCAAGCGTTTCATAGACCTGCTCGGGTCTTACGGAGGTACCGAATTCCGAAAGGGAATCGAGAACGCTTAAGAAATAATCTCTCGCGTCAATCCGGTATAAACATACCGGAACGGCGGTAATCCGGTAATCCCTTCCGCCGAAATGCTCTATCGAAAAACCGATCTTCTGAAGGCTTTCCGAATACCGGTTAAGAATCTCCTCTTCCCGTAAGGACAGGGAAAATACGATGCCCGGAAACAGTGTCTGCGATGCCGGCTGTTCCTCGTTCATGGCCTTGACAAAGCGCTCGTAATTGATCTTTTCATGAGCGGCATGCTGGTCGATGATATACATCTGCCCGGTGGTTTCGATGATCCAATAGGTACGGAACACCTGGCCGACAATCCGAAAAGAAACTTCATCGCGCATCTTCTGAAAATCCGTATCAAGAAAGGAAGTCTGCTCATGCCTGGCATTTTCCGGCTCCTCGGTAAAAACGGGCGGGTTTACGGAAGGCTGTGACGACCGGATGTGGGAAGGCGTCGGTTCGGATGTGTTCGAAACATCACTCGAAATAACGCGGTTGTCCTCTACTGATACAGCCGAAGCTCCGGGCACATTATCAACAAAACTCTGAGGCCTTACGGGTTCGGAAACTGCAGAAGCATATTCCGGCTTATGATAAGTTGCTTCATGCTGAATTCTGACCGTTTCAAAGGCTTCCGGAGGCCTCTTAATCGGTTCGGGTGTCTCCGTAACGGGCTCCATATCCGGAATCAGGACGGATTTACGGAGAATATCCGATAAAGCAGCCGTGATCTCGGTGGAAATTGTTTCCTGCTCGGAAATCCGAACGTCCATCTTTGCGGGATGAATGTTCACATCGACTTCTTCGGGGTTGATTTCAAACAGCAGTACCGTAAAAGGATACCGATGCTGCATCAGATAAGCGGCATAGGCGTCTTCGACTGCTTTATAAAGAAGCGCGGAGCGAATCTGCCGTCCGTTTACATAAATCATTTCGTAATTCCGGTTACCGCGGTTGATCGCGGATTTGCCGAGAAACCCGGTAATCGAAACCGTCTTTCCTTCATAATTGACCGGAATCAGGTTGTCGGCAATCATTCTTCCGAATACGGCATAAACGGCATCCTTTCGGTCACCGTTACCGGACGTATGTAAAAGCGTACGTCCCTGACTCATTAAGGAAAATGACACATCGGGTCTTTGTACGGCGAACCGGTTGATGCATTCGTTTATATATCCGGCTTCGGTTACGGCGGATTTCAAAAACTTACGCCTTGCGGGAACGTTATAAAACAGGTCACGAACCATGAACGTCGTGCCGTCCGGACAGCCGATATCGGAGAATTCCATCTCCTCTCCGCCGTGAATCAGATAACGGGAACCGAGGAAATCTTCCTTCCGTTTGGTGATCAGTTCCACCTTTGAAACACCTGCAATGCTCGCAAGCGCTTCTCCGCGAAACCCTAGGCTCTCGATATGGCTCAGGTCGGATTCCTGTTGAATCTTACTCGTTGCGTGTCGCAAAAACGCGGTCGGGATATCATCCTTCATGAAGCCGCTTCCGTTATCCGTAACGCGAATGAACGAAATTCCGCCGTTCTGGATATCGACGGTAATCGAATCGGCTCCGGAATCGAGAGAATTCTCGACAAGCTCCTTGACAAGGGAAGCCGGTCTTTCGATGACTTCCCCTGCGGCGATCCGGTTAACCGTATCCGAACTCAGTAAATGAATGATTCCCATAAACAGTCCTTACTCTCCGTGCTCCGAAAGATATTGCTCGAATTCATCCTTGCTCATCAGGATTTCTCTTGCCTTTGTACCCTGCTCGGGCCCTACGATGCCGGCTTCGGCAAGCTGGTCCATGATGCGGGCGGCACGGTTAAATCCGATGCCGAATACTCTTTGCAGATGACCGATCGTAGCCTTTTCTTTATCGATGATATAACGGCCGGCTTCGGCAAAAAGCTTGTCGGTATCGTTTTCCTCCTTAGCAGCTGAACCGGAAGCGTTGCCGGAACTCTTCTTACCTGCATCTGCAGCCTTGTCAATCGCGCTTGCGATCTTTTCGCTGTAGGTATGACCGTCACAGTTGCGCTTTTTGATTTCGTCGACAACGGCTTTTACTTCACCGTCCGAGACAAATGCGCCCTGTACGCGGATCGGCTTCGGAATGCCGCTCGGGAAGAACAGCATGTCGCCTTTTCCGAGAAGCTTTTCGGCTCCTACCTGATCGAGAATCGTTCTGGAATCGGTTGCCGAGGCTACGGAAAATGCGATGCGGGACGGCACATTTGCCTTAATCAGGCCCGTAATGACGTTAACCGTAGGACGCTGTGTGGCAAGCACAAGATGAATTCCTGCGGCTCTTGCAAGCTGAGCAAGACGGCAGATGGCCTCTTCTACCTCGCCCGGCGAAACCATCATCAAATCGGCCATCTCGTCGACGATGATCAGAATCTGCGGAAGCTCGGCACGGATATTGCCTTCGTTGTCAAGAAGCGGTTTCGAGCTGTTACGGATCTTCTCGTTGTAGCCCTCTACGTCACGGACTTCAAGCTCGGCAAATCTCTTGTAACGGTCCATCATTTCCATGACGGCCCAGTTCAAAGCGCCGTAAGCCTTCTTCGGATCGGTAACAACCGGAATCAGAAGGTGCGGGATGCCGTTATAAACGCTTAATTCGACGACCTTCGGGTCAATCATGATCAGGCGGACATCCTTCGGCTCGTACTTGTAAAGGATGCTCATGATGATCGTGTTGATGCAGACGGACTTACCGGAACCGGTAGCACCTGCGATCAGGACATGAGGCATCTTGGCAATATCGGTAACAACCGCATCGCCGGCAATATCCTTACCTACGGCAAAGGCAATCTTGCCCTTGCTCTCCGTAAACTGCGCGGACTCTAAAAGCGTGCGGATATAAACGGTGGAACCCTTGGTGTTCGGAACCTCGATGCCGACAGCGCTCTTTCCGGGGATCGGGGCTTCGATTCGGATATCCTCTGCGGCGAGATTCAGCTTAATATCATCGGCAAGAGCCGTAATTCTGCTGACCTTTGTTCCGACTTCGGGCTGCAACTCGTAACGGGTTACATTCGGACCGCTTGTAAAGTTGGTGACGGTCACATTTACCCCGAAGCTGTGAAGCGTATTCTCAAGCTTGGCTGCCGTCGCGCGAAGCTCCTGAGGCGTCATGGAAGCCTGATTGCGGTCGGGTCTTCTGAGCAGGTCGATTCTCGGGAAGACATAAGGCTTCTCGGTGATTTCGTCAACGGGACCGATATCGGTTTCAGGATCGTTTTCGGAAATAGCGGCTTTCTCTTTCTTCTGCGTTCCCGGGAAGCTTACTACCTTTCCTTCATCGGAAGGGGTGGCATTTACCGGGGGCTCCGGCTTCACGAAAGGCTCATCTTCGTTCTCCGGCGGGTTATAAGGAGGCGGTAACGTGTCATCCTCTTCGGGCGGGATGAAGGGCTTGCGCTCTTCTTCCTTCTCAAAGGGCGTCACGAGATAGGTATTGGTGATTTCCGGAATACCGGCTCTGTCCTCATCATAGGAGTGATTGTCGGGAAGTACGCCGGAAACGCCTGCATTTATGGTATTCTTAAACTTCCGCTCCATCTCTGCCTGGTAGGCGGGAGCGGGATTTGCAGCTGTTGCATTGATGATCGGCTGATAAGTGGAAATGTCAGGAGCAGCGGGCTGCGGCTTCGGTTCCTTCTTTCCGTAGCCTTTTAATCTCTCGATGATGCCGGGACGCTTTTTAGCCTTCGGATATTCATATCCGATGCCTTCGGGTGCGGCAGGTGCTTCGACATCAACCATGACGAGCTTCTTATGACGGTTTTCTTCCTGAATGTCGTCAAGGCTCATCTGTTTATAATCGTTGTAGGAAGTATTGGCCGGTGCAACACGGCGCTCTTCCATGGCGCGTCTTCTCTCTTCTTCCTCGCGTTCTTCTTCGCGGATTTCCTTCATCAAAGCCTTCTGCTCGGCACGCTTTTTCTTGATTGCGTGAATGACGGCCTTGCCGCTGATGAGCATGATGCAGATCAGAATCAGCGTAACGAAGATCAGGATTGAGGCAATGTTACCGAATAAGGCGTATGCAGGGCAGGACAAAAGCTCACCGATCAGGCCGCCGCCTTCCTTAGCCTTGAAAGAAGCCTTAAAACCGAATTTGTCGGCGAGGTGCATGCAAAGGTGAATCAATGCGCACAAAAAGGCCGTAGCCGTCCAGAAATAAATCGTCTTTCTGGTCGCAACGGGATTGCCCTTGTTGGATCTCGTGAAGATCACGAAGAAAATCATGGCAACCGGGAACATATAGCTGACGGCAGGACCCATTAAGCCCATCATCAGAGCCTTGATCCATGTTCCGATCAGTCCGCAAAAGTCAAAAAGGCTCAGATACAAAAGGCCTGCGACGAGAATCGTGCAGATAATGATGATGTCATCAATCAGTTCCTTTTGCTTTCTTACCTCCGTGAGGTAATCCTCCGTCGCATTTGTCGTCGGCTTGCGGTCTAACGCAACGTTGACATTGACGGCGTTCTTCTCCGATTTTTCAATGGCCTTGTTGTTGAATTTCGCGTTCGGATACTTCTTCTGCGTCGATTTAGCGGATTTCTTTTCAGCCAAAATACTCACCTCACTCCTAAGTAATCAACAAAACAAACAGTACCAAAAGTCCGAGTCCGATCCGGTAGAAACCGAATATGCGGAAATCATGTTTCTTAATGTAATCGATAATCCAGTTAACCGTGGCAAATGCCACCAAAAACGCCACGAGCATGGCCGTTAAGAGGATTGCATACTGCATTCCGTCTATCTCGTAGCCGTATTTCAAAAGCTTTAAAAGTCCGGCGCCGAACAGTGTCGGGATTTCGAGATAGAACGTGAATTCCGTTGCAACGCCTCTGCTTGCCCCGAGAAGCATGGCGCCGATGATTGTGACGCCTGCCCGGGATGTGCCGGGAATCAGAGCAAGAATCTGAAAGCAGCCGATATAAACGGCCAGCTTTAACGGAACGGACCCGATCGTATTAAACCGGGGCGGATAATCCTTTTGCAGCCTTTCGATGAAAAGAAATACGATGCCGTAAAGGATTAATGTTATCATGACAGTGATGACACTTGTCTTTCCGTGAAAGAACGTATCGAAAGCGTCATCAAACAAAAGACCGATCAAAGCAGACGGAATGCAGGCGATTCCGATCTTCAGCCACAGATAAAGCTTCGGACCTTTTATGATGATCTTTTTCTCACCGGTCAGGCCGAGCGGCCAAAGCTGCCTGAAATAAATCAGCACAACGGCAAATACGGCACCGATCTGAATGACTACGGTGAACAGCTCCGCAAAGTCCTCATCCGCCAAAAAAGACGGATTTAAAAGCCGCTCAAGCAGTAACAGATGGCCGGTACTGCTGACGGGAAGGAACTCCGTGATGCCTTCCGCCATGCCGAGAAGTACGATTTTGATAAACTCAAAGAAATTCATTCATCATCCTCAAATCAGATAATCCGAATAAGCTTCTCTTCTCCTTCGGAAAGCTTTACGGAAAATGTGACGCCGTCATAAATGACTTCGGCCTCATAATCACCCCGTTCGGCTTTGACGGTGAAATCCGTCAGGGCACCGTTTTGAAATCTCAAATCAAATACACCGCCGTGATAAGCCCTGATGCCCGTAAAACTGCCGTTTGCAAATGCCTTCGGAAGCGCCGGAAGCAGGTAAACCCTGTTGTCAAAGCACTGTAAAAACATGCCGACAATCGCGGAAAGCGCACCGAAGTTTCCGTCAATCTGAAACGGGGGATGATTGTCGAACAGATTATCAAGCGTGCTGCGTTTTAAAAGCGCCGTAAGGTTTTCGTAAACCTTCTCTCCGTCACGAAGTCTCGCATACAGATTCATGATCCATGCGCGGCTCCAGCCGGTATGTCCGCCGCCGTAATGAAGCCGGCGCTCAAGCGTTGCCCGTGCGGCCTTAAACAGCGGGTTCTCCGGATCGTCGGTCGGAATCTGCGAGGACGGGAAGAGCGCATACAGCTGGGAAATGTGTCTGTGTCCGGGCTCGGCCTCCTCATAGTCTTCCGGCCACTCCATGATCTGTCCGTGCTTTCCGATGCCGATCGGAGGAATCTTTTTAAGAAGTCTTTCGGTCTTTTCGATGAAATACCGGTCGGTATCGCCGAGAATTTCGGCTGCCTTAAGATAATCGGTGAAAAGATCCCGAAGAATCTGCATATCCATCGAGGAATTATAGCAGGCATGTCCGGATTGTCCGCTCGGAAGAATATATACGTTCTCGGGCGAAAGTGACGGACACAGAATAATGCCGTCTTCCTTTTCAATCAAAAAGTCATGGAAGAAAAGAACCGAATCCTTGATGACGGGATACATGTCCTTAAGGAAAGCCGAATCGCCGGTATAGCGGTAATGCTCCGCAATATGCGTGCAAAGCCAGGCCATTCCCATCACCCAGTATGTCGCGGGAATCCAGGCGTCCTGCGGTGCCGTATCGCCCCAGATATCCGTATTATGGTGGGCAACCGTGCCGCGGCACCCGTACATTTCATCGGCCGTCTTAAGACCGTTTCCGTGCATCCGCTTCATCAGATCGAAAAGCGGCATATGGCATTCCGAAAGCCCGAGGGATTCGGCTGCCCAGTAATTCATTTCGGCATTAATGTTAATCGTATATTTGCTGCCCCACGGCGGGTTCATGCTGTCATTCCAGATTCCCTGCAGATTGGCTGGCTGGGAACCGGGCCTTGAGCAGCTGATGAAAAGATATCTTGAAAAATCAAAATAGGTCTTTACAAACCCGTTGTTGCCGCAATCGGGCTGATAAAGCTTTCTTCTCTCATCGGTCGGAATGTCTTCACATTCTTCGTCGAAGGAAAGCTTCAGCGAAACACGGTCATAGTATTCATAATAATCCCTGAGATGTTCCGAAAACAGTGCTTCGTATGTACGGCTTTTTGCGGAAGTAAGCCGGCTTTTCACTTCGCTAAGCGGATCGGTTACATAAAACGTTGTCGATGCCGAAAACAGAAGCAAAAGCTCTTTTACACTTTTCGCGGTCAGGTATTCGCCGTTTACGGTAAGCTCGCCGCCGTCATGAACCGCGCACAGGCCTGCGGCAAAATAATAGTTCTCGCCGACCATCGAACCGAGCGCATAAACCGTATCCGTATCATGAAACGAGCTGTCATAAAAGGTCATCCGTGAAAAATGTGCATCGGCGTCAAAGCAGGCTCCTTCTTCGGTATATATCCGGATTGCGATCACATTTTCCGGAGCATTCGCATGGATTTCCTCACGGTAGGTGATGCCTCCGGCCTTCTTCTTAAGACGGAACACGGCATCGTCCAGATTAAGCTCGCGTTCATAACCGGTAATCTCTCCGCTGATGCCGGGATACCGGATGTCGATATTCCCGAGCGTCGCATACGTGCGTTCGCTTTCCGGTGTGCCGGTGAAGGCGTGGAGCATCAGTTCTTCCGCTTCTTTGATGCTGCCGGAAAGGATCAGCTCGCGGACCGTGTTGAGCGATTCCTTTGCGTCTTTGTTGACGCGGCTTAACGGACCGCCGTACCAGACGGAGTCCTCATTTACCTGAATGCGCTCGCAAAACGGGTCGCCGAAAATCATTCCGCCGAGTCTTCCGTTTCCGATCGGGAGAGCCTTGTTCCAGTCATTGCCGGCGCTCTGTCTGTAAAAAAGTCGACTCATAAAGTCCTCTTCTGCTTCGTAAGTCTTTTGGGTTCAAACCAAAACTTAAGGGAGAATGCTTTCTCGTGGAGACAGTAATCTTCGTTAATATCCGGGCCGCAGCTTGCGGAGCCGATGCCGGACATCCGGTAATCGATGCACAAAACCGTGCGGTCCTCGGGGATCAGTTCCCAATTGTGCTTCTTGTCGGTCAGCTGTTCCTGTGAAAAATGCGACGCATTCACGGAAAGCTCCTTCTCGATGCAGTCGATGCGGATGGCAGCCTCGTTGCTTGAAACCGTTGCAAAGCGGCAGAAAGCATGGCTGGAGTTCTCCTGCGGACGGATGTAATCCGAATGGTTGCCGCTTACGGTTGTATGATGCAAGTCGGCGTAAGAAGCAAGGTTCTTATCTTCGTAGCTTTCATACGGGCCGAAGCCGTAATAACTGAAGTCTTCAAATTCATCCTGTAAGAAGAAGCGCATGCCGAATCTCGGAAGATACGGAATCTGCTCGTTTACGCGGACGTTGGCGCGAATCTGAATCTCTCCTGCCGGATAGAAAGTCATTTCGGTATTGATGTTTGCAACCGGCATGAAGCCCTTGGAACCGAGCGAAAACTCGGACTTTACGGTAATCTCATCACCGGCCTCGATGATTTTCATTCCGTAGACACGGGGCGTCAGGTTCTTAAGCCTGAAGCCGTCCCAGATCTTTCGGATATTTACGTCGTTGTCGATCGGAGCACGGTAAAGGTTGAATGAAGTCGGGTCTGTGAACATTTCCGTGTCATTTATCTTCATCGAACAGATGGCTGCGGTCTTCTTATCGATGGTATAAACGGCTTCCTTGGTTTCAATGACATAGCAGTCGCCTTCATCGGTTGCATGAAGGAATTTCCGGGAAGCCTTCTGCGGCGCGTCCTTCTTATGCGGCAGGGAGCGTAATGCGAAGCGGTCGAATCCGGCCTCGGTTCCTGCGGAACAATAGGGCGTGTCTTTAGCATATTTGATGATGAAGCGGATTCTTACATCCTCGCCGGCTTCCTCGGGGAGCTCGGGGGCTTTAAATGTGCAGGATTCACCGGGCTTTAAGGAAACCGGAACCGGAGTTTCGGAGATGAATTTGCCGGTATCCTTCATTTCGAGCGAAAGGGTGAACAGATTCTCGAAATTCGTGAAATTCAGTCTGTTAGTCAGAATGTAAACCGATTTGTCCTGCTCCGATACGGAAACCGTAAGCGGACGGTAGCACTGCTTCAGTTCATGAAGGCCCGGATGAGGCGTGCGGTCCGGAAACAGAAGTCCGTCACAGCAAAAATTACCGTCATTCTGGTCAGTATCGCCGAAATCACCGCCGTAGCCGTATTTTTCACGGCCGTCGGACGTCTGACCGAGAGAAACGGAATGATCGCACCATTCCCAGACACAACCGCCCATCAGACGGGGGTCGGAATAAATCAGATCCCAATAGGCCTTCAGGTCGCCGTTGCTGTTGCCCATCGAGTGCGAATATTCACACATGAAATACGGCTTTGTCATCGTCTCGTCATTGAGATATTTGTAAATGTCGGAAAGCTGTGGATACATATAGGATTCAACGTCCAAAGCATCTCTTCCGGTGCCGTCGAAGGCATGAATGGCGCTCTCGTAATGAACCGGCCTCGTCACATCGGTAGCCTTGACAAGCTTGACGATTTCCTCCATCTGATGACTGTAACCGGCTTCGTTGCCCATGGACCACATGATGACGCAGGGGCGGTTAATGTCTCTTGTAACAAGCTTCATGATACGGTCCGAAATCGAGCCGGTGAAAAGGTCATCGGAAACGGTGAGGGAAATCTGACTGTAACCGAGCTTCCATTCTACGCCGTTTGCGGCATTGACGGAGCCGTGACACTCAAGATCGGCCTCGTCGACCACATACATGCCGATTTCATCGCAAAGCTTATAAAACAGAGGCTGATTCGGATAATGCGAGGTGCGGACCGTATTGATGTTACAGCGCTTCATGATGTAAAGGTCTTCGCGAAGCTGCTTTTCGTCGCATGCATATCCGGTCTTCAGATAACTGTCGTGACGGTTTACGCCTCTTAACTTAACGGGCTTGCCGTTAATCTTGAAAATGCCGTCCTCAATGAAAACATCGCGGATGCCGACCTGCTCGCCGATAATCTCCCCTTCGGCTTCCAGAACCATCTTATAAAGATATGGATTCTCCGCATTCCACAGAATCGGGTTTTCAATCTTACATTCGAAGAAGCCGTCCAGATCGGTTTTGCCTTCGGAAATCAGATTGCCGTCAGCGTCGGAAAATGTAACCTTTACATCCGACAGTCCTCTTGCCTCGAAATGCAACAGAGCCGATGCATAATCATCCTTAAACAGGAACGAATAGACAAAGCTCTTAATATGCTTTTTCGGTCTTGCAAGAAGATATACGTCGCGGAAGATTCCGGTCATGCGGATCTTGTCCTGATCCTCCAGGTACGAGCCGTCACACCATTTTAATACGGCAACGGCAATCCGGTTTGTACCCTCTTTAAGAGCATCCGTAATGCGGAATTCGGAAACCGCATGGCTGACCTGGCTGTAACCGAATACCTGTCCGTTCACGAACAGGTAAAAGCAGCTGTCGACGCCTTCGAATACAAGATACCGTTCAAGTCCGTCTTCGGTATATTCGAAATCTCTCTGATACAGGGCAACGGGATTGTCCTGCGGTACAAACGGCGGATCATACGGAAAAGGATACGGCGTATTCGTATATTGCGGCTTATCATAGCCGTAAAGCTGAATGCAGGAAGGAACCGGGATTTTGCCTTCGGGTTTTCTCTGCAGAAAATCATAAGGCATCGTAAAGAAGCTTTCGTAAAAAGAAAAATCCCATTCTCCGTTCAAGTCGGTAAAACGACCCGAACTCTTACGGCTTTTGAACGCATCCTCTTCGGGCGCAAAAGGAATGTAATAGTTCCGGTCTTCTTCCGTGTTGACATGAAGAATTTCGGGATTTTCATGAAAGGTCATATACTGTTTCAACTGGATCCACCCCCTGTATTCATATACGCTGTCCGATTTTATAAAGGTGCCACAAAAAGGAACGAGTCCGTTCTATGGCACCTTTGTGCACGGAATCAGATTATTCTTTCAAATCCTTAATGGAAAAGCTGAAGCGTCCCATCTTGTCCTTGCCGAGGCATACTACCTTGACAACGTCGCCGAGCGTCAGAACGTCTTCAACATGGTTGATTCTCTCCTTGGCAATCTTGGAAATGTGAATCATGCCTTCCTTACCGGGAGCAAACTCGAGGAATGCACCGAAATCCTTGATGCTGACTACTTTACCTTCCAGAATCATGCCCTCTTCGAATTCGGTAACAATCGTCTCAATCATTCTCTTTGCTCTCTGCATTGCATCGGGATCGGTGCCGCAGATCGAAACATTGCCGTCATCGGTAATATCGATCTTCGTGCCGGTGGACTCGATGATTGCATTGATGGTCTTGCCGCGCTGTCCGACAACATCACCAATCTTCTGAGGATCGATGGAGATCTGAATGATCTTCGGAGCATACTTGCTGACTTCCTTACGAGGCTCTGCGATGGCAGGCTTCATGCAGTTGTCCATGATGAAGAGTCTTGCTTCACGGCAGCGTGCGATGGCACCTTCTACAATCTGACGGGTCAGACCGTGAATCTTAATATCCATCTGAATGGCGGTAATGCCTTCGGTCGTACCGGTTACCTTGAAGTCCATGTCGCCGAAGAAGTCTTCAAGACCCTGGATATCGGTAAGCAGAACGAAATCGTCATCGGTCTCGCCGGTAACAAGTCCGCAGCTGATACCTGCAACCATACGCTTGATCGGAACGCCTGCAGCCATCAGTGACATGCAGCTTGCACAGGTCGAAGCCATGGAAGTCGAACCGTTGCTTTCGAATGTCTCGGATACGGCACGGATTGCATAAGGGAACTCTTCTTCACTCGGAAGAACCGGAAGAAGCGCACGCTCTGCAAGAGCACCGTGACCGATTTCACGACGTCCGGGACCTCTTGATACCTTCGTCTCACCGACGGAATATGCCGGGAAGTTATACTGATGCAGATAACGCTTGCTTACGACGTTGTCGTCAAGACCGTCAACCTTCTGGGACTCGGAAAGAGGAGCCAGCGTAACGATATCGCAAATCTGCGTCTGACCTCTGGTAAACATCGAGGAACCGTGAACTCTCGGGATGATGTCAACTTCAGCGGCAAGAGGACGAATCTCGGTAAGCTGACGACCGTCGGGACGCTTGTGGTCCTTCAGAATCATCTTACGTACGGTTTTCTTCTCGTACTGGTATACAGCTTCGTCAATCAGAGGAAGCCATTCTTCGTTATCGGCAAAACGCTCTGCAAGCGTATCCTTCATGTTGCGGATGCGCTCTTCTCTTTCCTGCTTCTCGGGAGAGAACATCAGAACTTCCATGTCAGCCGGAGGAACGATTTCCTTTATGGCTGCAAACAGTTCTTCGGGAATTGCGCAGCTTGTATAAGCATGCTTCGGCTTGCCGCACTCGGCAACGATCTGATCGATGAACTCGATGATCTTCTTGTTGGTAGCATCAGCAAGATAGATGGCTTCGATCATCGTGGCTTCGGGAAGCTCGTTCGCGCCTGCCTCAATCATGATGACCTTGTCTCTTGTGGAAGCAACCGTCAGCTTCAGGTCACCCTTCTGCGTCTGCTCCTGCGTCGGGTTCAAAATGAACTCGCCGTCGATTATGCCGACCTGCGTCGTAGCGCACGGACCGTCAAACGGGATGTCGGAAATCGCAACGGCAATTGCGGAACCGAGCATGGCGGTGAGCTCGGGCGTGCACTCGGGATCAACCGAAAGTACAAGGTTGTTAATCGTTACGTCATTACGATAGTCCTTCGGGAACAGAGGACGCATCGGACGGTCGATTACGCGGGACGTAAGGATGGCATTCTCGGATGCCTTGCCCTCACGCTTGTTGAAACCGCCGGGGATTTTGCCGACCGCATACATCTTCTCTTCGTACTCAACGCTTAACGGGAAGAAATCAATCCCGTCTCTGGGCTTCTCACTAGCTGTTGCAGTGGACAAAACGGTGGTGTCGCCGTAATGCATGAAAGCGGCACCGTTGGCCTGCTTGGCTACCCGTCCGATATCAACGGTCAGGGTACGTCCGGCAAGCTCCATACTGAAACTTTTGTACATTTCTGTACTCCTTTCTCGGATGCGGAGCCCCCGTAACAACTGATAAACCTGCCCGTCGGACAGACTTGTCAGTAGTCACGGCAAAAAGACTCCGTATCATTTGTTTTAAGATATGCGTGCACAAAAACCCGCATTCTGTCATATTATATCATACTCCTGTAGAAAATGCCATAGAAAAACCAAAAAATAAGGGCGAAAACCGATAAACTTTTTCGGTCTTCGCCCTGTCATTTCAGGTTTTCATTTATTTCACACCGGTAATCTTAAGCGGTCCGTCGCATTTCAAAATGAAGCCAGCATCGGATATCGACGCACCCTTGGCAATTCTTCCGTTCCAGCTCTCTTCCGACAGTGTAAACGATTTCGCGCCTTTTTTGAATTTGCAGCACCAGAAATTGCTGCAGTCGACGTCGCGGTCGCAGGAAAATGTGAATGACCATCCGTTCAGATCGGCTGCTGTCGTATTTTTCACTTCAAGACTCAGCTGATAGCAGTATTTGCTGCCCTCCATCCAGGTATTGGACGTAATGAGGGAAACGGTACCCTTGTCGGTCTTTTGCGTGAAGGAAATCGCGTCGGGCATGCCCTCTCCGCCGCTTTGGCCCGCATTATTCAGAATTTCTTCTTTCTGCTCAGGCGTCACGGGCAGATTGCCGTGCAAAACGCCGATCAGCCAGTTGCCTTCGGTTGACAGATCGTCCTTTGTGAAACCGGAAAGCTTATTGACTCCGGCACGGATCAACGAGGAGGACTCGTTCTTGTTGGCCAGATTCCAGCATACATAACTGATCTTAAGTTCATCCATCAGGACAACCCATTTGTTGGCTTCGTCGATGTCGCAGCGTCCGTTTCCGGAGGCGTCCGTGATGCCGAATTCGCTGACGAATACGGGCAGACCTTTTCTGACGGCTGCATTCATCTTCTGTCTCAGGTTATCCTTGTGCGTGCCTGCATAGAAATGCAGGGCATACATGATGTTCGTGCCCTTAATCGGATTGTTTGCGGCCTGGTCGACATCCTGGCTCCACGTAGGCGTTCCGACAATGACAATCGCATCGCCTGCGTTTTTACGGATGATCGGAATGACCTTCTCGGCATAACCCTTAATCTCATTCCAGGACGTGCCGCCGTTCGGCTCGTTGCAGATCTCGTAAATAACGTTGCCGTAGCTTCCGTACTGCTTCGAAACGTCTTCGAAGAAGGAAAGCGCCTCGTCCTGATAACGAACCGGTGTCAGGTCGTGCAGAATATGCCAGTCAATGATGACATACATGCCGAGCTTGTCGGCAAGCTTCACGCCCTTATCAATCAGTTCGCGAAGGTTCTTCTTGACGGTCGGTCCGCCGGTGCAGTAACCGTTCTCGTCGGTATACATCGCAAGACGGATGACATTGGCGCCCCAGTCATCGCGAATCGTGCGGAAGGTTTCCTCGTTGACATACTGCGGGAACCACTGCAGCCCGTGCGTGCTGACGCCCTTTAATTGGAATTCCTTCCCGTTTTGATCGAGAATCTTCGTGTCGGAAACCTTCAGCCTGCCATGTAATTCATACGGCGTCTTCCCGTTGCCGGGATTCGGTGCCTTCGTAGGTTCGGGCCCGGTTGTCGGAGTCGGTGTCGGATCCGGGGCTTTCGAAGGCTCTTTTGTCGGCTCGGCTGTCGGCTCGGCAGTCGGCTCTTTAGTCGGCTCTTCGGTGGGCTCGGGCGAAAGATCCGGTTCAGGCGTGCCTGAAATGTCCGGATTATCGGTCGGCGTCGGCTCCGAAGAAGGCGTATTTTCGGGAACGGCTTGCGTAACGGTTACCTTTTGGCCGCTTTTTCTGTTGTTTTCATCGCTGTTTTTCTGCAGAATCAGAACAAGCCTGATACTCAGTCCGAGCACCAGGAGACCCAAAATTCCGATGACGGAAAATGCGATGATCTTCTGTTTTACGGATTCTTTCATAACTCAACTCCCCCTATGAGTGACGAAAAAAGAAGGAACGAATCCGGTCCGTCATATATAACGACCCGATACATAGGATTATATCATTCTTCGGGACGGTATTGCAAAGGTACTGTAAAGTCTTCTCGGGATTGTCAGTACTTTTTAAACAGAATTCTGTAAGAAAATCCGTCATTTTCTGTTCGGGAATTGCACGCTTATGCGGAAAACGGAAAAAATATGCATCGTCAGTGAATCTTTTCAGAATCCCGGCCATCGTCCGGTAGTCCTTATCGCCGAGCATTCCGGTCAGAACATGAATCGTCCTTCCGGCAAATCGGGGCTCCTTAAAGAACTCTTCCGCCGCAGAAATGCATTGCGGATTGTGTCCGCCGTCAATATAAACATCGGGATCATGATGCACGAGTTCCATGCGCACAGGCCAGGAAATGTGTGACAATGCACCGATGACAGCCTGCTTCGGGATATCGACGCCTTTTTTTCGAAGAATGTCTGCTCCTTCGATGGCCGTCATGGCATTTTTCACCTGGTGTTTCCCTAAAAGATTCAGCCGGATGCTGTAGCCCTTATACCGGAAATGCTCGAAACCGGGGATCGGCTTATATTCCGTAAGCTTTGTTTCGTCGGTAAGCGTGTAGGGAGCGCCGATCTGATTGGCTCGATTGATCAAAACCGTAAGGGCTTCCTCATCCGAAGGATAGAAAACCGCATTGCATCCGGACTTAAGGATGCCGGCTTTTGCTTCTGCAATCTCCGTAAGCGTGTTTCCGAGAATTTCGCAATGATCGAGGCCGATGTTCATAATGACCGTAAGAACCGGCTTCTTCACGACATTCGTGGCGTCAAATGTGCCGCCGAGACCGGTTTCCAAAACGACGAAATCACATTTTTCATGTGAGAAATACAACAGCGCAATGAGCGTAATCAGTTCAAACTGGTTCGGACGCTCCGTAAGTGTGTCGGTATAGGCAAATACTTTCTTTGCGATTGCGGCAAGTCTGCGTTTCGGAATCAGTTCGCCGTTAATCTGAATGCGTTCGCGGAAATCGTGAATGTAAGGTGAAGTATATAATCCCGTTTTATAGCCTGCCTCAGTCAGAATACCGTGTAGCATCGCGCAGACGGAGCCTTTGCCGTTCGTTCCGGCAACATGAATGACCTTAAGGCTGCGCTCCGGATTGCCGAAATGCGAAAGCATGGTTTCCATACGGGAAAGACCGGCTGATTTTGAAAAAAATCCGGTCGAAGTCAGTCTCGTTAATACTTCTTCATAACGCAAGAAAATCACCTCAAATCATCAAACCCGAATCACGGATTTTCTGTTCCAGTTCATGCATCATATAAAGCGTTCCGGTGCAAAGCACGTTGGAACCTTTTCTGTACTCCGTAGCGGCAGCCTCGGCGGCTTCTTCGAGAGTTTTCACCGGAACGGCATCCGCACCGATGGATTTCAGGTATTTCGCAAGCTCCTTCGCGGGAAGCGATCTCGGATTATCGGGTGTGACAGTGTAGAATTTGGAAATATACGGGGCAATCATCGGATACATCGCGCAATAATCCTTATCGGCCATGACGCCGGTTACGGCTGCGAATTTCGTTCCTTTCGGAAATACCGCAAGGCATTCCGACAAAGCCTTCATGCAATCCGGATTATGTCCGCCGTCCATGATGAAATAAGGATTCGAACGGCGAATTTGGAACCGGTACGGAAGCTTTGCCTTCTCAAGCCCGTTCTTAAAGGCTTCCCTGCCGATATATATGCCCAAAAGACCGAGTGCGTAAACGGCAGCCGCAACGGTTTTTGCATTGGTCTGCTGAAAGATCCCGGTAAGGGAAAGCCTGGCGCCGACCTTCTCTTTTGTGAGCGGATAATCCTGTTCCGGCGCATAAATGTACGGGCAGTCATGCTCAAAAGCATAATCCGTGACAATGCGGCGGACTTCCTTTTCATTTTCCGAAAGAACGATTGTCTCCCCGTTTTTTGCAATGTGTACTTTTGTATTTGCAATCTCGGAAAGGGTGTTTCCGAGGTATTTTTCATGATCGACGGCAATATGGGTGATGACCGTTAGAATGCCTGCTTTTTCGAGATTTGTCGCATCGTAAGCACCGCCCATTCCGGCCTCCAAAACGACAAAATCACAGCCTGCATTCGCAAACAAAAGCACGCCGATCGCAACCGAAAGCTCGAATTCAGACGGGTACTCTTCGTCCGATAATCCGCCGCATACAATCTGAAGAGCCTGTGCTGCGGCAATATACTGCTCATCGCTTACCGGCTCTTCGTTGATCCGGTAATAGTCCTTAAGACCCGCAAGAGCCGGACTCATCATCGTACCGGTACGGTAACCCTGCTCCGTAAGAATTGTCGAAAGCATCGTCGTTACTGAGCCTTTGCCGTTCGTTCCGACAACATGGATAATGTGAAACTGCTTTTCGGGTTTTCCGAGCAGTCTTAACAGCTTATGAATGCGTTCAAGCCCGGGTTTCGAAACGGTCGTCTTTTCATTTTTCACAAAAGCATAGGCTTCGTTTATGGTCATGACAGTCCTCCGTCAGTCGGCTTTGTCGTTTCCTTTCCAGGTGCCGGAATTATACATGATGTTCTGAATTCTCGGCACAAGCGTTACGCGAAATGCGGAAATCACAACGATTTCAACAACCGTAGTGATTGCATAAACAATCAAAGAAGGCGTGGCAATCGCCCAGGTAATCCGTGTTCCCGTATAGGTATAGCGGGCAACAAGACCGAGTGCATTCAGGAAATATGTGCTGGCGACGGCGGCACATACAATCTTCGGTGTTGACATCTTCTTATAAAGCAATAAACCGTGCGTGAGTCCCTGAAGCGCTCTGACGGCAGTAAGAGTCGGAATCATGCCTCCGCCGTAACGAAGATAACCGCCGATCAAATCGGCAAGCGCCGAAATGATTGCGCCGATCCAGCCGACCGTGAAACCGGCAATTGCGCGGATGAACGAAGTAAGGGAAACCCGGTACTGTAAATCAATCGTAAACGAAAGATAATATTCGGTGATGATTTCCACAGCAACGAAAAGTCCTGCAAGCGTCATCAGCTTAATCCTTCGGCTGTTTGCTTCTCTTGTTGAATTATTGCTTTTTTTGATTTCGTCTGACATAAAAAAACCTCCTTTTGTCCCGTAATGAGCTACAAAAGGAGAATTCCCATGTAGCAGCGGGATGCGAATTCTGTACCGCAAGAAACGGTTCTTTTCGTTCCGAAGGCAACTCCCCGTCCTTCGGACACTTAACGCACAAAATTCTACTCTGCACAGTATGTTGAAAAAAGTGTCGGGCCATGTTTAGCATGGCCCGAAAAAATGCAATTACTTACGAATCTCGAGCTTCTCGATCAGATCACGATAAGCATTGATGTCCTTAGACTTCAGATAATCAAGAAGACCACGTCTCTGACCAACCATCTTGTAAAGACCGCGTCTGCTGTGATTGTCCTGCTTGTTGTTCTTAAGGTGCTCGGTGAGCTCCTTGATTCTTGCGGTAAGAAGCGCTACCTGTACTTCGGTGGAACCGGTATCCTGAGGGTTCTTTCCGTACTTGGCAACGATTTCCGCCTTCTGCTCTTTCGAAATCATTTTTGTTTCCTCCGTATTCTTATTTACGCCGTACCCTAAGCTTTGGTTGAGGAATCCGAAAACCGAGGGTCGGTCAACGATTGATAATATAGCACATGCCATTTGTTTTGTAAATAGTTTTTTCTGACAAATGACAGGCCTAAACGGATTTGTTCTCAAATTCTTTTCTGACCTGCCGGACATCCTGCTCAATTTGCATATAAAGCTCTTCTATGCTGCCGAATTTCCGTTCCGGACGGATGAAACTGAGGAATTCAACACGTATTTCGGAACCGTAACCCGGCTCTTCTTCCTTCGGAAAACGTAACAGATGCGTTTCGACAAATACGGTCATCTCATCGGTCACGGAAGGCTTTGTTCCGACATTGGTAACGGACGGGAATTTCTGCCCGTTGATAACGGTTTTCGTCATATAAACGCCGTTTGGCGGAAGAATCTTCTCCTTTTCCGGCATCAGATTAAGCGTCGGAAACTTCATCGTACGACCGAGCTGGCGGCCTTTAATGACAGTACCCGAAACAAAGTAAGGAGTGCCGAGCAGCTCCGCTGCTTCCTTCATGTCTCCCATAAAGATTCTCTTTCGGATTTCCGTAGCCGAAACCGGGATGCCATGAATGGTTATTCCGGGTATGACAACGACTTTGATCCCGAATTCCCTGCAAAGCTTTTTGAGCATGTCCGGATCGCCGGCGCGGTTCTTTCCGAAACGGAAATTCGAACCGACATAAACTGCCTTTGCGTTAATCTTTTTATGAAGGCATTCCGAAACAAAGCTTTCGGGTGACATGTTTCGTATTTTGTCATCAAATTCGACATGCAGATAAGCATCAAGACCGAGATCTTCGCAGAGTGCAATCTTTTCGCGCTCGTTAAGAATTTCCTTCGTTCCCGAGCCGTTCATGACAAATGACATGATTACCTTCGAAAGTCCTTCACTCTGTTCTTTCATAGCGGAAATCAAAGCCCGGTGCCCGAGATGCAGACCGTCGAATTTGCCGATCATGACAGCGCAGGGTTCGGCATTATATTGTTCAATGGAATCGTAGTATTTCATCGCAGTTACGTTAAAAACATTTTGTCGGGACCGTAGATGCCGTTTCGCAGTTCATAAAGCGCCGCAAAGCTGCCGTCTGAATATACCCGGATCTTCGCGGTTTTACAGGGCTTCTGAAGGTGCTCAGGCTTCAGCGGGTTTCCGTTTAGAAGATACTTCTTTCCTTCCTCCGTAACATCGGCACGGTCATATGCCGTGAATACGGAATCGGTCGGATAGATGATCTCGTCAATATGACCGCTTTTGACGGCGGTTTCAATCTCCGAAAGTGTATGGGCTTCCGAGAGTTCATATCGGCCGGTTTTGATGCGATTAAGCGATGTCATGCAGGCACCGCAACCAAGTGCCTCGCCGATATCATGGCAAAGCGTTCTGACATAAGTGCCTTTTGAACACAAAACCCGAAGCGTAAACGTTCCTTCAGCAGTGGAATAATCAGATACCGACAGTTCTTTGATGCAAACCGGCTTCTTTTCGCGTTCTACGGTAATTCCTTTTCTCGCAAGGTCGACAAGCTTCTGCCCGTTCACCTTTCTGGCGGAATACATCGGCGTTAATTGCATGATGTCACCGAGAAATGAAGAAATCACATTTTTCAGTTGCTCTTCGGTCACGCTGACCGGTCTTTCCGAAAGCACAGTGCCCGTGATGTCCTCGGTATCGGTCGTGATGCCCAGTTTCACACCGGCGATGTAGCATTTGTCATAATCGGTCAGATAATCCGAAATGCGTGTCGCATTGCCCAATAAAACGGGCAAAACACCGGTTGCCATGGGATCAAGCGTACCGGTGTGTCCGATTTTCTTCATGCCGAGAATGCCTCTTAGTTTTGCAATCACATCAAAAGAGGTAAAACCGGCTTCTTTGTTGACAATTAGTATTCCGTTCATTCTTACAACTGAAGCATAACCATGGCGTAAACTTCCGTCAGAATATTCTCCAGATTCCCCTTTGCCGTAAATCCGGAAGCAAGACGGTGTCCGCCTCCGCCAAAGCTTGCGGAAATCGAAGAAACATCCACGCGTCCGTTGCTTCTTAAACTGAATTTGTAGGTCTCGGGCGCATCTTCGCGAACGAATACGGCAACTTCAACGCCTTCGGTCGTGCGAAGCTCGCTTACGATGCCTTCCGTATCGGCTACGGTTGCGCCGATTGCTCTCATATCGGCTGCGGTCAGAACGGAAAGCACCATCTTTCCGCCGAGCACCTGCTCGGACTTGTTCAGCGCATAGCCTAACGTCTTCAGCTGGGAAAACGTTTTCATGTAAAATGTGCGGTCGATGAGCGTGGCAGTGTCAATACCGCGGCTCATCAGAAAGCCTGCCGTGCACATCGTCTTCTCGGAAGTACAGCTGTACTTGAAAACGCCTGTATCGTGCAGGATTCCGGTGTACAAAGCTTCCGCAACCGGAAGATCAATCATATCCTTACGCATGAAATCGAAAAGGATTTCACAAGTGGAGCTTGCGGCGGAATTGACATAATTCTCTTCGGCAAATTCCGTATTCGTGATATGATGGTCAAACTGAATCGTATGCTTTGCCGCGCGGAATAAGGGTTCACATTTTCCAAGCCTGTCGGAGCTGCCGCAGTCAAGACTGATGAAAAGGTCATACGGCTCTTCCGGGACAGTGAAAACGGAATCGATGTCCGAAAGGCCCGAAAGCATCGAAAAGCTCTTGGAAGCGCCGTCGAGATACGGATGGACGGTTCTTCCCGGAAAAGCATTCTTCAGATAAAGATATGCGGCAAGCACGGCGCCTACGCTGTCGCCGTCCGCATGGATGTGACCGGATACGGCAATTGTTTTGGCATCGCCGATCATTTCATCCAAAAAATCAGCCATTGCCTTCCTCCTCATCCCTGTCATCCTCTTCCGAAATATGCAAAGAAGAAATCAGTTCGTTCATATGCATGCCGTACTCAAAGGATTCATCCAAAACGAAACGAAGCTCGGGCGTGTTGCGCATGTTCATGGTTTTTGCAAGGCATGAACGCAAAAACGGCGCTGCGCTTTTTAGGCCCTTGAGTGTCTCCTTTTTCACTTCTTCATCGCCCAATACGGAAATGTAAACCTTCGCGGATTTCAAATCCGGTGCGACCTCGACATCCGAAACAGATGTCATAGGCGCAATTCGGGGGTCTTTCACCTCCAGAAGAATCAGGCTGCTCAGCTCCTTCTGAACCTCCTGATTGATTCTGGTATTTTTAATACTGTTCTTTCTCAAAACAACCTGCTTTCTGCCTATTTGCGCGGAACTTCCTGCATGATATAGGCTTCCACCTGATCCTCTTCCTGAATGTCGTTAAACTTCTCGAAAAGGATACCGCATTCATATCCGGCGGCAACTTCCTTCGCATCGTCCTTCATACGCTTTAAGGAAGCGATATTGCCGTCAAAGATAATCTCGCCGTTACGTGTAATACGGGCCTTGCTGCCTCTTTGAATCTTACCGTCAAGAATGTAGGAACCTGCAATCGTTCCGACATTGCTTGCTTTAAACAGCTGACGGATTTCCGCATGTCCCGTGACGACTTCCTCATATACCGGATCAAGCATGCCCTTCATGGCAAGCTCAATGTCATCGATTGCATTGTAAATGACGGAATACAACCGGATGTCGACATTCTCGCGTTCAGCCGTGTCAGAAGCAACCGCATCGGGCTTAACGTTAAATCCGATGATGATGGCATTACTTGCGCTTGCAAGGATGACATCGCTTTCGTTGATGTTACCTGCGCCTCCGTGGATGCAGCGAACGGCAACTTCATCGTTGCTGAGTTTCGTAAGAGACTGCTTAACGGCCTCAACGGAACCTGCCACATCGGCCTTGACGATGATATTCAGCTCCTTCACATTGCCGGCCTTAATCTGATCAAACAGACCCTCAAGCGAAAGCTTGGACTTGGTCTCCTGAATCAGCTGTTCCTTATGCTGTGCGATAAAGGCTTCGGCAATCTCTCTTGCTTCCTTCTCGCCGGTTGTCGCAACAAGCGTATCGCCTGCATTCGGAACGCTGTTCAGACCGAGGATCTCGACAGGCGTTGACGGAAGTGCCATCGTAACCTTCTGACCCTTATCGTTGATCATTGCACGGATCTTACCAAACGAAGAACCGATTGCCACGTTTTCGCCTACGTGGAGCGTACCCTTTTGCACGAGTACGGTAGCAACGGGACCGCGGCCCTTATCAAGCTTTGCCTCGATGACAATGCCTCTTGCCTTACGGTTCGGATTGGAGCGAAGCTCCTGAACCTCTGCTGTAAGAAGAATCATCTCAAGAAGGCTCTGAATGCCTTCGCCGGTCTTAGCGGAAACCGGTACGGTTACGACATCACCGCCCCAGGACTCGGAAACAAGACCCTGGTCGGCAAGTTCGGAAAGAACGCGGTCGGGATTGGCCGCTTCTTTATCCATTTTGTTGATCGCAACGACAATCGGCACATTTGCCGCTTTCGCATGGTTAATGGCCTCGATTGTCTGCGGCATAACACCGTCATCGGCAGCGACAACAAGCACCGCGATATCGGTTGCCATGGCGCCGCGCATACGCATGGCGGTAAATGCCTCGTGACCGGGCGTATCGAGGAACGTAATCAGCTCGCCGTTGATTTCAATCTGATAAGCACCGATATGCTGCGTGATTCCGCCTGCCTCACGGCTCGTAACATTTGTCGAACGGATCTTATCGAGAATGGATGTTTTACCGTGGTCAACGTGACCCATTACGCAGACAACCGGAGGACGCTTCACAAGCGTATCCTCGGAGTCCTCGGTATCGCGCATGAGTTCTTCTACGACGTCGACAATCTGCTCCTTCTCGACGATGCAGTTGTAATCAAGAGCAAGAAGCTCGGCTTCCTCAAACGGAAGCTCGGTGTTGACGTTGCAGATTTTGCCGCTTAAGAAAAGCTTCTTAACGATGGCGGCAGCATTCTGCTTCATCTTATCGGCCAGTTCCTTAATCGTGATAACCTCGGGAATCACGATGGTCTTTACTTCATCCGGATCTTCCTTCTTCACCGGAATCGGATCGGGCTTAATGAACGCGCCTCTTCCGTCCTTCTTAACCTTTTGGCCCTTCTTGACATTCATTTCCATATCCTTGTCAAGATTCCGGTTACGGTTCTTGTCGCGGTTTCTGTTATGGAATGCGTCAGCTCTCTGTTCTTTGTTGATGTTATTGGCAAAATCGGACTTAATTGAACCACTGTCCTTACGGCTGTCATTCTTTCTCGTGAATGTCCGCTTGGTATCGCTGTCCTTGTCCTTGTCAAATCCGGCACCGCGGTCAAATCCGCCCTTGCCGAAATTGTCTCTTCCCTGACCGAATCCGGTACCGGGTCTGTTGCCGCGGTTAAAACCGGCCTGCTGACCGTCACGGGGCTGTCTCGTAAAGGTGCCCTGCTGACCGTCTCTGGGTTGTCTTTGATAACCGCCCTGCTGGCCGTCACGAGGCTGTCTCTGATAGCCGCCCTGCTGTCCGTCTCTGGGTTGTCTCTGATAACCGCCCTGCTGGCCGTCACGGGGCTGTCTCTGATAGCCGCCCTGCTGTCCGTCACGAGGCTGTCTCTGATAGCCGCCCTGCTGGCCGTCTCTGGGCTGTCTCTGATAACCGCCCTGCTGACCGTCTCTTGGCGTACGCTCTGCGGGCGCGGTTCTTTCGGTGCGAACCGGTGCGGTTCTCGTAACCGGCTTCACTTCGGTTTTTACTTCCTCAGGTTCAATCGTAACAGGCGTTACGTCTTCCTTCGGCTTCTCAGCAGGCTCTTCGGTCTTCTCGGCCTTCTTCTCGGGAGCCTTCTCCTCCTTCACCTCAGGAGCAGGTTCCGTTACAGCTGGTTTCTCCTTGGCCGGAGCCTTTTCCTTCTTAGTAGCAAGACGCACGAGTCTGCCGTCCGGAGTGTAGGCATAGACAGCAGAAATAATGTTTCCGTTCTCGTCCTTTTCGGGCTTAATACGGAAGCCGTTTTTGTCAAGCGTCAGCTTCTTAAGGTTGCCGTCCGCATCGAAAACGGGACCCGTAATCGGAAGGGGATTTCCTTCAGCGTCCTTTGTATGAACGACGGAACCGTCTTTATAGAAGAGCCGTGTGCTCTTTGCTTCGGGCTTAGGCTCCTGCTTTTTAATCTTTCTTTTTCCGAAAAAGCTTTCCGCGATGGCAATGGCATCGTCGTCAACCATGCTGGTCACGCTTTTGGCGTCGACGCCTTTTTCACGCAGATAACTCATCAGGTCGTTATTTTTGATGCCAAGTTCCTTGGCAAGCTCATTGACCTTGATCTTCGCCATTCGGTATACCTCCAATTTGAATAAGTTGTTGTATTTTCCTTGCGATCCCCTCATCTAAGATTGTGACTGCCGAACGCTCGTTGCATCCGAGGATGCTTCCGAACGTTTCTTTTGTTCCGTAAACGGCAACGGGTGCGCCGTAATAAGTCGCCTTGTCGGTGAGCACTTTTCTCGTTCCCTGGGAGGAATCCTTCGCTATGATGACGAGAAACGCCTTCCCTTTTCGTATGGCATCTTCCGAAAGAAATGTGCCGGAACAGACCTTTCCGGCCTTCTTTGCAATGCCGATCATCGAAAGAACACGGTCCGTCATTGCGTCATCTCCTTTGAAAGCTCCTCATACAGTTCTGCGGAAAATGTGACACCGAGCGAACGCTCGAGTCCGTGAGACTTTCTCGCCTTCTCAAAGCATTCGGATGAATCACACAGATAAGCGCCGCGGCCGTTTTTCTTGCCGGTCTTATCGATGATGACGGTATCCTCAGGCGTATGAAGGACGCGAATCAGTTCCTTCTTCGGTTTCATTTCGCCGCATCCCGTGCATTTGCGCAACGGAATCTTTTTAGTTTTAGGCATATTTCCTACCCTTCTACCTGGGATTCTCCCTTAATGTCAATCTTATAGCCGGTAAGACGGGCAGCAAGACGCGCGTTCTGTCCGCCGGTACCGATTGCCAGGCAAAGCTGATGATCCGGAACGATGACTCTTGCAAAATGCTCGTCTTCGTTAACGTCAACATAAACGGCCTTTGCGGGAGAAAGTGCGTTCTTGATCAGAACCTCGGGATCCGGACTCCAGTTGATGATATCGATCTTCTCACCGCGAAGCTCGTCTACAACGGCATTGACACGGCTGCTGTTCACACCTACGCAGGCGCCGACCGGATCAACGTTCGGATTGTAGGAGTAAACGGCCATCTTCGTTCTCTGGCCGGCTTCACGGCTGATGCTCTTGATTTCCACGATGCCGTCGGCAACTTCGGAAACTTCGTTTTCGAAAAGCCTCTTAACAAGATCCGGATGCGTACGGGAAACCGTGATCTTCGGTCCCTTAGGCGTATCCTTTACCTCAAGCACATATACCTTTACGCGCTCATTAAGGCGGAAGGTCTCGCCGCGAATCTGCTCGGACTCGATCAAAAGAGCGTCCATCTTACCGAGATTCAGTGTAACGGTCTTCTCGGTGATGCGCTGTACAACACCGGTAACAACCTCGTGTTCCTTACCTGCATACTTATCGTAAAGCTGCTTACGCTCTTCCTCACGAATCTTCTGCACGATGGCCTGCTTAGCCTTGCTTGCCACGATACGGCCGAAATCACGCGGAATTACCTCGGTATAAGCCACATCGCCGATTTCGAGCTTCTTGCCCGGGAAACGGACGGCAGCCTCCGCAGGCGTAATCTGCATGGCTTCGTCTTCCACCTCTTCCACGACTTCATAGCCGGAAAGAACCTTGATGTCACCGCTTTCGGGATCGATCTTAACCTGTACGTTGTCCGTCTTCTTGAATTCGTTCTTAACGGCGGCAACGAGCGCGGTTTCAATCGCCTCGAGCAGAACTTCCTTCGGAATATCCTTCTCCTTTTCAATCGTATTCAATGCTTCGATGAGCATGTTTTTGTTTTCTTTGTCCATGATATCCTCCTTCGTAGTATTCTCTGTTTTAAGGCACAAATGCCTGACGGATCATGGAGATGTTCTTTCTGTCAAGAACGAATGATTCTCCTTCCTCCGTAACCGTCACCGTATCGTTATCGAATGCGGTGAGGCTGGCAGTCAGTTCTTTCCTTCCGCTGACTGCTTTATACAAACGGATTTCAATCGGCTTGCCGATGTTTCGGACATAATCCTTGTCCTTCTTGAGCGGTCTCGTAAGTCCCGGCGAACTGACTTCCAGGATATACGCTTCCGACACAAAATCCGCTTCGTCCAAAAGATCGCTTAAACGTCTGCTGACTGCCTCGCAATCATCAATGGAAATTCCGCCCGGCTTATCGATATAAGCCCGCAAATACCATTCTCCGGCTTCCTTCTCGAATTCGACATCAACAAGCTCGAAGCCTTTCTCGGAAAGAATCGGAAGAATCAGCTCTTCGGTCTTTTTTTCATACTGTTCTTTTCTGGTCATTGCATCCTCCGAAAAGCAAATGGAAAGGAGTTCCGAACTTCGGAACTCCTCAACATAACCACTAGTAACATCGTTATTATAGCAACTCTTATGAAAAATGCAACCGTTTTCTCGAAAAAAACTAAGCGTTTTCCTCATTTTCCGCTTCTTTTTTGCGGTTTTTGCGTTTCCGAAGCGAGATTCCGCAAAATACACCGACTCCGGCACAGCATAACAGACCGATATAGATACCGAAGCTTTTAAACAATTCCCAAATGAATTCCATGTTAATTCCCTTTCCCGATCAGGATTTTCTCCGATTCGAAAGCTCTTTGACGATATCGTTCCAGTCCACATCACACTCAACCATCAGAACCATCAGGTGGTACAGGTAATCGGCGATTTCGTATTTCAGTTCTTCACGGTCCGGATTCTTCGCGGCAATCGTAATTTCGGTCGCCTCCTCGCCGCACTTCTTAAGAATCTTATCGATACCCTTATCAAACAGATAATTGGTATAGCTGCCTTCCTTCGGATTGACCTTGCGGTCCATGATCAGATTGTAATCCTCCGTAAGCACGCTTAACGGATTGTAATCGGAATATTCCTTCTTGCAAAGCTCTCGGAAGAAGCAGGAAACGTTACCGGTATGGCAGGCCGCGCCGAGCTGGTGCACCTTCGCGAGAATCGTATCCTCGTCGCAGTCAATGCGAAGTTCCTTAAGGAACTGGTAATGTCCGGACGTCTCGCCCTTAACCCAGAGTTCCTGACGGCTTCTTGAATAATAAGTCATTCTGCCGGTCTCGATAGTCTTATTAAAGGCCTCTTCGTTCATGTAGGCAACCATCAGGACTTCTGCGGTCTTATAATCCTGAACCACGACGGGAACCAGTCCGTCAGCACCTGTTTTAAACGAGGAAAATGCCATCGAGCTTTCCAGGCACTTCGTATCAAGTCCGGCATCCCGAAGAGCTCTCTTTACCTTGATGATGTTCTTTCCGACATAGTAATTGGTCAGTACGGCGGAAACGTTGTCCATCGAAAGAAGCGTTTCGATATCGTTACGCACAAGACTGTCACGAATCATGACAGGCAGCGGGCAGTCTTTGATGATCTTCTTCACATTTTCCGGAACAACATGCTTGAAGATGAAGCCGCAGGCGCCGTCCTCTTTTAATCTGTTTAGGATGGAGGCGTCTTCGAATTCATGACCGGTCGTTTCGGGATCGGTATTGAACTCGATTAACAGCTTGTCCTTACCGAAACGGTCAACGGCCTTTTTGAACTCTTCCTCCGGGAAATCCTTCCCGTAAGGGATGACCGCATATTCCGCACCCGTATAAAGCGCCTTTTTGACGTCTTCAAAGCGCTTCACGTGACAGCCGATTGCAAGCGGAATGTCAACCTTCTTAAGAATCATCTTAACGGTTTCGAGAAACCGCATCTGCTCGGTCTCTTTCGGGTCGTAATTGTAGACATAAAGCCCGTCTGCGCCGTTTTGCTCATAGGCCATAGCCTTTTCCAAAACATTGGCGGAATATTCGGTTTCTGCATTAATATAGCCGAAAATACTTTTTTTCATGCTTAAATCGTTCCTTTCGTGGAAAGCACGCCCTCGATGCGGGAATCCTTTCCGGTAGCCTGGTCGAGTGACTTGGCAAATGCCTTAAACATTGCCTCAAGAATGTGATGGTTGTTGTCGCCGGAAAGCATTTTGATGTGGAGGTTCATGCCTGCGGAATAAGAAATGGCATAGAAGAATTCCTTGGCCATCTCCACATCCATCTCGCCGAGACGGTCCACGGTAAGATTCACATCGTAACTGAAATACGGTCTTCCGGAAAGATCGAGCGCGCAGAGCATCAGCGTTTCATCCATCGGAAGAATGAAGAAACCGTAGCGGCAGATGCCGGCTTTCTCTCCGAGTGCTTCCTTAATGGCCTGTCCGAGCACGATTCCGACATCCTCAACCGTGTGATGCGAATCGACATATAAATCGCCCTCGGCTTTTAACGTAAGGTCGAAAAGACCGTGTCTGGCAAATCCGGAAAGCATGTGATCGAAAAAGCCGATTCCGGTGTTGATGTCATATTTCCCGGTGCCGTCCAAATTCAGCGTACAGGAAATCTTCGTTTCTTTTGTTTCACGGTTAACCGTTGCGATGCGACTCATGGCTGTCCTCCTTTATTTGTCTTCAAATCTGACGGCAATGGAATTGGCGTGCGCCGTCAATCCCTCTGCTTCGGCAAATGTAATGATTTCCTTGTAAACCGGCTTCAAAGCCTCTTCGGAATAGGAAATCACGCTGCTCTTTTTAACAAAGTCGTCCACATTGAGCGGCGAGAAGAACTTCGCGGTTCCGTTCGTCGGAAGAATGTGGTCGGGACCGGCGAAATAATCTCCGAGAGGTTCGCTCGAATACGGTCCGAGGAAAATGGCACCCGCGTTTTTGATATAGGTCATCGTGTTGAAGGGATCTTTCGTCAGAATCTCCAAATGTTCGGACGCGATGGCATTGGCCGCTCTGACTGCGTCATCCATTGACTCGGCGATGAAAATGCAACCGTAGTTTTCAAGCGATTTTTTGATGATTTCCTTTCGGGAAAGCTTCTCGGTCATGCGGTCGACTTCAACGGAAACCTTTTCGGCAAGAACCGCGGAAGTCGTAACGAGAATCGCGCTGGCCATCTCATCGTGCTCGGCCTGACTTAACAGATCGGCGGCAACATATTTCGGATCCGCCGTTTCGTCGGCAAGAACCAGAATTTCGCTCGGGCCGGCAATCGAATCGATTCCGACGGAGCCGTAAACGGCCTTCTTGGCGAGTGCGACAAAAATGTTTCCGGGGCCGACGATTTTATCAACCTTCGGAATGCTCTTCGTTCCGTAAGCAAGTGCCGCAATTGCCTGCGCGCCGCCTGCCTTTAAAATCTTCGTGACACCGGCTTCGACGGCAGCCACAACGGAAGCGGGATTCAGTCCGCCTTCCTTCTGCGGCGGCGTTACCATAATGATTTCGGGAACGCCTGCGACCTTAGCGGGAATGACGTTCATCAATACGCTTGAAGATAAGACGGCACGTCCGCCCGGTACATAAACGCCGACTCTGGCAATCGGAAGGATTCTCTGTCCGAGAAAGATTCCGTCTTTGGTTTCGAACCAGCTTGCACGCTTTTGAAGCATGTGGTAATCACGGATGTTAACGATTGCATCCCTGATAACCTTTAAAAGCGCGGGATCAATCTTGTCGTAGGCTTCCTTAATTTCTTCTTCGGTAACTGTAACTGTATCTTCGGTAAGCTTTACGCCGTCAAAACGTTCGGTATATTCAAACAGAGCCTCGTCGCCGCGTTCTCTGATGTCCGCCACGATTTTATCGACTTTGGCCTGCTGCTCGGAGAAGGAATTCGTGCTTCTTCTGCGAAGCGTATCCTGCAGCTCCATCTCTGTCTGTGCATTTAATCTGACTGTTTTCATGGGTTTCCTCTCTTTGGGTTTCTCATTCCGCAATGACGGAACGAATATCTTTAATCAGCTTACGGATGCGTTCCTCTTCCATCTTCATGCTGGCCTGGTTGACAACCATGCGTGCGGAAAGCGGTGCTACTTCCTCCAAAACGGTCAGTCCGTTTTCGCGAAGCGTCGAGCCGGTTTCCACGATATCGACGATGACTTCCGAAAGTCCGACAATCGGAGCCAGCTCGATGGAGCCGTTCAGTTTGATGATTTCAACGGTCTGATGCTTCACATTCATGAAATAATCTTTCGCGATCGCCGGATACTTTGTTGCAACACGGATGACCTTGCCGCTTCCGAGAAGATCTGCGGCCGAAGCCGGACCGGCAACACACATTTTGCATTTGCCTATATGAAAATCAATGACTTCATAGAGCTTTCTGCCTTCTTCAAGAATCGTATCCCGGCCGACAATCCCGACGTCTGCGGCGCCGTATTCCACATAGGTAGGCACATCGTTGGCCTTGGCAAGGAAGAAACGCATCTTCTTCTCTTCATTCGTGAAGATGAGCTTTCTTGTCGTTTTGTCTTTCATCTCTTCGCAGGAATAACCGGCAGCGGAAAGGATTTCCATGGCCTTTTCCGCAAGACGGCCCTTCGCAAGAGCAATCGTAATATATTCTTCCTTCGGCTCGTTCTTTCTGACACGGGCGATTTCCTGACGCGTGGTAGCCATCATCAGGGCATCAATCGTGATCGACATGCCGATTGCGGGTGCATTCATTCCGAACTGGCCGAGCAGATTGTCGTAACGTCCGCCCGAAGCAACCGCTTCACCGCTTCCGTACGTAATCGCGCGGAATATAATGCCGGTATAGTAACGGTACTTACTGAGCATACCGAGATCAAGCGAAACATATCGGTCGTATCCGCGGTCCTTCAAAAGTCCGTAAAGCTCCGAAAGTCTGTCGAGTGCTTTTAAAGAGCGTTTGTTCGTCGTAAGGGCGCGAATTTCGGAAAGTTTTTCAAAGCTGCCGAACAGCTCGGGAATCTGTAAAAGCAGTTCCTTGTCAGAAGGATTAATGGACTTGCCGGCAAGAAGCTCCGAAGCGCCGTAAAGGTTTTTCGTCTTCATCAATACGCGAAGAGACTCTTCTTCTTCATCGGAGAAACCGCAGTCCTCCATCAGGCCTTTAAAGAAATCGGCATTTCCGATCTCAATCTGGAAGCGGCTGATTCCCGCGGCAAGAAGGCAGTCGACCGTAAGCTCGATCATCGAAGCATCCGCATTGACGCTTCCGTCTTTCATAAGTTCCGCGCCAAGCTGCGTCGTTTCCTTCAGACGTCCCTGGAAGCTTTCGTTGTTGATGAACGTGTTGCCGCAATAGCAAAGCTTTATCGGCTCTTTTTCGTCCCTGTAGTATTTGGCAACGGAACGCGCGATTGAGGGCGTCATATCGGGTCTTAAAACAAGCGTATTGCCTTCTCTGTCGAAGAACTTATACATGTCCTTAGACGGAACCGTGCCGCGCTCGCTGCTGAAAATATCGAAGTATTCAAACGTCGGGGTTTCAATATCCAGATAACCGTGTCGATGCATGCATTCCTTCAGTCGGTTTTGGAGAACAATCTTGTCCCGGCATTCTTTTCCGTAAACATCCCGGACGCCTTCCGGAGTATGCAGCAATTCTTTCATGATAAATCCTTTCCGAAACACTTTAACGTGGTAGAGTGTTACCTTGTTAGCAAATGAATGTCAACATTATAATCAGCGAAAACCGTATTGTCAAGACTCAATTTGCTCTTCCTGTTCTCTTCTTTCGAGATCGTCATTGATGAATTCCAGATAATTAATGTAAAGCTCGTCTCCGTGCTTATGGAAATTCCGCGGGTCAAGTTCGGAAAATGCTATGCTTTTCCGTCCGCCGTTTTGCTGTCTTTCATAGAAAAAGGCAAGCTCCGGATAATTCATGTAATAAATCATCTCGCGTTTTGTATAGTAAATCAACAGAAACGCAATTCCGCCCTGCTTTTCGAAATCCGCCATATACCTGACCTGGTGCTCGTGCACGTTATGAAGCGGAAACGTATCCTCCGCGCACTCCTTACAGTCAAAGCAAAGCGGCACGCCCTGCGCAACGCCGACATAGTCTACGGTGCTGACCTGATCGAAATAGGCAAGCGTGATATGCTTGGTTTCCTTGTCGATGTCAATCGGCGTGATCGGCGTCGGGATTTTATGAACCAAAGCGATGCCGTTATCCCTGTAATACTCATTCGTCTCATTGATGAATTCTTCAAACAGGGAGCCTCGAAGGCCTCGGGATTTGAAGGACATGATAATCTCCTTTCAGCTGAAACTCCTGCCTTAAAAGCGTATCGAAATCTTCGGGCACGGGCGAATAAAAAGCCTTTCCCGAAAGAGAAGCAAGACAATCCGGAAGCTTTTCGGGAAACACAAGCGCATAGGCAAGAAGCTGTTGCCCGTGCAGATGGTATTTAATGCGAAGCTCCTTTTGCACCGAAGCAGTTTCCTTCGCTTCCGCGGCATATTTCGGATCGCCCAAAACCGGATATCCGAGATAAGAAAGAACGCTTCTGATCTGATGCGACCGTCCGGTATGCAGTTGCACGCGAAGCAGTGTCAACTTGTCGGAATAAAGCACCGGATCAAATCCGGTATGAACCGGCAGGCTGTCCGCGCTTACGGGCTTTTCTGTAACCGTAACGGTATTGGTCTCCCGATCCTTGGTTACATATAAACGGCTGTCGCAGGCCTTCTCAAATCGGCCGATCGTAATGACGTAATAGTATTTTGAAAGGGCACGCTCCCGAATAATCCGGTTCAGTTCCCGCCCGGTCTGCAGTGTTTTGGCAAATACGACAAGCCCGGCCGTGTTCCGGTCAAGCCGGTTGCAAACCGAAGGTTTAAATGCGGCAAGGGATTCCGTTGTAAGCTCTCCCTTATCGGCCATATATTGCAGAAGCTGCTCATTCACGGATTCGCTGTCCGAACTGTCCTTTTGTGAAAGAAGTCCTGCGGGCTTAAAAGCAATGATGACCCCGGAATCCTCGAATACGATATTCTCCTTCAAAAAGGGATGCGCAGCAAATGCGGGAAGCGTTTCCGAAGTCTTATTTGCAAAAGCGGCAAATGTCTCATCCGAAAAGTACAGGCAGATTTGATCTCCTGCCTTTACGGCTTCGCTTCCGTCGGCTTTCGCACCGTTAAGGGTGATGTTCTTCTTACGAAGCATCTTATACAAAAACCCGCTGCCGGCATTCGGAAGAAGCCTCGCAAGGTATTTCGTAAGCCTCTGCCCCTGTTCGGCTTCGGTTATCGTAAACTGTTTCATATTATTTCACCAAAACCGTATGAATGAAATCGGTTACTTCATTCGGAATTTCGTCACTGTTCTGACATGTAGAAAGCCGGTTGAAAAGGTCTTCCTCTTTCGTAAAGACATGCATATGAACCGAAACGCCCTGCTTTTTCATGGTTTCCGTAAAGTATGACTCAATCCGGTCTTCTTTCTTTCCGTCCTTTACATATCCAATCAGCTCCGTGCCCCGGACCGCCAGAAAATCGAGATGCATGACCCGTTCCGGCGAGGTAAAAACGAGGTCATAATAGGCTTTGTCGGTTTCCGAAAGAAGGCTGTCGCATTTTCCTTTGAAATCAGTAGGAACCGACTGATAGGGAAGAAACAGAATCAGGTTGACAAGCGCCTTGGCACCCGGAAGCGTCAGCAAAACCGCAACAACCGTGCCGAGGTTTTTCGAGGTTCCGAGAATCTGACGGCATATGAAGAACAGGGACAGACCGGCCGCAACGAAAAGAATGACGACAAGCGTCTGCATGGTCTTTTTCTTTTTGATATAGCCGGCTTCACCTTTATGAATTTTCATCAAACAACTCCTTATACCCGCTCAGGTAATAATCCGATTTTTCTTTGATAATGTCCTGAAAATCCTCGGAAAAGGCATCGTAAACGGCGCATGTCGTCATGCCCGCAGCCTTTGCCGCATCAATCCCGGCTTCCACGTCTTCAAACACGAGGCAGTCTGACGGATCGATATTCATATCCTTCGCAACACTCAGGAAAATGTCAGGAAAAGGCTTCCCGTGCTCGACCTCGCAGGCGGTCTTCATGACCGTAAAGCAATCTTTGATCTTCAGGGAATCGAGAACGGTATCGAGAAGAAGTCTCGAATTGCTTGTCGCGATGCCGGTCGGAATATTCTGTTCATTGAGAAACGAAAGGAACTTCAATGCCTCGGGTTTTAATCCGACTTTTGTCCGATAGTATTCAAAAGCCATTCTGTTCCATTCGGCCTTCATGTCCTCCGGATCGTCCGGAATTCCGAAACGTTCCTTCGTATACTGCGCGACTTCATCGAAGCTGTAGCCCTCAATCGTCTTCTGGTAATCATCCGGCAGTTCATGACCGAACCGGCCGAGATACTCAATGTCGATGTCGCGCCACATCCACATCGAATCGATTAGGGTTCCGTCCAAATCGAATATGACGGCTTTATATTGCCTGCGGATCAAATCCGTTGATAGCTTCATAGAGCTGTTCCCTCGTGTATTCTTTATATTCGCCGGGCTTCAGATCATCGGGAAGCCGTAACCCGCCGATGGCAATTCTTTTCAGGTATAAAACCGTATGTCCGACAGCCTGATACATCCGTTTCACCTGATGAAAACGACCCTCGGTAATCGAAAGCAGGCATTCCGACTCTTCGCCGCACTTTTTAAGCAGCTCAAATCTTGCCGGAGCCGATGTAAAATCCGACAGCTCAATTCCGTTTTGCAGTCTCTCAATCTCTTCTTCGGTCGGAATTCCGGTAATCCTAGCAAAATAAGTTTTGAAGACTTTCTTTCTCGGGCTTGTTAACCGATGAGAAAAGTCTCCGTCATTCGTAATGATCAAAAGTCCTTCGGTATCCTTATCAAGTCGCCCGACCGGAAAATACTTCTCGGGATCGGCCTCCGGAATCAACTGCATGACGGTATTGCTGATTCTGTCCTTTGTTGCCGAAATGACATCCTGCGGCTTGTTTAAAACGAAATAGCGGTACTGCCTGTAGGAAATCTCCCTGCCACGGAAGAATACCCGGTCCGATTCGGGGTTGACATGCGCTTCGGCATTCTTCTCGATGCGGTCTCCGATCTGCACAAGCCCGCTTTTCAGGATTTTCTTTGCATCGCTTCTGCTCTTAGCGGCTCCCGCAAGAACGAGAAAACGGTCTAATCTTATCAACTCGGACATTACATCATTCTCCATCCAGGCAGGTAATGGTTCTTAAACCGGCCGTTTTTGACCTTGCCGAACCCGAGCGGGAATCCGTCGCATAAAACAAGCGCCCAGCCGTCTTCGGTATCCGGCATGTCGGGGCTTTCACACTTCAGATATGCCCGGACTCTCTGATCGTTTGAAGCAAGCGAAATGCAATTATCATATAAATCCGCCGAAAGCGTCATCGCAAGCGCCTGGGACGGCGTAAACCTGCCTTTCGAGACTTCTCCGAGAAGAAGCCCGGTCCGTAATACTCTTAATCCGCGGACGGAAGGCATTTCTTTCGGAATCCGGTAATATCTTCCTTCCGATTCCGTAAAGAAATCATTCTCAAAGTTCTTTTTAATATGTTTTAGAAAATCCTTAATGTCCTGCGGAAGTTTTTTATATTCGAACCGGTCATACTCATTTATCGAGCCGTCAGCCGTGGCATTTGTCTTTTGGAATAAAGCAACAAAATGGCCTTCGCCCTTTAATCGGTGCGGGTATAATCTGACCGTTTTTGCGATGTCCGGGCAGGGTTCGTCAAGGTAGTCCTCCCTGCCTCTTAAAAAGCCCATTTCTTCATAACGCTTCCACTGCCCCTCGGGAACGGCATCCGTAAGTTTCATGTCTGGATGGTTCTTTAAGAACCACTGCACGGTCTTTTCGTCTTCTTCGGGCGAGAATGTGCAGGTCGAATACAGGAGCATGCCGCCGTCGGCAAGCATCTTCCATGCTTCGTTAAGAATCGGCTTTTGCAGGACATTGTAATAGGACGTACCGTATTGCTCCCAGTTTTTCATGATGGCGGGCTGTTTACGAAACATGCCTTCGCCGGAGCACGGCGCATCCACTAAAATCTTATCGAAGAACCCGGCAAACCGTTCCGAAAGATGTTCGGGCGTTTCGCTTAACACAAGCGCATTCTCAATTCCGAAGAGCTCGACGTTCTTCAGTAAGGCCTTGGCGCGGGAATGACTGATGTCGTTACTGACAAGCATCCCTTCGCCCTTAAGCTTCGCCCCGAGTTCGGTCGTTTTCCCGCCCGGAGCCGCACATAAATCAAGCACGCGGTCGCCCGGTTTTACCGGAAGCAGATCAGCAGGCGTCATTGCGCTCGGTTCCTGCAGGTAATATAGCCCTGCGTAATAATACGGATGCTTGGCGGGGCTTTCGCCGTCCGGATAATAAAAGCCTTTTGAAATCCACGGAACCTGTTTTAACGGAAACGGGCTGATGCTTTGAAACTGTTCGGGGGTCAGTTTTAAGGAGTTCACCCTTAAAGCCGAACTCACATTTTCCGAAAGACAGTCAAGATAAGCCTGAAAATCGGCCTCTCCGAGCTGTTCACGCATTCTGCGTTCAAATTCCTCCGGCAGTTTCATAAATCATCCTACGGGCTTAATTGACGGTCTGCGCCCGGTATCCTTCCGCTATGATGTCGAGTTCCACGGCAAAGTGCCGCAGCTTCTCAAGATTCTGTTCCTTGTAAATGTTGTAAAACTCTTCCTGAATCCGGACTGCCTCACGGTGGCTGACAAACCGGTACAGATTCTGAATCGTCAACAGAATGTCGTTCACGATGCGCTCTTCCTCAAAACGAAGCTCTCTTGCCGAGCGGATTTCGTCACGAATCGAGGAAAGCTCTTTATCGGTTGCAATCATGCCGTCCGCGGCATTTCGAAGCCGCATCTTAAGCTCGTCCGGAATGTTGCTGCGATACTTATACTGCAGCGAATGCTCAATTGTCGACCAGCTGTTCATGCCAAGCGTACGAACCTGAATCTCTCCGTGCACCTTCTTCGGTCCGCCAACCGACTGTACGGGATACAGGATCCGCAAATGGTAGCTCCGGTAACCGCTGTCTTTGGGAAATGCGATGTAGTCATTTTCGGAAACGACTTCCATATCGGTTCTTGACTTGATCATGTCGACAACCTGATAGCAGTCCTCAACGAACTGACAGATCAGACGAATGCCGCAGATGTCCCACATGTCATCCTCGATTGTCTCAAGCGGAATCTTCTTCCGGTTGGCCTTCTCGATAATGCTTGCGATGGATTTGACACGGCCCTGCACCTGCTCGATCGGGCAGTAATCATCCTGCTTCCGAAACGCCGTCATCAGATGGTTGAACTTCAAAATGAGTTCGTCCACGGCCAGCGCATAAGGATCCAAAAACTCTCTCCATAATTGAATTTCCATACCTTCTTCACCCCTTTTGAAAGTATTACGGCTAGTTCTTAAAACTGTGTACCGGCGAAGGAATTCTGCCTTCCCGGTTGATGAAGGCCTCGCAGTTCGCCGTGTTGACGGGCATAATCGGCGCATATCCGAGAAGTCCGCCGAACTCCGCCTGATCGCCTACTCCCTTGCCGATAACCGGAATCAGTCTGACGGCGGTAGTCTTCTGGTTGATCATTCCGATTGCCATTTCGTCGGCAATGATGCCGCTTATTGTGGCTGCGCTCGTATCGCCCGGAATCGCAATCATGTCAAGGCCGACCGAGCAAACCGAGGTCATGGCCTCAAGTTTCTCAAGCGTCAGCTTTCCTGCCTCAACGGCTTCAATCATTCCGTGGTCCTCACTGACGGGAATGAAGGCACCGCTTAAACCGCCGACATAGGAAGATGCCATGATGCCGCCTTTCTTTACCTGATCGTTTAATAAGGCAAGAGCGGCAGTCGTACCGGGTGCGCCGGGGCACTCCAGACCGATTTCCTGTAAGATTTCCGCAACGCTGTCCCCGACAGCAGGAGTGGGAGCCAGGGAAAGATCGACGATTCCGAACGGAACCCCAAGCATTTCGGAAGCTCTTTTCGCTACAAGCTGACCGACACGGGTAATCTTGAAGGCCGTCTTCTTAATTGTCTCGCAGAGAAACTCGAAGTCTCTTCCTTCCGCCTGTTCAAGCGCCTTCTTAACAACGCCCGGGCCGCTTACGCCGACATTGATGATGCTGTCCGCTTCGGTGACACCGTGAAAAGCGCCGGCCATGAACGGGTTGTCATCGGGCGCATTACAGAATACAACAAGCTTGGCACAGCCGATCGAATCCTGTTCCTTCGTTCTTTCGGCAGTCTCCTTAATGACTCTTCCCATCATGCGCACGGCATCCATGTTAATACCGGTTTTGGTAGAGCCGACATTCACCGAGGAACATACCACATCGGTTTCGGAAAGCGCAAGCGGAATCGACTGAAGAAGCATTTCCTCGGACTTCGTCATGCCTTTGCTGACAAGTGCACTGTAGCCGCCGATGAAGTTCACGCCGACAGCCTTTGCGGCACGGTCAAGCGTCTTCGCCAAAACAACAAAATCCTCCGGCGACTTGCAGGCACTCGCACCGATCAGACCGATCGGCGTTACGCTGATTCGTTTGTTCACGACCGGAATGCCGTATTCCTTGGCAATCTCATCGCCGACCTCAACGAGTCTTGAAGCCAGGCAGGTGATTTTATGGTAAATGTTATCGGATAAAACCTTCAGATCGGAATCGATGCAGTCAAAAAGCGAAATGCCGAGCGTAATCGTACGCACGTCGAGATTCATCTTTTCAATCATCCGGTTTGTTTCCTGTATTTCTCTTCTGCTGATCATGATAATCCTTTCCGAACATCAGATGCGATGCATCATATCAAAAATATCCTCTAACTGAATCCGGATCACACATCCGATTTCCTCACCCACACCGGACAGTCTGTCGGAAAGCGTGTTGAAGTCAAGCGTTCCCGCAGACACATCCACAATCATCATCATGTTGAAATATCCGCTGACAATAGTCTGGGAAATGTCAAGCACATTCACATTTGCCTCGGAAAGGAATGTGCATACCTTGGCAATGATGCCGACGGTATCCTTTCCGACAACAGTAATAATCGCACGTTTCATAATATGGTTACCTCATTTCCGGCCGAAGCCTTACAATTCTATTATATCCATCGGACAGTCTCTGGGCGCAACAATCAGCTTCGGTTTTTTGATGTCATAATTCCAGATGCCGTCGAGTTCGTTCTGCATCGTGATCAAAGCAAGATCCGGCATGTTATTTTCCTGACTCAGATGCGCCAAAACGATGTAACGGAGCTTCTCCGAAAGCACATGGGACACAAGTCTTGCCGAATCTTCGTTGGACAGATGACCGGTTTCTCCCATGATCCTTCGCTTTAACGAATATGGGTAGGACCCCGCAAGAAGCATGTAACGGTCATAATTCGATTCCAGATACAAAAGATCCGAATCGTTCAGATGGTTTACAATCTCGGGCGTAATCATGCCGAGGTCGGTTGCCATTCCGATCTTCCTGCCTTCCGCTTTTACGGAAAATGCGACGGGATCTCCCGCATCGTGCGGAATCTTGCAGCATGTAACCGTCACATCTGAAAAGACGATTTCTTCTCCGGGCTTAATCGGATGAAACAATTCTTCCGGAAGGTTCTCACTGCCGCGAAGCTTTTTAACGCCTTCAAGCGTCTTCTCCGTCCCGTAAACCGGTGTCGGGTTATGCTTTAAAAACACCGGAAGCCCGCCGATATGATCGATATGCTCATGCGTCAGCAATATGCCCGAAAGATTCTCGGGGGCAATCATTCTCGATAACAGCCCGCCCTCCATCTTTTTGGCACTGATTCCAGCATCAAACAGCAAAGAGGTCTGCTTCGTTCCGAAATAGATGCAATTGCCCGAGCTGCCACTTGCCAAACTGAAAAATACCAAAGAACCAAACCTGCCTTTCCTATAGTCCGATTCCGGCTTCCAACTGATAGCAAAGCTCTATGTCTCCGACCATTCCGCCGTTACAGATTTCCCGGTCGCAGATTTTCCGCATCTCTTCCTCGGGCATCTGTTCCGAAAACAGCGAGGAGATTCGCTCATCGCTGTATCCGCGGCCTTTCTTCAGGCGGTACCGTCTGATGTTCTCGGGCGCGGAAACGAGCCAGATTTCGTCACAGAAGGATCGGTAGCCGGCATCAAATGCCAAAGCCGATTCGACAAAAACAAACGGAATGCCTTCCTCTGCATATTCGTTGATCTTTTCGTTAATCTCCTCAATGACTGCAGGATGCGTAAGCGAGTTCAGCTTCTTAAGAGCCTCGTCGTCATTGAAAACAAGCTCCGCAAGAGCCGAACGGTTCAACGAACCGTCCTCGTTTTCATATTGCTTTCCGAATTCCCGGATAACCGATTCGAGGACTCGTCCGCCGGGTTCCATCTGTTTTCTCGAAATACTGTCCGAGTCAAGCACGGGATATCCGAGATGCTCCTTAATCAGTTTACAGACATGACTTTTGCCGGACCCGACTCCGCCGGTAATTCCGATGACTTTCGTATTTCCCACCATCTTATTTCGCCTCATACCAGCTTCGTCCCGTATGAATGTCGGCAACGAGCGGAACCGAAAGCTTTGCGGCTCCTTCCATTGCTTCCTTTACGAGATTGCGGACTTCGTCCGCTTCCGAAAGAGGCACCTCCAGTAATATTTCATCATGCACCTGTACGAGCATGCGCGATTTCATACCCTTCTTCGCCAAAGCATCATGAACGCGGATCATCGCTAATTTCATGATGTCGGCAGCCGTTCCCTGAATCGGGGAGTTCATGGCAACACGTTCGCCGAAGCTTCTCTGCACGAAATTACCGCTTTCCAATTCCGGAATCGGTCTGATTCGGCCGAACATCGTGCGAACGAAGCCCTTTTCCTTGGCAAGACGGACATTCTCGGTAAGATAAGCCTTCATAGCCGGATATCGCTCATAGTAGGCTTCAATGTATGCCTCAGCAGTCTTTCGGTCAATTCCGAGGTTTTGACCGAGCCCGAAGGAGCTGATGCCGTAAAGAATTCCGAAGTTAACCGCTTTAGCGGCGCTTCTCTGCTCTGAAGTCACCTCTTCAAACGGAACATGGAATACCTGCGATGCCGTCAGCCGGTGAATATCCTCGGCATTGTTATATGCGGCAATCAAAGCAGGATCGCCGGACATATGTGCCATCAGCCGAAGTTCAATCTGCGAATAGTCAGCATCCAAAAAGATCATGCCGTCGGCCGGAAGAAATACTTTACGGATTTCACGTCCGGCTTCGGTGCGAATCGGAATGTTCTGAAGATTAGGCTCAGTCGAACTCAGACGTCCCGTCGCCGTTACGGTCTGCTGGAATGTCGTATGAATTCTGCCGTCCTTTGCAATACAGCCCGCAAGTCCGGCGGCATAGGTCGACTGTAGCTTCATATACTGACGGTATGTGAGAATATGGCTGACAATCGGATAATTCTCCGCAAGCTTTTCGAGCTCGTCGGCAGCGGTTGAATAACCGGTTTTCGTCTTCTTTCCGCCCGGAATCTTCAGCTTTTCGAATAAAATCTCTCCGAGCTGTTTCGGCGAATTCAGGTTGAATGAAGTGCCGGCCAGTTCATATACGGTCTGCTCTTCCTTCCGCATGATCGATGAAAAATGGGAATCCAATTCGGCAAGCAGCGTCGGATCCGCATAGATGCCTGTCCGTTCCATTTCGGAAAGAACAAAAATCAGCGGATGCTCGATATTTTCATAAAGCGAAAGCATTTCGGTCTCGATCAGCTTTTTCTTTACAATGCTTCCGAGTGCTCTTGCAGCATACGAAAGAAATGCCGGATCGTCTGAAAAGATATATTCGGAAAGGTATTCCTGATGCAGATCCTTAGGTTCATGCGCTGCCGTCAGGGGACGCAGCAGGTAATCCATGACCGAAAGATCGAAAACGTTACCGTAAGCTTCCGGAAAATACTCAAATGCTTTCTTCAAGCCGAACGAATAGATCGCATTTGCCTTCGAAAGGCTTCTTAAGTATTCCGAAAGAACTGCGGAGTTCAGGAAGAATCCGTCCGGAATGAATTCATATACGGTATCGGCCCCGGCCAGATAAACGGTTCCTTCCTGTGTAAAGGAAAAGCCGTATGACAAGCCTTCTGCCTTCAAAAGCCTGCCAAACAAAGCCTCGGCTTCGTCAAATCCGCGAACGGTTTCCTTACGGAACGAAAACTCTTTGCCGGTTCTTTTTACGCTGACGATTTCGGGCGCTTTTAAGCTGTCAAACTCAAGTTCATGTAAAACCTGATCGACACCGTTTCCGTTCAGCGACAGCGCAAGCTCCGGAAGACTCTCGGGAATCGGAATATCGGTTTTAATCGTAGCAAGCTTCAGGCTTATTCTTGCAGCCTTCTCGCCGCAGATGCTTTCGGCATCTTCTTTCAGCAGATACGATACCGGACTGCGTCTGATTCCGAGCGACTTCGTCTTTTCAAGGAAGGCAGCCTCATCGGAATGAAGCGCCTCATATAAGCGGTCAACCGTTTCATAACAGGCAATCAGTGAAACTGCCGTTTCTTTGCCGATTCCCGGAACACCCTTAATGTTATCCGAGGAATCTCCCATCAAAGCCTTTAAATGCGCAATCGAAGCGGGCTTTACGCCTTCTTCTTTCAGAACCGTCTCGGGCGTCATCAAAAAGCACTTTTCGGGACAGTCGGTTTTCGCAATGCCGTGCTTTTTGAGCAGCTCGTCTGCCTTCGTCTGCGCGGACTGCAGCAAAAACACATTCACGCGGTCGTCAACAAGCTGAAGGTAATCGTGATCCTTCGTAAGAATGCGAATCGGAACCTCGCTCTTAAACTTCTCGCAAAGGCTTCCGCTGAAATCATCGGCCTCGTAGCGCATGTCCATAAACTGCGGAACGCCGATGTCGGAAAGCACCTTCTGGCAAAGGGCAAACTGCTCCTTTAACGGAGCCGGTGTCTCTGACCGGTTGGCCTTATAATCGGGATACAGTTCCCTTCGAAACGTATCTCTCGTAAGGTCCCAGGTGACGCAGAGATAAGCGGGCGGCATCGTTTCGAGAATCTTAAACAGCGACCGTAAAAAGCCGTAAACACCGTTTGTATAGACGCCCGACTTTGTATGCATCAGCTTATGATATAACGCCGCGCGTTCCTCTTCGCTTCTTGCCATCAAGACATCTCGCGGCATATTGCCGTAATACTGCGTGGAAAGGAGGCTGGAGCCGTCGATAATCAGCATGTATTCTTCGGGAATCATCGGTTATTCTCCTTTTCCTTCTCCATTTCGTTTAATGCGGCAAGCACATCGTCGTTATAACGGTAGATGCCCTTCAAAACAGGGTCCATATGCCCCGGAATCCCGTAAAACGTTATGACGATCCGGGAATCCTCCTCATCCGGAAGAAAAGCGTAATTCTTCTGTTTCGGCGTAAATATGGAAAATGCCAGCGCAAGTCCTACGATTTCAAAGAATATCGCAATTCTTCTGTAAATCTTCAGTCTTGCCTCCCGGCGGATCTTAAAACGGGCAACTTTGAGCTTGTTGTCCACTTCGGTCGCGAAATTATCGGACAGATCCCGCCCCTCGTTAAGCTGTCTTAATGCCGTCTGAATCGCATAATTGATATGCAGGTCTTCGGTGCATTCCGGACAGGAAGCAAGGTGGTCGGTATAGGCTACAATCCGGTTTTGCGGAAGCCGGCCGTCAATATACAGTTCGGTGCATTTTTTACATGCCCTGCAATCCATAAATCGGCCTCCTTCCGTAAAACGATGTTGCATTTTCCTAAACAGTGTGTTAGAATAACCGCTGTCAGCGGATGTGGCGGAATGGCAGACGCAGCAGACTCAAAATCTGCCGGGCTAACACTCGTGCGGGTTCAAGTCCCGCCATCCGCATGGGACGTTCTTCGGAACGTCCTTTTTTTATTCTGTTCCGCAGATGATTCTCGAATACATCTCCATGCCGTAGCCGGTTTCAGAAGGCTCGCCGCTGATGATTCGATAGGTCCGCTCGTTTCGTTCGTTGCGTTCCGTCTGCAGGAACTGCGTATTCTCGTAATTCTCGCGGTAAGCCCTCTTTGCGTAGGCATAAATATGCGTTACGAAGAATACGGTAACTTTATTGTCGGTAAGTGCCCTGATGATATCGTCAGCAATCGCGGCACCCTCGTTCTCCGAGGTCGTTGCGAACGATTCATTCAAAAACAGCAGGCTTCCGGGCTTCATCACGTCAATCATGCGGCTCAGACGCGAAAGCTCTTCCTCAAGTCGTCCGGAGTTTAATGTCACGTCCTCATTTCTTCCGAAATGCGTGAAGATTCCGCGGAAGATGCCGGTCTTCATTCCTTTGGCGGGCACGAACATGCCGGCCTGCGCCATGATCTGCGCAACAGCCGCGGCACGAAGGAACGAAGTCTTTCCGCCGTGGTTCACGCCGGTGATGATATATAACAGCGTATCGCTTCCGCGAAGCGAATTGCTCTGCGGCGCGCGAAGCGTGTCAATCGCAAGTGACAAATCATACATTCTGTCGGTTTCGATTGCGTGGCTCTTCTCAGCAATCTCCGGGAAGCAAAGTCCGAATGTCATGCCGGTCATGTGCGTATGCAGGTTGCAGCAGCCGTAGAAAAATGCTATCTGCGTACGGAGCGATTCGAAAAGCCTGGAGATTTCTTTGTTGAAATCTTCAAAACAGGCCGCCACATGCAAAAGTCCGGTGCTCTCGAGGTCCTTACAGTCTCTGCTTAACTGCAGGTCTTCGTAAGAAATGCGGATTTCGTTTTTACGTACTCTCGCATTCAGAATTGCATTCAGACGCTCGAATTTTCTCTTGGAGCGGTATTCCGATATGGAATTTACCAAAAGCCCGTCACTTTTCATGCCTCTTCCGATGCGGCCGCTGATTTGAATCTCGCCGCCGATCTGAAGCGTTCGGAGGGTCTGGCATTTTTCATGGACCAAAAGCATGAAATCGCTGTCGTATTCCTTCAGAAACTGTTCAAAGAACGAACGGAATATGCCGGGCTCAAACTGGTTGTTGGCATCAATGATGACTTCCTTCAACTTCTCAAGACCGGTTGACAGAAGGTCAAGTGTTTCAAGCGAATTCATGACGCGTACGGAAGGAAGCGGATTGCCTTCTTTTTTCGTGCGATTTTTCAGAATCGTCAGATCCGTGAAAATCTCGGAAATCGTAATGTAAAGCTGGAATATGAACTTCTTCTGCGCAACCGCCTCTTTCACGGCTTCCTGCCTGTGCAGGATGTTCTTGCGGTCCTCCGTAGGCGCCAAAATAATGTTTTTACAAGCCTGGTAGACAAACTTATCGTTCTTCGCCATCGTGTTCAGAATCGGCTCAAAACGAAGGTCTTCGAACACGTCGTTCTTAAACGGAATCACGTCGCTGTTGACATAGTCCGCACAATTCAAAAGATTAACCTTCATACCTGTTACCTCGCACGAATACGGCCGAAAATGTGACTATAATCCAATTTGTACTTGCTGACAATCGAATTCGCATAAGCGATTCCGTCAGCGGATTTCCGGATGATCCGGTAGGTTCTGCGGAAGCTTCCGTCCTCCACAACGGTTGCGACAAGGCTTACAAACTTATCGGAATCGAAAGCAAGCTCAAATGTATGTGTGACGACAAAGCAGACGGCATTCTTTGCAATCAGAGATGAAAGAAGCGCCCGGCTCATCGTCAGGGCATCCATTGTCGGAGCCGATGTGAACAGCTCGTTGAAAATGACAAGGCTCTGTCCGCTCAGATTATCAAGAATGGCTTTAACACCGGTCAGCTCATGCTCGAGTCTTCCTTCGACGTCATTGCCGGCCGTTGACGCAAACTGCGTAAAGATTCTGTCGACAAACGGTAATGTTGCGACACCTGCAGGAACCGGGAAGCCCATCATTCCGAAATATGCGCACTGCCCGAAAGCTCTCGCAAGCGTTGTCTTACCGCCCTGGTTCGGCCCGGTGACAAGAATCGCCGTTTCGTCCTTTGTCTTCATGATATCGTTCAAAACGACTTCCTTGTTCTCGGAAAGGTTCTTAGCCGCCAAAACAACATCAAAGCAGTCATCAAGGCTTACTTCCCGCTCATCGACAATCTTCGGGAAGCTGAACGGGAAGCCGTTATTCTTAAGCTTTTCAAAGTGCTCGAGATTTAAAAGCGCAAACCGGAATTCACGAATCAGATCCAAAACTTCCGGAAGAATGATGTCTCTTTTGATTCCGCAGAACGTTTCAAGATTACGAAAGAGCACTCTGTCCTGCTTGATGAACTGGTTCAGAATAAACTCCTCAAGCGGCGCAATATTGATGTCACCGAATGGCGATTCGGTAAAGCTTGCATCGTCGCGGTCGGCTTCGCCATGCGGAAACTCGGAACGAATCGCACTGCAGTAATCCTCTTCGCTGTATTGAAAATCCAGTGTCGCGCGGTCCTTGTTGATCGTGATATGGAATTTCATTTTGTCGAATTCGCTGCTGATCTCTTCTGCCTTGGCGCGTGTCTTCATGGTTTCGGCATCGGAAAGAAAGGCAATGAAATCGTCACGAAGCTTCGTAAGAGGTTCCGACTTCGGCGGGTTTTCGGTAAGATCCCGGCAGAAACGGTCCACTGCGGAATAAAACTGAACGATCGTATCAAGACGCCATTTCCATTTCTGCACGGAAGCATTCACGATTTCGCTGTATCCGAGATAGCGCTCCGCAACACCGATGCCTGAAATAAAACGGTTTACGGCAGCACGGATGTCGTGATCGCACAAATCCTTCATGACAGACTGGCGGTGCTCCGTTTCCTCTTTGCTCTTCGACAGGTAGTAGAAATACGGAATCAGCTCTGCACCTACCTCAAAATCCTTGAAGAACAAAGCATACTGATCCATATTCAGGTCGCGGAAGAAGGAAGGCTCCTGCAATTCGCAGACCTCCGCATAGGAAAGACCTTTTCCCGGTTCAAATAAACTGATCATAATGGTTTCCTTCCGTTGTGGGTTGTCGGGACTAAGGAATCAGCGAAAGCGTCCCGAGGTTTGACAGGTTTTCAAATGTCATAAGCGAAGTATCGCTCCAGCAGAGCACCGAATCCCGCATTCCGGAACCGAACGAATCGTTCACGTGCAGATCGAAACCGATTGTCTCCGTCAGCTCCGTATCGGGCATCTGCATGGCGATTTCCACATCGTAACCGGAACTCCGGTCATAAACGATATAAGTAATGACGGAACCGTCTGCGCCGTTTTCACAGGAAACTATGCCGTCTCGTGAAATTCTGAAGTGCATATCCGTTCCGGAATTGTAAGCCTTGTGCTTTTCCCCTGTGAAGCTGACGAACAGTTCAATGCCGTCTTTTCTTGTCTTGATTTCACTTCCGGTATCCGGCGTATTGTCATCGACCTGAATCATGAAATACAGCCTGTCGCCGTCCGTAAGAACCCGGAAGCGGGCATTCGCACCGCTGTTGCCGTAAGCCCTGTTATGAAGCTCGGTCACTTCCGAAAGCTCCCAGATGGCGTCGGGTCTGCCGTCGACGGCTATCCCAGAGAATCTGTTTTCAAGCTTCATCAGCCCGATGCTTTTCAGTGTCGTATCGGTTTTACCGGTTTTATCGTTAAGATATCCCTTGCAAACCGCCTTTTCCCCGTCAAAATCCGTGAAACCGATTTCGAGGCCTACCGTAACGGCTTCACTTCCGCGAATCGTCAGAAACGGCAGAAAGACTTCGGCTTCGTAGCCGCCGGCCACCTCGTAGCAGACTGCCTTGGTCTGACCTGCTGCAATGCCGGTACCTTCAAAAATAACATTTCCGCGGCCGATTTTTAAGAAACAGTCGCCGACCGCATACTTTGCAGGCTTGTTGCCTCGCTCGTTCAGATATACGGCAATGAAATCGGCTGTATCCACCTGCTCCGGACTCTCCGCCTTGGAAAATGTGACATCATTCACATGTATCTGCAGATAAAGTCCGTTGTCAGCAACGTAATAGCGGAAGCTGCCTGATGTCTGAGACTCCCGGTCGGTCTTAAAAGGAATTGCATCGACATAAGCGAAAACCGGCTCTGGAAAAGGCAGAATCAAAGGCTTTGTTGAATAAACAACTGCCCTGACATCTGTTTCCACGGGAGAATTTGCAATAAACGGCGTAGGTGTAAAGGTTATAATCGGTGCGGACGGCACTGTCTGTGTGCCGCCTGTCGGTTTTGCATCCTTTTTGCATGCCGTAAGCGAAAGCAGGAATACTGTCAGAGTTACAATCAGGAATCGGTGTCTCATTCAGGTTCTCCTTCCCCGATTCCGCAAAGAATGTCACCTACAAAAGCCGCCTGATCGCAAAGAATGCGAATCTTCTGCTTCGGATGCGGGCAGGAAGGAATTTCCTCTCCGTCTTCGTTCCACATCTTCTTCACAACGGTTTTCGTAAGAGGCTTATCGGGCGAAAGCACGAGAATCTCATCGCCCGTACAGAACTTATTCTTCTGCGTAAACGTAACCGTCCCATCCGGACCGGCTTCCTCAATCTCGCCGAAGTATGTTCCGAGTCTTACGCCGGCATCGCCTTCGTATAACTGCGCATCACTGCCGGGCTTTCCGTAAAAGAATCCGGTCGTCTCTTTTCTGCCTCCGGAAAGCTTAATCAGTTCATGGAGTTCATCAAGGCTCTCCTGATAAGCGTCTATGCCTTTTTGAAGCGCATCAATCGCAGTCCGGTAGGCTTTGCCGACCGTTGCTACATAAAGCGCCGTTTTCATCCGTCCTTCGACCTTAAAACTGTCAACGCCGGCCGCAATCAAATCCGGAATATGATCAATCATGCATAAATCTTTTGAGTTAAAGATAAATGTGCCGTTCTCATTTTCCATGACAGGGAAATATTCGCCGGGTCTCGTTTCCTCCATGAGCGCATATTTCCAGCGGCACGGATGCGTGCAGGCGCCGAGGTTGGCATCCCTTCCGGTCATGAATGCCGAAAGCAGGCAGCGTCCGGAATATGAAATGCACATCGAACCGTGCACGAAGGCTTCAATCTCCATATCCGCGGGGATGGCTTTCTTAATCGACTGAATCTCGGTAAGGCTTAACTCTCTGCCGCAAACGACTCTGCGAACACCCTGTTCGTACCAGAAAAGAAACGTTTCGGAGTTTACATTGTTGGCCTGCGTGCTGATATGCACGGGAATTTCCGGGCAATATGCGCGGGCCAGGCGGAATACGCCGGGATCGGAAATGATCAGCGCGTCCGGTTTCATTTCGGCAAGCTCGCCGAAGTACTTCTTAACGCCATTAAGATGTTCGTTATGCGCCGTAATATTGGCCGTTACATATAAGCGAACGCCGTTTGCATGGCAATACTCTATTGCTTCCTTCATCTCGGCGTTGCTGAAATTCGCGGCTTTGGCACGAAGGCTGAAAAGCTCTCCGCCGATATAAACCGCATCGGCGCCGAATCGTACAGCTGTTTTCAAAACGGGAAGACTCCCGGCCGGGAGCAAAAGTTCCGGTTTGTTCATGAATCAAATCCTTCCCCGGGATTAACCGGTCAACAGTCTTTGTCTGATAATCTTGAGATGCACATTCCGTCTCCGAGCGGCAACATGACCGAATCGAAATCACCGGAACGAAACAGCATGTCGGCAAATTCGCGGATTCTAAGATGAATCGTTCTGTCACGTCTTTGCACGGTAAACTTTGACTCCGCAAGCGTTCCTTCCTGCAGCAGATTGTCCGTAAGAAGAACGGCGTCTTTCGTCATAAGTTTTTGAATATACGTCAAATATACAGGATACTGTGCTTTTGCTGCATCGAGGAAAATGAAATCGAAAGTTTCACATCGGTCACAAAGCTCTTTCAAATAAACCTCGGCATCCGAAAAAGCAGAACGGATTTCCGCACTGTCGTGACCTTTTCTTTGCAGGTAATCCTCGCGGTACGCCCGGATGTTGTCCTGCGCTTCAATATAGCGCGGTTCATAATTCTCAACCGTGCATATAACGGAATCCGCAGGAAGAAATTCTGCCGTAAAGCACGAAGAAAAGCCGATGGCGGTACCGATTTCAAGTACTCTCCCCGGCTTTCTGTCAAGGCAAAGAAAACGAAGCAGAGACTGTGCCTCCCGTCGAATCACGGGGACACGGTTCTCTCTCGCCTTTTGATACAGTTTCTCCAAAAAATCGGGCAAATCGGGTTCCAACGACGAAAGATACTCCGCAATATGCCGATTAATCAAAAGAGAATCCTTCATCATTCTTCCTCATCTTCAAGTTCCGATTGCTCCGGTTCTTTGTATCTTGTTATAATCTTCAGAATCGTATCGTAATCCATATCCGAACGCAGGATATAGGTTCCCGGCTGAATGTTGGATTTCGAAAGCAGGCTCTTCGCATAGAAGGAGTAATTGTCGATGATCAATCCTTCCCGCATCAGCTTTGCGGCCACTTCCTTCGTGGAGTCACCGGACTGGATGAAAAATTCCACCTCGTTGCCCTCTCCCTCCTTATCAACCGCGACAGAGCCGAACAATTGATAGCAGAAGTTATAACCGTATTGCGAAAAACGGATGACCGCAAGAATCACCAGCGTGTAAAACGCAAAATCGATCAGCAGTCTCGTAACGCCGTTGGCCGAGTTTCTGATAACCCTGCCGGTCTTAATCGTCTCTTTCTTCTTACTCAATCTCTACCCACCTCACACATTCCATTCCAGGATGACCGGAAGAATCATGGGACTGCGCTTCATGCTCTTCCAGAAGAAGTCACCGAGAACGGACTTAATCTCCGACCGAAGCCGGTTGAAATCCGCATGCCCCGAATCCGTAAGCCGGTTGCAGGCCTCCGTAACAACCTCTCTTGCCTCGTCCAAAAGACGTTCCGATTCCTTTACGTACACAAAGCCCCTCGTGATGATGTCGGGACCGCTTACGAGCTCACCCGTTTCCGGATCGACTGCAACGGAAACAATGACAATGCCGTTCACAGACAGATACTGGCGGTCACGAAGCACGGCATTTCCGATATCGCCGACGCCGAGGCCGTCTACCATGATGCCGTGAGCCGGAACGCTTCCGACAACTTCGGCACCTTTAGATCCGATATCAAGCATGTCTCCGGACTTAAGAATAATGACATTGTCGGACGGCATACCCATATTGATAGCCAGGTTTTTCTGCGCGATGCGGTGACGGTACTCACCGTGAATCGGAATCGCGTATTTCGGCTTGGTAAGACAGTATAACAGCTTGATTTCTTCCTGATTGGCATGTCCCGATACATGTGTATCCTGGAAAATGACATTGGCCCCGAGCATTGAAAGCACATTGATCATCTTAAAGACAGCCTTTTCGTTACCGGGAATCGGTGTCGAGCTGATGATGACGACATCACCCGGAACGAGGGAAACCCTTTTATGCGTATTGGAGGCTACTCTTGAAAGCGCCGCCATCGGCTCGCCCTGGGAACCGGTCATAATCAGGACAATCTTGTTGTCAGGATAATTCTTAATTTCCTCAATCGGCACCAACAGCCCTTCGGGAATCCGGATATAACCGAGCTCCTGCGCAGTCGAAACGATATTGACCATGCTGCGGCCTTCGATGACGACTTTCCTTCCGTAACGTTCTGCGGAATTAATGATTTGCTGAACGCGGTCGACATTCGAAGCGAAGGTGGCAACAATGATTCTGTGGTTCGCATTTTCCGCAAAGACCGTATCAAACGTCTTGCCTACCGTCCGCTCGGACATCGTATTGCCGGGCTTTAAGGCATTCGTGCTGTCGCACATCAAGGCGAGAACACCCTTCTTTCCGAGTTCTCCGAAGCGAGTCAAATCAATCGGGGAACCGAATACCGGCGTAAAGTCTACTTTGAAATCTCCGGTATGAATTACCGTACCGGCCTTACAGGTAATGGCAAGCGCAGCCGCATCCGCAATGCTGTGATTCGTACGGATGAATTCGACGCTGAAATCGCCTTCCGAAACAACATCTCCGTAGCTGACAACACGGAAATCCTGCTCCTCTGCCATCTTATATTCTTCAAGCTTATTCCGGATGATGGCAAGCGTCAGTTTCGTTCCGTACAAGGGAACCGGAAGCTCACGAAGGATGTACGGCAAAGCGCCGATATGATCCTCGTGTCCGTGTGTAATGAAAAATGCCTTCACCTGATCCGCATGTTCCCGCAAAAAGGAAATGTCCGGAATGACAAGGTCGATTCCGAGCATATCGTCTTCGGGAAATGCAAGCCCGCAGTCCACAACAATGATTGACTCGCCGTAGCAGAACGCGGTGATGTTCATTCCAATCTGCTCAAGGCCGCCGAGCGGGACAATGCGAAGCTTTTTCTGGTTCGCCATAAAAACCTCCCTAAGATTAAACCAGGTCGATATCCGTCAGAATTGCGCGGAAAATCTCCCCGACAGCATCTATTTCCGTATCGTCCTCTACCATTTCGTAGAGAACATCGGAATCCTCGTCGGCGGATTCTCTAAGCAGAAAGGCTTCTTCCCCTTCCGGCTCCGTCACAAGGACATAATTCTTTCCGTTGAAACGTGTTTCGGATATGACGGAAAATTCCACGTCGGTTCCGTCTTCCGCACGAAATATTATGGTCTGATTATCCTTCCCGTCCATGTATCTCCTCCAAAAGTGCCTGCTTCTCTTCCGGGCAGCTGTTCAGCATATCCATATATGACTGTAATATCAGCGCTGCGGCAAGCTTATCGACGACAACGGCCTTCTTTTCGTAATGAAGACCTGCTTCATCCAAAATCCTGTGCGCATTCACGGTCGTGTAGCGTTCGTCCCACAACACGGTTTTAAGTCCCGTCCGTCTTGTTAGCATCTCGGCAAATTTCTCGGAAGCCTTGGCGCGGACGCCGACCGTATCGTTTAAATGAAGCGGATAACCGACCACAAGGCAGTTTACGCCTCTTTCTTTTGCAATCTCTTCGATTCTTCTGCAGGTCTCGCGAAGCTGATTCTCGCGATTCCTTCTGATGACCTCAATCGGCTGGGCGGTCAGAAACAGACCGTCGCTGCCCGCTACCCCCACTGTAACGGAACCGTAATCAAGTCCCAACAGATTCAATTCTTCTGCCATAAATATCCTACTTCAGATTGTTCTCAATGTAATCGCTAAGGAGCTGTTCGATAATCTCGTCGCGCTCTACCTTTGCGATTTTGGCTCTTGCATTCAGATGGTTGGTGATATATGTCGGATCGCCGCTCATCAGATACCCCACCATCTGGCTGACCGGATTATATCCTTTCTCGGCCATGGCTACATAAACCGAGGCGATGACGCTTCGCACATAGTCATCGGAAATATTCTCAACCTTGAAAAATTGCGTTCCCTGCTGATCCATACAATACAGCCCTCCTCAAATAAACGTCGGTATACCATACCACATGTAATTTTACTCTATTTTGTGTAAAATATCAACCATTTTCGCCAAGATAATACAATCTGTTGTGATGTTCTCAGCCTGTACCCTGACGACGGAACCGGTCAGATTTTCCGTAACCGGGAAACGGTAGCGGATATAGCGTTCGGAGCATCCTTCCGCGATCAGAATGCCGTCGGTTTGGGTCACGGTTTCAATAAGGACGGACTCTGTTTTACCGAGAAAACTCTCACTGTACTTTCTTCGAAGCATAAGCTCAGCCTTTAAAAACTCCGCTTCCCGATTTTTCTTCACGTCGTCCCTGACCTGTCCGCTCATCCTGTCGGCAACGGTGCCTTTTCTTCTCGAATACGGAAAAATGTGAATCTTTGCAAATCCGATCTTTTCGGCAAATGCCAAAGATTCCCGGAAGTCTTCCTCCGTCTCTTCGGGGAAACCGACAATGATATCCGTTGTAAGTGCCGGATTCTCATAGTATTTTCGAAGAATCCGAACGGCCTCTTCATATTCTTTTGCCGTATATTTCCGGTTCATTGCCTTAAGAGTTCTGTCACAGCCGCTTTGTAAGGACAGGTGAAAATGAGGACAGACCTGTCTGATTGCCGATAAAGCTTTTACAAACGGCTCCGTAATAATTCTGGGCTCCAGGGAACCCAAGCGGATTCTTTCTATTCCGTCAATGGCTGCAAGCTTCTGAATCAGGGAAATCAAAGGCATCGAGCCGTCCAAAGGGGTGAGGGACTGCTGTTCCCGAACGGTCTTGTTATCAAGTCCGTAGGAGGAAAGGTGGATACCCGTCAGAACAATTTCATGAAAGCCCGAGGCAGCCAGATTTCCGGCCTCGGCAACGATATCCTCTTCGAAGCGGCTTGCTATTCTTCCTCTTGCGAAAGGAATGATGCAATAGGAGCAGAATTGGTTGCAACCGTCCTGAATTTTGATGTTGGCTCTGCAATGGTCCTCAATCGAAACGGAATTCATGCTCTCATATCCGTTAAGCAGGCTGTCTTCGCGAATATAAAACCGTTCCGGCACTTTTCCCTCGGCCTTAGCATTCAGATAGGCATTCAGAATCGAGGCTGTTTCGGCTTTTCGCCGGTTTCCGATATACAAATCAGCAAGTCCGTCGTCCGCATGGTCCGCACCGAACTCCTGCACGTAACAACCGAGGGCGACAATGACGGCATCGGGGTTTCTCTTTCTTGCCTGGCGAAGCATCTGACGGGATTTCCGGTCCGCCACATTCGTAACCGTGCAGGTATTCACAAGATAGATGTCCGCATAATCCCGAAACGGCACTTCCAAAGTCCCGTATCCGCGGAACAGCTGCTTAATGGCCTCGGTTTCGTATGCATTTACCTTGCACCCGAGTGTTAAAAAGGCTGTTTTTTTCGAAATCAGTAAATTTTCCAACTGCTTCTCCCTTTAGATGTATTGACATTTTCCTTTTGTATCGCTACACTTATGGTATCACAAGAAGAGGGGTGATGCCTATATGAAAACTGTTACCATTTGTTTGAATTCGATTGACAAGGTCAAGAATTTCGTAAATGACGTAACCAAATTCGACTCGGATTTCGATCTCATCTCCGGCCGTTATGTCATCGATGCCAAGTCCATCATGGGAATTTTTTCCCTGGATTTGAACAAGCCGATTACGCTCGGCATTCATAACGAGGAGGATATCGATCATATCCTTGAGGTTCTGAGTCCTTACATTGAAGAGACCGAGGAATAAAACATAAGCATTCAGGAAAGCAGGAGGAATGACCTCCTGCTTTTTTTGTGCATTTATACGGCCGGTTAGTCTTCCGGCCTGATTTTCAAAACTTCCCGCTCGTCGATTGCTTTTTGTACCATTTCGTCAATCTTTTCGGCGAGCAGCTTCTCACTTCGTTCGATGACCTTAAGAATCGGTTTCGTGACCGGATGTTTCGCAACGTATATCGTGCAGCAGTCCTCATACGGAAGAATGCTTGTCTCAAAGGTGCCGATTCGCTGCGAAATCTCGACGATTTCAGATTTGTCAAAGCCGATCAAAGGACGGTATACCGGCAAATCGCATACGGCATTGGTGCAAATCAGGCTCTGCATCGTCTGGCTTGCAACCTGGCCGACGCTTTCACCCGTAATCAGGGCAAGACAGTTGCTGCGGTTGGCGATTTCTTCGGCAATCCGCATCATATAACGCCGCATCAGAATCGTCAGTTCTTCGTGCGGACAAGTCTCGTAAATATACATCTGAATGTCCGTGAAATTCACGATATTCAGCTTAATCGGACCGGTATAAAGAGAAATCTGCTTCGCCAAATCGATAACCTTCTGCCTGGCTCTTTCGCTCGTATAAGGCGGCGCATGAAAATATGTCGCATCGATGCTGACGCCGCGCTTTGCGATCATATAGCCGGCAACCGGGCTGTCGATGCCGCCCGAAAGAAGAAGCATCGCCTTACCGTTACATCCGACCGGCATGCCGCCGACGCCCTTATAGCCGTCGGAATAAATGTAGGCATGACTGCGTACTTCGACCGTGATATTTTTCTGCGGATTTCTGACGTCCACGGAAAGCCCCGGAAAATGATCAAGAATCACGCCGCCGAGATCGGCCGCGATTTCGGGGGAAGTCTTCGGATAGCTCTTGTCGCCCCTCTTACAGAACATCTTAAAAGTGAAATTCTTCTCGGGGAAGGATTCTTCGACAAATCTGACCGTCATATCGCAGATGTCCTTCCAATCCGTCGATTCGATCTCCACGACGGGCATGAAACCGACGATGCCGAATATCTTCGAAAGGCACGAAACCGTATCGTCGTAATCATACTGTTCGGGACAGTCGACATAAACTCTGCCCTGCTCCTTCGTCACCTTGTAATCGCCGAGCAGGGAAAGGTTCTGCCGGATCTGGTTCACAAGACAGTCCTCAAAATACGAACGGTTCTTCCCTTTCAATCCGATTTCCGCATATTTTACCAAAAAAGACTTATATTTCATTCTGTTGTGCGCCCTTTCGGGCTCCTCTCCAATAATCTATCGAACCGTGAACCTGCCGAGCTTCGGAACAAGCTCCCGTAATGCATCGCAGGTTGTGCGAATCTCTTCAAGCGTCGTTTCCGGGCTGAAGCTGAACCGGATTGTGCTGTCCAGATATTTGTCGGGCACTCCGATTGCCTTTAACGTGCCGCTGATTGCCGGATGGTTAGACGAGCACGCAGAACCGGACGAAACACAGATTCCGTAATCCTCCAAAGCATGAAGCAACACTTCGCTTCGGATGTTGTCAAAGCTGACGCTTAATATATGCGGTGCGGTCTTACGCACGCGTTCCTCAACCGACAGGGTTTCGGCTTCTTCCTCATAAACCGCATTCGGATGGGCAAATGGCATCGTCATAACCTGTTTCAAAAGTTCTGTCTTACAGGCATACATGCTGTTGATGAAGTCGTCCTGGCTTTTGAAATACCGCTTAACGGCTTCGGAAAGCCCGGCAATCGCCGGCACATTTTCCGTGCCCGAGCGCATGTCGGCTTCCTGGCCGCCTCCGAGTATTTCGGGGAGCAGGCGCACTTTGTCACGCTTGTATAAGAATCCGCTGCCCTTCGGGCCCTGCAACTTATGGCCGCTTACCGAAAGCAAATCGATTCCGCAGGCATTCGGTGAAAACGGAACCTTTCCGTATGCCTGAATCGCGTCAACATGAAACAGACTTTCCGGATTATGCTCATGCACAAGCTTTGCAATCCCGGAAACCGGCTCAATCGCACCGATTTCGTTATTGACCATCATGACCGAAACCAGAATCGTATCGGAGCGAAGCGCCTCTTTTAGCGCCTCGAGTGAAACAATTCCGTTACGGTCAACCGGCAGGTAAGTCACCTCATAGCCCTGCTTCTCAAGAAAGATCAGCGGATTGTATACCGATGCATGCTCGATACGGGTTGAAATGATATGCCTGCCTCGGCGGCATTTTGCATAAGCCGCGCCGAACAGCGCCAGATTGTTTGATTCCGTGCCGCCTGACGTGAAAATGATTTCCTTTTCCTGACACTTCAGTGACTTCGCGATTGTCTTTCTCGCGTCCTTCAGGTATTGCTCGGCCCGAATGCCTTTCCCATGCAAAGATGACGGGTTTCCGTAATCCTCAAGAAGCACCTTTTGCATTGCGGCAGCCGCTTCGTCACAGGTTCTCGTTGTGGCAGCATTGTCCAGATAGATTTCTTTCATTTTGTTACTCCAGCGTTTCAGCCTGTATCATAAGATGGGATAAAACCGCCATCGCAGCCGTCTCCGTTCGGAGAATTCTCCTTCCGAGGCTGATGATTTTAGCTCCGTTTTGTTCCGCAAGCGAAACCTCTTCCGGCGCAAAACCGCCCTCGGGTCCGATGAAAGCAGCGATCTTATCTCCCTTTTTCATGCTTTCGATGACTTCTTCGGTTTCCTTCATGCCTTCCGCATTCTCATACGGAAACAGAATCATGTCATTTTCCGCCTTGGCCTTCTTCATGGCATCGGCAAATGACATAACGCCGCCGACTTCGGGAATCACGCCGCGTCCGCACTGCTTTGAGGCGGCTTCCGCTATGGCCTGAAAACGCTTGATTTTCTTCTCCTCGCGGGCAGGATCGTCCCATTTGGCAATGGAACGGGCGCAGGCAACCGGAACAACCCCTGCGGCACCGAGTTCCACGGCTTTTTCAATGATCCATTCGAGCTTATCCTTCTTCGGAAGTCCCTGATAAAGCGTTATCGAAACGTCAAGTTCGGTGTTTCCTTCCCGCACACTGAGAATGTCAAAGACTACCTGTCCGTTCTCGTAAGCGGCAATCCGGCAGTCGAATTCATGTCCCTCTCCATCACAAATAAGCAGGGTGTCTCCAACCTGCTTACGAAGTACATTCTTCAGATGGTTGTACTCTCCGCCTTCAAGAACCATCCGGTCCCCGAAGAGATTCGAAGGGTCAACATAAAACCTTGGCACAAAAGCCTCCTTCTAACCGGGCAGCCTTACCGCATAACTTACCCAGTCATTCATGCGCTCCTCATTCAGAATCTCGTAACCGAGATCCGTAAGCGCTTTCTTGGTTTTCTCCTCCATCAGATTGATGATGCCGGAGCAAACAAACACGCCTCCTGGCAGGAGAAAACGGCGCACAACAGGCGCTAATGGTATAATAACATCTGCGAGAATATTTGCAACCACAATCGGATACTTTTGTTCCGAAAAAGGCACACAAAACGCCTCGTCATCAAGCATATTGCCCGTGTAAAATGCCACACTGCCGTCAGGTACCTCGGAAACCGCTCCCGCAAATACGCTGAGTCCGTTAGCTTCGGCATTCTCGCCGGCAACACGCACCGCAATCGGATCAATGTCGGTTCCGATTGCCTTTCCGGCTCCGAGCTTCATGCCGATTACGGACAGAATGCCGCTTCCGGTACCGATATCAAGAAGCCGGTCACCCGGTTTCAAATACTTCTTCATATTGGCTATTGCAAGCCTGGTCGTCTCATGCGAACCGGTTCCGAAAGCCGTTCCCGGATCGATTTCTATGACAAGCTTATCCATGAATTCTTCCTTCATCGGCTCCCAGGTCGGCTTGATATAAATATCCTCGTCAACCGAAAACGACTTGAAAAACTGTTTCCAGTTATTAATCCAGTCGGTATCTTCGGTAACGCCTGTTTCAAAGCTAACGGCATCCGGATTCAAAATAGCACGGTATTCCTCAAGTTCCTCACGAATCTGCGAAATGGCCTGCCCGGGATCGACATTCTCCTCCGTATAGCAGGTCACAACGGCAGTTTTATCGGATTCATCCATCTCCGGCAGGAAATCGATGAACATCGCCTTCTTCTCCTGCTCGGAAAGCTGAACCGTATCGGTTACCTCAATCCCGGTAAAGCCGAGATCGAACAGAATGCCAGCGAGATAATCGGTCACGTCATTGGTTGTCCGGATTCGAATTACATTCCACTTCATGCTAAATCCTTATTTGCCGAAAAATTTCTTCTTTTTGCCGTCGTCGGGATTCTTGCCGCCCATACTCTCGTTAAAAGCTTTCAGCAGATCTCTCTGCTCATTCGTAAGCTTCGTTGGTACCTGAACGATTAGCGTTACATACTGATCGCCGCGCACTTCTTCGTGATGAATGTGCGGAACACCCTTTCCGCGAAGACGGATCTTCGTATCGGTCTGGGTTCCGGCTTTCAGGTCATAAATGACATCGCCGTCGATGGTCGGAATGATGATGTCTCCGCCGAGCGCCGCCTGCGCAAACGATATCGGCTGCGTCGAATACAAATCGTATCCGTCTCTTTGCAGGAACGGATGTCTTTGCACGATGACATCAACCAAAAGACTTCCGCGCTCGCCGCCGTTCACGCCGGGCTCACCCATATTCGGAATGCGCACGCTCTGTCCTTCGTCGATTCCGGCAGGAACCGAAACACGGATGGTCTTACGGTTCGTCACATAGCCCGTTCCGTAACAGTCTTTGCATTTTTCACGGATGATCTTACCGGTACCGCGACAGTCCGGACAGGTCTTCTGGTTCTGAATGACGCCGAGAATCGACTGCTGCGTGAAAATGATGGAACCCTGTCCTTTACATCTCGTACAGGTTTCCGGACTTGTGCCGGGCTTTGCACCGCTTCCGTTACAGGTCTTGCAGACATCCTTCAGATTCAGCTCCAGATCCTTTTCGCAGCCGAATACCGCCTCTTCAAACGTAATGCGGATCGAAGTACGCACGCTTGCGCCGCTTCTCGGAGCATTGCTTCTCTGCGAGCTTCTTCTGCCTCCGCCGAACATGTCGCCGAAGCCGAACATATCGAAAATATCGGAAAAGCTGCCCGTGAAATCATAAGCACCGCCGCCGGGGCCGCCGCTCTGATCAAAGGCATCGTGTCCGTATTGATCGTATAACTGTCTCTTCTGCGGATCGCTTAAAACGGAATATGCCTCGTTGGCCTCCTTGAACTTCATCTCGGCATCTTTGTCTCCGGGATTGGCATCGGGATGGTACTTCTTCGCGACTTTCCGGTAAGCCCGCTTCAATTCTTCCTCGGATGCGTTCCTGTCACAGCCGAGTACTTCGTAATAATCTCTCTTTTGATCCATAAAAGCCCACTTCTCCTAAACTCAAGTTTAGGGCTGACCGCAAGCCAGCCCCAAACTTTATATTGCAGGAAAATGCCACAGCCTTTCCTTAAACCTCACGATACTCTCCGTCCACAACATTGTCATCCTTAGGAGCGGAGCCGCCCATATCCTGGCTCTGTGCCTGGTTGGCAGCCTGAGCCTGCTCATACATCTTACTGAACAGCTGCTGAGCGGAATTCATGAGCTTTTCCTTAGCAGCCTTGATGTCTTCGATTTCGCCGTCGCTCATAACTTCCGGATTGGTCTTAGCAACAAGATCCTTCAGATGAGCAAGGTCTTCGTCAACCTGAGCCTTAAGTCCGGCATCCAGCTTGTCACCGACTTCCTCCATGGCCTTCTCGGTCTGGAATACAAGGGAATCGGCTTCGTTACGAACTTCAACGCCTTCCTTACGCTTCTTATCCTGAGCCTCATACTCGGCAGCTTCCTTAACGGCGCGCTCGATTTCGTCATCCGACAGGTTGGAGCCTGCGGTGATCGTGATATGCTGCTCACGTCCGGTTCCGAGATCCTTTGCGGATACGTTTACAATGCCGTTTGCATCGATATCGAACGTAACCTCAATCTGCGGAACACCTCTTCTTGCCGGCGGGATTCCGTCGAGACGGAACTGGCCGAGACTCTTGTTGTCCTTGGCAAACTGACGCTCACCCTGTACAACGTTAATATCAACAGCAGTCTGGTTATCGGCTGCGGTCGAGAATACCTGACTCTTCTTAGTCGGGATTGTCGTATTTCTCTCAATCAGTCTGGTTGCTACGCCGCCCATCGTCTCGATCGAAAGAGAAAGAGGCGTAACATCGAGCAGAAGGATGTCACCTGCACCGGCATCACCGGCAAGCTTGCCGCCCTGAATGGAAGCACCGAGTGCAACGCATTCATCGGGGTTCAGGGACTTGTTCGGCTCATGACCGGTCAGCATGCGAACCTTCTCCTGTACGGCAGGAATACGGGTCGAACCGCCGACAAGCAATACCTTCGTAAGATCGGAAGGCGTAAGGCCTGCATCACGAAGCGCGTTCTGTACGGGCGTTGCGGTACGCTCAATCAAATCATGCGTAAGCTCTTCGAACTTCGCTCTGGTAAGATTGATGTCAAGGTGCTTGGGGCCGTCCGCATTGGCCGTAATGAACGGCAGGTTGATATTGGTCGTCGTGGAAGCGGAAAGCTCCTTCTTGGCCTTCTCGGCAGCTTCCTTCAGTCTCTGAAGAGCCATCTTATCAAGGCCGAGGTCGATTCCTTCCTGCTTCTTGAATTCGTCAATCAGATAACGGGTGATTCTCTCATCGAAATCATCACCGCCGAGTCTGGTATCACCGTTCGTTGCAAGAACTTCGATAACGCCGTCACCGATATCGATGATGGAAACATCGAACGTACCGCCGCCGAGGTCGTATACCATGATCTTCTGTTCCTTCTCGTTATCAAGACCGTAAGCAAGCGCTGCAGCCGTAGGCTCGTTGATGATACGCTTTACGTCAAGGCCTGCAATCTTGCCGGCGTCCTTGGTTGCCTGTCTCTGTGCGTCGTTGAAGTATGCGGGAACCGTAATGACAGCTTCCGTAACCTTTTCACCGAGATAAGCCTCTGCATCGGCCTTCAGCTTCTGCAGAATCATAGCGGAAATTTCCTGAGGTGTGAACTTCTTGTCATCAATCGTCACACGGAAATCCGTACCCATGTGTCTCTTGATCGAAGAAATCGTCTTGTCGGAGTTTGTTACAGCCTGACGCTTTGCGGACTCACCGACAATTCTTTCTCCTGTTTTGGTAAATGCAACTACAGACGGAGTCGTACGGCTTCCTTCCGCATTTGCGATAACGGTGGGCTGACCGCCCTCCATGACTGCTACGCAGCTGTTTGTAGTACCAAGGTCAATACCTATAATCTTGCTCATAATTGTTTCCTCCTGTATTTGAAATATTAATTTGCAACTTTCACCATGCTGAAACGAAGAACCGTATCACGGTACATATAGCCCTTCTGGAAATCCTCGACGACGATGTTCTCGCCGACCGAATCATCCTCAACATGCATTACCGCATTATGAAGGTTCGGATCAAACGGCTTTCCGACCGCTTCAATCTGCTTTACGCCTGCGCTTTCAAGCGCTGCAAGCATCTGTCTGTAAGTCTTCTCCATCCCCTGCGCAAACGGCTCTGCTTTCTGTTCTTCACTGAGCATTGCAAGCCCGCGCTCGAAGTTATCGATTGTCGGAAGCATCTTTTCAAGCATGCTCTTTGCTCCGACCTCAAACATCTGAGACTTTTCTTTCTCGGTCCGGTTCCGGAAGTTCACGAACTCGGCCTGCTGTCTGAGCACCTTGTCCTTCAAAGCGGCGATTTCCTCGTCTCTTTTGTCCGGCCGGTTCCGGTCTTTCTTATCCTTTTTCTTCTTTCGGTCCGGTTCCTTCGGCTCCGCCGCTTTCTGCCCGGCTTCAGCCTTCACGGCTTCCGGCTCCGGAATGCTTTCCTCCGGCTTTACCGCTTCCGTATCAACGGTTTCTGCGGTTTCTTCCGGATTCTGCCCTTCATCATAAGGCATACCATTCACTCCCTTTATTCGTTGTTATCCTGCTCTTTATGGAAAATGCCATCCAGCTCCGACATCAGATTTCGAAGCGTTCCGACAACTTTCTCATAATCCATCCGTCTCGGTCCGAGAATTCCGATCTTGCCGTAAACGCCGTCCTCCAAATGATAAGTGGCGGTTACAAGCGTGCAGTCCTTTGTTGCTTCAATCGGATTCTCTTCTCCGATATAAACCTGAATGCCCCGGTCGTTGTCGCCTTCCTTATACATCAGTTCGGTCAGCTGTTTCTTCTCCTCCAAGGCGTACAAAAGATTGGTTGCCTTGCCGGATTCGTTCAGTTCCGGATACTTGAAGATATTCGTGGAACCGCTTGTGTAAGCCTCCACGCCCTGCTCTTCCAGGCATTTTGCAACAGCGTCGAGAACATCCGAAATCAGTGCGGAATATTCGGACGCTTCGGTGCGGAGCTTCTGCATGACGCTTACGTTAATCTCCTGCATGTCAAGACCCTGCAGAAACGTATTCATCATCAGGTTCAGCTTCAAAACCGCATCGGCGGGAAGCTCCCGGTCGCACGGAACCATCATGTTTTTAATGATGTTTCCTTCCAAAACCACGACGCAGAGAATCGAAGAATAATCAACCTGCGTCAGCTGAATGAACTTAATCTTCTTGGAACGGTACTGCGGCACCGTAATCATGGAAGCATAATTCGTGCTGTCCGCGATGACTTTGGCGGCTTCCTTCAGGATGGTATCGAGCTTTTCGCTCTTGGCATTCAGCTCAACCTTAAGGTTATTCAGCTCTTCTTCCTTCTCCTTCAGCATCATGTCAACATACAGACGGTATCCCTTATCGCTCGGAATACGGCCCGCACTTGTATGCGGCTGAATGATCAGTCCCATCTCCTCAAGATCCGACATCTCGTTACGGATGGTGGCGGAGCTCAGGTTGAGGTCCGAATCCTTGGATATGGTTCTGGAACCGACCGGTTCACCTGTTTCCAGGTAATTCCGGATGATAGCTGTCAGAATCTTCAGTTTTCGATCATCTAATTCCATATTGCCTCCGCCTCGTTTTGTTAGCACTCGTTCGTATCGAGTGCTAATATCCTCTTATAAGATACCACTGTAGAATGCATTTGTCAATATGATTTTACAAAAATAAAACAGAAAAATGTGCCGTATAAAGACTCTTACAGAACAAAAACAGAACGGAGGAATTAACCCTCCGTTCCATCTCTTATTCCAACAGCTCCGAAAGAATCGAATTGCTGACAAGATAGCCTTTCGTCGTAAAGAAAAACCGGTCGTAATCATGCTCCATATAGCCGTCCTCGACATATTTGCCGAGTCTTGCCACGGTATATCCGGCAAATCCTTTCCCGAAGGAATCTTTCAAATCGGTATAGGAAATGCCCTCCTTGAGCCGAAGTCCGAGCATGATCGTCTCATTTTTCATATCCTTAATCGTAAGCTTTTCTTCGCTTTCGTAAGAAAGCTCCTTCAAATAAGAAAGCAGATCCGTCGTGACGCGATACCTTGTTTCATCAATCAAAGAAGCCGCGCCGAGGCCGATTCCGAGATAAGGCGTGCGTTTCCAGTACCCGATATTATGCTTACAGACCATTCCGTTTCTGGCAAAATTTGAGATTTCATACTGGTCGTAACCCTTTTTGCCGAGAAATGCAATCGTTGTTTCATACATTCTGCTGACCGTCTCTTCGTCCGGGAAAGCGGCACTGTTTTCGTGATACATATCATAAAACGGTGTTCCTTCCTCAACTATCAGCATATAAGCCGAGATGTGCTCCGGATGCAGCAGTGCAACCCTCTGAAGCGAGGTTTTTAACGATTCCTCCGTCTGACCCGGAATGCCCATCATCAAATCGACATTGATGTTCGAAATGCCGGCCTTTCTCGCAATCTCATAGGACTTCAGGAAATCTTCAAATGTGTGAATGCGTCCGAGTGTCTGCAGCTCGGAATCAACAGCCGATTGCAGTCCGAGGCTTAATCGGTTGATGCCTGCCCTTTTATATTCCACGGCCTTTGCCGCCGTCAGTGTGCCCGGATTGGCTTCTAACGTAATCTCCGCATCGGGAAGCAGAAAATAGTTCTCCCGAATGCATGCAAAGAGTTTGTCATAGAATCCGAGAGGCACACAGGAAGGGGTTCCGCCGCCGATATAAACCGAAGAAAGCGTCTGCCCGCCGTATCGGACCAGGTCTCTGATTAACGCATCCAGATAATTCCAAACGCAGTATTCCTTCCCGGAAAATGACAGGAAATCGCAATAATTGCATTTTCTTTTGCAAAACGGGATATGGATATAAAGTTCTAGCGGTTCTTTATTCTTCATCCAATTTCAATACGCTCATGAAGGCGGCCTGCGGAATTTCCACATTACCGATCTGGCGCATCCTCTTCTTTCCTTCTTTTTGCTTCTCAAGAAGCTTCTTCTTACGGGTTATGTCACCGCCGTAACACTTGGCAAGAACGTCCTTACGCATGGCTTTGACGGTTTCTCTTGCAATGATTTTGTTGCCGATGGCAGCCTGAATCGGGATTTCAAACAGATGTCTCGGAATCTCGTCCTTCATCCGTTCGCAAATCCGACGGCCTCTTTCATAAGCGGAATCTTCATGAACGATAAAGGAAAGCGCATCCACTTCCTCGTGGTTGATCAGGATATCAAGCTTGACAAGTCTTGAAGGAACATATCCCTTCAGATCATAATCAAACGAAGCATATCCTTTTGAACGGGATTTGAGGGCATCGAAGAAATCATAGATGATTTCATTAAGCGGAAGCTCGTATTTGAGAAGAGCTCTCGTCTGCTCCATATATTCCATCCCGAGATAGACGCCGCGTCTTTCCTGACAAAGCTTCATGATCGGTCCGACAAATTCCGTTGTGACCATGATTTCCGCACTGACGAACGGTTCCTCCATATGCTCGATTTCCGTCGGATCGGGCATGTTTGCGGGATTTGAAATGTCCTCACAGGTTCCGTCGGTCTTATAAATCTTATAAATAACGCTCGGTGCGGTTGTAACGAGGTCGAGATTATACTCACGTTCCAACCGTTCCTCAATGATTTCGAGATGTAAAAGTCCCAGGAATCCGCAACGGAATCCGAATCCGAGTGCAATCGAAGTCTCGGGCTCATACTGCAGGGAAGCATCGTTTAACTGAAGTTTCTCAAGCGCATCCCGAAGATCGGGGTATTTAGCGCCGTCCGCAGGATACATTCCGCAGTACACCATGGGATTGACCTTCTTATATCCCGGAAGCGGCTCGGCGGCAGGATGTCTTGCGTCGGTAACGGTGTCGCCGACACGAGTATCTTTCACATTTTTCAAAGAGGCCGTGATGTATCCGACGGTACCTGCCGGAAGCTCGTCGCACGGAATGAATTTGCCGGGGCCGAATGTTCCGATTTCGACAATGTCCTCTTCACATCCGGTCGCCATCATGCGGATTCTCGTATTTTTTGTGATGCAGCCTTCTTTGACTCTGACAAATATGATGACGCCCTTATAAGGATCATAAACCGAATCGAAAATCAACGCCTGAAGCGGATTCTCGCGATTGCCCTTCGGTGCCGGAATCTTTGCTACGATACCCTCCAACACATCCTCGATATTAAGTCCCAGCTTTGCGGAAATGCGCGGTGCATCCTGCGCTTCGATGCCGATGACATCTTCGATTTCCGCAATGACACGTTCCGGCTCTGCGCTCGGCAAATCGATTTTGTTGATGACAGGCATGATTTCAAGGTCATGGTCGATTGCCATATAGCAGTTGGCCAGCGTCTGCGCTTCAATTCCCTGCGCCGCATCGACAACCAAAACAGCTCCTTCGCATGCTGCAAGGCTTCTCGAAACCTCATAGTTAAAATCGACATGCCCGGGAGTATCAATCAAATTAAAGATATACTCCTGTCCGTCCTTTGCCTTATAAACGGTTCTGACGGTCTGGGCTTTAATCGTAATGCCGCGCTCACGCTCCAAATCCATATTGTCAAGAACCTGCTCCTGCATCTCACGGGAAGTCAGCAGACCGGTCTTTTCGATGATGCGGTCCGCAAGGGTGGATTTGCCGTGATCGATGTGGGCAATAATGCAAAAATTCCGAATTTTATTCTGATCAGCAGAAGCCATGAAAAACCTCTCTCCGTATTGAATTCATTTCGTTCCTTACTATATCATAGAAAGCGCTTTCTGACAATGAAAATCCGAAAAAAGTCATTGACAAACAGGAAACCTTGTACTATGATAATTTCATCTGTGTGTACGAAACGTCCGTGTCCCTTTCGTACATCACTTCATGCGAAAACCAGTTTACGAACAGGAGGTGTGAAGGATGGCAAATATTAAGTCTGCTAAAAAACGTATTCTTGTTATCGAGACCAAGACTCTGCGCAACAAGATTATTAAGTCTAAGGTGAAGACATTGGTTAAGAAGGTTGATGCTGCCGTGGCTGCCGGCGATAAGGACCTTGCCGTAAAGTGTCTTCAGAATGCTACCGTTGCAATCGATAAGGCTGCTGCGAAGGGCATTTACCATAAGAATACCGCTGCAAGAAAAGTATCCAGACTCCAGCTTGCGGTTAACGGAATGGCTTAATCATTTCGAACAAAATGCAAACAAAAGGAACGGCTTAACCCACCGTTCCTTTTTTTGTGCCATTTTCCGGGATAACATCCTATTTCCCGATCAATTGGAAGAAATTGAACATGCCGGAATACTGCGTGGTCATGTCATGATCCGCACCGGGCACCTCATACCAGAAATGGCTGATGCCGTTCTTCGTGAAAAGCTCATGATAGCCGAGGGGGAACTTGCCGACAACGCTGTCTCTCGAGCCGCAGCAGATGATGATCTTATCGGGAATCAAGGTGCCTTCGGCAAATACGACCTCTTCCTCCTTAAGGCTTCCGGGATGCTCCATGAAGCCGTCCTTCGCGGGCGTCATGCCGGGCGCCGGCGCCATGGCGCAGACATTTTTAAACAGCTCCGGATGAAGCATAAGCGTATATAAAGTCTCGCGGCCGCCCATGGAGAATCCGCCGATGTTCGTTCCCATCACGTTTTGTAAGGTATTCGGCGGGGCACTTAAAATACATGCCGTTTTCATCCGTCAAAGCCGGGGTGGGCGTCGGGGTATTTGTCGTCGTAGGGGTAGGCTGTTCGGTCATCTGTTGTTCCTCCTTTGCAGGCACGGGCGTGTCCGTTGCCGTATTCGCAGGTTCTTCCTTCTTATTATCGTTACAGCCTGCAAGAAGACACAGCAGGCATAACGCAGACAGCAAAAGCAATGCTCTTTTCATCTTATTTCTCCATCTTATGATTCTCATTGCATAAAAAGCAAAAAGCCCGAAGGTATCGGGCTTTCGCTTATGTTACGGAGGAGAAGGGATTTGAACCCTTGCGCCGGTATTCCCGACCTACTGGTGTTCGAAGCCAGACCCTTCAGCCACTTGGGTACTCCTCCTAACTGACGAATGCCATTATACAATACGGCATTCGTTTTTACAAGCATAAATTGAAGCTACGCCATGCCTTGCATTTCACATTTTTCATGGAAAATATCATCTCGAATTGCGAAGGCTCATCTCAATAATCGTGTCACACAGTTCTCCGAACGAAATGCCTGCGGCCTCGGCTTCCAGCACGAGATGTGCATCCTGGTACAGCTGAGGAAGGGAATCACACTCCAGGCATACAAAAGAACCGTCTTCCCGAAGAATGAAATCCACCTTTCCGTACGCCATTACCCCGAGTGTATCGACAACTGCTTCTGCGGTTTCCATCAATTGTTTGGAAAGCTCTTCCGGAATATCTGCCGGACACTTTCTGATCTTTTCGCCTCTCAGGGAAAGTGCGGTATGGGCTTCCGTTGTCTTGAAAGGAAGAACCTCCAGCACCGGCAATGCCTTGCCTTTAACCGTACCGACAGCGAATTCACGGCCGACAACATACTCTTCCACCAGAATCTCACTCTCCCATCGGAACGCGTCTTTTAAAGCCTTTGCATAGGTTACGCGGTCTGTCGCGATGGAAATGCCGAGTCCGATACCGCCGTTATTCGGCTTTACAATGACAGGATAATGCAGCCCGCGGTCTTCCGGCCAGATTTCCTCTTCGCCGCGGTATGTAATATAACCCTTCGGCACAGGAATGTTCTGCTCAATCAAAAGCTGCTTGGAAACGGCTTTATTAGAGGAAAGAGCCGACGAGAAATAATCACATCCGGTATAATCGATGCCCAAAAGGTCAAACGCCGCCTGTACTTTGCCGTTCTCTCCTTCGGCGCCGTGAAGCGCAATGAAAACAAGGTCGGCCTGTTGGCAGATTTGCAGAACGTTCGGTCCGAAATAGGAAGGCGACTGATCCACTCTTCTCTTACGGACTGCCCAAAGGTCCGGAATATCGTTCGGAATCGTGCCGGGCTCAAGGGAATACTTTTCCGTGTCTGCGAAAGCATCGGGAATACTCTCTTCATAATCACCGTATCCCATGAAGGAATCAAGAAGGATAACACGATAGCCCTCATCCGACAGCAGTTTGGAGACAACGCTTCCGCTGCGAAGCGACATGTTTCGTTCATTGGAAAGACCGCCGGCTAGCACGACTACCTTCAGATTTTCCGGAACTCTCAAAGGAGAATCGGACTCATCCTCTTCGGAAACCACAAGATCGGATCCGTCCATTTTAATCTGGAGCGTCTTCATCATTTCCTTTGTCAGGCTTACAATCTGCAAAACGCCGCGTACCTGATCCTGGGAAAGCTGAATGCCGTATTTTTTGTTACAGAAGCTCTGAACCTGCGAAACGACAATGCGGTTGACATGATGAATCAGGAAATCCGAAAGATTAATGATCGCACTGAACTTCTTGGAATTCACCAATCCTTCTAACATATTGAGAATTTTGACAACATCATCAGCGCCGAAGTTGTGCATCAGCTCCTTCAGCGTCTTTAAAAAATCTTTATTCTGTTTAGAATACTTGATGCAAAATGCGAAAAGGTATGCCGTATTATCGCTGTACTGCGGATCGCCGACGAGGTCGCACAAAAGGTTGATGTATTCCGAAACGGTCTGGTCCTTTCCGATTGAAAAAGCGCGCTCCACAAGGACGCCGACAAGGCGGTTGGTTTCCTCCTGTTCCTTTTTGCTGACGCCGGAACGGATCATGCTGTTGAAGAACTGGTCGAGAATCTGCATTTCGGGACGCTGTCCGTTGGGGTTGACCTGCATCGTATACTGACCGTTCTCACCGAAATTCAGGAAAGTATTCGGACAATGGCTTTCGGCAAACCCGTGTTTGCCGTAATCATAGCCGATATAATACGTCTTCTTTCCGACATCGTTCATCAGAATGTTGACATAGTCGAAATCGATATTATGGTTTTCTATAATGCCCTGGCGCTTAACGATGCGCCTGCGGTAATGCTCGATGAATTCATCCGAAAAGCCCTGTCCGTCAAAGGATACGACACGGTTCGGGATATTGCTTACAATGCCGATGTACTTGGCTTTGTTTCCGCCTTTTGAGTGCCCCGTCACCGTAATCGTGTAATCTTCGAGATTGAGCTTTCTGTAGGCGGACTTAAACCATTCCATGGCATTAATCTGCTGAAGGGTATCGACCTTGTTCGCTCCTACGCAGTCATCAATCCACTCATTGTCAGCCGTTCCGCGGAATGCCACAACGGCTTCCTTATACTCGTCACTGATAAAGACTGCAGAAATGCCGCCACCGCCGCCGTAGGCTTCATCCCGGTGCGTTTCGACAATGCGGGCATTTGCCACCTTCTCGTTGTTGCGAAGCGCCATGATGATGTTTTTGAAGTCAAAGCCGTTCATGAAGGAAGTGAATTCCGCCCGGTCATCAATTTCATCCCATTTGATGTCGTCGAGGTATTCCTTTACCGTCTTGCCCTCATGACCGAGAACCGAATAAAGAGGCGCATTGTCCGGAAAATAGGTGATCAGAACAAACAACAGCAATTCATCCATCTTAAACATGAGTTTTTCCTCCTCAGCCCTTCTCGATTTCTTCTATCAAAGCCTGATACACGAGCTTCAGGTTTTCATTTTCCTTACGAATGTTTCTGACCAGGTTAATGCTGATCAGACGGAGCAATTCAACTCCGCATTTCGGATAATCGTGACAGAATGCATCAAATTCCTTCTGTCTGACGGAAAGCGCCGTGCAGTCGGTATTTGCGCGCACCGTGCTCGAACGCTTGTCGCTGTCGATCATGGCCATTTCTCCGAACACGCAGTTCATCGAATCGGAAAGCGTCGTGACGACAAAGCTGTCTCCGAATATTGTTTTCTTAATGATATCCACGCTTCCGTGAATCAGCAGAAACATCTCATCTCCGTCATCCCCTTCGGTAATGATGTCGGTTCCCGCCGCAAATTTCTTCTCACGAAGGAAGGAAGCCAAAGCAGTAAGATCCGCTTCCTCGATTTTTGCCAATAAGGGAAATGACCGTAAGCTTTCCGTATAATCCATGTCGCTCCTCCTTGTCTGTGTTCCGACTGTCAGATCAGATTTCAACGCCTAAGATGATGGCACCCATGTTCTTACAAAGAACATAGTCATCACCCGGATTCAGATGCGGCCGGTTGGTCTCAAGTGTCTTAACCGATTTCAGGTTTTGGATGATCTCACCGTAATTCATGGATTTTTGTGCTTCGGAAAGGATCTGATGCTTCAATTCCTTCTCCACGCCCATATTCTCCAAAACACCGAGAAGCAGAATATTCTGTTCTTTTTTATACCAGGAAAAAAGATCGCCGAACGTCTTTCCGACCCATTGCTCGGAAATCGGCGCAATTTGAACGGAAATGCCGTCGCCGTCATCCAGAAACGATGACATGACCTTTGACATTCCGCTGTAGTTTGTAGATGTGGAAAGAATGTATCTTGTATAACCGGCAACGTACACAACCTCGGCACAGTGCTGGCTTTCCAGATAGTTTTTGTACCGCTCCGTGCGGATTTCGGCACAAATGTGACAGTTCGGATTCAGTTTGCTGATTAAAAGCGCGGCTACGAAAACGCGGGAATCCACAAGCTCGTCATCGAGATTCTCCTGCGCTTCCCCTATGATCAGAACCTTGGAGGCACGTTTCACATTTGCCTTAAGCAGTGTCTGCTCCTCCGTAAAATCCCCGCGAAGAAGATTCAGGCCCTTCAAGTCGTCGTCATCCCGAATGACCTGCAGCTTTCCTTCTTCGGCGTTGCTGATCAGGATGATGTCGGAAGCGGTCAGATTGCGGTTTTTGCGAAGGATGCCGAGAATCAGTCCTTTGACATCGTTTTTATAGCCGCAAATGATAATGTGATCGGTCATCGTCTGCATCTTCTTCACTCCTCTCTCCGGATTCAGTCTTCTCGCAACAAATGCGGATGAAACATAACCTGTAATGGATGACAGGCCGAACATGCCGAGTATCAGCATGAATATGCCCATCACGCGCGCCCAGGGGCTGTCTACGTAAATGTAATCGTTACCGGTGATCGTTAACAGGTTAAAGCAGACAACATCCCAAAACGGCGTTTCAATGCCTTCGAGACGAAGAATAAGCCAGATGGAAAAGCACAGCGCGAAATACAGTCCGACAATCAAAGAGATCATATCGAGCCGGAACAGTCTGATGATTTCTTTCAGCCGATTCCACTTTTTCTTCATAAACCCCTCCGAAAATTACACCAATTCTCCGAGATAATAGAACCCTGCGCACTCCGTGAGGCGTACGTTGACGATGCTCCCCAGTAACGATGCCTCCGAAGGAAAATGACATAAAAGATTGTTCTCAAGGCGACCGGTCATGAAGCCGGTCTCCTCTTTGTATACTTCACAAAGGACCGGAACCGTCTGTCCGGTCAGTTTGACGGCCTCCGCTTCCGCGGTACTGCCAACCGTCTTTAAAAGACGTTTCATCCGGTCCGCGCTTACTTCCTCCGGAACCTGATCGGGCATATCCGCAGCCGGCGTACCGTGTCTTTTGGAATAAATGAACGTGAAGGCACTCATGAAGCGCGCCTCTTTGATGACATCAAGCGTATCGTTGAAATCTTCTTCCGTTTCGCCCGGGAAACCGATGATGATATCGGTCGTAATCGCGGCATCGGGAACGATTTCACGGATTCTTTTCGTAAGGTCGATGAACTGCTCCTTCGTGTAGTGGCGGTTCATCTTTTTGAGAATGCGCGTGCTGCCCGATTGCAGCGGAAGGTGAATATGGTTGCAGATTTTCGGGTTTCGGGCAATCTCATAAAGAAGATCCTCCGAAATGTCCTTCGGATGCGGCGTCATAAAGCGAACCCGCAAAAGACCCGGAACAGCCGCGACGTCACGAATCAGTTCGGCAAAGGAAACCTGCGGCTCAAGCGTCTTTCCGTAGGAATTCACGTTCTGCCCAAGCAGCATGACTTCCCGAACGCCTTCCTTTACAAGCTGTTCGGTCTCCCTGACGATATCAATCGGATTTCGGGAACGTTCCCTGCCCCTTACATACGGAACGATGCAGTACGTACAGAAGTTATTGCAGCCGTACATGATGTTGACGCCTGCCTTAAAACCGTATTTGCGAAGGCTCGGAAGGTCCTCGACAATCCGGTCTGCTTCCTTTCGGACATCGATGACCTGTTTTCCCTGCGTGAGCCGTTTATAAAGCAGCTCGGCAAGCATGTAAATGTTATGGGTGCCGAAGACGATATCGACAAAGCGGTACGTCTTCTTTACTTTTTCAACTTCCTCTTCCTCCTGCATCATGCAGCCGCATAAAAGAATCAGCATATCCGGATTCTGCTTCTTTAACCTGCCGAGATAGCCTACCCTGCCGTATACGCGCGTGTTGGCATTTTCCCGAACCGTACAGGTGTTGTAAAGCACGATGTCGGCCTCTTCGGAATCGGTCTGCACATACCCGATCTGCGAAAGGATGCCGGCAAGCTTTTCGGAATCCTTCTCGTTCATCTGGCAGCCGAAGGTCTCGACATGCATCGTCAGATCCCTGCCGAGACGGTTTCTTTTCTCGGAAATCATCTCGCGCAGAACATCGATGAACGCATACTGACGCTCGGGTTCGGAACTCGGGAACGATGCAAGATCAATCTCGAGGGATGTTTCCATAGAATCCTCCTAGCCGCGAATCTGGCCGTCTCCGCAAATCAGATATTTGTAACTCGTAAGTTCTTTAAGACCCATCGGTCCTCTTGCATGAAGCTTCTGCGTACTGATTCCGATTTCGGCGCCGAAACCGAATTCCTCACCGTCGGTGAAACGCGTGCTGGCATTTACGTAAACACATGCGCTGTCAACCTGCTTCAAAAACTTCTGCGCATTCTCTTCGTTCTTCGTCAGAATTGCATCGGAATGCTTTGTGTGACAGGTATTGATATGGCGGATTGCTTCGTCAACGGAAGCAACCGTTTTGATGCTGATGAGGCTTCCGAGGTACTCCTTGTAAAAATCGGATTCGTCGGCCTTTTCCATCTCGGGAACAACGGCTCTAGCCTGCTCGTCGGCACGCATCGTAACATTGCAGTCATCAAGCATCCGATAGAGCTTCGGAAGAAACTCTTTTGCAATCTTTTCGTGAATGACAAGGCTTTCACAGGCGTTGCAGACGCCCATACGCTGCGTTTTCGCATTCTTGATGATCGAAAGTGCCTGCTCCTGGTCGGCAGTCTCATCAACGAAAATATGACAGTTTCCGGTACCGGTTTCGATGACCGGAATCCGGCTGTTTTCAAGAACGCTCTGAATCAGTCCCGCGCCGCCTCTCGGAATCAAAACATCGACAAAGCGGTTCAGCTTCATGAATTCATTGACGGTTTCCCTGCTCGTATCCGTAATCAGCGCAACGGCATTCTCGGGAAGCCCGCATGCCTTAAGTCCTTCGCGAAGCACTTCGGTAATTCTCGTATTGGAATGGATGGCATCGGAACCGCCTCTTAAAATGACGGCACTGCCTGCTTTAAAGCAAAGGCCGAAAGCATCTGCCGTTACGTTCGGACGGGATTCGTAAATGATGCCGATAACGCCGAAAGGCACTCTGATCTTTTGAATCTTAAGGCCGTTCGGACGCGTGAATTCATCCAAAACCTCGCCGACGGGATCCGGCAAAGCGGCAACCTGTCTGAGTCCTCCTGCCATGCCTTTAATACGGCTTTCATTCAGTCTGAGGCGGTCCACCATGGCGGGGCTTACACCCTTCTGCTCGGCTGCCTTTACGTCGATATCGTTGGCTGCAAGAATCGATTCGGTCTCGGCAACGAGTCTGTCGGCAAGGAAGTTAAGCGTCGCATTTTTCTTCGCAGTATCGGTAACCGCGAGTATTTCGGAAGCGAGAACGGCTTCCTTACCCATAATCATCAAATTCATGTCGATTCTCCTTTCAGGCTTCCAATCCGGGATAACGGTCTGTTTCGGTTAACACAAGGTTTACGGGAACATCGTTTCCGTCATACGGAACACTGACTGTTTTCTGCATTTCATAGGCGAGCATGACGCGCGGGATGTCGGGGTACTTCGCCAAAAAGCGGTCATAATATCCGCCGCCGTACCCGATTCGGTTTCCGTCCGGGTCAAATACGACGCCCGGGACGATAATCAGACATTTTCCTTTGGCCGGATCGACCTTCTCGCTTTTGGTCGGCTCCGGGATGTTGAACATGCTCTTCTCCATCTCGGTCTGCTTCGTATAAAGCCTGAATTCCATCTCATGACCCGGGAGACAAACCGGAAGGGCAACCTTCTTTCCGTCCTTCCAGGCCTGGTCAAACAAATAATCCAGAGAAACCTCGGCGCTTACGGAATAATATCCGAGAATCGTGTCCGCCTCGCGGTAACAGTCCTCATGCAACAATTTATCGGTTACGATTGCGCTGTAGCACAGAATCTTCGTTGCGGAAAGGCTTCTGCGGCGCCTTTTCATCATGTCTCTCAGTTCGCTTTTTGTCATGTTTCTTCCCTCTGCACTGACTTTTAATTCTTTCTTTTCAAATCTTTGACGTCGGTAATCGTCCCGTCCGGATTCAGCAGAGAAATATGATTCATGGAATCCTGCAGGTCCGCACGGATTGCGGCGATGTATTCCGAGCGAAGCTCAGCCTGCTCGATCTTCTCCTCGCGTGTCAGGCCCTCCGCCTTAGACTTCTTATACAGCTGATTGATTCTCGCTATCTTTTCTTCGTTCATTCTAACGCTCTTTTCTCAGATAATCGATCAGGTGGAAATTTTCGTTTCTGTGTGCGCGGAACAGCGTTCCGACATTCTGTCCTTCAATAACGCGCGTGATATTGTTCATATCATTTCCGTTCGCGATGACCATGTCTGCGCCTGCATCGTTTGCGATTCTTGCGGCGCTTACCTTGGCGGCCATTCCGCCGGTTCCGACATCGGAGCCTGCTCCGCCAGCCATGGCTTCAAGTTCATCCGTGATAAATGTGATCTCCTCCACGAGTTTTGCGTCGGGATCCTTTCTCGGATCGGCCGTAAAGAAGCCGTCCTGGTCGGAAAGGATGATCAAAAGGTCTGCATGAATTAAAGCTGCTACAATTGCGGAAAGCGTATCGTTGTCACCGAATTCGATTTCGTCTGTTGCGACGGTATCGTTCTCATTTACCACGGGAATCGTGCCCATCTCAAGAAGCTTCATGAAGGTGCTTCTGGCATTCCGGCGCATCGTGTCCTGAATCATCGTATCCTTGGTGATCAGAACCTGTGCGGTGATTTTATTGTATTCGGCAAACAGTCTTTGATAGACCATCATCAGACGTGACTGGCCGATGGCGGCACAGGCCTGCTTCAGATCCTGCTCCTTCGGGCGCTCGGTAATATTCATTGCCTTACGGCCTACCGCGATGGCGCCTGAGGATACCAGAACGACATCCCTGCCGCTGTTTCTTATATCCGCAAGAATGCGGACGAGACGCTCCATTTTGGTCAGATTCATCGCACCTGTTTCCGGATGCGTCAGGGTTGAGGAACCTACCTTGATGACAATCCTCTGTTTCCGGTTCATCAATTCGCTACGATTCATGATTTATCTCCTGCAACATGATATTTTTTAATAATCGCTTCAAAAACGCGGATGCCGTCCATTGCGGCGGACATGATGCCGCCTGCATAACCGGCTCCTTCTCCGCACGGATAAAGCCCGCTTAACGAAACCGATTCCAGATCTTCTGAGCGGAGAATCCGTACCGGCGAAGAGGTTCTCGATTCAACAGCGCTTAACAGCGCATCATCGTTATAAAAGCCGGGCATCATCCGGTCAAATGCACGGATGCCTTCCAAAAGATCCGAGCAAAGATATTCCGGAAGGAATTCACGAAGATTCGTATAGCTTACGGCGCCCTTTGTAACCGGGGATACGCTTCCGCATCCGGTCGAAGCAACGTTTTTTGCAAAGTCACCGAGCTTCTGCGTCGGAATCTTTCCGTCGCCGTATCGGAATGCTGCCTCTTCAAGCTTTTCCTGACAGACCATTCCGGAAAGCGGGCTGTCGCTTCCGGTTACCCGTTGAAAATCCTCGGGCGTAACCGTCACAACCAGGGCTGCGTTGGAATTCTCGGCATTCCGGTCGTGGTTACTCATGCCGTTCACGGCAAGCCTTCCCTCCTGCGAGGAGGCATTGACCACATAACCGCCCGGACACATGCAGAACGAGTAAACACCGCGTCCGTCCTTTGCGGTATACGTAAGCTTATAATCGGCGGCCGGAAGAAGCTTTGCCGCATCTCCGTACTGGCACCGGTCGATAAACTCTCTTTTATGCTGAATCCGTACGCCGAGCGCATAAGCCTTCGGCTCGAGCATGATGCCGTCCGAAAACAGCGTGCGAATTGTATCCCTTGCGCTGTGACCGATGGCAAGAACCGCAACGCGGCACGGAATCGTTTCACCTTCTGCCGTTACGATTCCCGTAAGCCTTCCGTTCTCATGAAGAAATCGGTCCGCCTTCGTACGGAAGCGGAATTCTGCACCGAGTCTTTCGGTTTCCTTCCGCATGTTTACTATGACATCTCTCAAAATGTCAGTCCCGATGTGGGGCTTGTTCTTATAAAGGATTTCAGGCGGCGCACCGAAGGCTGCAAAAGTCTCGAGGACAAACTGACCCTTGCCGTCCCGGTCCTTAATCAGCGTGTTTAATTTGCCGTCGGAAAATGTGCCGGCTCCGCCCTCGCCGAACTGAACATTGGTCTCCGGATCCAGCTTTCCGCCCTCGTAAAATGATTCCACCTTCTTAACACGTTCGGGAACGGAAGCTCCCCGTTCCAAAACAATCGGGCGAAAACCGGCTTTTGCAAGCAGATAGGCGGCGAAAAGGCCGGCCGGACCGGCTCCGATGATGACCGGCCGTTCGGATAGAAACTCTTCTCCGGTCACCTGAAACGTGTATTTCTTTTTGATATAAGGCTCCGCACCCTTCTTAAGAAAGCGGCGCTCATCCGGAACGGAAACCGCAATCACATACTGATACCGGATCTGCGCCTTGTCTCTTGCATCGAGAGACTGCTTCAAAATGACCATGTCACCGATCTGCGTCACGGGAATTCTGAGCAGCTTTACGGCCTGGGCAAAGATGTCATCCTGACTGTGTGTAATCGGAACACGGATGCCTGAAAGCTTAATCATCTTAATTCATCTCCAGTCCCGCAGCGGCACGCCCCGCAAGAATGCCGGTCGCGAAAGCAAATTGCAGATTATAGCCCCCGCAGGTTCCGTCAACATCCAGCAGTTCACCTGTAATATAGAGTCCCTTTTTAAGCTTAGACTCCATCGTATCAGGCCGTAATTCCCCGAGTCTGATTCCGCCGGCCGTTACCTGCGCCGCCGAGAAATCCTTTGTCCCGGTAACCGTAAGACGGAAGTCCTTCAATTCCGCGCAGAGTTTCTTAAGCGTTTCATCCGAAGCTTTTGAAAAATGCGACTCCGGCTCAACAGAAGCACGAAGCAGCGTAACGTATAAAAGATTTCTCTGAAGAATCGAAGTAAGCCCCTGTTCGATTGTCAGTCCCGCGGAGGCTGCTCTTCTTTCTTTCAATTTAGTGAGCAGCTTTTCAAACGTATATTCCGGCATCAAATCAAGCGACAGACTTGCCGTACCGACATTTTGCAGCGCTTCTCCTGCATAACGGCTTAATTGCATAACCGGGATTCCGCTGATGCCGTAATCGGTAAACAGAACCTCTCCGGTCTCCTTCTTCACAATATCATGACCGCCGAATGAAGCGGAAACCGTAACATTTGCCTCAGTCCGAACGCCCGAAAGCGTCTTTTTATTCTTATCGTTCGTAACAAGCTGCACCAAAGCGGGAAACAGCGGCGTAATGGTATGTCCGAACGACCTTGCGGTATCATATCCGAATGCGCTGACGCCGAGATTATTCCCGGCAAGACCGCCGGTCGCGAGAATTACGGCATCGAACTGCATATCCTCCGAAGCCTTGCCTTCACTCCTGACAAATGAGACCGTGAAGCCTGCTTTTTCCGCAATCACTTCGGTCACTTCGCAGCCGGTAAGTACAGTAACCTTAAGTGCCGATAGTCTTGATGTAAAGAAATCGATAACCGAACGTGCCTGCTCGGATCTCGGATAGAAATATCCGTTCTTCTCCTTAAGGGAAAGGCCTCTTTCCGACAGGAACACGCGAACCTGCTCAGGGGAACATTTTCCGAATACCTCCGAAACGAAGGAAACATCTCCGCCGCGGTAACAGTCGGTGTCCAAATAGGAATTTCCGAGATTGCATCGGCCGTTTCCGGTTGCGGCAAGCTTCTTTCCGAGCCGGTCGTTATGCTCAAACAAAACGACGAAAGCACCCGCTTCCGCTGCCGAAAGTGCGGCTGTCATTCCCGATGCGCCGCCTCCGATTATCGCAATCCGTTTCATTTCCGAGTCCTCAACAGGTGAAGTTTTCTGAGAATCTTAACAAGCACATGCCCCTTCGGCATGTCTTTGATTTCCGCTTCGGTCACGCCTCCGAGAAGCAAAAGCGTTGCAAAAAACACGAACACGCAAAGCCCGATCGTGACAAGACAGGAAATCAGGTTGTTGACGCCGGGATGCGTCGGCATCCCGAATTCGATCAGTTTATAAAGCACCCGGTAACAGATATCGGCAAATGCTCCCATCACGGAAGCGCTGATTAACGGAATCACGAAACTCGTCCGCCATTCCTGCCTGTAACCGATCAGCCGCCTTAAGCTTATCGCATTCATGATGCAGACAAGCAGGGCAAACAATATATTACATATGACAAGCGCCAATGCATTCAGCTCCGTAAAATGAAGAAGCAGCCACAGCGTGACGCAGTGAATGATTAAAGCAACGAAGGAATGCCATACCGGAATGAACATGTGATGGATCCCCTGCAGAACGCCGTTCGTCACGGTCGAGAGCGCAAAAAAGATAACCGCGCTGCCGCCGATCTGCATCATTTCGGTATTCAGGATTCTCGTATCGCCGAACAGCATCAGAAGAATCGGACCACCGAGCGCCATGAAACCGAAGGCGCACGGAAATGCGATGATCATATTGAATTTCACGGTCAGCGCAATCTTTTCATGAACGCGGTCTTTTCTGCCCTTCGCTATTTCGGCCACGAGCGTCGGAACAATCGCCGTTCCCATGGCAGCGGCAACGGCAACCGGAACATTCGTTAAGAGTTTGTATTTGCCGGAATAGATGCCCCACCAGGTATTACGAGTCACGGCATCAAATTCCTTTACTTTAAGCGTCCGGTTGAAAATCGATACGTCGAGAATGCCCGAAACCTGATACACAGTCTGGCTGATAACGACCGGAATGACCGTTAAAAGAAGAATTTTCAAAATCTGCGAGTAACGCTCGCGCTCCTTGCTTTCATCGGACTGCACAAGCTCCGAGGTTCTTCCGCTTCGGTATAAAAAGATGCCGATCAGAATCAAAGCACCCGCAACGGCGCCGATAAACGTTCCCCATGTGCCGCCGGCCGCGCCGTATGCATCGCGTTCGGGCGTTCCGGCGTATTTTTTCACCATGTATAGGGCTGCAATAATGCTGATTGCCGCATTGACAACCTGCTCGACAATCTGCGAGACTGCCGTCGGCACCATATCCCCGTAGCCCTGAAAGTAGCCTCTGATGACTCCCATTACGGAAAATACGAAGATCGTCGGCGCAAGCACCCTTAACGGAATCGCGACCAAAGGCGTATGGTTGAACCTGCCGTACAAATCCGCGCCGAAATATACGGCGAGTGAGGCAAGCGAACCGACAATGAGGGCAAACATCAGGCTTACGAAAAGCACCCGACGGGTGTCTTTATGGCGTCCGGTTACCTGCCTTGCGGAAACAAGCTTCGATACCGCAAGCGGGAGGCTGTAGGAGCTCAGAAGAAGCGCCGTGCTGTAAAACTCAAACGCCGTCTGATAGTACCCGATGGCATCCTCTCCGATGATTCTCGTGAGCGGAACCCGGTACACCAGCCCGATAAAGCGGACAATTAAAGATGCTGCGGCAAGGATGCTTCCCTGCAGCAGAAATCCGTTACTTTTTTTGTTAGCTTCCGTACCCATTCAGACGTTATTCCGTTTCCCTGGTAATCCCGAGTTTGATAAGGATTTCTTCCTGTTTCTGTTCCATAACGGAACGCTCCGCATCATCGATATGGTCATATCCGCAAAGATGCAGCATGCTGTGTGCCGTGAGAAATGCGACCTCCCTCTTTAAAGAGTGACCGAATTCCGCCGCCTGCGCCCTTGCACGTTCGCAAGATATCACAATGTCTCCGAGAACAAGCTCTCCGGTCTCCGGATCTGCATATTCGGACGGATTCTCCTCAACCTGTGAGAAGTCAGCCGGACTTTCAAACGATAGCATCGGAAACGAAAGGACATCCGTAGCCTTATCGATTCCGCGGAAATCACAGTTCATCTCCCGGATTCCTTTATCATCGGTCAAAAGCACATTCACCGAGCACTCATAAGGACAGCCGACATAATCCAGTGCTTCACTGATGACGGAAGCAATCAGCTCATCGGCCGGAAAATCCGCTCCGGTCTCGGTTTCTCGTTCAATGCTTACGCTCATAACGCGCCCCCTTTATTCCGGGCTCATTCTGTCTGGCCTTATCCGTATTCTTCGGCTTTTTTTGTTCATAGGTTTCATATGCCTGAACAATCTTCTGCACAAGCGGATGTCTTACGACATCGGCGCTCGTCAGCGGACAGAACGCAATCTCATCAATCTGCGAAAGCACGCGCTTAGCAACATCCAGGCCAGAAACTTCTCCTGCCGGAAGGTCCTTTTGCGTCATATCGCCGGTCACGACAACCTTAGAGCCGAAACCGATACGCGTCAGGAACATCTTCATCTGCGCAGGCGTCGTATTCTGTGCCTCGTCAAGAATGATAAAGGCGTTATCAAGCGTGCGGCCGCGCATATAGGCAAGCGGAGCCACCTCGATCAGGCCTTTCTCCATATTCTTCTGAAAGCTGTCCGCGCCCATGATCTGATAAAGCGCATCATACAAAGGACGCAGATAAGGATCTACTTTGCTCTGCAGATCGCCCGGCAGAAATCCGAGCTTCTCGCCTGCTTCGATTGCAGGTCGTGTCAGAATGATCCGGTTTACTTCGTCATTCTTAAATGCCGTTACGGCCATTGCCATCGCAAGATATGTCTTACCGGTTCCTGCGGGACCGTAACCGAATACGATCATGCGGTTTCGAATGCTGTCGACATACTGCTTCTGACCGAGCGTCTTCGGCTTTATGGGCTTTCCGGAAACCGTATGACAAATCAGATCCGAGTCCACCGTCAAAACGGCTTCTTCTTTGCCTTCCATGGACATTGCGATTGTATAGCGGACCTGCTGCTCGGAAATCGCGGTTCCTCTCGCAGCCAGTTCCTTTAACGTCTCCAGAACGGTTTTCGCTCTTTTGACAGGTCCTTCCTCACCTACAATCCGGATTTCGTCTTCCCTTGTCAGAATCGTTACATGAAGCGAACGTTCGATGATTTTCGCAAAGGAATCAAACTCTCCGAATATACTTTTCTGCAGTTCTGCGGAAATGTTCCCCAAAACTTCTGTCATCCGCCAAACCCTCCTGCATCAATAGTTATACATACGGAATTGATTATATCACATATTCCGGAAATAGGAAAGAAAAAAAGAAGACCTGACATAATCAGGTCTTCCGAGCTTTCTATTCGATTCTTATTTGAATTTTCTCTTACGTGCAGCCTCAGATTTCTTCTTACGCTTTACGCTGGGCTTCTCGTAATGCTCTCTCTTACGAATCTCCTGCTGGATGCCGGCCTTGGCGCAATTTCTCTTAAATCTGCGAAGGGCGCTGTCCAAAGACTCATTTTCTTTTACGATTACACTTGACATATTTCTCACCTGCCCTTCCTGTCATCGGAACTTCCGACATGATATAGGCTGTTAAGCACATCTCACATTTTAACATACTTGTTCGATTTGTCAACGAATTTTTATGAAAAATGCAAAGAAAACCGATTAACCGAGCATTTTCGCTGCGGTTTCGAAACCTTTCTGAATGCAGGCGTCGATTCCGGCAGGATTCTTACCGCCGGCCTGAGCCATGTTCGGACGTCCGCCGCCGCCACCTCCGACAAGCGCAGCACATTCTTTAATCAGATTGCCTGCATGTGCGCCCTTTGCGATGGCACCGTCTGTAGCCATCGATACAAGGTTTACCTTTCCGTCCGCTGCGGAAGCAAGAAGAATCAGGCAGTCTCCGAGCTTCTCCTTAAGCTGATCGGAAAGATTGCGAAGTCCGTTCATATCGGCATCCGGAATGCTTGCGCAAAGAACCTTCACGCCGTTCGTTTCCTTAACGGAATTCAGGATGTCGCCGAGGGAGCTGTTGGCAATCTTCGCCTTAAGCTTCTCGACCTCGGAAGCGAGGCTCTTCATCTCGTCCTGCATCGAAGCAATCTTCTGTGCAAGAGCATCGGGAGCGCATTTAGCGGCCTTTGCGGCCTCTTTGAGCTCTTCTTCGAGTTTCTTATAGTATGTTGTCACATTTGCCGCGGTAATAGCCTCAATACGGCGCACACCGGCGGAAATGCCGCCTTCGGAAACAATCTTGAAGGAACCGATCTCGTTCGTATTCTTTACATGTGTGCCGCCGCAAAGTTCTTTGCTGAAATCGCCCATGCTGACAACACGTACGGAATCGCCGTATTTCTCATCGAAAAGGGCCATTGCGCCGCTCTTCTTCGCATCTTCGATTGCCATGATGTCCGTTACGACAGGAAGGCCTGCTTCGATCTCGCGGTTCACGATATCTTCAACCTTGGCAAGTTCCTCAGCGGTAACTGCCTGGAAATGACTGAAGTCGAAACGGGTGCGCTCTGCATCCTGATAGGAGCCCTTCTGCTCAACATGGTCACCGAGCACTTCACGGAGGGCCTTCTGAAGAAGGTGCGTCGCGCTGTGGTTCTTGCAGGTCGCGTTACGAAGTGCACGGTCAACCTTGAACGTACCGACCGTGCCGGTCTTGATGATGCCGTTACGGACGAAGCCGTGGTGCGCGTATTTGTTACCGACAAGCTTCTCGACGTTTTGTACCTCGAACTCACCGTCCTCGGTAACAATGATGCCCTTATCACTCTGCTGACCGCCCATCGTTGCATAAAAAGGCGTCTTGTCGGCGATGATTGTGCCGTTCTGCTCCTCACCGAGGAATTCGACGATTTCGGAAACGATTCCGCTCTCACTCTCGGTATCGCAGGAAACGACCTTAATCTCCGCATCACCGCTCAGGGAATCATAACCGGTGAACTCGGTAGGCGTCGTATAGAAGTCAAATACGGAAGCGTCAGCGCCCATGTAGGTCGTCGTCTTACGTGCCTTTCTGGCGGTCTCCTTCTGCACCTGCATGGCCTTCTTAAAGCCGTCCATGTCAACGGAATAGCCCTTCTCCTCAAGGATTTCCACCGTAAGGTCGATTGGGAATCCGTAAGTGTCGTAGAGACGGAAAGCGTCCTCGCCGTCGAGCACGGTCTTGCCGGCAGCCTTCATGTCTTCCTCAAGACCGGCAAGGATTGAAAGGCCCTTGTCGATTGTCTTGTTGAAAGCTTCCTCTTCCTTCGTGAGGTTCGTAAGGATAAATGCCTTCTTCTCCTCAAGCTCCGGATAACCGTCCTTCGAGCAGTTGATTACGGTCTTGGCAAGCTCCGCCATGAACAGTCCGTCAATGCCGAGCTTGCGACCGTGTCTTGCGGCGCGGCGGATGATTCTTCGAAGGACATAGCCACGTCCTTCGTTTGACGGCATGACACCGTCGGAAATGAGGAACGTCGAGCTTCTGATATGGTCGGTAATCAGACGGATGGATACGTCATAGTCTTCATTCGTGTGATAGGTCTTTCCGCAAAGCTCGCAAATGCGGTCACGAATTGCGCGCATCGTATCGATATCGAATACGGAATCCACATCCTGAACAACTACCGCAAGACGCTCAAGACCCATTCCGGTATCGATGTTCTTGTTGGCAAGCTCGGTATAGCCGCCCTTGCCGTCGCCGTCGAACTGAGTGAATACGTTGTTCCAAACCTCCATGAAACGGTCACAGTCGCAGCCGACCTTGCAGTCGGGCTTGCCGCAGCCGTACTTCAGTCCGCGGTCATAATAAATCTCGGAACAGGGGCCGCAGGGACCTGCGCCGTGCTCCCAGAAGTTGTCGCACTCTCCCGTTACCGGATCGCGGTAGAAACGGGTAATCTTCTCGGCGGGAACGCCGATTTCCTTCGTCCAGATATCGAAGGCCTCATCGTCCTCACCGTAGATAGACGGGTACAGGCGCTCCGGATCCATTCCGACAACCTGCGTCAGAAATTCCCAGCTCCAGGCAATTGCTTCATGCTTGAAGTAATCCCCGAACGAGAAGTTGCCGAGCATTTCGAAAAATGTAAGGTGTCTCGCGGTCTTACCGACATTGTCGATATCACCGGTACGAACACATTTCTGACAGGTCGTCACTCTCTTTTTCGGCGGAACCTCAAGGCCGGTGAAATAAGGCTTTAAGGGAGCCATGCCGGCATTGATCAGCAAAAGGCTCTTGTCGTTCTTCGGAACGAGCGAGAAGCTGTTCATCTTAAGATGGCCCTTCGACTCGAAAAAGTCGAGGTACATTTTCCGTAATTCATTTACGCCGTAAGCTTTCATGTATATCCTCCGTTAAATCCCGAATATCGGGAAATATGTATCAGTTCAGCGGTATTTCGATGGCAGGATCCTGCATCGCCCCGTACCACGCGGGTTTCTTCGTGAGTTTTCCGACCGAACGCTTATAAAGAAGCGGATTCTCGCCGGTACGCCACGAAGCCTCGTCGTAAAGACCCCAGACCGTAATCGAATCGAGATTGATCTCTCCGGCCTTCACGCCCTGCTCGACATAATAAAACAGTTCCTTATAGCGGATGGCCTGAAGCTTTTCGATGCCATCCGCGCGTGTCTTAGATCCGATGTCAAGCTCGGTAATCTGCACACAGTAACCGTTTGAAGTAAAATACTTGGCCGCCTTGTAAGCACGGTCACGCATCGAATCCATCGTTCCGAGGTGGCACTGCATGCCGATGCCGTCGATGTTTCCGGCCTCCTGCACGCTCTTAAGCACTCTTACGATGCTTGCCATCTTATCGTAGCAGTTGTAATCGTTATAGTATAACTTCGCGGTTCCGTCACTGTATTTTCTGGCAAATGCGAACGCATAATCAATGAAATCCGGTCCGATTGTCGCATACCAGTTGTTCTTCTCCTTGCGGATGCCGTCAGAATCGCCGCTTCCGATATCTACGGCTTCGTTGACGACATCCCAGGCATAGATCACGCCCGGATATTCGGTCTGGCAGAATTCCATGACCTGCTTAATATAGCTTTCAAGGCGCTTAAGCATTGTCTCGCGGTCGCAAAGTTCGCCCGAATCGGTATAATCCTTCGTAAAGAACCAGCGGGGCGTCTGGGAATACCAGCAAAGCGTATGGCCTCTTACACCGAAGCCGTTCTGCTGTGCGATGGAAAGGCCGTTTTGAATGCTGATGAACTGAAGGATGGGTTTGGTATTCGTATCCGGATACCCTTTCTGCGTCGCAGTCTTATTCAGGAGGCTGTCCGGCTTCATTTCGTTCTCAAACGTGAAGCTGTTGAACTGCTCCTTTACAATATCCATATAATCCTTGTTCTTCAACGTCGTATTGTTCAAAGCAACACCGACCTTGAAAATATCCTTGTAACGGTCCTTAAGCGTCATATGCTCTACTTCGCTCTCCGGCTCGGGCGTCGGCGTCGGGGATAGCTCCTCAGTCGGCGTCGGCGTTTCGGTCGGCTGTTCGGTTACTTTATTCTTATCCTTCGTACAACCGGTAAAAAGCATGCACAGAATCAGACATAAAGCAGTAATGGTACGGGTTTTACGTGACATGATAATCCGCCTTTCCGATAATACCCTGTAAGCAAAAAACCGGATTCACAAGAATCCGGTTTTGGTTAGCAGCTTGTGGGGGAATCGAACCCCCGTTTCCGCCGTGAGAGGGCGGCGTCTTGACCGCTTGACCAACAAGCCAAATGCTGCATAACGAATGATACCAAATGTCATTCAAAAATGCAAGCATTATTTTCACGATTCCTGAAAAAACTTTCAAGAAGGCTTTCGAAGCCTTATCCGGCCGTAAACAGATCGGTAAAGCTCAACTGGTTTGTTTCCGGCAAACCGTCGAGAATTCCGAGTCCGGACAGCAGGTCGGTAATCGACTGTCCGACATGACAGCGGCTCATGAAATCTTCTTTTGACAGGAACTTTCCGTCCTTTGCGCCTTCTTCAATCGAACGGGCCGCGGTTTCACCGAGCCCGTCGATGCTTAACAGCGAAGGCATCAGCTTACCGTCCAGAATCTGGAACCGCATCGCCTTAGCCCGGTAGATGTCGAGCTTATGGAACTCATAGCCTCTTGCGTACATCTCCTGACAGATGCGCATGACATACATCAGGTTCTCATCCTTATCGGACAGCTTTTCGGAAGAATTGCTCTTCTGCTTCAGTATTCTCAGCTGATTATTCAGCTCTTCCTTACCCATGCACATCAGTTCATAGCTGAACGCCTTAGCACGGATGGAGAAATATGCCGCATAATAAGCCAGAGGATAATAAACCTTGCAGTACGCGATACGGAACGCCATCATGACATACGCGCAGGCATGCGCCTTCGGGAACATGTACTTGATGCGTTTACAGGACCAAAGATACCAGTCCGGAACATTCTTCTCCTTCATGGCATCTTCCATCTCAGGAGTCAGGCCTTTGCCTTTTCGGACGCTTTCCATGATCTTGAAGGAAAGGCTGTTCTCAACGCCCATCGAAATCAGATACGTCATGATATCGTCACGGGTACAGATGGCATTTGACAGCGTACACTTCTTCTCTTCAATCAGCGTCTGCGTGTTGTTAAGCCATACATCGGTACCGTGCGACAGTCCGGAAATACGGATCATGTCGGAGAAGCTCTTCGGCTTCGTGTCACGAAGCATCTGCATAACGAATTCGGTCCCGAGCTCAGGAAGTCCCAATGAACCGAGGTCGCAGCCGTCGAGGTCGTCGGGCGTGATGCCAAGTGCCTCGGTAGAGGCAAACAGGGAAACAACCTTCGGGTCATCCATCGGAATGCTCTTCGCGGGAACGCCGGTCAGATCCTCAAGGAAACGGACCATCGTCGGGTCATCATGGCCGAGAATGTCGAGCTTTAACAGGTTATGGTCGATCTTATGGTAATCGAAATGCGTCGTAATCGTGTCGGTGTCGTTATCATTTGCCGGCTTCTGAACAGGCGTGAACGAGTAGATTTCCTCGCCGTGAGGAAGGACAACGATTCCGCCGGGGTGCTGGCCGGTCGAACGTTTAACGCCGGCAGTGCCCTGAATCAGCCTGCTGATTTCCGCGCTTCTCTTATGAATGCCGCGGTCCTCGTAATACTTCTTGATGAAGCCGAACGCAGTGTTCTCGGCAACGCTTGCCACGGTACCAGCACGGAAGGTGTACCCTTTTCCAAAGAGCACTTCTGTATAGGCGTGCGCTTCGGACTGGTTGTCACTCGAGAAGTTCAAATCGATATCCGGCTCCTTGTCGCCCTTAAAGCCGAGGAATGTTTCAAACGGAATGTTCTGGCCGTCCTTCTTTAACGGCGTGCCGCATACCGGGCACTTCTTATCGGGCATGTCGAAGCCGGATTTCTGTGCGAATGCCTTTACTTCCTCGGAATCGAAGTCGTAATAATGACAGTTCGGGCAGTAATAATGCGCCGGAAGCGGGTTGACCTCGGTAATGCCGGCCATCGTCGCGACAAAGGAGGAACCTACGGAACCACGCGAGCCGACCATATAGCCGTCATCATTAGAGTGCTTCACGAGTCTTTGCGCAATGATATACATAACGGCAAAGCCGTTCGAAATGATGGATGTAAGCTCCTTCTCCAGTCGTTCCGAAACCTGGTGCGGCAGGTTCTCGCCGTACATCGAATGCGCGGTATTGTAACAAATGTCACGAAGATCCCTGTCGGAGTTCTCAATGAAAGGGGGACATTTGTCAGGACGGACCGGTTTGATCCGTTCGATCATATCGTTAACCTTATTCGTATTCTCTACAACGACCTGATAAGCCTTGGCAGGTGATAAATACGAAAACTCGGCGAGCATTTCCTCAGTCGTCCGGAAGTAAAGCGGCGGCTGACGGTCCGCATCGGCAAAGCCCTTGCCTGCCATGATGATGCGGCGGTAAATCTCGTCCTCGGGATTCAGGAAATGGACGTCACAGGTCGCAACGCAGAGCTTTCCGTCCTCGTCGGCCATCTGCACGATCTGTTTATTCAGATTCTCCAGGTCACGCTCACTCGTGATCTTCGGGAACTTTTCATCGTGAATCAGAAACTCATTGTTCCCGATCGGCTGAATCTCATAATAATCGTAGAAATCCCGGATTCTTCGCAGTTCTTCCGCCGGCTTTTCGGTGATGAGGGCGCGGAACAGCTCGCCCTGTTCACAGGCGGAACCGACAATGATGCCCTCGCGGTATTTCCGAAGAAGGCTCTTCGGGATTCTCGGGCGTCCGGTCTTAGTCGGATAAAAATACTCGAGATGCGACAGCGAAACAAGACGGTACAGGTTCACACGGCCGATATCGTTTTTCGCGAGAAGGATGATATGGTAATACGGCAACTTCCGGATGGCATCCTTGTCTTCCTCCGGATCAAGCGGGCTTCCGTCTTCCTTTGTGACCGCTTCATCGTCGACAATATAGCCTTCACAGCCGTAAATGATCTTAAACTTCTTAAATCGCTCCTGAATCTCGGGATCATCGCCGAGCTTCTTCGGGTCAATCGCGTGAAAAGCGTCGACAAACGACTGCACGACGCCGTGGTCGGTAATCGCAATGGCGGGATGCCCCCATTCGAAGGCACGCCTAACAAGCTTCTTTACGTCCGTCACGGCATCCATGTCGCTCATCTGCGTATGCGCATGAAGCTCGACACGCTTAACCGAAGCCGAATCCGTCCGCTTAATTCTCGTATCCTTGTAGCGTTTCACGCCGATGACGCTTCCGATGCCGATTTCACGGTCGAATTTGTCAAACTGCGCGGTACCGCGGAGCATGACGAATCTGCCGGGCTGCAGCTCGGGCTTCACTTCCCCGAGGTTCTCCGACTTCACGAAAAGCTTGACATTGATTGTATCGGTAAAATCGGTTACGGCAAATACGACGAGATACCGGTCTCCGGACTTCAACAGACGGTCCTCGTACGAACAAATCTGCCCGGAAATGACGACATCACCGATTTCATCCTGGATATCGCGAATCTGAAGAACCCGGTCAATCGTAAACGAACGTCCGAAAAAGATATCCGGGTCCGTCGGGGCATGCTTCTTCGGCTTGTCGGTTTTCTCGGCTTCCTTGAGGTCCTCCTTCTTCTTCGGGGGCTCCAGATCCTTCGGCTTTCTGTTCCGGCTGTTCTTCTCTTCTGCCTTTAAGGCCTGCAGACGCGTGCGCTCCAAAAACTCTTCAACGGTCAGAACCGGCTCGTCTTCGGGCTCATATTCTTCCTCATCCCTGACATAATCAAAGATGATAGCCGGCATCGTACCGGTCATTTCCTCAATCGTCTCGGTAAGAACCGTGATCATGTTCTGCTTGCGGCAGCGGGACACGGAATGATCCGACAGCGAAACTGTCAGATTGTTGTCCTCGCATGTGTATGCGGCTTCATCAAGAATCACGCCGTCCAGATGGTCTCTTATGCGAATGGCTTCCAGCACATAATACCGAAGCTCGTCCCAGACATCCGAAAGAAGCCTCCCGGAGTCCTGCGGATAGGAAACCGAAAGCCTTACGGAAAGATTCGTATCGTAAAAGTATTTCTCCTTGAGCTTTTGTTCAAGCAGTGCATAGTGAACCGGTCTGATCCGTTCCTCGGAGGTGAGCTTTACCAATACCTGACCGAGTGACTTTTTCACGGAAACCGCATCAACAAAGCAGTCCGCAAATATGCCGACCGCCTTATCTTCCGCACTTAAATTCGAGAATACATCCAACAGCTGTTTCATCATTTATCCTTATATGTCTCTGCCATGGCATCAAGCTCGGCCTTTAATTCAGCAAGAAGCCTGTCCTCGGGAATCTTCCGCAATATCTCTCCGTTACGGAATATAAGTCCCTCTCCTTTGCCGCCTGCAATGCCGATGTCTGCTTCCTTTGCTTCTCCGGGGCCGTTCACGGGACATCCCATTACGGCAACCTTGATCGGCATATCGTAATGGCTGACCAGTTCCTCGGCTTTTTTCGCAAGGCCGATCAGATCGATTTCGGTTCTTCCGCAAGTCGGGCAGGAAACAAGCTCGGCTCCCGCTTTACGAAGACCGAGGAAGGAAAGAATCATCTTACCGGAACGGATTTCCTCCTCCGGACGGTCCGTTAAGGAAACACGAATCGTATCACCGATGCCTTCATAAAGTATTGTTCCGATTCCGATGGCGGATTTCAGGTTTCCGGCATATACGGAGCCGGCTTCCGTGATTCCGACATGAAGCGGAAAATCCGTTTTCTCGGCAAGAAGCTCATGCGCCTTAATTGCCATGCGGACATCGGAAGACTTCACGCTGATGACGATATCGTAAAAGTCCAGGTCGGTTAAAAGCTTTACATGCGAAAGCGCACTCTCCACAAGGCCTTCCGCCGTCACGCCGCCGTATTTTCCGATAAGCGGCTTCTCTAACGACCCGCTGTTCACGCCGATCCGGATCGGGATTCCGTACTCCTTGGCTGCATTCACAACCGCTTCGGTTTTCTCTTTTGAACCGATGTTTCCGGGGTTAATCCGGATCTTATCGGCGCCTGCTTCAATGGCGGCAATGGCCAGCCGGTAATCGAAATGAATGTCCGCGACAAGCGGAATCGTTATCTGCTTTTTAATCTCTTTGATTGCCTGAGCGGCCTCCATCGTCGGAACGGCAACACGAATGATGTCGCAGCCGAGCTCCGTAAGGCTCTGAATCTGTTTAACCGTAGCGGTCACATCCTCGGTCTTGGTGTTGCACATCGACTGTAAAAGAACCGGGTTACCGCCTCCGATAACCCGATTTCCGATTTTCACAACTCTCGTATGATCACGATACATAACGAACTCCTAGTGAAATACATTGATTAAATCATTGAACAGGATAAATACCATCAGTAACATCAAAAGGACAAATCCGACGAAATTGATGATTCCTTCATGCTCCGGTTTCATCTTCTTGCCTCTGATGACCTCAATGATGTAAATCAGAAGCCGTCCGCCGTCCAAAGCCGGAATCGGCAGAAGGTTCATGACGCCGAGGTTTGCAGAAAGAAGGATGGTCCAGTTGATCAGGTTCAAAAATGCGTAGAACAGGCCGTCGGTGCGATAGCTTGTCTCCATCACATTTGTCATCTCGCTGACGACACGAACCGGTCCGCCGATATCTTCGGTGGATGCCTTGCCCTTTAACATATAGCCGAGGCTCTTGATGACGGATTTGATCCAGTAATCGACTTCGACGACGCCGTACTTAAGTGATTTCGCGAAGCTGATCTTCTCGCGGTAATTGACATTGTAGTCAAAACCGAGCGCATAGGATTCCTGGAACTTCGGCGTAAGCTCGGTGTCGTAAGTCTTGCCGTCCCGTTCATAGGTGATCGTAACGGGCTGATCGCCGAACGGATGCTCTTTCGTATAATCCGTGAACGTGTCCACATCGGCTACATCAACATGGTTAATCGCAACGATTCTGTCGTCCTTCTTAAGACCTGCAGCCTCCGCAGCGCCTTTCTTTACAACATCGGAAAGAACGATAGGACCGCCGCCTTTCTGGCCTTCATCGTACTTATAATAGATTCCGATGTAATAACGGGCCGTATGAACCGGATCGTACGTAACGGTCTTTTTCTTTCCGTCGCGAATATACGTAATCGTAATCGGATCCTTCGAAATGCCGTCTAACGTCTCGTAAAGCGCCATTTCGCGGCCGAGACGGATGTTATGCTTTTGGTATTTTACGATGACATCGTCGTCCTGAAGACCGGTCTGTTCGGCAATGGCCGGATCCACATTCGAGATGTAAGCCGGATCATATCCGATGGAATTTAATATGATTAAGGACAGGACAAATGCCAGGATGAAATTAAAAAACGGTCCGGCAAATACGATGCTGATTCTCTTCCATACGGATTTTGAATTGAACGAGCCTTCCTCGTTCGAATCATCGGCTTCGCCGAGCATCTGGCAGGAGCCGCCGAACGGCAGCAGCTTCAGGGAATACAGCGTTCCCTTGTATTTCTTCGACAGAAGGCGCGGTCCCATTCCGAGCGAAAACTCCTTCACGACAACGCCGTTCACCTTTGCCAGAAGAAAATGCCCGAATTCGTGGACCGCGATGACCACGCCGACCATTAAAATGGCAACGAGTATTTCAATTGCTTTCGACATCACTTACTCCTCCCATACACGCTTTGCAGGTACTCCGTCACTTCCCTGCCGGTATTAAGAACCTCGTTCAGATCGGGGTTTGCAATCAGTTTATGACTGTTCATCGCTTTTTCAATGCATTTCGGAATATCCGTGAACCCGATTTCGCCTTTGACAAATGAGGACACGGCGTATTCATTGGCCGCATTGAAAACCGAAGGCATGCTGCCGCCTGTACGCATGGCATGTTCCGCAAGCGAAAGCGCCGGGAAGTTCTCCCGGTCGGGCTCTTCGAAATGAAGGGCTGCGACGCTTGTCAGATCAAGCGGCTTTCCGACCTGGTTTCTTCTTTCGGGGTAAAACAGCGCATATTGAATCGGAAGCTTCATATCGGGCATTCCCATCTGTCCGATGACTGCCCCGTCCGTGAATTCCACGGCGCTGTGCAGGATGCTTTCGGGATGAACCAAAACCCTGATCCGGTCGGCATCAATACCGAAAAGCCAGCCGGCTTCCATCATCTCAAGCCCTTTGTTCACAAGTGTAGCAGAATCGATGGTCACTTTTTGTCCCATCACCCAGTTCGGATGCTTTAAGGCGTCGGAAAGCGTGAACTTTTCCATCTCCTTAAGCGTCTTACCGCGGAACGGGCCGCCCGATGCCGTCAGAAGAATCCGTTTGATTCTCGGGTTTCCGTGATGAACCGGTCCCTCGTAGGGAAGACCGACAAGCGACTGAAAGATTGCCGAATGCTCACTGTCAACAGGATAACAGTTGACTCCGTATTCGTCCAATAAAGGCATGATGATATGACCTGCGCAGACGAGCGTCTCCTTATTCGCAAGCGCAATCGTCTTTCGGCTCTTAATCGCCTCAATGACGGGACGGATGCCGATCATTCCGACAATCGCACCGACCATCGTATCGTAATCCGTCTCCGAAGTGCAACGAAGCAGACCTTCCATTCCCGTTTCCAAGGTAAATCCGGACAAATCGGAAGTTCTGCTCTTTAAATCGGTATAGGATTTTTCGTCAAAAATGCAGACGTGCTTGGGTTTGAATTCCCGAATCTGACGCTCCAATAAGGCCGCATTGCGGTTCGCTGCCAACACACTTACTGAAAGCTCTTCGGGATATTCCCGCACAATCTCGAGGGTCTGCGTTCCGATGGAACCGGTAGACCCGAAAACGCCTAACTTTTTCATCATAAACCTCAGATGAGCGGGCTCTTACAGGAAAAGCCCGACCAGGAAATATACAGCCGGTGCCGTGAACAAAACACTGTCAAAACGGTCCAGAACACCGCCGTGACCTGGAATCAGCTTTCCGTAATCCTTTACGGAATGATCCCGTTTGATGCCGGATGCGGCAAGATCGCCGAACATCGAAAGAACAGCCGCCAAAAGACCGGTCAGTGCCAATACAACCGAAGGATGTACGGAACCGAAATCGGGCAGTTTCGAGCCGAATGCCGCACCGTAAACACCTCCGAGTAATGAGGCACCCAAAAGGCCTCCGACACAGCCTTCCCATGTCTTCTTCGGGCTGAGTCTCGGAAAAGCTTTATGCTTGCCGATCGAGCATCCGACAAGATAAGCAAACGTATCGCTTCCCCAGGCAAAGACCAGAATGACCCATACCAGATACACGCCGCCCTCAAGTATGCGGGTTTTATAGACAAAACTCATCAAAACACCGGCATACAAAAGCGCAAACGGTACCGCAAGCATATCCGCCGCGGGCACGTTCGGGAAGGTGAAAACATAGCAGATCATCAGAAGAATCAGGAAGATGCAGATGCCCGGCAGGAAATACTTTTCTCCGTCCTCACAAAGCAGCGACACATAATAGGCAATCGCACCGAGATATCCGACAAAGGCTTCCGGCTTCCACTGGATTTTATATACACGGAACAATTCAAACATGCCCAAAAGGGACAGAAACAGGGTAACCCCGAAAAGGACATAACCTCCGAAATAGAAAGAGGCAAATGCCACAAGAATCAATACTGCACCGCTAATGGTACGTTTTAACATGTCACGCCCTGTCGGCCGAAGCCGGTCCTTCCTTCATAGTCAGATTCCGCCGAAACGGCGTTCCCTGCCATTGTAAAAATCGATGGCATTTTCCAATTCCTTTTTATCGAAATCGGGCCATAAAACATTTGTAAAATAAAACTCGGAATAAGCAATCTGCCAAGGCAGGAAATTGCTTGTGCGAAGCTCTCCGCTCGTCCTGATCATCAACTCCGGATCCGGCATGCCGGCCGTATCGAGATATTCCGAGAAGGTATTCTCGGTAATATCCTCGGGAGAAAGCTTTCCGTCACGCACAAGTTCGGAAATCTTTCTTGTCGCGCGGACGATTTCGTTGCGCCCGCCGTAATTGATGGCGACCTGGAATTTCAGTCCGGTGTTTTGAGCGCTCGCCTCTTCAAGCTCTCGGATGCTCTGCTGCAGATCCTCGTCCAAAACGGAAATGTCACCGAGCACGCGGACCCGCATATTGTTCTTCGAGCTTCTTGCAAGACTGTCCTTCATGTATTTGCGAAGGAGGTTCATTAAAGCGTCGACCTCGTCCTTCGGCCTCTGCCAGTTCTCGGTTGAGAAAGCGTAGACGGTCAGATACTCGATTCCGAGATTCCAGGCATCTTCGCAAATCTGTTCCACCACGCGTGCGCCCTGCACATGTCCGGCCTTTCGCGGCAGCAGTCTCTTTTTCGCCCAGCGGCCGTTGCCGTCCATGATGATGCATACATGCCTGGGAACCCGGTACTCTTCGGGCTTTTTCGCCATGAATCGCTCCTTCTGCGGGCCTTCGCCCGCAACGCACTGTTCGTACAAAACGGGGCGTAGCAAACGCCCCGCTTTTTATTATACGGTCATGATTTCTTTCGTCTTATCGGCTGCGACCTTATCAATCTCTTCGATGAAACGGTCGGTCATCTTCTGCGCATCCGTTTCCATCTTCTTGACCTCGTCCTCGGAAATATCCTTGCCGGCCTTCTTGATGGTATCGTTAGCATCTCTTCTGATGTTACGGATGGCTACCTTTGCCTCCTCGGCCTTCTTGCGAACATCCTTCGAAAGATCCTTACGACGGTCCTCGGTCAGTTCTGGGAAGGTCAGGCGGATAATCTTGCCGTCGTTACTCGGCGTGATGCCGATATCCGATGCAAGAATAGCCTTCTCAATCTCTTTGATCATCTTGGATTCCCAAGGCTGAATCATGATGACGCGGGCTTCGGGAACGGAAATGTTTGCAACCTGCTGAAGGCCTGTGGGCATTCCGTAGTAATCCACCTTAAGCTTATCCAAAAGATGGGGATTCGCACGGCCTGCACGGATGTTGGCATACTCCTCGCGAAGATTGTCCATGGTCTTGTTCATCTTGACTTCAAAAGGTGTCAAAATCTCATTCATACTATCACGCTCCTCTCACATTTCCTAATCGGTTACAATCGTGCCGGTGCATCCTTCAAGGACGTTCCGGACGATGCTGTTTTCTTCATTCAAATCGAAAACAAGCATCGGCATGTTGTTTTCGTGGCACAAAACCGAAGCGGTCAGGTCTACGGCCTTAAGCTGCTTCGTGATGACTTCCGTATAAGTCATCTTATCGTATTTCTTTGCATTCGGGTTCAAAGCAGGATCGCTGTCATAGATTCCGTCAACCGCCTTCGCCATGACGATGCATTCGCAGTTAAGCTCGATTGCCCGAAGCGCCGTTCCGGTATCGGTTGAAAAATACGGATGGCCGGTACCGCCGCCGCAAAATACAATCTCGCCGTTCTCAAGCGCCTTCACCGCGGCATCCTTTGAGAAAAGCTCGGTGAAACCGCCGCAGGCAAACGGTGTGAATACTCTCGTCTTTAAACCGAGGTTTCTGAGAATCTCGGAAACGAAGATGCAGTTCATGACGGTTGCCAGCATTCCGATCGAATCGGCCTTCGGACGGTCAATCGACTTGCAGGCTCTTCCTCTCATGAAATTACCGCCGCCGATAACAATCGCAATCTGAACGCCTCTCTCAGACAGTTCCTTAATCTGCTTTCCGACAGCCGTTACATTGGCCTCGTCAAAGCCGAAGCCCTGCTCTCCCGCAAGAGCTTCCCCGCTCAATTTCAAAAGAATCCGCTTATAGCTTGCCATACTGCCTCCCGCATACTCTGAAATCTTAGAATATTTTACCATATCGGGATATAGAATTCAACTAAAATCGGAAGCCGTGAAATCGGCTGCAAACAAAAAGTACCGGCCGTAAACCGGCCGGTACTCATGGAAAATGCAACTCTTACTTGTTGTAGTTAACAATCTTGCCGAAGTCGGCCTTCAGGCTTGCGCCGCCGATCAGACCGCCGTCGATGTCGGGCATTGCAAGAAGCTCGGCAGCATTGCCGGCGTTCATGGAACCGCCGTACTGAATGCGTACAGCCTCTGCGGTAGCACCGTCATAAAGCTCTGCGATGTACTCACGAATCAGTTTGCAAACTTCCTCAGCCTGCTCTGCGGTAGCGGTCTCGCCGGTACCGATTGCCCAGATGGGCTCGTAAGCAATAACAAGGTTCTTAACCTGCTCAGCGGTAATGCCGGAAAGATCCCACATAATCTGACGGGAGATCCATTCCTTATAGGTGCCTGCCTTACGAAGCGCAAGGGACTCACCGCAGCAGAGAATCGGCTTAAGGCCTGCGGTAAATGCCTTCTTAACCTTAGCGTTGATCAGAATGTCGTTCTCACCGAAGATGTCTCTTCTCTCGGAATGACCGATGATCACATACTCAACACCGGCATCAAGAAGCATCGGAGCGGAAATCTCACCCGTGAATGCACCCTTATCCTCGATGTAGAAGTTCTCGGCACCCACCTTTACATTGCTGCCCTTAACGGCTGCAACAACCGGAACGATATCGATGGCAGGTACGCAGTATACAACATCAACATCATCATTCTTTACGAGATCCTTAAGGGTCGCGCAAAGCTCAACAGCCTGGCTGGGAGTCATGTTCATCTTCCAGTTGCCGGCAATAATCTTCTTTCTAGCCATAATAGCCTCCAAATTATGTTTATTCGCCCTTCGCATTCGCAAAAAAGTCATATGGAAACAAAGCAACGAAATGACTTTTTTGCTCATGTGGGCGGGCGGTTACTTCGTTTACGCCCGCCTCGGCCGGTGTCCGGATCCGATTCGAAAAGCAAGCTTTTCAATCTGTCTCCGAACCCCTGCCGTCAAGGGCGAATTATCATAACCTTATCTCTTAATTCAAGTCGTCAGCTGCAGCTACGCCCGGAAGCTCCTTACCTTCAAGGAACTCAAGGGAAGCGCCGCCGCCCGTGGAGATGTGGCTCATCTTGTCTGCGAAACCAAGCTGGTTGCAGGCTGCAGCGGAATCACCGCCGCCGATGATCGTGGTAGCCTCTGCCTCGGCAAGAGCCTCAGCTACGGCAATCGTACCCTTTGCAAGTACCGGGTTCTCGAATACGCCCATCGGTCCGTTCCAAACAACAGTCTTCGCAGCCTTAGCGGCATCAGCGAAAAGCTTGCAGGTCTTAGGTCCGATATCAAGGCCTTCCATGTCTGCCGGAATCTTGTCGGAATCTACATACTTAACCTCAATCGGAGCATCGATCGGGTTCGGGAACTCTGCGGCAATACCGGTATCAATCGGAAGAAGAAGGTTCTTTCCGAGCTTCTCGGCCTTAGCCATCATTTCCTTGCAGTAATCAATCTTCTCAAGGTCAACGAGGGACTTACCGATCTCATAGCCCTTAGCCTTGAGGAAGGTAAATGCCATGCCGCCGCCGATGATAAGCGTGTCACATTTTTCAAGGAGATTATTGATAACATTGAGCTTATCAGCTACCTTTGCACCGCCGAGGATGGCAACGAAAGGACGAACCGGATTCTCAACGGCATTGCCGAGGAAATTGATTTCCTTCTGCATCAGGTAACCTACTGCGCAGTTGCCGCCCTTAGCGCGTACCACATCGGTAACGCCTGCTACGGAAGCATGTGCTCTGTGGGAAGAACCGAATGCATCACATACATAGTCATCGCAAAGGTCAGCAAGTTCCTTGCTGAAAGCCTCGCCGTTCTTGGTCTCTTCGGAACCACGGAAACGGGTGTTCTGAAGAAGAACAACCTCACCGGGCTTCATCTCGGCAACAGCCTTCGTGGCAGCCTCACCGGTTACGTTGTAATCGGCAACAAACTTAACGGGCTTACCGAGCTTCTCGGCAAGACGCTTTGCAACAGGTGCAAGGCTCTCGTCCTCGTTGGGGCCGTTCTTTACCTTTCCGAGATGGGAGCAAAGGATAACCTTAGCGCCGTCATCAAGGAGCTTTTTGATGGTAGGAAGCGCAGCAACGATACGGGTATCGTCGGTGATTACGCCGCCCTTAAGCGGAACGTTGAAATCACAGCGAACCAGTACTCTTCTGCCCTTAGCGGAAAAATCGTCAACGGATTTCTTGTTCAAAGACATTTCTGTATCCTCCTGAATATATTTTCGTGCGGGAATGCCGCACTGTTGCTTCACCGTAATAAGGAGTTGCAACAAAACAGGGTCCGGTCCATGTTGGACCGGACCCCATCATCCTCAACAGTTGAATTGTGAACTCAAATTACTTAAGCTCAGCGAAGTACTTAATCGTACGAACCATCTGGCTGGTGTAGGAGTTCTCGTTGTCATACCAGGAAACAACCTCAACCTGGGTCTTTCCACCCGGAAGCGGGCTAACCATGGTCTGAGTAGCATCGAACAGAGAACCGAATCTCATGCCGATGATATCGGAGGAAACGATCTCCTCGGTGTTGTAACCGAAGGACTCGTTAGCAGCAGCCTTCATAGCGGCGTTGATCTCGTCCTTGGTAACTTCCTTATCAACAACTGCGAAAAGAAGCGTGGTGGAACCGGTAGGGGTAGGAACACGCTGAGCAGCGCCGATGAGCTTTCCGTTCAGCTCAGGGATAACAAGACCGATTGCCTTAGCAGCACCGGTGCTGTTGGGAACGATGTTAACGGCGCCTGCACGGCTACGTCTCTTGTCGCCCTTTCTCTGAGGACCGTCAAGGATCATCTGGTCACCGGTGTAAGCATGAATCGTGCACATGATACCGGACTCAATCGGAGCAAGGTCGTTAAGGGCCTTAGCCATGGGAGCGAGGCAGTTCGTGGTGCAGGATGCAGCGGAAATGATGGTGTCATCCTTGGTAAGGGTCTTGTGGTTAACGTTGTAAACGATGGTAGGAAGATCGTTGCCGGCCGGAGCGGAAATAACAACCTTCTTAGCACCTGCATTGATATGAGCCTGAGCCTTAGCCTTGGAAGCGTAGAAACCGGAGCACTCCAGAACTACGTCTACATCCAAAGCACCCCAAGGGCAATTGTTTGCATCGGGCTCTTTGTAGATCTTGATGGTCTTACCCTTTACGGTAATGGTACCCTCTTCATCGTTAGCGGTTACGGTGTCCTCTTCGCCGAGGTTGATGTAGCGACCCTGAGAAGAGTCATACTTCAAAAGGTGTGCAAGCATGGAAGGAGTGGTAAGGTCGTTGATTGCAACGATTTCATATCCTTCTGCGCCGAACATCTGTCTGAAAGCCAGACGACCGATACGGCCAAAACCATTGATAGCTACTTTTACTGCCATGATTTTGTTCCTCCTGGAAAATATAATGTATTTTTAAGATGGCTCTTAAAATCCACGACTATTGTACTTAAAACAAGGGGAAAATTCAAGTGGTATTTTCCAAAATAAAAAAGTCTTTGTAAACTTCTCCGTTTTATGCAAAAAAACATACCGAAAAGCTTTCGGTATGTCTATTTTGCCATATAGGATTATTCGTTATCCTGCTCTGCTTCTTCGTCGCCTTCGTTCTCGTCATCGGCATCCTCATCGGACTCGGAATCCTGCTCGCCGTCAGTAAGCTCCTCGAGCTCCGGGAAAGTGCCCGCGTAGTTGTCATATACGGAACGGGTCTCCTCTTCGGCTACGGCGTCATCGGGAAGAATCTTAACCTTTCCTTCGTAAACCTCCTGAACGGCAATCGAAAGCGGCTTCGGGCACTTGGGTTCCACAAGCGGCTTGCTTCCGCGGATGATCTGCTTGGCTCTCTTGGCGGTTGCCAAAACGATGGAATAACGGCTGTTAACGAGAGGCTCCTCACCTTCCTCGACATTGCTGTTCACGACCTTCATAAGATCACTGTAAGACGGATGAATCATATGCTTTCTCCTTTTACTCGATATTTTGAATCTGTTCGCGGATCTTCTCGATCTCGGTCTTCAGATTGATAGCGGTATCCGAAACCTCCAAATCGTTGGCCTTGGAAAGAATCGTATTGGCTTCGCGGTTCATTTCCTGCGCAATGAAATCAAGCTTACGTCCGATGTTCTGCGCCTGATTCAGGGTTTCCTTCATATTGTTTATGTGTGCACGGAGTCTGACCGTCTCTTCGTCGGTACAGATTCTGTCGGCGAAAATGACAAGCTCCGTCGCAAGCGTGTTCTGATCGATCGAGGCATCCCCGATGACTTCGCGAATCTTCGCAAGAAGCTTATTGCGATATTCCTCAACAATCTGCGGGGAACGCTCTTCGATAAATGCCACGCCTTCAAGCAGGCCGTCCAGCTTCTCAAAGATGTCCTTCTTCAGATGTTCGCCTTCGGCAAGTCTGGTCTCAACGAACTTCTCGCAGGCGCCGGTCACGGTACGCTCAACAAGATTTGCAAGCTTCTCTTCGTCCGCCAGGGACTCGTCACATACGAATACATCAGGCATTCTCGCGATCGTTGCAGCCGGGCAGTCGCCGTTCAGGCCGAATTCCTGTGCCATCTCCCGGATGTAGCCGATATAAGCGCCGGCCAGCTCCCGGTTGTAGCGGATTCCGGATACGTCTTCCTTTTCATCCTCATAGGAAATGAAGACGTCGATCTTACCGCGGTTCGCATACTTCTTAATGATATTGCGGATGGAAGCTTCGAAATAATTCAGTTTTTTCGACATGCGAAGTCCGATTTCGCAATAGCGGTGGTTCACGGACTTCATCTCAACGGAAATCTTCTTTCCGTCTTCGGACAGCTCGCAGCGTCCGAAACCGGTCATGCTTTTTAACACCGGATGTCCTCTTTCCGCGTATAACGGATTATGCCTAAAAGGGCACAGTAATACACCATTGTCATATTATAGGAGCAACGGCGGAAAATGTCAACTGATTTGTGCTTACCGGTATATCTTGCTCACGCGCATCGAGATGTCACAGACAAGCTCATAATTGAACCTGCCGGAAACCTTTGCGACCTCTTCGGCGGAAAGAAAAGCCTCTCCGTCCCTGCCGAAAAGCGTGACAACGTCTTCGGGCATCACATCGGGAATGTCGGTCACATCGACCATCATCTGATCCATGCAGACACGTCCGAGAATCGGGGCCGGCTTACCGTGAATCAGGACGCTTCCCTTTCCGGAAAGCGAACGCGGATAACCGTCTCCGTATCCGACCGAAACCGTAGCAATCTTCTGCTCCCGGTCGGTCGTATAAGTGCCGCCGTAGCTGATCTTACAGCCCTTCGGAAGCGTTTTCACATGAATGACGTGCGCCTTCCACTCCATCACGGGTTTCAGATGCATCCCTTCTCCGATTACCTCAGAGGAAGGAAGCAGTCCGTATGTGATGATGCCGCTTCTGACCATCTCGTATTTCGTCTCGGCAAGATCCATGATGGCAGCGCTGTTATAACAGTGCCTGATCGGAATCTTGACGCCGCGCTTTAAAAGCATATCGTAGAAAGCATCAAAGTGAGCAATCTGCGCCTCGGTATAGCATTTGTCAGTCTCATCGGCCTTTGAAAAATGTGTAAAAATCCCCTCGGTTTCGATGCCCGGAAGAGCGGCTATCTCGGCAACCGTGTCGGCGCTCTCCTCGGTCGGCTGAAAACCGATTCTGCCCATTCCGGTATCAACGGCAATATGAATCTTCGCCTTTGTCCCGAGTAAGATGGCAATCTCCGAAAGCTTTTTCGCGGCATCAAGCGTATAGATTGTCGGGATGATGCCCTGCGCAAGCAGCTCACCGTATTCCTTCGGAGAGGTATATCCGAGAATCAGAATCGGCTTGCGGATGCCTGCCTCCCGAAGCTCCACTGCCTCACTCAGGCATGCGACCGCAAAATAATCCGCAATGTCTTCCGCCGCGCGGCTGACGGCAACGGCACCGTGTCCGTATGCATCCGTCTTCACGACGACCAAAAGCTTTTTGCCGCCGATTCGCGCCTTTGCCTCCGTCAGATTATGACGCATGGCCGCAAGATCGACGGTAATGTAACTGCGGTAGTATTTCTCCATAATGTCCTCTTTCCGCGATTTCTCGCTTATTCAATGCTCTTCATGGACTCCGCCATATTAATCTTCTCAAGCTTGCGGATCATCACAAGATCCACAAGGACCGCAAACAGAAATGTATAAATCAGGCTTACGATGAAGCTCTTCGTTCCGACATGCACGTTAAATGACACAAGGTCGACCTGAATCTGCGACATGACGAAGCGATGCAGAAGGATGCCGAGCGGGATGCCGCAAACAGCTCCGACCGCAGTCAGAAGGAAGTTCTCCCGAAATACATACATGGCGGTTTCGAGGCTGTAAAAGCCGAGAACCTTAATCGTTGCAATCTCTCTCAGACGCTCGGTGATGTTGATGTTCGTCAGGTTGTATAATACGATGAACGCCAAAGCCGCCGCGCAGAAAATGACAAGAATGACAATGTAATCAAGGCTTGACAGCATGTTCTCAATCCGGTCCCGAAACTCACGGTTCACATTTACCGAAAGCACAGTCGGGAGTGAAAGAAGCTTTCCTCCGAGTTCATAAATGTCATTCCCGGATTCCGCGGTCGCAAAACAACAGTCGAAAACGGGATCCTCTTTGACATACTCGGAATACGTGTCCCGGTTCATATAAATGAAGTCGCTGACATAGTTTCGGTAGATGCCGGATACCTTCAGCGAGAAGGTTTGGCCGCCTTCCTTATTGCATTGTATCATATCTCCGACCGAAACGTCCAACTGACCTGCCATTTTTTCACTCAAAATGCAGCTTCCGTCGTCCGGGAACGAAACCTCCCGTCCGCGGTCGTCGGCAAATGTCACGAATCTCGTAATCTCCGAAGCATGCTCCGGAACCACGCAGTTCGCGGATTTTGTCATTTTATCGGTGGTCAGAATCAGCGTGCCGTAACTCACGAATATCCGGTCATTTAAAAGATTGTCTGCCTCGCTTAGAAAACCGACGCGGCTTTGTCCCGGCACAAGCTGAATTTTGTAATCAAAGTGTTCGATTTCTTCGTACTGTGCTTTCGGAACCGTGACAATCGAGTCCCGGATTCCGTGGCCGGTAATCAGCAGGGCCGTGCATCCTGCGATGCCGATAACCATCATGAAGAAACGTTTCCGATAGCGGACAACGTTTCGCAGGGAAACCTTATGTAAAAACGGCAGATGCTTCCAGAAAAACGTGATGCGCTCCAAAAAGATGCGCTTTCCGTTCTTCGGTGCACGAGGCCTGATGAGTTCCGCAGGCGCGGAGCGAAGTTCCTTTGCGATTCCGAGAAGCGTCACGCCGACGGTACAGAGTATCGAAACAATAAAGGAAAACACGAAGAGCCACGGGTTAAAAACATAAACCAGATCGGTGGAAAAGCCGTACATGATCTGGTAAACCTTCCAGATTACGGTCGGGAATATATAACATCCGCCGAAGAAACCGATCAGACAGCCGGAAACCGCCGCAATGCCGGAATAAATCACATATTTGGCAGCAATCTGCGAGCCGGAATACCCGAGTGCCTTCAGTACGCCCATCTGCGTGCGCTGCTCTTCGACCATACGGCTCATCGTCGTCATGACAACCAAAACGGCAACCAGTATGAAGAACACCGGAAACACTCTTGCGATGCCCTTAACGATATTGGCATCGTTTTCAAAGCAGACATACCCGACATTCGCATTCCGGTCTAGAAGGAACTTCTCATAAGAGATTTCGGGCATGTTCGCTTCGTAATCGAAATCTGCCGGCACCTGCATTCCGCGGCTTTCAAATTCCTGCCTGACAGCTTCCTGATATGCCGGAAAAGCATCCTTTTTAAGCTTTTCAAGGCGGTTTTCGCACATCCGGCTTAAGCACTGCTCCATCGCCGGACGAAGCTTTTCAATCCGGTCGTTATAGGTCTTACTGTATATCGTTCCGCCGCCTTCGGTCACGCAGTATAAAGACGTATAGGCAGGCATGTTGTATGCTTCAGCAGGCAGCAATGCATAGAAACTAACCGAACCCGAAAGCAGTTGCGTCGTTCCGCGCTCGTAATTCAGATATAACGGAGAATGCGCAATCCCGACAATTGTAAAGCTTCTTTCGTGGAACTGAGAAAGAACCGATTCGTCGTTGATGTCGGACAGTTTCAGCGTCTTACCGATCACATCCTCGGGAAAGCTTCGTGCTTCAAGCAGGACCTCCCCGGGTCCTTCCGGCATGCGTCCTTTCACAAGCTTCACGCGGTTTACTTCCTCGGAAAGCGAATGAAACGCCGTAACAACCGGGACGCCCTTGCCGTCAAGCGGTTCCGTGATTGCATCCGCACGATATTCCGCATAAGCTCCGACGACGCCGTCCTCTTTTTTTAGCATGGCAAGCTCATCATCGGTAAATCCGACCGTCGAAACGAAGCGAAAATCGTAAAACGAAAGCTCGGAAAGGAACGAATCCGTTTCCGCAATCATGTCTTCGGTCGTATTCTTAAGACCCGCGAAAAATCCGACGCCGAGCGCGATGATTGCAGCGATTGCAAGAAATCTTCCGAGGCTTCCGCGAATTTCGCGAAAGGTTGTTTTTCTCATGCAACGATTCATATTTACCACTCAATCGCAGAGACCGGAACAACCGTCTCATTTCGGTATTCGGATTTGATCGAGCCGCTGCCGACTTCGATGACGCGGTCGGCCATGGCCGTCAGTGCCTGGTTATGGGTTATGATGATGACGGTCATGCCGGTTTCTCTTGCCGTATCCTGCAGATACGTAAGCACCTGTTTGCCGGTTTGGTAATCAAGTGCGCCGGTGGGCTCGTCGCAAAGAAGCAGCTTGGGCTTTTTGGCAATTGCTCTTGCAATCGCAACTCTTTGCTGCTCACCTCCCGATAACTGGGCCGGAAAATTCGCGGCGCGTTCCGAAAGCCCGACCATCTTCAAAACCTCGGCGGCGTCCATGGAATCCTTGCAGATCTGAGACGCCAACTCCACATTTTCCAAAGCGGTCAGATTCTGCACGAGGTTATAAAACTGAAAGACAAATCCGATGTCGTGGCGCCGGTATTCGGTCAACTGCTTTTTGTTATATGCGGAAATCTCCTGTCCGTCCAGAAACACCTTGCCTTCGGTAAGTCCGTCCATTCCGCCGAGAATGTTCAGAATCGTAGTCTTGCCTGCACCGGAAGCGCCGACAATGACGCAGACTTCTCCCTGCTCAACGGAAAAGGATACATCGGAAAGCGCCTGAATGCTGACCTCTCCCATCCGGTAAACCTTCTTCACATGTGAGAATTCCACAAAACTCATAAAAGACTCCTATCCTATTTCGCGCCCTTCTGATAATAGGGCTCCAGGCTTCGGAAACGCCCGATCAGGTACTGCTGGTTCGAAAGGCCTTTGACGCCGTTCGTCCACTTTGTCACAAAGCTCTCAAGCTTTTGCATGTATTCTTCTTCGGTTATCGTTCCTTCGGCGACACCCGTAAGTCCCTTCTCCCAGCTTGCGGTCAGTTCCGCATTCAAGAGGGATCGGATGGATGCCTCCACGATTTCGTATACCATTTCACCGGTCTTCATCGGCGTTACAATCTGCGTCTTCCGGTTCAGGTTCAGATAGCCGATTTTGAACAGTTTATTGAGGATTTCGGCTCTCGTCGCGCTTGTTCCGATTCCGCTTCCTTTGATCTGCGCGCGCAGGTCTTCGTCCTCGATGAACTGGCCCGCATTCTCCATCGTAAGAATCAGGGAACCGGAATTGTAGCGTTTCGGCGGTTTTGTTTCGCCCTCTTTGATCTCACAGCCCGTTAGCGGCAGTTCAGAGCCCTTCTTTAAGGCGCTCACCTTCTCGAACATGCCGGCATCGAGAATCTCTTCCTTCTGATTCTCCGCGCTGTCGTCTTGCTCTTCCTTATTCTCTTTCTTTGCGGCAGGCTTCTCTTCAGAACTGTCCTCGCCCTCGTAAAGCACGAGGTAGCCGGGTTTACTTAGAATCTTCAGATTCGAGAAAAAGCTTTCCGAACCGATTCCCAATGTAAGCGCAATCTTCTGGTATTCCGCAGCGTGATAAAAAATCGCGAGGAATCTTCTGACAATCCGGTCATATACGTTTCGTGCCGTCAGATTTAAAGATCCGAGTGCCTCAAGCCCCTGACCGGTCGGAATGATGGCGTAATGGTCCGTAATCTTCTTATCGTCGGTATATTTCTTATTATCGGCAATCTTCGCATAGATTCCGAAATTCTTAATCTCTTTCACGAAATCAAGATATTCCGGAAGTTTGGCAATTCCGCCGAGGTTCTTCGTAATCTCCTTCGCAACCGCCGTCGAAAGCACTCTGGCGTCGGTCCTCGGGTAAGTCACAAGCTTCTTTTCATAAAGCTCCTGCACAATGCCAAGTGTCTGGTCGGGGCTTATCTTAAACAGCTTTGCGCACTCGTTCTGCAGCTCCGCAAGGTTAAATAGAAGCGGCGGTGCTTTCTTCTCGGTCTTCTTCTCAATGCTTGTAACGGTTGCATGATCGGAAGCCTCTTTAATCATCGCAACGCACTGCTCGGCATCCTCTTTCTTCTTAAAGCCGTTCTCCTTATAAAGAAGCGGTGACTCAAAGTACTTTGACCCCTGAACGGAACGCCACTCGCCGTCGATAATGCCTCCGTCAACGGAAAATGTGCCGACAATCCGGTAGAAAGGCGTCTTCACGAAATCCCGGATCTCGCGTTCCCTTCTTACGACCATGCCGAGAACGCATGTCATGACGCGTCCGACGGAAATGGCGCCGCGTCTTTGCTCGTTCAGATAACTCTGCACGGTTCCGCCGTATTTCAAAGTCAGAACACGCGAGAAATTGATGCCCATCAGGTAATCCTCTTTCGCGCGCAGATACGCCGCGTCCGAAAGCGCGTCATAAGCAGAAAGAGGTTTTGCTTCCCGGATACCGCGAAGCACTTCTTCCTCGGTCTGGGAGTCAATCCAGACTCTTCTTTTATCCTTCGTATCCGGCACACCGGCCATGCGGTCCACTAGCCGGTAAATGTATTCCCCTTCCCTTCCCGAGTCGGTGCAGACATAGATGCGCTCGACATCGTCACGGTTTAAAAGCTTTTTGACAGTCTCAAACTGCTTCTTAACATTTTCTATAATCTCATAGCGGTATTCTTTCGGAAGAAACGGCAGCGTATCGAGGCGCCAGCTCTTTAAAGCGGCATCATATACCTCAGGATAGCTCATCGTCACAAGATGCCCCACGCACCATGTCACAATGCTGTTTGCGCTTTCCATGAAACCGTCGCCGTTACGGAAATCTTCCTTCAAAGCCTTGGCAAATTCCCTCGCCACGCTCGGTTTTTCCGCAATATAGACATATTTCCCCATGTCTTCTCCTTAATAAAACAGGGGTATCCCCGGATACCCCTGACGAAATATTACTGCTTAATCCTCGTAAAGCGGATACCGCTTCGTAAGGGAACGAACAACCGCTTCAGCCTGTGCCTTGCCCTGCTCGGTGCCGGTAATGGCAAGCGAGATGGCTTCGGCAATCTGATCCATATCCTGCTCGTTCATGCCGCGGCTTGTAACGGCTGCGGTACCGAGACGGATTCCGCTCGTAACGAACGGCTTCTCGGGATCGTTCGGAATCGCGTTCTTGTTACAGGTGATATGCACGCTGTCAAGAAGCTTCTCCGCTTCCTTACCGGTAATATGCTTGGAGCGAAGATCCACAAGCATCAGATGGTTATCCGTACCGCCGGATACGATATCAAAGCCGCGTGCCATAAGGCCGTCGCAAAGCTTCTTGGCATTCTTCACGATATTGCCGGCATAATCCTTAAACGAAGGCTCCAGTGCTTCCTTGAAGCATACAGCCTTAGCGGCGATGACATGCATCAGAGGACCTCCCTGGATTCCCGGGAATACAGCCTTGTTGAACTTATGCTCCTCGGCAAACTCGGCGGAGCTTAAAATCATGCCGCCTCTCGGTCCGCGAAGCGTCTTATGCGTCGTGGTCGTCGTAACATGTGCATACGGAATCGGGCTCTGATGGAAACCGCCTGCAACAAGGCCTGCGATGTGTGCCATGTCAACCATCAGGTAAGCGCCTACTTCATCCGCAATCTCACGGAAACGCTTGAAATCGATTGCTCTTGCGTAAGCGCTTGCACCGGCGATGATCAGCTTCGGACGGCACTCCTTTGCAATCCGAAGAACCTCATCGTAATCAATGAAACCGTTATCGTTAACGCCGTAAGGAACGATATTGAAGTAGGTGCCGGAGAAATTCACCGGGCTTCCGTGTGTCAGATGTCCGCCGTGTGCAAGGTTCATGCCCATTACGGTATCGCCGGGCTTCAAAAGCGCGAACTGCACTGCCATGTTGGCCTGTGCGCCGGAGTGAGGCTGAACGTTTACATACTCGCAACCGAAGAGCTTCTTAACTCTTTCGATGGCAAGGTTCTCTGCGATATCCACGAACTCGCATCCGCCGTAGTAACGGTGTCCGGGATAACCTTCCGCATATTTATTCGTAAGAACACTTCCCATTGCAGCCATAACGGCCTTGCTTACAAGGTTCTCCGAGGCAATCAGTTCGATATTGTCGCGCTGCCGTCCAAGCTCTAAAGTAATACTTTCGGCCAGCTCCGGATCTGCTTTTCTGACATCGTCAAATGAGTACATGAGACTTTCCTTCCTTTACTGCATATTCCATTCCTTATCGGCATAAAACCGTCTTTCACGCCTTTACCATATTATCACAGGCTTCGGGAAAATGGAACACCCAATATTTTTTTTATGATATTGCACAATTCCGCGTTCTTTGTTACTATATTTTTATCATAGATTTCGGAGGAAACCGAAAATGAAGCGTACAGATTACCTGTCCTGGGACCAATATTTTATGGGAATTGCACTACTCTCCGCTTACCGGAGCAAGGATCCGAACACGAGCGTCGGTGCCTGCATCGTAAGCCCCGACAACCGCATCCTCTCGGTCGGTTATAACGGCATGCCGAAGGGCTGCTCCGACGATGAGTATCCCTGGGAGCGTGAGGGAGATGAGCTTGAGACCAAGTACTACTATGTATGCCATGCCGAGTTGAACGCCATTCTGAATTATACCGGAACGAACATGAAAGGTGCCCGTGTTTATACGACCCTTTTCCCCTGCAACGAATGCACCAAGGCTCTGATCCAGGCCGGCATCACCGAAGTCATCTATTACTGTGACAAATACGACGGCACCAAAGCCAACATTGCCGCGAAGCGTATGTTCAAATCCGCCGGCATCTCCTGTCGCGCACTCGGTCCCGCCGGCCGCGAAATCAGGCTTGAGCTGTAGCATTTTCCTTAAATAATGTAATATTTGCACAGGATTCTGCATCTTTTTTGCAGAATCCTTTCTTTTTTATAAGTTCACAGGAATTTCACTTTTCTTTGCGCGACTGCTTTGTTATAATTTATTCTGGTTTCTTATACACTTAAAGAGAGGATACAGAAAGCTTTATGCTTAAACTCAAAAACATTACCAAGGATTATCTGGCAGGTGACGATATCGTTCATGCATTAAAGGATATCTCCCTGTCCTTTCGCGACCGGGAATTTGTCGCGATTTTAGGCCCTTCGGGCTGCGGTAAAACAACTCTTTTGAACCTGATCGGCGGATTGGACCGTTACAATGACGGCGATCTCATCATCAACGGAAGATCCACCGAAGAATACACGCAAAAGGATTGGGACGCTTACCGTAACCACAGCATCGGTTTTGTATTTCAGTCTTATAACCTGATTCCGCACCAGACCGTGTTGAAGAACGTTGAGCTTGCTCTCACGCTCTCCGGCGTAGGCAAATCCGAAAGAAAGCGCCGCGCCAAGGAAGTTCTTGAAAAAGTCGGCCTCGGCGATCAGCTGAACAAAAAGCCGAATCAGATGTCCGGCGGACAGATGCAGCGTGTTGCCATCGCCCGTGCCATGGTCAATAACCCCGACATTCTTCTTGCCGACGAGCCGACCGGGGCGCTTGATACCGAGACAAGCATTCAGATCATGGAGCTTTTAAAGGAAATTTCCAAGACCAAACTTGTCATCATGGTTACGCATAACCCGGAGCTTGCCGACAAATACGCAACCCGTACCGTTAACCTTTTGGACGGTAAAATCATCGGCGACACGATGCCGGTTTCCGAGGAGGAAGAAAAGGAAGCGCAGCCCAAAGAGAACCGGACTTCCATGTCCTACCTGACGGCTCTTGCCCTTTCCCTCAACAACCTGTTGACGAAGAAAACGAGAACGATTCTGACCGCCTTTGCCGGCAGCATCGGCATCATCGGCATTGCGTTAATTCTCTCACTTTCAAACGGTGTTCACAATTACATCAACCGCGTACAGGAGGAAACGCTCTCCACGTATCCTCTGATCATTCAAAAGCAGACCGCCGACACGGGTGCTCTTCTTACGGCACTGCTCAACGTCGATACCGGTAAGGACGAACCGCATGCTGCCGGCCGCATATATTCAAGCAATGCGATGGGCGAAATGATGAATGCGATGCTTTCCGAGATCAAGATCAACGATCTCAAGAGCTTTAAGGCCTTTCTTGACGAAAATGACGAAATGAAGGATCTCGTCACCGATATTCAGTATACGTATACGACCGAGCCGAACATCTATATGAACGACCTTTCAAACGGTCCGGTTCAGCTCAACCCGAGCACGATTCTGACCGCCATGTATTCTGCCATGGGCGCTTCGGATAATTCCCTTTCCGACCTGACCTCGATGACTTCGATGTACGGCGGCTCTTCCACGATGAGTGTGTGGACGCAGATGATTGACAACGAAGATCTTGTTCATTCCACCTATGAACTGCTTGCAGGCAAATGGCCTGAAGAATGGAATGAGGTCCTCTTAATTGTCGACAAGCAAGACGAAATCAGTGACTATGCCCTCTACTCTTTGGGTCTTAAGGATCCCGCCGAGGTGGAAGGCAAGATTCGTAAGATGATGATGGGTGAGCGGATTGAGAGCGAAAAGGTGTCATTTTCCTATGAAGACATCTTAAATCTGAGCTTCCGTCTCGTTCTGCCCGGAGATTATTACCAGTATAACCTGACTACAAAGGGCTGGGAGAACATGCAGAACGACCGGGATTACATGACGAAGCTTCTCTCCGATCCCGACAAATGCAAACAGCTCAAGGTTGTCGGCATCATCAAGCCCGACAAGGAAGCTGTTGCCGCATCGATGAACGGCGCGATTGCCTATACGGAAAAGCTGACCGAATACATTGTCACAAACAGCCGTAACTGCCCTGTTGTGAAGGCACAGCTCAGCAATCCGGAAATCGATGTATTCACCGGCATTCCTTTTGAAAAGCCGAAGGAAATGACGCCTCAGGAAATCAGGCTCGAATTCCTGCGCAACTACGATCTGATGAGCGAAGAAGAAAAAGCGCAGACTGAATCCATGCTTGCCTATATGATTCAGTCGGATGAAACCGGACAGTTCGATCAGGCTAAGCAGTGGATCGCAAGCGGCCAGAAGCTGAGCATCCGTGATTTCGTCACGATGATCCCCGATCAGATGCTTTCCGAAATGTATAAGATGAGCGGCGACAAGACGACGAAGAATACGTACGACACGAACCTTATTCTGCTTGGTTTTGCCGAGCTTGACAACCCGTTCATGATCAGTATATTCCCGAAGGATTTCCACGCGAAGGACCGCATCACGGAAATCATTTCCGAATATAACAAGAGCCGGCCCGAAAGCCAGAAGATCGAATACACCGACTTCATTGCTCTTCTGATGTCGTCTGTCAGCACGATCATCAATGCCATCACCTATATCCTTATTGCATTTGTTGCCATCTCCCTTGTTGTTTCGTCCATCATGATCGGAATCATCACGTATATTTCGGTTCTCGAGCGGACAAAGGAAATCGGCATTCTTCGTGCGATCGGTGCTTCGAAGCGGGATATCAGCCGCGTATTCAATGCGGAAACCATGATCATCGGCTTCATTGCCGGCGTGCTCGGCATCCTTGTCACGGTATTGCTGAACATTCCGATCAATATCATCATTCATCAGTATACGGACATTTCGGGACTGTCCAAGCTTCCGCTTTTCGGTGCGATTCTGCTGATTGTCATCAGCATCGTGCTGACATTGATTGCCGGCCTGATTCCTTCAAGAATCGCCGCAAACAAGGATCCGGTTGCTGCTCTCCGGTCCGAATAAAAAACATCGGGCTTCCCGCTTGGGAAGCCCTTTTTAAAGAGGTGCCATGAAGAAACTGGTTATCGGTATGATTGCCCATGTCGATGCGGGGAAGACGACTCTGTCGGAAGCCCTGCTCTTTCACGCGGGCAAAATCCGTTCGATGGGACGGGTAGACAACCGAAACAGTTTCTTTGACTCGAAGGAAGTCGAGCGCGAACGCGGCATCACAGTTTTCTCGAAGCAGGCTGTTTTAAAGTTACCCGACTGTTCGGTCACGCTTACCGACACGCCCGGTCATGTGGATTTTTCTCCGGAGGCCGAGCGTGCAATCTCGGTTCTCGATTATGCGGTTTTGGTCATCAGCGGCACGGAAGGCATTCAGAACCATACCGTGACGCTTTGGAACATGCTCGCGCACTATGAAATCCCTGCTTTCCTCTTCGTAAACAAATGCGACCGCCCGGACGTTTCGGAGGGAGGCGTTGATGTCCTCCTTAAGAAGCACACTCTCCGATTCGATTGTCAATATGACACATCCCGATTATGAGGAAATCGGGCTTTGTGACGAAGCACTCTTAAAGGAATATCTCGAGACCGGAACTGTTAAAAAGGAAAGCCTTCCGGCTGTCATTAAAAAGCGTAATCTGTTTCCGTGTTTCTTCGGCTCGGCGCTTAAGGATACGGGTGTTTCCGAACTGTTAGATGCCTTTTCGAGCCTTACTGTCATGCCCGAAAGTCCTGAAGATTTCGGTGCCGTCGTTTATAAAATCACGCATGATGCCGACCGGACACGCGTTACCCATATGAAGATAACGGGCGGCCGGATTACGGCAAAGGAAACGATTCCCGACATCGGTAAGATTGATATGATCCGCGTGTATTCCGGTGAACGCTATGAAACCGTGAAGGAAGCCGAACCCGGAGACCTTTGCGCGGTTACGGGCCTTACCGAAAGCAAGGCAGGCGACGTTTACGGCAGTGCTTCGTTTGCGAAAGCTTCTCTTTCGGAGCCTGTTCTCTCCTACCGGCTTGTTCCCCTTAATACGGAACCTGCTCTTCTCCTTCCTGCCGTCATGCAGCTTGAAGAGGAGGAACCGACGCTTCACGTTTTGTGGGAGGAACGCACGAAGGAAATCCGGATTCAGGTCATGGGTACCGTACAGCTTGAAATACTTGCCCGCGAATTACGTTCGCGCTTCGGTGCCGAGGTCACATTTGACACGGGCGATATCGTATATAAAGAGACCATCGCGAATACCGTTGAGGGTGTCGGTCATTTCGAGCCCTTACGGCATTACGCGGAGGTGCATCTGATCTTAAAGCCGCTTCCTGCGGGCAGCGGGCTCGAGTTTTGCACGGATTTGAGCGAGGATCTGCTTTCCGGCAACTGGCAGCGGCAGATTCTGTCCGCGCTTTCGCATAAGAGGCACCGCGGCGTTCTGACCGGTTCCGTTCTGACCGATGTCCGCATGACGCTTGTCGCCGGCAAAGCGCATCCCAAGCATACCGGCGGCGGGGACTTCCGACAGGCCGCATGCCGTGCTGTCAGGCAGGGTCTGATGCAGGCCGAAAACGTGCTTTTAGAGCCGTTTTATTCCTTCATTCTTACAATCCCCGGGGATTCCATCGGGCGCGTCATGCATGCGCTTACGGAATTGCATGCCGATTTCGAACGGGATGCCGACAGTCATGACGGAAGCGCTGTCTTGAAGGGCTATGCTCCGGTTTCCTCGTTTCAGGATTTTCCGGCTCTTCTTCCCACGCTTTGCAAAGGAAAAGGGCACATCTTCCGCCGTGTGGACGGCTACCGTCCATGCCGCAACGAAGAGGAAGTCATCCAAAAGATCGGTTATGATCCTGACGCAGACCTTAGCAATCCTTCCTATTCGGTCTTCTGCACGCACGGCTCGGGTTATCCGGTCACGTGGGATGAAGTATTTCATCATATGCATCTTCCGTCCGTCTTATATGATGTCGGGAAAGTTTTGACGGAAGCTGTTTCAAAGAAGAATCCGGATTCTCTGATGGAATCGCTCGATCTTGCGCTCGGAACCGAAGAAATCGACCGCATCATCAAAAGCTCCTCTCACGCCAATGAGAAAGTCGGTAAAAAGGCACCCGAAAAGCGCGAGGAAAAGCTTTACAGAAGCACGGAACCGAAGAAAAAATACAATTCCCACTGGGTTTTGGTGGACGGCTATAATATCATTCATGCCTGGCCGGAACTCTCGGAGCTTGCAGCACAGAATATGGATTCAGCACGCGGAAAGCTTCTTGATATCCTTACCAACTACGCTGCTTATAAGGGTTGTAACCTCATTGCCGTATTCGATGCCTATCTCGTGAAGGGGCACGATGAGGAGGCCTTTGATTACAACGGGATTCATGTCGTATTTACCAAAGAGGCCGAAACGGCGGACGGCTATATCGAAAGATTTACGCATGTGCATGCTTCGGATTACCGGATTACGGTTGCCACCTCGGACGGCATGGAGCAGATCATCATCCGCGGCGCGGGAAGCCTTGTGTTGTCAGCAAGAGAGTTTCTTTCGGAGATTCGGGAATCCGAGGCCGCGATTCGCGAACATATCGATCAATACTAAAAAGAGGAACCCTTTTATAGGATTCCTCTTTCTTTTTTCAGGCGTCTCCCGAATCTTCCGTATTCTCCGTACCCTCAGGATATTCTCCCGCAGGTACGATGTTTTTAATCGGCGCATTGGTTACTTCAACGTTCTTACCCTGCCTTGTTAATTTCACATCGGACTTGAACTTCTCCCAATTCTCTTCCGAAACCAAAAACAGCGGACAGCCGACGTTGTTCTTGTCATGATGCCGGAACACCTTTTTTTCGGTTAAACCGTACTTTTTGCAAAGTGTCGCAACAAGCTTGCAAAGGCTCTTATACGTTGCGGCGCTCATCGAACCGTCCGAACCGGTGATGCAGTACTCAATGGAAATGGATTTGAAAGTACTGCCCCGTACGGCAAGCGCGATCTCATTTGTCGGAATGCATTGGTATATCTTGCCGTCCAGATCGACGATGAAGTGCATGCTCTGCCGTTCTTCGTCGTTCTTACGGTCTTTAAGGCTTTCATAGTAATCACGCTGTTCCTGCGCGGTTTTACCGATTGTATTGTTGGAATGAATGATAATTTCATCCACCGAATCGAGCTTTTCGCCCGGTCTTGCGTAGCGGCTGATCGAAAGAAGGCTCTGCGTTACCGTGACATCTCCTGCTTTCTTGAGGATTCCACCGTCGGAATTCCGGAAAATCAGCGTAATCACCTTCACCAAAAGCAGAAGAACCAAAATCGCGATAACAGCAAGCAGAGTTAACGAAAGATACAGTTTTATCAGCTTCTTACGTCTGCGTTTTCTGCGCCACTCGGCTTTGGACATTACCATACTGTAAACCCCCTATGACTGTAAAACTACTCGTCTACACTGTAGTTGGGTGCTTCCTTCGTGATATGAATATCATGAGGATGGCTTTCCTTCAGGGATGCAGCGGAAATCTTAACGAAACGCGATTCAGCGCGAAGCGTTGCAAGATCCTTTGCGCCGCAGTAACCCATTCCGGAACGAAGACCGCCGAGGAGCTGGAATACGGTATCCTCAACAAGTCCCTTATAGGCAACACGGCCTTCAACGCCTTCGGGAACAAGCTTCTTGGCGTTGCTCTGGAAATAACGGTCTTTGCTGCCGTTCTCCATGGCGGCGATGGAACCCATGCCGCGGTATACTTTGTATTTTCTTCCCTGATAAAGCTCATAGTCTCCGGGGCTCTCCTCGCATCCGGCGAAAATGGAACCCATCATGCAGACGCTGGCGCCTGCGGCAAGAGCCTTCGTAACATCACCGGAGTACTTGATGCCGCCGTCACCGATAATCGGAATGTCATACTTTTTGGCGGTCTCATAAGCATCCATGATGGCGCTGATCTGCGGAACACCGATACCGGCAACGATACGGGTTGTACAGATGGAACCGGGGCCGATGCCGACCTTGACGCAGTCTACGCCGGCCTTGATCAAAGCTTCCGTAGCCTCTCCGGTCGCCACATTTCCGGCGATGATCTGCAGAGACGGGAACGCTTCGCGAATCATCTTAACGACGCGGATGACATTGGCCGAATGACCGTGTGCGGAGTCAACGACTACGGCGTCAACCTTTGCCTTGACAAGTGCCTCGACACGTTCCAAAACATTGGCGGTAACGCCTACACCTGCAGCGCACAGAAGTCTTCCCTGGGAATCCTTCGCGGCAAGCGGATACTTGATTGCTTTTTCAATATCCTTGATCGTGATGAGACCCTTCAGGTTGCCTTCGTCATCCACGATCGGAAGCTTTTCCTTCCTGGCATTTGCCAGAATCATCTTGGCTTCCTCAAGCGTAACGCCCTCACGTCCGGTAATCAGGCCCTGGCTCGTCATGGACTCGCTGATTTTCTTGGAAAAGTCGGTTTCGAACTTCAGATCACGGTTCGTGATGATGCCGACAAGCTTTCTGCCCTCGGTAATCGGAACGCCGCTGATGCGGTACTTGCCCATCAGTTCATTTGCGTCCTGTAAAGTATGGTTCGGGGAAAGCGAAAACGGATCGCTGATGACACCGTTCTCAGAACGTTTTACTTTGTCAACCTCCTCCGCCTGTGCCTCAATGGACATGTTCTTGTGAATGACGCCGATTCCCCCCTGTCTGGCCATGGCAATCGCCATACGGTGTTCCGTTACCGTGTCCATTCCGGCGCTCATAAGCGGAATGTTCAGGTGAATGGAGTGGGTAAGATTGGTCGAGATGTCTACCTCGTTCGGGATTACTTCGGAATAAGACGGCACTAACAGCACGTCATCAAAAGTAATACCTTCACCGATAATTTTCGCCATTTTGCTTTCCTCCTTTTTATATAATGATTTTCAATACGTGTTCAGTCCTTCTCCATGACCTTGCGCGGAGATTTCCTCTTCATATACGAAAGAAAGTTCGCGTCGGGCTCAAACAGAATCTTCTCCTGCCCTTCGTTTCCTTTCAGCATGATGACATACGGATTTATATTCGGATCTCCGGAATTATACCGAAACGGCTTTAAATCGAGATGCTTATAACCGTCGAGATAATGCGACCCCTCCGGCGCAACAATGTCGACCTTTTCCATGTCAATCCGTTTCAGATTCTTTCTGGAGCTTCCGCTGTAAATGGCATCGAAATCAATCTGCCCGTCAACGAAAACATACTCATATACCACATTAAACCGGCTCCACTGATTCAAAAGGAAAAGGAAATAGAGAACCAGTACGGTGATGAATAAAATCTGAATGAGTCCGTTAAACAGCAATACGGCAAATGCCAATACGGCAGCACCGATAATCAATAATGACTTTTTAAAGATATCCGCCTGCTGCGGGAGTCTTTTTACCGTACATTCGGTATAATTGCTCTCTCCGACCATTGTATTCCTCCCGAGAATTTACTTCTTCTTATTGGTGGCGTCTTCCACGAAAAGACTGTTCGTCTTCTGAATCGCACGAATCAGTGCGTCCTTTGAATTCTTCCAGTCCGCATCGGCATTGCGGTAATCGAATTTGTCCGTGAACCATTCGAGATCGTCGCGGACACGCTTGAAATTCTCAACCATGATCCGGTTAAGCGTGTTCGAAAACTCATCGAGATACTTGGAACTCAATGAAGACCCCGCAAGCTTATGAAGCTCACCGTAATGCTTTAAGCAAAAGCCCTTTGCTCTTGCGAACTTATCACGAAATACGCTGTCCGATCCGTACAGATAGAAAATCGTCGCAAGGTACCGCTCATAGTGATGCGCCATGCGGTTGCATACATAACAGGATTTCTGCTGTTCCTCCGTATATGCGAAAACCGGATCGGAACTGTCCCCGCGGCCGAAAAGGGAAGGCTTCTTCGCCTTTTCCTTAGAAAGCTTCTCCAGAGTCTTCATCTGCTTATCCATATAGGTAAGCATCATCAGCCCGAGCCCCAGACGGTTCTGGTTTTTATACATCAAAGGCAAATGTGTACTGCAAAAACCGACTTTGTCCGTTTCCATCCGGACATCGTCTTCCATATAGCTGGCGCCCATGACGAAATCGATGGCGTCATTCTGAAGCTTTTGGTACATATTGCAGACAGGACATTCGCAATCGGCATCAAAAGCATCGTTTACGGGAATCGAATAGAGCTGCTCTTTCAAGGCGTTCCTCCTTTCGGGTCGGGACTCTTCTACTGCGGCTTGTATCCGCTCTTTAACGAACAGATTCTGTTAAATACGAGTCTGTCCTTAGTAGTATCCTTACAATCGACGCAGAAATAACCGTTTCTTAAGAACTGGAAGCTGTCAAATGCTTTCGCGCCTGATACGGAAGGCTCTGCATAGGAGGTTAACACCGTAATCGAATTCGGATTCAGATTGATGCTTCCGTCCTCGTTATATACGCCCTTTTCCTCGTCAATCAGGTTCTCGTAAAGCCGTGTCGTAACCGCAACGGCTGTCTTGGCATTTACCCAATGGATGGTTCCCTTAACCTTACGTTCCGCACACTCTCCGCCCTTGGTAGCAGGATCGTATGTCGCATGGATCACGCTGACTTCACCGTTCTCATCGGTCTCATAACCGGTACAGGTTACGAAGTAAGCGCCCATCAGACGCACTTCGTTGCCGGGGAACAGACGGAAATACTTCTTCGGCGGCTCCACCATGAAGTCGTCACGGTCGATATAGAGTTCTCTTCCGAAGGAAACCGTTCTCGTGCCGAGCTCGGGATTCTCGGGGTTATTGGCAACCGTAACCTCTTCCGTAAGATCTTCAGGATAATTATCGATAATAAGCTTTACGGGATTCACCGCAACCATGATGCGGTTCTTTTTAAGCTTCAGATCTTCTCTGATGCAGTATTCAAGCATCGCATAATCGACAATGCTGTTGCTCTTCGAAACACCTGCGAGCTCCATGAACAGTTTCAGGGATTCGGGCGTGAAACCGCGTCTTTTTAGAGCCGCAATCGTGACAAGTCTCGGATCGTCCCAGCCGTCCACGGTGCCGTTCTCGACAAGTCTCTTGATGTAACGCTTGCCGGTTACGACATTCTTCAGATACATTTTGGCAAATTCTATCTGCTTCGGGGTTTCCTCAGGAGATTTCTTATATCCGCACTCGATCAGAACCCAGTCGTAAAGCGGACGGTGGTCCTCAAATTCAAGCGTGCAGATGGAATGCGTGATTCCCTCAACGGCATCCTCAATCGGATGCGCGAAATCGTACATGGGATAAATGCACCAGCGGTCGCCGGTGTTATGATGCGTCATGCGCGCCACACGGTAGATTACGGGGTCACGCATGTTGATATTCGGAGACGCCATATCGATTTTGGCACGAAGAACCTTGGAACCGTCCTCAAACTCGCCGTTCTTCATTCCTTCGAAAAGGCGAAGGTTCTCTTCAATGCTGCGGTTTCTGTACGGGCTGTCCTTGCCGGGCTCCGTAAGCGTTCCGCGGTATTCTCTGATTTCCTCGGCCGAAAGGTCGCAGACGTATGCTTTTCCGCTCTTAATCAGTCTGACAGCGGCTTCATACATCTCTTCAAAATAGTTGCTTGCAAAAAACAAACGGTCTTCAAAATCAGCACCGAGAAAGCGCACGTCCGCAGCAATGGATTCCACGAACTCCGTCTTCTCCTTCGTCGGATTCGTGTCGTCAAAGCGCAGATTGAACTTTCCGCCGTACTTCTTCGCAAGACCGTAATTTAACAAAATGGATTTCGCGTGACCCACGTGCAGATAACCGTTCGGCTCAGGAGGGAACCTGGTAATGACCTCGCTGCAGCGGCCTTCCGCCAAATCCTTTTCAATAATCATTTCGATAAAGTTTTTGGAAGTGCTCTCTTCACAACGAGCGTCTTCCATGGTACGGATTTCGTCCATGTAAAGCCTCCTGTATCATTTTCCTGAGCGGAAAAAGATTTAACCTATTCTATCACAAACAAATTGAGAATGGAAGATGCAATTTTGCATAAAATATTGCATTTATGCAATGCAAAAATCGGCAAATTAAGCTTACCGTCCGGTCTGCTTCTGCCCCTCTCTTCCGTAAGGATTCTTCGCGGAATACGGATTGACCGGACCGGCTTGCTGTTCCTTTTGCCCGGAAGGCTCCTTGCCGTCGTATTTGTCCATGAGCTGCTGCGTTTCGGATTCGCCGAACGTCTCAAGAGGCGTGTTCAGAATCTCGAGCTTCAGCTGCTCTTCTTTAAGCTTCTTCTCCTTACGCTCACTGTAAACCGCAATCGTGACGCCGGCCGCAATGGCAAGAGCGACAATTACAAGGAGACCGATTCCGATAATCTTCAAAACCGAGAAGCTCTCCTTCAGCAGATCCTGCGCAAATGTCACACCGGATACCGCAGCAATCACAAGAATCAGCACAACCCAGAACAGAAGTCCGTGTCCGCCGCCGTTACGGCCTCTTCCGCCGTTTCCCGAACCATTAGCCATAATGCATTCCTTTCTACCGGTATTTCCGGTAAATGTGATAGTAAAAATCTCCCCTTGCTTCCTTGGAGGTAATTTCCTTTAACTGCGCAAACAACTCCGGCGTATCCCGGATGAAATCAATGATGACGGGATTGTAACGGGTTCCCTTTAACGATTCAAACTCGGCAAAAACCTTTTCGAACGTCTTGCCTCTTTGATAATTCCGCCCGAACGCATCCGTTGCCGCGTCCATCGAATCGCAAATGGTCAGGATCTCCGTCAGAATCCGGTACTTAGAATCATGATTATCGAAATCCTCGGGATAGCCGCTCTTTCCGTCGTAGCTCTTATGGTGCCCGAGCGCAATGTCTTTATATGCGGAAAGCTTTTTGTTTCTCGAAAGAATATCCGCGCTCCAGACCGAATGCATCCGGATCAGCGAGAATTCCGCGTCGGAAATCGATCGGATCTGCGTATTGATGATTGTGGCAATCCGGATCTTTCCGATGTCATGGCATTTGGCAGCGTTATATAAGAACAGTGCCAGATCCTCTTTCTTCGCACGCACCTCTTCGTCGCTGTTCACCGAAAGCACTTCGTAAAACAGCTGCGGCATTTTATCGGCAAGCGGATCGATGATGGCCTGCGTCAGTTTGGCCGTCATGATCGAATGAATCAGCGTCGCAAGCTGGCGGTTCATCATCAGTGTATCGATGAATTCCATCGCCATCGATTCGTCATCGATGAATTCCACGACATCATATAAGAGATGATACAGACAGTAGTCCATATTCTCCCTGGCCGCGCACTCTCTCGGGATTGTCTCGATATAGCTTTTCACATCGTAGAGAATGCCGGCAACCCGCTGCTTCTTCTGTTCGGAGGAAAGCCTTGTTCCGAGAATCATCTGAAGCACCGGCCTTGTCAGAAAGCATACGGCAAAGAACCGGTCATCCCTGCTGAAATCGTACCAGCCCGGCACCGAAAAATCGGTATTCGCCGGAAGATCCGCTGCAAACGGACTCAGCAGATTGAAGCACTCATCGGCGGAAAGCTTTCCGTCATAGAAACAGTATAATACATAAATCATGAAAAAGCGGGGATGACGTTCATTCTCGGGAAGCGTAAGCTCCGCCGAAAACTCCCGCTCGAAAACTTCTCTTAACGCCTGCTTATCCGGTTCGCGGACCTTGTCCCAGTGAAGGGCCTGCATGAAAAGGATCTGAAGCCCGAGCCGGTTCAGTGTCGCAACAATCTTCCCCTCGAGGAAATCCTTCGGAAAGAGATCCTGATAGGTTCCGATTACGGCAATGGCATTAAAAAGTGCAATGAGCCGGTTGAGATTCGGTTCAAGCGCGCGAAGCTCCAAATCAAACAGCCGAAGGCCGGTCTCGAGCATGAAGGAAACATCCTCAAGAAACGATTCCTCGGTCTCGTGCTCCTTTCTGATCTCCCGAAGCTTTTTGATGTCCCGAAGGACCTGGTTGGCTTCGTTCAAGGATTTGCCGGAGAACTCTCCACCGGCGGAAATGAAAGCGTTATTGGCAAATGCGAAACGGCATCTGCGTTCCTCAAAACGGTTTCCGGTCTTCGCGTAACGGCCGGCAAGCATCGCCAAAACGGAGGACTCCATCACTTCATCAAAAAGCGATTTGCGGAAGTAAGACATGGCGCCTTCCTTCAGCGCTTCCGCCTCCTCGTCCGATGTTTCACACTGCCCGAAAACATGCGGAAGAATGATCTCATTGATGCCCTTTTCCACAACGTAATGGGACTCACGGATCAAAGAGGACTTCCGGACCAGATGCTGCGTCCAGCCCTTCTTCGTCGCCGAGGAAAGCAGCTCCTGCTCTTCCGTATCCACGGCATTCATCCGAAGAAGATAATCCTGATAGAATTCGGCAATAGCCTCCCGCACGTTATTCTCCTTTCCCGCATCCTGCGGGTTTTTATCTTCCCTCCATTACGGCGCGCATCTTCGATGCAGCCTCCTTAACGGATTCCGAGTTCAGATAAGCTACATAAAGCTTTGAGCCCTTGTAGGAATAGCAAAATGCATTTCCGCCCGAAGCGGTAACCGCATAAGTGTCAATGCTCCAGGAAATGCCGCGGTCAAGCTGCATTCTGCATAATGCAGTCAGCTGATCCATCGTCATATTCGTCTGGAAGTTGTTCGAAACCTGACTCATCAGATTCGGAAAGTTTGTGAGTGCCGCAGTAGAAGTCATCTTGCCGAAAACAGCCTTGATCAGATCCATCTGGTTCTTTCCGCGCTGGAAATCCCCGCCCTGGAAGGCATATCTTTCTCTGGCAAATGAGAGCGCTCTCTTTCCGTTCACATGATTCCATCCGGCTGTGAAGGTGTTCTGCCCGTCATGCGAAGTGAACGCAATCGGCGAATAGATGTCGACACCGCCGAGCAGATCGACAAATTTCTCTACGCTCGAGAAATTCACACGTACATAGTAATCGGTCTTGATTCCGAACAGGTTGTCAAGCGTATTCATCGATGTCTTGACGCCGTAGAGGCCTGCATGCGTCAGTTTGTCATAAGAGCCTCCGCCGAAGCCCGCGAGCGGAACATAGCTGTCTCTCGGGACAGTCACCATCTGAATCTTACCGGTCGTCGGATTGACAACCATCAAAATGTTCACGTCACTTCTCGAACGGGCGTCAATGGATCCGTAGCAGTCGATGCCGCTGATGTAAACAATGAAATAATCCTCCGTAACAGAGAATTCCCCTCTGTCCGGCATCGGCGTCTTCTGCACGATCGGCGTGGGCGTCGGTTTCTCCGGAGCGCCTGTCGGATCCTTTTCTCCGCCGGGCTCGGGTGTGATATCGGGATTGTCCGGATCAATCGTCGGCATGACTTCGAATTCGGTCGGCGTCGGCGTTACGGAAATATCCGATTTCGGAATTTCCGACTCTACATCAAGCTCCGAAAGAATCCGGTAATTGCCGGAGAAGCCTTCCGAATACTCGTTCAACATTTCAAGATATGAAGTGTCAGCAATCATGGCATCGATTTCTTTGTTAATCAGGGCCTGCGCCAGATTGTCGTAGTATTCAAACTCTTTAACGGAAATATTCATTCCGCTCATTTTGGCGATGTACTCGTAGGCACCGAGGGAGAAAGCATAATCCTCGGAGGTCTGGATACCGTATACATAACCGTTCGTTTCTTCAAGCTTCTGCGCCTTATCGTCTTTTCTTACGAGAACCGAAATCCCGGTAACGTGAATGGTCTCCGTTGCTTCCTTATTCGTAACCTTTTTAAGAGACTTTCTGGCCGGCTCAAGATACAGCACGACGGCAAGAACGCATATCAGGATCCACAGCAGAGCCCATATGCATCCGATTATCATGTCTCTTCTTTTCTTGGAAACCGTAAGCAGCAAAAAACTGAGCAGGGCCGCAAAGCATAAGCCCATGATCATGACTAAGACATATTTCCCGGGAAGGATGGCAAAAATCATCGTCTCGACGATTAATGCGGCCGCAGTGATAATTTGCAGGAAAAACAACACAAGGCGTGCGATTCTCATAGCTTTTTCGAGTCGCTTACTGCCTTTTCTTTTTTTTGAATTCATGACATTACTACTCCGTATTTACCCTTATCCGCATGAAAAGGGCATATTTATCATTGTTGTGATTATATCATCAAAAATGCAATGTATCAAGTAAAAAAACTCCCCCAAAGATACAAAATAGCGGCGTACCGTTGCGGTACGCCGCAAAATATAGTCCGGTCAGTTTTTATCCACAACTTCGACAATCTTCCCGCTCTTAAAGATGCTGTAGCTGGGAATAACCCCTCTTACCGAAGAAGTCGGATAGATATTGGAATGACAGCCGATTACGGTGCCGGGATTTAAAACGCTGTTGCAGCCGACCTCGACGAAGTCTCCGAGCATTGCGCCGAATTTCTTCAGTCCGGTCTCAACAGCTTCCTTTCCGTCCTTCACGACAACAAGCGTTTTATCGCTTTTTACGTTACTCGTAAGGGAACCGGCTCCCATATGCGACTTATAGCCGAGAACGGAATCCCCGACATAGTTATAATGCGGTACCTGCACGCTGTCGGAAATGATGACGTTCTTAAGTTCCACGGAATTGCCGATGACACAGCCGTTACCGATCAGAGCACTGCCGCGGATGAATGCGCAGTGACGCACTTCCGTATCCTCTCCGATGATACACGGGCTTCCGATGTAAGCGGAAGGAAATACCTTTGCGCTTTTGGCAATCCACACGCCCTCTTCGGGGTGATCATAGCGTTCCGGATCAAGCGTCGGTCCGAGTGTCATAATGATTTCCTTGATAGACGGGAGAATCTCCCAGGGGTATGTGCACTTCGAAAGCCAGGGCCATGCAAGCGTATGGCCGGGTTCGTAAAGTGCGGCAACCGTCTTTTGAATTTCACTCATAAATGCTCCTATCTTACCTTTAAAAGGTGTCCGGATTTCCGGATGGAATCGATAATCAGGTCAACCTGCTTGTTGCATTCCTCGTAGGTTCCGGCTTCCGCCATGACACGAAGGACCTCCTCGGTGCCGCTCTTTCTAAGAAGAACGCGGCCGTTGTTTCCGAGATTGGCGGCACAAGCCTCGGTCTGAAGCATAACGGCGGGATCGTTCATCGTGTCGTCTTTGTTGTCTACTTCGACATTCTTCAGAACCTGCGGATACAGTTCCACTTCCTTCGCCAGGGCGGAAAGCGGCATCTGCGTATCAATCAGTACCATCATGACCATGATGGCCGTCAGGATGCCGTCACCGGTACGGGCATATTTGCGGAAAATGACATGGCCGGAGTTCTCGCCGCCGATGACATGGTCATTTGCCTTCATGTTCTCATATACGTAACGGTCACCGACCTTCGTCTTCTCGTAATCGATGCCGATGCGGTCAAGTGCCTTGTAAAGACCGAAGTTCGACATGATTGTCGTAACAACCGTATTGCTCGGGAGCTGGCCGATCTTCTTAAGATACTTGGCGCAGATATACATGATCTGGTCGCCGTCCACAACGTTACCGTTCTCGTCAACGGCAAGGCAGCGGTCAGCATCTCCGTCGAAGGCAAATCCGACGTCAACGCCCTTTTCCTTCACATACTCGCAGAGACCTTCAATGTGAGTCGATCCGCATTTTTCATTGACATTGATTCCGTCAGGCTCATTGTTTATGACATAGGTCTTTGCGCCGAGCGCGTCGAAAACGGAGCGCGCGATCATCCAGGAGCTGCCGTTCGCACAGTCAAGCGCAACCTTACGGTTCTCGAAGGACTTTGTGGCAACGTTGGTCAGATAACCGATGTAGCGGTTACGTCCGGTATAGTAGTCAACCGTGCAGCCGATGTCCGCGCCTGTTGCGAAAGCCGGGTCGGGAGTCTTTCCGTCGAGGTATTCCTCAACGAGATCCTGCACCTCGTCCTCCATCTTCTCTCCGTCTCCGTTCATCAGCTTGATGCCGTTATCGACGAAGGGATTATGGCTGGCGCTGATCATGATGCCGCAGTCAAACTTATCCGTTCTTGTGATGTACGATACGCAAGGGGTCGTCGTGACATGCAAAAGATACGCATCCGAGCCCGAAGCCGTAATGCCGGCGGCAAGCGCGTTCTCATACATGTAGGACGAACGTCTCGTATCCTTTCCGATTACGATCTTCGCGCGCTGTCCTTTTTCTTTACTGTAATAAGCGCCGAGGAAACGTCCGATTTTAAATGCGTGCTCTGCGGTCAGAACTACGCCGGAACGGCCGCGAAAACCGTCTGTTCCGAAATATTTACCCATAAAGGTTCCTTTCCGGGCATAAGCCCAAAGAGTTTTACTCATAAGAAAGCGCGCCCCTTAAGGCGCACTTTCATCAGCCGTTATAACACTCCTCGTCAACAACAAGAGTTACGTCGTCATGCAGATTCAGGAAAGATGCGGGGCACATCGTGGTAACCGTACCCTTTAACATCTTCATGACAGCATTGTGCTTGCCTTTACCGTTCGCAAGAATGATGATCTTCTTTGCGGAAAGAATGGTTCCCATTCCCATCGTCAGGGCATGCGTCGGAACCTCGTCCGCGCTTGCGAAGAAGCGGGCATTGGCGTCAATCGTATCGGGGGTAAGACCGGTAACATGCGTCACGGGAACAAGCTCCACATCGGGCTCGTTAAAAGCGATATGACCGTTTCTTCCGATGCCGAGAACCTGAATGTCGGCACCGCCGAGAGAACGCACAAATGCCTCGTAACGGGCAGCCTCGGCCTCGCCGTCATTGGCCGCGCCGTTCGGCACGTTCGTTCTGCTCTTATCGATGTTTACACGGTCGAAAAGATTCTTATTCATGAAATAGCGGTAGCTCTGGTCATTGTCAGGGCTGATCGGAAAATACTCATCCAGATTCACGGTCGTGATGCCGGAGAAATCAATCTCACCCTTGCGGTTCATCTCGACAAGCTTAGCATACATGCCCTCAGGCGTGGAACCCGTTGCAAGTCCCAACACGGCATTCGGCTTATCCTTCATAACCTGTGCCACGATTTCAGCTGACTTTTCGGAAACTTCCTGATAATCTTTGCAAACGATTACTTTCATTCTTTTATCCTTCCGAATAATAGATTTTTATCTCAAATCAAAGCCGTCGGACAGCTCCGATGCAAGATCTCTCACGAGAAAAATACTACCGCAAATATGACATATTTTCAAGAAAAAAATCACGAGTTCACGGGAAAATCACCATTTCCGTCAGACACTCTTTTCTTCTTTTTTATCATAAAGAAAGTGAATAACGAGATCAGAGCTGCCGAAAGAACGATTATGGAAAATACGATGACGGCCGTCCGGTTTGTTTTGCCGCTCTTTCCGTCCTTCGAATCGCCTTCGTTCTCATTACCGGAGGCTGCCTCCGTCGGTTTCGGAGACGGCGTTTCCAAAGCAGTCGGTGTAGGCGTAGGAGTCGGTGTCGGTTCGATTGCAATCGGAACGTCGGGCGTGTCCTTTACGGAACCGTTCAGGGTTTCATCCGCTTTAACCTCTTCGGCTTTATGACTCTCGCCTTTTAGCAAAGCCTCAAGCAGTTCCGATGCGCTGCCTGACGTGCCGCGGAATAAAGTAGCCTTATCTGCATCAATCATAAGGATTGCGTACTCATTTTTCTTAAGTAATACGTTTTCGTAGTCAACCCGTTTGGCATCCTTTGAAGCAAGGCTGTCAAACAGGCCGGCGCGGAACGTGACCCTCATCCGCTTATTCGCCGTCACAACGACAAAGTACCGGCCGCCGTCCGGGAAATCAAAGAGGAACTCTCCCCGTAATCCGTAAACGGCTCCTTCCTTCTTCATCTCAGAAAGGTTCGTACATTTCCTGCCGTCGCCGGAAACAAGCGGCTTGCCCTCGGCGTCATATACGGTGACGTCCGCTTTTCCGTCGTAACACACATAGCCGTATGCGTTTCGGATCTTCTGAAGCCTTGTCCCGTCCGCAAGAGCATCGAGAGCCGCAAGATAGTATTCGGGCGCGTGCGTAGCCGTCAGGGAAGCCGCGCCGCCACCCTGATCTTTCTCTTCTCCGCCGAGTCCGTCCAGATAATCCGAGACCGAAGGAAGCACATAATCAGCCACGGAAGAAGCCACGGATTTGTCACCGAGAATCACCGAGCGGATCGCATCCTGAGCAATTCTGTAATATACCGAAGGCGAACCGAGCAGGTCGGAAACAATCACAAGCGCACGGTCGAGCATGATGATATTGCCCGGATTGACCGAAACATTCTCTGCTTTTGCATATTCTCTGAGATTGGCGAGGAAGGCTTCTTCGTAGGTTTCATAGTCCTCATCGTGTAGCGGTGTAGGAAGCAAAAAAGTCAGTCCGTATCGGCCGTAGCCCCATTCGCCCGGAGCGACCTTCGGCACCACGTCCGCAGGATTCACAAACGAAAAGATATTTCCGTACAGTTCCTTCGCGCCCTCTTCGCTCTTACGAGTCACCAAAGGACACGCAAAGCAATAAGCATACAGGTTTTCGGGCTTCATGTTGCCGAGTTCTCCCCGCTCAGCCATTCGGTCCAGTTCAGCCGCTGCAAGATTACATACGGCCGCGCCTCTTGAATAACCGGTCAGAAGAACCGAAACCTTTTTATCCGCGGAAAGCTTTCTGATGTATTCGGGCAGTTCTTTTTCGATGATCTCAGCGCCTCCCAGGAAGCCCTGGTGGTCTTCAGTATTTCCGAGCGTGAAATTGCCCGCCCATTCCTTCTTGTAGTTTCCGCCGCGCACTACGACGACAACCAAAACGCTGTCCTCCGAAATCTCCCGCACGCCGTAAGCGTATCCGATTGTATCGGGTCCGGGGACTCCGTAATGCACGGTATTCTCGTCGTAGCGGATGCCCAACCGGTCAAACAACGGAAGCAGATTCGAAGCGTCGGACTGTTCGCCGTATCCGAATCCGGAAAATGCAATGCGCAGGGACAGTCTTGCGAGATCCATGTTCAGTTCGTAGGAAGAACAGCTGAAGAAGCTGTCCCGGTAGGTATACGAATACTCTGCCTGCTTCGGCTCCCCGAAATTGCCGCTTGTCTGATAGGGATAGTTTCCCTTAAGCTCTTCGGCGCGGCACGGATGCAGAAAAAGAGCGCAGAAAAGAAAGACCAGTAATAACAGTGCTCTTTCCGTTCTGCGCCGAATTCTTCTCATAAACTTATCCGAATCAGTTCTGTCCTTCCGTATATCTGATTTTCTTCTCCTCGAGGAAGCTTCTGATAACTCTTTCGCTGACACACTCCGTTGTGACAACCGGCACGCCGTCTACGATTCTCGTAACCGTGCCCGTCACCATGCCGGCAAGCGTTCCGTCCTTGGAAAGCACCGGAGCGCCGTTGTATCCTTTTGCGGAAAAGCCCGAAATTTCGAAGGAAAAGGTTCTTCCTTCTTCATTCTCTTTTGTTCTGACAACGATTCCGTCTGCCGGAAAAGGCGAAACGGAATGCTCTCCCGTCTGGGTCCAGACGATGTCGTCCTTCTCGCGTACATAAGCGTAATCGGAAAACTCCATGATTGGAAATCCGAGCTTCATCACGCTCATGCCGAGCTTGATTCCGGCATCCTTTTTCGGGAAAACGGCATACCCTCTGTAGGCGGGATTCTGAAACTCTCCGAAGCGAATCAGGGCGATATCGTAAAATGTATGCATTTCAATGCTAAGCCGCACGGTCTTCTCAAAGCATTTATAGAAATGGTACCGGAACTGAATCCGGCTCTCGCCTTTCGTATACTCGTACCGGCGTTCCAGGCGGTTCGTCTCAATCCGGAAATTGCTTTCGGGCGGAATGTCGGCACGTTCCTTTTTGAAGCTCTCGTAACGGCTGTTCACTCTCGCCGCACGCATGATTTCTTCCGCAACCTGTCTTGTCGTAACGGCTGCGCCTTCAGAGTTCACGAAGAAAAGTGCCGCAGTTCCGGGAATCACCTCCTCGGAACGATACAGTCTCGAAATGGTTTTTACGGGTCTCGTGTAGGCAGAAGCCCGTTCCGTGATATCTGCAAACATGCTTTCCTCCGACAATGAATTACTGAATCGGTCTGGTCCAGTATTCGTTATTGTACATATCCGTCAGTCTGTAAAGAATCTTAACTTTATAATCCTTCAGCTCCACATCGCTGACAACCATCTGCTCGGTCACGATGATCGGATCTCCGAAATAGTAACTGTCGGCATAGGTGCCGTCTTCGTTATAGTAGTCGCAAATGAAATCGATTTTGCTTCCGACAGTCAGCTCACTGAGTCCCTTTGCAACCGTATCGGTCTCGCCGTCCTTATAAACCGGAAGGACGCCGACGATGCTTCCGATGCCGTTTTCATCAAAGCTGACCTGAATCTCGCAACGCTCACCGTCAACCTCAGCCGGAATGTATCCGAAGAAGACTTCCTTTCCGTCAACAACGGAGGAATCGGTGTGGTAGTAAGGAACGACCTGATTGTTAACGGCAACCCAAGTCTTATCCGTATCGGCAACCAGATTTCCGTTTTCATCATACGAGAAAATGTTGTCGAGTCCGAGGTCGATGTATCCTTTTCCATCGTATACGAACATGTTCTTATCGACACGGTTGACTCTGCTCCAGTTCTCTTCAGTCAGAGTAAGAACATAATCGTTGCCCTTCTTCTCGAAACGAAGGTCTCCGCTCAGCATGTTATCGGATACATATGCGGCAAGCTCATCCGTGTCCTGATCCTTCAGGAACTCCGTCTCCTCCGGATTCAGTCCTTCGATGCTGCGGCCGCCGCTTAAGAAGCTTCCGAGGAGCGAAGAAAGAAGGTCTCCGCCTCCGCCGTCACCGCCGATTACGGAGCTGCCGAGATCGAACAGCGAACCGAGGGGTGAGCCGGAACCGCCGGCAGCAATCTGACCGGAGGTTTCCAAAGAAGCAAATTCGCGGATGCAGTTCGCATAATCGGAATCCATGCCGATCTGATTATACGTTCTGCAGGCGCTGTCAACGCTCGAGGTCTTCTGATAAGGGAAGTAAATCGAAACGCCGTACGCATTGGTCATATTCGTGGAAGTCCGGTTATACTTGACAGCGCCCTGAATGGCATTGGCAAGCGCCTTTCCTTCCTTGGTATTCATATTAAGAGCAAGGTTCGTAAGGTCAACCTGGTCGATTCTGGTGCTCTGTGCGAACTCTCTCGTGCCGGCACGTGCCTTCGATACGGTCTCATAGTCCTTCTCTTTCAGTTTGCCGCTGACGGACTTCGCGAAGTCGCTCAGCTTGTCGGGAACCGTATAGGCAAATTCCGCAAGGTCTACCAAAGAAAGCGTCGTCTTCTGGCCGCGGCACTTCGATGCGCAGGTCGAAACGAAATCGTCGATGATCGTCTTGCCGAGCGCCGTAGAGGCAACGGAGGTATTGTTGCCGAGCTGGGTGAGCCAGTTCGTGTAGTACCAGCCGATACCGGGTTCGGTCTCCTCGGAAGCAATCAGGTAATCGCCGTAGTTATCAAGCATAAGAGCCGTCTCGGCGGTAGCCATCAGACAGGCATCGAAACCGATGATGTCAAATGTCATGCCGGCCGACTTCAGTGCCGTATTAATGCCTGCCAGATTCATGGAGCCGGATCTGGAGTTCTTCTCGTCATAGCCGTAACCGCTGACCGATCCGCCGCCGTGGTCCCAAAGGATCAGGAAGTTGCGGTCCGCAGGGTATTTCTGCGCACAGTATTTTATGAAATCGGAAAGGTTTGTGGGATCCGTCATGGCCTTCTTGCCGAAGTTGGCTTCCAGTCTTGCGACGGAACCGGATTTCACCTGATAAATCTGATTCACATCGTTGGAGATGCCCTGTGTCTTCCATTGCTTGCAGCCGCCGGTCAGAACAATGATTCTCACATTGTCACCGAATCTTGCCGCCTTCATTTCGGCCAGGTCATTCGTTGCCATGCCGTACTTGGACTCAAGATCGGTACCGCACATGTAAATCATGATCGTAACGGTATCCTTGCCGTTGCCCTTCAATACGGTTCTCTTATCTCTTGCACCCTTTACAACGGTCTGGTCAACCTTCTGCGTGGGTGTAGGGTTCTGCGGCTGTGTCGCGACAATCTCCGTACCGGGATCGCCGCCGTCATCCGAACCTCCGCCGAGTAAACCGCCGAGCAAACCGCCGAGGTTACCCTTGGAGCCCAAAAGCAAAAGAATAATCACAAGGAGTATCGAACCGCCGCCTGCGGCTCGCTTAATGCCTGAGCCTCCGAACGACGAACCGCCCGGATTCACGGAATTGCCAGAACCGGAACCGTATCCCTGTCCGACGGGACCGGTGCCGAGACCGTCTCCTCTTTTATGTACATCTGCGCCTGTTCCGGTAACATTCTTTTTTCTGCCGGTAGGTCTGTTCTGATCCATATGCTGCCTCCTGAAACATGCGTCCCTTCCGGAAGGGCCTTCCCTCCGGACTCATAGGAAAATTATACCACGATTTAATGACTGCTTCAATAAAAAAATCGGAACCGGACGGAACCGGTTCCGATTGAATCAATCTGTAATGGAATTACCGCTTATTCTTCTGAAGGAATTCCGGAATCTTAATTCCGCTTCCGGAGTTCTCTTTTGCTTCCGGTTTCTTGATTACCGGAGCAGCGGCTTCTTCATGAGGCGTCTGTACGAATACGGGCTTCGGAGTCTGAACAACGGGGCTCGGAGCCGGAGCGGGACTTACGGGCTGGGATACGGGCTTCGCTACGGAAGAAGTGGTACGGCTGTTCATGAAGCCGAAACCGGTATATCCCGGAGCGGCAGCCTGAGACTTTTTCTGTGTGTTTCCGCCGTAGTAGTTTCCGCGGGATGCGGAAGACTGGCTGGAACCCTTGCTGGCCGTCTCGTCAAGACCGGTTGCGATAACCGTGATGCGGCACTGGTCCGGAATCGTCTCATCGTACATGGCACCGAAGATGATGTTTGCATCCTCTCCGCAAAGCTCCTGTACATAAGTAGCAGCCTCGTTAACCTCGATCAGGCTGACAGCACCGGCAATCTGAAGGATGACATGGCTTGCGCCCTCGATGTTCGTCTCAAGAAGCGGGGATGTGGTAGCCTGCTTAACGGCTTCCATGCACTTGTCGTCACCGGTTCCGTAACCGATACCGATGTGGGCAATGCCCTTGTCCTTCATTACGGTCTGTACATCCGCGAAGTCGAGGTTGATAAGAGCCGTATCATTAATCAGATCGGTGATGCCCTGAACACCCTGCTGCAAAACCTCATCGGCTTTTCTGAGAGCTTCCGGCATCGTCGTACGACGGTCAACAATCTCAAGCAGACGGTCATTCGGAATTACAATTAAGGTATCAACGTGCTGACGGAGTCTCTCAATGCCGGAAAGCGCATTGGCCATACGCTGCTTCGCTTCGAAACGGAACGGCTTCGTAACGATACCGACAGTCAGAACGCCGAGCTCCTTCGCAATCTGCGCTACGACGGGAGCCGCACCGGTACCGGTACCGCCGCCCATTCCGCAGGTGACAAATACCATATCGGCACCCTTAATCATCTGGGTTAATTCTTCTTTACTTTCTTCTGCAGCCTTCTCTCCTACGTCGGGCTGAGAACCGGCACCCAATCCCTTGGTCAGCTTCTCGCCGATCTGAATGCAGGTCGGAGCCTTACAGTTCTTCAGATGCTGGCGGTCTGTATTCACACATACGAACTCAACGCACTGAATGCCCTCTTCGATCATTCGGTTAACCGCATTATTACCTGCGCCGCCGACACCGATTACAATAATTCTTGCACCGGCTTCTCTCTCATCACCTTTAATTTCAAGCAAGGGTTTGTCCTCCTAAATATTATATATGACGGGGCGAAAAATCGCCCGCACCTGACAAAAATCTAATAATACTATAGTACGAAAACTCGTGAGATGCAAGTAGAATTTTGAAAAACATTGACTTTTTTTAAATTTATTCTACATGCTGTTACTTTTTCGATTTTTATTCTACAGACTGTCATTCTATACGTGTAGCATTTACATTATCCGTGATATTCTCGACATTTTCCATATGAAATTCGTATTTTACCTCTGTGCCGCCGATTCTGTCGAGAATTCCGCGTATCATGGTGATCTGAACGTCGTATGCATCCCTCGTTCCGAGGTCAAAGCGGTTGCCGTCACACCATAATATGACCTCATCTTCTTCTCCGAAATGTATCTCGGATGCAGTAATTTCGCTTTTCTGCAGCTGTCGTACGATATTCATGACAACACGGGCAAGATTCGACTTCTCCGTTTCGAACGTCTGATACATCGTGACCCTTGAGTAGGTCAGTCCGGTGATGACCGGCAGTTTTTCCACATTTTCTGTTTTTGAAGATACGATGACTCCGTCGGCATCAAAGTACAGAAAAAAGTTCATCTCCTGTATACAGCCGATCGGCATTTTCTCATAAGCACGTATTTCGATCTTCCCTTCCCCGGTCACATTGACGGTGATTTTCTCCAGATAAGGGAGTGTCGGAACCTTTTTATACTTGTAATACCATTTGGTGAGAATCCAGTAATTGTGATACCATTTGTTGAGCACGCAGTCACGAATTTCTTTCTCCGTATACCGCTGACTCATTCCGATGACGGTTACCGAAACATCCGTTTCCGGATCGATCCGGTACTTTTTCTTGAGAATGACAAAGAATAAGATGGACAGAAGCAGTACCGCAAGAAGCACAAACATCAAAAACTTCAGAAATCTTTCGCTTTTTCTTTCAAGCCTGACGACTTTCGCCATATGTTACTCCCTATTGCGGCAGCTGCGCATTATAATCAATCTGATTGGATACATTGAGAACAAGGCCCATTTCGAGCATCAAAAAGGCCAGAGAACTGCCTCCGTAGCTGATGAACGGAAGCGGAATTCCGGTAGAAGGAATCGTATTGGTCACAACGGCGATGTTTAAAATAGCCTGTAACGCAATCTGGACAAATACGCCGACGCAGATCAGCGAACCGAAAAGATCGGGGGCATTTACCGCGATTTTATAGATTCTGATGAGTAAAATGATATAGACGCAAATCAGCAAAAGACCGCCGACAATTCCGAGCTCCTCGACGATACACGTAAAAATCATGTCAGTATGAACTTCGGGAATGTATCCGAGCTTCTGAATGCTGTTACCAAGTCCCTTGCCGAACCAGCCGCCGCTCGCGATGGCATAAAGGCCCTGCAGAATCTGGTAACCGCCCGGTGTGTTTTCAATATCCTTCCAGACATCGATTCGGGCAAGACGATATCCTTTGAAATGAATGAACAGGATTCCGATAAGTAAAACCGCGCCGAGAACGGCAAGGAAATACAGAAGCTTCCGGCTTGATACGAACGGAACAACCAAAACGATTCCGCCGATGATTGCGGCCGTCGTCAGATTTTCCAAAGCGATCAGGCCGATGACCGGAGCCGTGAAAACAAGCAGTCTTGCATAACCCGAGAAGCGGTCGAGACGTTTCGGGGACACATAAACAATGTAGGCAGTCATCAGAACGATCATAACCTTCGAAAGTTCCGACGGCTGAAGCTTGAAGAAACCGATCGGGATCCAGCGGTTGGAGCCGTTGGTTCCGTCACCGATCTTCAAAACGAGAATCTGCATAACGAAGCAGACGACATAGGCAATCGTCAGGATGCTGATCTGCACCTTCTTCGTGCCGAACTTCTGGATATACCAGTGATAATCGAACTTGGAAACAAGAATCATGACGATTGTGCCGCCGACGGCGAAAATCGCCTGGTTTCTGACGAACAACGTGGCGTTGTCATAGTATTTCGTTGCATTGAAGGCACTGATGCTGTAAATCATCACAAGGCCGAAGCACGTCAAAAAGAGGATCAGAAACAAAAGGGTGTAGTCATAGTAATGCTTTTCCGCACTCACCTTTTTTCTGTCCTCGCGTCCGCCGTCTTCCTTGCGCAGCGCATTCTTAATTGTCGATAAATCCTTAGCCACGTATGTTCCTCTTCGTCATCAGTCGGGAAGCGCTCTCACAAGATTCTTGAAGATCTCGCCCCGCTCCTCGTAGTTTTTAAACATTCCCCAGCTTGCGCAGCACGGAGAAAGCAGTACGGCGTCGCCGCTCTTCGCATTATCGTAACAGTAGCGCACAGCCTCTTCCATGCTGTTCACACGAACGATATCGGAAAATCCCATGCGTCTTGCCGTTTCCTCAATCTTATCGGCAGTCTGCCCCATCAGGATAAGTGTTTTGACTTTTCCGGGGAATGTGGCGATCCATTCGTCATAAACGGAGCCCTTGTCATATCCGCCGCCGATCAGAAACGTCGGTCTTGTCATGGCCTTAACGGCCTGAATCGAAGCATCGGGATTTGTACCCTTTGAATCGTTATAATACAGTACGCCGTTCTTTGTAGCTGTATATTCAATCCGGTGCTCAACGGCGACAAAGTTACGGAGCGCTTCTCTGATCAGGTCCATCGGAACCTTCATCGAAATGCCGGCAGCAATGGCTGCCATCGCATTTTCGTAGTTGTGCTTTCCGATGATGTTCATCTCATGCACATTGATAACGGCCTCTTCTTTCATTCCGTCGTTGTACATGATCAAATCGCCGGAAAGATACAATCCTCTTTTTAACACGCGGGAGCTGCTGAACCAGAAAATCTTCGTGTGAAGATTCTTGGCTCCTTCCCGAAGTCTTTCATCCTCATAGTTTAAAATGCAGACCTCACCGGGCGTCTGATTTGCGGCGATGTTGAACTTTGCCGCGGTATAGGCCTCCATCGTATGATGGCGGTTCAGATGATCCGGCGTAATGTTCAGGATCATGCTGACGCACGGGTGAAACTCTTCGACGGATTCAAGCTGGAAGCTGCTCATTTCGGCAACCGTAACGCTGTCATCGGTCATCTTCTTTGCAAAATCGGTATAAGGCGTGCCGATGTTTCCGACCACGAAAACCTTTTCAAAATAAAGCTTCATAATCTCACCGGTAAGCGCCGTTGTCGTCGTCTTTCCGTTCGTTCCGGTAACGGCAATCAGCTTGCCTTTCGCGAAACGGTAGGCAAGTTCAACCTCGCCCCAGATCGGCACATCGGCCTCATCAAGTCTTAACAGAAACGGAAGGTCACGCGGAACGCCGGGGCTCACAATCACGAGCTCCGCCTGCTCCTCAAGAGATTTCGGAAACTCTCCGATCAGAATCTTGCCTGAGAAATCCGTACCGATTTTTTCGCGCACTTCATTCGGATCAAGCTTTTCGTTGCCGTCGTAAAGCGTGATGTCCGCGCCCTCTTCGGTCAGAAGCCTGCAGGCGGAAATGCCGCTCTTACCGGCACCGATGATAACGACCTTCTTGTCTTTAAGTTCCATCTTTTTGCTCCTTATGCCAATCAATGATTATGCTCGTCGGGACCCGTAACCTCTCCCGCGACTTCATCTTCATGCTCGATCTCCACGCCGTAATCGATTTCTCCGTCGGACGGATACAAACCGAGATGCGGCAGAATATCCTTTAAGATTTCGGACGTCAGCTGCGTGGCAGGCGTACTCTTATTGTGCAGTTCTTCGTTATGTACCTCATCGATGACCACATAGATGACAACCTGAGGATTCTCTGCAGGCACGCTTCCGATGAAGGAAACGATGTAACGGCCTTCCGAACGAATCCCCTTCTGTGCGGTACCGGTCTTTCCGCCGACATCATAACCCTTTACGGCAGCCTTCTTCGCCGTACCGCCGCGAACAGTTTCCAGCGTTGCTTTTCTGATGAATTCCGCAGTGGATTTCGAAACCGTACGGGCTGCAATCGTATTTTTCGCTTCATATACGGTTGCGCCTTCGGAATTGACGATCTTCTTCACAACATGAGGCGTGTAATAGTATCCGCCGTTCACGATTGAGCTGTATGCAGCAGCCATCTGAACCATCGTCACGTTGAAGCCCTGACCGAAGCTGCTCGTTGCAAGCTCAACCAGGTTCAGGTTCGAATCGGGAATCAATATGCCCTTTTCCTCGGCCGTCAAATCGATTCCGGTCGGATAACCGAAGCCGAACCGCTCCTGATAGGACCTAAAGGTAGTCTTCCCGAGCTTAGCGGAGATGTCGATCATCGCCATATTGCAGGAATACATCAGGGACTGTTCAAGCGTAACATCGCTGTGCTTTGCGTTACATTTAATCTTATACTGGTCGAGTTCGGTAAGACCCGCGCACCAGTATTTGCTGTCCGGCGTCGCAGCGCCCTCTTCCAATGCTGCGGCAACGGTAATGCACTTAAACGTCGAACCCGGTTCAAATGTATACTGGATGCAGAAATTCTTCCAGATCGCGTCAAGGCGTTTCTGTCTCTCCTTAAGAGCAGCCTTTTCGGCCTCGTTCTCATCGTCCGTGCCGTTCCCGCCGTCCCCCTCGCCGTTGCCGTTTTCGTCGTTTCCTGCGTCCCCGGCTTTGTCGGCGTTATTGCTTGTGGACTGTGTATTGTTGTTCGGAGTCTCCTCCGGAAGATAGAACGGATTATTCAGGTCGAAGCCTTCGTTGCTCGCCATCGCATATATTTCACCGTTATTCGGGTTCATGACGATGACGCCGATGTTCTCGCATCCGTATTCCGCATTAAACTGCTTAATATGCCGCTCCACAGCGGTCTGAACCGCAACGTCAATCGTGGAGAAAACCGTATCGCCGTCGGTTGCGGGCCATGTCTTTTCAACCAAATTCAGCTCGTTGTCGTAATAACCGCTCTCACGTCCGGACTTACCGGTCAGATAGCTGTCGTAAAGCTTCTCGATGCCGATGCCGGTGGAGTGATCGGAGTTGATAAATCCGACGACATGCGACGCCAGGCTTCCGTAAGGATATACACGGGTGAACTTGGTTTCAAACCAGACACCCTTAACAACCTTATGGTTGGCTTCCTGTAATTCGTTGAAGTGCTTGACTTCCTCGTACGGACGGTCCTTCAAAAGGATGATGTACTTGCTGTCCGGCTTATCCTTGAGGATTTTCTGGAGATCGGCCGCATTTACCGGGAATGCCTTCGTGATGGCATTTACCGTCGGCTCCACGAACATGCCTTTATTGGCATTTACGACGCTCGGGTCGAGGATGACATTATAGGTCACGACATTCTTCGCGAGCACGGCGCCGTTTCGGTCGAGAATCTTGCCGCGCTCGTAAGGGATGTTCGTGTTGATGTAGCTTTGATGGCTCAAAACGGCGTTCGAATAATCGATACCGTGCTTCTGCCTGAGAATCATGATCCGGATGATCAGGATGAAAAATGCGACCAAAACAACGCAAAAAACAAGCAAGAATCTTGCTTGCATTTTGCGGGTAAAGATTTTCTTTTTCTTTTTACGGCCCAAAGTGCCGTGCGTTTCGGCTGCACTCATCGGAGCATTCTCTCCTTAAAACGGGATTATTTCAGCAAACGGCGCAGAACCTTTGTAACGGTATCCGTTGTGCCTTCCTCTGCGGCCTCCGGAACATCGGCATACTGTCTGACGTAACCGCCGCCGACGCACTCGAATTCCACAACCATATTCTCATTCGGATATACCATACCGAGCTTTCCTACGGCAATTTCGTATACCTCGTTCAGGTTGATGTCGTCTGCGATTGCGTAAAGCAGATCGTTGTTCTCACCCTGAATTGTCTTGTACTCTTTGTTCAGCTTCGTAAGAGCCTTATCGAGCTCCGTAACCTGACCTTTTACCCGGAGATACCGCATGCCGCAAAAGGCAATCATTGCAACAGCGATGCAGATGATGCCGAGCGTGAAGAAATCCATCTCGCGGCGGAAACCGACGAGCGGTCTTCTGTTCAGTTCTCTCTTCGGCTCCCTGACGGTCTCGCGTCCGGTGTCGGGTGCGGTCTCGGGCCGGTATGCGGGCTTTCTTACGGTGTTGCCGTCAATGTAAGCCTGGTTCTGTATTCTCGTATTTCTCTTTACGTTCTGATTTCTTTCCTGATAAGCTGCCATGGCGGCAATCTCCTTTCCTATTCTATCACATTTTCGAAAATGCGCAACTTCGCACTTTTAGATCTCGGATTTTCTTCCGTTTCCTGTTCGCTCGGAAGAATCGGCTTCTTTGTAACAACTGTTCCGAGCGGCTTTCTGCCGCACATGCAAATCGGAAGCTTCGGTGGGCAGATGCAGGGGTTTTCGGCTTTTTTGAAAGCGGATTTGACGATTCGGTCTTCGAGGGAATGGAAGGTGATGATGCAAAGCCTTCCGCCCGGCTTAAGCACCCGGATCATTCCGTCGAGGGATTCCGATAATACGCTGAGCTCTCGGTTGAGTTCAATCCGAATCGCCTGAAAAGTTCTTTTGGCGGGATGTCCGCCGGTCATTCTCACTTTGGCGGGGATGGCTGCCTTGATGATTTCGACCAGTTCCCCGGTGGTTTCGATTCTCTTCTTTGCCCGATACGCTGCGATGTGCTTGGCGATGTTCTTCGCGAAGGGATCTTCTCCGTAATCTCTGATAATCCGGTAAAGCTCCTGCTCGCTCATGTCGTTCACAAGGTCTTCCGCGGTTCTTTCTTCCCGGTCATCCATCCGCATGTCAAGCCTTGCATCGGCCATGTAGGAAAACCCTCTCTCGGATGTATCCAGCTGATAAGAGGAAACGCCGAGGTCCAAAAGAATTCCGTCAACTTTCTCTATTCCGAGATTTCCGAGTTCGGAAATCATATTCTCGTAATTGTTACGGACAATCGTCACGCGGTCCTTGAAGGGCTCGAGCCTCTTCGTTGCGGCTTCAATCGCATCTCCGTCACGGTCGATTCCGATGAGCCTTCCGGTCGTCAGCCGCTTCGCAATTTCGTAGGAATGTCCTGCGCCGCCGAGCGTTCCGTCTACATATATTCCGTCGGGCTTAATGTTCAGTCCCTCGATGACTTCCCAAAGAAGAACGGAACGGTGTTTGAATTCTCCCATGTCCGCCTCCTCAGAAGCTGATGCCGTACTCGCTGAGATTCTCTACGATTTCATCTACGGATTCAAAGCTGTCAAGCGCTTCGAAACGTTCCTTGCTCCAAACTTCAACCTTATCGATCATGCCGACCAGAACAACGTCCTTATCGATGCCGGCCCGTTCGCGAAGTGCTGCGGGAATCAGCGTTCTGCCCTGCTTATCCACATCACAGCTTGCGGCGTTGGCCATGAAGTACCGCTTCGTTCTGCGGTAATCTATCGTTCCCGGAAGCTTTTCAAGCTGTTCCGTGAACTTGTCCCAACCGTCATCGGAGAAAATGTACAGACAGCCGTCCATGCCAAGTGTCACGATAAAGCTCTCGCCCAAGACTTCACGAAGCTTGGAAGGAACAATGATTCGGCCCTTGGCGTCGATGGTATGCTCGAATTTTCCGGCGAGTTTGTTCATTGAATCTCCACTTTGTATCATTTTTGTGGCAAAATACTCCATTTCGCTCCACATCTTTACTATACAAATGTTTCTTTCAAATTGCAAGCATTTTTTTATGATTTTTTTACATTTTGTTCGATTTTTCGGCCCGACGAAAAAAATACGGCCTCCGGACAGTTTTTGTGCTGTCCGAAGACCGTATTTTCCTCTTCGAATAAAGAAAAACACCCGCCGTTAAGCGGGTGCTTCATGATTAATTTCAGTCGTTTTTTCCTTCTGTGGCTGCCTTCTTCTTTCTGTTCATCAAAAACAGAATTCCGTACAGCAAAACGCCGATTGCGACAAGAACCGCACTCAGTGCCTGCGAAACCGGTATTTCCGTATTAAACAGGAACAACTGGTCGGTGCGGAGTCCTTCAATCCAAAACCGTCCGATTCCGTAGCCGATCAGGTATAATAATCCGATTTCACCGTGGAACTTCTTATGCTTCGTGTAAAGAATCAGAAGCACCAGAAGAACAAGATTCCAAACGGATTCATAAAGGAACGTCGGGTGCACCTGAATGAAGGTACCTGCATCGGTCACAATGGCATTTTCCCGAATCTTCATAACGTTCTCAAGTGCCTGCGGCTTTCCGGCAAAAAGATTGTTGACATACTCAACGCTCGCGGAAGGATTGAAGCAGTAAGCTGCATCCCGGACGTCGACCCGCATCGCGAACAGGCTGTTCGTATACGTTCCGAAGCATTCACGGTTGAAGAAATTCCCCCAACGGCCAATGACCTGTCCGGTTAAAAGACCGAGAATCGCCGTGTCCACAAACTGCCCGATATTCAGTTTTTTGATTTTGGCAAATACGATTGCCGTCGTTATGCCTCCGATGACACCGCCGTAAATGGCAAGTCCTCCGGTGCGGAGGTTAAAGACCGAAAGCGGCCTGTCGGCAAACTCTTTCCAGTTGAAAATGACATAATAAAGTCTTGCGCAGACTACGCTGATGATGATGGCAATGATCGTAAAGTCCAGATACTTCTCGGCATCCTGACCTGTTCTTCTTGCCGTCCACTCCGCCACAAGATATCCGAGAATCATCCCGAGACCGATGATGATTCCGTAAAATGCGATGCGGAAATCGAATATTGTGATACTGTCGCGGACATTTTTAAAGTATAATCCCAGATTCGGAAACCCGATATCCGTAAAGCCGAATTGTAAGCCGGGCATATCCCGTTCTCCTTTCAGTCCTAAACGTTAAAGCGGAACAATATAACATCTCCGTCCTTCACGACATATTCCTTTCCCTCGGAGCGAACCAGGCCTTTTTCTTTGGCTCCGGTCATGCCGCCGCAGGCAACCAGATCGTCATAGGCGACAACTTCCGCCCGGATAAAGCCCCGTTCGAAGTCCGTATGAATCTTGCCTGCCGCCTGAGGAGCCTTCGTACCCTTCGTAATCGTCCAGGCTCTCGTCTCGTCCGGTCCGGTCGTTAAGAAACTGATCAGACCGAGCAGATGGTAGCTTGCGCGAATCAGCTTTTCAAGGCCCGCTTCCTCAAGTCCCATCTCCGTCAGGAATTCCTTACGTTCGTCTTCCTCGAGCTCGGAAATTTCCTCCTCCAGTCTTGCGCAGATGACAAATACCTCGGAGCCTTCTTCCTTTGCAAACTCGCGAACCTTCTTTACGTAAGGATTATTCACGCCGTCATCGGCAATGTCGTCATCCGAAACGTTCGCCGCATAGATGACGGGCTTTCTCGTAAGAAGCGAATAGCCTCTGAGCCATCCGTTTTCATCGTCGTCATCGGTGGTATACTCGCAGGCCTTTTTGCCGTCCTCGAGAAGTTCCTTGATCTTCTTGAGCATCTCGAATTCCTTGGCCTGCACTTTGTCAAAGCTTGCCGCTCTTCCGACCTTCGCGATACGGCGCTCAACCGTGTCGAGGTCTGCAAAAATCAGTTCGAGATTGATGGTTTCGATATCTCTTACGGGGTCAATGTTGCCGTCCACGTGGATAATGTTCGGATCCTCAAAGCAGCGTACCACATGCACGATTGCATCCGTCTCACGGATATGCGAAAGGAACTGGTTCCCGAGTCCCTCACCTTTAGAAGCTCCCTTTACGAGTCCCGCAATGTCGACAAATTCCACGACAGCGGGAATCGTGCGCTTACTCTTATGCATTTCCGTAAGTACGTTAAGCCGCTCATCCGGCACCGTAACGACACCCACATTCGGGTCAATCGTACAGAACGGATAGTTGGCCGATTCCGCGCCTGCCCTTGTCAGGGAATTGAACAATGTGCTCTTCCCGACATTGGGAAGTCCGACGATTCCTAATTTCATGAATCTTTAATCTCCTTCAAATACCGTTATTTCCGATCAGCGAAGCGGAGCACCTTTGCCGCCTGCCTTATTCTTGAGAATCTTCTCGAAGGCGGTCACATTTTCCGCAATGTCGCCGCGGAATACGGAGCTTCCGGCAACAATCGTGTCGGCGCCTGCCTCGAGAATATCCTTTACGTTATCAAGCGTAATGCCGCCGTCCACCTCAAGTAACGGAGGCTTCTTCATGCCGGAAATCATCTTCCGGACTTTTTTAAGCCGTTCATAGGTTTCGGGCAGAAGCTTCTGTCCGCCGAAGCCCGGCTCGACCGACATGATCAGAATCAGATCAACGTCCTCAATATAATCTTCAAGCACCGAGACATCGGTTCCGGGCTTAATCGTAATTCCGACTTTTTTACCGGTCTCGCGGATTGCCGTAAGCGTCTCTTTGACATTCCCGCATGCCTCATAATGCACGGTAATCAGATCCGCGCCTGCTTCCGCAAACGTTTTCACATAGCGAATCGGCTCCTTAATCATCAGATGCACATCGAGAAACATATCCGTTTTCTTACGAATGCTTTGCAGAACGGGAATGCCGAAGCTGATGCTCGGAACGAACAGTCCGTCCATCACGTCGAAATGCAGGAAATCGGCACCGGCTTTCGATACGGCGGCAATCTGTTCGCCCAAAATGTTGAAATCCGCCGCCAGAATGGACGGGGACAGCCGGTTGATTCCGGAATCTTTCATGACTCCACTTCCTTTCGCAGGTTACATTTATCGTTTCTTAGAAGAAATCAGTTCATCGTATAAAACCGAATAGCTTTCGTAACGTTCCGGCTCGATTCTGCCGGCCTTCAGAGCTTCCTTTACCGCGCAGCCGGGCTCCTTTTTATGGGCACAGTCCGGGAATCTGCACTGCTCTCTGTAATCATTAAACTCCGGATAAAACCGGTCCAGTTCTTCCGGCCTGATGTCCGGAAGAAACAGGGAACTGAATCCGGGTGTGTCGCAAAGATAAGTGTCCTTAGCGACATACATCAGCGTGGAATGACGTGTCGTATTCCGGCCGCGCATGATCTTTTCGGAAAGCTCACCCGTTTCGGCGCAGGCCTCGGGATTCGCAAAATTCATGATCGTGGATTTGCCGACGCCGGAAGGTCCGGCCAAGACCGTCGTCTTATTAAGAAGTGCCTGATACACGCCGTCCATTGAGCCTGCGTCATTGGCTTTTGCGAATACGACATCTGCGCCGCTTCCCCGGTAAATCCGTTCGAACCTCTTCAGTTCCTCTTCGCTTGCTTTATCCGTTTTGTTGAAACAGATAACAACCGGAACGTTCTCCGTCTGCATCCAAAGAAGAAATCTGTCCAAAAGGTTCAGATGCGGCTCGGGATCGCGCACGGCAAATACGATCATTGCCTGATCGACATTTGCCACCGCGGGACGGATCAGCGAGTTTCTGCGCGGAAGGATTTCCGTGATATTTCCCTCGTTCCCGCCGATTATGGCAAGCTTCACGTTATCGCCGACAAGCGGACGAGTTCCGTTATATCGCAAAATGCCCTTGGCCCGGCAGTTCACCGGACCAAGGTCCTCAACATAAACCTGATAGAGTCCTCCGACTCCCTTTACAATTTTACCGGTTGTCTCCATCATGCCTGCCATGTCAGTTTCCTTCGCCGTCCTGCCCGTCGGGTTCTGTCGTATCGGGAGGCGTCGGTTCCGGAGAAGGCGTAGGCGTAGGTGAAGGCGTCGGGGTAGGCGTAGGCGTGGGCTCCGGGCCCTTGCTTACGAAGATCGTGATCGTAGCGCCCTTCTTAACCGAAGTATTGTCGCCCGGCGTCTGGTCAAATACGACGCCTGCTTCAACAGAGGAATACTCCTCTTTAATCTCATATTTCAACTCTTCTGCCTTAATGGCTTTCTCGGCAGAAGCAACCGACATGCCGATGACACGCGGCACGGTCACCATCTCGGGTCCCAACGAGTATGTAATCACAATCTCGGAGCCCTTCTTAACTTCCGTTCCGGCCGGGGGATTCGTTCCGAGGACGGTTCCGATCTCGCGGTCGTCATAAGCGCCGTCTTCGCGGGAAATGATAAGCTGCGCGAGAAGTACTCTGGCTTTATCAAGAGGCATCCCCTTCACATCCGGAATGACCATGTTTCCTTTACCGATGCTCAATGTGAGGACGACCTCCGAGCCGTTAGACAAGGTAGAACCTTCCGCCGGCGTCTGCTCGCAGACGCTGTCCTCCGGGATATTCGGATTGACGCTCTTGGCTTCCGCTGTCTTGATATTCACTTTGACGTCGAGTTCCATCAGCTTCGCATAAGCCTGCACATATGTCTGTCCGACGAGATTCGGCATCATAGCCGATTTCGGAGCTTCGGTAGGCGTGGGCGTAAAGGTGACATGCTTTGTCGGATTTAACAGATTGCCGGCATTGTTACGATTAAAAATGCCCGTAGTCTTATTGACAACCATAATGACGATGATGGCAACGGCACCCATCAGAAGAATGCTGCTGATGAGTCCGACCTTCTCCATGATGCTTCCGACATCATCGATGTCGTCATCGGGATTCTCGTCGATTCTTCTGTGACCGACGGCCGCGGCTCTTCTCGGATCTTCGTCCTCATCGTCGCTGTCGTCATCATCGAAAAGCGCAACCTTTGCACCGTTTTTAATCTGCTTCAGCTCCGGAGCGGTAATCTGCTTTGTCGGAGAATCCGAAACCTGGGTGCTGACCGTCTTTACGAAATTACCGTCCGGATTGTTCACCGAAAGTTTTAAATCCGCAATCAGCTCTCCGACCGTCTGATAACGGCGCTCGGGCTTCTTGCTCATGCACTTGCGGACAATCTTCTCCACCGCAGGAGAAATGTTCGGATTCATTTCGGAGATCGGCGCAGCCGTGTTATTGATCTGCGCAATCGCAACGGAAACATTGCTGTCTCCGACAAACGGCAGCTTGCCGGCGAGCATCTCGTACATTGTAATGCCGAGGGAATAGATATCGCTTCGCTCGTCACTGTAACCGCCTCTTGCCTGCTCGGGCGAGAGATAATGAACGGAACCGATTGCCAGCTCCTGAATCGTGTTGCTCGTTGTCGCTCTGGCAATACCGAAGTCGGCAACCTTAACTTTTCCTTCACGGGACAGGATGATGTTCTGCGGCTTGATGTCACGGTGTACGACATGCTTTGCATGCGCCGCCTCAAGGCCCTGTGCAATCTGAATTGCAATGCCGATGGCTTCCTTAAGATCCAACTGTCCGCGTTTCTCGATATAACGTTTCAGCGTGATTCCTTCCACCAGTTCCATGACGATATAGTGCAGATCCCCCTCGTCGCCGACATCGTAAACGCTTACGATGTTCGGATGGGTCAGACCCGCACAGGATTCGGCTTCCTTACGGAAGTTCGTCACACATTTCGGATCGCTGGAGTATTCCGGTTTCAGAAATTTGATCGCTACCATGCGGTTTAACCGGTGACATTTGGCTTTGTATACGTCTGCCATGCCGCCGGAACCGATTTTCTCAATGATTTCGTAGCGTTCACCCAGAAACATGCCCGGTGTAATCATTTGAAGTGCATCCTTTCTTAATTAAATCCCCGTTTGCTGTCTCATACCTTCATTAAAATGATGGTGATATTGTCTTTGCCCCCGTTTTCATTGGCCATGAAAACCATCTTCTCGGCGATGTCCGAAACGTCCTCATACTCGCTGACAAGTTTCAAAAGCTCGCCTTCCTCTACCATCTCCCAAAGACCGTCCGAGCAAAGGAGAATGTAATCTCCCCGGTTCACACGGATTTTGTAAAAATCGGGACTTACAACGGTTCTCGTGCTTAACGCTCGAAGAACAACGTTCTTCTGCGGATGGAACCGCGCCTCGTCCTTCTTTAATTCCCCGTTTCTGACCATCTCGCCTACCAAAGAGTGATCCTCGGTAATCTGCTGGATTCGGTCATTTACGATATACAAACGGCTGTCGCCGATGTTTGCGATTAACAGATATCCGTCCGAAAGCAGAGTTGCCATGACAAATGTGGTGCCCATGCCTTCATATTCCCGCTGCGTCTTCGCTTTGGCAATCAATTCCTCATTGGTTGTCTTCAAAGCGGCCTCGATGGCGGAAATCGGCGTTCTTTCCTTGCTTTCACGAATCAGATTCACGAAACGTTCCACGGAAAAGCGGGAAGCAAAATCGCCGGCGTTGTGTCCGCCCATGCCGTCTGCAACGATGTACAGATTCGGCAGGATTCCCACAGGCTCATCCGAACAATAGTAAAAGTCCTGATTCATGCTTCGTTTGTTACCGACATTGGTTAACGCGATGGCCTTCATCCCTTGTGCTCCTCCTCAAAATGTCTGCGCAACTGGCCGCAGGCGGCATTGATATCCGTGCCCATTTCCCTTCTAATAGTAACATTTATGCCGGCTTTTTCAAGTAAATTCTGAAAAGTTAATACATTTGTAATATGTGACCGGCGGTATTCCCGCTCCTCTACGGGGTTCACGGGAATCAGATTTACATGGCATTTTCGACCGCGAAGAAGGGCAATCAGTTTCCTTGCATGCTCGGGTGTATCGTTCACATCCCGGATGAGACTGTACTCTGTCGTCATCCTTTTTCCGGTCTTTTCGATATAGTAATCGACGGCTTCCATGACCTCGGAAAGTGAGTACTTTTTCGCTACGGGCATAAGCCTTTTTCGAAGCTCGTCGTCCGGCGCGTGAAGCGAAAGCGCAGGTGTGATGCCGAGGTCCTCGTCCGCGAGTTTCTTAAGCTTATCCGCAAGACCGCAGGTCGAAACGGTGATGTTTCTTCTGCTGATGTTAAGCCCGTCCTCTGCAGAAAGCATCTTGACGAACCGGATCAGATTGTCGTAATTGTCAAGCGGTTCTCCGGTTCCCATGACGACAACGTTGCTGACCCGCTCGCCGGTATCCCTCTGCACCGAATATACCTGATCGAGCATTTCCGCTGTCGAAAGATTCCGAACAAGCCCGCCGATTGTCGAAGCGCAGAACGTGCATCCCATGCGGCAGCCTACCTGAGACGATATGCATACGGAATTTCCGTGATGATACCGCATCATGACGCTTTCGATGACGTTTCCGTCGGCAAGCCGGAACAGATACTTTCTCGTGCCGTCCTTTTCGGAAAGAAGCATGACTTCTTTTTGCAGGCAGGTGTAATCATACTCTTCGGCAAGCTTCTTTCGAAGGCCTTCCGAAAGGTTGGTCATCTCCGAAACGGAGGACGCAAGCTTTTTATGCATCCATTCGTACATCTGGGAGGCCCGGAAGCGTTTCTCTCCGATTCGAAGCAACTCGGTTTCCAGCTCTTCCTTCGTCAGATTTTTCAAATCAAGCCTGTCCATCCGACTCTCCGTTTCTTTGAAATAATGCCGTGAAGAATCCGTCCGTTCCGTCCTGCGGAAACAGCTGCAGGCGCCCGTCGTGATACCGTTTCCGGAGTTTCTCCGGCACCCGCTCTGAAAAATGCGACGCCGTAAATCCCTTCGTCAGGATATAATCGGCCTGATCGTCATTCTCCTCTTTCGTGATTGTGCAGGTCGACAGACACAGATACCCGCCGGGCTTCACATAACTTACGGCCGCGCTCAGAATGCTTCTTTGAATATCCGCAAGCACTTTGATATCGGCCGGGTCGGTCTTATGCGGGATGTCCGGCTTTCTTCCGATGACGCCGAGTCCGGAGCACGGAAGGTCGCACAAGACCATGTCGAAAGCCTCCCGATACGTCGGTTCGAAGACCGCCGCATCGTGTTTTTCTACCGTAACCATGTCAAAGCCGAGCCGTTCAGCCTCGTTTTTAAGAAGCGTGAGCTTATCCGCGGAGATGTCCGAGGAAAGAACTGTTCCGCCTCCGAGAAAGCTCAGTTCGTCGGCTGCGTGAATGCTTTTGCCTCCCGGTGCCGCACATACATCCAAAACCTTCATGCCCGCCTTCAGCGGAAGGATGTTGCCGCAAAGGCACGAACTCTCGTCCTGGATTGAGAAAAGCCCTCTTTTATAGGCTTCCGTTCCGGCAATATTGCCGCCGCGGATGCGAAAGCTGTTCGGAAGGATTCCGGGTTCGGCTTCGATTCCTTCCTTTTTAAGAAGGTCCGCCAGCTCCTTTGCCGTTCCGCGGCTCTTATTAAGCCGGATTGCCGTCCCGGGCTCCGTAAGAAATGCTTGAAACATCTCTTCTGCTTCGGCTTTATAGTTTGTTTCGTAATAGCGTACCCATTTTTCAGGGACGGAATAACGGAATGCCGTCAGCCTGTCTCCGGTAAGTCCGGCTTCGGCCGCCGTAAGATAAGCTTCCCTGCTTCCCGCATCGGCAATCTCTCGGGAAAGGCTTCGAAGGACGCCGTTCACAAAGCCCGAAAGCCCCGTGAAGCCGGCCTTCTTTGCTGCCTTCACGGCTTCGTTACAGACAGCCGATGCCGGCACGGCCGACAGGAACAACAGCTGATAGCAACCCATCCGAAGCAAGTTCCGGATGAACGGCTTCTGCTTCGATACGGGCTTCCCGGTCTTTCTTTCAATGATCATGTCGCATGTGACCATGCGCTCGAGCGTGCCGCGGACGAGCTTTGAAAAGAAGCTCTGATCCACCTCGGAAAGGCTGTCGCGAGCAGGATCGTTCAAAGCCTTATGGCAGAGCAGCCCCTCTTCGTTGATGCGAATTAGCATCTTAAGTGCCGCTTCCCGAGCATCCATCCTTTATCCTCACTTAGAAAAATGATACCCGCGCAGAAACTCCGCGGTTTTCATGCGTCTCTTTCCTTCCGGCTGAACTTCCCATACGCGAAGCCCGCCGTCCGCCGTGACAAATGTAAAGCTCTCGGCGGTGATATCCGTAATCGTTCCGGGCTCTCCCGCATCCGCGGGAAGCTCCGTTACATCGGCCTTCCAGATCTTCAGAAGCTTTCCGGAAAGAAATGTGTAGGTTCCGGGCCACGGATTCAGCCCCCGCACATAGCGTTCCAACTGCTTAGCGGGCATCGTGAAATCAAGCCTGCCGATTTCCTTATTAAGCTGTTTGGCGTAGGGGGTCGTCATTTCCCCCTGTGGTACGGATTTAAGGCTTCCGTCGATGATTTTAGGAAGTGCCTCCGTAAGAGCCTCCGCGCCGAGCTCCGCGAGCCTGTCATGAAGGCTTCCGCCGGTTTCGTCGTCGGCAATCGTAATTTCCTTTTGCAGCAGGATGTCTCCGGTATCGAGCCCCTCATTCATATACATGATCGTCACGCCGGTTTTCTTCTGCCCGTCGAGAATCGCCCACTGAATCGGCGCCGCGCCGCGATAGGCGGGAAGCAGCGATGCATGCACATTGATGCAGCCGTATTTCGGAAGCGAAAGCACCGACTTCGGAAGAATCTGTCCGAATGCCGCCACAACAATCACGTCAGGCTTTGCCTTTTCGATTTCGGCTACGGCCTCGGGATTTCTGAGTTTTTCCGGCTGGAAGACCGGAATTCCGTATTTTAACGCCGTCTCCTTTACCGCGGAAAATGCCATCTCATGTCCTCTTCCCTTCGGTCTGTCCGGCTGCGTTACGGCAAGAACAATTTCGTACGGCTCCTTAATAAGCCGCTCAAGAATGACCGCCGCAATGTCCGGCGTTCCCATGTACACGATTCTGCACATACGATGCTCCTTACTGTTCATCGGCAAGTTCCGGCACGCCTTCCTCGGTCAGCTCGGAATTGTCATATAATTTGCCGGAAACAAGTTCCACGTATAAATGTCCGTCCAAATGGTCGTTCTCATGAAGAATCGCTCTCGCAAGAAGACCTTCTCCTTCGATTTCCTGCCACTCGAGATTGCGGTCCTGATAACGGCAGCGAACCTTGTTCGGTCTCGTCACAACGCCGCTCTTTCCGGGAACACTTAAGCATCCCTCAAGACCGGTCTGCTCGCCCTCAACCGAAAGGATTTCGGGATTGATAAATACGATGGGGGAATTTCCTTCCGGGGTTACATCAATCACGAAAAGCCGCTTCAGAATGCCGACCTGCGGAGCCGCAAGTCCGACGCCGTCTGCATCGTACATCGTTTCAATCATGTCATCGATGAGATCCTCGGTTCTCGAAGTCATTTCCGTAACCGGTTTGCAGGACTTATTAAGCACCTTGTCTCCCTGCGTTCTGATCTTTCTTAAAGCCATCTCTTCCTCCTATTCACTGCTTTCGAATTGCAGACTGACATCTTCGAAGCTGTATGTTTCCGCGTTCTCCCGAAGCCTTCTTAAAAGCTCGCGGTCGGGCGATTTCACAAATAAAACCTCACGGTAGGTATCCTTGATATAACGAAGATAATCCGGCGCAGGACCTAATACCGTGACACCGTCCTGCTTCAAAACCTCACCGAGCTGCGTCATCGCATCGGAAAGCTTTTTCTCATCGGTGCTTAGACCCAGCACCTTCAAAAGCCCCCATACGGGCGGATATCCGAAAAGTTTCCGGTACCGCATCTCCTCTTCAAAGAAGGCGGGATAATCCTGCTTAGCGGCATATTGCAAAGCATAATGTTCCGGCCGGTATGTCTGAATGATGACCTTCCCGGGATACCGGTCCCGACCGGCCCGGCCGGCTGCCTGCGCAAGTAGCTGCAGCGTTCTTTCGGCTGCGGAATATTCCGAAATGCCGAGTGACATGTCCGCCATCAAAACACCCATCAGCGTCACATTGCCGAAATCATGTCCTTTGACAATCATCTGGGTGCCGACGAGAATGTCTGCCTTGCCTTCTGAAAAAGCGGACAGAATCGTTTCGTATCCGTCTTTCCCTTTCGTGGTGTCCGCATCCATGCGCATCACTCTGGCCTGAGGGAATTCCTTTTTGACAAATTCTTCTATCTTCTGCGTGCCGGTGCCGAATGCGGCAATGTACTTTGATTCACATGCGGGACAGGTTTTCGGAAGGGGTTGCTCAAACCCGCAATAATGGCATTGCATTTTCCCGCTTCGATGGAGCGTGAGGGAAATGTCACAGTGCGGGCATTTGATGACTTCGCCGCAGTTTCTGCAGGATACGAAGCCCGAATAGCCCCGGCGGTTCAAAAAGAGCATGGCCTGCTGTTTTTTGGAAAGGCAATCCGTGATGGCGTCCTTCAGCGCTTTGCTGAAAATGCTGCGGTTGCCGGATGCGAGTTCCTTTCGCATGTCTACAAGGCTGACCTCTGCAAGCGATGCGCCTTCCTTTGCTCTTTTCGTAAGCGTCAGAAGCTTATATACACCCTGTTTTGCAAGATAATAACTCTTGACGGACGGTGTTGCCGAACCGAGTATCAGGGCAGCTTTGCTGTCTTCTGCGCGCTTTACGGCTACCTCGTCGGCGTAGTATTTCGGAGAGCTTTCGCTGTGGTAGGACTGCTCCTGTTCCTCGTCGATGACAATCAGGCCAAGCGACGAAAACGGTGTGAACAGCGCGGACCTTGGTCCGATCATGACGGATATTTCTCCGGATTTGGCCTTCTCGATCATCCTGCAGCGGTCGCCCTCGGCCATCTTTGAATGGATGTAGCCGACCCGGTCTCCGAAGCAACGGTAGAAGCGAAGCAGCGTCTGATAGGTAAGCGCGATTTCGGGAATCAGCACGATGGCCTGTTTTCCTTCGGCGAGCACCTGCTCTATGACTTTCAGATATACTTCTGTCTTGCCGCTTCCGGTAATGCCGAACAGCAAAAACGGCTTGCCCTCGCCGCGTTCTTCCAATACTCTTCGGACGCATTCCTTCTGCTCGTCGCCAAGCAGCACCGAAAGGCCGTCGCCCGGATAAGCTTCCTTCTCCTCGGAAATAACCTCAAGGATTCCGTTTGCGGTAAAATAGTCTATCGTCGGCTTTGTGATGTTCATGCGGCCGGATGCCAGTTCATAAGGAATACGGTCCTGCCCGATGAATGCCTCGAGAAGCCTTGCCTTGGCTTTATGCTTTTTCGCGGCTTCCTCCTGATATAAGGATTGAATCCGCTCCCCGTCGACCTTTCTTCTGATGACGCGTTTCGGCCGTTTTTCGGTCTTTTTCCGAACGGGCAGCACGGTTCTTAAGGCGTCATACATCGTTCCGCCGTAACGCTCGCGAAGAAAACCCGCGAGACTGACAAGCGTGTCTTCGATTGAAATGTCACGCTCCGGAATGTCCGCTATGTCTTTGATCAGGTTCTCGGAAATCTTCGGCGTTTCGCCGATTCCGATGATATATCCTTTTCGAAGGCTGTTTCCTTTTCCGAACGGAATCCGGACGGGGCAACCGACTTTTGCACGCTCTTTAAGGCTCTCGGGAATCCGGTACTGGAACGACCGGTCCAAAGCCGAAGCAGAAATATCGATTATCACATCCGCAAATAACATCTTCTTCCTCCGAAATGGAACCCGGGTCAGATAAGCCGAAGCGCCTTCGCTTCCTCTATGATCATCTCGCGGTCGTCCATATGGTATTTGACACCGCGGATTTCCTGATAGTCTTCATGTCCTTTTCCGGCGATGACGATGCAGTCCCCGGGCTGTGCATGACTAAGCGCATATCGAATGGCCTCGCGACGGTCCGGAATTGCCACATATTCGCCGCTTCCGCGTTTGATTCCGATGAGGATGTCGCGGATGATGTCATCCGGTTCCTCAAAGCGCGGATTATCGGATGTCACAATCGTGAAATCCGACATGTTCGAAGAAATCTCTCCCATCTCATAGCGGCGGTCCTTCGAGCGGTTTCCCCCGCAGCCGAACAGCGTGACAAGGCGCTTCGGCTTATACTCCCGAAGTGTTGTCAGAAGGCTCTTAAGCGCCATTCCGTTATGGGCATAATCGAGCATGACCGAGAAGTCCTTCGAAACGTTTACAAGCTCCACTCTTCCGCGGACACGGATATGACGGAGCACCTCCGTCACCGTTTCGATATTGATTCCCATCTCCGCGCAAAGGGCAAATGCCGCAAGGGAATTGTAGGCATTGAACGAGCCCGGAATGCATACCGTGACGGGAAGGTCCTGCTTTCCGCTGATATGGTAGGAAACGCCGAGCGAACCGTTCTCCGAGAACAGCTTAAGCTCGGACATCCGGTAATCCTTACCGTTCATGCCGTATGTAATCTTCTCGCACGGCTGGTCAAGCATCATTTCTTCGGCCTTCGGATCGTCCGCGTTGAAGATTCCCTTCTTGCTCATGCCGAAAAGCATCCGCTTGCAGGCAAAATACTCCTCGAGGCTCTTATGCTCGCCGTCCCCGATATGGTCGGTTCCGAAATTCGTGAAGATGCCGTAGTCAAATGTCATGCCGCCGACACGCTTCATCATCAGTCCCTGGGAAGAAACCTCCATGACAACGGCCTTCAGCCCGTTGTCACGCATCGCAGCCATCAGTTTCTGCAGCTCATAGGATTCGGGCGTGGAATGCGTGGAAGGAATATGCCCGCTTCCGGTGATGTATTCCACGGAGCCGACAAGACCGCAGGGAATGCCGGCGCGGTTCAGGACTTCGTAAATCATGAATGCCGTCGTCGTCTTACCCTTTGTCCCGGTGATGCCGATCGTAATCAGATCATCGGCGGGATGCCCGAACCAGATTGTGCTCATCGCGCTTAAGGAGGCGCGGTCGTCCTGCATCTTGATGACAGGCACCGGGAGCTTCTTTTCGGGTTCGTCCGTGACCGCTATCGCACCGGCGCCGAGTTCGACGGCTTTGTCGATATACTCGTGCCCGTCACTTTTCGTTCCTTTGATGCAGACGAACAGATTGCCGGGTTCGAGCTTTCTCGTATCATAGGCGATTCCCGTGATTTCCGATTCCGGATTCCCGTATAAAAGCACACGGGACTCGTCAAGCAGTTCTTTTATTTTCATGATATCTCCCAAACAATCGAGTAGGATGACTCCTACTCGATTGACCTGTTACATGTAACGGTACAAATCTTCATACTGCTTGGCGGAATTCTTCCAGGAGAAGTCTCTCGCCATGCCGCGGTCGATGATCTTGTTCCATTCTCTTCTGTGGTTGTAATATACATCCTTGGCATACCGGATCGTATCTAACATTTCATGCGCATTATAATTGCAGAAGCCGAATCCGGTTCCGGTGTTTTCGTACTGGTTATAAGGCTCTACGGTGTCCCGAAGGCCGCCGGTTTCCCGGACAATCGGAACGGTACCGTAACGAAGGCTCATCAGCTGTGACAGGCCGCAGGGCTCAAATAAGGACGGCATCAGGAAAGCGTCCGCAGATGCATAAATCTTATGGGAGCGCTCGTTGTTGTAATAGATGTTGGCAGACACTCTGTCCTTATATTTCCATTCATAATGACGGAACAGGTTCTCATACTTCGGATCTCCGGTTCCGAGAATGACGAACTGCGTATCCTCGGCGCAGATTTCCTCAATGACGCAGTCTACGAGATCAAGACCCTTCTGATCCGTAAGACGGGACACGATGCCGAGCATGAATACCTTGTCGTCATTGGCAAGCCCGAGTTCCTTCTGCAATGCGCGTTTATTCTTTACCTTTTCCTTACGGAACGTTACGGCGTTGTAGTTCTGCACGATATACGGGTCCGTGGCGGGATCGTATTCCTGATAATCGATGCCGTTCACGATACCGGAGAGGCAGTTGCTTCTTGCATTCATCAGACCGTCCAGACCTTCGCCGTAAAACGGAGTCTTAATCTCCTGCGCATAGGTGTTGCTCACCGTCGTAATCCGGTCGGCATAAACAAGGCCGCCCTTCAGATAGTTCGCATCGCCGTAAGCCTCAAGCTTGTCGGGCGCGAAATAGTAAGAGGAAAGTCCGGTGATGTCCTGCACGGATTTGGCATCCCATACGCCCTGGAACTTCAGGTTATGAATCGTCATGATTGTCTTAATGCCGTGATAGAACGGATTCTCCTGGAACCGGTCATGAAGCATAACCGGAATGAGTCCCGTCTGCCAGTCATGACAGTGGATGATGTCCGGGCGGAAGCCGATTGCCGGCAGGGCGGAAAGGCATGCCTTGTCGAAAAATGCGAACTTCTCGATATCTTCATGAATATAGCCGTACGGGCGGTCACCGCTGAAGTAGTACTCATTGTCGATGAAATAGAAGGTGATTCCGTCCAGAACACAGCTGAATATGCCTACATACTGGCTTCTCCACGCAAGATCCACATAGAAATGCGTCATGTATTCCATCTGATCGCGGTATTTCTGCGGAATTGCCATATACTTCGGCAACATTACCCGGATATCGAACTCGTCCCGATTGATATACTTCGGCAGGGAGCCGACCACGTCGGCAAGTCCTCCGGTTTTGATAAATGGTACACATTCCGATGCAACAAATAGAATCTTCTTCATAAATCCTCCAAAACCTGAATGTCAGGAATTCTTTTTGGCAAGCATTCTCATTTCTTTTGCATTCTGTCTGACGGAATCGGTAATCTCCGCTCCGCCGAGCATTCTTGCGAGTTCGTCAACCGTTTCCTCCTCGGAAAGCGGTTTCACGACGGTCATCGTGGACTGTCCGTCCGTCGTTTTGTCAATCAAAAAGTGCCGGTCGGCCATAGCCGCGATCTGCGGCAGATGGGTGATGCATAAAATCTGATGCTCTCCCGAGATGGCCGCCATCTTCTCGGCTACCTTCTGTGCCGTCCGTCCGCTGATGCCTGAATCGATTTCATCGAGAATCAGTGTTTCGATTTCATCCCGTCCGGCAAATACGGACTTCACCGCAAGGCTGATGCGGGAAAGCTCACCGCCGCTTGCGACCTTCGAAAGCGGTCTTACGGGCTCGCCGGGATTTGCGGAAATCATGAAGGTCACCGCGTCGCATCCGTCTGTGGAAAGCGGGGCTTCCGAAAGCTCGATCCGAAAGACCGCCGACGGAAAATTCAGTTCCCTGAGGGCTTCCGTAATCGACGCCGTGAGCTCCTTTGCCGCCGAAAGCCGGATGTCCGTCAGCTTTTCGCATAACGCCTTCAGGCTCTTCTCTTTGCTCTTGACGGTCCTTTGCAGATTCTCAAGATACCGGTCGAAGTCCGTCAGCTTTTCAATGCGGTCAATAAGGCCTGCATCATATGCGGCAATGTCTTCAAGCGTCTTTCCGTATTTCGATTTCAGGCGGTTAATCAGGTTAAGCCGCTCCTCCGTGTAATTAAGCTCCTCGGGGTCTCCCTCGGCCTCCTCACGGTAATCCGACAGCCTGCAGCCGATATCGGTCAGCTGCTCTTCAATCTGCTCGAGATCCGCGCTGATATCGGAAAGCTTCGTGTCGTATTCCGTCACGCGGGACAACAGCCTGAGCGCCCGTCCGAGCTTATCGGAAGCGCAGTCCGAATCGGTATGAAGCACTCTGTCCGCCTCCGATACCGCCTCTAAAATCCGGCTTTGATTGGCAAGGACTCTGTAGCGTTCCTCAAGTGCGGCATCCTCGCCCGGCTTAAGTGCTGCCTTTTCGATTTCGTCATGCTCATATTGCAGAAGTGACAGTTCTCTTGTCCGTCCTTCCGCATGACCGAGCGCTTCCTCATATTCCTTTTCGGCACGCCGGTACTCCGCATATTCTTCCGCAATATTCGAAAGAAGCGGCTCGCTCCGTCCCCGGTCGAAACGGTCCAGAAGATGCAGCTGGTTCTTCTCCGAAAGAAGCGTCTGATACTCGTGTTGCCCGTAAACTTCCAAAAGGCAGTCGGCCAGTTCCTTAAGAAACGCCGTGCTGACCGCTTCGCCGTTTACGCGGCTGATGCTTCTGCCGTTATCGGAGATTCTCCGGGAAATGATCAGATTTTCCTCTATCGGAAGTTCCTGCCTTTTGAGCAGCTCGCGAACGGTTTCGTTCTCTCCGTCAAACACAAGCTCGGCAAGCGCATAGTCGGCTTTTCTCCCGAGCATTTCGCGGTTGACCCGTCCGCCGAGCGCGGCGCTCACGGAACCGAGGAGAATCGATTTGCCGGCGCCGGTTTCACCGCTTAAGATGTTCATCCCGGGGCCGAAATCCACGTAAACCTCGTCAATGATGGCAAAGTTTTTCACATGTAAACTTAAGAGCATGGTAATCCTTTCCCTCTCTCCGGGAAAATGTGATACGACTACTCTTCGTCCGGAAGAATGCCGTTATGGTACACGTCCTGAACATCGTCGTCATCATCCAGAAGATCAAGCGTACGATTGAAGAACTTGATGTCCTGCTCATCCGTGAGCTCTACTTCGGTCTGCGGAAGCTTCGTAATCTCTGCAGACATCATCGGGATGCCTTCCGCCTCGAGTGCGTCGCGAACGGCGTGGAAGGAATCGGGGTCGGTGAGAATTTCGAAGGAATCCTCATTGTCCGCAAAGTCCTCGGCACCCGCGTCAAGCGCAAGCATCATGAGGTCATCGGGATCCATGTCGCACTCTTCTCTGTCGATGATGATCTGTCCTTTTTCATCGAACATGAACGATACGCATCCGGGAGTTCCGATGCTGCCGTTTCCTTTCGTGAACGCGCTGCGAATGTTGGCCGCGGTACGGTTCTTGTTATCGGTAAGCGCCTCAACGATGATGGCAATGCCCTTCGGACCGTAACCCTCGTAGGAAACGTGCTCGTAGTTAACGGCATTGGCATCGCCGGCAGCCTTCTTGATGCTGCGGTCGATCGTGTCGTTCGGCATGTTGTTGGACTTCGCTTTTGCGATGACATCCTTCAGCTTGCTGTTGTTGTTCGGATCCGGACCGCCTTCCTTAACGGCAACGGCGATTTCTCTTCCGAGACGGGTAAACACCTTACCCTTTGCGGCGTCGTTCTTTTCTTTCTTGTGCTTAATGTTGGCAAATTTGGAATGTCCTGACATGATTCGGTAAATCCTTTCTTTTATAAAGCTAAGCTTTTTGATTCTCAGCGAATGAGTTCCTTAATTCTTTTGATGACTTCCTCAGCGGCATCCGCGCTCTTAGCCGCGCAGAAAACCGTGTCATCACCGGCGAGCGAGCCGACAATCGAAGTCATCGAAAGCCCGTCAAGTGCAGCCGCAACCGCCATCGCCATGCCGGCGCTTGTTCGGATTACGATGATGTTCTGAGCAGCATCGAGAGAAACAACGGCATCCTTAATGATGCGGATGAAGCGTTCCCGGCTTTCCTCGCTCCGGTTCTCGCGGGAAATGGCGACGTAGCGTTGCCGTCCGCGGTCAATCGGCATTTTGGTAATCTTCATCTCCCGGATGTCACGGGAAATGGTCGCCTGTGTTACGCGCATGCCTGCTTCGAGTAAAAGCGCCGCAAGTTCTTCCTGAGTTCCGACCTCTTTCGTGGAAATGATCTCCAAAATCTTGCTTTGTCTTTTGTTCTTCATACTCTTCTCCTTTCCCAACAGAACTGTCTTCTTAAAGCTTTGCCCGAACTTTTTCCCAGAAGGAAATGTCCTTAAGCATCACAACGGAAATCGTATCATCTGCCTTCACGATATTTACATGTTCCCCGACCGCAAGACCGGCAACTTCGTCCCCGTCCACCGTGACAAACGCCTCCTGCTCCATGGAACGGGAGCTTTTCAATACCTCGACGGTAATCCGGTCGTCTTCGGAAACGACAAGCGGTCTTGCCGAAAGCATATGCGGACAGATAGGCGTAATCACGAGTGTCTTCGCAACCGGCGAAACAACCGGTCCCCCGGCGCTTAAGCTGTATCCGGTCGATCCGGTAGGCGTCGCTATGATGACGCCGTCGCCCTGGTAATCCTGCACGACCTGACCGTTCACCGAAAGCCTCAGCCGGATGAGTCTCGAGAAACCGCTCCTCGCGATGACGACATCATTTAAAGCCTTATGCTCGGAGTCTTTTCTTTCGACGCAAACGGCCGAAAGGAGCGTCCTCTTTTCGATGACATACTCTCCTGCGGCAAGCTGGCGGACGGCTTTCTCGGTATCCTGCTGCTCGGCAGCGGTTAAAAAGCCGAGGTTTCCGAGATTGATGCCCATGATCGGGATCCCTCCGCGTGAAAGCGCCTTTGCTCCGTGGAGAAACGTTCCGTCCCCGCCGAGGATTATTGCGCAGTCCGTGCCCTCTTTAAGCTCCGCTTTTTTGTACTTTGTTCCGGGAACAAGCGGTGCAATCACATAGGCTTCGAACCCGTAAGACTTAAGCGTCTCCCGAAGCGCTCCGGCAACGCGTCCGTCAGGATCCTTTTCCTGATTGGCTATGATACAAAAATGCTTCATCGACAATCCTCTCTGCTTCTTTGTCGGTGATTCCGAAGCCGGATAATCCGGTCTTCGAAACCGCCAGAAGATATTCGATATTGCCACCCCTTCCCCGAATCGGAGAAAAGGTCAGTCCCGTTAAGGAAAATCCCATTCCGAAAGCGAGACCCGTAACCTCTTTCAATACATTTCTATGAGCCTTACGGTCCTTTACGATTCCGTTCTTTCCGACTGCGTCACGTCCGGCTTCAAACTGTGGCTTGATCAGACATACAACCGTTGCACCGTCCTTAAGAAGCGGAAGAAAAACCGGGAATGCTTTCGAAAGCGAAATAAAGGAAAGGTCCGCTGCAAGAAAATCGACTGCTCCCCCGAACGTATCCGGGCTGAGCGTGCGGATATCCGTCTTCTCTAAAGAAACAACCCGCGGGTCGCTTCGAAGGGATTCGTGCAGCTGATCGGTTCCGACATCCACGGCGTAAACCTTTGCCGCGCCCTCTTTAAGCATGCAGTCGGTAAAGCCGCCGGTCGAAGCGCCTGCGTCCACGCAGATAAGCCCTTCAAGCCGTATTCCGAACTCGCGAACTGCCTTTTCAAGCTTAAGCCCTCCGCGGCTTACGTAAGGCATATCCTCTCCGCCGAGTTCGACGACGTCGCTTTCGTCAACCTGGGCGCCCGGCTTATTCACCGGCTTTCCGTTCACCTTAACATCTCCGTTAAGAATCCGGTCCTTCGCCTTTTCCCTCGACGAAACGAGTCCGCTTACTGTCAAATATACATCCAGTCGCTGCCTCATGACTTATGCCGTTCCCGGAACTGTTCGATGCGCCGGATCATCTCCTCGCACGAAAGACCGAATTTCTTTCTGAGCTCCCGGTCGTTTCCGTGCGGGATGAACACGTCATCCAAAGCTCCGATCATCACGTTAACGGGCAGTTCTTCCTCCATGACAAATGAGGAAACATGCTCACCGAATCCGCCTGCCTTAACGCCTTCCTCCATCGTCAGAAGAAGCTTGTGGCTTTCGGAAATGCGGCGGATCAGCTCACGGTCAAAGGGCTTTGCAAACCGTGCATTGATCACGGTTATCGTAAGACCTTTCTTACGAAAATACTCCGCAATCTCCATGGCTTCCGAGGCTAACGTTCCGAAGAACATGACGGCAATTTCACTGCCTTCCTGAAGGACTTCTGCTTTGCCGTATTCGATTTCCGCGCAGTCGGGAAGAAGCTCTGCATCCTTTCTGCCTCTCGGGTAGCGAACCGCCGCGGGGTGCGGCAGCGAGACCGCAAAGACAAGCATCTTGCGAAGCTCAGCGCCGTTTCTCGGCGCCATAAGCGTCATATTCGGCATATGACTCAGATAAGCGATATCGAAAACGCCCTGATGCGTTTCCCCGTCCGCGCCGACAATTCCGGCCCGGTCCAAAGCAAGCGTTACCGGACGGTCATTCAGGCAGATATCCTCCATGATCTCGTCATAGGCGCGCTGTAAAAACGTGGAGTAAACGGCAAGCACCGGGTGCATTCCGTCTAAGGAAAGCCCCGCGGCAAAGGAGGCCGCATGTCCTTCCGCGATCCCGACATCAAAGAACCGGTTCGGGAAAAGGTTTTGAAACAGGTCAAGTCCCGTGCCGTCGGACATGGCCGCCGTAACGGCAAGCACCGACGGATCCTTCTGCGCGATCTTTACAATCTCGTCGCGGAAGATATCGGTATAATTCTCTTTGCGAACGTTCTTAAACGGACGGCCGTTTCCGGGGTCGAACGGAGGAATTCCGTGGAACCGGCTCGGCTCCTGCTCGGCGAAGCGGTATCCTTTTCCTTTGTGCGTGATTGCATGAATGATGACGGAACCGTCAATCTTCTCGGCGGCCTGCAGGGCACGCTCGATTTCGGCTATGTTATGCCCGTCAACGGGGCCGTAATACGTGAGCCCCATCTCCGTGAAGAATTCGCCCGGCACAACAATCGAACGAACCGCAGCCTTCATCTTCTGAAGCTTCTTCGCGAGCTTTGCGCCGACTGCGGTACGGTTCAGTGCCTGCTCGACATTTCCCTTAAAGTCGATGTATTTCGCGCTCATGCGTACGGTTCTTAAGTAATTGGCCATTCCTCCGACATTCGGAGAAATCGACATCGCATTATCATTCAAAATGATAATCAGATTGGTCTTGAACCTTCCTGCATTGTTCAACGCCTCATAGGCGGGTCCGCCGGAAAGTGAGCCGTCTCCGATGACGGCAACAATCCGGGTATTCTCCCCTTTCAAATCCCGTGCCATCGCAAGTCCGGAAGCTATGCTTACGGACGTCGAGCTGTGTCCGGAATCGATTACGTCGCAGTTGCTTTCCTTCCGCTTCGGAAAGCCGCTGATGCCGCCTTCGGTTCTAAGGCTCAGCAGTTCTTCCTTCCGTCCGGTCAGAATCTTATGCGTATAACACTGGTGCCCGACATCGAAAATAAGCTTATCCTCGGGAAAATGCAAAAAGCGGTGTAACGCTACAGTCAGCTCCACGGTACCCAGGTTGCTCGCAAGATGCCCGCCGTTTTTGCTGACCGCACGAATGATATGGCGGCGGATTTCCTTGCAAAGACGGGGCAGCTGCTCTTCCGGTATGCTCTGAATGTCATTGGGCTTGTTTATTCTGTCAAGTAAAGTGCTCATGGAATCTTAAGCAAACATAACTCCTATTTTGTTCTGTGTACCAAGGACAGCAATAGTTCCCTGAGGAATCCGTCCTCTTCCCCTCCGGTCGAGGTTTCGGACAGTCTCTTAAGCGCTCTTTCGGTAAGAAGCTCCACGGTCCGTCCGGATTCTTCTGTTCCGAACAGCGAAACATAAGTCGTCTTCTTATTCTTTTCATCACTGAATACGGCTTTTCCGAGTTCCTCAACGGTACTGGTCACATCGAGAATATCGTCCTGAATCTGGAAAGCAAGTCCGACATCCGCAGCCACCTGCTCCATGGTCAGAACCGTATCCTCATCGGCGCCTGCAAGAATCGCGCCGACCATCATCGAAGCCTCAAGGAGCGCTCCTGTTTTCAGCCGGTAGATGAATAAGAGTTCCTCTTCGGAAAAGCTCTTTCCGGTTCCGATTACGTCAACCGTCTGTCCTCCGACCATTCCGTAAGCGCCGGCCTTGCCGGTCAGTACCTTCATCGCACGAAATACGCAGTCCCTCTCGACCGCTCCGACAGGCTTAACCCGAAGGGCCGTTTCGTAAGCCAGATTCAAAAGTCCGTCGCCTGCCAGTATTCCGACCGCATGTCCGTAAGCCGCATGGGTAGTCAGCTTGCCTCGTCGGTACATATCATTGTCCATGGCAGGCAGATCGTCATGTACAAGCGAATAGGAATGAATCATTTCCATCGCGGCCATGAACGGATGCAGCAGATCGGCTTCCCGTTCTCTGCTTCCGCCGAGATAGCGGTAGGTCTCCTGCATCAGCATGGGGCGAAGCCTCTTTCCACCGGCCAGAACACTGTAATTCATGGCCTCAAAAAGAATTCTCTGGCGTCCTTCCTCTTCCGGCAGAAAGCTACTTACGACCTCTGTTACCTGCCCGGTTTTCTCTTTCAGTTTCTCCGAAAATGCCGGATCACTCATCTGTATTTCCGCCTTCCTCGATAATCTGCAGCTGTTTCTCCACAGAGTCTATCATCTCGCTGCATTTCTGAAGCTCCTCCATTCCTTCGCGGTAAAGCTTAAAGGATTCCTGGAGCGTCAGTTCCATCGTTTCCATCCTGCGAAGGATGTCTTCTGTTTTCTGCATGCGTTCTTCTAAAGAAATATCCTTATTCCCGTCCATATGGATTCACCTCTTTCACTTCCGAAATCAGTTCCCCGTCACCGAGGATGACACGAATCCGATCATTCGGTTTCTTCTTTGTAACCGAAGTGATCGGGGTACCGTCTTCCTCTGCAACGAATCCGTAACCTCTTCCGAGCTTTTTAAGCGGCGAAACGCTTTCAAGCGCTGCCGCGTCAAGCGTCAGCCGGTGTTTGATCTGCTGCATCACGCCGGCCATGGAAGCTTTCAAATCCTTCCTTAGTTGCAAAGCCTTTTCGCGACGCCTCTGTATTCTCTGGTCCGGCTTCTCCGAAGCCAGAAGGCGCAGCATATACTGTACTTTTTCACGCTTCTTTTCAATCGCGTCCGTCATCGCCCACGTAAGCCTTGAGTGACAGTCCGCGAACCAGGCCTCGGTTTCCTCGGCAAGCCTTACCGACATCTCCGCCGCTGCCGACGGCGTCGGTGCGCGAAGGTCCGCAACATAATCGATTATCGTCGTGTCGGTTTCATGACCGACACAGGATATGATCGGAATCGGGCATTCGTAAACCGCGCGTGCCACATTTTCCTCGTTAAATGCCCATAAATCCTCGATCGAACCGCCGCCGCGTCCGACAATGATGACATCGACATCCTCGCGCATCAAAAGCTTAAGGCTTCGGATCACGCTTTCGCCTGCGCCTTCTCCCTGAACCGTCGCCGGTGCGAGAACCGGCTGGACGTAAGGGTTCCTCCGGTGCAGGATGCTTAAGATATCCTGCAATGCGGCGCCCGTTCTCGAGGTAACGATTCCGATCTTTTTCGGATAAGGCGGAATCTGCTTTTTGTGTGCTGCATCAAACAGCCCTTCCGCCGCGAGTTTCTTCTTCAGCTGCTCATATCGCTCATAGAGCTCTCCGAGTCCCGAAAGAACAATCCGGTCGGCATACATCTGGTAGCTTCCGTCCCGCTCGTAAACGGAGACCCTGCCGAGCACCTGGACCTTATCTCCCTCCTTCATCGGGAAGGAAAGCCCCTTTACTCTTGCGGAAGCAAACATGACGCACTTCAACTGTCCCCCGCTGTCCTTTAATGTAAAATACAAATGCCCGGAGGAATGGTATTTGCAGTTCGAGACCTCTCCCTCCACAATCAGTCTTGCGAGGGTTTCGTCTCTTGTGAACAGATTTTTCAGATAAAGCGTAAGCTGTGTAACGCTAAATATCGGATTCATGATTCTTCCGAATAACCTTTCCGAGAATGCCGTTTACAAAGCCCGACGCCTCTGTGCCGCCGTACTTTTTAGCCAGTTCCACGGCTTCGTTCGCGGCGACCTTTTCGGGAATATCCTCATCGAACAGGATCTCATATACGGCCTGTCTTAAGATATTGATTTCCGCGCGTCCCATACGGCTTAAATCCCAGCCGGCAGCCAGCCCGGAAAGCAGGGAATCGATTGTTCCTTCCTGCTCCTTTACGGCCCGGTAACGTGTTAAGATGCTGTCCCGGATTTCGTCGGAATAGTCCTGCATATCGAAATAATTCGAGAGTGCCTCATCCGTTTCCGAAACTTCGTAAAAACCCGAGATGAACAAAGCGACAAATACCTGTTCACGTCTTGCGGACCGGCTCATCTTCGTCACCTGAATCGTGTCTTTTTCTTCCATCACGATTGTTAACTCCTTACTTCATGAAAAAGGAAAATGGGAAGCTCCGGCGTAGTCCGTCCCTTCCCATGCAGTTCCGTTCTATTACGCCTTTTCAATGTCCACGCCGACGATATGCACGTTCACGCGAGCAACCGTAAGCCCTGTCATTCCTTCAATCGCCGTTCTGACTCTCTCCTGAACGGACTTGGAAACCTTCGGAATGCTGTAACCGTATCGAACAACCAGCGACAGCTCTGCGTTAACGATACCGTCCTGAACGCCGATTTTGGCTCCCTTTGAAAAATTCTTAATGCCGATCTTGCCGATTCTTTCCTTCGTGACTTTGCCCGACATGTAAGCCACTCCTTCAGCCTCGGTTGCAGCCAAAGCGGCAACGGAAGCGATGACATCATTGGCAATCTGAACATGTCCGTCCATTCCCTCCGGATTCAGCTTTACGCCGTATACCGGTTCGTTCTCTTTGCTCATCTATTAAGACCTCCTTCTTTACGGATGGCATTTTACTCCAATATGCGTATATTATACCAAATATTATGAAAAATAGCAAGGCGGAATGCATAAAGAAATGCCGCATTGCATATTGCAATACGGCATTTTCGGGTTGTCGTCTTTAATTCTTTTTCTCGGCGGAAATAATCCTGTACTCTCCGCTTGCGGGGTCCCGTTCAAGAATCAGCGAAATCGCGCCGGACGGGATTACCGCAGGTTCACCGGAGATCTCGAGAAGCTCACAGTCTTTATAATCCTCTGCTTTCTTCTCTGACAGAATATCCGGTTCGCACGGAATCAGAATCGCGTGAATCGTTCCGTTCTCCCGACTGATTTCATACAGAATATACGAGGGCGGCTCGTTAAGATCCTCAATGTATTCTTCTACCGGCTCAAACCAGGAATCCGACAGGCTCTCAAAGCTCGCGCTCTCCGACTTCGGAAGCACGGATACTACCGAGCCGTCCCGAATCATGTAAAACCGGTTTTCTCCCTTAGGAGCGGAATCATTCTTGTTCGGCGTGGCGTCGCTTTCGTTATTCAGCGGGGAAGTAGCAACCGAAGGGTTCTTCACTTCCTCATTTACGGCAGAAACTGCATCCTCTTTTGCAGAACTGTCGGCCTCTTTCTTATCACCGGAGAAGATTGTGCTCATGACATGAACAGCCACAATCAGAACAAGGCAGGCACATGCTCCGAGCGCCAGACGCCTTATCAGAAGCGAATTGAAGAAAGGTTTTTTGTTTGCTTCGGGAGCATTTTCGGGCACGCTTTTCAAAGCCCCGGAAAGGATTCTTTCCCTGGCTTCGTCGGAAAGCTTCTGCTCGCTCATGGCCTGTTTTAATAAATCTTCAGCCTTCATGTTCTTTCTCCCTGTATCGTTCGGAAAGCATCTCCCGTCCGCGTTTCAGCCGCATTTTTACGGCTGAAACCGATTTCTTCAAAACTGTCGCAATCTCTTCAACACTGTACTCCTCGACATAAAACAGCAACAGAACCGCTTTGTATTTGTCAGGAAGCGTATATAAAACATCCAGAATGCCGTAATCCGCATCCCTGCCGACGCTGACCTTGGCCTGCTCGGAAAGGATTCTGTCACGGTTCTTTCTCTTTCTTATAAGCATCAGGCTGTTGTTTCTTACAACCTTCACAAGCCATTGCTTTTCATGTGCCTCATCCGGAAAATCAGGGGTTTCCGAAAGCCAGGTGACAAGCGTATCCTGAACCATGTCCTCGGCATCGGCAGAATTACCGACGATAGACAGGCTCATTCGGTACAGCAAGTCTCCGTATTGCTGAAGAATACGGCGAACATTATCCTCCTGTTGTAATCGGCTCGGGTTCATGAAACGTCTCCTGTAAACGGTCTGCAAACAGCCAAAACCATAGTGAATCGAACGTCTACAGTATACCCCCGAAAGCACTTTCCGTCAACCGCAGGCGGGGCTTGCCGGCAGTTTTCGTCTTTCCCCTCACGCAAACTGCTTATCCTTCAAATACGCCGGTGAAAAGCGTGATTCCGCTATTCGTGTCGACGATTTCATAAATGAACGGATGATCCAGATATACATTACGCACAATCCTTTGAGGGTCATAGCTCTCCGTGTTCGCAACAATCGCGGTTACCGCAGCAGCCTCGGTGCCTTCTTCATCAACCTTGATATAGGTTTTCTGAAGCACCTTGCTGACATATATGCCCGGCACGGAGGACATCTCGGAGAAATCCGATGACGAAGGAGAAAACGCAGCCTTCATGCCCATTGTCTGCAGTGTCTGCTCAAGCGGAAGCGTCGTTTCGCCCTTGAATTTCGGCATCAGAAGATTGATCTCCGAAGCGCCCTGATAAGGCAGATTTTGCGATTCGGCAAGCTTACCGATAATGTCACGGACCGTCTTTCCTTCCTTCGGAAGATATGCCCGGAAGCAGTAACCGTCCCTGTAGTCCTTCTCCATTCCGATCATGTCCGAATCTTCGAAGTACCGGTCTGCCCCGCCGAACATCATCTCCATGGTTTTCCGGTTACCGTTTGCCAGGTAAAAAGCGCCGTCTTTGTTTGTTACTTCGGAATCAAAAGCCTCTTCCCATTTTCCGTCAAATGTTATGGCATTTAACAGAACCATTACCGCATCATCGTCGATTTTATCGAGAATCTTTTCAATACGTCCCTTTGTGTGCTCGTTTACCCAGTCATTGATCTTCTGAATCGTTGAATCCGCCGACAGATGGGCTCTCATGACCGAAGAACGATAGTACAGGCCGCAGCGGGAAAGGAACGCATCATTTACGGGTGTGTCGTCCTCGATCCAGATCGAGTCCGCAATCCTGATGACATCCGCCTCTTCCGAGCGGAGCATCAGGTAAAGCACTGCCTTTGACGCTTCCTCTACACTGCATCCGAATAACTGTTCCATCTCCTTAAGCGTTTCCCCGGATGCTCCGTTTCCGAGCATCCCGAGCGCCGCGTAGAGGGACAGCGGGGAAACCATCATGGTCTCGCCCTGATAGCATTCCGCAAGCAGTTTCGCGTTATAATTCCGATATCCTTTTTGAAAACCGTCCGGGTTCTGAATCACCTTCAGGAGTTCCTCGGGTTTCGGGGTTTCCTGCGTTGAGCTTTTGCTCAGATCTTCGACTTTTCCGGGTTTCTCTTCAATCTTATCCTTTTTTTCATCCGAAGCCTTCTCACCGCATGATATCAAGGAAAATGCCATGACCAGCACAAGGATGATTGCTGTCAGCTTTTTCATGAATTACCTCCTATTCGTACACTCCGATGAACAGCGGAGTCTGTGTTGTCTCATCAATAATCATATACAAAAACGGCCTGTCTAACGTGACAATATGATTAACCGGCTCGGGTGCCGCAGCATAGCATTTCATTCCGATTTCGGTTGCTGCAGCTGCCTTCGTGCCTTCTTCGTCGATATCCAGAAATGTTTTCTGGATGACCTCGGAAATCATTAACGGGCAGTTTTCGGTCATTCTCGAGAAGTCCGCACCCGTGCCGAACGCGCTTCCCATACCCATTGCGGCAAGTGGCGGAATCAGATCCATCGGATCGCTTTCATAGTGAATCTTCGGCATGAAAAGTATTGCTTTTCCGTCATATTCTCCCGGATTCACAAGCTGCTCCGCCGTAAACCCTGCGACCAGATCGTCAATGCTGATGCCTTCTTTCGGAAGGTAAGCGCGAAATGCGAATCCGTTCTCGTACTGTTTTTCGATTGCCTCGTAGTTCTGTCCGAGGTAATAGTATTCCGCTGCGCCGCTCATCATCTGCACATTTCTCACGGTTCCGTTTCGACCCGTGAATGCATGCTCTCTTGTTGCGCCTTCCGTAAACGGAGTCTTCCATTTGCCGTCAAAGGTCAGGCAGTTAATCAAAATCATTACGGTACTGTCTTCGAGATGATCCACCAATTCGTGAATGCGCTCTAGCGTCTTCTCTTCGACCCATTTGTTCATATCGTGAAGCGTCTTCTGCTTTCCGAAATCCGCCGAGAAGACGGATGCCCGATAGTAATCCACGCAGGCCTGCAGGAAACTCTTCTTAACATTCTCGGCAAAGTTTTGATTCAACCATACCGAGTTGGCCACGGATACGACGGTTTCCTTGTTGTAGCGCTCGGCCATGAAAAGAAGGAATTCGTTCATGTCCTTTTCCGAAAGCCCGAGAACCGTAAGCATTTCGGAAAGCGTCTGTCCGTCGGCACCGTTTAATACCATGGCAAGTGCCGCATAAGCGGAATACGGCGAAACAAAGGATGCTCCGCTCTTTCTGGTTTCCTTAAAAAGGTTTACGGCAAATGTCCCGTAGGCCTGTAAAAATGCCTCATCCGGGGTCTTCGGCTGGCTAGTTCCCGCAGTCATGGATGCGGTCAGTTCTCCTGTCTTTCCTTTGCTTTTCTCTTTTTCGTCCTGTTCTGCAGAGCCGCATGCCGTAATCGAGGCGGCAAATGCCAGGACAAGTATCAAAGCGATAATTTTTCTCATTTTATTTCTCCCTTCGTACGAACCCTTTTCGGAATCGCTTCTGTCATTTAAATGCATGGCATTTGCCATTCGGTCACAAAAAGTTTCCCAAAGCGCCGTTTTTTCGCAAAAAGAAAAGGCTTCCCCGAAAAAACAGGGAAGCCTTTGATAACCCGAACTTAAACTCTCTTCATGTACTCGCCGGTACGGGTATCGATCTGGATCGTCTCGCCTTCGTTTACGAAAAGCGGAACCATAACGGTAGCACCGGTCTCAACCGTAGCGGGCTTGGAAGCACCGGTAGCGGTATCGCCCTTGAATCCGGGCTCGGTAGCGGTAATCTGAAGCTCTACGAAAAGCGGAGGCTCGATGGAGAAAATCTGACCCTGATGGGACAGCGTCTTAACCATTTCGTTCTCCTTCACGAACTTCATTGCGTCGCCGCACTGATCCTCGGTCAGGGAAATCTGATCGAACGTATCAACGTTCATGAAGTTGTACATGTCGCCGTCCTTGTAAAGATACTGCATGTCAGCTCTCTCGATGTGAGCCGGCGGATACTTATCGGTAGGACGGAAGGTCTGCTCAACAACACCGCCGTTCTTAATATCCTTCATCTTGGTTCGAACAAAAGCAGCGCCCTTACCGGGTTTAACGTGCTGGAATTCGATAACCTGCAATACTTTTCCGTCAATCTCAAGTGTAAGGCCGTTTCTGAAATCACCTGCTGAAATCATATTGGAATCCTCCTTGTTATTTGTACATAAGCCTTATAATTTCATTCTTCTTGCGTTGAAAAATGACACCGCTACATAGTTTATCGTAAGTTGTCCTATTTTTCAACCATTTTTTACAGTTCGATCAATTTTTTCTCGGAATGTGCAAGATTCTCGCAGCCGTCCTCAGTCAGAACAACCATATCCTCAATCCGCACGCCGCCGAAATCCTGTACGTAGATGCCGGGTTCCACGGTCATGATCATGCCTGCCTGCAAGACTCTCTCCTCCCGCATGTTGCAGTTCGGATCCTCGTGAATCTGCAGCCCGACGCTGTGTCCGAGACCGTGTCCGAAGCAGTCACCGTAGCCGGCTTCCGTAATGATGTCACGCGCGACGGCATCGATTTCCCTGCCCTTCTTTCCGGGCTTTAACGCCTTAAGCGCCTCGGTCTGGGCCTTAAGAACCGTCTCGTAGATCTCTTTCTGCTTATCGGAGGCCTTGCCGAGCACGACCGTTCTTGTCATATCAGAGCAATAACCCTTATAGACGCAGCCGAAATCCATCGTAACAAAATCGCCGTTTTGAATCTTCCGTTCCGAAGGAATCGCATGCGGCATTGAGGAATTCACGCCCGATGCGACAATCGCCGGGAAGGATTCCCCGGATGCCCCGTGCATCTTCATGGAAAATGCAAGCCTTGCCGCAATCTCTAGCTCCGTCACGCCGGGCTTCAAATACGGCAGAATTTCGGAAAATGCCATATCACCGATATGTTCCGCCGTTCTTAAAAGCTCGATCTCCTCCTTCGTCTTGATGAAACGAAGCGTGGCGAGAACATTGTCGCACGGAACAAGCTCGGCTTTCACATTTTCCCGATAAGATTCATATTCGCGGTAAGTCATTACATGCTTTTCAAAAGCAAGCTTTTTAACGGAACTCTTCATGCAAAGCTCGCCGATCAGGCATTCATAGCCCTGCCGTCCGATGTCAATGACACGAAAGCCCTTCGCTTCATCAAGAGCCTGATACAGGAAACGGAAATCCGTCAGAAGACAGCACTCCTTTTCGGACAAAAACAGCACGCCCGTATCGTTGGTATAGCCGGAAAGATACCGGATATTGGCAGGATCGGATACCAGAACACCGTCCGCTCCGCAGTCCTTAATCAGCCGAAGTGCTTTCGCAATCTTTTCTGTCATAGTTTACTCTTCTCCCCAAATCTCAATTAATCTGTCCATGGCGGCTACATAGCCGTCCATTCCCATGCGCATGATCATGGTCTCGCAGGCCGGCGCCGTCACGCTTGTGCGGCGGAATGCCTCGCGGTTATAGATGTCCGTAAGATGTACCTCGATTTTCGGAGCGGGAACATCCAACAGGCAGTCATAGAGGGCGTAACTGTAATGGGTCAGCGCCCCGGGATTGATGATGACGCCGTCGACGCCTTCCTCGGCAGCCTTCTGCAGCCGGTCGATCAAAGCGCCTTCGTAGTTACTCTGGAAACAGTCGACCGAGATGCCGCGCTCCGCCGCTTCACGCTCGACCAGATTGACAAGGTCTTCATATGTATCATACCCGTATACAAGAGGATTTCTCCTCCCGAGAAAGTTTAAGTTCGGTCCGTTTATGACCAGAATTTTGCGCCCCATAATGAAATACCCTCCTGTCTTTTTTATTTTGCGGCAAATCAGAGACAGCGCTCTGCTTCGCCGACAATTTCGTCCGTGCTGAGTCCGTCGGTCATGATCACTCTGTGGGCAATCATGCGGTAGATGAACATTCTCTCCGTCACCATTCTGACAAGCTGCTTTTCATCGGCCGGAAGCAGTTCCCGATACGGCTCGTCCTTAATCCTCTCCGCCGCATTCTCGGGCTCGATTCCGAGACAAATGACATAGCCGAGCTTTCGAAGCCTCTTCTGGTTCTTCTGTGCAAGAGGCATTCCGCCGCCTGTCGAGATGACGTTCTGCTTCCCCTTAAACACAAGTTCCTTCAATACGATTGTTTCGAGATCCCGGAAATACTCTTCTCCTTTGCTTCGGACGATTTCCGGTATCGTCATTCCGAGCCGTTCCTCAATCAGGCGGTCCGTATCGATAAATTCGTATCCGAATTTCTCCGCGAGTTTCTTTCCGACAGCTTCCTTGCCGCTACCCATGAAACCGATCAGGACGATGTTCATATTTTTCAGTTTTCTGAGACGGTTTTTACGATAAAAGAACAAAACGGCCTTTTCAAGCGGACGCTTCAGAACAATCTGAATCTCCTCTCGTTTGTTGATCGGCTTGACAAGGAAGGACCGGATGCCGGTCCGGTTGGCGCCGTATACATCGGTGAACAACTGGTCTCCGATGAAAAGCGTATTCTTTTTCGTGGTTCCCATCACGAGCATGGCCCGCCGGTAATTCTTTCGAGACGGCTTGTGCGCATTGAAAATGTAATGCAGCTTCACACCCTTTATGGAAACGCCGCGGTAGAATCTTCGAACGCGCGGAGCCTGGTTATTCGAAAGCAGACAGATTCGAAAACCGATCTTATTGAGTCTTCTAAACAGTGCAATTACCTGCTCGTTGGCGTCGTTGCCGTGCTCGACAAGCGTGTTGTCAATATCATAGATCAGACCGCGGTAGCCCTGCCTGTACAGTTCTTCGTAATCGATATCGTAACTGGATTCCGCCATTTCGGCCGGATAAAACCTGGAGAACATTCAACTTCCTTTTCTTAACGCCGAAGCGGGATGATACAACAATGAGTGGCACGGCGATGCCATGCCACCCATGAAACGAACTTATTCGTCCTCGTCCTTAACCTTATCCGACTCTTCGATTACCCTGGCCTGAACGTCGGCCGTAGCAGGCTCGTATCTGGCAAATTCATACGAATAATCACCGATACCGCCGGTCATGGAACGCAGATCCGTGGAATAACCGAACAGTTCTGCCTGCGGAATGTCGGCAACGATTTCCTGCTTGCCGTTGGCAAGAGGATTCATGCCGAGCACGCGGCCGCGGCGTTTGCTGAGGTCACCCATGATGTCGCCGGTGAACCTATCCGGAACAACAACCTTCAAAGTGGAAATCGGCTCGAGAATGATGGGCATGGCATCCATGATGCCGAGCTTGAACGCCTTCTTGGCAGCAAGCTTGAATGCCATTTCGTTGGAGTCTACCGGATGGTAGGAACCGTCAATCAGCGTTGCCTTGATGCCGACTACCGGATAACCGGCAAGAGGGCCTGCAAGAACGCTTTCCTGGATACCTTTTTCAATGGCGGGGAAGAAGTTCTTCGGAACGGAACCGCCGAAAATCTTCTCTTCGAATACGTAAGGCGTATCGAGATCGCCGGACGGCTCGAAAACCATAATGACATCACCGAACTGGCCTGCGCCGCCGGACTGCTTCTTATGACGTCCCTGAACCTGTACCTGCTTCTTAATCGTCTCACGGTAAGCAATCTTCGGCTTGCTGATGATGACTTCTGCCTTATAACGGTTCTGAATCTTGCTGACCGTCACATCAAGCTGCTGATCGCCGATTCCGTAAAGGAGTGCCTGACGGTTCTCCTTATCGTTAACGATGGCAAGCGTCTTATCCTCTTCCATAATCTTGGAAAGAGCCTGGGAAATCTTATCGTCATCGCCCTTGTTCTTGGCTTCGTAACGAACATACGTATACGGAACGGAAAACTTAATCGGATCGTAAATGATCGGATTGGCCTTCGTGGAAAGCGTATCACCGGTCTGTGTATCGGAAAGCTTGCCGATGGCACCGATATCGCCGGCGTACAGCTCCTTCACCTCAATCTGCTCCTTACCGCGAAGCACATAGAGACGGGAAAGCTTTTCTTCGGTTTCCTTGTTAGCGTTATAAATTACGGAATCGTTCTTCAATACGCCCGAGCAAACCTTAATCAGAGAGAATTTACCGATGAACGGATCGGCAATCGTCTTCCAAACGCGTGCGGAGAAATCCTTATTCGCATCGTAATCGGCAAAGAAGGTCGTGCCGGTCTTCTGGCTCATACCGGTCACAACGCCCTTGTTCGGTGACGGGAAATACTTATCAATGGCCTGCAGGAGGGCAAACGTACCTCTCGCCTGCACACCGGAACCGCAGAGAACCGGAACCATATCGCCGGCGCCGACGCTTGTACGGATGGCATTTTCGATTTCCACCATCGTAAACTCTTCGCCTTCGAAATACTTCTCCATCAGCTCTTCACTGGACTCTGCAATGGATTCCATCAAAGCGGCGCGGTAGTTCTCGGAGTACTCTTTGCAGTATTCCGGAATATCGCCGTCCACATATTCGCCGAGATTGTTGCTGAAGCGGCGGCCCGCATTCTTAACAACATTGACAAATCCGACGAACTTTTCATTTTCACGGATTGGGGTATGGAACGGAGCAATCCGGTTTCCGTAGCGCTCCTTCAGATCCTCAACTACGTTACGGTAACTTGCGTTATCGTCATCCATATCGGTAACAAAGAACATGCGGGGCAGCTTAAAGCGCTCGCAGATGTCCCATGCCTTCTGCGTTCCGACTTCGACACCGGCCTTGGCGGAAACAACGATTACGGCTGCATCGGCTGCACTGACGGCTTCTTCCACTTCCCCAACGAAATCGAAATAACCGGGCGTGTCGATAAAATTGATTTTCGTCTCCTCCCAGAGAATCGGAACAACCGTCGCGCTGATGGAGAACAGTCTCTTCTGCTCTTCCTTGTCATAGTCGCTGATGGTATTGCCTTCCTCCACGCGTCCCATTCTCTTAGTAACACCGGTGGTATAAGCCATGGCTTCCAACAGTGTTGTCTTTCCGCAGCTGCCGTGTCCCAAAATGGCAACGTTGCGGATTTTTTCGTACTTATAGGTCTGCATAACGGTAAACCTCCAAAAGGGATTTGTAAAACACAAGGACATTTTACCAATTTTTCTTTAATCTTTCAATTGTTTTTGTGAATATTTCCGAAAAAATCGGCATTTTCTTCGATCCTTTCGATCTCTTCCCTCCCGAGAATCTCCTTCTCCTTCTTCGCAAGTGCTTCCCGAAGCCCTTTCACGGCGTCAAACGGCATGAACTGCTTGGCGCGGTCCTGCGGGCTCATCTTCGGCCGGTTCTTATTTGCCACGTTTATGCCCTCCGATCTGTTCGTTCCGTTCGCGTGCCGTCGCGCCTTCGGAAAGGTCGCGTCCCTTCAATACGGCATTGCTGCCGAACCGTTCCTTGATGGACAGAACGGTCTCCATCAGTTTCTTTTCGCGTTCGCGCTCCGCTCCGCTTCCCTGCGTATCGAAGAAACTTAACTGGCGGATGCCCGTGTCCTTTACCACATTGTTGCAGGAAACGCCGAGCCTGCGAACCGGCAGGTCGTGGTCCATGACCGCATCGAACACCTCCATGACCGCACGGATCCACTCGGTGTCGCTGTTGCTCTCCTCGGGGAGCGAGGCCGTTCCGCCCGAAAACGGCACGTCAAGGCTGTTCGAATAGCCTGCGTAAAATGAGACCGAGCGTGTCATGACACCCTTTTTCACCATCTCAAGGCACATCGCTTCGACCATTTCCTTCATGACAATCCGGGCTTCCTCGAATTTGTAATCCCGCATCAGCACCTGGCCCGAGCTTAAACCGCTTGATTTCGGGCGGAACTGCTTAATGTCCCGTATGGTCGTGCTTTCCCGCCCCCAGGCATGGTCAATCAGAAGCTCCGCGTCCACACCGAACAGCTTATATAACATATCCTCGTCCGCATGGGCGATGTCGCGCATCGTGTAAATCCCGCGGTCCGCAAGCCGTTTCGCGATGCCGGAGCCGATGCGCCAGAAATCCGTCAGCGGCTTGTGGTCCCAAAGCGTCCTTTTGTAACTTTCCTCATTCAGTTCCCCGATGAAATCGGAGGCATGCTTGGCCGTGATGTCAAGGGCAATTTTACAAAGATACAGATTTGTTCCGATGCCGGCCGTAGCGCGGATTCCGAGCTTTTGCTGAATCTCCTCCATAAACATGAGCGCAAGTTCCCTTGCGCTCTTTTGGTAGGGCTTCCGATAGCCCGTCACATCAATAAAACATTCGTCGACGGAATAGACATGAATATCCTCCGGCGAAACATGGCTCAGATAAATCCCATAGATTTCCGCCGCATAATCGATATATTTCTGCATTCTCGGCTCAGCCATGATGTAATCGATGCCCTTCGGAATCTCAAACACACGGCAGCGGTTCTTTACGCCGAGCGCCTTCATGGACGGGGATACGGCAAGACAGATGGTCTTGTCCGACCGCTCCGGGTCCGCGACCACCAGATTGGTGGTCATCGGATCAAGGTGGCGTTCCGCACATTCCACGGAAGCATAAAACGATTTCAAATCAATGCATAAATAAGCGGCTTCTTCGTTCATATCCTATAAATCAAGTCCGAGGTTCTTCCACATAACCTCAAAGCTGGCGGGGCCGATGTTCAAAACGGCGGTCTTTGCTTCAACAGGCGTATAGCCTTTGTTTTCAAGCGCTTCTAACGTGTCTAAAATCAGGTATCTGCCGATTGTATAAGGGAAGAATACAAACGGGTCCGCGATGATTTCATCGATGAAGGTATCGGCATATTCCTGATAGCCGTAAGGCTTGTAGAACTCTGCCAGATCTTCCGCGGTCCAACCCTTATAATGCACGCCGAACGATGCCAGGGCAGCCAGATCCATCGACAGATTGTAGTTTACGGCATAAACGAATGCGTAATCCGGATCGTCTATGATGTAGTTGTATGCATTCTGTCCTGCCACAACAGCCCAGCCTTCCATATAACCCGTATAGGAAAGAAGCTTGTTGATCGCATGATTTCCCTCACATCTCGAGAAGAACTCATCCTGGTACAGGTGCCCCGGATAACCCTCGTGTGCAAGCGTACTGAAAAATTCCACGGGATCGTCCACGTTGTCGGGATTGAAACGGATGACCTTACGGTCTTCGTTGTCTACCTGAGGCGTCAGGAAATATGCCAGAACGCCGGGAACACGAAGTGCTTCAGGCAAATCCGAAACCTTGTATTCGGTGTCGCGGATGATCGGATAATCCTTCTTGATGTATTCCTTCAGGGAATCCAGCATCTTATTTGCATCGGTTTCCTTGTAGCCGTCATATACGGGATTCATCAGAATGCTCGGATTCTTCCAGAACAGAGCAACCAGTTCCTCGTATTCCGCATCGAATTTCTTCTTCAGGTATTCGAAAGCCTCATCGGCCGTCATATCCGTTCCGAGGCCTGCCTGCATAAAGTATTCGAAATATTCCTTGCCGCCCTTTACCGAGGAAAGACCGAACGGCTCTTCGGAGCAGTAAGCATAAAAGCTGTTGAGTTTAGCCGCCATGTCATTCAATGTGGGAAATACGACCGTATTGAGCTTTTCGCTGTAACGGCGGATATATTCTGCCTCTTCTTCCGCGGGAAGACCGAGTTCCTTCAGGTTCGCGGCAAAGGCAGCCTCAAGCGGATTGTCCGTCTTAGCGGTGATGCCCTGAATATTTTTGATGGTATTTTCCACCATGTTTTTGCTCAGATAACAGCCTTCCTTGCCGTAGCGGGATTCCGCCACCGCAAGGACTTCCTTCAGGAAAGCAGGAAGTGTGTCCATCGTTTCCAGGAAATCCTCCACATCCTGCTTCTCGATGAAGGCATACTCGGTAATCGTCGTGGAAAGATTGTCGATGACATTGCCGTGGTTGCTGAACAGGCCGCAGTACAGATGGGAATTGACGCTGTCTCCCTGAAGGCCGAGCTGAATCTCATACATCAGACGGTCATAATTGACCTGCTGACCCTTGGTCAGTTCATCCCGGTTCACGCCGGAAAGCATCTCACGGAACTTTTTGCATTGCTCAACATACTCTGCAGGATCGGATTCCACGATTCCGAAGTCGTTCTCCTTATTGACGCCGTATCTCTCCGGATGCTCGAAAATGAAATGCAAAGACATTCCTTCCCCGTCAGCCAGTTCCGTTACTATCTGATCGAGGATTGAATTGAATTCCTTCTGCTTATCCGTAAGCTCGGGTGTCGTGAACCTGGGCTTGCTCCACGGAAGCCCTTCCTCCTCAGGCGTCGGCGTGGCTGTAGGCGTCACGCTCGGCGTGTCGACAGGCTCTTTCGTGGGCTCATTTGTAGGCGTCGCAACAGGCGAAACGGAAGTCTTGTTCGCCTCACGCGTTTTGCCTTTTTCTTTCCCGGTCCCGCCGCATGCGGACAGGGAGCACACCATCATTACCAAAATCAACATTGCCGCAATTTTACGACAGAAATGTTTCATGAAAATCCTCCTTTCACGCGGTTCTTTATCCCCTTTTGAACCGCCGAACCGGTTTCGGTTCGTTGCTTTCTACAGTATAAACGATGCAGACGGAAAATACAACAAAAACCCCTCATTTTCCTGATTTTCTGTAAATAACACTTGCATTTTTCAGTATTATCTTATACAATAACTATTGTAAGTAAACCACTTTTACAGAAATTGTATCATTCGTCGGCTGTCTGTTTTGAGGCCGGCTTTGTCTGTTTCAATAAGCGGATTTTCATCTGCTTTCATACACGTAAAGAAGGAGGATTTATGGATCGCGCAGAATTAGGTAAGATTATTAAAGATGCCCGAATCGCGAAGAAGATGACGCAGAGCGAAGTCGTCGGAACCTTCATCACCCGTAACATGCTGAGCCAGATTGAAAGCGGTGTGGCGGTTCCTTCCATCAAGACGCTCGAGTATCTCTCCCGCAAGCTGGATATTTCGATTCAGATGCTCAGCCCGCAGAACAAGTCCGATATGGTTGCGGCCGGTTCCGGAAACTTCGAGAGCATCCGCCAGGCTAAGAAATGCTATAAAGAAGGAAAGTTCGATGAGGCAGCCGAGCTTGTGAAGCCCTATCTCGACGAGAATTCCGAGTTTTTCGACGAAGCCTGCGCCATCTATACGATGAGTGCTTTGGCCTATGCCGGCAAGAACGACGCCGACCCGCAGACGGCTTGCTCGTATGCGCGGGAAGCGCTCCGCTATTCCGAGAAAGGTTTTTACGCCTGCAGAGAATGGAAAGTTGAGGCAATCTGTCTGATTGAAAGACTGAGCTGATATATAAGGCGTGGAGGGAGAAAGTAATGGAAATCCTTGCGATTATTATCTATCTCATATCACCGATACCGCTTGGCATTTGGGCAATCTGCCTGTACACCAAAAACCAAAAGCTCAAAAACGAGTTGTTTGAGCTCCAAAAAGAATTGACCAAAAAGATTAATCAACCGGACACTGTAGCAGGTGTTCCGGTTGATTCTGCTTTCAGGCAGAAGGAAGACGGCAATATGACGCCTCTTGCCGGGAATGCTCCGGTCGTTCCTCCTGCTCCTCTTCCGTACTCCGAAGCGGGTCCGAAACCTCCGGTTCCCGCAAACCGACCCGCGCCGCTTTCCAATCCCGGTGCGCAACCGGTGTCTCCTGTTTCGGCAAACCGACCCGCGCCGCTGCCGCCTTCCGGCGTAAAACCGTTGCCGCCTGTTCCCGTAAGCAAGCCTGCTCCGATTCCGAGTTCCGTCTCGCCGCTTCCTTACCGGGAGCAAAAGCTTCCCGCTTCCGCGGGTTTGCAGCACGTTGCCGCCAACAACAAAGTACAGCCCGGAAAAGCACAGTCCGAAAAGGAAACCACGGTTCCGGTTATGGCAATCGGCGTAATTCTTCTGCTTTTGGCCGCCGTAGGCTTTATTTCCGCAACCTGGAGCAACCTTTCAGCCGGAGCCCGTGCCGTTGCGCTACTCTCCTTCAGCTTCATCCTGCTCGGCGCAGGCATCTTCGCCCGCGTCAAATTGAAATTGGAAAATGCGAGTCTCGCTTTTTATTCCATCGGCAGCATTGCGCTTCCGATCACGATTTGCGGCTCGGCATATTTCCGCCTTCTCGGGAATGCGTTCTCATTTGACACATACAATTCCATATGTAACACGTTCATTCTGGCGGCGTCCTGTCTGTTCGTGCTGCATGTTTTCGGCGCCCTGTTTTTCGATAGCCGCGTATTTGCCGCCGGAGCGCTCGGTGCCGCTTCGCTGCTTATCATTTCGGTTTCCCTGCGCCTTACGGATGTGTTCCCGGCGGATATCATCATCACGGTTCTGTTCGCCGTTGCAACGGTTCTGCTGATTCCGTACATATCGAAAAAGGAAGCCGACTCCCGCCTGTATCCTTTCGCGGAAGTCTATGAGATTTATGCCGTCATCAATGTATACGTCATGACCTGTTTCTGCCTGGCGGCTTACGAATGGAATCCGACACTGGGGGCTTTTCTGCTTGTCATGGGTGCGGTCTTCTTCCATCCGTCCGTTCTCAACCGTGCAAACGGTTTGTTGAGCCTTCCCGGAATCATTCTTCTGCTTCTCGGAACCGGCTTTCTGTTTAAGCCAAACAGGCTTCTCTCCGCAATCCTCTGGATGGAAACGGTCGCGGCCTGCCTGATTGCGCTCGCATATGTCCTTAAGAAAGAATCTGTGATTCGTAAGATTTCGTTTGTCCTCGGCGTGTTGTTCCTTGCGGCGGTTTCGTTCCCGCTGTTTAACTACGCGCTGATAACCTTTACCAAACATCCGGCACCGCTTCTTCTGACGCTTCCGATCATCGGCGGCTTCCTGTTTCTTACGAAGAACCGGAAGAATCCTCTTTACGCAAACGGCGCCGTTCTTCCCGTTTTTACGCTTTTGGCGGGGCTTTCGTTACATGCCGTTTCGCAGTTTGCTCCGTCGTACGACGAAACGCCGTATTATCGAATCTTCCCGAATATGGACAGCGCCTGGGCCATGGGTACCGTCTTTGCGGTTGCCGGTGTCCTTTACCTTTTGTACCATGCAATTCCGCACCATCCTCTGTTCACCTCGTCGGGATCGTTGATTTTACTGATTCTTTTCACGGTCTTCTCCTTCCAATACTTGTATGAATTTCATGGAGTTTGGGAGGATTTTGCGGCCCGGAATATTTTCGGCTTCGGCTTCGTTCTGCTCTGCCTGTTCATGGCCGTCCGCAAGGACCTTTTCTCCGTACGGGACCGCTCTTTGAAGGAGCAGCCTATGAGCTTCACGTTGCTGCGCTGCTTCCACGCCGTATGTTTCCCGCTTTACTATGCTGCCGCGTATTTTACCTGCAGTTCGAGGACGCCTGCTTCCGCGATGGGGCTTTCGCTGACTGCATTCCTGCTCATCTGCTTTGTCACGGTTGTCCTCTTCCTTTTAAACACCGACCTTACCGCCATTACAGGCATTTCGGTAAATGAGAAACAAAAGGCTCCGGTGCTTTTGCTTGCCGGAACATCCTTATTCTCCCTGTTGATAGCCATGTCGTTCTTCTGTTTCGCAGGTTATTACGTGAAGAAGAGCACACCATTGCTTTATGTCATTCGCCATCTGATTCCGTTTATGATTCCCGCCCTGCTCCTTCTTGCCTTCTTCCGTCTGAGAAAGAAGGACCGAAAGAGTTCCTTTGCACTCCTTCTTTGCGGGCTTTTCATGGCTACGGCATGTCTCTTTTATGCCGTCGAAATCTTCCGTGAATTCGGAAGCGCCGCGGCGACCGGCATTCCGGAATTCTGCTTCTCGGCCGAATTCCTTCTTTCGCTTGCGGTCATCCCGGTCTTGCTTTATTACGTGCTCCGTTCGGAGCGGGAAGAGCTCACAGACCGTGCCGGATTCTTCTGGGCAACCGGCGTTACGCTTTTGTTGTTCGTAATCCGGCTGTGTAACCCATCCCTTCAACAAAACGTCGTATTTTCCGTTGCCGTCGGGCTTGCGTTACTGCTGATCGCTCTTTTGTTCCAAAGGAAAATCCCTGCCGTCGGGCTTCTGTTTTGCGGCATATTTGCGGTTCATTATCTGCAGACGGTCCACGTTTTGTGTCACTTAAACGGCGTTCCGGCCTTTGCGGAAGTGTTAATCTGTCAGATTCCGGTTCTTCTGTTCGGCTTTACGAAGTTCCGTTACTTTATGCTTCTGTTCCAGTCTCTTGCTTTCCTTGCAACGCCGATTCTCACCTGGGCGCAAAGCGAGAAGGAAGCGGATGCACTTCGTAACGTCGGCTTCATCCCTGAAAAATACAACGTAATCGGCAGGCTCATGCGTACCTTGCTGGCATTTTTCACAGAGTCGCATTTTCTTGCGTTTGCGCTTCCCGGATTCTTTATCGCTGCGGCATTTTGGTACTTTTACGAGCGGGACGAACAGACCGGCAAACGCATTCTGGCGCTCTTGCTTGTCGCCCTGTCCGCGCTTCTGTGCATGCGGTTCCCCGGATCGCTTTCGGCAGCGGATCATTTCGGGCAGTTATATCTTATTCCCGCAATCCTGTTCGTGGTATTCCTTCCGTGGATTCTTCCCGAGAAGATGGTCTATGAGCATCAAAGCGGAATCGAAAACGCGCAGTTCATTTCGGCTGTTGTCGTGATGGTCCTTCTGGGCATTACGGCCCTCGGCGATGATACCCTTCGCAACCTTTTGTGCTACGCGGTCGTGTCCTTCCTTGCACTGCTTCTTGCCTACATTTTAAAGAGCCGGAATTATCTGATGCTCGGCGGAATATGCATGCTTGCTTTAATCCTATATCTGATCAACCGGATCTGGGGCGACATGTCCTGGTGGATTTACCTGTTCCTGACCGGAACGACGCTTATTACCATCGCCGTCCGAAACGAGATCCGGAAAAGGAAATAGTTCCGAGACGTAAAAAAGCTCCTCCCGTTTTCTTCGGGAGGAGCTTTCTTCATGTCTTTTACTTATTCTCTTCTACTTCGATCTTGCGGATTTCCTTCGTCTCGATTTCCTTCTTAATCGCAGCAATGAAATCGGCAAGCTTCTTCTGGCCTTCGTCGCCGAGGAAACGGCTTCTTACGGATACAAGGCCTTCCTCTGCTTCCTTCGCGCCTACGACAAGCATGTAAGGAAGTCTGTCAAGACGGGCTTCACGGATCTTGTAGCCAATCTTCTCGTCACGCGCATCAACCGTAGCAAGGATGCCTGCTTTCTTAAGCTCTGCGCAAACCTGCTCGGCATACTCGTTCGTCTTCTCGGAAATCGGAAGCACGCGAACCTGCTCGGGGCAAAGCCACGTCGGGAACTGACCTGCATAATGCTCGATCAGCCAAGCAAGCGTACGCTCGTAGCAGCCCATGGACGTTCTGTGAATGATCCACGGAGACTTCTTCTCGCCGTCCGCTCCGACATACGTCATGCCGAATTTCTGGGCACTCTCGCAGTCAAGCTGAATCGTTACCATCGTATCTTCCTTGCCGTATACGTTCTTGGCCTGGATATCGATCTTAGGACCGTAGAAAGCGGCCTCGCCGTCGGCTTCCGTGAACTTGATGCCGTTCTTGTTCATAACGTCTCTGAGGTACTGCTGCGTCGAATTCCAATACTCTTCGTCGCCTTCGTATTTGTCCTTGTTCTCGGGATCCCATTTGGAAAGACGGTACGTAACGTCGCCGTCGATTCCGAGCGTTTTCATGACGTAGTTGGCAAGTTCAACGCAACGCGTCAGCTCCTCTTCCGCCTGGTCCGGACGAAGAACGATATGACCCTCCGTGATCGTGAACTGACGGACTCTCGTAAGACCGTGCATCTCACCGGAATCTTCGTTTCTGAACAGCGTGCTCGTCTCGGACATGCGGTAAGGCAGGTCTCTGTAGGAACGCTGCTCGTTCATGTAAACATAGTACTGGAACGGGCACGTCATCGGACGGAGCGCCATGACTTCCTTGCCGGCTTCGGCATCCTTATTGAGAATGAACATGCCGTCCATGTAGTGATCCCAGTGACCGGAAATCTTATAGAGGTCGGATTTGGCCATCAGAGGCGTTCTCGTACGCACATAGCCCCATTCGTTATCCTCAAGGTCTTCAATCCATCTCTGAAGCGTCATGATCATCTTCGTGCCCTTAGGCGTGAAGAGCGGCAGTCCCTGACCGATGACGTCGGCCGTCAGGAAAAGCTTCATCTCACGACCGAGCTTGTTATGGTCGCGCTTCTTAATGTCCTCAAGATGGGCAAGATACTCATCGAGGTCGGCATTTTTCGTGAAAGCCGTGCCGTAGATACGCGTCAGCATCTTGTTCTTCTCGCTGCCTCTCCAGTAAGCGCCTGATGAGGAAATCAGCTTGAACGCCTTAATCGGCTTCGTGCTCATCAGATGCGGTCCGGCACAGAGGTCCACGAAACCGCCCTGGTCATAAAACGAAAGCTCGGCATCCTCAGGAAGATCGTTGATCAGTTCTACCTTGTAAGGCTCGCCTCTTTTCTCCATCAGTGCAATTGCCTCGGCGCGGGAAAGCGTGAAGCGCTTAAGCTCGTTGCCTTCCTTGATGATCTTCTTCATCTCGGCCTCAATGGCATCCAGAGCTTCGCGGTCAAGCGGCTCCATATCGAAATCATAATAGAAACCGGTGTCAATCGACGGACCGATGGCACATTTGGCATCGGGATACAGTCTCTTCACGGCCTCGGCAAGCACATGCGAGGTCGTATGACGGTATGCTGCCTTACCGGCTTCGTCGTTAAACGTTAAAATGTTCAATGCGCAGTCCTGATCGATGACGGTACGAAGGTCAGCTACCTTCCCGTCCACTTCGCCGGCACATGCCATGCGGGCAAGTCCTTCGCTCAGGTCTGCGGCGATGTCGATGATGCGCATCGGCTGATCGTACTCTTTAAAAGAGCCGTCTTTGAGAGTGATTTTCATGTCTGTTCTCCTTTTCGTTGACTTTTTTACTTTTTGCCTTCGGCAGGGCCTTTGCTTCCGTTTCCTTTGCTCCTGTTTTTTCTTCGTTTCCGAAGAGGCAAGAGAAGTCTCAAGAAACAAAAAACCCTGTCGATACCGGCGGTATCAACAGGGACGAATTTCTTCGCGGTTCCACCCTATTTGACTTTCCAAGGAAAGCCCTCTTCATTGTGACGATAACGGAATCACCGGACCGGATTGGGGCCTCTCGGGAGGTGGTCTTCGGCTCTTTCCTTCCCCCGGCGCTCTCAGCTCGCTTTCGCGGCGCCTTTCTCTGTCGGAACTCCGGAGCTTACTCTTCTCCTTCAACGATTTAACAGTAGTATAACACCCATTCGGCGTTTGTCAAGCAGAAACTGATGAAGTCAGGCCAGTGGCGTGGTCCGGCAGGAAAATCAATACGGACCGGATGCCGAAAACGGCAGTCCGGTCCGTATTATCAAGCAAATTTCGTTTAACAAGTCGGGCAATACGGATTGGGTTGACATGTTATGTTTCTCAGTCCGTATTTATTTCCAGATAAACCTTCTTTTGATCTTTTCGCAAACGAAAAAATACGGACTGAACTACTCTTCTTAGCTTCATAGTCCGTAATTTCTTTTGGAACAAACTTTAGCCGGACTTTCCGGCCATTGAAGAATACGGACTAAACTCCCATACTTGCTTCTCAGTCCGTAACTTGCAAGCGGCAAGGATATCAATACGGACCGGATGCCGAAAACGGCAGTCCGGTCCGTATCATTTTCAACTTCAAGGAAGCATGTGGCTTTTCAAATATAAAAGCCATCAAGCCATCCGGCCCCGGCGCAATTCTCAAGGAAAGAATCTGCTCCGCATGCTTCTCATCACAAGCCTCTTACCGTCCCGCTCCCTTACTTCGCCGCCAGCTTCTCCGCTCTTGCAAGCGCTGCGTCGATGTTCGGCAGGAAGTTTTCATCTCCGATCAGCTGGTCAAAGCCGGCCTTCTTCATCACGCTCATCGGCTGCTCGTTCACGTGGGACAGAAGCACGGTCGTGCCGGCCTTTTTAAGGGCCGTGCAGATATTGGTCAGGTTCCGAAGCGCCGTCAGATCCATGGCCGGAACGTTACGCATTCGAAGAATGACAACCTTATCCTCTTCCTGAAGCGTAATGTCTGCGAAACGGTCGGCAACGGCGAAGAACATCGGTCCGTTGATTTCGTATACGCTGACACCCTTCGGAACGGGTTTCAGGCCGTGAAGCTCATCAGTCTGTTTTTCATCCTCGGCAATGTAAGTCCAGGTACGGATTTCGGTTACCTCGGTCATTCTCTTCAAGAACAGGAATGCTGCAAGCACCATGCCGACCTCGATTGCGACAACGAGGTCAAATGCGACAGTCAGGCCGAACGTCAGCAACAGCACCAGAATATCGCTCTTCGGTGCGGTTTTGCAAATGTCACGGAAATGTCTCCACTCGCTCATGTTATAAGCAACCATGAAGAGAATGGACGCAATCACGGGCATCGGAATCAGCGCTGCATACGGCATCAGAACAACAAGAATCAACAGCAACGTCACGGAATGCACCATGCCGGAAATCGGGGAACGTCCGCCGTTCTTCACATTTGCCGCGGTTCTCGCAATCGCACCGGTCGCGGGGATGCCGCCGAACAAAGCGGATGCGATGTTGCCGGTACCCTGGGCAATCAGCTCGGTATTCGAATTGTGATGGCTTCCGATCATGCCGTCGGAAACAACACACGAAAGAAGCGATTCGATTCCGGCAAGGATTGCAATTGTGAAAGCGCTCGGGAGCAGTTCCTTCATAAGCCCGAACGAAAATGCAGGCGCGGTGAACTTCGGAAGGCTTCTCGAAATGGAATACAGGTCTCCGATCGTATTGACCTTAAGTCCGGCAAACTTAACAATCAAAACGCCGACGATGACGGCAATCAGGGAGCCCGGAATCTTCTTGTTGATCTTCGGCCAGATAATCTGGATCGCAAGCGCGAGAAGCCCGATCAGAAGCGCCATATAGTTAAAGGACGAGATATTCTTAACAACATTAACCGCCTTATCGATTGTCTCCACGTTCTTCGTACCGTCCGGATACGAAAGCCCGAGGAAATCCTTCACCTGCCCGATGGCAATCGTCACGGCGATACCGGCGGTGAAACCGGTTGTAATCGTGTAGGGAATATATTTAATCAAAGAGCCGAACTTAAAAAGTCCCATCAAAATCAGAATGACGCCGGCCATAACCGTTGCAAGCGCAAGTCCGCTCATGCCATGCGCGTTTATGATGCCTGCAACAATCGTGGCAAATGCGGCGGTCGGCCCCGAAATGTTCACGCGGCTTCCACCCATCAGTGCAATGATGAATCCGGCAACAATCGCGGTGTAAAGACCCTGCTCCGGGCTTGCGCCGGATGCAATCGCAAGCGCAATCGAAAGCGGCAAAGCGATAATTGCGACGATGATTCCGGCAACGATGTCCTTTACCACCTGCTCTTTTTTATAGCCCTTAAGGGCAGTCATGATTTTCGGCTGAAAAACCTTCATGGAAACCTCTTTCTTCCTACGGCCGCACGGACCGGGCCGGTTATTTGCGAAATGAAGACACAACAAGTAGGAGTTTACTCTCATTCCCGGCTTTTCGCAAGAATGAGAATGACCAAAAAACACGGGCATTTCGGAAAATGTTATAGATAATCCTCACAAAGAAAAAGAAATTCCATTTTCCGCATAAAAAGATTATAATAATATCAATGTGACAAATGCGGAGGACGACTTATGTACTACCAGATTAAAGACACGCTTACGGAATGCGCGGCAAAGGATATCGGGAACCGGAAGATTCCTTATGTTGCCAATGTTTCTTTGGAGGAATTTGAGGAGAAAAAAGACCTTTTCGACATGGGCATCGATCTTGATTTGCATGCCGAGGGTGATGACATCACGGAGATTCAGGTCAACTACGATTCGCTGACCGGAAGCTTTGCGATTCCGGACTTCACGAGCATCGACAGCCCGCCGCACACATTTTTGTTTGCGATTGACGAGCGCGGTGTCGTCATTCTTGACGACGACGGCACGGCAGGCGCGATTCTTGAGAAGATTCAGACAAGCAAACGCTGGAAGCTGCCGAGCATCGAGCGGTTCATGTATGATTTTCTCGAGGGAATCCTTACCGGCGATTTAATCATGCTCGAGCGATACGAGAAAGAAATGGACGCCATGGAGGACCGCATCTTAAGCGGCGATCTGAGCGGAACGATGGAACGGCTTGTCGACATCCGAAGCGAGCTTTTGGACCTTCGGACCCATTACGAGCAACTCGTCGATCTCGGCTCGGAGCTTGAAGAGAACGAAAACGGCTTCTTCCAGACGAAGAACCTGCGTTTCTTTAGGCTGTTCATCGAGCGCGTGGAGCGTCTGCAGTCCATCGTGACCTCCCTTCGCGAGCATACAATGCAGGTGCGTGACCTCTACCATTCGCAGCTCGAGGTAAAGCAGAACCGCAACATGTCATTTCTCACAATCATCGCGACGATTTTCACGCCGCTCACTTTGATTACCGGCTGGTACGGCATGAACTTTAAATATATGCCGGAGCTTGACTGGCCGTACTCCTATCCGATCGTGTTCGGCGTCTGCGTTTTGATTGCGTCTACGATTCTGATCATTTTGAAGAAGAAAAAGTGGTTTTAGCCCATTCGGTTTTTTAGTTTTCTGCGCGTAATATTTTGTATGAGGTTTTTATGAAACAACTTTTTAATGACGGCTTTACATTTGCCAAATACTCTTTGGAGGCTACCACGGAGGAGCTTCTTTCGGGATCTTCCGCCCACCGCCTCTCGGCCCCTGCACCGGTCGACATTCCGCACGATTGGATGATAGGTCAGGTGAACAATCTTTACGAGGACAGCATCGGCTGCTATCGGAAACATTTCACAATTCCGAAGGACGGGCGGTGTGCACTCGGGACTTCCCGCTACTTTCTCCGATTTGAAGGCGTTTATATGGACTCGCGCTGCTACCTGAACGGGCGCGAGGTTTTTGCGTGGCCTTACGGCTATACGACGTTTGAATTCGAGATCACGCCTTACCTTAATGACGGCGACAATGAGCTTGTGGTCACGGCCACCTACCAAAACCCGAATACCCGCTGGTACTCGGGCGCCGGAATCTACCGGAATGTATGGCTCCTTGGAAAATGTGACACCTTCCTCGTCTCAGACGGCATCTATGCCGCCTCGGACCCGGCGTGCGAGGCGATGGATGGAAAAAGAGTCTTCCCCGGAGAAAGCAGGGTTTTGATTGATACCGAAATTGCCGGCAGTTACACGGGGGAACTTCTGCTTCGGCAGACCTTGAAGGATTCCTGCGGGAAGGCAATAGCGGAAACGGAATCAGTCGTCGAGATGCAGGGGAACGGTCCCACTACCGACGATCTCCCGTTGAGGAGTCAGTGTTTTACGTCACCCACGCAAACGCTCACCCTTACGGATGCGCGCGCCTGGGATATCTCCTCACCTGTTTTATATGAGTTGACGACCGAACTGTTCCTTCCGTGTGACGGTTCCAAAGAACCGGTTCTTCTTGATTCTTATACACAAAAGATCGGCTTCCGTTCGGTTCGGTTAGACCCGAATCAGGGGTTCTTCCTCAACGGACGGCATGTAAAACTGAAAGGTGCCTGCATGCACCATGACCTCGGTGCGCTAGGCGCCGCCGTTAACAAGACAGCGACAAAACGGCAATTGCTTTCCCTTCTTTCGATGGGCTGTAACGCCGTTCGTACCTCCCACAATCCGCCCTCTGTTGAATTCATGGATCTTTGCGACGAGCTCGGCATTCTCGTGGATTCCGAGGCGTTCGATATGTGGGAACTTCATAAGACCGAATATGACTACGCACGCTTTTTTAAAGACCATTGGAAAGCGGATGTCAGTTCGTGGATCCGCCGCGACCGGAACCGCCCGTCTGTCTTCTTCTGGAGCATCGGAAACGAAATCTATGATACCCACAGCGGCGAGGGGCTCCGCATCACGAAAGAACTGCGCGACGCAGTCCGTTCACTGGATTACCGTCACCATGCTTACATCACCATCGGCTCGAATTATGTTGCCTGGCAGGGTGCGCAGGACTGCGCAAACGAATTAGAGGCCTCCGGCTACAACTATCTCGAGCGTCTGTATGATGAACACCATGAGAAATACCCGCATTGGTGCATTTACGGAAGCGAAACAAGCTCGACGGTACAGAGCCGGGGCGTGTATCATTTTCCTGCGGATGTGCGGCTTTTGACATTTGCCGACATGCAGTGCTCTTCGCTCTCGAACTGCTCGACAAACTGGGGCGCGAAAAATCCGACCGTCGTCATCACGGGTGACCGCGACACGCCCTTCAGCCTCGGCCAGTTCATCTGGACCGGCTGGGATTATATCGGTGAGCCGACGCCTTATCACACGAAGAATTCGTACTTCGGCCAGTGCGACACCGCGGGGTTTCCGAAGGATTCCTATTACATCTATCAGGCCGGCTGGACCGACCCCAAAACGCACCCGATGGTACATATTCTGCCCTATTGGGATTTCAACGAAGGGCAGATTATTGACGTGCAGGTATTCTCGAACTGCCCGAAAATCGAGCTGTTCTTCAAAAAAGAAGGAGGCGTTTTTGTCTCTCTCGGCACCCGTGACATCGACCCGGTTCACGGGAAAGAGCTGCACGGCTCGTGGCAGATTCCGTATGCCAAGGGCGAATTGTATGCCAAAGCGTACGATTCCGTGGGAAATGTCATGGCAACCGACCGGCAGTGCTCGTTTGACGACCCATCAGAAATCGTTTTAAGCCCCGATAAGAGCGTTTTACAGGCGGATGGCGAGGATATGACCTTCATCACCGTTACGCTCAATGACGCAAACGGCAGGCCCGTTCACAACGCCCGTAACCGCGTTAGTGTCACCGTTACCGGCGCAGCGCGCCTTGTCGGCCTTGATAACGGCGATTCGACCGATTATGATGAATACAAAGGCACTTCGCGTAGGCTGTTCTTCGGGAAGCTTCTTGTGATGCTTGCTGCCCGAAAGGAGCTCGGCCCGGTTTATGTAAAAGTGACGTCCGCAGGGCTTCCGGATGCCGAGCTTGTGCTTCAGGCAGAATCGTCGGTTTCGGCTCCCGATCCGGCTTTGTGCACGTCTTTTGAGAATTCGTCTCGAATTACCGACCCGGCCGTTCTAACAGAGGCTCCGGTTCGTAAGATTGCGTTGTCGCTTTCCGGCCCTGCCGATGAGGATCAGGTTTCGTCACTCTTCGCTCCTACGGATGCGAATCAGCCCCGGCCGATTTCCGTACCCGCCGTTCTCACGCCGGACTGCCGCGAGCTTATTGTTACTGCGGAACTCTTCCCGACAAACACAACCTTCCGCGACATCACATTTCGTGTTCTGACGAAGGACGGAATCGATTCCGCCGCAATCCGCGTGACGCCCCGCGAGGACGGCTGTTCCGCGCTGGTTTCGGCGCTCGGCGATGAGGAGGAATGTTATCTCTATGCTTTCGCAGCAAATGGGAAGCCGCACGCCGACGTCATTTCCTCGCTTCCGCTTCGCAGCTTTGGGCTCGGACACGCAACGGTTAATCCGTATGAATTCGTTAACGCAATCCGCTTCGACGCAAGCAACCAAAAGCCCACGCTCAGCTTCGACGGCGGCGCATTTACCGCGGACGAACCGACGTGGGTACGGTACGACAATGTGGATTTCGGAGATTACGGCTCCGACACCGTTACGGTTCCGCTCTTCTCCTTCTCGGACGTTGTTCCGATTGAAATCTGGGAAGGGACTCCCGATGAAGGCGAACTGCTCTTTAGCGGGCAGTACGAAGCAAAAAGTATTTATAACACGTATCAGGCTAACGAGTTTAAGCTTTCGAAGCGCCTGCGCGGCGTGACAAGCCTTTCGATCTGCGTACCATTTAAGCTGTCGCTGCACGGCTTCGTCTTCAAGCGAATCGACAAGGCGTGGGCCGAAATCGGCGTAACCGAGCTTCAGTACGCAAGCGGCGATGCATACCGGGTTACTCAAGACGGCATCTACGGAATCTCGAACAATGTCGACCTCGGCTTCGGCTCGTTCGATTTCGGAGACCGCGGGGCTCAAACCATAACCGTTACCGGATGCTCTCATGCCCCGCAATGCACGATTCACCTGCATTTTACGAAGGACGACGTGACCGAAACTCAGATTATTGATATTCCAAAGACAGACGGAGCAGAAACCTTCACATTAGCCCTAAAACCCGTGTACGGAGCTTGCACGGTGAACTTCATATTCCTTCCGGGAACCGACTTTGATTTGCATTCGTTCCGGTTCAGTTAATAAAACAGCTGCCGCAATTGTAATCTCCGAATTACAGTGCGGCAGCTTTTCTGTTGAATATTAAATTGACAATTCTCAGTCAAAACCGCGGCAGGGCCGGGTTCTGCCGGATTTGTAGTTGACAATCCTCCGTCGGAAACTGTGTAGAGCGGGGTTCTGTCGGATTTGTCCTCCCGCAGGGGGGCATGCCCGGTTGCCTGCAGGCCTCTGTGCTCATTTTTTTAGCTTCATTTCTGTGGTTGCATACGCTTCTTCCATTATCGAGATACTCGTATGATTGAAATTGAAAAAACTTCATACGGAACCACTGTTTCTTCTGGTTTTCGTGGGCAAACTATTTTTGGCCTTGCCCATGAAATTTAATGCTTCGCCAATCAGGTAGGAAAAAGACAGATCCCGTTTTATACGAAATTTTCAGAAATGATGAAACCATGGGAATTACCTTTTCCCCCAATCCTACGAAATCCGGGATTTAGCTTCTTTGGTGGGTAAAGTCACCCACCATACCACTTAAAACAGAAATATCATGGGCAACAATCCGCCACCCCCGCCCGGGACGGCGCTTAAAGCAGGCATATAAGGCACTGCCTCAATTAAAGCTTTTCCGTCTTTCTTCTTTTAAACCACAGCGCAAGGCAAGTCAGTGCCGCAAGAGCCGAAACCGCTTTCCCGAGAAGCCCCAAAGGCCTTTTATAGGAAAATGTGACGCTGTTCTCGCCGGGGCTTAACAACACGCCCATATAACCGATGTTGGTTTTGATGATCTCTGCTTTCTTCCCGTTCACCGTAGCCGAGAATCCCTCATGATACGGAACCGCAAGGCATAACAGTTTCGGACGGTCTATGCTGAGCTTTGCTTTAAAACTCCCGTCTTCCGAGATTGTAATCTCCGGATTGTCTTCCTTCAGCCGGTTGATATTTTCTTCAAATCCGTCCATGTTCATCCGGCCCACTCCGAGGTTGAGAAGATATTCTCCTTCCTCCTGAAAGACCAATTTGATCTTCCGGATGCCGACCTCACGGTAACCGAGGTTGACCGTAAACAGGAAACGATTGTTGTTATAGCAATACTCGTCGTTATGAAGAACCAGCTTCTTCTCGATTCCGTCATCCGTGCAAATCAGTATTTCGGCCGAATCCGGAATCTTCCACTCCAGCTTATCCGTTGCGAAAAAGCGGAAATCGGCAGGCTTCTCAAAGCTGAACGGTCCGATTTTCACGGGCTTTTTAAACTTTTTCTGTCCGATGGGGGCCGGCGCCTGACCTGTTGTCGGCTTAAGCCCGTTTATGATAAATGTCACATGTGTTTCCGAAGCCGGCGTACCGCCGATGAACTCAATCTCCGCTTCAGCGCCTTTTTTCGAAACGGAAAATCCGGGTTCCTCTTCAAGAGGTCTGACTCCGTCACCGTAATGCACCTTAAACGGAGACGGGCCGGTTTCGCCCCGAAGAAGGTCCTCTTCGAAGTCATGCCATGTCTTTTGCGGCAGACCCGGCAGATTCGAGAAAAGAACCGCCGTTTTCAGAAGCGTTTGTTCCTTCATCTCCTCCGGTACGCCGTTCCAGAGATCGTAGGTCATATAAGAATCATACGTATACATTAACGGCAACGCATTTTTGTTATAATATAGCGTTCCGCGCCCGTTCGGCAAATCTCCGAGAAGCTCGAAGCCGTAAGGCACGGGATTCTTATCCTCAGGCTTTAAGAGATAGTACTTGACAGCGGCGAGATTCGTCAGGACCGCTCTTCCGTCATAATCGTAAAACTTATAAAGGCTGTACTCGGAAAGCCCGAGCTTAGTGCGGTATTCGGCCGTTGCGGGACTTCCGATGGTCCAGTAAAACTGCGTATTCGAAACACCGGCGACAAGGTTGCCGTTCGTTTCTATTGACGGGCCGGCATAACGGAACCAGCCCTGATCCCCGTGCTGCCGCACCGTTTTAATCACGTCCGTCGTCTCATTTTCCTTAGTCTCGGCAATGGCATCCCAAATATATGCCGACTTGCTTGCATAAGAGTCCGAAACATAAGCATTCAGCCAGAAGCTGTTCAATGCGATGCTGACTGCCCCCATCGTAATCAGCGAACGCCGCACGGCCTTCTTCTCCCTGCCGGGGCGAACAAGATAAAGCGTGATCCCGAGTAAGATGACAGCCGAAAAACTGCGCCATGTCCGCGAATTCCAAAAGACAATGCAAAGCGCCGTATATACAGCCGCCGCGATACACAGAAAATGCCAGTCACTCTTTCGGATTTCGGACATTTCCTCCCACAAAAGCGTCACGGAAAGACCGGCAAGAAGCGCCAGCACCCAGCTCCACCGGTTCGTGATGTACGCAAATCCGTTAAAAGCCCTGCCGAAGATTGGGAACATCATCATGACGAAACAACAGGCCATGCAGAGCTTCAGAAAAGCATATCCTTTTCTGCGGAACAGAAGACATAGGGATAAGAAAACCGGAACGGCAAATCCCATGCAGATCCAGTATGCGTCTCCCGAAGATAGCAGTAACGACGGAAGCTTTCCGTAATAGCTTAGCGGGTACAGCAGGCGGAAGGTATTCTTCGTATCCATGCGGCCGTTTGTGAGAAACGCACGGCACATCGGCATAAGGATCACGGCCGCCAAAGCCGCTCCGAGAAGCGCCCACACGAAAAGCCGGAAAAGAGAAGCGATAATCTTCTCCTTTTCCACATGATGCAGATACAGGATGCGCACGAGCGCATAAAGGCCGGTCAGAAGCGCCAAAACATAAAAGAAATAGAAGTTACTGAGTGCCGCAATCGCAACAGAAGCCACAAAAAGATCCGGCTTTTCCCTGCGGATTACCTTCTCCACGCCTACGACAAGGAGCGGAAAATAAATCAGCGGATTCAGGAAATACGGGTGCCTAGCGGCATTTAAAAGCGTCCAGTACGCAAATACGTACACCAAAGAACCGAGAACCGCGCCGTAACCAAGAAGCGCGGTCTTTACTTTTCCTTCTTCCCGAACGGTCCCGAAATAACGGCACATATACAAAAACGCGAGGCCCGAAAGGTACATCCGAAGAAGGATCATCGCGATGTAATAGAATACCAGGCAGGAGGACGGCACAAGAATCGAGAAAAATGCGAACGGGTCCCCGATGACATAGTAATGGAGCGTTTCCAGAATGTCATTGCCCTCTCCGATCGAAAGATCGAATGCCGGGACGGACGGATGTCCCGTAAAAAAGCTTCCGACAATCTTTCTGAGATAGCGGCTGTAATACAGTAACGCCTTATAATGCTGCGTCCAGCTGTCGCCCTTCCACATCAGGGCGCGTCCGACGCAGTAATACCAGGGAAATACAATCACGCACAAAAAGAAAAAAGCGCTTGTATAAGAGCCGGTCAGGTTCTTTCCGGTTCTCTCCTCAGCGCGCTTAAGCCATTTCTCCGTCAGTCTCATGATCTTGCTCCGAAATCGATAAAAACAGAAATACAGCCGGCCGAAGCCGACTGTATTTACTATAGCATAGCAACTGTTTTCAGGCAACTATTTTTCTTCGGGAAGTCTTTCCTTCTGCTTAACCTGAGCCGTAACGGTCTTCTCATAGCAGGCAAAGATATCGTTCACCTTTTCCTCGGAAAGCTTCTTCGTGAACAGGCTGATGATCGGAACAAGAATCAGGCCGCCGACCATGGAAACCACGCCGGAATTGATGGAGGATTTAAAAATGTAACCGAGCACTCCGCCGCTGAAGCTCACAACCTTAAAGGATACCAAGAGCTGAATTACGGTCATGCAGGTTGCGAAGAAAAAGCTGAACCATACGGCTGCCTTCGTAACCTTTTTGGAGTACAGGCCGTATAAGAACGGAGCAAGGAAGGAGCCTGCAAGAGCGCCCCATGAAACGCCCATCATCTGTGCGATGAAGGTGATGTTGAAGCGGTCCTTCAAAACGGCGATGACAGCGGATACGATTACGAAAAATACGATGAATACCCGCATGGTCAGTACTTTCTTCTTCTCGTCCATGCCCTTCTTAACAGCAGGGGCAACAACGTCGAGCGTAAGCGTGGAGCTCGAGGTAAGAACAAGCGAGGAAAGCGTCGACATCGATGCTGCCAGAACCAGCACGATTACAATTGCAACAACAAGATCCGGAAGGTCGCGAAGCATGGCCGGAATGATGGAGTCGAAAAGAATCGATCCGTCGGGCTTCGTCTTGATGTACTTGGAAGCTGCGAAGAGTCTTCCGAAGCCGCCGAGGAAGTAACATCCGCCGGCAACAACAATTGCGAAGAACGTCGAAATGATCGTGCCCTTCTTGATGGCGTCCTCATTTTTGATCGAGTAAAACTTGCCGACCATCTGCGGAAGTCCCCATGTACCTAAGGAGGTCAGAAGGACAACGAATACGAGTGCCAGCGGATGCGGTCCGAAGAAGCTTGTGTAAGCACCGTTCAAAACGGTTTCACCGGACATGCCGACCATCTTTTCGGACTGTACGGAAAGCTTGCCGATTGCTTCGGTGAAGCCCCCCTGGCTGATCAGAACGGAAGCCACAACGGCAATGATGCCGACCAGCATGATGATGCCCTGGATGAAGTCGTTAACAGCCGTAGCCATGTAGCCGCCGAAGATAACATAGATGGCGGTCAAAACTGCCATGACCAGAATGACAACCCAGTAAGGGATCGTGAATACGATGTTGAAAAGGCTCGAAAGACCGTTATACAAAGAAGCCGTATACGGAATCAAAAAGACAAATACGATGACGGAGGCAACAATCTTCAAAGCCTTCGACTCATAACGCTTTTCAAAGAAATCGGGCATGGTCTTCGTGTCCAGATGTCTCGTCATGACACGCGTGCGGCGGCCCAGAATCTCCCATGCAAGGAGCGAGCCGATAAAGGCATTTCCGAGACCGATCCAGGTCGAGGAAAGACCGAAGTTCCAACCGAACTGTCCGGCATAACCGACGAAGATAACGGCCGAGAAGTAGGAAGTACCGAAGGCGAAGGCCGTCAACCACGGGCCGACGTTACGTCCGCCGAGCACGAAACCGTTTACGTCGGTGGCATGCTTTCTGCAACGGAAACCGACAAAGATCATCAATGCGAAGAAGCATACCAGCATGATGGAAGTCAGAGTAATTAACATTTTGATTCTCCTTTATCGTAAATTTCTTGCTTTACACTTTAACACTCTAAAGCGGCGAGTAAAATGGTCGAAAGAATGTGGGGCTGGGTACGCCCCACAACCGTTTCTATGTTCAGCGTCGCATTTGCCAAAAGCTATTTAATCTGGGCTTCCACAAGGCTGCCGCCGCAGAACTGCTTACGAAGCTTCGGCTTTTCGATCTTGCCGGTAGGATTTCTCGGCACATCCATGAAAACAATCTTACGAGGTCTCTTATATCGCGGAAGGTCAAGACAGAAATCGTTAACTTCCTCTTCCGTCATACTCATGCCTTCCTTCACCTGAATGACCGCCAGCGTAACTTCCCCGAGTCTCGGATCCGGAACGCCGATAACGGCTACATCGGCAATCTTATTGTTGGCGCGAAGATAATCTTCGATCTGCACCGGATAGATGTTCTCGCCGCCCATGATGATGACGTCCTTCTTACGGTCAACGAGGTAAATGAAACCGTCCTCGTCCTGCTTGGCCATGTCGCCGGTATAAAGCCATCCGTCGTCGGACAGAACAGCCTTCGTTGCAGCCTCGTCCTTATAGTAACATTTCATGACGCCGGGACCCTTAACGGCAAGCTCCCCGACTTCACCCTGCTTCACGCTCTTACGGTTCTCGTCGACGATGTCGCATTCCCATCCGTAACCCGGAATACCGATCGCACCGACCTTTTCGATGTTCTCGATGCCGAGATGCACGCAACCGGGTCCGATGGACTCGGAAAGGCCGTAGTTCGTATCGTAGTCGTGATTCGGAAAATGCTCTTTCCAGCGCTTAATCAGGCTCGGCGGAACGGGCTGTGCGCCGACATGCATGAGTCTCCACTGGGAGAGTTCGTATTTGTCAAGGTCGATCTCGCCGCGGTCAATCGTGTCGAGAATGTCCTGTGCCCACGGAACCAGAAGCCAGACAATCGTTGCCTTCTCGCGAGACACGGTCTCGAGGATCCATTCGGGCTTTACCCCGCGAAGCAGAACGGCTTTGCTTGCGGAAAGAAGACTTCCGAACCAGTGCATCTTCGCGCCGGTATGATAAAGCGGCGGAATGCAGAGGAATACGTCGTCTTTGGTCTGTCCGTGATGCTTTTGCTCGGTAACGCATGAGGAAACCAGAGCGCGGTGCGCATGCAGGATTGCCTTCGGAAATCCGGTCGTGCCGGACGAGAAATAGATTGCCGCATCGTCGTCATCCGTGAGGGCAATTCCCGGATTCTTCGAGGTGCAGTAGGCAGCATACTTTTCATAGCTGTCTGCAAAGGACGGGCAGTCCTCGCCGACATAAAACATCTCCTTTACCTTCGGAATGTGGTTTGCGATATCCTCGATGCGGCCGATGAATTCGGGTCCGAATACAAGGACGCTGCAGTCCGCAAGGTCAAGACAGTACTTGATTTCGTCAGCGGTATAACGGTAGTTCATCGGAACGGCTAAAGCGCCGGTCTTCAAAACGCCAAAATAAATCGGAAGCCACTCTAAGCAGTTCATCAAAAGGATGGCGACCTTATCTCCTCTTTTCACGCCGCGGCTTAACAGAAGGTTCGCAAAGCGGTTTGACTTCCGGTCGAAATCCTCCCAGGTCATCTCTCTTCGGTACTTCTCGTCGCGGTCGCTCTCAATCAGTTCATATTCACGCCAGGTACGGCTCTTCTGCTCGGCAGGGTTAATCTCCACAAGGCAGACCTCGTTGGGATAAAGCTCCGCGTTCCGTACCAAAAAATCGGTAATCGGCATGTCATCTTCCTCCGTCTCATGTTCCGTCAGGGCATAAAAAAGAAAACCCCGGCAGTTCGTTCAGTCAAAGTGTAACACTTTAACGCGTTAAAGTCAAGGGTAATCTTCACATTTTCCAAAATAATCTTTCCCATGACAAATGCCATGAAAAAACCGGGCAGTATCACCTGCCCGGCCTTACTTCGCATGTTTCAACCGTATTTCTGTTTCTGCTCCCGCCTGTAAAGAATAACCATCACAATGCTCATGATGAGGAAGCCGCCGAGGATTCCGCCCAGATGCGCGGATACGTCGGTATTGCCCTGATCCTTTACAAACACCGCAACGAAAATGTTCTCAATAACACTGATGAATACAAGCACGTCCAGATACGGTTTCCGTTCTGCCGGCCAGTAACCGTCAAACGAACGGCCGATGAACATCCTAAAGAACGTCGCTCCGGCCAAAGCCATAATGGCGCCGGACGCGCCGCCGGCAATGACGGCACGCTGGTCAACCTCAACCGTATAGCGCATCCATCCGAATTGAACTTCTCTCGTAACGACGGGATTGATGACACCGCGGTAAAGCAGGGAAACAAAGCTTCCCACGAGTCCGCCGCCGAAATATACCGCAAGGAACGCTCTTCTGCTGATTCTTCGCTCAAGCCAGTAACCGATGATGAGAAGTGCCGCCATGTTCGAACACAGATGGAGCATATTCATATGGATGAACATACAGGTAAACATCTGCCAGACCGCACCGCCCTTGATCGTGGAATTCCAGCTTGACGCAAAGGATTCCCACTGGCTTTGAATGCCTGCCGGTCCGTCCAGTGCTATCGGACAGAGAAACAGCAACGAGTTCAGGATCACGAGTGAAATTGTGAAATAGCAAGTCGCAAGGCTGAAAGCCGATTCCTGAAAGAAGCCGACCGGCATATTCACATTCGCGTTCTTAATGTGCACTACCGGAGCCGAAATCTCGACCGGATTACGGCTCTGCTCGGGAGACGGGGCCGGTGCGATTTTCTTATTCAGCTCGGCACGGATTCCCGCGAAGTCCTCGGGCTGTCCGGTTCTTACGATGATTCTTCCCGTCGGCGTGATGATCCAGTACTGCGTTCCTTCGCCGAAAAGCGCGTACTTGGCGAGCTCCGACGTGATGAAAAATGTGATGACTTCCGTCGTGGCACATCCGTCGCTCGAAAGGCGCCCCTTCGTCCATTCAATCATGGCACGATGTACATCCTTCGTTAAAAGGTCACCGATCTGCTCACAGTCAATCACAATGATTCCGTATCCGCGCCCGTTGTCTTTTTTTGTATAAATCGGGCACCCCTCCGGTCCGTTCGCAAGCGCCCGAAAGTCCGTCTTCTCCAAAAACTGCAGGATTTCTTCTGTCATTTATTGCTCCCCTCTCAGAAATCTATTCTCTTCTCTCGTAATCAAATCCCGTGTCACCCTCAAAGTCTCTCGGATTCACGCTGAAGTAAACGACGCCGTGCGGGCGAACCGCTTCCTCGACGGTAATCTTTCCGCCGCGGGATTTCTTAAGAATGTCACTTTCGCAGAACGGATAGGCAAATTTACGGATCAGCTCAACCTGCTCCTTGGAAGGATTTCTCGGCTCGCCGAGGTCATGCCATGCCTTTCTCGGGTTACAGGTGATTTCGTCGACGACCTCGGAAATCAGCGTATACTCCTTAGCCTCGGCAGGAAGCTTCAGGGAGGCAATCAATGACTCCGCATCGGACATGTTCCAAAGAATGCCCTCGTAACCGCCGTTTGCATTCTTCACGACAACCGCGTTTTTGCCCTTATACACACATTCCGTTGCATGGTCCTGCAGCCTCTTATAAAAGGCAAATGTCCAAAACGTGGGCTTCGGAATGCAACCGTGCGCCACAAGGCCGAAACCGCCGTGGAAAAGGGTAAACGGCACGCCGTGTTCCTCAAAAACGTCTCCGAACGTCCAATACGAATACGAATAGGACGTTTCGCCGAGGCGCTCCAGCTGATATGCCAGATAAGCCGCGTTCTCATTGGTGTCATGAATCGGGTTGTTCGGCGTATAGGAGGTATTAAACTCCGTAAGGTGCATCTCAAGCCCCTTGAATTCCTTATAGGAATCGATGATGTCACGGCTCGACTGCAGGTTTTCAAATCCGAGTTCGGGATCGGACAGCTGCTGATAGGTATAGTGTCCGTCGTACTTCGGCATCTCGGTCGTGTAATGATGGCGGGTAGCGAAATCGACTTTCAGCTTTTCCTTCTTGCAGAAATCAAAGAAGGCCGTCATCCATTCCTTATCGCGCACGCCGCAGATGGCAGGTCCGCCGACACGGAAGCGCGGATCGAGCTTCTTAATTGCAAGAAAGGTCTCCTTGAAAAGCCGGAAATACTCCTCCATGTTTGCATCCTTCCAAAAGCCCGGAAGGTTGGGCTCATTCCAGACCTCAATCGGCCAGGAATAAACCTGCTCGCCGTAACGCTTTACAAGATGGGAAAGCGTTACCGTGACAAGCTCGGTCCAGTCCTTATAATCCTTCGGCGGCGTCGTGTTGCCCTTCCAGTAGAAAATGGTATTGTCCCCGCTTGCCATCTCCTTGGGCATGAAGCCAAGTTCCAAAAACGGAACGATGTTCCGCTCGATATAAGCATCCATGATGCGGTCCAGATACGTGAAGTTATACTCGATTGTTTCTTCCTTCGTGAACCAGTTCTTCCGCTTCTGATAGATTGCCATGTCATCCGTGAACAGTCCGTGGCCGCGGATATGCTTAAACCCGATGATGTCCTGCACAAAAGACAACTCCTTCAGGTATTCCTCGGTGAGTGCAAGTCCCGCGCGGCCCGTGCCGACACAGAAATCCACATTGTTCCAAAAGTCGACTTTCTCGTTTCCTTTAAGCGATACGTCAAGCTTCATAAATGATAAACCCCTTTCTGTTTCCTCTCGCGCATTTTTGCCTACGGAAAATGTGACCTCTCCCCGTTGCAAAAGAATAAGGCGGCATGCTCAGCATACCGCCTCAATCATACTACAAAAGTACCTGTTTTGTAAAGTTCAAACGCCTGTTACGGCTTGAAATTACTTGTAAAGCTCAACAAGCTTCAGCAGGTGCTGGTAACGCTCGTTTGCAACCTTCTCGGACTCTGCGAACAGCTTCTCTGCTCTCTCCGGGAACGGCTTAACAAGACGGGTGTAACGGGACTCGTTATTAAGGAATTCCTGATAAGAGCCGTCGCCTTCCTTAGAGGTAAGGGTGAACGGATTCTTGCCTTCAGCCTTAAGAGCAGGATTGAAGGAGAACAGGTTCCAGTAACCGGCCTTAACAGCCTTCTTCATCTCATCCTGGCAGTGGTTCATGCCGCCCTTTGCGATTCCGTGGAGTTCGCAAGGTGCGTAGCCGATGATAAGGGAAGGACCGTTGTAAGCCTCAGCTTCCTGCAGAACCTTAACGGCCTGAGCAGGGTTGGCGCCGAGTGCGATCTGAGCTACATATACGTAACCGTACTGCATAGCGATCTCGGAAAGGCTCTTCTTGCCGATTTCCTTACCGGCTGCGGCAAACTGACAAACCTCACCGATGTTAGAAGCCTTGGAAGCCTGACCGCCGGTATTACTGTACATCTCGGTATCGAATACCATTACGTTTACGTTCTCGCCGGAAGCAAGCACGTGGTCAAGTCCGCCGTAACCGATATCGTAAGCCCAACCGTCACCGCCGAAGATCCATACGGACTTCTTAGCGAGGTAATCCTTCTTCTCAAGAACTGCCTTGCAAAGATCGCAATCGCATTTCTCAAGTTCGGCAATCAGAGCGTCTGCATCGGCAGCGTTCTTCTTGGTATCATCCTTCGTTGCAAGGAAAGCAGCGATGGCAGCCTTCAAAGACTCGGAAGCATCGCCTGCAGCGATTTCTTCAAGCTTTGCAATAGCCTGGTCACGAAGAACCTTCTGACCGAGGTACATACCGAAGCCGTGCTCTGCGTTATCCTCGAAGAGGGAGTTAGCCCAAGCCGGACCCTTCTTGCTGTCCTTGTTTACGGTGTAAGGAGAAGTAGCAGCGGGGCCGCCCCAGATGGAGGAACAACCGGTCGCGTTACTGATGTACATATGCTCACCGAAGAGCTGGGTGATCAATCTTGCGTAAGAAGTCTCGGCACAGCCTGCGCAGGAACCGGAGAACTCAAGCAAAGGCTGATTGAACTGGGAACCCTTAACAGCAGGCATCGTGTCGGCAACTGCCTTCTTGCCTACGTTCTCAACAAGATAGTTGAATACGGGCTGCTCTTCAGCCTGAGATTCCTGAGGAACCATGGCGATAGCGCCAACCGGACATACGGTGATACACTCGCCGCAGCCCATGCAGTCCAGAGGAGAAACGCTCATCGTGTACTTGTACTCGCTGGCCTTAGGCTTCGTATCCGCAAGCTTGATGTTTGCGGGAGCAGCCTTAACCTCGTCCTCGGAAAGAAGGAACGGACGGATCGTAGCATGGGAACATACAAATGCACACTGGTTACACTGGATACACTTCTCGGCATCCCAGCAGGGAACCGTAACAGCGGTACCGCGCTTCTCGTAAGCGGAAGCACCGGTCTCGAACTGACCGTCTGCGATATCCTTGAAAGCGGAAACCGGAAGGCTGTAGCCGTCCATCAGACCGATCGGATCAAGGAGCTTGTTAACCATCTCAACCGTAGCGGCACGGCCGGTACGCTCAACCTTCTTAGGAGCGTCAACTGCGGTAGCCCAGTCAGCAGGAACCTTAACTTCGTGGATGGCATCTACGCCGGCATCAATAGCCTTGTAGTTCATTTCAACAACTGCATCGCCCTTCTTAGCGTAGGACTTCTTAGCAGCAGCCTTCATGTACTCAACAGCTTCGTCGATAGGCATAACATTGGCCAGTTTGAAGAAAGCAGACTGAAGAATCGTATTGGTTCTCTTGCCCATACCGATCTCGATAGCCTTATCGATAGCATTGATCGTGTAAAGCTTGATGTTGTTCTTGGCGATGTACTGCTTAGCTTCAGCAGGCATATGCTGGTTAAGTTCTTCGTCAGACCACTGGCAGTTAATCATGAAGATTCCGCCCGGCTTAACATCCTGAACCATCTTATAACCCTTGATTACATAAGACGGGTTGTGGCATGCCACGAAGTCAGCCTGGTTGATGTAGTAAGGGCTCTTAATGGGCTTGTCACCGAAACGAAGGTGGCTGATGGTGATACCGCCGGTCTTCTTCGAGTCATACTGGAAATAAGCCTGGATGTACTTGTCGGTATGGTCACCGATGATCTTGGTGGAGTTCTTGTTCGCACCAACGGTACCGTCACCGCCGAGACCCCAGAACTTGCACTCTACGGTACCCTTTGCAGAGGTAATCGGAGCGGGCTTAACTTCCGGAAGGGAAAGGTTGGTAACATCATCTACGATACCGATCGTAAAGCGGCTCTTCGGAGCGTCCTTAGCGAGTTCGGTGTAAATAGCGAAAATAGAGGACGGAGCGGTATCCTTGGAACCGAGACCGTAACGGCCGCCGGAAAGAATCACGCTGTCAAGACCTGCCTCACGAAGCGTGGTGGCAACGTCAAGGTAGAGAGGCTCACCGAGAGAGCCGGGCTCCTTCGTTCTGTCGAGAACGGCAATCTTCTTAACGGTCTTAGGAAGAACCTTAAGAAGTGCGGAGGATACCCAGGGACGATACAGGCGAACCTTAACAAGGCCGACCTTCTCTCCTGCTGCGGTGAGGTAATCGATAACTTCTTCTGCAACGTCACAAACGGAACCCATTGCGATGATTACGCGATCGGCATCCTTTGCGCCGTAGTAGTTGAACAGATCATAATCGGTGCCGAGCTTATCGTTCACCTTCTTCATGTACTTCTCAACAACAGCCGGAAGGGCGTCGTATACGGAGTTACATGCTTCACGATGCTGGAAGAATACGTCGTCGTTCTCGTGAGAACCGCGCATTGCGGGATGCTCGGGGTTAAGAGCATGCTCACGGAATTCCTTAACGGCATCCATGTTGGTCATCTCTTTGAGATCTTCGTAGTCCCACTTCTCGATCTTCTGGATCTCATGGGAAGTACGGAAACCGTCGAAGAAGTTCAGGAACGGAACCTTTCCTTCAATTGCTGCAAGGTGAGCAACCGGAGAAAGATCCATTACTTCCTGCGGGTTAGACTCGGCAAGCATTGCAAAACCGGTCTGACGGCAGGCATATACGTCACTGTGGTCACCGAAGATGTTCAGGGACTGGGTAGCAACGCATCGAGCGGATACATCGAAAACGCAGGGCAGCTGCTCTGCGGCAATCTTGTACATATTCGGGATCATCAGAAGAAGACCCTGAGATGCGGTAAATGTGGTCGTGATAGCGCCTGCTGCGAGGGAACCGTGAACGGTACCTGCTGCACCGGCTTCCGACTGCATCTCGACAACCTTAACGGTATTGCCGAAGATGTTCTTACGACCTTCTGCTGACCACTGGTCAACATAGTCGGCCATAGGGCTGGAAGGTGTAATCGGATAGATTCCCGCTACTTCGGTAAACGCATACGCAACGTGAGCCGCAGCGGTGTTTCCATCCATTGACTGTTTTTCTCTAGCCATGTGAAACGTCCTCCTTGATTTATCTAAGCCTTGCCTCCGCGGTTTCCGAAGGCCCGGTCATTAACATTAAAATTATATCGGATTTGCCACGATTTGTAAACATCATTTTCGGAAAATCACACGGATTTCATAAAAAAGTCCCGCACCACAGGTTCTGCTGTGATGCGGGCCGTTTCAAACTCAGTCATTCTCCCGGAAAAGCTCGTCCAAAGTCCTGTCTAAGGCCTTGCAGATGGCGATGCACAGGTTGATGGTCGGGTTGCAGTCTCCCATTTCAAAGCGAGACCCGGAGGCCTCGCTTCTCTTTATGTAAAACAGTATTTCCAACCTGTAATACATCAATAGTATTATCTTGTAAACTGCGACAGGAACTTCCAAGCGTTCTCGCAGGTATGTTCACGGCACTCGTGAATCTGGTTGTCAATGCTGGCAAGCGCGGTGCGGCATACGCCGTCTTCGCTGTTGTAATAGCGAACCGTCAGAATGCTTCCGCGGCTCTCATCCGGAATCTTCTCGACGCGGTCGGCTTCCTCGCCGTAAACCGGGTCTGCCCATTTATCTTTATCCGCGAAGGAAACATCGAACTTCTTATTGAGCTTGTTAACGGAAGCCAGATACTGAATCCGGTCAAGTCCGGTCTCGGCCTGGAACGGAAGCTCAGGCAAATGCGACTTCTCTCCGCCCGAATAGAACACCGGAACGGAAACCGTCTTGTTCATGCGCGGATCGTCAATCGACATGCCGAACGGATTGTTCTTAACCGGGAACAGGGCGCTGTGCGGAGCAAGTCCGGCGAACAGCTGCGGATACTCCTGGAACATATCCCAGGTCTTGCCGCTTCCCATCGAGAAACCGCTTGCATATACACGGCTCGTGTCAATATTATAGCGCTTTTTCAGCTCCTCGTAAACCTGTACGACCTCGGTTGCGGTAACATTCTGATGGTTTTCAATCGAAACGAACAGGAAACCGTACTTATGGCACACTTCCCACCAGCCCGCGACAAATGTCAGGTACATCGAGGAATCTCCGCCGCCGTGGAAACCGATCATCAAAGGCGCCGGTCCCTTATCGAACGCGTCCTTGTTATAGTAAGCGAAATAGCCGACCTTGTGGGTTTCGGTGTCCTTATACATGCCGCGGTTGTCCGGGCTCGTCTTTACGGTCACGATGCCCGGGTCCTCATTCATGCTAAGCGCTTCGAAATCCGGCTCGTATTCCATCTTGCCGCACCACATCTTGAACTTACGGACAAAGTTCCTGAAATCGGCCTTGTAGTCCGCCGCATCCTTAATAAGCAGGTTCTCGCAGCCCGCAAAAGCGGCATTAATCTCATCGCTGTTGGCAACCGAAAGGATGCCGATGTCCTTACGTTCAACCGTGGGAACAACACTCAGACGCTCCATCGAGCACATCGCAGGCGTAATCTCGCCCGGACCCCAGAGATATTCGCCCTGAAGCGTCTTAAGCAGGTTCTTTGCAATATAATCGGCCGATGCGCCGTATCCGTAAAGGTCCGCGCGGAAAATGGCACCCCGCACGTAATATCCCTGGAATTCTCTCGTAAAGAAATTCTGAATCTCCACAATGCCGTCTTTATAAAACGGATTCATCTTCACTTCCGCGATCAAAGCCGCATAAAGGCTCTCATCCGAAGCTTCCCAGCCGCCCTCGCAGGTCGGATAGACAAAAAGCACGCTCGAATCAACAGACGCCGCAATGTCGGCGAGACCGGTCTGCTTCGCGAAAACGATTGCCTCATCCATCGTCATCTTCTTCTCTTCGAGCACCGTAAGCATCGGGGCACGAAATGTGTAGTTCAAAGCCTCTCCGTCAATGTCGGACTTCGGCACATACACCTTCAGATAAAACTTCTCGTAGGTGTGCTCCCAATACTTTGCGCCGTCACCGAACACCGTAACGGCAGGTCTTTCCATAATTCCCATAAAAACCTCCTTCAAAATCAAATTCCGGCCGAATCAGAACGATTCAGCCGGAATTCGTCTGTTTAACAGAATAATTATATCACATTCTGAACGAAAATGGTAGCATTTTTCATAAAATTCACGCATTGTTTACCGGTTCAGGAATGCCTGCAGGTCATTCCAGGTACGGAGTGCCTCCTCGCGGCCCGCATAATAAACCCGCATGAGCTCGGAGCCGTCACGCTCCAGATTCGGGATATTAAGCGGTTCCTTCGGGGCGATCACGAATGCGGCACCCTCCTGCTCCCTCTCGGTGACATAGGCCGTCTGCAGGTTGTACATCAGATGCCTCTTCGACATGCATTCAATCATCTTCGGATAATTGCGAAGCGTCAGCTTGGCGACCGGAATCAGCCCGCTCTTCTGCTTCACATAGCCACGCGGCTGCGTCAGAATGACAACGTTCTTCGGGTAACCCCTGCCTTCTAAAAACTTAAGCGGAATCGAGTCGGTAATTCCGCCGTCCAAAAGCTTTCTGTCGCCGAACGGAACGACGCGGGAAACCATCGGAAGCGATGCGGACGCACGCATGAAAAGAAGGTCCTGTTCGTCTCCGTTCAACAGGTTTTTGTAAACCGGGATGCCCTTTTCCACATCCGTTGCCACGCCGTAGAAGTCCATCGGATTTTTACGGTAGGTCTCCGTATCGAACACGTCGAGGTGCTGCGGAATCTCGCGATAGCAGAAATCCGCGCCGAAAATGTCACCCGTTTTGATGAGTGAGGTAAAGCCCTTATATCGCTTATCATCGGCAAAACGCACATTATAGCGGATGGCACGACCGATCTGGCGCGATTTGAAGTTGCAGCCGATGGCCACACCCGCGGAAACGCCTACTGCTCCGTCAAAGGTCAGCCCCTGCTCCATCCATACATCCAATACTCCGGCGGTGAAAAGTCCTCTCATTCCGCCGCCTTCCATAACAAGTCCTGTCTTCATTCGGTTGTTCTCCCCCTTAATCAGTTTATTATTCCTTCGAATTATCAGGTTTCGTAAGTCCATTATCGTTTTTTTCGGTTCCTGCTTCCCCGGCCTTCTTCGCTTCGGCTTCTTTCTGCGCCTTGGCTTCCTCTGTTTCTCTCTTATGGATGTTGTCGATATCCTCAGTCGTTCCGCTCTGTCCGTCATCGTCCGGCGCGCGGAATTCACCCTTTTCGACAAGGCGCAGGAAGGCTTCCACAACGTCGCCGAACAACTGGCTTCCGGCAGCGCCCTTTATAATCGAAACAGCCTTATCGAAGTTCATCCGCTTCCGGTAAGGACGGTCGGAATACATGGCATCGAAGCAATCCGCAACGGCAATGATCTGCGCGACTCTCGGGATTTCTTCGCCCTTCAAGCCGTTCGGATAGCCTTTTCCGTCAGGCCGTTCATGATGCGCGCCTGCACCGATGGCAAGCTCCGGCATGATCGAAATATCCTTTAAAACGTTATAGCCGAGCGACGTATGCGATTTGATCTGCATGAATTCGTCGTCTTCGAGTTTTCCTTCCTTCTTCAGCACCTTATCCTCGACACCGATTTTGCCGATATCGTGCAGAAGGGCAATGTTATGGTATTTTTCAACGTCCTCGTCGGAATAGCCGAGTTCGGTCGCAAGCATGGCCGTATATTTTGCAACACGGAAGGAGTGACCGTTCGTGTAGCTATCCTTCATATCGATTGTCTTAGCGAAGGCCGCAATCATCTCGTTGATGAAGATTCTCTGCTCTTCTTCCTTCTGTTCGAGGCGTTTGATCTTTCGCGATACGATTCTCCAGACGACAAATGCCACGAGCATGATTCCCAAAATCACGGAAAGCGCTACGAACCACGGGTACTCATAGAACATCTTGTTCTTTACGATGACGACCGAAAGCTCCTTCATGCCGATGCCGGAGGAATCCTGAATCTGCATTTTGAAGGTATAGGACTTGCCGTGAAGGTTCGTGTACGAAACCGATTTCATGTCCGTACGCTTCACCGTAACCTTCGCCGAGTCAAAGCCGTCAAGCCAGAAGGTAACGGTCGGATTGGTCATTGAATACGTAAAAACATAGTTATAAACCGTAATCTTTCTGACATCGGCCTTAATCCTGAATTTGCCGTTCGCATCCGGATAGATAAGATTTCCGTCTGCCTCAATGAAAGGCACAGCAGCCTTCAGGTCATTCACGTTATCGAACGGCTCCTCAATGTTCACCTGCGTAACGCCGTCGTTACCCGCGATGTAAAGCGTTCCGTTACTCGTCAGCTCACTGTAGGAATTGGATGTCGCAACATGCGGAAGACCCTTTCGCCAGTCATATAAAACCGGCTGCATGGACCCGTTGCGCAGCAGCTCTTCCGCCGAGATGACATGGATGCCGTTACTGCTTAGGATCCACATTTCCCCGCGGCTGTTCCAGAAAATGTCAAAGTTATTCGAATACGGGAACTCCTTCAGGATTGTAAGATTATAGTCTGTATCCAAATAACCGATTGAGTTACTCGTTACAACCCAGAAAACCTGTCTTTCCGAATCCCATTTAATACGCAGGATGACATCGGAAGTGAGACCCGACAGCGTATCCAGATGTCTGACCATTTGGGTACCGACGATGAAAATTCCGCCGCCGTCCGTTCCCATGACACATTCGCCGTTAGGCGCCTCGGCAACCGTCAGGATTTCGGTATTCGTAATGCCGTCGTTTTCGGTATAGGCTTTACGGATCTGCCCGTCACGGATCAGTACGACGCCGCCGGTGCATACTGCCCAAATCGTTCCGTCCCTGCATTCACAGACCGTACGGATTCGTTTGGACGGCATTCCGTCAACCATGGTATAGCAGGTTACGACGCCCCGGTCATAGCAGACCAGGCCGTAATCGCTGAAGGTCGAAAACCAGATTCGGTTTTTGCTGTCACGGATAATCGAACGAATCCGGCAGCCGTCAAGCAGCTTAATCAGATCCGTCTCGCGAATCTTTCTGCCCTTCTGCGTCTTTACGGATTTCACGTTCCATTTGTCAATGATTTTGTTCGGACCGAGAACCGTAAGGCCGCTATCGGTTCCCAAAAGCAGCCAGTCATCATAGACGCAAGTCGAGTTTATGACATCGTTACCAAGACCGTACCACTCAGACACATCGGCGAACCGGTTCGAGGTAATCTTCATGACACCCTGTCTCGAGGAGGCAAACCAGAGGTTGTTCTGATAGTCCGTCATCATTTCCTCGACGGAATTATGCATCGGCACATTGTCAAGCACGCGAATCTTCCCGTCCTGAATCAGGCCTATTCCGTCCTGGGCGCAAATCCAGATGACATCGTCAATCTTGTACATCGCATTAATGTATTTGAGAGGTGCCACTTTGATCGTATCGAAGCGCTCAAGATGGTTCAGATAATCGGAATGGTAGATTCGCGATTCGCTCGTTCCGAAATAGACATATCCCGGCTGTTCGGGATCGGGCAGAACCGAAATGACGCCGGACATGCCTTTAATTTTCAGGTTGAAATACTTATTGATGATCCGGTTTTCAATCGTGAAGAATTCACCCTCCTGGGTGATGCCGTAGATCACGCCGTCGCTTCCGGTCCGCAACTCACGAATGTAAGAATCCTTAATAAAGGCATGCTCCATCTGTCTCGCCTGCATCTGCGTATTGATTTCGACGATGCCGCATGTTGTGGCAACATAAATGTTTCCGCCCGGATCCTCGGCAATCGAACGCACGGAAAGGGACTTCAGCCCCTGCTCCTTCCGGAATGCCTTCGTCTCACCCTGGTTCATCATCACGACACCGCTGTCGTTGGTGCCGATCCAGAGCCGGTTTTTGCTGTCCACGAAAAGCGTGACAACGCTCGCTACGCCGGATGTGGAATCCACACGTTCAAACGTATTGCCGTCATAACGGATCAGACCGCTGTAGCTGCCAATCCAGATAAAGCCCTCCTCCGACTGCACGATGGTGTTGGCTTCGGAGGTCGGAAGGCCGCTCTTGTCATTATATAAAGTCGTCGAGAATCCGGTGCCGGGCCTTGTCGGGTCCGAAGAAGCATATGCATCGTTCTCATCCTGAAAGATATCCGCCGCCTTGCCGTATGCGGGGAATGCCCCCGTAAAAAGAAAGAGACACAAGCAAAGGCATACTGCGACTTCCAGTAAGCCGGACTTGTGTCCTGTATGTTTCTTTCGTGCGGTTCTGCCGGATATACCGCCGCGCCGCGTTATTTCCTGCTTTCTCATATTCCGTACCGTTCCGAATCGTTTAAGTTTTTATGACCTCTTTATGCGACTATTTTACCACAGGTCTCTGTAAATGCAAGGAAAATCTTACAGTTTCCCTTCTTGCAATTCCTTGTTGTTTCATGTATGATAACATATGACATTTTTCATGACATCGGGAATATAGCTCAGCCGGGAGAGCGTCCGCCTGACGCGCGGGAGGTCATGGGTTCGAGCCCCATTGTTCCCAGAAAAGAAGCCGGAATCCGTCACTGTTCATCGGATTCCGGCTCATTCTTTATTCTTCAGACAATCCTACTGCCTTCAGGCTTCTTTGCAAAATCCCGTTCATATAGGCGATGGCCATCCCGTAATTAAGCATCGGAACGTATTCGGCCTTCGAAACAGTAAGGCGGTGCGCCATCTCCTGCTCGGAAAGCATGCAGGCGCCGCAATGCACGACAAGCGAATAAGCCTTCAAATCCTTGGGGAAATCTCCTCCCGAAACCCACGTGAATTCCGGACGGAAACCGAGATGCTTCTCCAAAAGAGCGGGAATCTTCACGGTTCCGATGTCTTCGCACTGCCTGTGATGCGTGCAGCCCTCCGCAATCAAAACACGGTCCCCCGGCTTAAGTCCGTCAAGCGCCTTAATTCCACTAAGGAAAATGCCAAGACTTCCCTTATACCTTGCAAACAGAATCGAGAAGGACGTCAGCGGAATGCTTTGCGGAACAGTCCTGCCGACTGCGGCAAATGCCTGCGAGTCCGTCACGACAAGCGCGGGCGGCTCCTTCAGCACGCTAAGCAGCCCGGACAGTTCTTCAGGCTGGCATACAAGCGCCTTACAGTGATGGTCAAGCAGTTCCCGTAATGTCAGCTGCTGCGGCAGAATCAGTCTGCCCTTCGGCGCGGAGCCGTCAATCGGCGTAACAAGTATGACCGTGCTTCCCGGCGCAACGAGATCCGCAAGAATCAGCTTTTCTTTCTTAACAAGCGGCGCAAAGCTTCCGAGAGCTTCCTTAAACGCTTCGATGCCTTCCCCGGTAACCGCGCTTGTGAAGACTGTCACATTTTCCGCGGCCTCGCGAAGCCTTTCTTCACGGGTTTCCGGGGAAATCCGGTCGACCTTCGTAAAAGCAATCAGGTGCGGCAGTTTCCGCGTCTTAAGTTCCGAAAGAAACGCGAGGTCCTGCTCCGAAAAGCCCTTCGCGGCATCCACCGCCAAAACGGCGATATCGGTCACCGAAAGGATCTTCGCGGAACGGTCTACCCGCAATGCCCCGAGGTTTCCGGAATCGTCAAGCCCCGGCGTGTCCAAAAGCAGGACCGGTCCCAAAGGGAGCAGCTCCATCGCCTTTTTCACAGGGTCGGTCGTGGTACCCGGGACCGGGGACACGATGCTGACGTCCTGCGCCGTCACGGCGTTCATCAGCGAGGATTTGCCGGCGTTACACATTCCGAAAAATGCGACGTGCACTCTTTCGGCACTGACGGTATCCTGTAAACTCATAAAAACCTCCGTATCAGAAGCGGAAATCCCTGTGGTCGGAAGTCCGGATGTCCTCAATATGCTCCGTAGCGATTCTTCTGACCTTCTCGTTCGGAACCCGCTTCAGTTCCTCTTCGATCAGCTTCTTTCCGACCGCCGCGGTTTCGGGACTTGCATAGTCCTCAAGATACTCCGCAAGCGTCATCAGCGCGTTCGGATGGCAGCAATTCAGAATCTGTCCGCTCTTGCAAAGGCTCATGAAACGGTCGCCCGTTCTGCCCTCGCGGTAGCAGGCCGTGCAGAACGACGGAATGTGCCCGCTCTCCATAAGCCAGCGCACCACCTCGTCAAGCGACCTCTGGTCGGAAACGTCAAACTGCTCGGTATCGTGCGGACGCTCCTCCGGCGTATAACCTGCGTAGCCGCCGACCGACGTTCTCGAGCCGCCGCTCACCTGCGAAATGCCGAGTCTTAACAGTTTTGAGCGCACCTGTTCATTCTCACGCGTCGAAATGATCATGCCGGTATACGGCACGGCGAGACGAATGCAGGCCGTGATTTTGGCAAATGTGTCGTCATCGATTCCGTTATCAAACACATCGGGGTCAATATCGTCTGCCCGCTTGATGCGCGGTACGCTGATCGTATGCGGTCCGACGCCGTGCACGGCCTCGAGATGCTCCGCGTGCATGATAAGCCCTGCGAATTCGTATTTGTAAAGCTCTAACCCGAACAGCACGCCGAGCCCGACATCGTCGATGCCGCCCTCCATCGCGCGGTCCATCGCCTCGGTATGATAATTGTAATCATGCTTCGGTCCGGCCGGGTGCAGCCTCTCATAACTCTCCTTATGATAGGTCTCCTGGAAAAGGATATAGGTTCCGATTCCGGCTTCCTTAAGTTTCCGGTAATTTTCGACCGTCGTGGCGGCAATATTCACGTTCACGCGGCGGATGTCGCCGTTTTTGTGATGCACGCTGTAGATTGTCTTGATGCACTCGAGAATGTATTCAATCGGGTTGTTGACCGGGTCCTCGCCGGACTCGATGGCAAGCCTCTTATGCCCCATGTCCTGAAGGGCAATGACTTCCGCGCGCACTTCGTCCTGCGTCAGCTTCTTTCTCGGAATGTGTCGGTTTTTGATGTGGTAAGGGCAGTAAACGCAGCTGTTGATGCAGTAGTTCGACAGATATAAGGGTGCAAAAATCACGATACGGTTACCGTAAAATGCGAGTTTGATTTCTTCTGCAATTTGATAGATGCGTTCGGTGATTTCCGGAAGGTCACAGGCAAGCAGTACGGATGCCTCGCGGTGCGTAAGCCCGGCGCAGGTGCAGCCGTTTCCGTTTTTCTTCGGCCGTGCCTTCTCGAGAATGGATTCGATTAACGGAAGGTCATGCTTGTGCTCTTCCGCGTATCGCAGAGTTTTGCGGATTTCCTCATCATTGATGAACTCATCCGCAATAAGAGATTTCGGATCATACTTAAACATATTCAATTGTCCTTTCTTGCGGGTCAGAAAATACTTCCCCGTCAGATATTACAGTTCCATTATAGCACAACCGCTAAGGGATTCAAGAGAAATCCCCTCTTGAGAAGTCCAGTTCGCAGCCGGTGCTTCGAATCCTCTCAGAGAGGCAGGTGACGCATTGCGCGGATTCCTCTCCGGTACAGATTTTATGGTCATAAAGCTCGTATTGCTTTCTGACCGAAACCGGGCTTAAGTTCGGCATCACGACATTGGCACCGGAACGAATTCCCATCTCCCGGCCGCCCGGATGCATCGTCCCGAGCGCCGTCGTCGCCGGCAGTAAAACATGCGGATGAATCAGGCGGATCAAGCTTAACAGAAGGCATGTTAAGCTGACGCTTCCTGCCTTCTCGTCACGAAGCGGTGTCTCGTGATGCGGGATGAACGGACCGATTCCGCACATCTCGGGGCGAAACTCTTCGATGAATTTCATCTCCCTCGCGAGCATTTCCGCGGTCTGATACGGCGATCCGACCATGAACCCGCAGCCGGTCTGAAATCCGAGCCGCTTCAAAGTCTTAAGACAGCGAAGCCGGTTCTCGTGGCTCATCTCAGCCGGATGAAGCTTTCCGTAGTGCGTCGCGTCAATTGTTTCATGCCGTAACAGGTAACGGTCCGCGCCGGCCTCACGAAGCGCCTCATAACTTTCGTCGCTTCTCTCCCCGATGGAAAGCGTGACGGCGCAGTCCGGGTAATTCTTCTTCAGCTCCCGGATGATCTCAACAAGAACCGCGTCGCTGTAATACGCATCCTCGCCGCCCTGCAGCACGAATGTCCGAAAACCAAGCCGGTACCCTTCTGCCGCACACGCAAGAATCTCATCCTTTTTTAGGCGGTATCGTTCTACGGTTTTGTTGCTTCTTCGGATGCCGCAATACAGGCAGTCGTTTTTACAGATGTTGCCGATTTCAATCAGCCCTCTGGCGAAAACCCTTTTGCCGTAGACACGGTCTCGCACCGCACATGCTTCTTCAGCGAGGTAGTTGCGCGTCTGCTCGTCGGCGTTTTCAATCAAAAACAGATACTCTTCCTCCGAAAGACTGTGGTTTCGTACGAGCTTTTCGGCAGCTTCCTTAAGATTCACTCTGATCCTCCTTTTGACAAATGTGACGCTCAGCGCCCTTTAATCTCAATCCTGTCAAGAATTCCTCTTACACCGATGTTTTGGTGCGTCAGATACATGCGCATCACATCCTCCACGAGGCCCGCGTCGGCGCCGGTCTTCTTCTGAATCTTCGCCATCGTGCAGTTACGGTCTATCAGCTTCATGATATCGGACACAAGCTTATAAAGATCGGAATCGTCCGGGGAGGGTTTCTCCTTTGCCATCGAAGTCTTAGAGTTCTCCGCTAAAACGGCCTTCTTAGCATGTCCGTAATATACGGTCTTCGGATGAAGCGCGAGAAGTTTCTCCCAACTCTCCCCGATCGTCGTGCCGCGGTGCAGCTCAAGCTCGTAAAGCGGGTTCAGATCGCCGACGAACAGGCTCCCGTCCGAAAGCCACAGAGAAATGCTGTCATCGCTGTGCCCGGGCGTATGCAGGATTTCGCCGTCCACGCCGTACGAAGCGAGCACCTCGCGGCTTTTTGCCAGAGAAAAGGAACGGACGTCGGCATCCTTAATCGGAATGAATGCGCTGTTCTTCTCCTTTTCGAATACACCGTCCGCAGAATGCAGATACGGAAGCTGCAGATCAGGCACCAGAATGACAGGGCCTTTGTCCGCAATCTCCTGCGCGATTCCCATATGGTCCGGGTGAAAATGCGACAGCAGAATCGCCGAAAGGGAAGGGACGGAAATCCCGGCTTCGCTCATGGTATGACAAAAAGCCGGGAAAGATCCCGCCCAACCGGTGTCGAACAAGATCCTTCCCCGCTCTGTTTCAATGACGTAGGTATTCGTCTTCGAATAATGTAATTCGTAAATATTCAAGCTGTTTGCTCCGTTTTGTCTTTCACTCCGACCGTCAGGACGATATAGGTGAACAGACCGATTACGAATCCGGTCAGGTGTGCTGCCAGATCCACATTGTAACGAATTCCGATTATCTGCATAAGAACATACGGTGCAAGGCTGTAAAGCACATAGGCGGGAATGGCCCATACCGGCAATCCCTTGCTGCTCTTACGGACATCCGGACGCCTGATCAGAAGAACAAGCTCGGCACCCATCAGGCCGTAGATGGCACCGGAAGCGCCGATGCCCAAGACGTCCGGCTGGTCGGTGATGAAGCGCCAAAGCGTGGAACAAACCGCGGCTCCGAGACCGGAAATCATATAAAGCGAAAAGTAACGTCCTTTCGACATGTATGCTTCAAGCGTGCCGCCGAACATCAGCAGGAACAACATATTGCCGAGAATATGATCGATGCTTGCATGTAAGAAGAACGACGTCAGCAGGCGGTAAATCTGAAAGTCCCCGAAGGTAGTATCAAAGCTGGTTCCGCCGACTTCCGCCATATGATCGATGCCGAAAAACAAAGACACGATGAAAATCACCATATTCACGGCAATCAGCGCCCATGTGATCTTCGGCTTAAATAACCCGTTCTTTCGCCTCGTGTTCCAGTCATCCGCGGGCGTCATATTCGTGTGCTCGGTCCACAGCGCCGTATTGTAACGGTCGGACATCCGAACGCCGGCTTCGCATTCGTTCCGGTCAACTTCAATGATCTCCTTCAGTTCCGGCCAGAACCATTCCATCAGGTTCCACTTCTGGTTCGGGTCGGAAAATGCCACGTGGCTCACGGGATCCACAACCCAATAGGCATAACTCCCGCCGTCGCATCCGCCGCAGAGAGAATTCGCAAAAACATAGTCATCGGTCAGCAGAACCGTCAGCGTGCGGATGAAAGGATAGTACCTGATGAACTGCCCACGAATTGCCGAAAGATAACTCTGATACTGCATCCGGTTCATATTGCGCATCTCACGGTCGCAGACAAACCAGACAATCGTTATCCCGGACTGATTCGGATCCGTGCAATAGTAAAGCTGCATGCCGGGATTATTAAGATCCATGTCCCGCATGCCGTGATCTTTGCACATCTGTATCATTTCTAACCACATAAAATGCTCCTCTTCCGAAAGCCCGAAGGTCTTCCGGTAAATCCTCTCTAATGCCCCGTAAGCTTTAAAACAAGTCTTCCGATCAGGCCTTTCTTCGGCCGGAAGACAACGATTTCATTCGACGGATCCGTCATGCGAATGCCGTAAACAATGAAAAACAAAGCCGCAATGACAAGTAACGAAATCCGGAAAACCTTCGGATTGGTCTTCTTGCGGAGTATAAGAAGCAATGCACCCGGAACCGGCAAAAACCAAAGCGGATGAAACTCCGTTGCTTTCTTAAAGTCCAGGTGAAGCACCGCATGCCAGGCACGTGTCATGCCACAGCCCGGGCACGATACACCGGTGGTGTATTTAATCGGGCATCCGATTCCCACAAGCGAAAAGAACGCATACAACAATGCGATTGCCGCAATCGCGGCAATCGCATTCCGAATATGCTTGAAACGAGGCTGTTCCTTACGCTCCATAACCGTTAACCTGGTTGTAAGCGCGACAGATTTCATTCGTATTCTTAATCAAAATGTGCATCGCAACAAAAGGACCGATACCGCAAAGGAACGAACCGAAGATGAGCCACAGAAGAACCGTGGTTCCGTTCTCCGGGAACTGCATTCCGTAACGGTATGCATTGCTCTGAAGGCGGTTGCCGAGCTTGTAATACCAATAATAGGCGTAGAAGCCGCAGGTGATGTAACTCAAAACAACGAAAGCAATCAGACCGGGCGTGCTGTCGCCGTCACCCTCGCAGGCCGTATTGACATCCTGCGCCATGCTGTAAATGAACCACCAGCCGTAGATGCCGCAGGTAACCACCGATAAAATGATATACATGAGAAGGCTTCTGTCGGTTGTAAGCCTCGGTCCGCGGGGAGCCCCGCTTCCGTTAAAGCTGTTTCGGATGTCGTTAAATGCGTTCCCGAGCTGACTCTCGGCACCCCGGAAAGCCTGGTTCACATCCTGCGTCCACGAGTTCGCATTGCTGTTTTTTAATATGGCGCCGCAACCGGGACAGAATCTTGTCTCTTCGGTAATTGTCATACCGCAATTGGGACAGAACATAGTAACTCCCTCCGTCATATAAAATACTCTACCGTTGAAATGCAACCGCATCTGCGATATGCGAATATTTTACCATTTTTCAGATAGTTCTTCAATCCTTATTTCAGTTTTTTTTCGGAAATCGTCTCCTCTGCCGCCTTTTGCCTTTTCTCTCTCCGCACGCGGTTGATGTGCCGCTCGAAATCCCCGTTTTTGATCAGCTCGGCAAGCACATACTGTTCAAATATCGGAACCGTACAGGAATAAAAGCCGAGCCTTTCGTGAAACTTTGTAAGAAGGCTTTCCGGCAGAATCATGTATCCGATACGGACAGATGGCGCAATGGTTCCGGAGAAGGTGTTCAGGTAGATTACGTCGGCTCCGTCGGCCATCGAGAAAAGCGGCTCCTCCGGCTTCTTTGAGACGGTCAGCTCGGAATCATAATTATCCTCAATCAAAACGCCGTTTCTCTCTTTAGCCCAGCGTAGATACTTCAGTTTCTTCGAAATATCTGCGGAAACGCCGCTCGGAAAGCTGTTGAACGGCGTCACGTGAAGGATTCCCGCCTTGGTTCTTGCAAGCTCACTGCTGACGATACCGTTACTGCCCATCAAAAGCTCGTCTACGGTCGCCCCCATCGTCTTATAGACTTCCGCGATCTTTTTGTATGAGGGCTTTTCAATTGCATAGACACGGTCGGTTCCCAAAAGCTGGACAATCAGTCCGTACAGGTACTCCGCTCCGGAACCTATGATGATCTGCGACGGCTTCACCGTAATGCCGCGGCTTCTTGCCATGTATCTGGCGAGCTCCCCGCGAAGCTCAGCGCAGCCGTGGTTCGGCGATTTTACAAGAATCTTCTCTCCGTAGTCAAGCAGCACGCGCCGCATCGTTTTCGACACTACGGAAAATGGGAAGCGGAATTCACTCTCCGTCCTTTCGTTCGACAGAGAAAGCGGTTCCTGCTCCTCCTCTTCCTCCCGTGACAGTTCGGTATGCAGAAAATCCTCCCCGCGATAGGTCACGAAGAAGCCGCTCCGCTGCCTGGCTTCGATATAACCTTCCTCGGCAAGAATCGTATAGGCATGCTCGACCGTAATTACGCTGACGCCGGTCTCCGTTGCGATGATGCGCTTTGAGGGCAGCTTCGTCCCGAACGGGAAGTAACCGTTAACAATGTCACGGACGAACAGGCGGTACAGTTGAAGGTATGCCGGCTCCTGCGCCGTTTTGTCAATTTGATAATTCATCTGGTTATATAAAAAATACTCCTTCTGGTTATTTTGATATGTTCAGTTTTAGTATACACTTCAGCCATCGACTTGTAAAGGAGCAACATCATGGACACGAAAAACAGATACAGCGCATTAAGAATTACCCTCACCGGTTTATTCATGGCATTGACCATCGTATTTGCCTCATTCTATATCCCGGTACCGGGCGGGCATCTTTATTTGTGTGACATGGTAATCTCTCTTGCGGCGATCCTGTTAAATCCGTTTGAAGCTTTTGCCGTCGGCGGCATCGGTTCCTATCTCGGAGACCTGATCTTCTATCCCGCACCGCGGTATGTTTCCCTTGTGACGCACGGAACCCAGGCAGTCGTAATCTCTGTTTTTGTCCATTACGTTATGAAGAATCATCCGAAGGCTGCGGCCGGAATCGGTGTTACATTCGGTGCCGTCATCATGGTTGTCGGATACACGCTCGGCAAGACTTTCGTTTACAGCAACTTCGAAACCGCAATGATTAAGCTTCCGTTCGAAATTCTGCAGGGTGCCGTCGGCGCAGTTCTCGGCTGGTTTCTCTGCTTCAAATGCGGAATCCGTAAGGTTTTCATCCGTACACTCGAAGAAGAAGCCTGATTTGAATATGACAGGGGCTTAGGATCAAACGTCCTAAGCCCCCTTTTTTCGTCTATCGGAAACTCTTCAGATACTCCTTATGCGCATCACTTACGCGAAAGCTCTCAACAGCCTTCTGAATCGACTTTTTGTGAACCCACTCGTCAAGCTTCCGCTCTTCAATGTACTTCACGCTTGCATCGTATTGCTTCGCAAGCGCCGTTGCAAAATACCATGCCTGCATCATCTTTAAGTAGTAATCCTCCCCCTTCTTATCAGCCACCCAGGAAAGGTATTCCTCCTTAAAATCGTCTCCCAGAAACTCATTCATCAGCATCCGCATGCCGAAGCGCGCCGTATAAATATGGTCGGAATCAATCCACTTACGGATATACGGGAGAAGCTTCTCGTGGTTCTTCCGAAACGGCTTCGGCGTAGCCTGATCGGAAACCGGCCAACAGTCAACGTACGGGAGGAACGCCTCGACCGCCTTCACGCATTCGTCAAAGTCCTTCATCAGGGAAATGACGAAGAAATGGATCAGATTTTCCTCGTAATATTCGTGCGGAAGGCTCTTAAGGAACGAGTCCCGCTCCGGGCCCGAAGCAATCTTTTTTGCAATCTCACGCATCTTCGGCGTTCTCACGCCGAGAATCTTCTCGGGCGGAATGTTCGGCACAAGCTTCGTCTGAAACGCCTGATATTGCTCATCCTTTGCGGAAAGAAGCATTTCGTAAACCGTCATTTCAAATCCTCCGTAATTCACACCGCTTTGCCGGCGAGAATTTCCTTATAATCCTTCAGGTTCTTCTTCAGAAGATTCGGAATGTCAAGCTCATACGGGCAACGCGTCTTGCAGATGCCGCATTCGATGCAGTTCTCAATCTTCATCATCTCGTTCTGCCAATGCTCCGTGAGCCAGTTCTGCGACGGCGCGCGCCGGATCATCTGGCTCATCCGCGCGCACTGGTTGATTACGATGTCAACCGTGCAAGGCATGCAATAACCGCAGCCTCTGCAGAATTCACCGAGCAGCTCCTGCCGGTCCTTTTCGATGAATGCCCGGATTTCGTCCGTCATCCGAACCTCTTTTTCAAAGAATCCGAGCCACTCGTTCAGTTCGTACTCCCGCTGCACGCCCCAGATGGGAAGTGCGTCATACTCGCTCATAAATGCCATGCAGGCTTCGGAATTGGTCAGCAGTCCGCCGGACAGACCCTTCATCGCGATAAATCCCATGCCGGCCCGCTTACAGTCCTCTACAAGCTTTATGTCGCGCTCGGACGCCAGATACGAAAAAGGAAACTGCAGTGTCTCATAGAGCCCGCTCTTCACGATATCCTCGGCAACCCCAATCTTATGCGCCGTGATGCCGATATGGCGGATCTTCCCCTGCTTCTTGGCTTCCTTCAACGCCTCATAAAGCTCGTCGCCCTCTCCGTAGCAGCGCGCCGCGCAGTGCAGCTGATAGATATCGATATAGTCCGTCTGCAGCTTCTCAAGCGAGGTCTCAAGGTCTGACCAGAACTTCTCCTTTGTCTCGGCCATCGTCTTCGAAGAAATGAAAACCTTGTCACGCATTCCGGCAAATGCGACGCCGAGCTTCTCTTCGCTGTCCGAATAGGCTCTTGCGGTATCGAAGAAGCGCATGCCGCCCTCATAAGCCTTACGAAGCAGGCTGACAGCATCCTCCTTACTGATTCTCTGAATCGGCAGAGCGCCGAAACCGTTTTGCGGAACCGTAATTCCGGTGCGACCCAGCGTGATCTGTTTCATATTTTCCATTCCTCCAGAACATCATAGTCTAGCGAGCGAATCCGGACAAAGCCGTCTTCGATTGTTGCAAAGCTTTCCGGACCCGATCGCGAACGCGCGACCGAACCCGGATTAATGATCAATTTGCCGGCATATTCGCGGATGACCGGAATGTGCGAATGACCGACGCAGATGATATCGGCATCCGTTCGAAGCAGGCTCATCAGCGTGTACCTGTGCCCGTGCGTCAGCGTAATTCGCTTCCCGTCAATAACCAGTTCCCGAATGTCCTCGCAGTCAAGCCATCCGTCGCAGTTGCCGCGAACGATGACACTGTTTTGCACCTCGCGGAGCCTTTTTAGGATCTCATCGTCCGTCTCGTCAAAGGAGTATCCGAACAGATCACCGAGCACGAAAAGGCGTTCAAACTTCTCCTTCTCATAATACGCAAGTGCTCTGTCCAGATTGTAATATCCGCCGTGAATGTCCGACAGAATCATGATTTTAGGTAACATTTCCGTTCCTTGTATAATGCTATAACGAGGGGGTTCCATTTGCTGTTTCCCGAATTTTTTTTGAAGTCCTTTTCATTTTACTGCTCTATTTCTTCCCATACTCTGCTCCAGGTTCAGCTGCCATATTTGTGTCCGCTGACGGAATCATATATGCTTCTTTTGGGGACGCACTCTTGCTAAAAGATGTATCTCCAATTCCGAAGAACCGCTCGAAGAATCCCTTCAACTTATCTATGATGGTCTGTTTCTTCTTTGCGCGTGCTCCTCCAAACCGAGAAATCGGCGGCATAAGTTTATCGATATCCGTCCCTGAAGTTTTGACCTCACCGTTACGGAACGAGTCCTCCAAGAAGCGCCGCGTTTCATCCTCGTTCAGATTCTCATCCTCGACAATCTGCATCAGCTGCTTCTCACGCTCTTCCGCAACGTAGGAGCGCCACTCCAGCATAACATCGTCCACATCGTTAATGCCGGCGATAAAAGTCTCAATCAACGCCTTCTTGCTACGCAACTCCGGCGAAGAATCCACGGCCTTCTTGATTGTGATAAGCACTTCCTTGTCCGTGCAGTGCGTGTCGTGGTACTTCTTCACCAACAGGAGGATATAGTCGATATTGATCTCGATCTGCCGAATCAACTCTACCTCAAAGACGATATCGTCCGTGATATCCTCTTTATCGCCAGTCTGTCTGCGACTGATGATTTCATCCCGGATATCCTGATACCGGCCCAAGTAATCCTGCAAATCACGTTCGGTCAGCAGTTCCTTGCCGCGGAATTCATCGAAGGAAGACAACAGATTCCGCATCCGAAGGATGGCTCCGAACAAAGCCACGAAATCCTTTTGGTTCTGCTCTCCCGTGATTCTCGGCTCGGAAAGCGGGAACTTTGCTTCCAACTCTTCGATCATATCAACATAGCCGGGATGTGGTTTGTTGTTCATATCGATGTAACCGTTGTAGTAGGATTCGAACTTCTGAAGAAGCACGATACCGCCAGCATTGGCATCGCCAAAAAGCGAGATTGCCTCATCCACGCGCTTTTGCAGGTTACGGAAGCAAACAATATTTCCGAAGGTCTTAATGCTGTTAAGGATGCGGTTGGTGCGGCTGAACGCTTGAATCAAGCCGTGCATACGTAGATTCTTATCCACCCACAATGTGTTCAGTGTGGTCGCATCAAAGCCGGTCAGGAACATATTGACGACAATCAGGAGGTCAAGTTCCTTGTTCTTCATCCGCAACGAAACGTCTTTGTAATAGTTCTGGAACCGGTCCCCGTCGGTCGAGTAGTTCGTGTGGAACATCTCATTATAGTCACCGATTGCATCTTCCAGAAAATCGCGGCTGGTTTTGTCGAGAGCGCTCGTATCCTCGCTGTTCTCCTCACCGAGAAGCTCCGCATCCGGCTCCTCCTCGTTAGCGGCGTAACTGTAGATTGTCGCAATCCGCAACGCCTGCGTCGGACGCTCCGCCATCTGTTTTTTAAATTCCTGATAGTATAACCTTGCCATCTCAACGGAAGAAACGCAGAGGATGGAATTGAAGCCGCTGATCCGCTGTGACCGTTTGATTTCCGTCACAACACCGCGGTCCAAAGATGCAACGTCCTTAATATTCGTCAATGCATTGAAAAGATAGGATTTATCGCCCCGGTAAGTCTTCTGGTCAAAGTGGTCGAGGATATAGCCCGTCACCAGCTCAATCCGCTTCGGTGCCATAAACACCCGCTCCCGGTCGATATCCCACACCGACTTGTCATCAATGTCCGGATCGACATCCATAGTCTTAATATAGTCCACACGGAATGGAAGTACGTTTCGGTCATTGATTGCATCCACGATAGTGTAGGTGTGAAGTTGGTCGCCAAACGTCTGCTCCGTGGTAAAGAACTGCGGATTCTTGACCGAGCCCGTATTCGTGGCAAAGATTGGCGTTCCGGTAAATCCAAACAGATGATACTTCCTAAAACTCCGCACGATTGCCGTATGCATATCACCGAACTGGCTGCGGTGGCATTCGTCGAAGATAATTACCACGTGTTTCTGATATACGTCATGCTCCGGATTCTTCTTGATGAAGGTCGAAAGTTTCTGTATCGTAGTGATGATAATGTGCACGTTCGGATCCTCCAACTGCCGTCGGAGAATGACAGTACTGGTATTGCTGTTCGCAGCACCCTTTTCGAAGCGGTCATACTCCTTCATCGTCTGGTAATCGAGGTCTTTTCGGTCAACGACAAAAAGCACCTTGTCGATGTACGGCAACTGGGAAGCCTGCCGTGCCGCCTTAAAGGACGTCAGCGTCTTACCGGAGCCGGTCGTATGCCAGATATACCCGCCGGCGGCGACGGATCCGTACTTTTTGTAATTGTTCGCGATCTCAATACGGTTCAGGATCCGCTCCGTCGCCGTGATCTGATACGGACGCATGACAAGAAGCATGTTCTCGGATGTGAACACGCAATACTTCGTAAGGATATTCAAGACGGTATGCCGTGCGAAGAATGTCTTTGTGAAATCGATAAGGTCCGGGATCACGCGGTTCTTCGCATCCGCCCAAAAGCTCGTGAACTCAAAGCTGTTGCTCGTCTTCTCCTTCTTCTGCTTGCCGGTCTTCGCATCCTTAATAGCGTTAAACCGGGTGGTATTGGAGTAATACTTCGTATTCGTTCCGTTGCTGATAACGAAGATCTGCACATACTCAAACAGTCCGCAGCCGGCCCAGAACGAGTCACGCTGATACCTGTCGATCTGGTTGAAGGCCTCTCGGATGGCAACGCCGCGACGTTTCAGTTCGACATGGATCATCGGGAATCCGTTGACAAGGATGGTCACATCATAGCGGTTGCTGTGCTTCGCGCCTTCTTCCTGACTGACGGCATATTGGTTGATGACCTGAAGAAAGTTACTGTGCACGTTCTTCTTGTCGATTAGCGTGATGTTCTTGGAAGAGCCGTCATCACGCTTGAGGACCTGCACATAGTCCTCTTGTATCTTACGCGTCTTCTCCGGAATATGCTCATTCGGATTGGCGATAGCATCGGTAAAGAAACGCTTCCACTCGCTATCCGTGAAGGCATAGTCGTTCAAGGTTTCCAACCGGCGCCGGAGATTTGCAACCAGTTCTCCTTCGGAGTGAATCGGAAGATACTCATACCCCTGCTCCGTGAGCATGCGGATAAACTCTTTCTCCAACTCATACTCATTCTGGTAACTGTCGGAGCGGGCTTTGACCGGCTCGTATTCCGTCACTACGGTGTTCTCGGTTGTCTGCGCTACAATGTTGAAGTATGGCATTATTGATACTCACCTTTCTCTTCGAGCTCATTTCTTATCTCTTTCAATGATTTTCCCTTATAATACCAGTATATGGTCCCCTGAACCGGATGATCCAGGTTTTCAATCATCTGTGCGGAAGCCGACAAAGAAGTAATTGTATCATTGTACTTGATCGTTCGGTCATCATTAACATACGCCTTAATATCCGGGCGTTTGTAGAAGGTAAGTTCCTCCCCAGCAGTAATATGACACTTGGTAAACGAAAACGGGCTTCTGCGCTCGATACGTTCCGCGCTTACTTCTTCCGCCCTTTCCTCATCGGTGATTTCGTGCCCCTTCGGATTGAATTTGTGCAATCTGCTTTTCGTACCGCTAATAGCCGCAATGTTTTCAAGCAAACAAAATGCCTCCTCTGCGGTCATTTCATAGAATTCACGTATTCTAGGCTTCCCGTCAAATTCGTCTATTGCTCTCAGGTTAGGGTTCAGCTGGTCGATAATACTATGAACTTTCTTATCGCTCAGCTCCTCCTCAACTTCATATGTTGCATATACGCGAAAGGCATAAGGGATGCATTCACTTCTATTCAGTTCCCTCAGCCGTCTTTCCATGTCGCTCGCATATCCGATTTTGACATACTCCTTGAATGACGGATTTGTAAGAATATAGATACATCCCTTCTTGCTCATACGCTTTGTTCCTCCTAATAATCCATTTCGCCGCAACAATCAAATTGCTTCTCCTTAAAGGTCAACAACTTGTCACGGTAGAACTCATATTGCTTCCGCCGGGCCTCTATTTCAGCGGGTAGGCCAATTTTAAGGTTATTACAAATCACTTCAAAGTTATCCAACACGCGCACTATTCTTGTCTGAACTGCAATTGAGGGCAAAGAAACAGAATAAGCCTTCACATTAGAATTTGTCACGCTTGGGTAGCTACCCTCGACTTGTAAAGGTTCTAAGTATTTATAAAATGCGTCAGAACTAATCACATAGTATAAATACCTCGGAAGTATCTTTTCTTTTTGTGCCCGTAAAATGCAGAACCCAGTACTCGCTATTTGACCATCATACTTCTGAGGAACCATACAGCACCGTTTTAGCAATGGCCGAGTTGTACCAAACAGAACATCATCAGTATGTACAATTTGCTGTGCTCTGCTTGGGGCAGAATTTGAGTTGATTGTAGTTGTTTCACAGATTGCACTCATCTCTCTATCTACTGAAGACAAATCTATATAATCATATTCACCGACAGTATCTTTCCACTTGATATTCTGCGTTTTTTGTGTACACTCGTCAATCGTAAACCTCTCAATTTCAGTATCAGCGGAAAGAAGTTGCTCACGATAATATTCATATTGCTTCTTTCTCGCTGTAAGCTCCGCTGTAAGCTCCGCTGTAAGGAACGTGAAATTGTCCAACACGCGGACAATTTCGCGTTGTACCTCCAGGGGAGGTACTGGCACAACAAAGTTTCGAATATCATCAACGGTAATCGTTGCTTGTGGTCCTTTTGTTTTCTGCACTATTTGCCTTTGAAAATCGTGGCTTTCAACACAATAATACAGAAAATCAACGCAATACTCTGGTTTCACCTTCGCCACACATATTGCTCCGCCCAAAAAACACATCTGTTTTGCGGGAAACAGTCCCACATTTCCGATACTAGCGCCAACAATAGAAAACAGCAAGCATCTTTCATTTAATGTTATTTTGGGGAATTTCTCGACAATATCTCTCGGCACATAATAATCTGTATTGTAATCAAACCTATGCCCTGTAAAGAATTTAGTCTGCATATATGGGATTGCCCCATCTTCTTTGTGATTTAGCAATCGGGCTTTTATGTGATTCGAATAATCAAATCCTGTTTGCTTTGTCACCAAATAGCACAAGTCCCCAAGAGGTTTATACTCAACTCCATTAGGACACATTTCCTCGATCAGTTCATCTAGTTTACTCATTTTCCATTTCTCCCATCGAATCCGGTATAGTGAGATTTATTCCAAACCTCCCCGAACCAACCATAGCGCAGGTGAAGTCATATCCTTCATGCAACAGCCTAGCGACTTCCAACGCATTTTTTGACTTGATTACATCTATCTTCAGACCATGAAAACAGTTGTTATCTACAAATATTACAAACTCCACCAAGTCACTTTTATCAAAAACATACTGTAATAGCTCAGTGTCTCGGGATAATCTATATGCAGGGTTTTCTTTTGACAGAAGATCTCCATAAGACACTTCAAGCAGTTGGTTCTCGGGAAGGCGTTTACTCATACATAGAGCAGCGTCCGAATACTCTATCATAAAAACACTGTGTTTCTTTTCGCCTTTATACTTCCTAAGGCTATCCATATGATCTTCAAACGATCTCTCGAATGAGTCTCTAAAGTATTCATACGAATTCGCTTTATACCATTGCTGCGGTGTCTCCACTGTTCTTATGGTAATAGCATCCTTTGGGGTTTTCTCCATCACGCTTTGAACGCGATTCTCATAATCTCGATCAATTTCCGCGTCTTCGGTGCGTCTTGTCGAACCCTTTCTAGTAACTTTTGACGAGGTAACTTGGAAATGCTCGACAAATCCCTCATCAAAGATAAAGTCAGGAAATTCGCTACTTTTTGGATTCTCCCATGCCGTATCGATAATCTTTCGTATCAACCTATCGTCTTCAACTGTTGTTCCGAAGAAGTCCTCCGCCTTGAGATGCTGTTTCACTAAGTTGAAGCATTTCCGTTCTGCCTCGCCTCTCATACAGTTCCCTCAATATCCGCGATAATCTTGTCAATTTCCTCACGAAGAACCGCCTCGCGAGCAACAATCTCCTTTATCTCCGCATTCAGCTTGTGAATATCCACCTTCTCCCGCGTGTCCTTTGCCTCAACATATGTGGAGATGGAAAGATTGTAATCGTTTCCGGCAACCTCATCATAGGTTGCGAGCTTCGAGAAATGCTCTTTCTCGGCCCGGTTCGCAACGGCTCCGACGATATTAACGATATTCTCTTTGGAAAGGCGGTTGTTCTTCGTCACCTTCACGCATTCTTCCGAGGCATCAACGAACAGAATCCGGTTGTCTTTCTTGTTCTTCCGAAGAATCATGATGTCGACGGAAATCGTCACGTTCAGGAACAGGTTCGCCGGGAGCTGGATCACGGCATCAACGAAGTTGTTATCAACGAGGTATTTACGAATCTTCTGCTCTGCCCCGCTCCGGTACATGATACCGGGGAAACAAACGATTGCCGCCGCACCGTCCGATGCAAGCCATGAAAGGCTGTGCATGATGAATGCCATATCGCCCTTGGACTGCGGTGCCAACACACCCGCCGGAGCAAACCGCGGATCGTTGATGAGAAGCGGGTTCTTATCTCCCTCCCACGGAACGGAGAAGGGAGGATTTGAAACAATCAGGTCGAAGGGCTCGTCGTCCCAATGCTGCGGCGATATCAGCGTGTCTTCACGTACAACGCTAAACTTATCGAAACCAACATTGTGAAGGAACATATTGATACGGCAGAGGTTGTATGTCGTAAGGTCAATCTCCTGCCCGAAGTATCCGATGCGGATATTGTCGTGTCCTAATACCTGTCCGGCCTTCAGAAGAAGCGAACCCGATCCGCACGCCGGATCGTATACCTTGTTGATTGTCTTTTTGCCGATTGTTCCGAGTCGTGTCAGCAGTTCCGAGACATCTGCCGGAGTAAAATACTGTCCGCCCTTCTTTCCGGCGTTGGCTGCATACATGCCCATCAGATATTCGTATGCGTCACCGAAGAGATCAGCGTTGATTCCCTCCGTGCTGTACAGCGGCATCTTTGCAACGCCGTCCAGAAGCGCTACAAGCACCTTATTTCGCTTTGCAACGGTTTCGCCGATGGATTTGCTGTTCACATCAAAATCGTCAAAAAGACCGGCAAAACTATTCTCAGACTCGCTGCCCTTCGCGGATTCCTCGATATGACGGAACACCTGCTCCATCGTTTCGTTCAGATTATCGTTGGTCGCTGCAGCCGCACGAACATTACAAAACAGCTCGGATGGAAGGATAAAGAAGCCTTTTTCCGAGATCAGGCCTTCGCGAGCATCCTCCGCATCCGCGTCCGACATCTTTGCATAGTCGAACCCAACATTACCCGCAGCATGTTCGCCGTCATTGATATACTTTGCTAAGTTCTCGGAGATGTAGCGATAGAACATCGTAACCAAAACGTAGGACTTGAAATCCCACTCCGACACATGCCCGGCGTGTACCAGGTCCGTTGCGATTTTATAAATGGTGCTAAAAAGCGCCGATTGATCTTTGTTAATGTCTGCCATTTCTAAGCTCCTCTAATCCAAATATGACAAATTTCTTTTACTATTGTACCATATACATCGCCTTTTTTCATTCTGAATTGGCGAATTCAATCTTTCCTTTCATTTCTTTTACATCTGGAATAATGTTCAAAACTGACATATTGCTAAATCCTCTATTAATTCAAAACTCAAAACGTCCCCTCGCGGTGTATATCAGTCATCCGTCAGTCCTTCCAAATCCTCCGTTTCCAGCCTTACCCTTATCACATGCTTGCAGTTCTTGGTACCGTCTGCATAGTCAGGACAGTCACAGACAAGATGCCCGTCGGTTCCCCTGGTTACATAGTGCGGGTTCCTGCCTCCGGTGATATAGAAACGGTTGTCATCAAGCTTCTTAAGGGTCAGTTTCTTGGCGCGTTCCAGCCGTATCGGATCCTCGAAATACCAGTCGTCAAAGTCGGAATAATCGGCAATCAGCGTCTCCCTGTCACCGGCCTTCTTCATCACTTTCGCATGTTCCCTTCGGGCAGCTCTCCTAATCTCCTCCGTGTATTCTTTCACAACAAGTGTGGCGCCGAGGACAGAGAAGTTTGCTATCGATACAATGGTGCTCGGAAGTTCAATCCGTTCCACATTCTCTAAGGCTCCCCACTCAATTGACTCCACACCTTCACATAGAACCACTTTATCAAGCTCACAGTGTTCGAACAGGCGTGAGTGAATCGTCTTCACGGAGCCTGGAATCGTAATGTCCTTAAGGCTTGTACATCCAGCGAACGCGTATCCCTCTATCTCTTCTATTCCTTCCTCCAAAACCACTTCCGAAAGGACCTTGCAATCCTCAAACGCGCACTCCTCAATTGTCTTGACGCTTCCCGCGATATGAACGCTCTTCAGATACTTACAACCGGCGAACGCGTCTTTTTCAATCTTCTGTACTCCCTTGCTTACCACCAGGGAATCAAGCTTCTCATGCTCTTTCGCAAATTCCTCCGTGACAACCTTCCTGCTCCCAGGTACGACAAGAGGGCGGGGTCTTACGATGCCCTTCAGATCATCATCCAGTTCCTGTACATACTCTGATTCTCCCGTAATGTCCAAAAAACCGGTGCATCCCCTGAAGATGTTCTCGCCAATCTTCTTAACCTTCCCATTTACCGTAAAGCGCGTAAGCGAAATACAGTTTTCAAACGCCCGTTCACCTAACAGTTTCACTCCGGCCGGAAGATCAATTTCTTTTAAAGCAACACAGTCTGCAAAGGCATTTGCACCGATTTCCTTAAGCTTTTCAGGGAGAAATACTTCTTCCAGCGCTCCGCATCCTCTGAACAAGCTGTCATTTATCTCTTTTATTCCGTTTCCGAGCACGGCTGTCAGTAATCCATCACATCCTGCAAACGCCGCGCCAGCGATTGACGTAACATTATCCGGGATAACCGCTGCTGCCAATAATGAACATTCACCGAAAGCATTACTACCGATATATTTCGTCTTTGAAAGGTTCGGCAATGTCTTCAGTTTGCTACCCCAGAATGATTCTGGACCGATCCTGCGGATACCCTTACACTCAAATTCACTGACTCCGCTTCCTTCTATGATGCTTTTCTCTGTATCATCAATAATACCGTTGATATTGAGCCTGTGCAGGTTCGTTATCCCGGCAAATGCCTCACGCTCAATGGTTCCCACATCGCCGTTAATCACTATGGAGACAGACTCGCAGTCTCTTCCAATTCCCTTAAAAGCCTCCCTTTCTATTGTGGTCAACTTGCCTTTGATAACTACCTCGGAGAGGCTTGTACAATCAGCGAACGCACGGCTTTCAATCTCGCGTACCGTTGAAGGGATCACAATCCTTGAAAGCGCGGAGCAGCCTTCAAACGCGCCGTCACCAATCTTTTCAATACCCTCCTCCAGAATCACCTCGCTCAGGCTTTCGCAGAAGATGTTCGTAATACTAGTCTTATAAATCGTGCGTTTATTATCGACCCATACTACTTTGCAGTCCTTCGAATCGTACTCATCCTCCAAAATCTCCCGTGCCTCTCCTGCTTTACATGGACCGAAGGCCCGGTCCCCGATTTCTTTGACCGATCCGGGAATACGAACCTTCTTCAATGACTTACAGCCGGCAAATGCCTGCCACCAGATTTTCGAAACACCATCCTCGATTAACACTTCAGTCAGGTTTTCGCATCGTGTATATGTTGGGATATCATAGTCTTCCTTTGCCTTTAAAACAGCGCTCTGAACATCCGGAATTGGAGCGTTAATATCGCAGTCGGCTCCGACCATATGACTAGTCCCGTAACTCGACACAGAGTGGTAGTTCTCGTCGAAATCATCGTCTCCGAAACCTTCTTCAAATATCCACTCATCGAATTCATTATCCTCTGCCGTATCATCTTCCGGATAAGCGAAGAAATAAGACCATCCATCAAAAGGATCCTCACACTCGGAATCCCAGTGAATCAGTTCGTAGTTCTTATTAATCTGGTCCACATTGGCTCTGACTTCGTCCTTGAACTGCTCAAAGAGGGCTTCATTCGTAATATCACATTCCTCCTCAATCAAGCGAAGCACACAGTCAATCGTATCCTCCACCTTCTTCGGCCCGTAATCGAAATGCGGCTCATCGGTGAAGTCAGGAAGATTCACAACATACACGGTATCGTCGTCATCGTCAAGCTCAATATCATCAAAGTGGCCCGAAAAGGCATAACTTCTCGCTTCTCTTGTTGTGATACCGAAGGCGTTTAATCTCTCTGAATCAAACGCATTGAGTTTCTTGTATTTCAAGAGAATTGCAAGAAATACCGGATTGATTATTTTGATGTCAGCTCTGCTGTTAAACATCAACGTTTTCCTCTTTCAAATCTAAACCACATCGTTTCAAAAGCAACATTAACTAATTTACCATAACTCTTTTCCCAGCCCGTTCTTCATCAGACTAATCAAAAGATATTGTCGGATCAACTTTTCTGCACTCTTCTTTAACCTTTTCCGGAATCTGTCCCAAGAAATAGTTTTCTATTATATCCCATATTTCATCATTTGTGAATCCGCCCTCATATATGTATGTGAGCATCTTTACCGAAATCAAATGCCTCTCTGCCACCATATCTAATAAACGGTTTTTATATTTCCCGGGGTTACCCAAAATACTTTTAATATTTCTTATCTGGTTTATATAAATATACAGTTGGCTGTTTGCGCCACCGGTCATTTCAAACCGAAGCACATCCCATGACTCCAGAATTCCAAGAATAGTGTTGATTTCCTTAGCTGACTGTCCTTCCGCGACTAAATAGAGCGAATCATTTTTTGTCTCTTCCTGTATTTTATCAAAACCTTTTTCTACCCATGCAAAGAATCTATTTACGGCGGTTTTAAACTGATACTTCACCTCACCGCTCTGTAATTCTCTTTTTTGACAAAGAGAATTCATTCCCTTAGAATAATTACGGCGATATATGTCCATTGCCGCAAAAAGAACTTCACAAATTGTCTGCGCCTTATACTTTCTAATACCGCATTTGCTTTCTAAAATATTTATAAAATCCTCTGTTGAAATAAAATCTTGTGAAATAATACCTTCATGCGCCTTTGCTTTTAGTGAAGACCATATTTTCTTGAATGATGCCATATAATCGTCAACAAATTCGATGGAAACACACAGCGCAGGTTTCAGCGTATAGTGATGATTAAATTCAAGTTCCTGATCACGCGAATACAACAAATACTTAAATTGCGGAAACGAGATGCTATTCCCCGTCCTATGCCAAATGCGTTCAAGGTTTACTCGGCATATATGTTTCTCTGCGTTTATCTCTTCTACACAATCTCCATAAGCCTCTCTCAGTCTTCTTTGCGTTGCAGGGTCAATTTCAAAAAAGCCCATTGCAAACAACGGAATCGGTCTTACAGTGATTGGGGAGAACCCGATTCTGGCCTCAAAATCTTTCTGAATTATCAGAAGTGCAGTCTTAACTTTATTTGTATTATCATCGGTATCGCTTAAGGGATTATCAAATATGTAAGTAAAATTCTCGGCATCAAGCAGCATGGCGTTCCGCTTCTTTGTCATTGTCCCGGAAACGCCCTTATTCAGATTCATCGTATACAATTCATCTATTTTCTTAATAACCTCAATAAGCTGATACTTTTTAATTGTTGATAGTCCATGCAGTCTATTGATATACTTGAAATCTCTGGAATTGTAATGATAGCACGCTTCCCCCGTCAAATCTCTTCTTCTCGCAGCACGACCAATTTCCTGTACATAATCACATACGTTACCGGTAGGTGCATAATGTACTACAATTTCGATGTTATTAATATCTATCCCCATACCAAAAGCTTTGGTCGCGAGCATAACAAGTTTCTCGCCGTTATAGAATGCTTGATAGTTTTCATTCTTCATATCCTTGGGCAATGGACCGTAGTATTTCGTCACCCCATCAAGCATTCGCTTAGTATCAATATATTGCCAACAACCCTCTATCAATGCAACCGTCGGAAAGTATACTAGCGTTTTCTTATTCGTTATTTTCGCTCGTTTAATTGCTGCTATAACATCTTCAAACTTATCGGTTTCGTATTCTGTTCTTACTCCTTTGGGTTTCTTTGATGTATCAATCTTAATTGTAATATCGTTTCTCTTAACGTATCCCAAGTAAGTAATGGGGTCTATCATATGAAGGCTGTCCTTCGTCTCCTCATACATGTCCTCCATTCCATGATAAATTGCTGTAGCAGTAAACGTACCAATCACAAACGATCTGCCTTTATTCTTAATCTGATTGCTTCTGATTTTGCGAATGTGTTCTCCCAAATACCAATAGTCCGGTCTAAACTGCTTTCCCCATGTGGTAACGATATGGGCTTCATCGATTATTATCATTCCTATAGTGCGATCACCAATCAACTGCTCAACGGAACTCCTAGCGAGCAGAGTTTCAGGAGAAAGGTAGAGTATATGCAATTTACCTGCCGAAACGCTTGCAAGTATCTCCTCCTTAACGACAGGAGAAATATCCGAGTTAATGGTTTTAGCCCCTCTATAGTTTCTCTTTTCCAGGTTACTGATCTGATCATTCATTAAACCAATAAGCGGAGATACAACTATTGTAAGTAAATCGTACTTCTCGGCAAGGTAAATTGCAGGAATCTGGAAAATAACGGATTTTCCGGCGCCTGTCGGTGCTGTAACAAAAACATCTCTGCATTCTTTCTCCGGATCAGCGCAATTCTCTGCCTGTTGAACCAGATCAGCTATTATCTGCTCTTGAGAAACCTTCTTTATCTCTTTTTTACCCTCTTCAAGGCCTTTCAGGTCATAAACATCGAAAGACAAGAAGTTATCATGTCCCCAATACTTCTTAAGGATATTGACGTATTCATCTCTATGCTCATAGTTAGTGTCAACTTCTTGCGGAAGAATACTGAAGATATCAGTATACTCGGCCCAATTTTTCACCAAAATAGAAATATGCTCATTCAATCTCTCCGAGTCACCGGTATAGTTTATTGTTCGGATGTAAATTTCGTCCGGCTCTTGAAGTACACGTTTAACCAGCTCAATATAATCAGATTCCTCCGCTATCTCCAAAAACTCCTTGTCGAATGTTGCATTCACCGGCTTGGGGAGTTCCGAATCATGAGCAAAAAGGTTCACCTGAATAATCTTCGGATCATTAGGAATCTTATCCTCACAATATGCCCCTATAAGGAAACCGTTATACTCTTTAATACCATCATAAAGATCTATTATTTCTTCGATGTTCCCGATTTCCGACTCATCATAGTCATTCTCAGATTCACCGAAATGAGTTAATAACCCCTTCCTTACTTCGGCCGAGAACTCCTCATCTATCGGATACTGGTTCATATACAGATTATTATTCAGAACATATATTTTCTCATATTGATCTAAAACAAAACTATTCAACATAAGAAACTCTTCATATGTGAGGAATCTTCTCTTTCCATAGATTTTCATAAAATATGAGAGTTTATTTTTTATTACATTCTCTACCGACAACACTGTGCTTTCCGGAGAAACAACCGCCATGGGTATTCCCTTCAAAACAACAATGCTGTTCTCGGACAGAGTAATCTCTTCAATTTTCTCTTTGATTTTATTAATCAGTACTGCATTAGCCACGGTAAGTGTCCTCCTCACTCATAAAAATCTTTAAGGTTTCTTCTTTTGGCATAATACTTCAACTTTCTTAGGGCTTTTACCTCAATCTGCCTGATTCTCTCACGTGTTACACCGTACATTTCTCCAACCTCTTCCAGTGTTCTTGTCCTTCCATCCACAAAACCAAATCTTAACCGAAGTACTTCACGCTCTCTTTCTCTTAGCCCTCCTAGAGCTGCTTCAATCTCCCTTTTCATCTCCGATTTAATTGCCAAGTCTTCTACAGAATCCTGTTCTTCATCGGAAACAAATTCGCCAAGTGAAACATCTCCTTCTTCACCAACAGGGGCATCCAAGGATGTCGTTCCAATAAACTGATAAAATATACGTAAACAATCCTCTATGAGTTCCACAGGCATACGTGATGTCTGCGAGATTTTTTCCATGCGTTTCTTATAGTCAGTTTCCTCGGCAAACTGAGCATCTAACTTCATCACTTTCTGAATTTGGTCCATTTTATGAACCGGAATCCGAATCGTATATCCGCAATTAAGAATTTCCCGTTTTATAACTTGTCTTATCCAATAGACCGCATATGTAGAAAATTCCGTTCCTTTATCTAGATTAAATCTCTCTGCCGCTTTGATCATTCCCATCATTCCGCATTGAACTAGGTCCTCAATGGGCAGCTTATTACCCAGCATTCGAAAATACATATTTGCTGACTTTTCAACAAGTCCGCGATTTTTAATGCATAAATCCTGCTTAGCCTGTTCATCGCCATCTTGAATCATCCTGATTAACGCTCTGTTAGATAACTTTATATCTTTCCGAACTTCCAAAAAAACTGACCTGACTGGTTTCCTTTCATCAGTCGGTTCTTCATTATCCTCATCATCTTCACCGGAAAACAAACTGTCGTCGTATAACTGTTCAAAGTTATCAAGATCATCTGTTTCGTCGGATTGTTCATCCGTTTCCGGATTAACAGAGCCATTCGAAGTTTGAAAACTGTCAACCAGTTCAATACTATTCTTATCTAACACTTCGATAACAGCATACTGTTCTCTTAACGAGAGCATATCAAATAACTGTTCAAAATCATGGTATGATAACTTACCGTCCTGCAAGTAAGGTGTAACCATGCCAATAATAATATGCTCATTCATAATATTCCCTCCACTTTTACACTATTTGCACATAATCCGGATGTTTCTCCGCAATTTCACATAATATTTCGGAGTATTTTGCTGTCTCATCTTCCAGAGAAATAATTAATGTATCAATCGCTCGAGTCAGCGGAATCATCGCCCAATTCAGAAGATTTCTTCTCTTTCTCTCGCTCGGACTTTCCAGCAGCAACGCATTTCCTTCACTGCCTTTTTCACATTGTTGTTCTTTGATTTGTAGAAATCTATCAAAATCCAGACAACAAACCGTCCAGCCCTCTAGGCCCCTGGCAGACTCATATTGAACTACTCGGGATGCTTCTATGTCTGATGCGTACTCCAACCTATTATCCTCATCAGTTCCATCCCATAAAAGGATGCCCATTTTTTCGAACTCCCCAGTCAATTTAAAATGGTGTCTCCCTTCTGGGTTTTCCACTAATGTTGACGGTGTAATAAACAGAAAATCATAAGGATCATTTCCTGCCCTCTTGAGTTCGATTTTCTCATTCTTTATGGTCTGATAGAGCTTTTTCTTGTCTTTTATGATAATGACTTTTCCGCCTACTAAATGCTCTGAAGGAACTATTCGGTTATAATTGCCATCAACCATTTCAGATAAATGATTGATGAATCCAACTATGTTCTTCTTTTGGCGAAGGCAGTTTTTGAGTCTGATACTGTTTCTGGTTGGAATAATAGTCCAGTCACACGGTTCAATGTTTCTGACAAACTGCTGCCCTCCATCAGCCACAATAATTCTGTCCTTTTCATATAGTTTCAGAATTAGATTTCTTTCTGGCACAGACCAGTCCTGTGCCTCATCTACCAAAATATAATCCCAGTTAAGTTTAGGATTATCCGCGCATATTTCCTGTATAATGCTCCTTGATTCTTCGTCCGATTCTAAAAACTCAATCATCTCATTAAGGAGTTCTGAATATCGACTTAAGAATTCTTCTCCACTTAGTTTTCCATCATATAAGCATCCATTGATGATTCCATAGAAGAAAGAATGCATGGTGTTTACTGCAACACATTTCTCTTGAAACATATCAGGCAATTCTGCCAGAGCGAATAGACGTCGAATATCGGATACCAATGCTCTGTTATATGTCAGAATCTGTACTCTAGCCCCTTTTATATCGACAAGCCCAACCGCAATCTTTATTAGATTGATTGTCTTCCCTGTTCCTGCTCTGCCGCGGAATATGTTTAATTCGTTTTCTTTGATCTGTTCTGAAATATTACCTAGTTCTGAGTTGGTTATCTGTTCAATTCTCTTTCTGGTCAGTTCACCAACACCCTGTTTTACTCTTGAAAACAGATTTAATGGTTTTGATATATGATCTACATCTCTCCCATTAAAGCCGCCATCAATATAGTATCGATTTCCGTATTTTTTGGGTGTACTCTGTGTCGCAAGCTTTTGCACGATTGCCTTAAACTCAAACGAAGACGGTAAAGCATTTGAAGGCATGATTCTGTTTCCATTAGTCAGCAAAGAGTTCAATTCTGCATTGCTAATTCCTACAAACCAAAGCAGATTAGTGACAAAAGGGGAATCACCAAGCGTGCTCCTAAAGAAATTGATAGCAGATGTTTTCTGCTCATTGGATTGCTTTGTCGCGTTATGCCAGCCTGAGTTCGAATACAATACCTGGAAATTCGTTCCCTCTATTCTAACAGCTGAAAAACTATGCGATTTTACTTCCACTGTAGTGCAGAAACTCTCCAGAAAAACTTCCTCCTCATGATTCTCTCCATTAAGAGTAAGCTCAACCTTGACACAACAGTTCTTTATACTACCGATCATCATGATATCTACATCTTTAACCGCTTGTCCGTATAAAGTAGCACTGGGAAACAGCACAATCTCTCCCAAAGCTGTCTGAGGCGTTGTAGTCTCTATTATCTGCTTCAACTTCGCCGCTGCAGCATATTCATCAGATCCATCTTCTTTACCAATCAATCTTACTATTATAGCCATAATACCAGGCAGCTCCTAATTTCTTGTTTTTTATGGTCTTCACTTGTTTTTGGGGTCATCACCCTGATACACAATTGAGCAATCATCAAGTCTAAATGATTATTCTCTATCTGTATTCATATCCCACTCATTCCTTCCCCTTTTCTGGCTTCTCCATGAACTTTTGTTTCAGATCTTCCGGCGGAAGGATTGGGGCATCCTCTATGAAATCCCTTGGCCTTCAAGTTTCTTCATGGTAATTTCGCACACCTTTTGGGCAGCTTCGTAAACGCTTGCCATATCAGTCAGTTTCTTAACGAACTCGATGGACCTTCATCTCGATAATAAATTTGTAAGACTGAATCACGTCCGCAAAGCGTTTGAACCCCGAGTTTCCGAACTGCTTACTGCTGACATGGTGGCAGAAATTGTGACCGATTTTCTCGCCAAACACGAATACCCCAAGAACATGCAAAGCCTCGAGTTCTTCTTACAGGCTCTAGCGGTCCGCCGTAACCCCATAGGCTTCAAGTCCTTTCTTTATTTTCTACATCGTAATCATGTAATCGTCGTCGATCTTCACAATCATGATGTACACCAGAAAAGTATAGTTTCAGCTTCTGATATGTTCCTTATCGCATGGTAGTTTCCACACATATTCCGTGATACTTCATTATACCATACGGAACGGATTTGAGGGTAGTTTATGAGACACATTTTCCTCGTTTCTTCGCCTTTGCACTCGCACGCATACAAACTTTAAAGATTCGTGTAAAGTATTCCGTCATATTTAAGCACCAATCTTCTCGTCTGTCCTATAACTACTCCCTATAGTGATTTCCGCCTGGACTTTCGGAAGCTGAAACCAGAATTAGCACTACAACTATGGCGTAAAACGGTGCTAATTAACTATTCTTTTGTTTCAGTTTTATTCGGGTAATACTCCCATTAAGAAGGGATTGCTGATGTCTTTTTTGAGTCTTTCATATTATATAATTCAAAAACCCATATCCGCAAAATGGGTATGGCTATTTGGGATGCCAATAATAACGGGCGGCCTGAAACCGAACTTCAGCCGCCCGAAAGTTTTTATGCTTTGCCCCGGTTGATAAATGATCTCGAGTATTTCTGAGACCGTAAACTTTAACCGGGTACCAAATAACAAAGAGTAATAACGCAATGAACTTAAACCGTAAACTGTAACCCTGATGTTTAAACTAATAAGGATTCAACTCGGGTGCAAAGCAACGGAAAGTGTTTTTAGAATACAATGTCAAATTCCACGCTGTGATTGATTGTATCGAGTGCCAGCTGCGCCTTCGACAGTTCCTCCGTCACTGCGTCGAGGTCCTTTTTGACCTGCTTGATATCGTAGTTCGCGATGCGATAATCGATGATGTTGGATTTGCCGTAATTGTTCTCACGCGTTTTCGGAAGGGTGTCTGCCATGTCACGGAGCTTTGCCTTCTTTGCGGAAAGCTGCGGGATGTAAACGAGAAGTTCGTCGATGGTGATGCCGAACTCCGGAACAACCGTCGTGGTATTGAAGGCATTGATGGCATGCTTCACTTTGCGAATCTTCGCCGAAAGCGCGTCGAGCTCCTTCTTGGTTGCCTTATAATCGTATTCCGGGCGCACCGACTCCGGGTCCTCGCCGACACTGGCAAGGAAAGTCTTGGCATTTGCCTCAAATACAGCAAGCTGGTCAAAGTCCTGCTGGAGTTTCGAAAGCAGCTTGGCTGCCTGTGCAGAATTGTACTTCATGATTCTTCCTCCTCTGAAATATATATTTTCTCACATTTAAGCATAAGCAGAGCAATTAAACATTCTTGTCCCTATCTTGGAGGTTATGAAGAATCCTGCGAACTTCCATCGTCTTCTTCTGCCTGCCATTTGGGATAACAACATAGTAAATGGTATAATTCTTCACATATATCCGATAATATGGGTATCTACGTTCTTTCTGCGAATGGAAAGGTTCAAAAGCTTCGGCATTGGGGAGCCTGCCAAGTATGGCCTTCTCCACCGCATCAAGCAATTCATTTGCTGAATCACGATTACATAAAACTTCCGACAAATACAAAACATGTTCTTCCAAGTCACTGTAAAACAAAGGAAGATAGCTCAATGAGTATGTGATATCACTCATTCACCTGTCTCCTAAGCTTCCCGAAGACCTCCTCGTGGGACATTCTTTCCATATTTGCTTCCGCATATTCGTCAGCCGCATCCAATGCCTGCTCCACATTTCTTGTCAGTCTGGAATAGGCTTCGATGCTCATTACAACCATCGTTCCGTATCCGTTCTTGGTCAGGAAAACCGGCTCTCCGCTACTGACTGTTTTCTCTATATCTGCAAACTTATTTCTTAAATCTGATACAGGTTTAATAGCTATCATAAGCACCTCCGAATATATCATTTTATTATCGATATATTATCATAATTATGATATTTCGTCAAGTATTCACAAGGCGAAACGTCCCACGAGTAAAGAAGAGGACCCCCCTGGGGGATCCTCTACGCTTTTAAATCACATAATACCATTCCTCCGACTGCACGACCTCTTCGGTGTGGCGGTTGCGGTTGTCCCGGTATTCCATCTCCAGGTTCTTCATGCTGACCACGGTGTTCGCGTCGATCGACCTTGTGATAAATGTGTTGCCGCCGATGACCGTGTTCTCGCCGATGATCGTGTCGCCGCCCAGGATGGACGCGCCGGCGTAAATCGTGACATTGTCGCAGATCGTAGGATGTCTCTTCTTGCCGGAGAGCTTCTGGCCGCCTCTGGTCGAAAGAGCGCCGAGCGTTACGCCCTGGTAAATCTTCACATTTCTCCCGATCTCCGTCGTCTCGCCGATAACGATGCCGGTTCCGTGATCGATGAAGAAGAATTTGCCGATTTCCGCGCCCGGATGGATGTCGATTCCGGTCTCCGAATGCGCATACTCGGTCATGAGTCGCGGCAGCACCGGCACCTGCAGCTTATACAGCTCGTGCGCGATCCGGTAGACAGTAATTGCGAAAAGCCCCGGGTACGCCAGGATGATTTCTTCAAAGCAGCCCGCAGCCGGGTCGCCGTCGTATGTCGCAAGCAGATCGGTCTCGATGTACTCCCTAACGGCCGGGATTCTTTCGAAGAATTCCTTGCACACGCGGTAGCTCTCCTTCTCGCGCTCCTGCGCCGTCATCGAGCCCTTCTTGGTGCCGAAATCAAGCGCCAGCGTCACCTGCTTGTTCAGATGGTAGAACACGTCCTCCACCGTGACGGCAAATGTGTTCTTCGGGTTGTAAATCTTAACGGAGCGGTCCCGATAGTACCCCGGGTAGATGACGCGGTAAAGCTTGTTCACAAGCTCCCTGACCTCGGTTTTGTCGGGTTTATTGTAAATGCTCAGGGCATCGATATTCTTCGTGCCGTCAAGACTTGAATAAATCTTCTGAACGATATCGTCAATTTCTTTCTCTTTCGAAATATTCTCCATGATTCGGTAACTCCTTTTGGATTATGCGATGGAAAATCTGACTTCATCCCGGCTTTTCCCCGGCTGAAAAATGTCTGTTCTGTTATTTTACCATATCTCGCGCCGTTTCGCAATTTGCAATGTATTTCTTTTGGAAATGTGATGGCCGGCGTCGCATTTGCCATCGAGACTGTACGTCACTTTTTTTCTTTCCCTCTTGAAAATCGAACATATGTTTGGTATAATTCTGGTAAAGGGGACTCTGTAGACCGACGAAAGGAGCCGCGAGGGCACGGTGATGTCATGGGCGAACGACCGAAACAATACATTGCGATTGACATGAAAAGCTTCTATGCCTCCGTGGAGTGCGTGGCAAGGGGTCTGGATCCGCTTAGGGCGAAGCTTCTCGTCGCGGACCCGGACCGGTCCGACCAGACAATCTGCCTTGCGGTATCTCCCGCCCTGAAGGCAATCGGGGTCCCGAGCAGGCCGCGGCTGTTTGAAGCGAAGCAGGCCATAAGACGGTATGAAAACAATTATCGGACCGAGGTGGATTACATCATTGCGGTTCCCCGCATGGGCATGTACGAAAGCGTGTCTGCTGAGATTTACGGGATTTATCTGCAGTATGTCTCCGCGGAGGATGTGCATGTCTACAGCATCGACGAGTGTTTTATCGACTGCACGCCCTATCTCCACCTGTATGACGCCGAAGCGCAAAGGACCGGGCAGGACCCTGCGCATCTGATGGCGATGACCATGATCCGGGATGTGCTCCGTCACACCGGAATCACTGCGACTGTCGGGATCGGGACCAATCTGTACCTGGCCAAGGTTGCCATGGATATCGTGGCGAAGAAGGCTCCCGCCGACCGTGACGGCGTCCGTATTGCGTCGCTCACGGAGGAGTCCTACCGCTATCTTCTCTGGGGGCACCGCCCGCTTACTGACTTCTGGATGATCGGCGGCGGCAAAGCCTCGCGCCTCGAGCGTAACCACATGTATACGATGGGGGACGTTGCCGAGCGTTCACAGTGGGATGAGGAATGGTTTTACAAGACCTTCGGGATTGACGCTGAGATTCTGATTGACCACGCCTGGGGGATTGAGCCGGTCACGATGCATCACATTAAGAACTATAAGAGCGACAGCCGTTCGCTGTCTAACGGGCAGGTACTCCCACGCCCTTACCGATACGACGAAGCCTGCATTGTGCTCCGCGAGATGATTGACGTTCTGTGTTCGGACATGTTCCGAAAGAAGGTCGTCTCCTCCGTTTTTACCTGGTGGATCAGCTATGATTATAAGAGTTTGGAGTATTTCCCGGCTTACGACGGAAGGCTTGCGATTGACTGGTACGGCCGGCTTCACCCCGCACACTCGAATGGAACGGTCCGCTTGACGGCAGCCACCAATATTGCCAAGGCGGTAACCGAACCGATCATGCGGGACGTGGACCGAAAGAGCGACCACCGGATACTCCTTCGGCGGCTCGGCGTCTGCGCCTGTGACATCTCTGCCGATGACGGTATGCAGCAGCTCGATGTATTCACCGACTACGAGGCGCAGGACCGGGAGAAGCATTTTCATGCTGCTCTTCACGAGGTGCGGAACCGTTACGGGGCCAATGCCCTGTTAAAGGGAGTGAATCTTCTTGAAGGCGCCACGACCCGGATGCGGAACGAACAGATCGGAGGACATCGGGCGTAGTCGCATCGGCCATCGGAGGAATGCTTATGAACCATGATGCGAAAGACTCTCCTCCTTCCTCTTTCCGATATGGAAACGTGCTGAAAAAGGGGAAGCCGGTTCACGGAAAGAAAGACCTTTTTACGGCAAAACACCCGCCCATGGATTTATACAGGCGGGCGAAGATTTTCTGTCCTTTTGATGCCCTGAAGGGCTTCAGCGATGAACTGGCCAAGTCTCAGGCGGAAGTAACAGAGGCTTTCCTTCGCGGCAACGACCCGCTCGAGGAAGCCCCATAGGAGTAGTTATATGTGTACCAGATATGCATTGGAGAAGGATCTCCCTGAATTAAAAGAGATTGCGGACGAGGTGCTTCAGTCACTGCTTGCGCAGCGATTTGTCGCGACCCACGCAAGACCGATTGTCACCTCAGGTGAAGTGCGCCCTACGGACATCGTCCCGGTCATCGCCCCGAACGCAAAAGGGCTGAAAACCGTATTTCCCATGCAATGGGGATTTCTCAATAAAGACAACAAGCGGACGCTGTTTAACGCCCGCGTGGAAACTGCCGGGGAGAAGCCGACCTTCAAGGATGCCTGGCAGTCTCACCGCTGCATCATCCCTGCCTCCTATTACTTCGAATGGGCACATTTCAAAAGCCCCGACGGCCGCGAGAAAACCGGCGACAGATTCGCCATCCAGCCCTCCGGCTGTACACTAACCTGGCTGTGCGGTCTCTACCGCATCGAAAACGGATACCCCGTCTTCGTCATTCTCACAAAGGCACCGACCGTGGAGCTTTCTAAGATTCATGACCGGATGCCCCTCATGCTCTCGAAGGACCGGATTGAAGACTGGATCAATCCCTCCTCCAATCCCGAGGAACTACTCTCCTACGCGCTTACTGATATGATTATTGAGAAAGCGGAGGGGTGAGGCGAGTTTAATACGACAATCTTGTTGCCCGAATACAGGACGATATTCCGTCCCGGTTTTACCAATAATTGCCGAGGATGTACCATTTTCCTTCGATACAGACAAGGAAGATCAGCTCTGTTTCGTCATAGGAGTCATCTCCCTCACCGTAACCCCATTGCACAACAACGGCATAGACTTCCGAGCCCGGGTCGGCAACATCGCCAAACTCTGCACGCGCATCGATTTCCTCGTAATCGTCATCGTCCTCCTGCAGGTCTCCGTTAACGATGCGTCCAACCTCGCCATTCTTAGCCTTTTCGATTTCCTCCAGGGCAAGAATCTTATACCAAGATTTCCGCTTTACGATGTGTGGAGCGAGGTCATCGTACTCCGCTTTTTCGTAGGCATAAAGGTCGAAATCCGGGTCAGGCTCGTCAAATTCCGACATGGCGCTCTCCCGCATATCATCCAGGAACTTCGGCGGGTGCGTATAGTTGTACACCGTGTCGAAATCCGTCGTCACGAAAAGTGCGTTATAAAAATCCTCCACCACCTTCTGCGGTGAAAACGATGTCTTTTCAGTCGCCTTCTCAGCCGGCTTTTTTTCACGCGTGCAGCCGGAAAATGCGAAAAGAAACGTTGCCGTAAGGAACAGGAAAAGTACTGTCTTATAAACACGCTTTTTCATGGGAAAACCTCCTGTCATTTTTCATCCATATTAAGGGTTACATATTCATTTATGATTTCTTCCAATACATCGACTGCATTTGCAACCATCTGCGGGCAGAGCTCTGTAAACAGGTTGGTTGCTCTGGCATAGTCCACTCCGGCCTGGGTGGACATATCACAGCCTAATAAGTCATTGCATATATAGGAACCGCATTTCCCCTTGAAACGGTCCATCATTTTAACATTGACTTCATTTGCTACCTGCCTGCTTTGCGTGTCATTGATATCATACTGACCATATAACATTCCCAATACCATAAGTGCTCCTGTACAGGCTCCGCACACTTCACCTTTTCGCATTCCGCTTCCAAAACAAGCGCCCATCTGTAACGCTTGTTTCTCAGTCAGACCGCATTGTTCTGCATAAGCAGCTAACACAGCCTGGGAGCAATGAAATTTCTTACTGAAGTAATCCAGCGCTTTTTCTTTTGCTGTCATCATTTACTCCCCTCTCCACAGCACGTTTCCGTTGCACCTTTGCATAATGAACGGATGTATCTGCAATACTCTGTCATTGTCTCTGTATTAACGGAGTAAAAATGCCATTTTCCTTCTTTTCGATCATTTACAAGACCTGACGCCGCCAGAATCTTCATATGGTGCGAAAGAGTCGGCTGTGTAATATCAAACTTTTCCAACAACCTGCATCCGCATTTTTCTTCATTGGAAAGCATTCTGACTATCTCCAGCCTGTTTGGATCTCCCAATGCTTTACAAATAAGTGCCACATTCTGTTCATTCATAGCTTTTGCCTCACATTGATGTTTATCTATGTGTGGATGATATCGCATGGATAGATGATTGTCAATGTGTTTTTTTTCGTCTTAGGCGCGGTTATCACATCTTTTGTCAGATTAACCTTTAAGGAATCAATCCCGTTGCGTTTCAATGGCATTAATCCTCTGGCTGATCGTAGGGTGTGAATACTGCAGTTTCACGAGCAACGGATCCGGACTGAGGTTTATGTAGTTGTTTTTTGCCATAATCTTGAAAGAACTGATCAAAGCATCTGCATATTCTTCCTTAACTGCCTGCGCATCTGCACGATATTCAGCCTTTCGGGAGAACGCATTGGCCACAAGGCCAAAAAGCGGAGCAATAACGGCGAATTCAACACTCACGATAAGAACCATCGCAAAACCGTAATTGATGCCATCAAATCCAAACCCGGTAAAAAGCTCCGGTGTCCGGAAAGTAAACCATGCGAGTGATGCCAGAATCAGCATTTGCACGAATGTAATAACCTTTCCCTTCAATGTATCTTTATGTAAGCCGTGTCCCATCTCATGCGCGAACACTGCACAGATTTCATCCACGCTGAGGGCCTCTTTCAGCGTATCGTATAAAACGATTGTCTTCATCTTTCCGAAGCCGGTAAAATACGCATTCATCTTCGTTGTTCGCTTTGATGCATCCATCACCTGAATTGCCCGAACCCGATACCCGTTTTTTGAAAGGAGTGCCGTCAGTTTCTCTTTCAGCTCGCCGTCCTCCAGTTCCGTAAACTTGTTAAAAAACTTGCTGAAGATAGGATACAGGAAGGTTACTGCCAGGATGAAACAGGTAAGAGCGATTGCCAAAACCTGGATCATCCAGTCGCCGAGCGATTGGTGAATCAACATAATCAACATTCCGATCAGAGGCAGCACAACCATATCAACAATAAAACTCTTCACCTGGTCCAGCCAGAACGTCTTCTTTGTGGACCGGTTAAACCCGTATTTCTCTTCAATCTTCATCTTGTCATAATAGGTAAACGGAATCTCAATCAGATGAATTAAATTGTCACAAAGTAATACGGCAAAGATGCCCCAGACAGGATTCTTCGGAAACAGTCCCGCAAAGCAGGCATGCCAGCAGAATGCGAAAGCAAGCAAGGTAATTATGAAATCAAATGTTGAAGAAAGAATGCTGAGTCTTACCTTCTCCGAATGATAACTCTTCCATTTTTGATATTCTTCCGCGCTGAATATGTCTTTCACGTTCGCCGGAACGGGATTCTTCATGGACTTCCAATCCAGATAGTTCGTAACAAGATTAAACAGATACTTCACAGTCAAAAGTATGAGCACCAAAGCTATATAATTCATCACATTTTCCTCTAAAACCATTCTGTTATTTCACATCGGAACGCGCAAGCACACGGGAACCGATTAATGTAGTCATGACAATGATAACCAATGCAACCGCTGTTGCTCGCAGGCATTCCATCCCGGAAGAATCCGGTGTGATCGCATACAGGTTTCCAAGCAGCGTGTAATCCGATAATGTAAACGCGCTGAACTTGTGAAGCTGAGCGGTGACGGCGCTTGTAATGGAAATACCAAACTCGCAGAACAGAAAGCTTATGATTATTGTTACCACCGCGCTGTTTGTGATTACACACACGCAGACGGCGAGGGATGTCACAGCCGTCAGCAGAAGAATCTGAATGAGCGTAAACCGAAGGATTGTCCAACCGGAATTGACAAAACTGATCCGGTGCGGCGCATAGGCCAGGCTTGCGATCACGGAGGCGATTCCTGCGATTCCGACGAAACTTAGTATCATCGGGATGATTGACACGGTCTTTGATACAACAAGCGCATACTTCCGGGAAACCTTCCCGTAGACGTTTTTGAGATTCCCGTTCGCGCTTTCCCCGTGGACAAATACCACAGTCCCGATCGCAGTGAACATACAGAGTACGTCACCGGTAATGATATATTCGAAAAGTCTGTCCGTGGTGATTCCTCCTGCAACTCCGGCGAACTCCGCGTTGCCGCTTGAAACCATCTGCGACCCGAGCATTACGGAGAAGACAAATACCATGAATGCGGCAAAAGCGCCGATAACAACATAAGTGGACAGTGACCGTCTCAAACGAAACAGATTTGCATTAATTAAATTCGATACCATAATTGTTCCCTCCCATTAATCGTTTGTTAACCCGAAATAGTATTGTTCCAAGGACATCCGCTGCTCTTCGATCCGGTTGATGTAAACATCCCGGCGGACCAGCTCGCGGATCAGAGAACCGAGCGGAAGCAGGCATCCGGAAATGGTAAGCTGACCTTTGTCATTTTCCTTACAGATGCTCCCCGGATATTCCTGCAGCAAGGCTTTCACCTTGCCGGCATCCGGTGTTTCCAGAAGTACGCTTCCTTCGTGTTCCTTCAGAAACTGCTCTTTATTGAACTCGCAGAGAAGCTTCCCTTTGTGTATGATTCCGATATTCTTGGCGATTTTCTCAAGTTCTCCGAGAATATGGGACGAAATCATGACACTCATGTCTTTCTCGCTGACAAGCCTTTGAATGAGTTCCCGAATCTCCGCAATGCCCTGTGGATCCAGGCCGTTAATCGGCTCATCCAGAATCAGGAACTTCGGATGTGTAAGAAGTGCGCAACCGATTCCGAGCCGCTGCTTCATACCAAAGGAGTATCCCTTTGCCTTGCGGTCCGCAGCCGAAGTCAGCCCGATGATGTCAAGCGTTTCTTCGATGTCTTTTCTTGTTACATCTCCGATGCTCTTTGCAATCAGATCCAGGTTATCGTATCCGGAAAGGTTCGGATAGAACGCCGGCGATTCAATCAATGCGCCGATATGTGCGTAAGCGCCTTCCCTGTTCAGTTCCCGCTCGTCTCTATGACAACCGAACATGGAGATCGTTCCGGATGTCGGATGGCACAGCCCGGAAATCATTTTCATGCATGTGCTCTTGCCCGCGCCGTTCTTTCCGACAAATCCGTAGATATCATTTTTCCTGACATGCAGATTGATATCCCGCACCGCCGTGAAGTTTCCGTATTTCTTCGTTAATCCTTTCGTCTCAAGTATGTATTCCGTCATGTATGACACCTCCCTTTTGAGCGTATCATACATCGCATTCCTTTACGGACTTTGATAATAACCTTAACGTAACCTTAAGTTTTCAAATTAATTACGGCACGTAAAAAAGCCCGCTGCTGAAGCGATATCATCACTCTCAGCAACGGGCGTCCAAAGTCTTCCTGTTATTTGCAGGGAATTGTCAGCACAAATCCCTTGTATCCTTCCGTTAATTGCTCCCTGTACTCGAGATCACCGCCGTGAAGCTGTGCAATCTTCTTCGCAACGGAAAGCCCCAATCCGCTTCCCCCGCGGTTGTTGCGCGATTCCTCGCCTGCGTGAAACGGCTCAAACAAATGCTCCTTCACCCCTTCCTCAATCAGCGGGCCGGTGTCCGCCACCCGGATCTCGATGGTGTCCGGTACTTTGTCCGTATCTTTCGGGGCATCCCCTGAGACCTTTTGCGAAAGCTCCATGACAATCTTCACTTCCGTTCCCTCCGGATTATGCCGGATTACGTTCCCGATCAGATTGTTAAATACCCTCTTCATCTGACTTTCATCGTACTTGCATACAATGGTATCCTTCGGGATTTCGACTTCCAGTTCCATCCTCTTCTCCTCGAAGCGGATATAGTTCTCGGCCGCCGCTTGTCTGAGGCACTCGGCAAGATTGCCTTCTTTCCTGTCAAGCCGGTACTCCGTGCTCCCAAGCTTCGCATACTCGAGCATCTGCTCCAGAAGGGCGTTCGCATTTTCCGTCTGCTCCACGATGGTGCTCACGTATTCCTGCCGGGTCTCCGCAGGGACATCCCCTTTCGAAAGGAGCTTCGCGTACCCGAGGATCATGGTCATGGGCGTCTTGAGATCATGTGCGATCTCCGCATAAAGCTTACGGTTCTTCTCCTCATTCTCCTCACGAAGGGCGCGGGCCTCCCGCAGACCGGCCACCATGGAATTGAAATCCTTTTCCATCTGTCCGAACTCGAAAGAATCCACCACTTCCATATCGGCGTCGAGGTTACCCTCGCGAACACGCTCCATACTCTTCGACAGCCTCTTGACGGGGTCCGAAACCTTCTTCTTTATGATCCAGAATACAACGCACACAAAGATGATTGACAGGAACTTGGCGATGTACATCGCAATGTCCGTCCCCGAACTCTCCACCGCCGGCGCATCATTGTTGCCCGTAAAAGCTTGCGTAAACCCCTGCAGAAAATCCGCAACACTGTCCAGTGCCCACGCCACGAATATGGCTCCCAGGAACAATGTGATCAGCAGATTCTGCAGACTCTTCTTTCGCTTCCTCATCCGCTAGCCCTCCAAACGATAACCCAGCCCGCGGATGGTCTTAATGTAATCGTGCGATTCATCGGAGATCTTTCCCCGAAGTTTGCTGATTGCCACCATAATGCTGTTATCATCCGGGAATTTATCCTGATCCCATGCCGCTTCATAAATCTGGTTCTTCGTAAGAACGCGCCCCTGATTCTCCATAAAGACTTCCATCATCTTATACTCAAGCGCCGTCAATTCAATGGGAACGTCCTTTTTGTACAGTCTTTTAGACAGTGTATCTAACGAAAGATCGCCGCAGATCAGTTTCTTCGTTCCAAGTGTCTTGTCGTATCCATAACATCTTCGCAGTGTGGCGCTGACCCTTGCGGCTGCTTCCATTGGATCAAACGGTTTTACCAGATAGTCATCCGCACCAACATTCAAGCCCTTAATCCGATCCAGAATGTCTCCCTTTGCCGTGAGAAACATGACCGGTACGTTGCTCCTTTTGCGAAGTTCCGAAACGAACTCATAACCGTCCATGACAGGCATCATAATGTCTGTAAGAATCATATCCGCAGGGTTCTTTGCGAAGTTCTCCAGTGCCTCTCTTCCGTTCTCCGCGCAGGACACTTCCATCCCCTGCATCTCAAGGCACACTTTCAAAAGTTCCGCAATCTTCGGCTCATCATCCACCACGAGAATCTTGTACATTTATCCGCTCCTTTTTTCAAACCGAAAGTCTCGGATTATTATAACAGAATCCACAAAATCTTACAATGTCAGCTTACAAAGTCAGGCGTCCGGACTCTCCACCGCATCCCGGACAGCCGTCTAAAACACAATCAGCTCGGTTTCAGCGTTATCCTTGTAAGTTTCAGCAACATACAAAAAAGGCACCTCCAAACCTCTCGGTCTGAAGATGCCTATCACGATTAAATGCAAGACTATCATAAGCAACAGACTATAACATCTATAATTCGATAGTGTTCAAAAACAGTTTTGAGGATAATTCTATAATAACAAGAATACTGCCCCAAGGCTGGGACAGCCCTAAAACGTCCCCCAGACATTTTACCTGCTACGCAGGCTGGGAGGATATCCATAGTTTTTACTACGGATGTTTACTTAAGCTCCGCTCCATCCTTAAAAGCATTACCGACTTTCTCACCAACGCCGAAGTACGCATTCCCAAACGGATCGAAACTGATGGGCTTTAACTTCTTAATATCCACCACGCCGTCAGTAACCACGCTCTCGTCAGCGGATATATTGACGATCTCTCCGATCAGAATCCCGTCTTCGAAACTCTTTACCCTGCACTCCATCGCAAGCGGCAACTCATCGATCAAAGGTGCATCCACGAATTCGCTCTTCGTAGCATGGAATCCTGCCTTCTCAAACTTATCCGGCACCTTTCTTCCGGACTCGATTCCCACATAATCGCAGGGAACGACTTGATCTTCCGTAGCCATGCTGACGGTAAATGCCTTTCTCGTCTTAAGGTTATCCGTAGTCTTGTGCTCGGACAGACTGATAGTGATCTCCTTAAAATCCGTAGTAATCCCCCATGCTGCATTCATTGCATTGGGTACTCCGTTTTCATCATAAGTTCCGATGATAAGTACCGGCTGTGGGTACATAAGCGGTTTAGCTCCAAAGTTTACTCTGCTCATTTTTTCTTCTCCTCTTCAATTCCTGGTTTTAGTTATTTTTCTTAACAGTTTCCTTCATCGCTTCATTTGCTTCTTCATCCCAGACCGTTCTTTCCGGTCGGAGGGTTCCGTACATGGTATTTTCAAAAGAATAACTCATCTTTGCGGTCTTGATCAGGCGTTCATTTCCAACATCATCGCTAAATGATCCCAGTCTGTCATATATTTCCTTCGTTATCTCATAGTCGTTCTACTATCTCTGATACAGTCACTAATCCGGCTGTTGTCCGTCATGAGCCTTCCATGCACATTCTGTCATCTGCAGATCAGTGAAAGTTGCCCTAAAGCTTGAATCCTCCGGGCTACAAGCATAAATACCAAAACGTATCTTCCCCGCGCCTTCCCACATATGACAAACACGCATCTGTGAAAAGTTCTTGCCATCCGCAGAACACTCTATACAATAGTCATCCTCTCTTCGGCTGAATCGGTACCACATACTCTTCACGTCGGAAGAGATTTCTGTCGTTGCCCAATCGGAATATCCATGGTTGGTGACAACAGATCCCAGATGCTGAAACTCTTCATTCTCGTATTCCACTGAGGCTTTCAGCCAATTCTCGGAATCCAGATACATAACGACACCACACTGATCAAAGCGATGATGACTCTCAGAAAAATCAGTCTTCACGATAAAAGAAAAAAACTTCTCCTCTGTTTCTGCCTGTAAAACCGGTGCATTATCATTGCGAAAATGATAATACGTCCTCTGCCATAGATCGGTATGAGCCTCCGTGGTAACCTCTATGCAGTCCTCTTTCAGAACATAATTCCTCGGCGCTCTTGTCCATTTCATCTCTTCGATCTTAAACATATGCCTTGTCCTCACTTTGTCATCTCATAACTCATATCCAGAAGATTATAGATTTCATCGTCATTTACGCTCCCGTTTAAAAGGATCGTCAGCCAATGTTTCTTGTTCATATGATATGCCGGTGCAAATCCGGTCTGCGTAGATAATGTCAGGATCATATCCGGTTCGCATTTGATATCTATAATATCTAAGACTTCATCCGTCTCCAAGCCGACCTTATTCCCCGGTACATCCATCAGGATCACATACCATTTCTTATTGTTCCGGTGTCTGAGCATCTCATACTCGGGATACTTTGCCCACAATCGTTCCGGATCCGTATTATAATTTTCTTTGGCATAAGCCAGGATATCCGCTCTCGTAACCATTTTTACCCTTTCCAAACAAACCACCCTTCCGAAGATGAAATCTCCCTGATCCGTTTCGGTGCCGGGTTTTTCTCCCCGTCTATAGAAATATCCATCCCCAAACCTCCCGGTCTGAAGATGCCTTTAATTTTTGTCACCTTACGTCTCTCACTGAAATCCCTCTATCCAGGATCTGATCTCGTTCTCGGAAGCACCTGCTCCAAATCGCCGGCCTTCAAGCCATGTACCGCTTCCTGCAAGAGCGGCAAGATTCTGACCACTCCCGCCTATTCCACTGCTTCCGGAAGTGCAGAATGGAATCACGGTAATTCCGTCAAAGCTGTAGCTTTCCGCAAATGTATCCATGATACGCGGCTCTTTTCCCCACCAGATCGGGTATCCGATATAGATTGTTGAATATCCGTCAAACGATACGGCATCACTTCCGATCTCAGGCCTTACGGATGAGTCATTCTGCTCCTTTGTTGAACGGCTGTTTGAATCATTCCAGTTAAGGTCAGCAGCCGTGTATTCCTGCTTAGCTTTGATTTCATAAATATCTGCCCCGGTAATACCGGCAATCTTTTCAGCTACTCCTTTGGTTGTTCCGGTCGCAGAAAAATACACAACAAGCGTTCCGCCGTTATTATTCGCATCAGCTGTCTCTTCTGAAGAATTATCTTCTGCCGATGGAGTCAATGCGCTTTCTTTGGAGCCGTCTGCAGTCTCATTTACAGCCGGGCTTTCTTTGGAGCCGTCCGCAGCCTCATTTACAGCCGCGCTTTCTTTATTTCCACAAGCAGTCAGCCCGATGATCAGTATGACCGCCGCCAGTAACAAAATTGTTCTCTTCATTATATTCTGCCTCCTTCTTCATTCCAGACTTCTTTCGCAAGGCGGAATACCGCCCAGCCCTTCGGCCACCCGACATACATGGTTGCGTGTGTAATGATTGCAGCAATCTCTTCCCTGCTGACTCCGTGCGCCTTCGCATTCTGAAGGTGATAGGTTAAGGAAGAATCCGTGATGCCCGATGCCATAAGACTCACAACTGTAATAATGCATTTGGTCTTCACATCAAGGGCTTTTTCGTTCCATACTTCCCCGAACAGTACATCGTCATTCAGATGCGCGAACATCGGGGCAAATTCTCCAAGCTGGTTTCTTCCTGCTGTCTGGACGATCTTCTCTGCCATCTTATCATTTTCCTCCTAAGATTTTCTGTGTTCCCGTGCTCCATACATGTTTCTTTGAAGCATCACTTCTTTTGTTCTGCGCCATGACCCCCGCAAGAGAATGGGGTACATACGGTTCTTCGAGATACTTCAGTTCATCATCCGTAAGTTTCAGATCTACAGCCTTTGCTGCTCCTTCGATATGATGCAGTTTGGTTGCCCCAACCACCGGAGAAGTTACTTTGCTAAGGAGCCACGCCAGCGATACCTCCGTCATGGTCACGCCGTGTTTCCCGGCCAGCTCTGCCACACGGCCGATAATCACTGCGTCCCACTCTTTAGTAGCATCATATTTAAACTTCGCATAGGTATCCTCGGCAGCTCTCTTGGTATCACCTTCACCCGGCTTTCGCGAAAGCCTTCCGCTTGCCAGTGCGCTGTAAGGAGTGAGTGCGATATTCTCTTCTTCGCAATACGGCACCATCTCACGTTCTTCTTCACGGAAGATCAGATTATAATGCCCTTGGATGGAAACAAACTTTGCAAAGCCTTCTCTTTCCGCAATGGCATTTGCCTTTGCAATCTGCCATGCAAAGCAGTTTGAAATGCCGATATATCTCGCTTTGCCTGCTTTTACGATGCGATTTAAGCCTTCCATGATGTCATAAAGATCTGTATTCCAGTCCCACATGTGATAGATATATAGATCCACATAGTCCATTCCAAGATTTTGCAGGCTTGTGTTTATCATGTTTTCGATATGCTGCTGACCCGTGATTCCCTTTTCTATCTCTTCCGATGTCCTTGGAAGGAATTTTGTTGCGACAACAACATCCTCTCTCTTCGCAAAATCCCTTAATGCACGCCCGACATACTGCTCGCTTGTACCGCTCTGATAAGCAATCGCCGTATCATAGAAATTAATCCCGAGATCAAGACCTCTCTTTATGATCTCTCTGGAATGTTCCTCGTCGATCGTCCAGCTGTGCTGTCCTCTTGTCGCATCACCAAATCCCATACAGCCCATGCAGATACGGGATACATTCAAATCTGAATTTCCAAGTCTTGTATATTTCATTACCGCGCCCCCTTTCTCTATAAGAGTTTCAACAGGCAGCTGTTGGTTATCTCAAAAATGGATTGATATACAAAGTCCACGTTTGCCTGCTTCATTGCATCCCGCTGCTTATCCGTTACGGCAGTGTAAGGATATATTCCAAACATAAACGGGAAGAAAACATATATGACCCCCCGGATCTCATGCGCTGATTTCTCCGGACAGAATTTCATGAGTATCCTGCACACATTCTTCATGGATTCACCATAAGCTACCTTGAAAGAAGTAAGGAGTTCCGGTCTGCTGTTTGCTTCCATATCATAGTTGTTCATGGAAAGAAGCTTCAGAAGCTGTTCCCTGTTTGCGATGGAAGTCGCTATTTTCTCAGCAATCTGCTTCTTAGTAAGAGTCTCATTATTCCTCAGTATGTCTGTCAGTTCTCCGTTCCAGCGGTCATACTCACGTTCATAAAGCGCCAGGAAGATTTCTTCTTTCGTCTGGAAATAGTTATAGATGGTCGGTCTTGAAAAGGATGTCTCATTTCCGATTTCCTTAAGTGTGATGTCCTTGAAACTCATTGTCTGATACAGTTTCTCACAGGCACTTATGATCTCTTCTTTCCTTGCTGCCGTTCTTTCCGGTGATCCTTTAGGCATTTCCTTCCTCCAAACATTTCATTCTGACATCGTGTCAATTTGAATTATAAACGAATTCTGACATCGTGTCAAGATGTTTTTGATCAATGGGTTACAAGACAACTGTTGAACATGGTTCCTGCTGCGGCTCGCAGTGAAAATGGCGTCGAGACCTTCTACTCCTTCTTTTGCTATATAATACGGAGCAAGCTCGGGTATTACCGTTTCAATGTTTTTCCTCTGCAACGAATTTCTTTACAAGTCTCTGCCATCGGTTTTTCCGCCGTTTCACAAAACCATCAGCGCATTATTACATCTTCGTTCGCTATGCATTGACAAAACGTCCCACAGCTTTTATAATATAAATGTATTTATCATAAGCGGGTTTATCTTATGTAAAGGAGTCCTTTTATGAAATTTATCGGCAGACAGTCTGAACTTGCAAAGCTCAATGAAGAGTATGCCCGCGACAACGGTTTCGTCATTATCTATGGCCGGCGCCGGGTCGGAAAGACAACACTCATCAAGGAGTTTCTGAAAGATAAAACTTCTTTCTACTTTCTTGCCACGGAGGAGTTGGAAAGCCAGAGCATGAAACGTCTTGCCGGCGTTATTGCCCGTACAACCGAGAACTCTCTGCTTCAGCGAGCCGTTTTCTCCGACTGGATGGACTTGTTTCGAATCGTCGTGGATTACCATCCGGATGAGAAAAAGGTGCTGGTAATTGATGAATTCCCGTACCTTGTAAAATCCAACTCCGCATTTCCGTCAATCTTGCAGCATGCATGGGACGAGCTTTTCAGCGGCAGAAATACGATGTTGATACTTTGCGGCTCTCTGATCGGCATGATGCAGAAGCATGCGTTGTCCTATGACAGTCCGCTCTATGGACGCCGAACCTCACAGATGCGTTTAAGCCCGTTGTCGTTCCCGGACATTTATGCTGCTCAGAAGATTTCTTTTGAACACGCTGCCGAGAAATACGCGGTTACCGGAGGAATCCCCAAATATCTGGAATTCTTTGAAAACAGCAAATCACTCATTGAACAGATTAAGGAGACCGTTCTTTCAAAAAGCGGTTTTCTTTATGAAGAACCATACTTTCTTTTGAAGAGTGAGTCATTAACCGCAGTAAACTATTTCTCCATCATCAAAGCCATCGCCGACGGAAACCACAAACTTGGTAAAATTTCCGGGGCTCTCGGGCAGGAGACTTCCTCTCTCACACCGTATCTTGCGACGCTTTGCAATCTCGGCTTTGTAGAAAAAAGAACGCCGATTACCGAGAAGAACCCCGAAAGATCGAGAAAGGGCTTATATGTAATTTCCGATAGCTTTATCCGCTTCTGGTTCCGTTATGTCTACCCCTTCAAGGGAGAACTGGAACTGGATAACCTCCAAATCGTCCTTGATGAAATCCGCAAGGATTTTTCGGCGAAATTTGTGCCATTTGCCTATGAGGACATCTGCAGAATGATTTTTGCGGATTTGTGCAAGAGCGGGATCATCCCATTTGTTCCCTCTCGTATCGGTCATTATTGGCTGAACGACCTTGATGATGATACAGGAATCGATGTCATGGCCGTAGATCATCAAAACAAACTCATTTTCGCCGGGGAATGCAAATACCATACAAAAGCTGTGGATGCGCCGGTCTTCTTTGCATTGAAGGAGAAAATCTCAAGGTCTGCCGAAATCCAAAAGGCTTTTCCGGATTACGACTGTCTCTATGGCATCTTCAGCAAGAGCGGCTTTACAAAACGAATGATTGAAGTAGCGCAGGAAAACAAGCAACTGTTATTGATTCAAGAGACTCGATTGGTATGATTTTGCTTTTTCGACGGACGTTGATGCGTTTCTCGCGGTCACTTTGCGGAGCATAACGGCCGTAGTTTTCTCTGTGCATTCTGCATTCTGCTCACGCGGCATAGACAGTTCACAAACATTTCACAAATATTGTTAGCACTCCCCCTTGACGAGTGCTAATTTAAGTGCTATAACATAATCGAACAGAGGAACAGAGAAGACCAAACGAACGGGATGTTCCAATGATCTAATCCCTCCTTCCCCTTGCTCAGTAGCTATTAACAGTATTGAGTAAAAAGGAGGTAAGCATTATGTTAAGACCTAGTATTTTTGGAGAAGATTTATTTGACGACTGGTTCGCATTCCCGGATTTCGGAGATTTGGACAGAACCGAAAGAAAGCTGTACGGCAGACACGCCGACAGGATGATGAAGACCGATGTTCATGAGCATGACGATCACTACGAAGTAGATATCGACCTGCCCGGCTTCAAGAAAGAAGAGATCGGTCTGGAGCTGAACAATGGATATCTCATTGTCAGTGCAAACAAGGGTCTGGATAAGGACGAAAAGGATAAGAAGGGCAAACTTATCAGACAGGAGCGTTACTCCGGATCAATGCAGAGAAGCTTCTATGTCGGTGAGAACATCACCGAGGAAGATATTAAGGCAAGCTTCAAGCACGGTGTTTTGAATCTCACCCTTCCTAAGAAGGACAAAGAGAAACTTCCCGAAAAGAAACAGATACTCATCGAAGGATGACGTTAAGAAGGGCCTGCGGATTTCCCGCAGGCCCTTCTTATATTCTTCGAGTCTGTAAAAAAAGTCTGTAAAAATATAATATCCTAAAAGAAAAAGCGCATTTTTCAACGAAATTCAATCCATTGAAAAACACGCTTCCATCGCTATTTGTTATATCGGCAGATTATATGGTTTTCTTAACCCTCTTTATTGTGCTCAAGTACATCATCCAAAGTAAGATGCTTATACAAAGTATCTCCGCTCATAATTTCGCGCGCGATAACACTTTTGCCTTACGGTTTTACTCTTTCACACTATTATAATCACTCTGCGATGCCTTAATCCTTCAGGCATCCTACCGGGATAACAAATACGCCGTCATCACGCCGGTATCCGTATTTGGTCCCCGTAATCACCAGCTTTAAATCCGGCTTCCGTAACGGACACTGCACCTCCTCTTTATTATGCTCGTCTATCAGTCTTTCGATTTCACAGAGATGATGTGCTCCTATTTCCACCTCGGTCTGTCCGAGTTTAAATTCAATCAGCGCATATCTTCCGTCTTCGAGATGCAACACGGCATCCGCCTCCAGGTTCAGTCGGTCATGATAATACGAAACAATGCCTCCTCTTGCTGCAGAATACGCTTTCAAATCACGGATACACAACGATTCAAACAGGAAGCCCAGCGTTTTATAATCATTTGAGAAATACTCCGGCGCCAAGCCCATAGCAGCAGCCCCGATGGACGGATCTATGAAATTTCTCTTTTTCGAGGACCGGATTGATGTTTTCGAACGGATGGCCGGGCACCACGCCTCAATGTCCTCAACGATCATGAGTTTTTCAAAACCGGCCATATAATCATAATATGTCTGTTTTGACATATCGCATGTGGCTGTTACATCCGCCAGAATTGTTTTGGTTTCCGCAAGCGTACAAAGATTCCGTCCGTAAGAGCGCAAAATGGTTCTCGCCCAGACAGGATTCCGTTTTACTTCATCAATCTTCGAAATATCTGTATCACAGGTTTGATTAAACAAATCCTTCGCAATAGCCAGTCTTGCATTATCCGTTTTCCCTTTCAATGCTCCCGGCCATCCGCCCCGGCATATCACATACTTTATACCGTCAACGGAAAGATCCGATTCGCAGCTCTCAAAAGAGTCCGGCGAATCAAAAAGGGTTTCCAAAGAAACCTGCCCGTTGGAGTCTCCGCTTTCAAAAAGGCTCATCGGATACATCTTCATCCTTGAAATCCTGAGCGTCCCGGTATGCGGAGTCAGAACGTCCTTTGAACTTGACCCGGTCAGAATGTACTGTCCCACCTCTCCGGAATCATCCACGTCTTTTCTGATGGCTCCCCATATCTTCGGCGCATCCTGCCACTCATCAAACAGTCTGGGTTTCGCACCCTTTAATAAATCGGACGGATGTGTATTCGCAATCAGGAGATAGTTTTCGCGTTCGTCTTCGTCCTGAAACTCAATAAAGCTCTTTGCCTTCTGCTTTGCCGTTGTCGTCTTTCCGCATCCCTTGGGTCCGGTGATAAGGACGCCTCCAAAAGCATCCAGTTTCGATTCCAGTTGTCCGTCCGCGATTCGCCTCAGATAATTCATAAAACTGCTCCCTGTTTCGGATTATTCTTTGCACACGGAAGTGCCGGATAACTCTTGCCGGGCTTCTTTGACACTTCCTGCCGGTTAGATTATACAACTTATTGGACAGATTTGCAATATTTTGCTTGACACATTTGGTCTGTTTTCCTTGACAGATTTGCGGTCTGTTCGGGTTCAGATGCGAAACGTCTCCAGAAATTGTTCGAACACTTCACAATTTACCAGCACCATTTTGTTCAGTTTATATACGGCGCCGGCGGCTTTAGCCATTCGTGCATATTCCGGGAAAACAGCATAACCGTTCCGAAGGAACGGCATGCTGTTCCGCTCCGAGTGGCATGTTGCCGCAGGTTAGCAATCAGTTGCTATGGTTGCCGCATATCGCGGCCATTGCATTCAA